>Ga0209187_1000094_pt1 | contig 199520 bp, 154 predicted proteins | sample BantaG_FD_187430 | JGI IMG/M metagenome (GOLD analysis project Ga0209187, IMG submission 187430) | Marine algal microbial communities from Bantry Bay, Ireland - BantryBay_4 metaG (SPAdes) (version 2) | ecosystem: Host-associated > Algae > Red algae > Unclassified | place: Bantry Bay, Ireland... | reverse complement strand
TCTGGCTGATCTTCGGCCGACTCTTGCAACTGTTCGAGTTAGTAATGATGAGGCGGGAGCACCTGATTGCTACAATACGGGCTCAAAGGCCCTTAGCCCAGGTCGGGTTGCTCCCACCATCTCCTGCAGGCCGGCCGGCCTGCAGGAGACCCTTTCCGAATAAACGGATCGGCACGCTCTTTGAAGCAGAAATTCAACAGACAAGCCCCGGGTGGAGCGAGGCACGAGCGGAACCCGGGGTAGCTGAGCCTCTAGTCATCCGACCGGTCTGTCCCTCGGCACGAGTTCTTCGCTTCTGGTTCCGGTCGGAACGGCTCCGTGGCTCCGAGGGCATCTGCTCCCGGAATTTGACTTCCCGATAGACTGAACAGTGAAAATTTTATTTAATAAATGAAATCCACTCTATGCGCTTTTTCCTCCGCCTCCCCTTCCTCTACAAAGCGCTCGCGGCCGAAGGCTACAGAACCGGCCACTTCGGCAAGTGACACATGGACACGCTGACTAAGACCTACACGAGTCGAACCGCAGAGGGAAAGGCGACGAAGAATATTCGCTGCCTGGGACCACCAATTCGACACCACCTTCGCCACCGATCCAGGCGTTTTGACATGATGGGCATTACCGCGGCGGCCCCGTGATTGGACGCGCGGGCTATCTTCATTTCGACCGGACCGGAAATCCAATCTCGAAACTGAGCGCCAGACCGGTCGATCTGTTGTTCGGGTCGTCAACCTGGGGTTCACTCGTTCCTCCTTCACCCACAGGCTAGGTTGAATAACCCCGTTGGGGTAGAACTCGCGCCGGAGGCGCAACGGTGGGATCACAGTGGTTATGGTTCAACAACTCCTCGACGCTTGTGCGGATCGTAGCGCCACCAATGATCTCGGTGAAACGCCGGTTGACTGGGCAAAACGATACGAGGCCCCGCCCGCAGAGCATCATCGAACTCTTGGTTGGTGGAGGTGGCGGCGAATCCTAGCCGGTTTATTTGAAGCGGTTCCGAAGCGATTGTTCCAATCGCTATCGGGCGGGGCGCATCGAGGAAAAGCTAGACCGATTCCGACCGGAACAATGCTCCGTCGCTCGGCGGCGGAGCATCCCGGTCAGATCCTTAAGCGGCACACCATACCCGGGGCTGCGCTCTCCCGCTGGGCGGGATCGCTTACCCGCGGGCTATCCCGCTCGGCGGGACCCTGTTGGGGCTGGCGACAGCCGTGGTCCCACGGGTTGAATCTCGATATGGACTCATTCGTGCGGATGCAACGCTACTTGATTTGCGGTAGCCACCGAACTTTCAAATGTCGAAGGTCATCGCTCACTTGCTCGATTCGGTTCCGCCCCCTTGTCTTGAACGCCAAGAACCAGCAACGCGGCCGTTCGGTTGCTTGAAAAAACCAGCCGGCCTAAGCGACCTCTGCAATATATCTGGCAATTGCTTAACTCCAAATATCTTGCAGAAATCAGGTAAACACCTCTTATTTTCCAGTCCGTTCATCTTGACTCTGGTTAAAAAGTGATGCGAAAATTGAATACTTGGTCAGATACGCTGATCAACATATCTAACTGTTAGGAGAAGAAACATGGACAGCGCCATAAGCGACAGGATACGGAAACTCGATGGTCAGGTATCTGTTCCTGCTAACCGGGACAGCCTGCTCGACCACCTCAAGGGCGTGAGGATAGACAAGGGTCTCTACGATGTTTACTGGGCGCACGACATGTGGGGGCTTTCCGAGTTCTATGAGGAACACAAAGCTCTATGGCAGAACGATCAAAACGCATTCTGCAACAAGCTTCTTCAGGCGTTCCCGTATGCCGAAGACCCTCCACATGGTAGCAGGTGGGTTGGATCACACTTCACCCCGCTTACAAATGGGACAACGGACTACACTGAATGGTCATCATGGTTTGAAGAGTCTGCCGACCTTGGCCAGATCCGAGAGATCGTCGGTGACGATGAACAGTTGGAGTTCGTACACCTTATCCACGGTTCAGGTGCACCTGACTTCTTTTTCGTGTGCCTGCAAGATCCCAATCCAAGAAACCCAACGGTGTTTGGCACAGACCATGAAACCTTCTTTGTCGAGATCTCACACAAGGGATCCTTGCTCTCATTTCTACAAGAGTACTTCATCACTGATGACGAGCTCATAGACTCAGCAAAGGAGTTTATTCGTGAGGTCATTGAAGACTCCTAACAAGGCGTGGCTACCAACAGGCTGCCCGCCGCCAGTCGAAAGATTCATGACAATTCAACCATCAACCTTAAAATCGGAGCGCGCTCTCAGGCAGCCTGTGGCAGCACTTTGACGTTCGCCTCAGGAAATGGCACCCCCAGATCATCAGCCATGAAACTATCGCCTGTCACAGCGACCGACGATCAACTGGATGACTTCCAATTCTTCAAGGACGGCCTGCAAGATTCAATTGATCGACTGAATGAAGAGGCTGGCAAGTGCGGACTGTCGCTGGATTTGACTGTGCAGAGTGCGGACACCCTCGAAACACTTTGTGAGACGCTCCTCGATCGTGGTGAATCGCGTGAGGATGTCGCCTCGCTTGGAGCCGGGTTGTTGGGAGAGATCTTTCGGAACGAGATTGGCGGAGGCTGGGAGCTTTGCTTGAAGGACAAGAAGTATCTCTACCTTGGTTTGCCAGTCGTGTCTGGCTACGCAACCTGCGATATTGAATTCTGCCCTATAGAGGTGTTGCGGAATTTCTGCTATGAGCCACGGCGTGGATTACTCACAGGCGCAATTGAGTCACATCGTGAGTTCAAAGCCTGAGATGAAATCAATGGCAAACAAGACGTCGATCTTAACACCCGACCCTTGGCGACTCGAAAGTATTATGACCACTCAACTATCAACTCAGAAGTCGGAGTCCACCCTCGGTCAGGTGTGAGAGGACTTTGACGTTCGGCGAAGAAAACATGGAGCAAACCGACGATACAGATTCGCCACCTCCGATAGCGATCGTCGTTTTCATAGCGGTTATCGCCGCTTGCACGATTATTCCATGGATCGTGCACTTCACAGTAGGTTGGTGGGCTGGAATTCTTGCGTGGCCTGGCCTTGTCGCAATCTACGACAAGCTTTTCGTTCCCAAGGGCAGCCTCTGCATGGGGATGCATTTCATGTTTCCTCTGTGTAGTTTCATGCTACTCCTCGGATTCAACCTTCTGAATCTGGTGCGATGGATATTTTGATTGGAGAGAATGAACTCAAATGAATGCGATCGCCACAGTCGGCATGATTCTGCTTGCGGTAGGGATTGTCATCTTCTTGCTCGAAGGCCTGTGCGATCTTCGCGGTTATGGGCAGATGGTGGCGTGTTTACGTTTGACCCTTCTGGTGATCGGCCTTGGCGTGCTCATCTGGGGCGCAACCCAGAAACAACAAGCCGAACAAGGCGGTGCTGGACAACCGGCTACACGTTCCGAGTCGAAATGAATTCCGTAGCTACAACCTTTAACCCGCAGTCGAAGGCGCGCCGCCGGTAGCCGGTGCGAGACCTTGGACGCTCGCCTGAAAATTAACCATGCCGAAACCGACAATCCACATCTATGATTCGATTGGCACTGGATTGATCATCGAGTGTCAGAGCGGAGTCGTTGTTTCCAATCAGACTGGCGGTTCATCGTGCCTCCAACCCGAAATCGAAGGCATCTACATTCCGCTACGGAATGATTATTCGGATGAAACGGGCGAATTCATGTCCCCCGAAAACGAACTCACGAAGCACTTCACCGGATCGAAGCATGCAGGTGCTGGAGCGACCTCTGGAATCGACGAGGACGATGCAGATTTCATCGATTCAGTGCTCACACGTGTGAAGCTCAATCCACCGATCTTAGTCGACCGCAGGAAGCTCACGAAGTCGCATGAGGCATGGATTCATGTTGAGATCAGCGGCAACGAATCAGCGGACGCAGACTTGAGTGCTTTTGTTCACTTTGATCCCTACCCGAGGTCAGGCATCCTCACCTGGTGCAACAGCGACTAAGAACAACGGGCAGAAAAGGCGTTCGCTCTCAACACCTGCCCCGCTGCGAGTTCAATCCGCCATGACCATTTACACTCAACCCACAGTCGAAGCCTCGCCCTCGGACAGGTGTGAGAGGACTTCGACGTTAGCCTGAAAAACGATATGGGAGAGCGGGTACCTTGCAGCGAGTGCGGAGCCGAAGCGCTGACTACGACGATCCAGAGAAATGATGGCCCGTGTCAGAGGTGCGCTAAGGAGTCGGCAACACGGGAGGAGCCGCATCCTCGTGTTTTCTGGATTAACGTGTTCATCACCTTCCTCCTCCCGCTAGCTATCGTCGGCTATGTCGGATATCGCTGCTTGGCTGCGGATTGGGGTTGGTTCTGGACTGTCGTGGTGGTCGCATTCCTCTTTCCGTTGGCTTCCCAGGGAAACAATTACCTCCTTCAAATCCTGGTCTGGCTCTACAAGCGGGGATCTGGGGACACGGCAAAAGGACAGAGGAATGGGCAGTAGAAATAGTAAGATGTGCTATTATTGTAGCCACCGAACAAGGGAACAAACGGATGCAGCCAACACCTTGCCGTTCCGGCTGGCGTTGGGACTTATCCTGGTCGTTATCCGAGACTGAAAAAACCATGAACGAAGAACCAGAAAACAACAAAGCCGACGCCTCGACAAGCAAGGCCGCAAAGCACGGATTCACGGGTTCGGCCGAGTTCTACTTCGACTATGGCGAGCCTCGAACACGACGCACCCGTCCGGTATTCTGATCGCCATGGCCCCTCGGGTTGAGTCTCGATATGGATTCAATCGTGCGCATGCAACACTACTTGATTTGCGGTAGCCAACGAACCTTCAATTTTCGAAGGTCATCAAACCGAGGCCGTACCTTCTATGACGAACCACGGAGTGGTGGCAGGATCGTAGCCCCGGGTGGAGCGAGGCACGAGCGGAACCCGGGGGTAGCTGAGCCTCTGTGAGCCGACCGGTCTGCCCCTCGGCACGGTTCTTCGCTTTTGGTTCCGGTCGGAACGGCTCCGCGGCTCCGAGGGCATCTGCTCCCCGGCATTTGACTTCCTCGTGGACTAGACCTTCATTTTTTGATTTGAAGTTTAAATGCACGCCTCGCGTTTTCTCTTCCTGCTCCCCTTCCTGCTGGCCCTCGCAACCGCCGCCGAAAAACCGAACTTCGTACTGATCATGTGCGACGATCTCGGCTGGGGCGATGTTGGCTTCAATGGCGGCACCCATATCCGCACGCCGCACCTCGACGAGATGGTCGCCGCCGGACTCAAGTTCAACCGCTTCTACGCGCAGGCGCCGGTGTGTTCGCCGACCCGCGCCTCGATCGTCACCGGCCGGCATCACGACCGAACCGGGATCTACACGGCCAACAAAGGGCATCTGCGCGCGGGCGAGTTCACGCTGTACGAAGCGCTCGCGGCCAAAGGTTACAGAACCGGACACTTCGGCAAATGGCACATGGGCACGCTGACCAAAACCGTACGCGAGTCGAACCGCGGAGGGAAAGGCGACGACAACTATTCGCCGCCCTGGGACCACCAAGTCGACACCACGTTCGCTACCGAAGCCAAGACGCCGACCTACGACCCGATGTGGAAACCCGCAGGCAAAAGTGATCGCCCCTTCACCGCTCCGAGCGGCAAAGGTTGGCACGAGATTCCGGACGACGCCGACAAGGCGCTCTACGGAACTCACTATTGGACCGGCGCCGAGAAGATGGTCGACCCGCAGTCCAAAGAGCTCATGGGCGACGACTCGACCCTGATCGTCAAACACACCATCTCGTTCATCGAAGCCAACAAGGACCAACCCTTCATCGCCATCGTCTGGTTCCACGCGCCGCACCTGCCGGTGGTCGCCAGCAAGGAAGACGTCGCCGGCTATGCCAACAAGACCGACGGCGGGAAGACCGACGGCTTCGCGCAAAACTATTATGGCTGCGTCACCGCCTTGGATCGCGCGGTCGGCCAAGTGCGCGCCGCGCTGCGCGAACACAAAATCGCCGACAACACGATGGTCACGTTTTGTTCGGACAACGGCCCCGAGGGGAACGACAAATCTCCGGGCCGGCAAGGCCCGTTCAAGGGGCGCAAGCGCAGCCTATACGAAGGGGGCGTGCGCGTTCCCGGACTGATCGAATGGCCGGGCCGGATCAAGCCGGGTTCTGTCTCGGACATGACCGCCTGCACGGTCGACTACTTCCCCACCATCATGGAACTCGTCGGCTTCAACATGCCGGACGAGCGCCCGCTTGACGGCGTCAGTTTGCTGCCGGTGATCGAGGGCAGCAGCATGACCGAACGCCCCAAACCGCTCGGCTTCCACATCACCGGCAAGGCCGCCTGGCACGACGGCGACTGGAAGATTGTGCGGATGAAAAAAGGCACCCCGTGGGAACTCTACGACCTCGGCACCGACCCGAAGGAAGCCAACAATCTCGCCAAACAGCATCCGCAAAAAGTGAAGACCATGGCCAAGGCCTGGAACACATGGAAAGCCTCGGTCGACGCCAGCGACAAAGGCGCCGATTACTAACGAACCAACAAAACCAGTGATCCTACGCTGGTGCGCCCCTGCATACTACCCCTCGCAACTGACTACTAGCTTCCGGCTACTCCCCAAATGAAAGACTTCATCGATCCCCATGCCCTGATGCGCATCAAGTCGATGGAACTGCGTGCCAAAGTCGTGGTCGAAGGAGCGATGCATGGTCTGCACCGGTCGCCCTACCATGGGTTCTCGGTGGAATTTTCGGAGTACCGGCAGTACGCGCCGGGCGACGACATGCGGCACATGGATTGGCGCGTGTACGCGCGTTCGGACCGGCATTTCATCAAGAAATACGAAGACGAAACCAACCTGCGGGTGAACTTCCTAGTCGACCACAGCCGCTCGATGCAATTCGGCCAGACGGGCGACGGCGATAATAAAACTGGCTTCACAAAGGCTGAGTACGCGGCGACCCTGGCGGCCACCCTGGCATTCTTTTTGAGCGGTCAAGGCGACGCGGTCGGCATCACCACCTTTGACGAAGACATTCTCGAACTCGTGCCGCCGCGCAACCGTCCCGGCCATCTGCGCCGCCTGATGTTGGTGCTCGAAAACCAGCCGGAGGGGCGGGCGACCGAGTTCGGCAAACCGCTCGAACGCGTGGCCAACATGCAGACCCGCCGCGGCATGTTCGTCCTCCTCACCGACCTGCTCGCGCCCATCGACGAACTCGGTCCGCGGCTCGGCTTCCTGCGCGCGCGCGGCCACGAGGTGGCGGTGTTCCAGATTCTCGACCCGCGCGAACGCTCGTTCGATTTCGACACCCCCGCCAACTTCATCGACATGGAGTCCGGCAAGAAAATGGTGATCAATCCCGACAGCGCCCGCGAAGATTACCAACGGCAGATGAACGAACACCAAGAAGCCGTCGCCACCCTCTGCGAAGGACTCGGCATCGCCTTCCACTCGCTCACCACCGACCGCCCAATGGAACTCGCCCTGCACGACTTTCTCGCCTCACGCGCCGGCCAAGCGGGTTCGGCCGCGGGCCGCGTTCGGAGAAATCGCTAGGTGCAAGCCGAGGACTTCGAAGCAGCCTACCGGGCGACAAACCCTCTACGACGAACCACGGAGTGGTGGCAAGAAAGTAGCCCCGGGTGCAGCGAGGTACGAGCGGAACCCGGGGTAGCTGAGAACCTTTGTAAACCGACTGGCCTGCCCCTCTGCACGAGCTCTTCGCTTCATGTCCGGTCGGAACGGCCTCAAGGCTCCGAGGGCATCTGCTGCCTGTATTTTTTGGCCGGACGCACTATGAGGTGCCCTGTGTCATTCCGCCTTGCGGGACTACTCATTTTTCTTATGCCAATCCCGGCCTTGGCCTACCAGCCGGGGCTATTCGGATGTTGCCGCTAACCGGCTCGCGCCAAGTTCACTCCCCAAGAAGAATTTGAAAAGTTTGACTCATTTAGTCACGAATCGACAAAGAAAGGATCTGCGGTGAACCCCGAGGACTTCGAAGCAGCCTACCGGGCGACAACTTACCGCGTCACGGACCCGCCACTCGCGTTGCGGATCGGTCACCGACATCCGCAAGCGGACCAGATCCTACTCAAACATCAGGCCAACAGTTGGGCCTTCCTGACCGCGTGGAATCCGGGTTTGATCGAGCTCTGCTGCGAAGCAAACGCCGCCTTGAACGAGGCGCTCAAACAGAAGCTCGAAGAACACATATATTTCGAGGCCCTTGGCGATCCGGAGAACTCGGACTGGACCGCGGAAGCGAGCGTTTGGATTCTTGGAATCTCACGTGAGCTGGCCGAGGAGATCGCCCGCGACTTCGGTCAAAACGCTTTCGTCTATGGCCGGGCTGGTGAGGCCGCCGAACTTGTTTTTTGCCTGCGGTCTTGAACGAACCTAGGGCTTCAGTCGCTTCAACCGCGCCGCCACCCAATCCGCCTCGTCCTTTAACTTCTGCGCGCGATAAAACGCTTCGAGCTTCCGATAGCGCTCCACGGGTTTCCCTCGCAACCCCCAGTGGAGTTTGCGCAGACAGACGGGGCAGAGATGCATCGGGGTGCTGTCGGTTTCCTTCAAGTGGTTCGCCCCGTTCATGTTGCATTCGTAGTGCGTGCAATGATGGATGCCGAACATGTGTCCATTCTCGTGGCTGAGGACTTTGGCGGCGCGTTGCAGAATAAGACGCGGTGTGTCTTCATCCACCGGTTCATCGTAAAAGGACGGATGGTAACGGGCAAAGCTGAACACACCCACCCGCTGCCGGAACGAGGCCTGACCGAAGACAAAGTTCCAACCGTCTTTCGGATAGAGATCGGTCATGGTCACCGCGACCACAGCAAAGGCGTCTTTCGGAATGCGTGGCTTCATCCAGTCTAAAATCTCCAGCGTGTTCCATTGCGCATGGCCGTGATGCATCCGGCGCTTGGCTGGCACGCGTTCGGCGGGGATTTCTTTGAGGACTTTCACCGTCATCGGATGGTAGTAGGCCTGCATGAAGGTCTGTAATGTGTCCAAGGAGGGGGACTTCTCTTTGTCGAACGCACCCAGAGGCAGCACATAAAGCGTCTTGCGGATCGAGTCGGGCCGATTCGGACGAGCCCGCAGAAACTGGTCGTAGGTCTGACCTTTCTCCTCATGCTGCGCCAACCAGTCACGAGCAGCGGGTGGCTTCTTTGCCTCGAACTCGCCGTGATCCACGAACGCGCCCCGCTTGGCCGGATCCACGTTGGCGAGCGAACCGATTGCCTGCTTGCGTTGGGTCGCGTTCGGCGTGGTGAACGCGAGCACCATCAAGCCGCACAGGGCGACAACGACCGCAGCCAAAAGTGAGCGTAGCAATCGCTTCATCGGTATCGCAAGTGGGGTCGGTCCGTTCATTTCTTCTTCTTCTTTTGCCGCTGCGACTTTTTATTTTTTGCCGCGGCGGTCGGCGGCACGATCGTTTCCCCAGCATCGACCATCAAGGCTTTGAGTTGCTGGTGCAAGGTGTTCACGCGGTGTTGGTGTTCGTCGAGGCCAGCGAGGTTCTGAGTCTCGTACGGATCATCGATCACATCATAGAGTTCCAACGCGCCTGGATGGAGCACCCGCGCCACATGCTTGGCGGCCGCTTCGTCCCGTTCGGCCGCGTCCTTCCATTCCGTCCAAGGCTGCGAGAAAAATTTACCCTTGGAGGTGAAATTGCTGAAGACGTGTTCGCGTTCAGGAAGGGCGGTCCAGAGTAGCTTGTAGCGAGGCTTGACGATCGCTTTCTGCCAAAAGGGATGCTCGTTGGAAATCAAGACAGCATCGCGGTGCGTGGTCTGTTCTGGGTTCGACCACAGGGCTTTCAACGAACGCCCGTCGAGCCCCTCGGCAGCGCCGCCCGCGTAGTCCAACATGGTCGGCAAAATGTCGCAATACATGGCCAGCGCATCTGTTGATCGGGCGGCAATCTTGCCGGGCCAATGGGCAAGACACAGCGCGCGCGAACCGTGCTCGTACGGCGACCACTTGCCGCGCGGCATCGCGATCCCCTGCTCGCTGAGAAACACCAAGACGGTGTTGTCTGGTAGGGACAGGTCGCGCATCATCGCCAGCGTTTCACCCACCTGTTGATCCAACACCTCCACCTCCGCCGCGTGCTTAGCAATGGCCTGACGGGTCTTCGGTGTGTCGACATAGTGGGGGCTTACCGTGAGGCTGTCGGTCGGAAAATCTGCTTCGTCGCCGTGATCCCAAGGGTGGTGCGCGTGGGTCGAACAGATGAACACGCAGAAGGACTGATCCGCCGCCTGCGCCTTCTGAATGTAGCCGCGCACGCCGTCGAGGGAGTGGGTCTGCCCCGAACCATTTCCGTTCGCGGAGAAGCCGTCGATCTTGTCGAAGGGCACCTTGCCGAGTCCGAAGTGCAACTTGCCCGTCAGACCGACTCGATAGCCGAGCGGGCCGAGTCGATCGATGACGTTCAGCACACCGGGACGCGGTTCTTTGATCGCGTTTGCGCGCACGCCGTTGCGCTTCGGCAGCAAGCCGGTGTAGAGTTCGGCGCGGCAAGGAGCGCACTGCGACACGCTGCAATAGAAGCGGTTCATCTGGCAGGAATCCTTGGCCAGCTTGTCGATGTTCGGCGTCCGAGCCGTTGCGGTACCGGTGCAACCGAACGCGTCCCAGCCCACATCGTCGCCGAGCACCACGATGAAGTTCGGAGCGGCGAACGCGCCCAAGCTGAACGAAAGAAACAACGCGACGGAAAGAGACTTAGGAATCATGGCCAACGCTAATGGACGGCACCTTTTTCAGTCAACCCCGCTCCCTGTGTGACCGACTATTTAGCCGGTTCGGCCGGCGCCAACACCAACGGTTTCGAACTCGCCGAGTCCGCAGCCGAACGCTGCTCGCTGCCTGCCGCAGCCTCGTCACCCAGAACCGAACGCGCGTTTGCGATTGCCGCCTTCATCGCCGCCATCACCCGCACGTTTTGCACGTTCGTCGTCTCACGGATATCCGTCGGCAAATGCACCAGCTTGCCTTCTTTGTTTACGTCTGTGGAATGATCCGAGTTCGTCCATTGCGGATAGACTTTTTCCAGAGGCAGGTGATATTTCCACGGTCCGATGCGCACCGCTTGTAGCTGACGCCGCCGGTAATAGTAGAAGACCTCGGTCGGCGAACGCGCGCCGGGCTCAGCACGAAACAGGGCTGCAATATCGTGTCCGTCAATCTTGCGCGTCGGCAATTCCGCACCAGCGAAGCCGGTTAGGGTCGGCAGCAAATCCATCATCGTACCGAGTTCGGTGCAGCGCGACCCCGCCGGGATCGCGGCCGGCCAACGGGCAAGAAAGGGCACGCGCATGCCGCCCTCCATCGTTGCGCCTTTGAACCCGGCGAGCGGTTTGTTGGAGCCGCCATTGCGTCCGTTCGAACCGTTGTCCGAGGTGAAAATTACCAGCGTGTTTTCCTTTAAACCAAGCCGGTCGAGTGCCGCTAGAATCTGTTCGGTCGAGTCATCGATCTCTTTGACCGAATCTCCATAACGCCCGTTCGCGCTCTTGCCGTGGAAGTCCGGCGAGGCAAAGAGCGGCAGGTGTGGAAAGGTGTGCGGCAGGTACAGAAAGAAGGGTTTGTCCGCCTGTTTGCTTTGCTCGACGAAGGCGATGCTTTGTTCCGTGTACTGCTTGGTGATCGTGCTTTGATCGACCGGGGCCTCAACGACGCTGGTATCACGAACCATCGGCAAAGGCGGATCACCGCGCCCTTTCTGGGCCATGTCGTTGGAATACGGAATGCCGAAATAGTGGTCGAATCCGTGCGCGGTCGGCAGGTGTTCAGGCTGATCGCCGAGGTGCCATTTGCCGATACAGGCGGTAGCGTAGCCAACGGATTTCAGGAGTTCGGGGAGGGTCGTTTCGTCCGGGTGAATGCCGCGAACACTGCGCGGAATCAGCACCCAATGCCCGGTTTTGTCTTCGTGCATGCCAACCCGGCGCGCGTAACTGCCGGTCAACAAGGAGGCACGCGAGGGGGTGCAAACGGGCGAGGAGGAATAGAAATCCGTGAAGGTCATGCCGTCCCGCGCGAGCGTGTCGATCGCCGGCGTGCGGATCTTGGTCGAGCCATAACAACCGAGATCGCCGTAGCCGAGATCGTCACAGAAGATCAGAACGACGTTCGGCTGTGGGGCGGCCAGCGCCGTCAACGCGCTGATGATGAAAAGCGAGAACGCCAGCGCGCGCAGGCGCCACGTCACGTTACTCGCCTCCGGCGACATGCCACTTGGCGAGCAAATTGATCACCACCGGAAGATTGCCCGGCTTCTCGCTGCGGATCGTTCCGACCTGGGTCACTTGCTGAGGAACAAGGCTGACCGTCTTGGTGAGGTCATGCTTGGAAAAATAGGGGTGCTCGATTGATTTCCCGTTCACCTTGCGTTCGGCCATGCCGACCTCCTCGATAGCCTTGGCGTGGAACTGCACCGTCAACGGCGGGAGCGGGGAAAACGCGCTGGTCGGCGAGTTAGGGGTCAGGCCTTCAGGAATGGCGGGATCGACAGCAAAGGAAATGCCGACCGGCACGGTGCTGCCGTCGGGAAGGGTTCGTTCGCGCATCATTTCGATGATCGCCCGCTGACCGGGCATGGTCACGACTTTGGGCGAGGAGATCACTTCACCACCCGCGACAAACTGCGATTGGACCTCGATCACGATTGGCCAAAAATCGCCATCGAACGGATTGGCGGGCTCGGGCGGGAAGCTGTCGAAGGTGGGCACGAAGAGCAACTCGGTTTCGTCCGGAACCGGGCTGGCGGCGACCGTCTTGGTTTGTTTGGGCGCGACTTTTTTCGGCGCTTTGGGTTTCTTGGCTTTGGGCTTTTTGGCTCGGACGGTTTTCGCGGGCGCGGACGGGGTCACGACTGCCGGAGCGTTCGCGTTGGCCGCAGTGGTGCTCGCCTTCGTGCGATCGAAACGTTTGAGGTCGGAGAGCTTCTTCGGCGTCAGGGAGAAAATGTCGTCGTGGAATTGTTCGCCGCTTAACGCGGACGCGCGTTCGCCACCGGCCCCGCCAGTAGACGAACAGCCGACCGCCCAAAACAACGAGAGCGAGCCCAAGCAGAGGAGCAGAGTTTTCATGATGGCCTTTCTGTGGAACAGCGAAATACGACGGAAGTGAAACGGAGAAGTCATTCTACAGACTTGGAAACGTACGGGAAAATCTGCAAGAAAGATTCATCTCTAAGCACGAACTTCCCATGAACTATTTTATCCGCTTCCCGCTTGTTTTCGGCCTCCCTTGTGGCCTCTCTTTGGCACTCTGCCTGCTTGGCTTCACGCCTTTTACGCAGGCCCAAAAACCGGTGGAAACCGGCCTGGTCAACTGGGAACGCGATCTCGACGCCGCGTTCGAAACCTCGAACAAGACCAAGCGTCCCGTCCTCGTGCTGTTTCAGGAGATTCCCGGCTGCGCCACCTGTCAGCGATTCGGCCAAGGCCCCCTCTCCCACCCGCTGCTGGTCGAGGCAATGGAGGATCTGTTCGTGCCGGTGCTGATCTACAACAACAAGCGCGGCAAGGACAGCGAACTGCTCAAGCGCTTCCGCGAACCTTCGTGGAACAATCCGGTGATGCGTTTTCTCAACGCGCGCGGCGACGACCTCATCCCGCGCCGCGACGGCGTCTGGACCACCCAAGGCATTGCCGAGCGCATGGCCGAGGCCCTGAAGAAAGCCGGTCGCCCCGTTCCCGCCTACCTCAAACTCGCGATCGACGAACAAGCGCCACGCAAACAAAAAGCCGTGTTCCAGATGGCCTGCTACTGGACCGGCGAGAAAGGACTCGGCGCGATCGACGGCGTGCTCAGCACACGAGCCGGCTGGGTCGGCGGACACGAGGTGGTTGAAGTCGAATACGACCCCGCTAAAGTGACTTATCCGACCCTGGCAACAACCGCGTTCGCCAACCGCTGCGCCACCTTCAGTTACGCCACCAGCGACGAGCAACTGAAACAGGGCAAGACACTCGGCGCCGACCGGGTCCGCCCACTCGGTCGTCAAACCATTCGCGATGTCCGCCCCAGCGAACGGAAATATTACCTCGGCCGCAGCCCGTACGCGAAACTCAAACTCTCGCCGCTGCAACAAGTGAAAGTGAACGCGGCCATCGGTAACCGGACCGACCCGAAACGCTGGCTGAGTCCGAGGCAGTTGGCGGCGCTGCGCTAAGCAAACGACTAAGCGACTTCAGCCTAGTGCCTTGTAAATTTTATATTTCTGGAATTTCTGGATATGAAATTTGCTGAATGGATTGGCGCACCGTTCACGCTGCGAACGCCTCCCAAATGCGGCTTGTGTAGCACGGGGCTGTGACCCGTGTTGGAACGGGTGGTCTCCAGCCACCCGTCACTCCCCTTCACTTTGATCGTTTTATATCCAACCCACGCTCACCTTTGGGAGTCATCCAGTAAAGAAGGAGGCATCAAGCAAAGCGGAAAGGCGAAGGTGGAACAGGCGGCCAGAGACCGCCTGTTCCAACACGGGCGACACGCCCATGCTACGCCTCCCAAAGGCGGCTTGTGTAGCACGGGGCTGTGACCCGTGTTGGAACGGGTGGTCTCCGGCCACCCGTCACTCCCATTCACTTTGATCGTTTTATATCCAACCCACGCCCACCTTTGGGAGTCATCCAGTAAAGAAGGAGGCATTAAGCAAAGTGGAAAGGCGAAGTTGGAACAGGCGGCCAGAGACCGCCTAGTCCAACACGGGCGACACGCCCATGCTACGCCTCCCAAAGGCGGCTTGTGTAGCACGGGGCTGTGACCCGTGTTGGAACGGGTGGTCTCCGGCCACCCGTCAATCCCCTTCACTTTGATCATTTTAGCATCCAACCCACGCCCACCTCTGGGAGTCATCCAGTAAAGAAGGAGGCATTAAGTAAAGTGGAAAGGCGAAGTTGGAACAGGCGGCCAGAGACCGCCTAGTCCAACACGGGCGACACGCCCATGCTACGCCTCCCAAATGCGGCTTGTGTAGCACGGGGCTGTGACCCGTGTTGGAACGGGTGGTCTCCGGCCACCCGTCACTCCCATTCACTTTGATCGTTTTAGCATCCAACCAACGCCCACCTCTGGGAGTCATCCAGTAAAGAAGGAAGCATTAAGCAAAGTGGAAAGGTGAAGGTGGAACCCATGCCTCCTGAACCACGTGAACCCGGTCAGACCATCTCCGGTGAACCAAAACTCCTGAAACAAACTGACTAGGTCAGACCATCTCCGAGGGTGAAGACAGGTCTGAAAGAATGGATGACGAACGCCCGAATTACAACCTAGGTTGTAATTGGCTACAACCTAGGTTGTAATTTGTTGCCGCCCGAAAATTGTCGGATTTTATAAGTCCCTCGAATAAAACGGGTTAAGGAAATCGGTGATTTCTTGGCATGAAAACTGCTTGGAAATACAGGCATGATAACATTGCCAAAACAAGCTCCTGAGAGACTGCTCAACAACCGATCACGTTCGACCACGTTCCGCCCCGCCGGTGCCCGGCGAAGGCCGGTGGAGTTGGGCAGCTTGTTTCCACGTGCCATGATGTTGGACGAGCTGTTGCAGGGCTTGCCTGCGCGGGTTTGCGAACCGCGTCGAAGGCGGACCTTGTTCCCGGGAAGCGAACGACATCTTCACTGTGTTTGGTTCGATCCAGTTTGGCGACCGGAACCACTGGTGGATACGCGCGGCGACACGGTGCGAGTCGTATATCCGGGCCAGTGGAATCTCGAGTCGGGTCCGGACTTTTTACGGGCCGAACTCGAGGTTGGCCGCGAGCGGCGTCGGATTCATGGCGATGTGGAGATTCATGTTCGGCCCGCCGATTGGCGTGCGCATGGTCACGGGGGAGATCCGAACTTCCGCGATGTGATCGCCCATGTTTGTTTTACCTCCGGCGTGTTGGCGGCGGACGAGCTACCACCGGGTTGTTTGCAGCTATCACTCGAAGCGCCCCTAGCCGCCCGGCCCGCGTTCGGCTTCGACGCGATCGATATTACCGCTTATCCCTATGAGGTGGAGGGCCCCTTGCATCCGCTGCGGGATACGATGCGGTCGTGGAGTCGAGACCAGAAGGAGGCGTTCTTACGCGCCTGCGGGGAAGCGCGTCTGCTGGCCAAGTCCGAACGCATTCAAGCCGCCGCTGAACGCGCCGATCCCGAACAAGCGCTTTATGAAGAGACGATGGGCGCACTTGGCTATAAACAAAACCGCGAACCCTTCCGCGCCCTCGCCCGCGCCCTGCCTGTGGCCGAGTTGCGCGAACGCGCGCGAGCGAATCCCGAGGTCGCCTACGCGCTGTTGTTGGGAATGTCTGGGCTCATGCCGGAGTCGCCGGAGCAATACCCTGACCGCGAAACGGCTTCGCTGATCCGGCGGGCCTGGGATATCTGGTGGAAGGAGGCCGGCCGATTTGAAGGGCGCGGGATGGCGCGAGGCGACTGGCATTTAGCCCACGTTCGGCCGAGCAACCATCCGCGGCGTCGTCTGATGGCGGCCGCATATCTGTTCACCGAGGACGTGCCGTTCGGCGAGAAGCTATCGGAGTTGAGCGGTGATGCCGAAGGCAAGGCTGCGTCACCCCGTGCCTGGCTCAAGAACGCGCGTCATCTGCTTGAAGTGAATACCCAGACCTACTGGACCCGGCGCTTAAGTTTGGGCGGCGGCACCGAGGCTTTGCCGATGGCTTTGATCGGCGGAACGCGTGCGAAGGCGGTGATCATCAATGTCTTGGTGCCGTTTCTGGCGGCGACGGGTTCGCGTCCGGATTTGTTCCGCGATGGCTTGGTGGATGTGTTGCCGTCGGAGGGGATGAACCAGATTTTGCGCGAAACCGCACATGCCCTGTTCGGGCCGGACCACAGTCCGGCGTTGTATCGCGGTGGCTTGAAGCGGCAGGGCTTGATCCACGTGTTTTACGCGTACGCCTTGGGGGGGGCGCGTTGAAGTTTGCCCCTTGGGTTTCTTCAATTCATCCGCGTGTTTTATTCAACTCATCTGGAGGGATGCCGGCCTCGGCATCCGCGGGCTTTCTTTGAGTTCGAGGTGACAGAACCGGCTCGCGGGCCGCTCGCCCTCCATGGGTTTATTTTAAATCATCTGGAGGGATGCCGGCCTCGGCATCCGCGGGTTGTCTTCGGGTTCGAGGTGATAGAACCGGCTCGCGGGCCGCCTGCCCTCCAGGAGGAAAAACAAAAACAGAGAATGATCAAATGAATCGATTACCTAACTGAAAATCCCCAGCTCATCCATCGCCAATCACTCGGCTAAATGCCCCATGTATTTTATTCGTCACCGTTTGTTCCAAGGTGCGCGCGCCCACGTTTGACAACGGTGCAGTTGAGGCCGCATTACGAGCCATTTGGCTGCTCAGCACACAGTGGAAAGTTGGCCAATATGTCCTCATGCCGGATCACATCCATTTTTTCTGTGCGCCAAAGTTGGCTTCTGGAGAGCGCGTTCAAGATTGGTGTCAGTTTTGGAAAAGCTTGGCGAGCAGGGCGAATCCCGAACTCGCTCATTGTTGGTTGCCTGGTTGTTGGGATACCCAGATGCGGTCTGCGGAACATTATCGAATCGAGGAGCGGTATATGGAGCAGAATCCGGTTCGAGCTGGTCTAGTGGATTCGTTTGATGACTGGCCTTATCGTGGTTCTATTTCCAAGCTGCCGTGGTGAAGGCGCGGCTGGCTCGGCAGTTGCGTGGTTTACTCACCTCATCTGGAGGGATGCCGGCCTCGGCATCCGCGGACTTTCTTCGGGTTCGAAGTGACAGAACCGGCTCGCGGGCCGCTCGCCCTCCATAGGTGGTTTACTCAACTCATCTGGAGGGATGCCGGCCTCGGCATCCGCGGGTAGGTTTCGGGTTCGAAGTGATAGAAACGGCTCGCGGGCCGCTCGCCCTCCATAGGTTTATTCAAATCATCTGGAGGGATGCCGGCCTCGGCATCCGCGGGCTTTCTTCGGGTTCGAAGTGACAGAAACGGCTCGCGGGCCGCTCGCCCTCCATGGGGTTACTCAACTCATCTGGAGGGATGCCGGCCTCGGCATCCGTGGGCTTTCTTCGGGTTCGAGGCGACAGAACCGGCTCGCGGGCCGCTCGCCCTCCATGTGGTTTACTCAACTCATCTGGAGGGATGCCGGCCTCGGCATCCGCGGGTTGTCTTCGGTTCGAAGCGATAGAAACGGCTCGCGGGCCGCTCGCCCTCCAAGTGTTTATTTCAAATCATCCGTCGGCCTCGGCATCCGCGGGCTATGTTCGGGTTCGATCGCCTTACGACGTCTTTTTGCCGAGAAAGATTTCCCAATCTTCGATGTTGTGCGGGTTCTTCAAGGTCATGGTAACCGGCACGGCTTTGGGGGCGACCGGTTTTCGAACCAATCTCAAGCCGGCTTCCGCCGGCGTGCGGTTGGCTTTCTTGCTGTTGATGTTCTTCGATGCGAGCACGCAGTTCTTCCACGAGGTCGCGCCGCCGCGCGAGCGGGGCATGACGTGGTCAATATTGCCTTCTTCCGGTCCGAGAACTTTGCCGGTGTACTGGCAGCGGTTGCCGTCACGTTCGCGGATGTTGCGGGCGGAAAGTTTGGGCCGCTTGATCGGCACCTTGGCGAACCGGGACAGCACGATCACGGTCGGCACGCGGATGGCACCGTCCACGGTCCGAATGCTCCAGTCGCCTTCGGTGACCGGGAGTTCGAGCCACTCCTCCCACTTGGTCGGCAACATGTAATCTTTACCTCGGATTTCCAACGCGGTGGCGGTGTCAGTAAACATGTGACACAGCGCCTCGGCAGGGGTGATAATGTTGATCGCCTGCCAGTTCCGGTTGAGAACCAACACGATGTTTTTCTCCAATACACTGTCCATTAGCACCTTCTCATTAGCACAATAGACTAGAAACCGTGAGAAAATATTCAGGGGTTTCCGAACCTGCGTTTTGGCGATCTTAAGCCGCCGGAACGCTCAGGAGCCCGAACTCAAACGCGCGTTCAGCTTGTCGATCACCGAAACAATCCCCCGAGCCACGTCGACGCGGCCATCGAACAGCTTGATCAAATTGCCATGCTTGTTGAACGGGTGCTCGTTCAACACCCGCTTCTCGATCCCACCGTTCTTGGCGACATGATCCACCACCAGTTCGACGAACTCGATCTGATCCCGGTTCAAGGTCTCGTCGTCGATGAACCCGGCGAACAACGCCTGCGCCGCCCCAGTATCCAGACCCACCAAGCCAGCGACCAAACGCATTAGCGGCGCGTCTCCGAACGCCACTTTGTAGTCGTCTTCCGTTCCCAACTCCTCCCACAACACGGATTCCAAATGCCGAAAATCGGACGCCGTCAGCGGGTTGTTGTGCCGCAGCTTGTACACCACCAAGTCGTCCGCATGGTCGCGCAAATAATTCTCCACCTTCTTTCGGTAACTCCCGTACTCCGACCCGCCGCGCTCAAACACGCCTTCCGCATACTCGCCGCGCGCGTCGATGAAATTGCTGTAGTAGATCTTGGTATTCTCGGTCTCCAGCAAGTTCAGCAAACCGCGCAGCGCCTCGCGAACCCGCTCAAAGGAACACGTGTCCGCCCCCGCCCAGAACTCGTCCGTCTGCACATCGGCGATCAACTTCGCATGCGCCTTCACCTGCGGCAGATGTCCCACCTTTTCCAAATTAGCCGCCGTCTCGGCCACCCGCCGCTGCGAACGGGCAAACTCCTGATTCTCCAAATATGCGTGCTCAATCGTGTACATCAACAAGTCGAAGCGCTTCGCCAACTCGTCCCCCGGCGCCGCCGGCAGCACCACCGCAATCTCGCGACCCAACTCGCTCAACATGTCGTCGGAAATACTCTCCCAGTTCTCCTCTTGCCGGTAACGATCGAGAAACTCCTGACGCATCCGCACCGAGAAGCGGGTCTCGTCGATCGCGCACACCGACTGATGCAAGTCCGCCACCAGAGCCTCGCGGTGCGCCATCAGGCCCGCCGTCTGGTACTCGCTGTGCTGCAAGGCCTGGGCGATCTTGGCGCGCACCGAAAACAGACTCTCGGTCAACGAACGCGTGGCTTTGGCCTCGTGCCCCTCCTTCTTGGCGCGGAAGAACTCGAAGTTGCCGCAGTAGTCGAAAATCACGAAGTGGGTCTTGTCGATCCCCGGCCCGAACAAGTCCGGGCACAGGCGCGTCCCGCGTCCGATCATCTGCCAGAACTTGGCCTTGGAGCGAACCCGCTTGAAGAACACCAAGTTCACCAGTTCGGGAATGTCGATGCCGGTGTCCAGCATGTCCACCGAGATCGCAATGCGCGGATTCTTGTTCTTTTCGCCCAAATCCTCGATCAGCGAGTCGACGTATTTGATGCCGTTGTAGATCACCGAGGCGACCCCGGACAGGTTCGGGAACAAGGCGTTGAAGCGCGCCAGAATGAAGTCGGCGTGCCGCGTGCTCGCGGCAAAAATGATCGTCTTGCCAATCTGTTCACCACCCTGCACCTTGATGCCCTTGGTCATCAGATCCTCCAACACGATATCCACCGTGGACTCGTTGAAGAGGAATTTGTTCAAGGCGGTACCGGCAAAAGCCGTCACACTCTCGTCTTCAATCGTCTCCTCCCAGTGCGCCTGCTCCTCCGCCGACAACTCCGCGTAGGTGACACCGTCCTCCAGAATCCGAGTCGATGCCTCGACGGTCTGGTAGGGCACCAGCCAGTTCTCGTCGACCGCCTCCTCCAGCTCATAGACAAAGGTCGGCACCTCGTTTTCCAACTCAAACACCTCGTAGGTATTCTTGTCGATGTCGCCCTTGGGCGTCGCGGTCAGACCGACCATGAACGCGTCGAAGTAGGTGAAAATGTCGCCGTATTTTTTGTAAATCGAACGGTGCGCCTCGTCGACGATAATCAAATCGAAGTGCCCACAACCAAACAGCGGCAGGCCGTCCTCGCGCGTGGTCGTGTCGATGGCGTTCATCATGGTCGGATAGGTCGAGAACACCATGCGCGCGTTCGGGTCGTCCTTGCTGTCGAGCAAGTTGCACAGACTCAGGTTCGGCAGCAGCGGCGCGAAACTCTTCACCTTGGCCTGCTTCACCAACTCGCGCCGGTCGGCCAGAAACAGAATGTGTTTGATCCAGCCATGGCGCTGCAACACCTCCACCAGCGACACCGCAGTGCGCGTCTTGCCCGAACCCGTGGCCATCACCAGCAGCGATTTTCGCTGGCCGCGCATCAGGTTGTCGCACACCGCCTGCACCGCCTTTTTCTGGTACACGCGGTTTGCGATTTCATCCTTCGTGGTCACGCCGGTGAGCGCGGTCCGGTTACGCTTTTGATACAAATAGCTGGCCAGTTCCGCCGCGGTGAAGAAGCCGTGAATGGTTCGTTCGGTGGCGCCCGTGTCGGCGTCGTCGTCCCAGAACCAGGTGGTGAAGCCGTTGGTGTAGGCGATCAGCGGACGCACCCCGTGCTTCGCCTCCAAGCAATCGGCGTAGAGCTTGGCTTGGTGCTTGCCGATCGTGGGATCGACTGAGGTCCGCTTGGCCTCGACCACCATGAACGGTTTGCCGTCGTCGGCGTACAGCACGTAGTCGACAAAGCCATCGCCGGAGGGGTTGGGCATGCCGGTGACCGGCACTTCCTCGAGGGCGTTGCGACCGAGTTCCCAGCCGGCCATTTCGAGCGCGAGGTCGATGTAGATCTTGCGGGTGGCGAACTCGCCTATTGTATCCGAATCAAAATCAATGCCCGCCGCACCGGTCTCGGCAGCTGCGTCGGCCGCGTTGGCCGCCATCGCCTGCGTCTCCGCCCGGGTCTCGGCGAAGCTGGCGCGTTCCTCGGCACTGCGCAGTTGGTCCTTCAGTGTCTCGCGTTCGGCGGCCCAGGCCGCCTCCATGGCCGCCAAGGCCTGCTGCATCGCTTGGGTGCGCGCCTCCGCCGCCTGGCCATCGGGCAAGCGATCCGGATCGTAGGCCGCCTTCTCGGCCAGCTTGCCGTAGGTCCACGCCAGCCAGCGGGTGAAATCGTACAAGTTGCGCAGACTCTCGACCACTTCCTGACGCCGGAAACTGCGCGCGGTGTGCGCCGCCTTGTTGCCCAGCGAATTGATAAAGCGCAGCCGCGGAAACATCCCGTTCGGCAACATCCGTCGAAAGGCGTCGTCGTGAATCAACGAGGACAGCGTCTCCTGATACGGCACCGTCAGCCCCGAATCCGAGGCGAAAGCCCACTTCACCGACAGTTCCAAAGCCCGCCGCGCCGCCAGCGCCCCGTTCGCGCTCGACACCGCCACCGCCCGTTCGGCCTCCACGCAGACCTCATGGATCGTCGCAAATGCCGCGTCCGCCTTGAGAAAGTCGAAGGAACTCCCCGCCGCACTCATCCCGTCAACTCTCCCTTGAACGCCCGCTGCATCAAAGCCTGAAAGGTCGTTTCCAGTTCGACGAGCGACGCCACCATCGCCGCCTTCTGCACCTCGATCGCCTCCACGCGTTCGGCGAACTGGGTTTGGAGTTCGATGGGTGGCCGGGGGATTTGGAAACCTGAAACAAGGCTCAAATTTAGATTGGGTTGGTTTCCTCCTCTCCCAAGCCGCCGAAGTTGTAAGTAAGAGAGAGAAAGAAATCTGAAAACATACTCTTGCACGATATGATCGGCAGGAACTAATGCCGCACAAGCTTGGTTCGTCGCAGCCTTTATTCCGAGTATTGCTACTCTCCCCCTTGTGCGGCCTTGGCCGTACATAGCGATTAGAATGGTGCCCTCCGGAAATAGTTCTAGGTTTGACTCTCGTAGGCCGAGCTTTGTGATTTTCTCATCCGAGTCTAATATGAGTTCTCCGTTGACTTCGGTTGTTTTAACCCAAGGGATTTCTCCATTCTCCCAATATGGCATTTCTTTACGTGCTGGCGTCTTCCCTGTCTTTACGCGGAATAATGTACCCAAAGTTGAAAACTCCCACCCCATCGGATTGGTCACGGGGTCGCCGAACATCTCGTAGAACAGGCTTTGCACGAGCTGGTCCATCAGGCCGAGCTGCTCCTTCCGCTGGTCGATCAGCGCTTGCGCCGCATCCAGGATCTCCACAATCCGCCGCTGCTCCTCCAGCGGAGGGAGAGGGATATTCAAGGTCTTTAGGGCAGAAACACTGAAGCTAGCTTGGTTTACGCTCTTTTTCGATATTTTTGCTAGTTGGGCTTCAAAAAGGCTATGTCGAAAAAACAGAACAGCAAATTGAGACAATAATATCAACGGGTTCGGGCGCAAGCAAAGGAGGTTCATGCCATGGATTATGGTTTGCCCTCCGGGAAACAGAGCCACTTTGCCAAGGTGTTTCTCACTATTGATGTGCGACATCAATATGTCGGCCTTCGCCAAAACATATTTTTCGAAGCCCGTCGTAGACTTGATACCGGCATATCCCATCCTGGCGAAGTCAACTCTCCCTTCTGAAATTGTCTCTATTCGTGTTATGGGTATACCACCAGTGACCTGGCCTTGCTTGATGCTTTTGCCATTCCGAATAGCCTCGAAAGCTTCCGAAATGGGAACTGATTGCCATTTAACAGCCATAGGTTCTCCTTCTTATTTATGAAGTCTGGACTTGTTCAAATCGCATTCGGTCCGGTTGCTATAGTAAAAGTTAGTCGAGCCTGGCTACTACCTTGTCGACAGCTTCAAGGCATTCTTGTACTCGGTCACCATGAACTTGCACAGTCCCTCCGTGGACTGGATGATTTCCAGCAGAGAGCTTGGAAAGACGCTCGCCTAGGTGGGCTGCCACAACCCCAGCCGTATTAAAGTCACGTAATGGTTGAGAATAAGCTTCGCGGAATTTTGAAAGGTTTTTCACCTTAGTGCTCCGCGTCGTGAAAAACTGTGGGTCCCGCTTAAACGCGTCATAAAGAGCATTTGCAGTTGCATCGGATAGCGCTCCAAATGCCTTCGCTGCCCCCCCATACTGGGTCAACCGGTTTCCAACAACCAGGTGAATTTTTGGAACTGCAATCGAATATTGCTTGGCTCTGGCTGCGAATGTCCATGAGCCGTAAACTGGGTGTGGAGGGTTTTGCCCATGTAGTAAAATAAACATTGCTCGTGTAGCGACTCGGGACGAGTCGTCAGCATTCACGGGACAAATAATTCGATCAACAGCGGATAGTGCCAGCTCTGTATATACGGCGAAACTTGGATTTGTATCAACAAAGACTGTCCAATCTTGGTTTTCATCAGCGACCACCAAATTTTCTATCATAGACTTGAAAATCTGGTGGACCCACTTCCAGGGCTGCACGCTTGGCGTCAAGGCAGGGGCATTTGCTGCATTGGATATCGCAGGCGACATTGGCTCGAGATTTCCGTCGCCACACAATAAGAATAAATTGTTTGGCATTTTAGAGTTATGCCCAGATATTGGTACAATGAAATCTGCAGGGTCTGGTAGAGGAGCACCGCTACCTGCAGAAATCACGCGGCTAAGGTAGCCAACGACTGTTCTAGGAGTAGGCTCTGTGCAATAATCAAACACAGCATCCTCTCCCCGCGTGCCCCCACCAAGGAGCATCATACTTGCGTTAGATTGGGGGCACAGGTCTATAACCAAGACATTGGTTTCGGGATTTGTTTCCGCGTAACGAGATGCTACGTGGAAGGTAATCGTACTTTTACCGACTCCTCCCTTATTATTCCAGATTGCATAGCTATTAATAAGGCTCATTTTAGGCTATTCCTTTATTGGGTTGAGCTTTCATCGTGGCTTTGATCCGAGTCTCTGTCACCTAAATAGGTTTCTCAATTCCCGGACTCCAATCGTGATTTGGGACTCCGGCTCGGCGGATCCTCCCAGGCAGTACGGCGGTGTCTTCCTATTCGATCTCCTTGTAGCGGTTGATCGAGAGGTCGAATCCGTTCTCATGAGTTGAGCGCCTTCCACACGTGTGCGTTTAGCGTGCTGTTCTCGGTTCACACATTTTTCTCCTCTTTTCGTCATCTCTCGCAGTTAGTACCCTATTCATTACCCTATTGGATTATTAGTACCTAATTGATTTTTCGCCAGGTAGCCGAGTGGCCGCGGCCCTCGCAGGCGATCTGTCCTTCGTCTTGCAGGCGGCGCACGACTTTTCGGACCATATCGACGCTGACGCTGGGGCAGGCTTCACGGAGTTCGGCCAGGCGAAACGGACCTTGCATGTTGGCCACCGCATCTTCGACCATTTGCGTTTTGGAGCCTCTGGGAGATTTCACCTCGCCAAGCCGTTCCTCGAACTGGCGGTAGAGATCCCGCACGGTGTAGAGGATGTAGTTGATGTAGGGCCAGGCATCGTGGGTGCCTTCGTGCCAGTCTTGCGAGCAGCTTTCCAAGGTTTCGTAATAGCGGTCCTTGGACTGTTCGATCAGGCGTTCGAGGCTGACGTAGCGTCCGGCTTCAAAGCCGGTGGTGTACAGTCCTTCGAGGAGGAGCAGGCGAGCGAGTCGGCCATTGCCATCACGGAAAGGATGGATGCAGAGCAGGTCGAGGCTGGCGGCGGCTACGCAGACCAAGGCAGGGGCTTTTCGGTCGCGGAGCAAGTCGGTGAGACGTTCGCTCCACGTGGTCATCGCCGCCGGGGTTTCGGCGACCGGGACGGGGACAAAGCGAATGCGTTCGCCGCCGCCGGGCAGCTTCTCGATGATCTCGTTGTTCTTTTCCTTGTAGGCACCGGCGTCCCAATGCGTGCCGCGGAGGATTCGGTGCAAGGTTACGGCCTGCGCCTCGTGCGATCCGTCCAGTTCGCGGCCATGAATCCGGCCCAGCGCCTGTTGGTAGTTGCGGACTTCCTCTTCGTTGCGGTCAGTGAGAGCGGCCTTGCCACGCAGAACCGCATCCACGCGCGAGCGGTCGATCTCGACGCCCTCCATGCGATTGGACGCGATGGCGCTTTCGATCACCGCCGATTCGCGCAGCACCTCGAGTCGGTGTGGCGACTGGCGCGTGTACATGGCTTGGCGACCTTTGCATTCCGCCAGTTCCTCAAGCAGGGAGACCGTGTAGTAGGGCATGCAGTTCGTCGGACTGGAGTTGGCGCAGGGTGTTCAGCGATGATCCTTTGGGAGTACAGACGGGTGAAAGTTTTGGGTTATTTTCAACGAACTTCAGCTAGTTCAGCAAGGCTTTCAACTCCTCAATCCCGCTGGTGATCCCGGACTCCATCCCGGCGATCTTGTCCAGCAGCACGGCGGTGGCTTCGTATTCGATCTCTTCGTAGACGATTTCTTTGTAGCGGTTGATCGAGAGGTCGAAGTCGTTGTCGGCGATTTCGTCTTTGGGCACGAGGAAGGAGGGATCGGTGCGGGCGCGCTTGGCTTCGGCGGGATCTTCCCAGCGGGCGAGGATGTCGGGGATGTCGTTGGCGTCGATCGGCTGGCGTTTGTCGTCGAGGCTGAGGCCGTCGGCTTGCATGTCGTAGAACCAGACCTGGTCGGTGCCGCCGATGCCGGTTTTTTCGAACAGCAGCACGGCGGTGCTGACCCCGGCGTAGGGTTTGAACACGCCGGAGGGCATGGAGATGATGCCTTTGAGGTTGTGGTGTTCGATCAGTTCCTGGCGGAGTTTTTTATGCGCTTTGCTGGACCCGAACAGGACGCCGTCGGGCACGATGGCGGCGCAGCGTCCGCCCTTTTTGAGCATGCCGAGCATCAGCGCGACGAACAGCAGTTCGGTCTTTTTGGTTTTAGTGACTTTGAGCAGGTCGGCGGCGACGCTGTCGTAGTCGAGCGAGCCCTTGAACGGCGGATTGGCGAGGATGAGGGTGCAGGTTTCGCGGTCGGGGTTCTGGTCGGACAGCGAGTCGCGGTATTCGATGTTGGGCCGGGTGACGCCGTGCAGCATCATGTTCATCGCGCCGATGCGCAGCATGGTGCTGTCCATCTCGAAGCCGTGGAACATGTGTTCGTTATAGTGGGCGATTTTTTTCGCATCGGTGAACAGGTCGGGGTGGTGTTCTTGGAGGTATTGGCCGGCGGCGACGAGGAAGCCGGAGGTGCCGGCGGCGGGGTCGACGATGATGTCCTCGGGCGTGGGTTTCATCAGCGCGACCATCATTTGGATGATGTGGCGCGGGGTGCGGAACTGGCCGTTGGTGCCGGAGGTGGCGACTTTGGAGAGCAGGTATTCGTAGAGGTCGCCTTTTTGGTCAGTGCCGGCGTCGAGTTCGAGGGTGTCGATTCCGGTGACGATTTTCTCGAGCAGGGCCGGTTTGGGGATCTGGAACAGGGCGTCCTTCATGTAGCGCGAGAAGGCCGAGTCGCCGTCCGCGTCGAGCGTCTTGATGAACTGGAACACACCGTCGCCGGGGCGGGTAAATAGTTCGAACATTTTCTCGGCTGAGAGTTGTTTGACGTTCGACCAGCGCAGGGGCTGTTGCTTTTTGGAGAAGATTTGTTCGGCGTCGATGCCGAGCAAGGTGGCGTTGGCGTCGAGGTCGTTCTGCCGTTCGTCGAGGCCCTTGATGAACAGTAGGTAGGTGAACTGTTCGATGACGGTGAGTGGGTTGGTGACGCCGCCGGTCCAGAAGACCTCCCAGATTTTGTCGATGTGGTTTTTCAGTTCGCCTGTGATCATGATGCTCTTTACGACCTGCGGTCGGAAGAGGGAAGATCGAAGATGTGGCGACCTGCGGTCGGAGGGGAGCGTCTCGGTGATCGGGCAGACGGGTCAACTTCACTTGTGTCACACGTTCTCGCAAGGCACACTTTTGGTCAGAGGTTCAAAAATATATTCAGTATGAGAACGCAAGTCCAACGACCACATTAAGGCCCTGAAATCCCAATGCTAGAACAGCGCCAGCACGCCTTCGTTCAAGCGATGAGTGACGCCGGCCTCATTCTTGATCAGACGGACGACGGCGACGCAGCGCTCTCGCTGTATGTCCGCGACAGTGGGCCACCAGCATCTACGGGAGTATTCGGTCAAGGGCTTTCTGATGGACGACGAACGTCTGAAGAACCCTAGCGGCCGCCCCGATTACTTCGATGGACTGCTCGCCCGCATCCGCGATATCCGCGCCTCGGTTTGATCTCGCGGATGAGTTGGACCGGTTGCTCATCCATCACGAGCACCGGAAACTGCGGATCGTAAGGCCGCGCGTAGACCGCAGAACAGCCTCCATTCCCGCCACGAAGTCGCCGCTCCTTTCCGGCGGAATATGGATCAATCCGCGCCCGTCCGAACGCGGACGACTCGGTGGCGGCTTGGCGAGTGATGGAAATGCGGTCTACCTCTACTGTAGAGACTCAAAGTCCGAGCGCAGACGGTCCAGCTTTTTTATTGGAAACGTGGCACAATCGGGGCAACTCTGCGGGACGATGATTCGAGTCTCCCATTTAACGAAAAAATACGGGGCGTTCACAGCAGTGGACGACGTGAGTTTTCGTGTCGAGCCGGGAGAAATCATCGGCTTTCTCGGACCCAACGGTGCCGGCAAGACGACCACCATGCGGATTCTCGCCGGCTTCATCCCGGCTACTGGCGGCGCGGTCGAGGTGGCGGGCTTTGATGTGTCGACCGACTCGCTGCAGGTGCGCAAGCGGATCGGCTACCTTCCCGAACGCAACCCACTCTATCAAGACATGCGGGTCAACGAGTACCTCGCGTATCGAGCACGACTGAAAGGGGTCGGGCCGACCAAGATCCGCGAACGCATGCGAGTGGTCCGCGAACAGTGCGGACTCGAGTCGGTGCGGCGCAAAATTATCGGCACACTCTCTAAAGGATTCCAACAACGGGTTGGGTTGGCCGACGCGCTGATTCACAATCCCGAACTGCTCATTCTCGACGAACCAACGCAGGGCCTCGACCCGAACCAGATCCGTCACGTGCGCCAGTTGATCCGCGACCTCGCAACGCGCCACACCATTCTTCTCTCCACCCACATCCTGTCCGAAGTCGAGATGACCTGCCAAAAGGTGATCATCATCAACCACGGCAAAATCATCGCCTCGGACACGCTCGGGCACTTGCGCGAAACGTGGTGCGGCCTACCCAACTTGGTGGCCGAGATCCAAGGGCCGAGCGCGGCCATTCTCGAACGCATGCTGTCACTCGACTGCGTGGCGAAAGTGCAGATCGAGTCCGAAGGCGACGACGCCTGGACGACCTTGCGGATTGCCGGCACGGCGACCGGAATCGGCGCGAACGGAGCCCAAACAAACGGCGGCCATTCGAGCAACGGGAGTCGTGGTCAACAAAGCGGTCGTGAACTCGCAGAAGCGGTGTTCGACGCGCTCCGTTCGGAGCCCTGGCGACTGCGCCGTCTCGAACTCGAACAACGAACGCTCGAAGACGTGTTCGTCGAAGTGACGCAACGCGACAGCCACCAAAAAGGCGAGAGCGAGCCAACGCGTTCAGGCAGCGGCACTCGCCCCGGCGGCAGCACTCGTCCGGGCAGCGGCACTCGCCCCGGCGGCGGCACTCGCCCCGGCAGCGGCACTCGTCCCGGCGGCACCGACTCTGGCGGTTTGCCGGGTTCGAGCAACACGCCAACTGGCAGTCAAATGGGTACGACCGAACGGTCCGCCGAACAGGCGACCACAAAGCAATGAGACGATGAGACGCCTGTTCACATTGTGGCGCCGCGAAGTGGAGGCGTATTTGTATTCCTCGATGGCCTACTTCGTTATGGCCTATTTTCTGCTGATTATGGGCGCGAGTTTTGGCTGGGTCCTGCGCATGCTGAGCAAAGGCGCGTCGGGAACCGACGTGATCCAAGAGCTGTTCGGCTCCGGATTTTTCTGGCTGGCGGTGTTGATGGTGGTGCCGATTATCACCATGCGTCTGTTTGCCGAGGAGCGCAAAGCGGGGACGATTGAGACCTTGATGACCGCGCCAGTGCGTTCCCGTGATCTGGTGTTATCCAAGTTTCTCGGTGCCTTCACCTTTTACGTGCTGCTTTGGCTACCCACCCTCGCTTACGTGTTCATCATCGAACATCTCGCCGAGGGCAAAATCGCGGTGGACCTCGGTGCGATGGCCTGCGCCTACTTCGGCACCTTTGTGATCGGCGCCGCGTTCATTGCGGTCGGCGTGTTTCTGTCCTCGTTCGCGGAGAACCAGATTGTCGCGGCGATCTCAACCTACGCGGTCCTGCTGCTGTTTTTCTTTTGCAGCTTCCTGCCTTGGCTTACCGAGAGTCCGTTTCTCAAGCAGGCGTTCCGGCGCGTGTCCGGCGTGATTCATATGGAAGACTTTTCGCGCGGCGCCATGCAAAGTCAGCCGGTCGTGCTGTATCTGTCCGTGACCCTGCTCCTCCTTTACCTGACCTCGCGTCTGCTCGAAACGAGGGACTGGCGATGACCTCCGCGAACCCGGCACGGCGCGCCATACGCAAGCTCCGCAAACGCCAACGTAGCCAGCGTTTCGCGACCGGTTTTGTCATGCTGCTCGCCGTGGTTTTGTTCGTCCTCGTGAATTTGGTCGGGCTTCGGCACGACGTTCGCAAAGATATGAGCCACGCGCGCCTCAACGAACTTTCCGGCATCACCACCGATCTCCTCGAACGCGTGGAAGAACCGGTGAAGATCACCCTGCTGATGCCGGTAAACCATGTGCATTACAGCGAGGTCGACAACTTGCTGCGCGAGTATGTGGCCGCGAACGCGCTGCTGCAGTTCGACCGGGTGGACCCGGATTGGGAGAAAGGTCGGGCCGCCGATTTACTGCAACGTCTCAACCTCAGCAACGAACCGCAAGTCGTGTTCGAGTCCGGCGAACGCCACGCGGTGGTGCCGATGGATGCCATCATCTCATCCGACCGCCGTACCACCCGTGCCGAGAACGAGAACCGAATGGAGGCGACCCGCCGAGCCGGCGGGCCAAGCCTTGGAACTGCGGGCGGCGACGCCAGTGGCGATGCCGCCGACGCTGGCGTTGCGCGGTCGCCGGACCAAGTCATCAAGCACGAGATTCGTTCGCGCAGCATGAACGCGGTGTTCATGGGCGAGCAGGCCTTCTCCTCCGCCATCAACAAGGTCATCAGCAAAGAAGTCGCCCACGTCGTGTTTCTGCAAGGTCACGGCGAACACAGCCCGGACGACTTCACCGAACTCACAGGCTACTCAACCATCGCCGAACGTCTGGTCGCCGAGAACGCGCACCTGACGCTTCGCTTCGCGGGCGAAGGCGGCGAGCTCTCGCCCGAGACCTGCAAGTTACTCGTAGTTGCCGGCCCGCGCCGCCCGATCGCCCAGTCCGAACTCGACATGATCGACCGCTACCTGCAACGCAAGGGTCGCCTGCTCGCACTGGTCGACTCCGACACCAACACCGGAATCGGCACCCTCCTGCGCAAGTGGAAGATCCAACTCGGCAAAGACATCGTGGTCGAACCCGGCCTGCGCGATCCCAACCAAGTCCCGATCGCCAGCTACCACCGTCACGAGATCACCAAGGGCATGGACGATTTGACCACGGTCTTTTACCGACCGCGTTCGGTGCGGCCGCTGGAACACGGCACCGATTTCCGCATCGAAACCCTCGTCAGCGGTTCCAAGCGTGGCTGGGCCGAAACCGATCCCAAGACTGTCGAACGGGCGCTCGATCCCGAACGCGACATCGCGGGTCCGGTGTCGATCGCACTCGCGCTCGAACACGGACGCGCCGAAGGCACCGCCGTCGAACCGACCCGCATCGTGGTGGTCGGCGACAGCAAGTTCGCGGTGAATGCGCTCAACTCCGCTGGCTCCGAACAACTGGTAGCGCGTTCGGTAAACTGGCTACTAAACCGCGACTACCAACTCGCCGCGCCGGGCAAACCCATTCAACTGATGCGCCTCGACCTCTCCGACGAGAAGCGCCAGCAACTCATGTTTCTCGTGGCCGGTGGCCTGCCGGCGATTGTCGGTTTGATCGGCGCGATGGTCTGGGTGAGGAGACGCGCCTGATGCGAGTAAGCACCATGGGCATTCTCGCGGGCATCGTCGCCTGCACTGGCTTGTTGCTGTTCGAACCGGGCGGCTTGCTGCGCGGCAGCCAAGCACGTTCGGCGCCGGGCCTGCTATTCTCCGACTTGAGCCGCGCGAACAGCATCCAGTTTGACGGCCCCGCCAAGTGCGGCTTCGAACGCGAAGGCAACCACTGGGTATTTCTCTCGCCCGCCGGCGCACCCGTTCGTTCGGGCGCGGTCGAACGACTGCTCGACCGGATCGGCACCTTGCGCGCCACCGCCGTCCTGACCAAGGAGGATCGCGAAGCGCGCGATATGACCTTGCCCGAACTCGGACTCGATCCGGCCGAAGGACGAATCAGAGTAAAGACAGGAGAGACCGTTCAGACCCTGTTGATCGGGTCAAAAACCGCGTTCAAAAATTCGGTCTACGCCCACGAACTCGGCTCCGATGAAGTCATGACCGTCCCCGCCGCCATTCTCAGCGCCTTCCCCGCCGACCCGTTCGAGCTACGCGACACCTCCATCGGCATTCCGGCCTCCGACACCATCGTGCGCGTCGAGATCGATCGACCGGACGGTTTTTTTCAAGCCACGCGACCGGACGGCGGCGTCTGGGGACTCAGCCAACCGTTCATTTCGCGCCTCGATCCGATCAAGATTCAAAACATGTTCAACTCGCTGGCCAGTGCCCGCATGGAACAAATCGTCACCGACGAACCCGGCGACCTCGGCCAGTACGGCCTGGTCGAAAACATGCACGAATTCCGCTGGTGGACCAAGAATGACGTACCGCCGCAACGCCTGCGTATCGGCAGCCCGGTGACCGAAATGCCCGGCTTCGTCTACGCCCAACTCGACCGCTTCCCGACCGTGTTCACGCTGTCGGTGGGCACCAAAGCCATTCTCGAACTGCCGATCGTCGACCTGCGCGATAAGCGCTTGCTGCCACTGGAGGCGGCCGACATTAACGGCGTGCGCATCCTCGACGAGGACAGCCAAACGGTGACACTCGGGCGGGTAGAAAAAGGCTGGCAAGTACTCGAACCAATCCAGTCGAAAGCCGACACCGCCCGTGTCGAGGCACTCGTTCGGGATTGGGCCGAAGCCACCGCCATCCAGTTCCCGACCGGCACCCTGGCGGAAATTCTCGACGCGGCCGAAGCCGCCGCCCGAGCGGCAGCGGCCACACCGACCAACCAGCTTCAGATCGCCGACACCAACGCGGTCGCGCCCCGGATCGGTTTTCACAAGCCCGCACCGCCCGCCACTGACGAAAACAAGGACGAGGCCGCCGAACCGAAACCCGAATACCGGCTGGTGTTCCTACGCGATCCTGGGGATCTGCCCCCAGCCGCTGCCGTTCGGCAAATCGATGTCTACCAGAGCGGCAAGCGGTCGTTCGTACACCTCAAGGAGGAAGACGTGATCGCCGAGGTCGACAACAAACTCATCGCCACACTATCGCTCGACTCGCTCCGCTACAGCGACCGAACCATCACCATGCTCGACCCGGCCAAAGTCACCGGGGTCATACGCGTTGACGAAAACGGCACCCAAACGTTCACCCGCGGTCCCGAGCAATGGGATGTCGCCAAGGACGCCTGCATTCTCAACGAGAACTTGTTCGAGAAAATGCTCACGGCGATCTGCCAGCTCGAAGCCGTCCGCTTGGTCACGCGCGACCCGCCGCGTCCGGCGCAGTACGGACTCGATAAACCGCGACTCACGATGACCGTCTCGATGCGCGAAGGCGCTTTACTACGTCAAACCTTGCTGCTTGGTGGTCCCCTGCCGGCCGGTGACGGCATCTACGCCATGATCCGCGGCCAGGATGTGGTGTTCACCCTCGACGGCGACACCGCCGAACAGCTCTTGTCCCCCTTCTGCTTGGAACTCCCATGACCTTCCTGTGGCGCGTGTTTAAGGGCCTCTACTTGCTTGTCATTGCGCTACTGTTTGTGGCGATCGCCGGCTACATCTGGCAGTTGCACCGAGGCGTGCCCACACCAGTCTTGCAACTCGCCAGCCCCTTCCTCAACAAACACCATCTCGATCTGGACACCGAAGATACCCGCTTTAGTCCGTCCGGCGGATTGGTGATGCAGGGCATCGAACTGCGCAGCCAGCGCAACGCATCCAACCCCGCCTTCTTCAGCGGCGACATCGACGTCAGTTTCCACGGAGGCGAGCCGGTGCTCGATGGTTTGAAAGGCATAAAAAGCCTCGGCGGACTCAAAGGATTGAGCGGTCTGAAGAGTGGCTTTAAGATGAAGCAGTTCCGAGTGAGCGACGGGCGACTCGCGTTTCAAACATCCGACTGGGAAGCAGGCGCGACCAATCACGTGCCGGTGGTTCTGGAACAACTAAACGCCTTGATCGACATCGACGGCAGCGAACTGCACATCCGTAAACTCACCGGCGAACTCGAAGGCATCAAGGTGCGAGTGTTCGGCGACGTGACCCTCGGCACAATGCAAAAGCCCGCAGGCAACAAAGCCAAACTCCCCCGCCTCGAACCCGTGGTGCAGAGTTTGATGCCGGTGATCAACGCCTTGTCGAACGCCCAGTACGCCAAGGCACCCGTGCTCGAAGTGGACGTCTCGCTCGACACCGGCAATCCCGCCGAACGCATGGTGAGAGTCAACCTCGATGTCGACGCGCCGGGCTGGATCGCCGGCAAACGCTTCGACCAGTTCGCCTTCGCCGCCGAACTCAACCGGATGAACATCGAAGTGAAGGAGGTCCACTGGGAACACGACGGCCTGCAACTCGACTTCACCGGCCAGATCAAACCGGGTTCGAAAACCCTGACCAACGGCCGCTTCGTCTACCATTGCGACGACCAAAGCTCCGGCTTTCACACTGCCCAACCGGTCGTGCTCGAACGCGTGACCGCCGGCATCGATCTCAACGAAAACCATCTTCAGATTCACCAGTTCGATACCCACCTCGCCGGCATCGACCTGCGCATCAGCGGCGACGTGATGCTGCCCAAACGGAAAGGCCTGGCTACCGATCCCCCACCGGAAAAACCGAAGGCGGTACCCCTCTCGCGCGAAGCCCTCGAACCCCTACTCGCCTCCCTGCTACCGATCTGGGACGCCCTCGTGGCCGCCCGCCACGAACGCCCGCCGGTCCTGCGCATCGACCTTCAACTCGACCCGGCCAACGCGGCGAAAGACCGCGTCGGCATTCAGCTCGACGCGAAGTCCCCGGGCTGGGTGGCGGGACTGAAGTTCGACGAACTCAGCCTCCGCTCCGATATCGGTCGCGATCGGATCGACGTTCGCGAACTCCTCTGGAAAGAAGACGGCCATCACGCAGCCTTCGTCGGGCACATGAATCCACGCCACGAAGCGGTGCACGGCTCGCTCGATCTCAACATTCCCGCGCCGCTAATCTTCCACCTGCTGCCGACCAGCCTGACCAAGGTCGTGCTGAAGGAGGACGTGTACATTCCTGGAAACGTCGTCGGCACTCTCGACATCGAACCCGACCCCGCCGGCAAACTCGGCCACAAAATCGCCGGCCACCTCAACGTCGACCGCCTGCGTTACAAAGGCATTTGGATCAACCAACTCGATCTCGACGGCACCCTTCGATGGCAGCAACTCGCCGTATCAAATGCCACCTGCCAGATCGGCGATGGACCGGGTTCGGGACCGGCGCAGGTGCAGTCGACCATGAACCTCGAGACGCGGGCGTTCCGCACCCACGCGATCGTGCAAGCGGCCCCCACCCTGCTGATCCCACTCGCCCCTGCGAACGAGGACCTGTACCGCTCGTTCGAATTTCTCGACGCCCCACCGAAGGTCGATATTCATGTCGGTGGCATCGTCGGCGACAAGGAGTCCGCTTGGGCCCGCGGCCGTGTCTCCGCCACCAAAGCGGTGTTCCGCAGCACCCTGATCGACACCGCCGAGGTCGACGTGCTGTTCACCAACCAGCTCACGACCCTGACCAATCTTAAGGTGCGACGACCGGAAGGAAACATCAAGGGCAGCATGACCATCGACGGTCCGAACAAGCAGATGTGGATGGATATCGTCAGCACCGCAGACCTTGCGGCACTGTCTAACTTTTCGGGTCCGCAGACCGCGAAAACCATGAAACATATCCGGCTCGAAGGTCCGCCCGAGATGCGCGTTCGAGGACAGGTCGACATGATGCCGGGTCGCGGCAACCATGACATTACCGGCAGCGTGAAAGGGGCCCGGAGTGGCGGCTTCAACTGGATCGACATCAAAAACCCGAACTTCGATTGGTCGCTGAAAGGGAAAACGTTCCAACTGAAGAACCTCGATGCGCAACTGTTCGACGGACAACTCTCCGGCGGCGCGACCATCACCGGCCTCAACATTCCGAACGTCCCCCCTGCCCTCACGGTGAACATCGGCGTCAAACAAGCCCGCCTCGAACAAATCGACATCCCCAATCTGAACCTCGACAGCATGGAGTTCAACGGGCCCTTCGACAGCCAACTGACCATCACCGGCCTGCTCAGTGACAAGATCCCGTTCGAACAAACCATGGACCTCCGCGGCACGCTGGGCGCAAGCGCGGCGTCGGTTCGGGGAGTGATGCTCAGCCGCTATGACTCGGATATCACCTACGCCAACCGCGTGACCACCTTCTCCAATATAGTAGCGCGTTCGGGAGACGGCACCGCGACGGGCACCCTATTTTTCGACACGCCCAACAAGCAACTGAAAGTTCGCCTCGACACCACCGCCGAGGTGCAGCGCATCGCGCAGATCGCCGGCGAGTCGGTTGCCGCCAGCATCGCCAAGCTGGAGATCAAAGGACCGCGTCATCTGATTTTGTCCGGTGTGGTCGACCAAAGCGGTGCCAACCGGCATCACATCGGCGGCTCGTTCGCGTTTGAGAATGGCGGTCTGAGTTGGATCGTGCTCGACCAATGCCAGCTCAACTGGAGCCTCCACGAGAACGTGCTCAGCATGCTCGACATGAAGGGAACCTATCAGGGTGGTCCGTTCCAGGGCTTCGCCGCGATCACCAATCTGTTCCGCGAAACCGCGCCGCAACTGTCAATGCGCTTCAATGTGCAAAACGCCCAACTCGCCCAGATCCAGTGGCCGAACCGCGCTCCCGACAACAAGATCTCAGGTCGGGTGAGTTCGGACTTCGTGCTGCGCGGCCCGATCGGCATCGGCGACTTTCAAGACACCATGTCCGGCGAGGGAACGGTAAAAATCCGTAAAGGCGATATCTTCAGTGTTCGCCTGCTTGGCGGCCTGTCCGATATCCTCAGCAAAGTCATCCCCGGGTTCGGTATCGTGAAGCAAAGCGACCTCGATGCCAAGCTGACCATCAAGAACCAGCAAGCCCACCTGAAAGATCTCAAGCTTCTCGGCGACGTGCTCAGCGCCAAAGGTGCCGTCACCTACCACTTCGACCACCGCATCGACGGCAAAATCAAAATCGAACTGTTCAAGAAAGGCCTGCTCACCGACATCGTTCGGCTGATCACCTCGCCCATCTCATTCTTCCTCGAAGTGAAACTCAGCGGCACGACGGATAAGCCGGAGTGGCGCCTGCAGAAGATTCCAAAAGAGCTCCAAGGCATATTCTAAAAGGGAATTTCAACCCATTCATTTGGAGGGCGAGGGGCCTCCCGAGCCGATTGCCCTGCGTTCGAGATTCCCCCTGGACGAAAATTTCAACCCATTCAATTGGAGGGCGAGGGGCCTCCCGAGCCGATTGCCCTGCGTTCGAGATTCGCCCCATTCGATTTTATTAGCATGCTCAGTAACTTACCAGCCATGCTAATAAATCAAAACAAGCAGAGCGCCCAAGACAAGGAACTCAGCCAAGCATCGAGCACTCTGCGCCATCAAACAACAACAGATCCGCATCGCTCCGGCCCCGTTCCTGCAGGGCTTTGGTAAAGCCGCTCTTGGAAAACAGTGCGTACTGAAAGGAAAAGCCCTCCAAGCGTTCCATTCGGGTGGCCCGTTCCTTCAAGTTGGCCAGCTCGGACTCGGCCATCTTGCGCGAACGCCATTTGCATTCGCCGACAATAGCGCAGCGCTCCCGCCAGTTCACCGCCAGCACATCGATCTCGACCTTCGTCGTCCAGGCGCGGCCGACCTCGTCCGGAATGAATGAGAGTTCTTCGGCATCACCCAGAGCAATCAGCCTGTCCCGCGCCCAGCGCTCGTACACGTGCTTGCCGATATAGGCGTCCATCTGGGTCTCGATCTTTTTGCGGAACTGCCCCACCCGGCCCTGCTCCATCCATTCCGGATGTCGATAAACGAAAGCGAAGTGAAACCGCAGATAGGGATCGCGAATTTCGTAGCGCGAAGTCCGCACATTCACGCGCTCCTGGCGGTCCACCGAAATCAAGCGGCGCACGAAACGAAGTCGGACCAAGGTGTTCAAATATTTTCCGACATGGCTGCGCGGCACCCCCGAACTCGCGGCGATCTGCGTCGGCGTCATGCAGTTCGAACCCAGCGCCTCCAAGATCGCCAGATAAGTCCGCGGCTCGGGCAGCTCCTCCCGGATCAAAAACAAAGCCTCATGCCGGAACAAGGTGCTCGGCGACAAAATGAGATCCTCGATGTTGCGCATCGGACTCTTCCGGTCATTCCACAAGGCCAGATAGGACGGCACGCCACCGATCACCGCCAGACTCTGTGCCAACTGCGACTCGCTGTAACGCGGCAGAAATGGCGCCAGTTCCGAACGCGGAATTTCCTCCACCAACATCGACGCCGTGGCGCGTCCGAACAAGGGCTGGCGCGACGAGAAAAACTGGTCCTCCATCATGTGGTAATGCGATCCGCAAATCGCCAGAACCACCTGCGAATGCTGACCGTGATGATCCCACATCTTCTGCAACAAACTCGGAAACTCCGGACAGGAATCCACGATGTACGGAAACTCGTCGAGCACCAACAACAGGCGCTCGGTCTCCGCCAAGCGAAACACCTGCAACAACGCCGCCTCCCAACTCGGGAACACCAGATCGCCAGCCGACTCGTTCAACAACGGCGCCACGGCCTGGCTAAATGATTCCAGCAAGCGCTCCGAACTCGTCTTGTGCGCGACCCAGTAGGCCCCCGACACCTTCTTGTTCCGTTCCAGCCAATGCAACAACAACGCCGTTTTGCCGATCCGACGCCGCCCGTAAACGACAACAAGCTCCGCCTTCCCCGAACCAGCCAGCTTCTTCAGTGTTCGCAATTCCGCAGTCCGATTCAGAAATCCCATGGCCTCCACATAGCACGCCAAATCACCGCTCGTCAAATCATTAGCATACCCAGTAACTTACCATCCATGCTAATAATTTATCTCGATCAAAATCCCCGCGCCTGTGGAAAACCTGTGAATAACTCCCGTGCCGCTTGACCATACCCACCCACTCGACTACGCTTCACCCATGGCCGCAAAGAAGAAACCGACAGGCGCGAAATCAGGCGCAACACCGAAGAAAAAAGCCGCTTCCAGCAAAAAGAAGGGAGCGTTGAGGCAAGGCACGCCAGCCCACAACTATGACGACGATTCCGTCCAATCGCTGTCCTCGCTCGAGCATATACGCCTGCGCACCGGCATGTACATCGGCCGGGTCGGCGACGGCGCGTACTACGACGACGGCATCTACGTGCTGCTCAAAGAGGTGATCGACAACGGCATCGACGAACACATTATGGGCTTCGGCAAACTGATCGAGATCACCCTCGATGGCGAAGACGTGAAGATCCGCGACTTCGGACGCGGCATCCCCCACGGCAAACTGGTCGACTGCGTTTCACGCATCAACACCGGCGCGAAATACAACGACGATGTGTTCCAGTTCTCGGTCGGCCTCAACGGGGTCGGCACCAAAGCGGTGAACGCGCTCGCCACCCACTTCACAGTCGTCAGCTACCGCGACGGCACCTACGCCGAAGCCACCTTCGAACGCGGCAAACTGCTCAGCGAAGAAAAAGGCAAAGCCAAAGGCGAACCCGACGGCACCCTCGTCTGCTTCACCCCGGACCCCGAAATCTTCAAGGGCTTCAAATACAAAGAAGACCACATCCGCCGCCGCCTGAAATTCTACACCTATCTCAACGCCGGCCTGACGATCGCCTACAACGGCAAAAAAATCCGCGCGCGCAACGGCTTGCTCGACCTGATCGCGGACGAGATCGAAGCCGAGGGCGTCTACCCGCCGCTGCATTATCAAAGCAAGATGATCGAGTTCGCGTTCACCCACGCGAACCTCTACAGCGAAACCTATTTCTCGTTCGTCAACGGCCAGTACACCAACGACGGCGGCACTCACCTCAGCGCGTTCCGCGAAGCCGCGCTCAAGGCCTTCAACGAATACGCCAAGAAGAAGTTTTCCGGTGAAGACGTGCGCGAAGGCTTGGTCGGCGCGATCGCGATCCGACTCAAAGACCCTGTGTTCGAGTCGCAGACCAAGAACAAACTCGGCAACTCCGAGATTCGTTCGGAACTGGTCACCGAGATCAAGCAACAGATTCTCGACCTGCTGCACCGCAACCCCAAGGCCGCCGAACGCGCCGTGTTGAAAATCGAAGAAACGCAGAAGATGCGCAAAGAAATTTCGCAGGTGAAAAAACTCGCCCGCGAACGCAACAAATCGATTTCGCTACGCATCCCGCAACTCAAAGATTGCAAGGTCCACTACGACGAAATCAAAGGCAAAGGGCTCGACTCCACCTTCTTCATCACCGAGGGCCAGTCCGCCGCCGGTTCGTTGATCAGTTCGCGCAACCCGACCTCGCAAGCCGTGTACACCATCAAAGGCAAGCCGCTCAACGTCGCCGAACTCAAACGCGACGCGCTGTATAAAAACGACGAACTCTACAACTTGATGCGCGCCTTGAACATCGAAGAGACGGTCGATAACCTGAACTACAACCATGTGGTTCTCGCCACCGACGCCGACGTCGACGGCATGCACATTCGCAATTTGCTGATCACCTTTTTCCTCAGTTTCTTTCCCTCCTTGGTCGCCGAAGGTCACCTCAAGATTTTAGAGACGCCGCTGTTCCGCGTTCGGAATAAAAAGGAAACCATCTACTGCTACTCCGAGGCCGCGCGCGACGAAGCCATGGAAAAACTCGGCAAGTCGTTCGAAGTCACCCGCTTCAAAGGACTCGGCGAAATATCCCCCAAAGAATTCAAGGGCTTCATCGGCGAGGACAGCATCAAACTCACCCCCGTCGGCATCGACGATCATCAAGCCGTGCCGCACATCATGAAATTCTACATGGGCAAAAACTCCCCCGAGCGCAAAGCTTACATCATGAAACACCTCGTGGTCGATATCGACGAAGCGGTGTAGAGGATCAGAAGGTAGCTCATCCTTCCAAGGGGGAGTCTGGACCGCTGGCTTCTAAGCCGGCAGTCATGGCCAGCAAGCACGCCTTTTTGGCACCATCAATGTCTAATATACTTGCCGGGATGAAGGCTCCCGCCCCCCTGCCCCCCGCCGTCATCCTCAAAACCACTGCGTCCCTCGGCGCGGCCTCCACCATCGGCTTTCCCGCCATCACCCGCTGCGCCGCCCCGAACAGCAAACTCGCGTCGCACTGATCGGCGTCGGCGGACGCGGTCGATCGCACGTCGGCGCCGTGGAAAAATCGGGTGAGGACAACATCACGATCTGCGCCGTAAACCAGAACGCGCTCGACGTGGTGAAGAAGAAACATCCCGACGCGCGAACCTACCGTGACCTGCGCGAGAGGTAACGCGGAATTCATTCGCCGTTCGTCGTGGCGGCATTCATTCCGGCGCGCACAAGCAGCCGAAGGCGCTTACTTCAAGGTCGCTAAGTAGGCGAGCAGGTTGGCGAGATCTTGTTCGTTGAGGTTCAGGGCGGAGGCTGCTGGCATCAGCGATTGCTTGAGGGACTTTCGAGTCACGACATCCGACTTTGCAATCTTGTGTTGCGAGCCGACAAGGTCTCGCAAGATGATGGGATCTGCATCGGCGACGAGAAAGCCTGAGTGAGTCCGTCCATCCTTCGTGCCGATTTCCACCGTTTCATAGCCGAAGGTGATGGCCGACGATGGATCGAGCAGGGATGTCAGCAAATATTCTTTTCCGAACTTCTGTCCGATTTGACTCAAGTCCGGACCAATCTCCAAGCCGATGCTCCCGAGCTTATGGCAGGCGATGCAACCGGCCTTTGTACTGAAGAGAGTTTTGCCTTTGCTCGCGTCGCCCTTGAGCGCGAGAATGGCTTTTGGATCCAAGCTGTCCCCGTCCTTGGTCTTTGCCTTGAACGAATAAACGCGAAAGATAACCGAGGCTGCGGGCGAGTCCACCTTATTGCTATCGATCCCTGCGCGGGTGCGAAAGCGGGTGAAGCCCTTGCCACCGATCTCGTAGTGAATCACCGATTCCGCGTGAGTCCCGATACCCCATGCGGCAGGTTTGTCGCCGTCTCGTAGTGCGCCGCCGCCGGTATTTTTGTTCAACAGGACTTGCCCCCAGCCGCTGCCGGCACGCTTCCAAGGAAGGCTGGTGAGTTTGGTCTCTTTTCCGGCCGCGTCGATTAGGGTCGGTTCGATCCAGTTGGCCCAGTCGCTGTTGATGCCGTCTCCGCCATCCGTTACCGCGAGAAACAACCGCGTGTCACCAGTGACGTCGATGTCGATCTCGACCACCTCTTTGCCGCGGACCTTTTTGCTTTCGAACGCGGGTTTTCCGGTGGGCATCTTGACCACCGCGTTCCGTTTTTTGGTCGGTGCCCGCTTGGGTGTGGCATTGTATTTGGAAACCAGATCGAACTCCTTCCAACGGTAATCGTGCAGGCTGTGTCCCCACCAGGTAGCGAGCTCGCGGGTGTCTTCCGGTCCGTCGTTGGCGATCTCCACCATGGCTTCGGCCGCCTCTTTGGTGGGGATGAACGCAAGGGCGGTGATGGCTTTCTTCCGCTTCTCGAAATCGCCGGTTCCGCTCATGGCGTCGCTTGCGAAACGCTTCGCGGATTGGGGGGGATGCAGCCGCCAGGCCAGATCCCACTGCCAATAGGTCAAAACGTGGCTGCAAATCTTGTCGTAAAGCTCGGATTCCAGTCCCTCAGCGGCGGTGCCAATCGCCTCCAAGAACCACCGGTCGCCAACCCGGTTTTCATCATACGCATACCGGTGTGAGTGCACGGCGATTCTCATCAACGCGTCCATGCGGTCTTTGGCGGGTACGTCCCGCAGCGCAATCAACACTTCGCGCCACAATGGGGCAGCGGGGTTGTCGGACTTCTGCATGTCGAATCCGATTTCGGTCGCGACTTTGCAGAGTTCGAGACGGTCTAGCTTGCCGGCGTTCAGCAACGCACGGAACGCCACGATGCGCTCTTGCGTGCTGATGCCTTTTCGACTGAGCACGGTTTTAGCCATCTGCATGTCCATTTCGTGGGCGAGCAACCATGGATAGCGGGCGGCGACCCATGGGTTGTCTTGGGTCATCATTCGGTTCGTCAATGTCGTCATCGCCGCCGGACCCTTGAAGGTTTTCAGGGCTTCGTAGCCAAGAACCCGAACGTTCGGCGCTGGACTCTCGAGCGCTGCCATCTGCCCTTCGATGCTTGTCAAATCGAGTTCGGGAACCTTGGGCACGAAACCCTTCGGTGCCACGCGGTAGATGGTGCCGGCACCGGCTTTGTCGGCCATCCGGTGACCGCCCACGCCAGGGTCAAACCAGTCAGCGACGTAGATTGCACCGTCAGGACCGACCGCCACATCTGACGGCCGGAACCAGGTGCCGAGCGTTCCACCATCGCGGGGTTTGAGAAAGTCGAAGCGTTCGAGTTTGAACCCAGAGCGATCAGGGACGGGGAAGTAGCCGAAGACCACGCGCTTGGCGGACTCGCAACTGAGCAACATGCCTTGGTAGTCTTTTCCAAGGGCTCCGTTTTCATACAACACGATGCCGCAAGGGGCACCGTTCCCGTACACGTCGCCGGCGGGAATAACACCAGGGTCCTCCTGCCGCCATTCGGCGGTGGCGACATCCTGCCCGGGTCGTTGGTCGGCCCGCCATGAACGGCTGCCATCCGCGGAGGCGAAACCGAGGTTGCCGTAGCGCATGAGCCAAGTGGTCCGGCAGGCGGGCGGGTCGTCGTTGTCGTTTTGAAACACGTCCCCGAACGAGCTCACGCATTGTTCGTAGCTGTTGCGGAAGTTGTGACCGATCACCTGCATGCCGGTGCCGTCGGGATTGATTTCCAATGCAACCCCGCCGACCCAGACCCGTTTGTCGTCGCTGACCAGTCCGGGTTCGTTGTTGCCCATGTGTGGGCTGCCGCCGTTGTACGAGCTGCCCGCCCGGAGGGTCCATCCCGATTTGTCGGTGACGATATGCGGTCCGGCGTTTCCGGCATTGAAGTAGTATTTACCGTTCGGTCCGGCGGTGATGCCGTGCAGCGAGTGATCGTGATCTTTGCCTCCGAATCCGGTGAGCCACATTTCCTTTTTGTCGGTGCCTTCTTCCCAAACGCCATTACCGTCCACGTCCTCGTAGAGAATCATGTGCGGGGAACTTGCGACAAACACCTTGTGCCCAATGACGGCGATGCCAAGTGGGGCAACGAGGTCCGGGTCTTGCACAAACACTTTGCTCGTGTCCGCTGTACCGTCCCCGTCGGTGTCTTGCATCCACACCACGCGGTCCCCCGCGAAGTTCATCTTTTTGAGGATGTCGTTTTTAAAGGTGCGGTAGTTGACGGCCTCGGTCACCCAGATCCGGCCCTCCTTGTCGATGTCCATGTTGGTTGGGTTGTAGAACATGGGAGAGGTCGCCCAGGTGGTCACCTCAAGGTCTCCGTGCGCCGTGAGCTCGGCGGGTGGTACGAGGTTCGCGCCCTGAACGGCCGAGGCAAACGGGAAGATGGCGCAACAAAGGATGGCGCGAAAAATGTGTGTCTTCATCCCTCACAGATATGCGCGAAGGGATTGCAACCGTCAAATACTGAGGGGAGACTTCCTGCCCTTGGCAGGTATGCCTTCGAGCCTAGCTGGCCGCGAATCGTGCGACCGGTTGGCCACCTTAAAGTAGGCAGCGTGACCGCCGCGGAGTCAGCGCTGAGGGTTTCACCGAACAATTTGAATGGCTTGGTCGAGGTCGGTCACGTCTTCCACCAGGGTCCTCGGTGAGTCCGTGGATGAGCCACACACCGCGATCTTCGACCGTCCATCTTCCACCTACCGACCGCAGGTCCTCGCCAGTTACGAACAAAGATCCGCCAAGGCCGGACCCAGTTCGGGCCAGCGCCACTGATATCCGGCGGCCGCCAACTTCGCCGACACGACCTTTCGGCTTTTCAACACCAGTTCGGACTCGGTCCGCACAAACACCGCGCCGAACTTCACCAGTCCGGCCGGCTGCGGCAGCCCCCATGAACGCCCGCAGGCCTCGCGAAATGCCGCCATGAACGCGCGGTTGCTCACCGGTCGAACCCCGGTGCAGTTCACCGGACCCGACACATCTTCCCGTTCGAGCAGAAACACCACCTGCTGGACAAAGTCATCGATGTGCATCCACGTCACCCACTGCGAACCATCGCCTTGATGCCCGCCGAGCCAGAGCCGGGTGAGATTGCGCAAGGGCACAAACGCGCCGCCGCCCTTGCCGAGCACAATGCAGGTCCGCAGTGCAACCTGCCGAACGCCGACCCGCGCGTGCTCAAAGAACGCCGCCTCCCAGGCCTTGGCGACGTTCATAGAAAAGTCCTCGCCGGGTTCGTTTGACTCGTCATTGGCCAGCAACTCGCCGCGCGTGTCCGGATAGATGGTCGCCGTCCAACTGTTCAACCACACCCGAGGCGGCTCGGCGCAGGCGGCGATGGCCTCACCCAGAACCCGGGTGGAGTCCACGCGCGAGTTAAGAATCTCGGCCCGGTTTCGTTCGGTGTAGCGACAGTCCACGGTGCGTCCCGTCAAGTTGATCAAGGCCTGCGCGCCCTCGAGTTCGCGGCACCAGTCGCCCGCAGTTTTTCCATCCCAGACGACCCGTCCCTCCCCCGCCGAACGACTCAGAACCACCACCTCGTCACCACGCGCCACGAAGAACGCGCGCAAGGCTCGTCCGCAAAATCCGCTTCCGCCAGCGAGCACAATTTTCATATTCAATTCCCTGACGACTATCTACTAGCTACCGCCACCAGCTACCAGCTACTTGCCTGCAAAGTCTTCGAGCAACCGCGCGGTCGGAAAAATGCTGCGCTGGCATTTGCCGTTCGCCTCGCTCCACTCAACTGCGATCGCATAATTCCCCATCGGCTGGATCTTGGTCGGATAGATGTCTTCGTTCACCGAACTCGGTTCGAGCAGTTGCGCGCCCGTGTTCTCATCCACACAATGGGCGCAGCCACAGGCGCGCCGCAGCGCCGCCGGCGCGAACTCACATTCGCTGCCGTCGGCCAAGGTCAGCAGCATGTTGCCACCGACATCGTAACTCAGCTGCGGTGCCGCGTTTGCTGCGGACGCCTGCTCTTCTAAAGCAGCGTGCACCTCGGACGCGATCGCGAAGAACGGATGGCCCGGCGTGTCGAGCACCAGCGGTCGACCGGCGTCGCCGCGTTCGGAGAGGGCCGGATCGAGCGGAAGTTCGAAGCGGCGTTCGATACCGAAGCGCTCCGCCAAGGCCGCGCTGGCACCTTCGCCGAACAAGCGGGTGCGCGTGCCGCAATCACCGCACTCAAAATAACTCATGTTTTCCACGATCGCCAAGGTCGGAACCTCTAGCTTGCCGAACATCTCAATGCCTTTTTCGACATCCACCAGTGCCAGCTTCTGCGGCGTCGTCACCACCACCGCGCCGCTCATTTTCAGCGATTGGCCGAGCGTTAGTTGGATGTCACCGGTGCCCGGCGGGTAGTCGATAACCAAGACATCCAGCTGTCCCCAATCGGTTTCAGTAAGCAGTTGTGAGACCACGCCGGACACGCGCGGACCGCGCATGATCGCCGCCCCGCCGCCACCCGGAACCCAGCCAAAAGACATCAGTTTCACGCCAAAGGCTTCCAAGGGCACGATGAACTCGCCGTCTTTATACAAGTCCACGCCCTTGTCCGGATGGACCATGGTCGGCAAACTCGGCCCGTAGACATCGGCGTCGAAAATGCCCACGCGCAAGCCTTGGCCAGCCATTGCGTAAGCCAGATTAACGGCCACGGTAGATTTGCCGACGCCGCCTTTGCAGGAAGAGACGGCGAGCACATGGTTGACTCGGGCGAGTCCGCCGGCACGGGGAGGAGCGGTGTTCATGCCGGAAGGCATAGAATCAGAACACGGTTCGGACGAGGCAAAACGACACGGGCCACTACAGAAAAAAATGCGGCGCCCCGATGGAAACTGGAAGCGCCGTTAAAAAAGAAAGTTGGAGATTGGGGACGGCATGCCGCCTAAAAAAAAGGCAAAAAATCGACGGCTCGCTTTGTGTCACCCAATCTCCAACTAAATCATTTCAACCACCTTGCCCAAGGGATGCCGGCGGTACCGCCGTGGTCTGGTGGTGCCTCGCCCTTAGATTTTTCTCGTTCCCGCCAGAGTGCAATATGCACCCATTTGATCGGGATTTCAATCGGGGTATCGACTTCCGTGTGCGGCACATAACCAATGTGTTCGATGGGAAGGTTCTCCGCGAGAAATCCAAGAGGGACCATGACACGCCCGCTTTCGACTTTTTGAAACAGGTCTGCAATCGTTAACGAAACCGTCCAGTCTTCACTTGCGAGTCGAACTGCAGAATGAAGGGACTCTGGCATCCGGTGTTTTTCCGGTACCAAGGAAAGCATCTCAGCCAGTGGAAACGTCAAGGCAACCGAGGCATCAGCATCCGGCAAAAGAAGCTCGTAGGCTTTGCCTGGACCGATCAATTCGGAGATCTGCCGGAGTTCGGCTTTGATGGTTTCTAGTTGCTGCTGGTTCATGTTTTCTCGTTCTGCCCATCCAAGTTAGCAGATGACGTGCCAACTCTGTCTCCGAGGTTCCAAAGCTTGTGAAATCCGGCATTTTTTCCTGATTTCGTTACCGATTGTCTAAAATGAAGACCAATCAGCTGTCCTCACAAACTTATAACTTCAAATTTGCAATAGAAAACATCCAGTTAGGACGTTTCACACCTTATAGGTGGTCGACAGATAGGAAAAGTAGCCCCCATATCCAATAATGACGCGCAACATCGTTGCAGAAGCGAAAATTTGTTAAAAACCTGTGTATAAGATCGGCGAAACCAGTAGGATTGCGGCAATCATGAAATCGACTACCAACACCTTCCTTATCGCGCTCGTCGCATCGCTACTCAGCTTCGTCCTCGTCCCCATTCCAAGCCTTGCAGGTGGGTTTGGAATTTTCGCGTCGCACATGGACACATCGGGCCTCGACAACAGCGTCGGCTTCGGCGGCCGCCTGCAAGTCGATCTCTCCAAACAAGCCTTGCTCGACATCTCCGTCGCCTACCACGACGGACTCGATGACATGATCGGCGATGAGGAAGTCCAACTCGAACTGCTCCCCGCTGAAATAGGCCTCCTGTTCAAGATCGGCGTGGCCGACGAAAAAATCTTTCCCTACATCGGCGCCGGTGCCGGCTATTACCGACTTGACCTCGATGATGGCGATCCGCTCACCGACGATGACAACGGCGGGCTCGACGATGAAGTGGGCTGGTACGGCATGCTCGGACTCGACTTCCGCCTGACGCCTGCCTTCGGTTTGTTTGTCGAGGGACGCTACCGCGAGATTGAAGGCACCCTTGAAGGCAACCGTTTCAATCGCCTAGACGAAGACGAACTAGACCTAGATCTCGGCGGAATCACCATCAACACCGGCCTGCAGTTCAACTGGTAAGCAGCGGTTCGAGATTAGCCAAAGCTCGCTTCGGTCAGGGTGCGGGCCTAGTGGCAATGACGCACCAATGCGGCCCGCCTCCTGGTAACTGTCGTCATCTTTGAAGTCAGCAAGTTTGCATCAGGCGGTTTTGGCGGGTTTCGCCGCGGGCAGCGGATGCACCGTGACGCATCCGATCACGTCCATCCCGGCCGTGCGGACAAGCCGCGTGAACAGATCCTTTTCGTCGATCCGAAACAGACGACATTGGAGCACAGCCAGATTGCCTTCGGTGAATAGCCCCGCGAAGAACGGGAACAGGACCGGAGAAGGAAATGGAGTGGACCGCTTGGGCAAGGTCTGGCTGACAGCCCGAAAGGTCGGCTCGGCAAGATAGTCCGGAAAGTAGTCGAAGGTGAAGCCATCCAACACCAGGGATAAAACACCCGCTTCCCGCCCACGAACTCTTACCAGTGCCTTGGACACTGGCGTCGCTCTCTCCTCTAATGCTTGCTCAGGCTCGCTCATCAGACCGCCACCTCACAGCGCAACCGGCAACCGGGTTTCTACCGCAGCGATCTCCGCCGCCTTGTAGGTATCATTCCAAGAACGCGCCTCGGCCATCATCTCGGCGGCCTCGTTCAGTGCCGGACCCGGATGCCCGAGCGTGCACAGTTCGGTGCGGCGGAACACGAGATCGGACAGGAACAAACAGCTCTCGTCGTCCAAGGCGTGAAGCAACTCAGCACGGGTGACCAAACTGTCCGGAAGGACGGCCCGCGTGCTCTCATTTTCGGTCATGCGTTCGAGAATTGGGGCTGCGTCGGATCCGTAGGTTCGGCCAAGATGTTCGGCCACCGAAATGGCAAGTGATGCGGGCATCTGAGGAACCGCCTCGCCGCCAGGCAAGCGGGTCTCGGCGGTAATGCAGGGCCGGGCTTTCCGGTCGAGATTCTCCATAAGAAGATCGAGCGTCTTTTCCGCCATCAGGCGGCAGGCGGTGTACTTCACCCCGCGCAGACTGACAAAGTTTTGTAGTCCAAGGTCGACCGCGTGGTCGAACAACTGAAAGTGCCGCGACACTTGCGAACCACGCATCGCATGTTTCTCCTCCATCGGACGGAGTCCGCCGTAGGCGTGAACGACATCGTGGCGGTCGAGTTTCGCACCGGGCATGGCCGCGTTGATCTCGTCAATGAAGGTGATGATATGATCCTCGTCGATCCGCCACTGCTCGGGTGCCCCCTGATACAGATGGTCGGTGGTGCCCCAGATCGTTTTGCCGCGCCAAGGCGTCGTGAAATAGTGACGGCCACCGTCGCGCTTGATCTTCGCGTCGGGATCGACATGGCGGCTGGTGACGCCGAGTCCGATTTCGCGGGTGGTGACGGAGGGCGAGATCATTTGGAAGCCAGCTGAATGCCGTTGCTCCGGCAGCGCTCGCCGATCTGACTCACCACGCGCCAGTTGGACGAGTTGGTCGGTCCACGGTCCGGTCATGTTGATGAACGAACGAGCGCGAATCTCAAAGCTGCCGCCGTCCAGCAAGTCGCGGCAGGCGACCGCCTCGAGTTTGGTATCGTTACGGCGGAACGCGGTGGCTTCGATGTAATTGGCCAGATCTGCACCGCGGTGGTCGGCACCGACGGCGAACAGCAAATTCATGCGTTCGGCGTTGTGCATGCGCGCGTCGTAAAACAGCGCGCCGCCAGTGAGGCCCTCCGGATCGAGTCCGGGGGCGATCTCGAGCACCTCGGCGCGCGAGATGGTGCGGCCGCGCGGGATGTGTCGGTCGTGGGCCAAGCCGCGATTGCGGTCGTAGCTGACGATGTCGTTTACCGCCATCGCGGCGCGCATGGCGGGACGACCGCCGGTGCCAAGTCCGTGGGTGGGGACAAGAAAGGGAAAGGGCTCGATCAGGTGCGGCGCGATGAACTGCAAGGCGCGGCGTTCGGCGACGTGTTCGCGCATGCGGACGAAATCGAGATGCTGCAGGTATCGCAGACCGCCGTGAATAATTTTGAGCGAGGCAGAGGAGGTGGCACCGCCATAGTCTCCTTTATCGATTAACGCCGTTTTCAGTCCGCGAAGACTGGCGTCCCACGCCGTGGCAAGGCCGTTAACCCCTCCCCCAATGATGAGCAGGTCGTATTCCTCGGAGGCGAGTTGATTGAGGTCGCGGCGCATGGCTGAAGGGCGTAAAGTGGCGTATGGCAAGGTCTTGCCATAGTATGGCAGAATCTTGCCACACTTCGAGTATCATCAAGAAGTAGTCGCACGTTTTGGTTTGGGCTTGGTTTACACCACTTTCACATGCTGCGCCTCCGGCGCGAGTCGCGGGGCAATTTAATATTTCTGAATCGCTCAAAAATCAACACGTGGAGGGCGAGGGGCCTCCCGAGCCGGTGCGGTCGAGTTCCGCCGACATGGCAGCAGACGTTGGTGCGGGTCATCCAATGAAATTCCATGCACCAGCGAGGGCAGAACATCCTCCGAACCTACTTCACGACTGGTTTTAACAACACCGTCTCATCCGTCTTCGAACGCACGTACTGCGCGTCCGCATCGGCCAAGGCCTTGGCCAAGGACTGGATCATCGCCTTGCGTTTTTCCGGTTTGGACGAGGCGAGATTCTTCGCTTCGAATGGATCTTCCGCCAGATTGAATAGCTCGCAGCGTTCGCCGGCCTTGCGGTGGTAATGGTAGACCAGTTTGAAATCGCCCTCGATCCAAATGCTGTAATAGTCGCTGCGGTGGTCGTGCGGAAAGTGCATTAAAAAGGTTTCGGAGTCCGCCTGTTTCTTGCCGCTGAGCGCGGGGGCGAGATCGACGCCGTCCAGCGCGCCAGCAAAGGTCGCGCCGGTGAGCGCCGCGATTGTGGGCACCAGATCATACACCCGACCAACCGCTTGGCTGTGCTTACCCAGAGGAATGGGCAGCGCCTTTTGCGCAGCGTGATCCGCGTCCGGTTTGGCCCAGGCGGCGATGAACGGAACCCGCAACCCGCCCTCATAATGGGTTCCTTTTTTTCCGCGCAGCGGCGCGGCGCAAGCGACCCCGTGGGTGCTGCCGAGTGGCGCGTCCGAACCGTTGTCGCCAAGAAACAAGACCAAGGTGTTGGTCGCGACGCCGAGCGTTTCGAGATGATCCAGCATGTCGCCGAGCGATTTGTCCATCCCTTCGATCATGGTGGCGAAGGCTTTGGCGTTCTTGGCCAGCGGACCTTGTTTCGGACCAGGATGTTTCGCGTCGGCGTAGTTTGCGGCGAAGCGTTTATCGGACTGGAACGGCGAGTGCACCGCGTAGTGGGACAAGTACGCGAAGAACGGTTTCTCCGCCTCGACTGCGGCGGTGACGGCGGCGCGCATTTCGCGGGTGGTCGCCTCGGTGAGGTGGATGTCTTGACCGTGGTATTTTTCCAGTCCGGGAACGGCGCGGTTTTTGCGTTTCAAATGACCGAAGTGTTCGGTGCCGTAATAGCTGCCGGGAAGACCGTAGGCGCAGCCGGCGATGTTGACGTCGAAGCCAAAATTTTGCGGCAGGGAACCAAAGCTGTCGATCGGTCCGAAGTGCGCCTTGCCCGCATGGATGGTCCGATAGCCGGCCTCGCGCAGGCGCGCGGGCAGCGTTTGGTCGCCTTTGGCAATGCCTTCCCATCGCCAGTTCGGCGGGCCGAATTTGCCGGCGTTGTTGCTCTCAGGTTTGATGTATTGCGTGGTGCGATGCCGCGCCGAACTCTGTCCGGTCATGATCGACACGCGGGTCGGCGAACACACGCTGTTGGCATAAAAGCGTTCGAAGCGGATGCCTTGGTCGGCGAGCCGTTGCATGTTCGGCGTGCGGAACAGACGGTTGAGCGGATGGCGTTCGGGCGTACCCGCCGCGTTCGAGAGGAACGGCACAGAGGTGTCCATCACGCCCATATCGTCGACCAAAAAGACGAAGATGTTCGGTTTCGGTTCGGTCGCGAACAGCGGTGAAATCAGCGGGGCGACCAGTAGGGCGAGCAGGGCGAAGGCCGCGAGAAAAGAAAGGGGGCGGTGGTTGTTCATGCCTACGAGTACGAACGCGCGCGTCGCCTCCACGTATTTATCCAATCAAATTTTCCACGCGATCCCCTGCGTCGGCGACCCATTTCGGTACCCCAGATTCCCTTGCATCCATTCGGCGAACGCTCATCAATTGTCGCATGCATCGCGTGAAACCTAGCCGCCGCACGTTTTTCGGCCCGCCCCTTCTCTCGGTCGACCAGCCGAACGCGGACAGGAACAAGCGATGAATCCACCGAAGAACAGCGCGGGCTTTGGCAAGCGGGCCTTCCGTCTTCTACAGTGGGTTCACTGGTTCTTAATCGCAGCCATCGCGATCGTAGTTCTGGGGTTCTGGCTGTGGACCGTCCCACGGGGCTTTCCATGGTTTGACCCACGAGCCAGCGGGAATCTTGTGGTGCCCCTGCTGGCGTTGTTTGGATCTGTGATCGCCTGCCTCGCCTGTTTTCGACGCCATCCAATGGCGGTGCATTTCATCGCAATCCTCCCCGGACTCACTGCCGGACTGCTGGTGGGATGTCTTGCGTTTTACCCGACCAGCATGCGGACATTTGTCGGCCTAATTTTGGCCGGAGGGTTGGCCTATCTCTTGCTGAGTTTCACAATATTCTGGGGGTCAACCGGAACAAGCAAGGCGCGAGGCATGGGCATCCTATGTCTGTTTTTCCTCATTGGAATCGCCTGGGCCCGAACCCAACGGGCCCCTGATCCATCGACCAAATTGTTGAACGATATCGCCTTGCCGGTCGACGCTACGATGAAGCCTGAGCATTCTGAAATGTTGCAATTCACCAACAGAAGATCGCATCTTTTCGTACAGCCGTTTCTTCGATTCATTAGCCTTTCGCCGGACCGGTTCTGGACCGTGTTCGCGCCGCGGCAGCTTCCGTCGACAAGCTATGCCCTCGAACGAAGATCCGACCATGAGGTGATAGTTTGGAGCGAACTTGCGACCGATCAGTTTTCGCACCTCAACACCTTCACCGAACTCCAGTTCAAAGCGACGGGAACGATTTCGATCAGCTTTTCGCCCTGTCCGGAACAGCGCATCGAAGTCCAGCCCTTTGACTATCCCTATGGTGAACCGGCCCGGTTCGCCTACCTTGGAGCCGATGAGCGGTTTTTTGTGGTGGAAGCAAAGACCGGGGAAAAAGGCCCCTTCACCGAACTCGCGTCCGCCCCGTGTGCGCGTGATCATAAACTCAAAATCACGCTTTATGCCGATGAGCAGGCGATGTTCGAGCTCACCTTCGAAGACTTCTTCGCGCAATGCAGCACCGATCTTTCGCCGACCGCCGGCTGGGGTGTGCCGCAGAACAGTATCGAATTCTCCCTCATTTTCGATGGCATGGCGGCGGTCCATATGAGTTTAGCCAGCACCTCCGTCGGCCGCGGATTCGACTCCGTTGGGCACCATCAAGGGCTCTATCGAAATCGCCTCTCGATTTCGCATCCGGAATAAAACGCGGGCTTTATTTTATGCATTTCGGTTTATGGCAAACGTTTGCCATAGGGTGGCAGGAGTCTGCCATAGGGTGGCAAGGGTTTACCATACTATGGCACGATCTTGCCATAATCGCGTTCAGCCTTTGGCTACACTAAAACCGAGGATGTTGCCTTTTTCGTCGACTCGAATTGCCCCCCCCCAGTCATCGGCAAATCCTTCAAACCACCAAAATTCGGCGGTATTCTCTTTGCCGGTTTCTGCCTCCCATTCTAAGACGGATTGTTGCAGTCCAGCGCGATACGAACCTCCGGGATAATGCTTACCCGAGTGCAACTCAGGAAACAGATCTTGCATGGTTGAAAGATGTTGAAAGCGGCGGCGGAACGAGGCGTTTCTACGCCAGTCCCTCTCGAAGGCTAATACATCCGGGCTGGGACCGATGCCATTGATCGCTTTGAAATAGCTTGGTGATGCGATTGCTTCAGCGGTTAGTCGACCGGACAGCCAAAGGGTGACCGCGATGCACACGGCCAAGAGAACGCCCCCGATAAAGAGCCGTCCGGCGAGATATCTGCGCGGTCTGCTCGGATCAGAATTCATCGAAGGCGGCTCAACATTTGGTTCTCTCAATCTTCGATCTGCACTTTCAACTCGTCGCTGTTGGCGCGCAGTTCCGGCGCGTACATACCGAAGGCTTGGGTGGGCAAGGCACTGAATCGGCCGGGGATCTCGGCACGCAGGCGGTACTTTAAGTTGTGCTGACCGCGGGCGAGGTTCTGCACGAAGAAGGCGACTTTCTCATCCCTGAACTCGACGTAGCTGCGCAGGCCGCCGTCGCGCGAGTAGCCGCTGCGAACGTTCACGGGTTCGAAACCGGAGGCTTTGAAGTCTTCGAACAGCAGGTATTCGTAGTCGTTCTTGCTGGTGATCTCGAGTTCGACTTCGACGAGGTCGCCGCTCTTCAGCATGGCGTCGTTGGTCACCAGTTCGCGGGTGAACTTCTCGACTTTCTGACTGACGGCTTGGCCGCGCGCGCCGCGCACATCGACGGATTTCTCTTCCGGGATGAGCTTGTACATTTTGCGTTCGACTTTGATCTCAAGGCCTTGCTTTCGAATGAAGTCCTCTTTGGAGAAGTTGGTGGTGTAGCCGTTGAAATACACCGGACCCGTGCCGTTCTTGCGGAAGCTGACGGTGTGCGCGCCGCTGCTGAGCGCCTCGCCTTCGAGCACGAAGCTGTTGTCGATTTCGAAGATGTTGTCGGGCGTGACTTTGACGGTCTTCTTCACTTCGCCGTCGACCAGCAGATCGAGGGTGTAGTTCGGACGGTCCTCGTTGCTGGCGACCAGGTAGTCGGACATGGCCTCGAGCGCGATCGCGGTGTCGCGGGTGCTGTTCCAGTAGGTGCCGTTCTTGCGGTTGTTAAGCAGGTATTTGACCATGCGCGAGGCGATCGGGCCATCGGGTTCGATGTCGGCAAGCAACTTGAGGTAGTAGGCGTGCGCTTCGATCTCGCTGCCGTACCAGGACCACCAGTAGCCTTGGTTGCCGAGTTCGAGCCAGGCGGTTTGGTTCTCGTCGTCGACTTTAAGGAACTGCTCAACATTGCGCCGGTACATGTCGCGTTGCTCGAGGCTGCCGAGGCGGTGGGTGGCGAGGCCCATCATGCTTTTGGCGTAGACCGAGAGACCGTTGCGGTCTTCGTAAAGCAGGGCTTGGAGTGCGTCGTTTTTCTTTTTGGCGTCGACCAGCACCATGAACACAAAGGCGTCCATGTTGGAGGCGCGGCGATGTTCTCGGTTGACCTTGATCCAGACCACGCGTTCGTCGGCGTGGCGTTGCATCCAGGCGATACCGTTGTCGAGCATGCCGGATTTGAGCGGCAGGCCGTTGGCCTCGGCGATTTGCAAACTGTGGACGGCGTAGGCGGTGGTGTGTGGCGAGCTGCGTTCGCCACGGCCGCTGAACCAGCCCCAGCCGCCGTCTTGCATCTGCATGCTGGTGATGCGTTCGAGACCGGCGTTGACGATGTTGTCCATCTCTTCCTGGTCGAACACCGGGTTGATGGTGCGGTGGTTCTGACCCCAGCGGTTTTTCTTCTTGGCCCACTGCGCGGCGCGCTTCTGTGAATCGCCAATTTCCTGGGCGTTGAGATTGGTTTTCTTATCCTTGAGCGCGGCGATATCGACGCCCATGTCCTTGACCGCTTTCTGCGCGAGCACGGCGGGAACGAAGCGGCTGAGCGTTTGTTCGGTGCAGCCGTAGGGGTAATCGACGAGGTAGGGAATCGCGTCGATCATCGCGCCGGCGAGCGTGGGCGACCAACGGACTTCGAGTTTCGAGAGTTCGGGGCGGCGTTCGGCTGGCACGGTGATTTCGAACTTAGCGTTACGCTGGCTCGGCTTCATGTGGCCGCTGACGGAAGCGGTGACGGTCGCGCCGTGCACGTAGGCCGGAAACTCCATTTTCATCGCGTCGGACTCTTCGTCGGTCAGCGCTTTCATGGTCACCGAAGCGGTGCCTTCGCCGATTACTTTCACGCGCCAGTCGACCCGTTGTTCGCCGCCAGCGCCGATGGTGACGATGGTGGTGGTAGGTTCGAGCGACTCCAGCACGCCGCCTTCGAGTAGCAGTTCGGTGGTCACTTGTTTTTCGCGTTCGAGATAGTTGTGTACGTTGGCTGAGAGCACCACTTCGTCGGTTTCGACAAAGAACCGCGGTGCTTGCAGGCGCACCAGCAGATTCTTGGCGGTGACGACTTCGACCTCGCCCTGCCCCACTTTGGTGCCGTGGCCCATGCCCCAGACTTTCATTTTCCAGCCAGTGAGGTTCTCCGGCATGTCGAAGGTGACGACGGCCTCGCCGTTCTGGTCGGTGTTGATCGTGCCCTTCCAGAACGCGGTGTCGGCGAAGTTCTCGCGCACCATCGCCTCGACGTTGGGTGGCACGAGGTCGGCGGGCATTTGAACCGCCGGCTCGGCGAGCATCATGGCATTGGCCATTGGCGCGCCCGCGCCGGCCGAGGACTTGGCCATTCGCGACATCATCGGTGCGGCGGCCATCGGAGCAGATTCCGCAACGGCCATCGAATCCATTGCCATCGCGGCCCCCGGGGCGGCAGAATAGCTGTTCATGACACGCCCTCGAAACCCGCCACCGGCGAACCCGGCCTGCTGCGCCATCTGCATTTGGTCGTCCGCGACACGATGGCCGAACACCCCAAGGGTGCCCATGTTGGTCTCGCCACGCAGATGGATGTTCGCGGTCGAACGATTGAAATTGTGTTCGGTTTGCACGTTGTGGCGACGCCGCCATTTCCAGAAGAACTCGCGGATGTCGTCGATGTTCGAACCACCGGAGATGTACTCGACCGACTTGTCGTAAACCGTCAGCGCGGCTTGGCCCTGGAAGGGATTGCCGTCGCCATCAGTAATCTTAATTTTCACCTCTGCGCTTTGGCCGGGCAGGTAGCGTTCCTCGTTCGGAACGACGTCCACATTCAGAACCCGCTCCTCGGGCGGCACGATGATTTCCTTCACTTCGGAATGTACCCGGCCCTTGGCCACGGTGACCACTTCCACGAAGAAATTGGGCATGTCTTTTTTGCTCACCGGAATCGCGACCACTTTGCTTTTGCCGTCGATGTCCAAGCGGCGCGGCGGGCGGTATTGGCCGTTGGCGGCGCGGGTGAACAGCAGCACAGTACTGTCTTCCTGATCGGTGTTGATCATCAACTGGACCGCTTCGCCGTTCTGGTACTCGCGCTTGTCCGGAACGAGTTCGATCGGCGAGAAGCGTAGGCCGTCGGCCTTGAACGTCTTGCCGCGAACCACCATCACATGACCGCCTTCGATCGTGTGGCCGTTGCCATCGTCGAGCGTGTAGACGAGACGGAACTGCCCGGCCTCGTTGGCTTGCAGTTGCTGCTTGGCGCGACCTTCCTCGTTGGTGTCGAGTTCGAAGGTAGCGATGTCGGTCTCGACCGGCTCGCGGGTTTTCTCGTCGTAGGAGATGCGCTTGACGACCAGCTTGCCTTTGCCTTGCACCGGCTTGCCGTCCGGCGTGCGCGCGGCGGTCTCGACCCAGATTGGATCGCCGATGCGGGCGTAACCGCGGTCCGCCCAAACGGTGACTTTGAACGCTTCTTTGGCGGCGATCACGCGACCGCTGCCGGTGATGGTGCGCCGCGATTCGTCGGTCACTTCGGCGCTGATGTTGTAGGCGTGATTTTTGTCGCCGTGCATCGCCTTGGCGAGCGCGGTGTCGATCGGCACTTTGATGATGCCGCCCGGACCGAGTTCTGCCTCGAACTCCAGCACGACTTCCGGCGGCGGCGTGGCGCGATGCATCCACCACGGATGCGGCGCCATGCAGCCCCAGCGGTCCCAGCCGGGCCACCAGTCGTAGTCATAGGCGAACCACCAGTAGCCGGGTCCGTAGAACCAATCCCACTCGGCCTCGGGATACCACTCGTCGCGGTGTACGTTGCGGGTGACTTTGATTTTGGCGGTGCCGTTGGCGACGGGTGCGCCGAAGAAATATTTCGCCTCGATGGTCGCCTCGACTTGTTCGCCGAGCACGATCGGCTTGCTCGGCGCTTCGATTTTCACTTCGAACTCCGGCTTCTTGTATTCCTCCACCCGGAAGGTCTCGTTGAACCCCTTACCGGTAATGCGGTAGACGCCGAGCGGTGCGTCTTCGGGTAGTTCGAGACTGCCTTCGCCGCCGCCGAACTCGTCGAGGGTGAGCTGGTAGCTTTTCACTTTTTCATTCTTGGGATTGGTGATGGTGACCACCAGTCCCTTGCCGGCGAATTGCGACTCGTTTTCCTTGTCGTATTGGGCGTGCCGCTTCCACACTTTCCAGTTCACGGTTTGGTCCGGCCGGTACACGGGACGATCGGTCATCACGAAGGTCTTGGTGGCCTGATACTGGCCGTCGTATTGCGGATTGCGGTTGTGCCACATGTTGGAAAAACCGAACCAGGCGAAGCGCTCGCCCTTGGTCGCTTTGACGATCCATTGGTAGCCTTGGTTTCCGTCCATGACATCGCGCTGGGATGGGAACAGGGTGCCGTCACCGTCGGTCTTGCCGGAGAAGGACTTGGTGAACACTTTCTGTTTGCCGCCGCGTCCGTCGGGGTTGCGGACGTACTGCTGGCGGTAGCCGAACAGGTTGAGTTCGGCGTTCGGGATCGGCTTGCCGGTGGCCGCGTCGGCGACGAAGTACATGGCGGTCTTGTCGTTGTCGGCAATGTTTTTCTTCACGATGACGGTGTCGTTCACCCAGAGGATCACGCGGCTTTGGTTGCCGCCTTTCATCTTGGCGGTGATGAAATACGCGCCGGGTTCGGTGAGCGGGGCTTCGAGGGTCACCCGTTTATCCCAGTGCTTGTCGGCGGGCGTGAGCTGTTCGGACCACTCGGTCTTCTGGCCTATGAGATATTTGGCGGCGTCGCCGTTAACGATGTTGTAGCCGATGTTGCCGATGTTTTGGCGGTTCCAGTCGATGCGTTCGGGCTTGGTTTCGATGTACTTGATAACGTCGTCGACCGCTTTCTGCATGTCGATTTTCTGCGCGGTGAAACTCACGGCCTTGCCATTGCGGAACTTATAATCGAGCACCGGTTTTGTGCCGGCGGCTTTGGTGTTGGTGGGTTCGATGGTGCCCCAGTTACCGACGATCTGGTCGACTTGTCTCTGCGCGCGGGGAGCTTTACGGTAGGCGGCAGCGGCTTCGGGGAACTGGCGGCGGTTCTGGAAAATGCTGCCAAGGGTTGAGTGGTTGCCGAGTTCGCGGTGGAGTCGGATGTACTGGTAGTCGGCGGGTAGGTCGAAGCGCTTTACGCCGGTGGCGAGTTTGGCGATGGTTTCATTTTCATCCAAGGTGTGCAGTGCCATGGTGTTGCCTTTGTCCTCGTTGGCCTTGCCGGCGTTCGGCCGATGAAAAAACCAGCTGTAAGCGGCCATGGTTTGCACGCCGAACTGGCCGTAGGCCCAGTTGGCCAAGCGTCGCTTGGCGTCCTTTTGCGGTGCTTGGGACAGCAGCCAACGCCAGCGTTCACCGTCGTTCGCAGCGGCTTCCCACGATTCCGGCACCTCGTAGAATACCGGATTGCCGTCCTCGTCGACCGAGGCGTGTCCGGCGCCGCGATGACCGCGATAGCCATAGCCAGGAAACTGTCCGCCGGTTTCTTCGACGTCAGGCAGCGTGGTGAGGTCGGTGAGCGATTGAAACTGCCACGCCCCGAACCCGCCGCGTCGACCGGCGATCGCGTCGGCATAGTTGAGCGCGACATTACCGCGCTGGCCTTCGGGTGCGGCCTTGAGCGCTTGTTCGTAGAGTTGGGCCGAACGCACGCGATCGCGTTCGGTGGACTGGGCGTAGGCGCCGCCACCGCGGTGGTGACCGCGCTTGAATTCGCCGTTAAGAATCACCCCGTAATGCTGGGTCTGCATGTAGTTCATGGCCACCGCCTCGAGCACGCGCCAGTTTTTCGGATGCGCCTCGACCATCTTTTCGCGCACCTCGTCGGTCTTGGGCATGTTGTTGATGCGCTGGTAGGACATGACCGTTTTATTGAACGAGTCGTGCACGGTCAGCGGGTCGGCATCTTCCGAGTAGATGAACGTCTCGTAGGCTTCCGCCGCCTCCTTCCAGTTGCCTTTGCCGGCGAGCGTGTCGGCTTCGGTTTTGGCCTTTTTGGTCGCTTCGTTGGCACTGAGCGCGAGCGCGGTAGAAAGGAAGAGGAGCAGGGAAATCAGGTTCTTCATGGCAGTTCTCTTTGGACGTGGATGTCGCTTTTTGTCGAGGGTATCAAACCAAGCGCGGAGAAGCGCGGCAACGTTCAGTTTATTTGCACCGTTTTTAACGCGGGACGAAAGGCGGGGCGGGAAGGAAGGTGGACGGGCTATATACCTGCCCCTTGAATGGACGATAAGAAGGGGGAATTGTCTTCGTAAGATCACCCGAAGTTCGAAGCGGCTAAAACACCTTTTTATTCGATTCGGCCGTAGAACAGAGACGCGATTCGACGCGTGCTGGTTCGAACACCAAGAGATCGCGGCTGAGCCAGCGCCCATGGGCGCGTTCGGACTCGGGTAGTTGCTCCACTAGCGACCAGCCGGATGCGCAGGCGAGTTCGACGAGCGCGGCGCGATCGAACGCCTGGCGCACACACAAGCCTTCACGCCCGCCCCGAACCCAACGAAAGATCCGCGCGATATCCCAGGCCAAGCCTCCTTCAAGCATCTCGCGCCACCAAAGCAGTCGGCGGAAGCGCGGTTCGCTACAGACCGATTGCAGGATCAGAAGGCGGCCCGAGGTCACGCGGCGAAGCTCGCTCAGAACGCGTTCGGGATGGTCGGCGTAACTTAAGACAAACAAAAGCACACTGGTGTCGATCGCGTTGTCCGGCAGCGGGATGCTCCCCTGCCCTCCCCTCCAGTCCACCTGCTCCGCCGGCGGTCCGACCAACTTTAAATCTGCCACGTCCATTTCGCGAACGCGCAAGCCGGTCCGCTCGCGCAAGCAGGCGGCATTGTGCCCCGTTCCGCAACCGAAATCCAAGACGAGTCCATGCGACGGCAGCCAGGGGGCAAGACGCTCGGTCACGGTTCGGGCGCGGGCGTGCATGAAGCGTTCGAACAACCAGCGGGTCATGCGAGCACCTCCACATGCCCCGGTAGCTCCTTCTTCGTGGAGGCAGTGGCAAGCGGGGTAAAGAGCGACGGATGCATACCGGCCGCTACGAGTCGGTCGATCTCACGCAAGCCTGCCCGGTGCGAGCCGCGGCGAACATCCACGGGATGGAACACGATGCACGGACGCGGGTCCGCCTCGGGCTGCCGCCGAAACGCCGAACGCAACCGGTGGTAGCGCTTCGGCCAGGCGGCTAGGAGCGGGTGCGCTGGTGTCACGAAACCCCAATCACGGGAGGCCGTCGTCAATCGGATGGACGAAATGGCAGGATCCGCGAACCAGGCCGACCGGTAGCCGACCGCGAACGCGAGTTCGTGCTCGCGCATCATCAGGCGGTCGAACGCCCCCCAACGCCAGCAGGGAGCGACCACGCCGATCGGATCGCGGCCGAACGCTCGGCGAACGAGCGCGCGTGCCTGACCGAGTTCGGCGTGGAGCTGGTCGCGCGGCAGTCCACTCCACTCATCGGCGAACCGATTGACGATCGAGATCGGATCCGGGTTCGGACGACGGCGATGGGTCAATCCATGCAACAGCAGTTCGGGCTGCGCTCCAGACGTCGAACCGAGTTCGCGCAGGAAGGCCCAGTCGTCGATGGTGGGTTCGGTGCCGTGCAATCGGGGCGTGATCGCCATCGAAAAGGTGCCGCCAAGCCGGGCCGTGAGTTCGTGGAGCAGGGGCGCGAGCGCATCGCGTTGGTTCGGCGCGACGTCGTGTACCGCGACATAAAAACGCGCAGCGGACGGATCGGGCGACCCGCCGTGACCATCAGAAATAGCCAGCGTCATGCCTTTTTAGGCGAACGACGACGCGCGACGGACGGCGCCGCGGCTTGGTCTTTGGCACTCGCTTTCATGGCCTTCTTGGCACGCTTGAGCACGGACTCCAGCGCGGTCAGGTAATCCAAAAACTTCTGCCGACCCTCGTCGGTCATCGACACCGTGGTCTGCGGCTTGGAATTGTTGAAGGTCTTTTCAATCCGCACCACGTTCTCGGACTCCAGCGACTTCAGGTGACGGCTGAGGTTGCCATCGGTGAGCCCGCAGGATTTTTTGATGTCGCCGAACCGCATCCCCTCGGGCGCGTCGAGCAGGGACGACACAATCGCCATGCGATTGGGTTCGTGGAAGATTTTTTTCAGGGCGGCGTAGAGGTCTTGCGTCATGGTTTTTCGGGGAGGAGTAGAAGAGTTAAATGGGGAAGCGGCGGCCCGAACCGGGTCCGCACATAATCAGGCCGCCAGCGAGTTCGCCGACGCAGAACACCAAGCCCATCGCGAGCGGCTGAGTAAATTGATGACCCGGCCAGAACAGCAGCAGGGTCCCGGCGGCGAGATAGAAGAAGCCGACGAAGGAAATCGCGCGGTCGAGAAAATGGCGCGAAGCGAGATTGGCGAGTCCGTAACAAAACATCCAGGTTGGCATGAGAAACTCCCACTGTCCGTGCATCACAAACATCACGCTCAACAAGCCGCCGACCGCCAGCGGCGGCAAGGCCTCGATCGCCGGCTTGAGTCGGACAATCTCGCGCTTCACTTCCGGGTCGTTCAAAAACCAGAACGCCAGCGCCGCGTAGTTCACCACCAAGGCGAAGCCGAGCAAGATGCCCCAGCCCTTGATGTGCGCGACCGGGTCGCCGGGAACCAGACGCCAGAGCAGCACCGCGGTCACCAAGGTCAGCAGGCCGCCAACCATCCGCGCCCGGCCGGAATAGCCGTAGAACCGCTGCTTGACCAAACACAGGTCCTGCAGGCTGCGAACCTGTTCGAGGGCGGTTTCTACTTCGTGGAGTTTCATGTTGATCTGCCAGGCTATTCAAGGGGCCACAGCAAAGAGCTTTACAGTACAAAGCCCTTACGGTCAAGATTGCCAGCCGACACAAAATGGTTCAAGGAGGGCGCATGGAAGAAAAGACCTTATCCAAAGAAGACGTGTTCGACGGACGCATATTCCGTCTCGAGCGCCACACCGTCAGCCTACCCGACGGCGAAACCTCGGTGCGCGACATCATCCGCCATCCCGGCGCGGTCGGCGTCGTCGCCCGCACCCCTGAGGGCAATTTTGTCATGGTCCGCCAGTATCGCAAAGCGATCGAGGAGATCACCGTCGAAGTGGTCGCCGGCGGACTCGACTCGCCCGACGAGGATCCCGAGCAATGCGCCCGCCGCGAACTCGAGGAGGAAACCGGACGCCGCGCCGCCAGCCTCACCTACCTCGGCCGTATCTACCCCACCCCCGGCTACGTCGACGAAAAGATCGAACTCTACTTCGCCGAACTCGAAGCCGACAGCGGCGAGGCCTCCCCGGACGAGGACGAGTTCGTCGAAGCGTTTGAATGCAGCGAGGACGAGGTCGAACGCATGATCAGCGCAGACGAAATCGTCGATTCCAAAACCCTGTCCGCCTGGCTGTTGTTCCGCCGGAAAATTCCGCAAAACCGGAAACCTTCCTGATCTTAAGGGCGAGGGGCCTCCCGACCCGGTGCGGCAAATCACAGCCACCATGAAACCTTTGAAATTCGAACAAGCGGTCAATGCATCGGAATGAAGGCGAACTATAATTTCAGGATGTATGAGCTCATGGGGATGGATTTGGCCGAGAAATTCAGCCTGCCAAAAACGGCCTCTCCAGAAGAGATGAAGGCTCGGTACGAGGAGGTGGTTGAGGAAATCACCAATAATCTCAGCTCAGACAGGAAGTGTTCTCAGGAAGTTAAGAACGTCTCCATATACACGAGGTTGGTTACGAAGTGGGCTGGTTGGGGAGAGTTAGTTCTCTCCATAGGCAAGAACGCAGAAGGTGAGCCCCAAAGCGTAACTTTGCGGGTGGAGACTTATCCATTCGCTGCCAATCCTGAGGTCGGTGATTTTGAATTTTCTGGCTACAGCACATGGGACGAGTTCTACACCTACCATCAAGAGCATTTCCCTGAAGCATTCACGCCAGCCACTCCCACTTCGTTTACGCTGAATGGAAAGGATTGTCCTCTCATCATCTGTTACGATGCACGGGGGAAGTTTGGGTATTCTTTCTCTCTGGCGATGGTTCAGGACTTCAGTGAGTGACTCTATCAACAGTCACGGAGGCCCACAACACCAACTAAGGGATTGGAATGAAGCCTCCATATTCAATCTTCCACCCTTCCATCTTCAAGATGCGCAGCATCTTCCTTTATGACAAAGTTTAGGGTTGGCCCGCCTCTCTGATTTTGCTTACGCTGAAACCAGCATCCAAAGAGACCTGCGAACGCAGGCGCCAACCGAGGCCGTGAGAACGGCACGCGGTGGTCCAACCGGATGTGTTCCGATCCGTCGGAAAAAAGAAAACACATATCGAGAAGCACCATGAAACTGTCCATTCGGACCGATTCGGAAAACCCGAACCACCACCTCTGGAACAACAACGGCACCTGGTACATCCACTACACCGTCCACCCCTGCCCACTCACCAGCGAACGCGTGCGCATCTCCCTGCGCACCCGCGATCTCGACGAGGCGCGGCGGCGGCGTGACCAGCACCTCCTGCGTCTGCGCCGTTCGGCTGCTGCGTAGGCTTCACCAAAACGCTGCCTCTGGAGAGACAGCGCCCGACACCCCTCTGGAGAGGGATGCCACCTCCGCCACACCTACTCCCGCTCCATCCCACACGCCATCTGCCGCGAGCTCCTGCCGACCAGCCTCACGCAAGGGCCCTTCAATTGGCCAAGAAGGTGGCACCCCTCTCCCGAGGGGTGTCGGGCGGCGCCTCTCCAGAGGCGGCGCGCTCCCAGCAGTGAGTCGCGCGAAGGACTTGCTTTATCCGTTTATCCGGCTAGGCGGATGAAATGAACTTGGAAGAACAATTACGCGGCCTGATGGCCGAACGAATCCTGATGATCGATGGCGCCATGGGCACCATGATCCAAAAACACAGCCTCGAAGAGGAGGACTTCCGCGGCAAGCGCTTCGCCAATTTTCATACCGACGTCAAAGGCAACAACGACCTGCTGACCCTCACCCAGCCCGACATCATCGCCGGCGTACACAGCGCCATGCTCGAAGCCGGTGCCGACATCCTCGAGACCAACACGTTCAACTCCACCTCAGCGGCCATGGCCGACTACGAGATGGAGGACATCGCTTACGAACTGAGTAAAGCCGGGGCCGAACTCGCCAAGGCGACCGCCAACAAATTTTCCACGCCCGATAAACCGCGCTTCGTCGCCGGCGTGATCGGACCCACCTCACGGACCGCGTCGATCTCCAGCGATGTCGGTAATCCCGGCGCGCGCCAAACCACTTTCGACGAACTGCGCGCGACCTACATCGAGGCCGCGTCCGGACTGCTCGACGGCGGCGCGGACATTCTGTTGATCGAAACCATCTTCGACACGCTCAACGCCAAGGCCGCGATCATGGCGGTGCTCGACGTGTTCGACCAACGCGGCCTCGCCCGCGGCGAAGTGCCGATCATGATCAGCGGCACGATCACCGACCGATCTGGACGCACCCTCACCGGTCAGACCACTCAGGCGTTCTGGCATTCGGTGATGCACGCCCAACCGCTCTCGGTCGGCCTCAACTGCGCCCTCGGCGGCGACTTGCTCCGCCCCTACGTCGAAGAACTCGCGCGCTCCGCCGACACCTTCATTTCCACCCACCCCAACGCCGGTCTGCCCGACGGCTTCGGCGGTTTTCCCGAGTCGCCCGACGACATGGCCAAGGTACTCGGCCAGATGGCGCGCGACCGACTGGTCAACATCGTCGGTGGTTGCTGTGGTTCGACGCCCGCGCACATCAACGCGATCGCCAAGGCGATGGACGGGGTAAAGCCGCGTTCGATCCCCGAGGTCGAACCCACCCTGCGCCTGTCCGGTCAAGAGCCGTTCACGCTCACGCCAGAGATCCCGTTCGTCAACGTCGGCGAACGCTGCAACGTCACCGGTTCGCGGAAATTCCTGCGCCTGATCAAAGAGGAGAAGTTCGAAGAAGCCCTCTCGGTCGCGCGCACCCAAGTGGAAGACGGCGCGCAGATTATCGACATCAACATGGACGAGGGCATGCTCGAGTCGGCCGAGGTGATGCGCGACTTCCTCAACTTGGTCATGGCCGAACCCGACATCTGCAAAGTGCCGATCATGATCGACTCGTCCAAGTGGTCGGTGATCGAGGAAGGCCTGAAATGCGTTCAGGGCAAGTGCATCGTCAACTCGATCTCGATGAAAGAAGGCAAAGAGCCGTTCATCGAACAAGCGCGCCTCGCCCGCCGCTACGGTGCCGCCGTGGTGGTGATGGCGTTCGACACGGATGGCCAAGCCGACACGCTGCAACGCCGGGTCGACATCTGTTCACTCAGCTACAAAATTCTGGTCGAAGAGGTAGGCTTCCCGCCCGAGGACATTATTTTCGACCCCAACATTTTCGCCATCGGCACCGGCCTCGAAGAACACGCCAACTACGGCGTCGACTTCATCGAGAGCTGCCGTCTGATCAAAGAAGCCTGCCCCGGCGTGCGCATCAGCGGCGGCGTGTCCAACGTCTCGTTCTCGTTCCGCGGCAACAACCTCATGCGCGAGGCGATCCACTCGGTGTTCCTCTACCACGCGATCAAGAACGGCATGGACATGGGCATCGTCAACGCCGGCATGCTCGAGGTCTACGACGAACTCGATCCGGAACTGCGCGAGATGGTCGAGGACCTCGTTCTCAACCGCCGCGACGACGCCACCGAACGCCTGCTCGAAAAAGCCGAACAGGTGAAAGGTTCCGGCAAGAAGCGAGTCGAAGATCTCAGCTGGCGCGAACAGGATGTCAGCGGCCGCCTCGCCCACTCATTGATCAAAGGCATCACCGACTACATCATCGAAGACACCGAGGCGGCGCGCGTCGAACTCGGCAAGCCGCTCGCGGTCATCGAAGGGCCGTTGATGGACGGCATGAACATCGTCGGCGACTTGTTCGGCGAAGGAAAAATGTTTCTGCCGCAGGTGGTCAAGTCCGCCCGGGTGATGAAAAAAGCAGTCGCTTATCTCGACCCATTTTTCGCCGAGGAACAACAGGGCGTGCCGCAGAAAAAAGGCAAAGTGCTGATGGCCACGGTCAAAGGCGACGTGCACGACATCGGTAAAAACATCGTCGGCGTGGTGCTTGCCTGCAACAACTACGACGTGGTCGACATGGGCGTCATGGTGCCTTGCGCCGACATCCTCGACAAGGCGCGCGAAGAGAACTGCGACATCATCGGTCTCAGCGGATTGATCACCCCCTCGCTCGAAGAGATGGCGCATGTCGCGTCCGAGATGAAACGCGCGGGCATGAATTTGCCGCTGCTGATCGGCGGCGCGACCACCAGCAAGCTGCACACCGCGGTCAAGATTGCGCCGAACTACGACGAGCCGGTCATCTACGTCACCGACGCCTCGCGGGTAGTCGGCGTGGTCGGCAACCTGCTCAGCGACGAACACAAATCCGGCTACATTTCCGAACTCTCCACCGAGTACGCCGGCCTGCGCGATCGCTACAAAGCCAAACAGAGCCGCGCCAACTTCGCCAGCATCGCCGACGCCCGCGCCAACAAGATTCCGATCGACTGGACCGGCTACGAAATCGCCGCCCCGGCCAAGCCCGGCATCACTGTGTTTGAAGATTTTCCGCTCGAAGAAATCGTGCCGCGTATCGACTGGGCACCGTTCTTCGCCAGTTGGGATCTGCACGGCCGCTTCCCGCAAATTCTCGAGGACAAGGTGGTGGGCGAAGAAGCCACCAAGCTGTTCGCCGACGCGCAAAAGATGCTCGAACAAATGGTCACCGAACAATGGATCCAGTGCCGCGGCGTGATCGCGTTCTGGCCGGCCAATCAGGTGAACGGCGACGACGTGCGCGTGTACACCGATGACTCGCGTTCGAAAGAGTTGCACACCTTCCACTTCCTGCGCCAGCAGATGGTCAAGAACGCCGGCGTGGCCAACAACTGCCTCGCCGACTACGTCGCCCCGGTCGAAACCGGCATCGCCGATTGGCTCGGCGGCTTCGCGGTCTGCGCCGACCACGATGTCAGCACGATCCTTCAGGACTTTGAGGCGGATGACGACGACTACAGCGCTATCATGTTCAAAGCGCTCGCCGACCGGTTTGCCGAAGGCTTTGCCGAGACCCTGCACGAACGCGTCCGCCGCGAACATTGGGGCTATGCCGCGTCCGAAGCGTTGAGCAATGCCGATCTGGTCGCCGAAAAATATCAGGGCATCCGCCCCGCCCCCGGCTATCCCGCCTGCCCCGACCACACCGAAAAAGGCCCGCTGTTCGAACTGCTCGGCGCGACCGAAAGCGTCGGCATCAAACTCACCGAGAGCTTCGCGATGCACCCCGGTTCGGCGGTCAGCGGCTTCTACTTCGGCCACCCCGACAGCGCCTACTTCGGCATTGGCCGGATCAACAAAGACCAGGTCGAGGACTACGCGGCGCGCACCGGTGAGTCGGTCGAGTACATCGAAAAGTGGCTGGCGCCGAGTTTGGGGTACTGAGAGAAGAAAGAACGCGGAACCTACTCCGAGCGATCCCCAAAGATGAGCTGGTACGGGAACATCTCAACTCTTTCAATCGACTAGTTGGAGCCGACGAACTAAGGGACTGGAAGCCATGGGAACAATTGACTTAGCCCCTACCGAATGCTCGTCCTCCACCGATTCTGATCTGCAGTATAAAATCTGCGAGGAAGCGAATGATGAGAAATGGCGCCACCTAAAAAAGGAGGTGGCTCTGCATCTGAATCGAAATTCGGATTTGAAATCAAATGAGTATGAAGTCGCCTACGCTAACTTTGGCTATTATAGGGTATGGGTTTATGTTTTTGACAAATCAAAGATCACTGAGGATTTAATCTTTGAGATAGTACATTTGCTGATAAAGTTGGACTATGGGTATGTCACTCTTAATAACGAAGATGGCAACGGGTGGGTGATTAATATCTATAAAGATGGAGTCGTCGAATACGACTCCTTAGCCTTAGATTGCTCTTTTTTTCGATCTCTTCTCGAGCGTTTGCTCAGTAGCCACGGCAGGGAATTCTAAGAGTTGGTCAAGTGGGCGTTCAACGCTCACGGGGGACAGCCCTGAATATGAGAAAAGTGCATCATTTCCTTAAAATGTAATGCTCGGCATCGCGCTCCTCAGAATCGCTCAAAATCCCACCCAGATCAGCCAAGTATTCATTCAGTCAGGCGCGACCGCATTTACGCCAGAATTCTTCTTCCGACTTTCCGGTCGTCCCACCATTCTTTAGTTCATCCCTCCGCCGAAGCACTTCGTCGTTAGAGACATCATGCGGCTGAGGCTCCAAATCTTCCAGGAGAGATGACAACAATTCCACTCGGTCGATCCGATCAAGTTTGGAAGCATGCTCGAGGATTTCAGAAACAGTTATCATAGGTTCTAAAGATACCATCGCATCGCCGATTGGTCAAAGGCTCCGACACGCCGTTGCCATCGAAAGAATATACTGAAATTGGAATATGGGCTCACAAAGAATCTTCAGGAGACGCCGAACTTCATGTTACAGTTGGGCATGATCCAAACTTGCCCGCTTTTCCTCTGCGCTTCACTGCTGCTGCTTCTCCTCCCCTTTCAGGCCACCGCGCAACAGCAAGGGCCGTTTGTGTTGACCAAGTACGTCAATTTCGTCGACGAGGTTGAACTCGGCATCATGACCATGCCCGAGTATCAGGAGCGGCATAAGATCGTTCGGCAGGAACAGCATGTGTTCGATTTGGCTCTACGGGCTGCCGCGACGGAGTGGGCCAAGGAAAACACAATTTCGTTTCCCCGCATCTTTTCCAAACCCGAATTCTCCCGGATCCGCGTCTACCCCAAGCAAGCTGATGGGATGAAGCAAATGCAGAAGTTGCAACAGGCGGAGAACCAACGGATCGCCATCCGCGAACGTAACGAAGCAAACGAAAACAAAAAGGGCGGAGGCAAAAAGAAGGGTGGCCGTAACAACCGGAATCGCAGCACCAAGACGGACATGGAAAAACTCTACAAGCAACAGCGCGAGGCGCGGACCAAAGCCAAGAGCGTCGTTCGGGATCAAATGGACGAATTCATGGGCAAGCTCAACAGCGCCCATACCGGCCGGATGCGCCCCGAAGATGTCTTCAGCGCCGGTCGACCGAAGTAAGTCTCGTTGCAGGTGACAGATGTCATGCTACAATGCCCCATGAACCGAACCCGCCTGCTCTTTTTCCTCTGTGCGCCCCTGCTCCTACTACAGGCCAACACACAAGAAGAAGAGGCACCACAAGGCCCCCATTGTGTGGTCAAACATGTTAGCTACGTCGGCGAGATCGAACTCATCCTGATGACCATGGACGAGTTTCAGGAGCGCCATAAAATCATCCGCCAGGAACAGCATGTGTTAGATCTCGCCGTGCGTGCCGCCATAAAGGATTGGATGCAAGAAACTGACTACTCCTTCCCGCGGATCTTCGCAAAGCCGCAACTCGTTCGCCTCAGCGTGGACGCGAAGCAGAAAAAAGCCTTGTTGAAATTGAAACAGTTTCAAGAAGCCGAAGCCGAACGGCAAGCGATCCGCGAACGCAATGAGGAAAATGCCGAGGACAGGTACAATGGGCGGTACAACCAAAACGCCCCGGACAAAGCCGAACTACGCCGCGAAAAAAAGCAGGAGCTGATCAACAAAGCCAAGTCTATCGTTCGCGATAAAATGGACGAAATGATGGGCGATTTGAAGACCCCGCATATGGGCAGACTAAAGCCCGAAGACGTGATCCCGACCGCTCGCCCGTAGCCGGTTCTGATTCATAAATTGCCGTCGGCTTGGAACGCCCCTCGCCCTCCAGAGTTCGAAGCGATTAACATTCAGGCGCCCGCCACCTTCAACAACACGAATACCAACACGCCGGTCACGCTGACATACAACCAGATCGGCGCGGTCACTTTCGCGATCTTGCGGTGGAAGCCGATCCGGCCGCTCAGGGAGGCGTAGAAGGTGGTGAGGATCAGCGGCAGGGCAACAATCGACAGGATGATGTGGCTGGCCAACATGATCAAATAGGCGGGGCGCCAGGAGACGTCCTTTGGGAACGGCGTGTCGCCGTGCAGATGTTTGTGCAGCATGTAACTCACCAAAAACGCGGTCGAACTGGCGAAGGCGGCAAGCATCGCACGCTGGTGGGCGGTCGTTCGGCCGCGTTTGATCAGCCACAAGCCGGTGCAGATGAAGGTGGCGCTGAGCGCGTTCAGGGCGGCGTTGAGCGCGGGCAAGAATGGGAGCGTGTCGTCGCCGGCCGCCGGCGGCTTGATGTAAATGAGATAGACCAGCAACAGGACGGCGAGCAGACTGATGCCGAGAATTAGGGCGATGGCCAAACGGTTCTGACCTTTGGTTTGATTCGGGAGGGTAGAGACGGGAGATTCGGATTTGCTCATGTGTCGGATTGAAGTTTTTTGGCGCCGTCGATCAGGCGAGTGGCGATATGGTCGATGTTTTCGTTCGTGGTGGGACGGCCCAGACTTACGCGTAGACTGTTGGCCGCGTCCTTTTCGGACAGGCCCATGGAGGCGAGCACGTGACTCGGCTTGCCGTCGGCGGACGCGCAGGAACTGCCGGAGGAGGCGGCGACGTCGCGCAGTTGCACCAGCCAACCCTTGGGCAGGCCGGGGATGGTCAGACTGCTGGTGCCGCCGAGGCGTTTGGTTGCGGTGCCGTTGATCTGCAATTCCGGAAGGGCCGCGCGCAGTTGGGATTCGAGGCGTTCGGTTTTTTCAGCCAAGCCGAACGCGCCGAAGTCGTCCAAGCCCAAGGCCGCCGTCCAGCCGGCGAGGCCGGGCGTGTTCTCGGTGCCCGAACGCAGTTCGGCCTCCTGCCCGCCGCCGCGGATAATCGGACTGATGCCGAGGCCGCGGCGCTTCCACAAGGCCCCCACCCCTTTGGGGCCGTAGCCTTTATGGGCGGAGAACACGCAGAAGTCCGCGCCGAGTTCGGACACGTTTAGCGGCATCTTGCCGAGCGCCTGGGTCGTGTCGCACAGCAGCAAGGCGCCGGCGGCGTGTACGCGTTCCGCGAGTTCGGGAATGTCCTGCAACACGCCGGTCTCATTGTTGGCGAGCATCACGCAGACCAGTGCCGTCTTGTCGTCGAACGCCAGCCCATGTAAATCGATCCGGCCGGTCCGGTCGACGGCGATCTCCTCGAACTGCCCGCCAGAACGCCCGATGTGACGCAGCGGTTCGAGCACCGCCTCGTGCTCGGTGGCGGCGGCGAAAAAACGCGGACGCATCCCCAGCAGGCGCGTGGCCACGCCGTAGATCGCCAAATTGCAGGCCTCGGTGGCGCCACTGGTGAAAATGATCTCGTCCTCCTCCGAACCGATCCGGGCTGCCAGCGCCTCCCGCGCACCGTCGACAATGCCCCGAGCGGCGCGCCCAAAGGTCGTATGCCGGGTACTCGGGTTGCCGAAGCCGTCCACGAGGGCGGCCCGCACCGCCTCCACCACTTCGGGCGGACAAGGGGTCGTTGAGTTGTAGTCGGCGTAAATCACGGGATTGGTCGTCTTGGCTCTTCTCTTTGGGAGACAGTTTATGTTTGTCGAGGTCGTTTGGCCACGATAACTCGCGCGCGTGAATCTTAAACCGTACATCAGCATTGCTCGGCCGGACCACTGGTTCAAAAATATCTTCATGCTGCCCGGCATTGTGCTCGTCGTCTGGTATCTGCGCGAAACCACCGGCGGTGCCTGGGGCGAAATCTTAGGGCAAATTAACTGGATCAAAGTGCTCATCGGCATTGCCGCCACCTGCCTCGTCGCCTCCTCGAACTACGTGATCAACGAAGTCCTCGACGCACCCTTCGACCGGCTCCACCCGGAAAAAGCCACCCGCCCGGTGCCGAGCGGACAGGTGAAAGTGAAGTGGGCCTACATCGAATGGATCGGCCTGATGATCGTCGGAGTCGGTCTCGGCTTGCTGGTCAACATCCCCTTCGCACTCACGGTGTTCTTCCTCTGGGTGATGGGTTGCATCTACAACATCCCGCCGGTGCGTTCGAAGAACCGTCCGTATCTCGACGTGATTAGCGAAAGCGTCAACAACCCGATCCGCCTCGCCCTCGGCTGGTATTCGACTGGCATTCTGGCCCCCGACAACAGTGTCCTGCACCCGACCCTCAGCGTGCTGCTCGCCTACTGGATGTTCGGCGCGTTCCTGATGGCGGTGAAGCGCTTCGCCGAATATCGGATGATTGACGACCCCGCCCGCGCCGGCGAATACCGCGAATCGTTCAAGCACTACAACGAAGAACGCCTGATCGAGAGTTTGTTTTTCTACGGCGCCTTCTTCGGCATGATGTCCGGCGTGTTCATCGCCCGCTACCGCATGGAACTGGTGCTGGCTACGCCACTCGTCGCCCTGTGCATCGCCTACTACATGCACATCGGCTTCCGCGAAAACAGCGCGGTGCAGAAACCGGAGAAACTCTATCGGGAGAAAAAGTTGATGGTGCTAGTCGCGATTTCGTTCGCGGTGTGCACCTTCCTGCTGCTGGTCGACATCCCCGCCTTCTCCGAGTTCTTCGAACCGAATGTCGACACCGGTGCCAGCGCCGTTCCGAGTCCTTGACTCCGCCTGTAGCTGTCCTGCTTTCATGCGTTCGTTTTTCACGCGCACCCGCTTCATCTATCTCGTGGCATCGGTCGCGGTGATCGCGCTCGGCATCCTGTCCCGCCTCATCGTCACCGGCTCGATCTTGTGGGACAAGTATTTAGGCGATGCGCTCTACGCCGTGCTGATCTACTTGCTCCTCGCGATCTGGCGCCCGCGCGACTCGGTTTGGCTGCGCGCCGTGGTCAGCTTTGCGCTCGCGTTCGCGGTGGAAGTGTTCCAGCTCACCGGCATTCCGGCGAGCCTGATTGCCAGTGAAAACCTCGCCGTGAAATTGCTCGGCATCGCGCTCGGCGCGCAGTTCCGTTGGTGGGATGTCCTGGCCTACGCGCTTGGGATCGCGTTCGTCGTTGGGGTCAGCCTCGGTTTGCGGGCGTTCGCAACGGGCGGACGAAAGCGGGCGCGCAGTTGAGCAAGCCCGTTTGCTGTACGGCAAATTTCATCGCTTGGATTCGCTCAGATTTTTGCTTCTGTGACCGAATGAAAATCACCGTCGACATTCCTGACACCTTGTTTCGGCAACTGGAATCCGCTGCCGCCCTTCGGGGAGAAACGCTTCGGGCCTTCCTGTTACGCGCCGCCGAGGCCGAACTACATCAGGGGAAACAACCGAAAAAGAGCCGGATTAAACTACCTCTGAAGCAGTCCAAAGAAAAGGCCTACGACATTTCCCCCGAACGAATTTCTGAAGTTTTTGAGCAGGAAGACATGTATGCCTACAGGGAGGGTGTGGATGTCGAATAGAGCGCTCAAAGCAAAGATAAAGAAGTTCTATGACTTCTTCGGCGAAGAGTATAAAAGCGTCAGGGTTCCGGTTGCAGATATCCGAGCGGCCTTGCCCGACGAACCGGTAGAAGAATGGTGCAGCTTGGTTGCGTACTATGTACGGAACTGCATGCCCAAGAGCGAGGGGGCTGATATCGGAAATCCGCCAACGCCCGCGAAGATCTTCAAGAAGGATAAGGATGGCCTGTTAAACTTCGCTAGAATGTTTCAGAAATTTCCCATAGCAAGGGCCTCTTCTGAAATTGTCGTCGCCGATTTGTACACGGGTGAAGTCTCTTTTGCCATGATACACTCGACCCACGACGGGGAATTTCAAACCGATGACCAAGAGGGGTATCCATCCCTGACCGATTACTTCGAGGACCTATCCCAGTGGGAGGAGGCGGAAGACGAACCAACGTTTACTAGCTACGAAGGTCTAAACCTTGAGGATCTGAAAAAAATGAATGACGAAGACCTCGTTGTCGCGGCGACCCGTGCCGTCCATAGGGCAGACTTGGAGCTTTTAAAGCTATGCTCACAAGCTGGTTTTATGGAAGCAAGAAGCAGAGGGGGCGCAACAATGACGTTCCTCGGAAATGTATTGGGCGGACTATCATATGATCGCGATTACGAGCCTGTTATGTCCTATTTGGCAGGTACTCTGGGGTTGAGCTATGGAACGAGGTGGAGGGGTTTTTCCCCGCTTCTACACCCAAACAACCATGCTGCCTTGGCTACATTGCATGCACATGGAGCATTTGACGAACTCGAGTCCTTCTCGGATGAGATGACGAGATTAGGATTCCAAGGACTTTTCAAGGAACCATCATGCATTAAATAAGAACGCTAGCGACAATTGTAATTTTCTGGAGTACGATTGCCTTGGCCCAGTTTCCAGCACTCCCGTCTTCTGAAGCTGAGCCGGAGGCTCGCTAAACCGATATCGACATATCTCCCCTGTGCACAGGCTCAGGGACTTTGCCCCTCCACGTTCAATCTACGAGTCCAGCAACGCCAACAACTCGTCACACAACGAACGCGCATGCGCCGCGTCGACGGACTCGACTGCGACGCGCATCACCGGTTCGGTGTTCGACGGACGCACGTGCAGCCAGTGGTCACCGAAATCGATATGCACGCCGTCGAGCGTGTTGATCTCCTGCGCCGCGTAGTGCTTACGCAGCATGCGCAGGAGTGCCGGCGCGCGGTCGCCCCGAACGCGGATCTTGTCCCGAATCATGTGGAACCGCGGTAGTTCGGCGCGCAAGGCCGAGGGCGTTTTGCCGGTGAGTGCCAGACGTTCGAGAACGATCGCCATGCCGCCGAAACTGTCTCGACAGGGATGGATGCCGGGGATGATGACCCCGCCATTGGACTCGCCGCCGATCGGCGAACCTAACTCAACCATGCGACTACTCACGTGGATCTCGCCGATGCGCGTGCGCACAATCTCGGACCCGTGTTCACGGGCGATCGCGTCGATAGTTTTGCCGACCGACAAGTTGAGCACAATCGGTTTGCCGGCCCCGTCGTGATGCTCGATCACCTGCTTGACCGCCATCGCCAGGGTCATTTCTTCATTTAAGGCGGTGCCTTGTTCGTCGACAATGGTCAACCGGTCGCCGTCGGGATCCTGGGCGAAGCCGATATCGGCGCCAGATTCGATCACGGCTTTGGACAAGGCGGTGAGCGACTCGGGCGTGGGTTCGGCCTTGCGTTCGAAGCGGCCGTGCGATTCGCCGTGGACCATCACCACGGTACAGCCGAGGGCTTCGAGAAAGGCTTTCGAGTGCTCCGCGCCGACGCCGTTGCAACCGTCGACGGCCACGGTGAACGCGCGTTCGCGGATGGCGGCGGCGTCGACGTAGTTGAACACTTTGTCGAAGTGCCCGTTCGTCGGGTCGTCAATCGGGGCGGAACTGCGCAGATCGCCCTCCTCGACCATGGGAAAGTCCTGCTGGTGATAGATGTCGAACAATTCCTCGGCGTGGACGGGTCCGAGAAACAGGCCGTCGGCGCCGACAAATTTCAGCGCGTTCCATTCCACGGGGTTATGGCTAGCGGTGATGCAGATGCCGCCGCGCGCACGCAGTTTCCGGGTCAGGTAGAGCACCGTGGGCGTCGGCACCACGCCGGCCAGCAGCGGCTTGCAGCCGACGGATTGGAGTCCGGCGATGACGGCGTGTTCGAGGATGCTACCGGTGGGACGGGTGTCGCGTCCGACGATGATGGTGCCGCGTCCGGCGAAGGTGCCGAAGGCTTGGGCGAAGCTGGTGACGATCTGCGGTGTCAACGAACGCCCGACGACGCCCCGGACGCCGGAGATTCCGACTTTCAATGCGTCTTTCATCGTCCGCCCTCCAGCAGTTGCACCGCACGATCGGCGCGCGCGTTGGCGAGTTCGGGACTGGTCGCCTCGGAGAGAATTCGGATCGCCTGTTCGGTGCGCGAGATGCGGGCGTGAACCCAGCCCTCCGGCGTGTCCAGCCGGAGTCCGTCGATCCAGTTGATCGTCGCGCCGGGCAGCTCCTCGCGGAGTTTGGCCTGTAAAGCCTCGAGGCGTCGGTAGGCCTTCGAACTGTGTACACGCACCCGCCGTTTGACGATGTGATAACGCGGCAACGCGTCGAGTAGTTCGGACAAGGTCGCGTCCTGATGCGCCATCGCTTCGAGCACCAGCGCCATCATCAGAAAGCCGTCGAAGGCCTGACTGAACGCGGGCACCGCCACGCTCCCCGACCCTTCCCCGCCGATCACGCCGTCTTCGTCGGCAAGCGCGGAGACAATGAAGGCTTGGCCGACCGGCGTGTGGTGGACGGGACTGTTACGCAGCGCCGCGACGGCGGACACGGTTCGGGTGGTGCAGACGTTGGTGACGAGCAAGCCAGGAGTGCGCGCGAGCACGTGGTTGGCGATCAGCGGAAAGGTGTATTCCTCGCTGGCGGGTTCGCCGATTTCGGACACCAGCGACAGGCGCCCCATGTCCGAACTCAGCACGAAGCCGGCGTCCGCCTGTACATGCGCGATGATCGAAGAAAGATGTTCGGCGGTGCGCGGACGCGGTTCGGGGTCGCGCGCGAGATAGGCGTTCGGCCGAGCGTTTACCGGTACGAGGCGGAAGCCCATGCGTTCGGCGAAGGCTTCGAGATACAAACAGCCGGCACCGCCAACCGGGTCGATAATCACGGTGTAGTTTTTGGCTCGAATGGCCTCGGCATCGACAAAGGCAGTGAGCGCGTCGAAGTACGCGTCGGCGTGATCGTCGACGATCTTGTGGGTGCCGATGCCGTCCCAGGTCGGGCGGTTGAAACTGGAGGCGTGGAAGAAATCGAGCACGTTCTCGCCACCGAGCGGGTCGAGGAACGCGCCGTCGCGGCCGACCAGCGTGATCGCGTTCCAGCCTTGGTCGGTGTGGCCGCCGGAAATGGACACGGCCCCGTCGGCGCCGAGTCGGGGCACCGCGAACTGCAGCATCGGCGTTGGGCAGACGCCGAGATCGAGTACGGTGCAACCTTCGGATAGCAGGCCGGCGAGGACCGCGTGGTGGACCATCGGCGAGGAGCCGCGCGTGTCGCGTCCGAGCAGGACGGTGCCGCCCTCGGTGAAGGTGCCGAACGCGCAGGCAAAGTTGATCATGTCATCGGGCGTGAACGAATCACCGATAAATCCACGAATCCCGAAGCTGGCGACACGAAGCTGTTTCATTCCGGGGAAGGTGACTGAACGTGGGGGGATTTCAAGACTTCCACGTTCTTGGAACGATGCAGCGACCTTGGCTTGGTGACGACCGGTGTTGCCGGGACGAACGCTTTTCTCGCCAGCCTAGAAGGCTGTCGGACTTTGCGGATAGTGGCGTGGTTCGGCCGCTCCGCGGAGGCAAATGAATGTGAGGCAAAAGAATGAGCTCTATCTCTGAGCCGGTGCGATTGAGGGCGACCGAGGTTGTCGGACGTTATTCGGCTCACCGCGATCGTCTCGGATTACAGTGAGAGGGTTCATTAGTCGTTCCTCGGATGGTCGCTCGTTCTACGATCCTCGCTCTGGTGACGGCCAACACTTTTCTCGCCAGCCTAGAAGGCTGTCGTGACGGTACCGCCTAGAAGGCGGTACTACGGCGATGGGACCGACCTTTCGGCCAGGCGACTGGAGGTGATCGGACCGACCCGCAACATCAAGCAGATTTCAAATTTCGAATTCAAATTTTAAACAATCTGGAGGGCGAGGGGCCTCCCGAGCCGGTGCGATTGAGGGCGACCGGTTGTCTCGGACGTTGCTCGGATCACCGCGATCGTCTCGGATCACAATGAGAGGGTTAATAAGTCGTTCCTTGGATGGTCGCTCATTCTGCACTACTGGCTGGTGACGACTGAACTTCTTTCGCCAGCCTAAAAGGCTGCCGTGACGGTACCGCCTAGAAGGCGGTACTACGGCAATCGGACCGACCTCTCGGCCAGCGACCTCTTGCATCCGAAGCAAGCGCTCAGGGAAAGCGAGGGGAAAAGAGGAGGAAAATGGTCGGGGCGACTGGATTCGAACCAGCGACCTCTTGCACCCGAAGCAAGCGCTCTACCAGGCTGAGCCACGCCCCGACCGGAAATGGACCGCGATGATGTACATTCTAAACGGCGGGGTGCAAGCCGATATAAGAATTTTTCGCCGCCGGTTCCTCACCACAAAACGCGGCTAGGCGAACGTCACCACCGCCACCAGATAACTGACAAACATCACCAGCATCACGAAGGCCTCCCAGCGGTCCAAGCGGAACTTGGTCCACATGAAGGGCACCAGGATGATCGTCGCCGCCAGCATGAAGCCGATGGCGAGGTTGCTGACGCCTTCGTAGGGAATGTTACCGAACAGGCCGGAAATGCCGAGAATCGCGAAACTGTTGAAGATATTCGAACCCAGCACATTGCCGATTACCAAGTCACCCTGACCTTTCAGCGAAGCGCTGACCGCCGTGGCCAACTCCGGCAAACTCGAACCCACCGCGACAATGGTCAGGCCGATAATCGCCTCGTTCACGGCAAGTTTGGAGGCACTGCTGATCGCGCCTTCGAGCAGGAAATCTCCACCGAACTTGAGCAGGGCGAGGCCCGCCACAATCAGCAAGCCCAGCATCCACAACTTGTCGGGCGCGTTCGGAATATCGTCCGACTGCGGCGCCGGACTCGACACGGCGCGGATGATCGACACGAGAATATACAGGCAAATGCCAATGGTCAGCAGGACCGCCCAAGTATGGTTGATCACCCCGACACCAGCGAGGTAGGCGATAATGATTGCGCCGATCGACAAGACCGGCACATCGATCCACATTGAGGATTCGCGGATGGCGAGCGGCGCGATCAGGCCGGCGACGCCGAGGATAAAGAGGATGTTGCACGTATTCGAACCGACCACCGCACCTATCGCCAGCGAACCATGGTCCGACTGGACCGACTTGATGCCGATCACGAGTTCGGGCGCGCTGGTGCCAAGAGCCACCACCGTGAGGCCGACGATCAGCGAGGGAATACCCAACTTCAACGCGAGTCCGGCCGCACCGCGGACCAACAGCTCGGCGCCGACCACTAAAAGGACGATGCCGAAAAGAATAAATAAGATATCTGCTCCCATGAACCTCTTATATGCGGCGGGGCGGAATTTTCATCCTATAAAAAACAACAAAGTTCGGAACCGAACACCCTTCTGATTCGCTTTACTCCCCCGCCCCGTCGAACTAAGCCCCCATCATGAGCCGAACCTATCTCGACGACCATTTCCTGCTGCACACCAAAACCGGCCAAGCCCTCTATCACGAGGTCGCCGCCGAACTGCCCATTATCGACTACCACTGCCACCTGCCGCCGCAGGAAGTCGCCGACAACCAACGCTGGCAGAACATCACCGAACTCTGGCTCGGCGCCGACCATTACAAGTGGCGGGCCATGCGCTCCAACGGCGTGCGCGAAGAACTCGTGACCGGCGACGGCGACCCGAAAGAAAAATTTCTCGCCTGGGCCGACACCATCGCGCACGCATTGCGCAATCCCCTGTTCGACTGGACCCACCTCGAACTGCGCCGCTACTTCGGCATCGACGAGATTCTCACCCCGGACTCGGCCGAGGCCATTTGGGACGCGACCAACGCCAAACTCGCCGAACCCGCGTTCTGCGCGCACACCATTCTCGACGACTTCAAAGTCGCAGTCATCGGCACCACCGACGATCCCGCCGACTCGCTCGAACACCACCAAGCCATCGCCGCCAATCCCGACATCAAGACCTGCGTCGCCCCGACCTTCCGTCCCGACAAAGCCCTGCGCGTCGACGACCCGACCCTGTGGAACAACTGGCTCGCAAGTTTCGTGGCGCGCATCGGCGAACCGATCGCAAACTTCGAGCAACTGCTCGGCGCGCTCGCCCACCGCCACGACGAGTTCCACGCGACCGGCGCGCGCCTGTCCGACCACGGTGCGCCGCACGCCTATCCGGACGCCTGCAGCGCCAGCGACGCCGAACGCATCTTCAACGCCACCCGCGCCGGCACACCCGCCTCGTCCGAAGACCACAACGGCTTTGCCGGACTGATCATGCGTCATGTCGGCCAATGGAACGCCGAGAAAAACTGGACCATGCAGCTACACCTCAACGTGCTGCGCAACACCAACGCGCGCATGTTCGCCGAGGTCGGCCCCGACGCCGGGTTCGACACCATGGCCGACTTTCCGCAAGGCGATTGCCTGATCCGTTTTCTCGACGCACTCGACCGCGACAACAACCTGCCGCGCACCGTCCTCTACGGCCTCAACCCGCGCGACTTCGACCTGTTCGCTTCGATGATGGGCGCGTTCCAGACCGGAACCGTGCCGGGTAAAATCCAACTCGGTTCGGCTTGGTGGTTCAACGACACCAAACGCGGCATGGAACACCAGATCAACGCCCTGTCCGACAACGGCCTGCTGTCGCGCTTCGTCGGCATGCTGACCGACTCGCGCAGTTTTCTCTCCTACCCGCGTCACGAATATTTCCGCCGCCTCGTCTGCAACATGATCGGCCGCGAGGTCGATGCCGGCGATCTCCCAGCCGACCGTAAGATTCTCGACGCGATGGTGCGCGGCATTTGTTACGACAACGCGAAGCGCTATTTCGGGTTCGAGATTTAGAGCGCTGCGGCCAAGCCTGTCATGCCAGCCCTGCGCATCTTCTCCTTGCTCGACGGCATCTCCTATATCGTCCTGCTCGGCATCGCGATGCCACTGAAATATTTGGCGGGAATGCCACTCGCGGTACGCATCGTCGGTTCCCTGCACGGTGGTTTGTTTGTCGGACTCTGCCTGTGCCTCGTCTATGTGCTGGTTCGGCAACGGCTGTCGTTCGGGCGCTGCGTGTTGGTGTTCGTCTGCGCCTTCATCCCCGCCGCCCCGTTCTGGCTGGACCGACGTTTACGCGGATGGAATTCGCTGACGGACTTGAGGTTTCTTGATTGTGATACGAAGACACAACGCGGCTAAAAATAGCCAAAGATATTGGAAATTTCGAAGGTCCGAACCCTCTACGACGAACCACGGAGTGGTGGCAAGAAAGTAGCCACGGGTGGAGCGAGGTACGAGCGGAACCCAGGGGTAGTTGAGAGCCTTTTGAGCCGACCGGCCTGCCCCTTTGCACGAGTTCTTCGCTTTGGGTCCGGGCGGAACGGCCTCATGTTTCTGAGGGCATCCGCTCCCTGCATTCTTCGGTCGGACGCACCATTAAGTGCCCTGTGTCACCGCTACGCGGCTACTCTTCATGCTCGGCCCAAACCCCGGCCTCGCCCTGCGGGCTACAGCCGGGGCTATTCAGGGTGCCACCGCTACCGCGGCTCTTTTCAAGCTATAGCATAAACGACTGAACGTCCGTTCTTCTCGATCATCTGGTGGCGTGCCACGGTGCCTCAACTTTGCAGGCGGATCGTGATCGAAAACGGCGGGGTTCCGACGTACTTTCGTGCGATTATCTTTTTTGAAATCATAAACCAAGGATCCGTACGATGAAGAGGAAGCCCGTGTGTAACCAGATGCTACGAAAGTTCCGTGGCATGGCCTTTGCCGAGACATGGAAACGATGAAGAACGTCCTTTGGATTTGTGCCGACGACCTCGCGATCGATGTCATCGGCTGCTACGGCGGACGCGTCGCGCGCACCCCGAACATCGACCACCTCGCAACCGAGGGCCTCACCTTCGATGCGGCGTTCGCGAACGCACCGCTGTCCACACCGTCGCGGCAAGCCTTCTGGACCGGTCGCCATCCGCGCAGCATCGGGGTCACGCGAACGCCCACGCCCCTCCCACGCGAGGAACGCACGCTTCCGGAACTGCTGCGCGAAAAGGGCGTCTTCACGGCTTCGTTCGGAAAAACCCACTATTACGCGCCTCGAACCTGGGACTATGACCGGTGCGTCAACCACAAGAACCACGAGCACTGGATTGACAAAAACGACTGGTGCCCGCCCGTTGAAACGGGAGGCCCCGTGCTTGGTCCATGGCGACCGTTCGTCGACCCCGGACGCATCTGGCTCAATGCTGACTGCCTTCCCTGTCACGCCGAGGACGAGGCGATGTTGGACACGTTTTATGCGCGCCGTGCGGCAGCGTTTCTCGTGAACGATCTCCCTGCGGATCTGCCCGCCTTTACCTACGTAAGTTTTAGTGCGAATCATTCTCCGTTCCGATTTCCAATCGAGTTCCGCGACCGCGTTCGTCCTGATGGAATTGATGTGCCGGATGTTCCCCCCGTCGAACGCGCGCTTCTTCCGCCGGTGTTCGCAGAGCTGAGCGAAGCCGACATTCGCGGCATCATCGCGGCCCATTGCACCGCCACCGAACACCTCGACAAAAACATTGGCCTCGTTCTCGATGCCCTCGAACAATCCGGGCAGGCGGAGGACACGCTGGTGATTTTCACGACCGATCACGGCTACATGTTGGGCGAACACGGGCGCTTCGAAAAACATTGCCTCTACGAACAGGCCATCCGAACCGCGCTCATCCTCCGCCACGACTCGCTCAGCCGCGGCGCGCGTTCATCCGCACTGGTGCAGCTCTTCGACCTCATGCCCTTCATACTGCAAAACTTCGGCGTGGAGGTTCCCCAGAACGTACAAGCCCGCCAGGATTTTGGACAGATCGTCCTTCGTCCTGACTCGAAGTTCCGCGACGAGGTCTTCATCGAGCACGCGGAAAGTGCGGAGGCCTGCGTGCGTACGCGCACCCACAAACTCTGCTTTCGCGGGAGCAACTGGATGCGCATGGATGGATACGCGGGGCAGAGATCGCCTCCCCTTCGCGTTCAATTGTTCGACCTTGCCGTCGATCCGAACGAGCACCGGGACTTGGCCTGCGACCCAGGCCATAAAGCCTTACGCGACGACCTCCTCGAACGACTCTACCAACACCTCATCAAGACGCTACGGTTCACGCATTTCGCGGACCCACAGGGGCAATCCAAGTTGGCGCACCTGTCCCAACTAGTGCGTCCAGCCGAGTGGTTGGGTTCGGTTCGCGGAGGTTCCCGTCCTTCTTAGGTGTGACGGATCACGGCTCACCCAAAAGTGACAGCTTCGCTTCCACCGCTTTTGCGCTACGCGTGATCGACAAGCCGCCCAGGCAGGTACAGCGCAGGCTGCTGGGGAGATTCCGGCCGACGTCGTTGTGGGTAGCGATCACTTCATCGAGCGGGATGACTTCGGCAAAGTCGGCGAGCGATACGTTGGCGCTGGTGAAGGCGTTGGCGGCACCGTTAATGTTGCGTCCGAGACAGGGCACTTCGACGCGGTTGGCGACCGGGTCGCAGATCAGGCCGAGGCAGTTTTGCAGGGCCATCGAGGCCGCGCCGAGCCCTTGTCGAACGCTGCCGCCGGCCATGTCGACCAAGGCCGCAGCCGCCATCGCCGCCCCCGAACCCGTTTCCGCCTGGCAGCCGCCAACTTCCGCCGCGAAACTGGAATGGGCCGCGATAAAAATGCCGATCAGGCCGCCGACCAACATGCCTTTGGCGGCCACTTCGTCGGAAAGCTCCATCGCTTCGGCCGCTGCCAAGACAGTGCCCGGCAAGGTGCCGCAGGAACCAGCGGTGGGCGCGGCGACGATGATGCCCATCGAACTTTTCACCTCCATCAGCGCCGTCACATATAAAATCATCCGGTTGAGCATGCCGCCCTCGAGCAGTTCGCCGGCGTTCATCATGTCGTTGAACTTGCCGCACTGGAAACCGAGAATGCGATCTTCGAACTCGGTCCCGGCTACGCCTTCTTTGATCGATTGTTTGAGCAGGCGAACGATCGCCACCATGCGCGCGAGCACCTCGTCGCGTTCAAGCGCGCCGCGTTCGGCTTCGTAGTCGACCGCGAGTTCCCAGAGCGCCTTGCCTTGATTTTTGTCTTTGTCCAAGTGCGTCAGCATTTCGTCGACCGTGATGAACGGTACCGTCATATCGCGCCGCGAGGAAATCGGCAGCACCGGGTTGAGGTGGAAGATATGTTCGAACACCACGTCCAAATCCAGCAAGGTGCGATCTGAGATAAAGCGCTGGCCTTTCACCTGAATGATCGACGGGGTTCCGAGCCCGCCGAGAATCACCTCATCCCACTCGGGGTCCGCCGAGAGCTTCTTGATGATCGGATCCGGATCGTCGTGGGTCACCAAGAGTGTCTCGTGGTAGTCGCCGTCGATATGCAGCGGGATCCCGTCGATGGCGATCACCTCGATCATGCCGCCGCCGGTCGAGTTGGCGACCAGAACGTGTTCGCCGGCGTCGTTGCGCAGGGTAATTTTGTAGGTGTTCGGATGGCTCGCCTGGATGTCGCTAATGCGAATGTCCACCTCGATCCCGGCCGCGCGAATCGCCTTTTCCGAGTCGACCAAACGCGCGTCGGTTGCGTCCCAGCCGAGGAAGCCGCCGCACAGGCCCATGTCCGAACCCTGCCCGTCGTGGGTGGTCGCCAGCGAGCCGTTCGGGTCGAACTCGATCAGCACACTCGTAATGTCCCCGCCCATCAGATCGCGGGCGAGGCGGCCGATGCGCACCGAGGCGGCGCAGTGCGAACTCGACGGACCGCGCATCACCGGGCCGATGGCATCGTTGAAAATGCTCGGTAGCAAGGCGGTGTTCAGGGTGTGGGTCGCGTTCGAGCAGGTGGCGCAACCAGCGGAAGTTGGGACGGCGTTCATAGCGGAATCTACTGCGTGGGTTCGAGGAGTTCAACGCGTTTTAAAGGGAGCGGCTATTCTCTGTGATTTCTTTACCTGACGCGTCGCAGCAAATGGCGGTTAGAAAAGCTGTGCGCGGACGCGGAGATCGACTTCGACCCCGAGGTGCCCGCTCCCGGCTGGACGCCGGTGGCGGTGCTGTCGACCCTGATCGATCAATGCTCGACCTTCGACAACTGTCGCCTGCATCCTCCCGCCGCGTTCGCGAACGATTTGCCGGCCCGTTTCCTGCGCCACCCGACCTTCCAACGCGCCTTCTACGACCGCATGCTCGAACTCAACGACACGCTGCTGCGCACGCCCGCGTTCGACGAGGCGGCGGATGTGATTTCGCCGCCCAGCCGTTTTCCTTGTTCGATACGCGCGTTGCTGGATCAGTATTTGCAAGTCGAACTAGCTCAGATCGCGTTTGAGATTCGAGCCTGGTGAGTCTGGCGCCTTGCTCAAAAAAAGCGGACTAAAGTGAAAACGTTGGCAGCAACGTGGCAAAGCGAAGACAAGCGGACATACAACAAATCGAATGGATAAACTATCGTCCCCGGCCATCTCGACCACGACCCCAATCACCACGACCTCGGTCCGGACTGGTGACCCGGGCTTGGGACTCGGCCGACAGACCGCTGACCGGGAGCCAGGCGGCGACCGCGTCGGGGTTTTGGCGGTTCAGCGCACGCGCCGAACCGACCAGAGTCCGCTCACGCCTTCCCTCGTCCTGAATGGTGCTGGCGACACGGATCGCCTCGGCGGGATCGTCGCCGGTCAAGCGCCAGGAGACGGCTTCGCGGGCACCATCGTACTGGGCGCCCTCGCCTTCTTTCGCGAGCCATTCAACGGCCGCGGGCAATTCTGCTTGGGGCCATTCACGACCAATTCGGTCAAAGGACGCACGCTGTTTGTTCTCCGGCAGGCTGGCGACCCAATCTAACGCGGCTTCGGGATCTTGGCCGGCGATTGCGCCGCTGGTGCGAGCGATCGCGCCGCCATCCATGTCGTCGACAAATTGGTCGACCCATTCGATTGCCGCGGCTGGGTCTTTGCGCGCCCACTCGCTGGAGAGTTCGCCGATGACGCGGTCGTTCACGCGTTCGTCTTCAAGATGTTTCTCAATCCAGACGGCAGCACTGGCGGGATCGGTCTTGCCCCATTCCTCGCTGAGTTCGGCGATCACTTCGGAGTTCACCCGCGGATCATCCATGTGGCCTTCCAGCCAGCCGGCGGCGGCGCTGGGATTCGACTCGGCCCATTCGTCTGCGGCCTCTTCGAACATTTTTGAGTTCACATACTCGGACTCACCATGCTGGTCGAGCCAGCCGGCGAGTTGGATGCCGTCGTCGCGGGCGGCCGCGTAGGCTGCGCGTTCGACCACGCGGCGGGCATAGCCTTTGTCCTCGTCGTTGAGTACCGTGGTGGACCAGGCGAGTAGCTCGCGGGGGCCGTTCTCGGCCAAATTGCGAACGACGATATCGACCGAGCCGTCGCGCATCCGTCCGGGTTCCATCTCGGCGAGATACTGTTGCGCACCACGGGGGTCCGCACGTGAAAGACCGTACATATAGCCGCCGTGCATGCGGTTGAACATTTCTTGGTCCTGTTGTTCCATGTGGGCCATCGCCGCGACGGGATCCTGCTCAGCCCAAGCGGACATGGCCGAGTCGCCCCGATACGAAACCTCACGACCTTCGTTATTCTGGTAGCCGTAGGCCACGGCGGCGGGTCCATCGACTTTGCCCCACGCGTGCATGAACATGCGGAAGTGCTGGTCGGTGAGCCAGTTGCGGTTGGTCTTTTCAAAGGCCTTGAGCATCGCCGAGGCGTTCTCGGGGGTGACCTGCGCGAGCATGTTCGCCACCGCGAGGTTTTGGGCGATCCGGTCGCGGCTGTTGAGCATTTTGGAAAGCGAACCTTCAACCTCGGACAGTGGGTAGATTTTCCCGCCTTCGGTACCTGCAGTGGCGGCCGTTCCGCCAGCGGTGAAGCGGGTGGCGTCAGAGGATCCTTTGATGGTGCCGGTGTCCGAACTCGGTTCGCCGGTGAAGATCACCTCGCGTTCGCGGACTTTGACAATTTGCACGCCGGGTTCCGAATCACCCGCGCTGACCGTGCTGGTTTCAGGGGTGTTGTTTGAGTTGCCGAGGAAATAAGTGACAACGAGCGAGAGGATCCAGAGACCACCAAGGGCGAGTGCGAGGGATTTTTTCATGGGGGAATTCCAATCAATGATGACAAAAGTGTCTTGAGCTATATACGGAACGCATGTGCCAATATTGTAGAATATCTGAGAAATCTTCGAACGGCGAACAGAGGCCAAACGCGTCTTTCTCAGCGCCGCCTATTCCACGGTTTGCCAGACGGCAAGTTCGTTGCCGCAGGGATCGGTAAAGTGAAATCGACGACCGCCTGGGAAGGAAAATGGCTCCGTGGAAATCGTGCCACCCGCTGTTTTCACTGCGTTCAGCGTGGTCTCAAGTTCGTCCGAGTACAAAACGACCAAGGGCGCACCCGTGGGCTTCGAATGGGGTGTCCCCAGACAAAAGCCTCCCATTTCGAGTTCATCGTCCGGCGCCGCTCGGATGCCGACATACTCCGGGCCGTAGTCGGTGAAGTGCCATTGGAAGACCTCACCGTAAAATTGTTTCGCGCGTTCGAGGTCCGTGACCGTGAACTCAATATAGTCGATGCGGTGATGCCGGGCTTTGTTCATGGTTGCGGGATTCGGGATATGGGGTTCGGGATGCGAGGTGCGGGGTGCGGGGTGCGGGTTTACGGGATCCGAGGTGCGCGGTGGGATGCGTGGGTGGGATGCGCGGTGCGTAGATTTAAGTCGGAGGCCGGACCCGCCCGGGCGACTATCCGCAATGCACGGCGTCCAAGCACTACGCCGAACGCACGGCGATCTCGCGCTTCTCATCGAGAAACAGTTTGTACTCAACCGAGTCGACCAGCGCTTTCCAACTGGCTTCGATGATGTTTTCGGACACGCCGACCGTGGTCCAGGTGTCGGTGCCGTCGGTGGACTCGATCAGCACGCGGGTCTTGGCCGAGGTAGCTTCCTCGGGATCGAGAATCCGAACGCGGTAGTCGATCAAATGAACTTGGGAAATTTCTTCGTTGAACGGCGCGAGCGCTTTGCGCAACGCGCTGTCGAGCGCGGCGACCGGGCCGTCCCCTTCGCCGACGGTGTGTACCATTTCGCCATCGATCGACAGCTTGATGGTGGCCTCGGAAATTGGCGGTTCGTCCTGGTGGCGCTTCTCCACGATCACCCGGTAGCCTTCGAGTTCGAAAAAGGGCTTGTGACCTTCGACCACTTTCTTCACCAACATCTGGAACGAGGCGTCCGCCGCTTCGTACTCGTAGCCTTCGCGTTCCATCTCCTCGAGCTTGGCCAGGATGGCTTTGGTCTCGGGCGAGCCGCGTTCGATCTTGAGCCCCATCTCGGCGGTCTTGAGAAAGATGTTCGAGGTACCGGAGAGTTCGCTGATCAAGATGGTGCGTTGGTTGCCGACGACTTCGGGATTGATGTGTTCGAAGCTGCTGGGATTTTTGCGCACGCCGTCAACGTGCATGCCGGCCTTGTGGGCGAACGAGCTTTCCCCGGTGTACGGCATCTTCGGATTCGGGATGACGTTGGCGAGTTCATAGACGAAGTGGGAGACGTCGCGCAACTGGCTGAGGCTGTCGTCGCGCAGGCAGTCGTAGCCGAGCTTGAGTTTGAGGTTGGCGACGATGCTATTGAGATTGGCGTTGCCGGTGCGTTCGCCGAAGCCGTTGATGGTGCCTTGCACATGAACCGCGCCGGCGGCAATGGCGACGAGCGAGTTCGCGACGCCGAGTTCGCAGTCGTTGTGCGCGTGGATGCCGACCGGGCAGGAAACGGTGTCCATGACGATCTTGATGATGCCGGCGAGCTCGTCGGACATCGTACCGCCGTTGGTGTCGCAGGGCACGACCATGTCGGCACCGGCATCGGCGGCGGCTTTCAAGGCGGCGAGCGCGTATTCAGGGCAGTCTTTGTAGCCGTCGAAAAAGTGCTCGGCGTCGTAGATCACTTCGCGGCCGTTCTCTTTCAAGAACGCGACCGTGTCACGGATCATGGCGAGGTTTTCTTCTTCGGTAGTGCGTAGGACGTCGCGCACGTGGAGCTTCCAAGATTTGCCGAAAATGGTTGCGACCGGCGTGTCCGCCTCGATCAGCGCCTGGCAACCGATGTCCTCGGAGCAGGCGATGCCGGCGCGGCGGGTCGACCCGAACGCGGCCACTTTGGCGTGTTTGAGTCCGAGCTTTTTCACGTCCTTGAAGAACGCCATGTCCTTGGGATTGGAGGCGGCGTACCCGCCTTCGATGTAGTCCACCCCGAACTCGTCGAGCCGCTGGGCCACGCGGAGTTTGCCGGCGGCGGAGAAGGAAATTCCTTGCCCTTGGGCGCCGTCGCGCAGCGTCGTGTCGTAGATGGCGATGTGTTTGCTCATGCGGCGCAATAAAGGCGGGTTTCCCGCGAATTCCAGAACAAACAAGGTCGGGTCATCAGTTATCAGCCATCCGTGATCCCTGGTTTCGCGACCTTCGACCGAAGGTAGCACGCGCTTCCAAGCGGGTGTTCGTAACGGCTGAGACGAATAACAGGCGACACGGAGGTCGCCTGATTACGAACACCGGCTGGAAGCCCGTGCTACGGCGTATCGACATTTCACAGTACTCAGAAGACGGTGGTGCGATTGTCTGGCGAATTTCACCATCCTCACTACTAAGCAGATTCTATGAGATCTATGACCACGCTTCTCGTCCTCTTCGCTGCGTCAATCATCGGCGTGAGCGCCAAGGAAGCACCAGCAAACGCGCCGAACATCTTGTTCATCGCAGTCGACGACTTGAACGACTGGATCGGCTGCCTTGGCGGACACCCGCAGGCGGCGACGCCGAACTTCGACCGACTCGCAGCCAGCGGCGTCCTGTTCGACAACGCCCACTGCCCGGCCCCCGCGTGCAACCCCTCGCGCAGCGCGATCATGACCGGCCGCTCGCCGCACACTTCCGGGTTCTATGCGCAACGGCAGAAGATGCGCGACGTGATGCCGGATGCCGAACTCATCCCCAAACATTTTTCCAAGCACGGCTATTGGTCGGCGGGTTCGGGGAAGATGCTGCATTACTATATCGATGCGCAATCGTGGGACGTCTACTATCCGAAGAAGGAAGGCGAGAATCCATTTCCGCGCACCTTGTACCCCGAGAAACGGCCGGTCAATTTGCCGGTCGGCGGACCGTGGCAATACAAGGAAACTGACTGGGGCGGACTCGACGCGACCGACGAGGAGTTCGGCGGCGATTGGTTGGTGTCGAAGTGGATCGGTGAACAACTGGCACGCGATCATGACAAGCCATTCTTTCTCGCCTGTGGACTATACCGCCCACATGAGCCGTGGTTTGTGCCGCAGAAATATTTCGACGCCTTTCCGCTCGGAGACATCCAACTACCGCCCGGCTATCGCGAAGACGATCTCGACGATGTGCCGCCCGGTGGCAAACGCCGGGCTATGTCGCCGTACTTCCCGCACATCCGCAAACACGGCCAGTGGAAGCAGGGCGTGCAAGGCTATCTCGCCTCGATTGCGTTCGCCGATGCCATGCTCGGCCGCGTGTTGGATTCGTTGCAGAACAGTGCGCACCGCGACAACACGATTGTGGTTTTGTGGAGCGACCACGGCTGGCATCTGGGCGAGAAACAGCACTGGCAAAAGTTCACGCCGTGGCGGGTGTGCACCCGGGTGCCCTTGATGATCCGCGTACCGAAAGGGACCGTCGGCCTACCCGAAGGCACCACCGCCGGCACGGTCTGCAAGGCCCCGGTCAATCTGCTCAGCCTCTACCCCACGCTCACCGAACTGGCCGGGGTGCCGAAGAAGGAAACCAACGACGGACCGAGTCTGGTGCCGCTGCTCAAGGACGCCGGCAGCGACTGGCCGCACGTATCGATCACCCACCTCGAACACGCGAACAGCTTCGGCCTGAGCGACGACCGCTGGCGCTACATTCGCCATCACGGCGGCGACGAGGAGTTGTACGACATTCAAACGGACCGCTACGAACTGACGAATCTGGCGACGCACCCGCAGCATCAAGACCAGCTACAGCGGCTTCGCGATCTCGCGCCGAAAACCTTTGCCAAGATGCCAGCGCCGAAAATCAAACCGCGGTCGAAAGCGGAATGGACGCCGGCCGATCTCGCCAAGATCGCGAAAGCTGAATGGAACGCCCCAGCGTCCAAGCCGGCGGGATTATCGTTCCTGCTTACATTTTCGACCAAGCGAGCCGACACAACCAAGCTGTTTTGGATCAATCAGGAGGGCGAACCTCGGCCCTACGGCGCGTTCGAACCGGGCAAAGGCAAGGGGATCAACACGCGGGTCGGTGCGGTTTGGTTGGCCACCGATGGCGACGAGAAGCCGTTGGGCTACTTCAAGATCAAGAAGCCGGTGGCGCGCGCGATTGTTCCGTAGGTCGGTGTGTCTGGAAAAACGAATCCCAAGAACGCTCAGTCTTCGAACCAGTTCTCGAAGACGAGCCCTTCGATTCGTTCGAAGCGCTTCACGTTCCGGGTGACCAGCACCAGATCGTGCACCAGAGCCGTTGCGCCGATCAGGCAGTCCTCGCTGCCGATCGGAAGACCCTTCTGATATAGATCAGCCGCAAGGTCACCCGATCGGATGGCCACATCATAGTCCACCGCGAGCCAATTCACTTTGCGAGAAATCCGCTGCTGGATATTCGCCCAGAGTACATCGGAGTCGTTATGACTCATTGCCCCATGGCGCAGTTCAAAAAGGGTGACCGCACTCGCGAAGCTATCTCGAACGCGAAGCGAGTTGGCCCGATTTGCCACACCTGAGTCGGGCCGCTCACGTATCAATTCACTCAAGATATTCGTATCGAGCAGCCAGCCGTTCATCCCGCTCGAAGTCCGCGCTTTCGCGAATCCTCGCGAATTTCGTCCAAGGTCTCGAAGAACGGATGGTCGTTTGGCATGAGCGGCAAGTCCGGATCACCAGTGTCCCACTCCGCCGGGACAAGCTTGGCCACCGGGACATTCCTCCGACAGATTGTCACCGATTCGCCGGCTTCCACCCGGCGAATGATCTCACTCAACTGGTTCTTCAAATCCACAACATTCAGGTTCATGCTAAAATATATGGCCATCTACATGGCCATGTCAAGGGGGGCACCAAGGGTTCCAGAGACTTGTGCAGCGTCAATGAATTTTTCTGGTTCGTTCGAAATCAAAAACCTGGAGGGCGAGGGGCCTCCCGAGCCGGTGCGATTGAGGACGACCGAGATGGTTGCAAACCTTGGTTCGGAGTTCGTCCCATTTGTTTGAGATCAAGCGTGTCTATAAATATTTATTTACAGAACGCTAGACAACTTCAACGCTCTCGACGTTCTGCGTTTCGCGGCGGGCGTTTGTGGACAAGGGAATGGGGACAGAGGAATGGTCGTGTCGTTGGTGGACGCGTTGGTTGTTATTGATCTGGCGCAGCTGGGCGTGGAGCTGGACACGCCGTCACCCTGCCCTTGCACGCGGGGTTATGCATCACCATCAACAACGCGCATGACCAAGGACATCGCCATTCCCCTGTCGCCATTCCTCTGTCCAAAAAACATGCGCAAAGAAGTTCGAAGAGCGCGCACTCACGTGTTTGAAAAACGAGTCCAGGGTCAATTTTATATTTCTGGATCGTTCGAAATCAAAAACCTGGAGGGCGAGGGGCCTCCCGAGCCGGTGCGAGTGAGGACGACCGAGATGGTTGCAAACCTTGGTTCGGGGTTCGTCCCATTTGTTTGAGATCAAGCGTGTCTATAAATTACAAAATACAGTACACTAGACGACTTCAACGCCCTCGACGTTCCGCGTTTCGCGGCGGGGCGTTTGAGGACAAGGGAATGGGGACAGAGGAATGGTCGTGTCGTTGGTGGACGCGTTGGTTGTTCTTGATCTGGCGCAGCTGGGCGTGGAGCTGGACACGCCGTCACCCTGCCCTTGCACGCGGCGTTTCGCATCACCATCAACAACGCGCATGACCAACGACATCGCCATTCCCCTGTCCCCATTCCTCTGTCCCAAAAAACATGCGCAAAGAGGTTCGATGAGCGAGCAGTCGCGTGTTCGAAAAAACTAATGCAGCGTCAATTTAATATTTCTGGATCGTTCGAAATTAAAAACCTGGAGGGCGAGGGGCCTCCCGAGCCGGTGCGATTGAGGACGACCGAGATGGTCGCAGACGTTGGTTCGGGTTCATCCCGTTCGTCTGGGATCAAGCGTGTCCATAAATAAAAAAAAATACAGAACACCAGACGACTTCAACGCCCTCGACGTTCCGCGTTTCGCGGCGGGCGTTTGTGGACAAGGGAATGGGGACAGGGGAATGGTCCTGTCGTTGGTAGACGCGTTAGTTGTTATTGATCTGGCGCAGCTGGGCGTGGAGCTGGACACGACCGTGGCCCTGCCCTTGCACGCGGCGTTTCGCATCACCATCAGTAACGCGCATGACCAACGACATGGCCATTCCCCTGTCCCCATTCCTCTGTCCCAAAAAACATGCGCAAAGAGGTTCGAAGAGCGCGCACTCACGTGTTTGAAAAACGAGTCCAGCGTCAATTCAATATTTCTGGATCGTTCGAAATCAGAAAACCTGGAGGGCGAGGGGCCTCCCGAGCCGGTGCGATTGAGGACGACCGAGATGGTAGCGAACTTTGGTTCGAGGCTCATGCCATTCGTTTGGAACCAAGCGTGTCCATAAATCTAAAAATGACACAACACTGGTCCGTCCGCGCCCCGCGCCAAGCCGCGGCGGAGCGGCGGAGAGACAAGACTTGAACCCGTGGCATCCTATGGCAATGAACCCCGTAACATGAAACATCTCGGACTTCTCCTACTCTTCCCGCTACTCTCGACCCTCGTCCTCTCCTCGTTCGCCAAGGAAGGTGAACTGCCCCGGGGCTCGCTGGTGTTCAAGGCGGCGGACGCCAAGAAAGACGGCAACACGCATGCGTGGGCGTTCAAAGCGGAACGCTGGGGCATGTACGAAGTCCGCGCCGCCTATAGCAGCGAAAAGGAAACCTCCGCCACGGTGACGCTCGGTGACACGAAGTTCGGCGACACGCTTGCCGCCGGCGAGAACAGCATCGCCAATCTCGACCGCCGCTACTTGGCGGGTCAGGGCAAACAGACGCTGGAAATTTTCACCGACGCCAACATTACCTACCTGCTGCTCGAACCCGCACCGGAGGGCGGCGAGATCACCCAAGGCGAAGACGGCGACATCGAACTCGCCAGCAAAGACGCGCTCACCCACTCGGTGAAAATGCGCTACGAACCCAAAGCAAACAAGAACTGCCTCGGCTTCTGGGCGAACCACGAAGACTGGGCCGAGTGGTCGTTCGGCGTGACCAACGGCGGCGTGTTCGAAGTGGAAATCACCCAAGGCTGCGGCGGCGGCGGCGGTAGCGATGTCGCCGTTCACGTCGGCGAGCAAACCCTGAACTTTGTGGTCGAAGACACCGGCGGCTGGCAGAACTGGAAAGCACGCAAGATCGGTACCGTCACCCTCGAACCCGGTCCGGCCTCGTTGCAGATCAAACCGAAAAATAAAAAAGGCGGGGCGGTGATGGACATTCACAAGATCCGTTTGGTGAAACGCGCCGCCAAGAAATAGGCTGCCCGCGAATTCTGACGCTGCCATGTCCGGCCTGCGACGCATCGATTGCCACGTCCACCTTGTCGGCGACGGCAGCTCGGTTGCTGACGGTTCATCCGATCCGCGCAGCTGGTTCAAACTCGACAGCGCCTGGCAACGCCTGCAAGCGCGCTTCATGCTGCGTGGCCTCGGTCTGCCGGCAGAGATTTTAAACGGCGGCATCGATGCGGCCTATGCCGGGGCGCTGCGCGAGATGGTGCGTTCGGCCTCGCTCGACGCGGCGGTGCTGCTGGCTCAAGACATTCCCTACGATGACAACGGGCAGCCGATCCCGAACAAAGCCGCTTTTTATGTGCCGAACGAGTTCCTGTTCGATGTCGTCGCGAGCGCCCCCGACTTGTTCATCCCGGCCATCTCGATCCACCCCGGACGCGCCGACGCCATGGACGAACTCGAACGCTGCATCACCCGCGGCGCGCGCGTGCTCAAGCTCCTGCCCAACTGTCTCAACGTCGATTGCTCGGACCCACGCCATACCGCGTTCTGGGAACGACTGGCCGAGGCCGGCATCATTTTGCTGGCGCATACCGGCGGTGAAAAAACACTACCGGTCCTGCGCCCCGAACTCGCCGATCCGCGCACCCTCGCCCTCCCGCTTCAGTGCGGCGTGACCGTCATTGCCGCCCACCTCGCCGGGCGTTCGGGCTTGTTCGATCCAGATTACACCGACGCGCTGCTTGCGATGTTCGCCGACCACCCGCGCCTGTTCGGCGACAACTCGGCCATCAGCAGCTTGAACCGCGCGCGCACCGCTAAACGTGTCTTGCGTCATGCCGCCAGTTCGGAACTGGGCGCGCTCGCCCGCGCCCGCGTGATCCACGGCAGCGACCTCCCCGTACCGATTACCGGACTCGGCGGATTCGTCGGCGGACTCGTTCCGTGGTCCGCACTAAAAGCCGGTAAACAAATCAACAATCCGCTCGAACGCGATGTCCACCTGAAGCGCGCCATGGGGTTCGGGGAGGACACGTTTACGCGGATGGATGAGGTGCTGCAACTCGCCTGCGGATGAATACGGATCTTGGACCGCGGAAAAACGTGGGATACGCCGAACGTCGCGTTCGACATTGCGCGTGCGCCACCTCTTCCTCAGTCATGTCCATTTCCGCAGACGGAAACCGCTCTCCTGCGTCCGGCTTGCCCCGCTAACACAAGCCCAGTCCTTGCCGAGTCAAAGAACGCGATCCCCGACAGGGCTCATTCCTTTGCCTCAAAATTCTTTTGCCTCCGCGCAGCGGCCAACCCGCACAAGCCGAGAACCGCTGAGCCAGAAGCGTGCGCGACCTTGAAGTTTTTCGTCTCTATCAATTTCCCGATTCGAACTGTAACGTACGGCAAATGGATCGGACCAAAAAATGATGACTATTAAAAAGCTTCTCCTTATCCTCGGTGCCGCGCTGCTGTGTTGTTCGAGTCCGGTGCTGCCCGCCCCACCCTCGTTGACCATCGATCTCGCGGACGAGGACACTGCGGACACGACCAGCCCGAACGGCGTTCAGAACCGAATCAAACGCGTGTTCGGCGCGGACGGCAATGGCGCGGTAGGCGTGCCGGTGGCGGGCGGCTTCGACTGTGACGGCGACGGGCATCTCGACACCGCTTTCGCGCAAATCCAAGCCAATCCACTGTCCCGAACCCGCGCGGGGCAAATCACCCTCGTGTTCGGCGACGGCACCATTGGCGGCCAAGCCGACAGCGCCGGTTTTCCAGCCGACATGCTGAAGATTATCGGCGACCAAGAGAACGAAGTGGCTGGCGCGGAAATCTGGATGGACGATCTCGACGCCGATGGCATTGGCGACCTGATCATCGGCCGGCAAAACTACACACCTGGCCCCGGACGCGACGGAGCCGGCGCGCTGACCATTCTGTTCGGCAACGCCACCTGGCGGACCAGCGCCCAAGCCGGCGAGGTGCTCGACCTGCGCAGTCTGCCGGCCGGGCAACGGGTGTTTAATCTTTTCGGACGCGCCGCGTTCGACCGGGTCGGCATCTGGATGCGCACCGGCGATGTCGACGGCGACGGCATCGCCGAAGTCGCCGTCGGGGCCGATCAGGAAGATCTCGATGGTGGCGCCAACACGGTGAACAACGGCGCCGCGTACCTGCTACGTGGCGGGGCTCATCTCGTGCCCGCCGGTATGCTAACCAACACCGTAGACTTGGCGGCGTTCGGGACGCCAGCCTTTGCGAGCCACCCCGTGGCCGGCCACCTCGCCTGCATTCGCCCGCCCGCCGTGTCCGCCAACTGGCACTTCGGCGCGACGGTCCAACTCGGCGACCTCGACGGCAACGGACGCGCTGAACTGCTGATCGCCGCCACCCTGAACCGAGCCGGCGCCCTACTCACCATTCCTAGCCCGCCGCCCGGCACCTACCAATCTTCCGGCGGGCCTCCGAAGGGACGCGCGGCCATTGCGTGGGATGAAAATTTTCCCGGCACCCTTTGGCCACGGGACTACACCTTTGCCATCGACGCGCCCCCGCTGGGTCAGACATCGATGCTGATTGGTGACGCCGTCATTAACGATTCGTTCGGGGAGGAGTTGCTTGCCGGACGCGACTACAGTGGCGACGGCGCACCGGATCTATTCGTCGGTGACATCGTCGGCGACGGTCCGAACGGCGCCAATGCCGGGGTCGGGCACGTGTTCTACAACCCCTCGAATCTGCGCGGCCGAACCATCGACTTGAGCACCGCCGCGACAAATGATCCGGACGTGGTTTTCAGCGTCATCCACGGCCCGGTGGCCGGCGCAATCGGTGCGGACACCGTCGCGCACGGCGACTTCGACGGCGACGGGATCTGGGACCTCGCGTTCGGCAATCCGCACGACAACCCCGAAGGCCGTGGCAACGCCGGTAGCGTGCATGTGCTGTTCGGCCAACCCGGCGGTTGGCCCGCATTGATCAATCTCAATCCCGCCACCCTGCCGGGCCCGGAGGAGATGCGCATCACGCTGGTGCAAGGCGCGATCGGTGCCTCCGGTTCGGACTTTGGCGACACGCTTTGCTACAGCGCGAGCAGCGCCGACCTCGACCGCGATGGTCGCACCGACTTCATCCACAACGAAATGACCGGTAACGGTTTTGGCGGCGCACCGCTCAATGTCGGCAACCTACTGGTGATTTCGGGTCCGGCCCTGACGCCGACCAATACCCTCCCCACCTCGCTGAGCGCCACGCCGGCCGCGCTCGCCTTTTCTCGCTTCGATGTGGACGACCCAGCCGCCAATATCAGCCAAGCCAGCCTGACACTGCGCAACACCGGTGCGACGCCGATGCTACTGAACTCCGCAGTCCTCGCCGGGCCGGGTTCGAATGTCTTCAGCTTGGTGAACCCGCCGGCGTTCCCCCTCGCCCTCGCCGCGAACGCAGTGGTCACGTTCACCGTTCAATACCGTCCTGATCTGGTGTCCGACATTGGTTTTCATGGCGCGGCTCTGGTGGTGAACATCGCCAACGAACCGATGCCCTTCCGCGTACCGGTCACCGGTACCGCGGTGCGTTCGGCGCAGCCCTTGTTGGCGGCGATTGAGTTGGCAAAACCGACTGATAGTCAGGTTCGGACCATCGCGAGCCAGCTTGGTTTTCAATACCAACTCGAGTCGACCACCTCGCTCCTCCCCGCTTCTGTAGTGTGGTCCGATCTTGGTCCGGCCGCGTTCGGAACGGGCGGACCGCTCCGGCTTTCGACGCCGTCCTTCAACGACCCACTACGGCTGTTCCGCGTTCGGCGTTTTTAAAGACCCGGGTTATTGGAAGTGTTGAAAGGCGAAAATGACGCAGGAGAATCTGGGGAGGAGGCTGGTCGTTTCGCGCCGGCAAACTGGTCGATGACGATCGGATTGGCGAACACCAAAATTGAATCGTTCGGTAGGATTTCAAGAGACAAAGAGTCGATGGTTTTGATAGAATAAAAAGGCATGTCAGCCACCATCCCACTCGTCAGTTGGAACCTAGAACAGGCGTGCACATTCCGCCCAGTCCATCCGGACGACGAACTGCGAAGCCTTGCTGCGAAGCTCGTACTCAAGGAGAAGGAACCCGACATTCCAGACTACGAAACCTATTATTCGGCAGGATTTCAGTTGTTCCACTACCGGGGCCAATCCTGGCGCCTGCCCCACCACGGTCAGGTCGACTTCTCGTCGGTGGGATCGCCAGCCCGGTTCAAATCGGTTTGCGAAAATTGCCCCGCCGGCCTTGGTCAACCCGCTGCGTGCATCGGATATTTCAGCCGGTATGATCTACCGGAATCGCTCAAGGATCTTGTCAAACGGCGAGGACTTGAAGCACAAATGGCCACCATTGAGTTTGCCGATAAATCGCCGTGGCACGCGCTTTGGGCCACCTCCCCTCTCCCGCCAAGCACACTGGCGGTCCTGGTAAAACTCTTTGCCGACTGCGACGAGGAGATCGCACGGTTTCACCACGCTGCCCGCATTGCCTTAAGGGATGGACGAAACCTCCATGTCCATCTCAGTCCACTTGGCCACATGGATTTCGGCTACCACACGACCTACGCCCACTGCCCGCGATGCAAAGCGGACGAGGATCAAGTCCGGCGATTGCCAGAAGAAACTGTCGTGGGGGATACGCACGCATGTGAAGTCTGCGGTGAACAGTTCGATCTGGGTTCGACGGCAGAATCTAAGCCGCACACAAGTCCGGATCTGAGCGAACCGGATCCGGTGTTTCAACGGGCATGGTTAATGGAGCACGGTGTCGATCGCGCCATGGCCGAAGAAGTTGTAGCAGCTCGCTTGGCAGAGAATCGTCAGTGGCAGGAAAAACGAGCCCGTTCCGCGTTTGTCCGGAAACATCTTATTCAAGATCTCAGGCCAGAAGGAGCGATGTCAGTCCGCAACCAAACCATCATGAAGGAATTGGGAATGGGCGACACTCATCTTGACGAAAAATGCATATGGGGGCGTCCGGAAATCTTAACCATCATCGAACGGGCCGAGGACTTAGAGATTCCGATCATGACGCTCGCTTGGGTCCCAGAGCACAAACCGGAACGAATCATCCATGCGAAAACACCCTATGGCATCCGCGAGGGCGCCATGCGTCTGCGCGAATTGCGGCCATGGTGGGGGGCGCATCGATACCGCCTGAGCGTCGATGTCCGCTTGGATCAATGCGGTGAAGCGCTGCCGGCGATTGAAGGTGTCTGCTCGGAAAGAATCTGATCGGCAAACCCGCCCTTTCGAGAACGGCTTATTTTTTCTTTTTCAACGACGCCAGATACTCCACCAAGTCGACCAACTCCGACTCGGACATGGTCAGGGCCAAGCCCTCGGGCATCAGCGAGGCGGGCAGCTTGGTCGTTTTCACCTGCTTCTTTTCGAAGGTCTGGGCCAAGCCGCCGGGCATGCGCAGGGTGATGGATTTTTCGGTGTCGCTGGACAGAAAACCGATGAAGGTTCCGCCGGCGTTTTTCACCTCCACCTGCACCGCTTCGTAGCCCATGCTGATGCCGGCGTTGGGTTCGACGATGGCTTGGAACAAGGCTTCTCGCGACAACTTGCTGCCGATCTCGGACAGGTTGGGTCCGAAGTCGATCTTGAACGCGCTCGGCAGGTGGCACACCGCGCACGAACGCGCGTAGACGGCTTTGCCGTTGTCGATGTTGCCGCGCCGCGTGCCGAGCACTTCATACGACGGCAGGGAGCCGACGGGCAGTTCGGCCAGTTTGGCCGCAGCGTCGCGAACCGCTTTGTCGCGATGGGTGAGCAGAAGGTCGAGGGCGGGTTTGCGTTCGGGAAGCTCGTCGAGGATTCCGAGCAGGGCCTGCGGGTCGAGGTCGGCCAAGGCTTTTTGCGCTTCAAGCCGGACCGCCGGCTCGAGTTTCTTGTCGCGAACGAGTTCGGGCAAGCGCTGGTTCAAGTCATCGGTCTCACCCAAAGAACGCAGCAAGATGATCGCTCCGGGAGCGGACGCGGCTTGCGCGAGCGCTTTGCCGATGTCGCCGGTCTTGCCACGCTTTTGCAAGATCTTGGCGGCGCGGGTGCCGAGCGGATTGGCCGGGTTCGCGAGCGCGAATTTGAGCAAGTCCTGCTCGCGCGGCAAGTCGTATTTTTCGATCAGGCGGATGCCCTCTTCGGTGCCGAGATGCTTGGCGAGAAACCGGTCGACCGCGCCTTGCGCCTTCTCCGAACCCGATAGATCGAAGTTCTCCATCCGCAGCAGCGCTTCGACAATCGTTCGGTCCTGATCGGCGAAGGAGAGACCGGTCAAGAACGCGAGAATGAGGAAGATTCGTTTCATGGAGATGGTTTCCGTAATTCACCCCGGCTGCCGTTGGCCAAACGAAAGTCGGAAGAATCTACAACTTCCAATCTTCGTTCCCGCGGATTGAAAATCCACGCCACCAACACGGTTTTCAAAACCATGCTACATGCCGGCTCCGCCGGCAAACCACGTGACAGTCGTTCCACCTTGATCGTCCGCTATAGCCCAAGAATAGCTTGCAAGGCCTTGTCCTTCTCCGGACCCGTATGAAAATCGAACGCGCGCATGTAGCGGGCATGCTGATCCGCTGGGATGGACTTCACGATCTTGGCCAGATACGCGGGCGCCTTCGCCGAACGCGAACGCCAGAGAATGTCACGGCCACCAGCCGTGTTCCAGCCGTCGACGGCATGGTCGCCGACGTGGTCGAGCCAGGCTTGGAGAAAGGCGTCGTCGTTGCCGTGGGCGCCAATGCCGAGCGCTTCGAGATACCAGCGGTCTTTTCCATCGTGCTTGGACGCGAGATGCGCCCAGTGTTTTGCGCCGTCGGCTTGACCACGCAACGCGATCGCGCAAGCACGCCGAACCCCCGCGTTGCTGTCGTCCTTCAGACGTTCCACAATCGCCAGCGGCGTGCCCAACTGACGCGCCATGCGCACCGCGGCAATCCGAAGATCGGGATCTTTATCGGACGCGGCCATGTCCACCGCGTCTTGTCCGACCATCTTGCTGAGCAGCCACAGCGCCCGGGCGCGGTAACGCGGGTTGTTGTCCTTGGCCATTTCCTTGAGCGCGGGCACCGCCGATTCGCCCATGCCGTGCAAGGCAGTCCAACCCAGATAACGGGCGTCGAGGTTCGCATTTTTCAAGGCGACAATCGCGCCGTCCACCGAACCAAAATCAAAGCTCGGCGACTTGTAGCCCTTGTGGCCCGAGGGAACGACGCGGAACAGTCGGCCGCGATCGAGGTCGCGCATGCCGTGTCCGCCGACGCCCGGATCATACCAGTCGGCGACAAACACCGAACCGTCCGGGGCCGCGCAAACATCGGACGGACGGTAGAAGCGGTCGGCGCTTTTCAACAGCGTTTCCATCGTGCCACTATATCCCGCGCCAGCAGCCTTCACCGGATAGACGCGCGCGATATTGTGTCCCGCCTCGGCGTGAAGCATCTGATTTTGATAGGCTTTCGGCAGGAGTTGGCCTTCGTAGACCATGATGCCGCAAGGCGAACCCGAACCGGTATTGATCAGGTTCGGCACCACGCCGGGATCGTTCTGGTGCCAGTGGCGCAGTTGATTGGTGTCGCCCTGACCGGTGCGTTTGGTCTTCCAGCCGGCGCCGGTTTTTTCGTCTTTGTAACCGAAGTTGCCGAACTCCATCACATAGTTGATGCGCACGCCTTTGTTGCCGTCGTCGTCATTGTCGGATTGCCAAAGCGTGCCGAACGAGTCGACCGCAACCTCGTAATTGTTGCGGAAATTGTGGCCGAGCGTTTCAAAATTGCCGCCGTCCATGTCGCAGCGGAACACCATGCCGCCGATGTAGGGCTGGCGGTTGTCGCGCACTTCATTGCCGGCTTTGTCGACGACGATCTTGCCGTCTTTGTCGTGCACCGCCATGCCGGTGTTGCCGACGTTCCAGTAGAGTTTGCCGTCCGGCCCGAACACAAAGGCGTGGGTGGAGTGGTCGTGTTGCGGGCGGCCGACCTTGGAGAACAGCGTCTCTTTCTTGTCGGCTTTGAGGTCGCCGTCCTCATCGGTGAACACGAACACGTTCGGCGCGACGCTGACGATGACCTTGTTGCCGAGAACGCAGATGCCGAGGGCGCTGTCGATGTCGCGGCCTTGGTAGAAGGTGGTCGACTTGTCGGCTTTGCCGTCGCCGTTGGTGTCTTCGAGGCAGAGAATACGATCACCGCCGGGGCGCTTGCCGTTGTTGCCGCGATAGTTGACCACCTCGCAGACCCAAGCGCGGCCTTTGTGATCGATGTCCATGTCGCTGATGCTGAGGGTCATCGGTTCGCTGGCAAATAACTCGGCGGAGAGTCCCTCACCGGTCTCCATGGTGGCGAGGGCCTCGCTAGCATCGACGCCACCAACCGACTTGGCTTTGACGGCGGCAAAGGTCGGCTTCTTGGTGTGCACGCTGAACGAGACGGTGGAGCCGCAGTCCTGTTTGGTGCCGCCTTCGTCGAGAGCAGCTTCCGCTTTGAACCGGGTCGCGCCTGCGGGCACGGCGTACTCGATGATCGAGATCGCGTGCGCGCCGATGCCGTTGTCGATGGCGCGTCCGTCGACTTTAATGGGCGCGCCGCCGCAGTTTTTATTGATCCGAACTTGGCCGTATCCTGTGGAGGCGTTCTTCCATTTCAGATCGGTCAGCCGGACCTCGCCCTTCGGCGTATCAAAACGCGGGTTCACCCAGGCCACCCAGTCGCAACCGAAACCGTCGCCGCCGTCATCGGCGACCAGCCAGACGCTCTTAGCTTTTTTGAGTTCGACGTCGACCGGCACCGCGTGGCCTTTGGTCGCCTTGGAAATCACCTTGCTGCTCCAGGCCGCTTTGGCGCCGCTCAATTTTTTCGGCTTGGGATTGGGACCGGCTTTAGGTTTGGCGCCGTCGTCCGGGGTCTCGGGTGTTTTGGATTTCACGCCGGCTTCCGGAACCTCGGCGTTGGCGATCCAGACGATGCCGTTGAGCACGCCTCGGCGGAAGTCGTCGTTGGCCCAGTTTTTATGAAAGTGACCGCCGGTGATGCCGAAGCCTTTGCCTTCATTCTTGCGTTCGGCGACCCAGTAGAGGTGCTGCGCATCCTTGGCGGCGACGCTAGCCCGAACGTGCGGGTTGCCGCTGTGCGCGCCGTCGCGGCGCTTCATGGTCGCGTCGGGGGCGACCGCGCTGAAGATCGGGGTGACGCCCTTCATGTCGTCGCGAAAACGCATGTGGAAGTACCACTCGTCGTTCAGGGAGAAGTCGTTCACGCCGTTGGCCACGGGATGCGAATCGTGTACTTCCAGGTTGGCCACCCAGTGTGGGTTCACCGACCAATTGGTTTCGAAATATCCGCCGATCCATTTCTTGAACAGGTCGCCGCTTTTTCCTTTGGGCACCTCAACGCCATAGTGGATGCAGCCGAGTCCGACGCCCTTGTCCATAATCTTGTCGAAGGCATCGAGGTGCTTCATCACCACGTGGCGTCCGCCGCCGTCGCAGTAGATGATGACCGCGTCGACGCCGTCGAACACGGTCGGATCTTCCGGCCAACCGCCGGTGACGCGGGTGGCTTTGACGGGCAAGCCGCTGTCGTTGATCGCGTCCATCAGGATTTTGGTGCCGCTGCTGTGGTTGTGGCAGCAACCGCCGTGGCTGTCGCTGCCGGCAATGAAGAGAACGTGCTTTTTGTCCTGCGCGAGACAGGCGAGCGGGAGGAGCAACAGGGTGAACAGAAATTTGTGCATGAGCGGGATTCTCTGGGGTTCGAAATCGATGGGGATGTGCTAGCAAAGTACGAACGAGACCAAGGCCATATGACCTTCGCGGGAGGTTCTCGCGACACACCATCCCACGTTCGCAGTGGTTCGTGCCCCAAAAGCAAAAAATCTCTTGCAAGAACAGGTGGTATATTGTACAGCTATGGCGTGATCAAACTCATAAAACAACAGTTAGAGAAAGCGCCTTTCGTGCCCTTTACAATCATGACAAGTGGCGGGAACGCATATAAAGTCCCGACATCGGACCACGCATGGATCATTCCAACAGGGAGGTCGGTAGTAGTGGCCTTCGACGATGATAGCAACGTGGCGATTCCGGGCCTTCATATTTCAAGTGTCGAACGCAATGGGCAATCCATTGCGCCCGATTTATCCGAAGCGTGACCGAGCCGTGACTGAGCTGCCCCCAATCTTAGTCTGGTTCCGCCAGGACCTGCGCCTCGCGGACAACCCCGCGCTGCACTACGCGAGCCAACAGAAGCGCCCCATTATTCCGGTGTACATTTGGGCCCCGGAGGAGGAAGGCGACTGGCCTCCGGGCGCGGCCTCGCGTTGGTGGCTGCATCATTCCCTGAACGCGCTGGACGCCTCGCTGCGCAAAAAGAAGTCGCGGCTCATTCTCGGACGCGGTCCGAGCGAAGAAACCCTGCGCGACTTGATGGAACAAACCGGCGCCACCGAACTCGTCTGGAACCGCCGCTACGAACCCGCGATCATCGCCCGCGATAAGCAGCTCAAACAGACCTTCAAGTCGGAGGGCTTCGCGGTGCGCAGTTTCAACAGCGCGCTGCTGTTCGAACCCGATTCGGTGCTGACCAAAACCGGCACACCCTACCAAGTCTTCACCCCGTTCTATCGCGCCTGCCTCGCCCAGGACGAACCCGCAGGACCACTTCGAACCCCGACCAAGCTGCCGGCCCCGGAGACCTTCCCCGAGTCACTCGATCTCGACAGCTTCGAACTCCTGCCAACGATCCCCTGGGACAAAGCGTTCTACGACCATTGGACACCCGGAGAAGCCGGCGCCGAAGCCCAACTCGAACGCTTCCTTTCTGCCGACCCGCCGGACGCCCCGAACGCGCATCACCGCGCCAACTTCATCGACTACCAAGAACGCCGCAACACGCCATCGGTCACCGGCACCTCACGCATGTCGCCGCATCTTCACTTCGGTGAAATTTCACCGCGCGCGATCTGGCACGCCGCCCTCGAACGCGCCAGCGCCCTCGGCGGTTCAGACCCGATCCACGGCGCGAAACAATACACCCGCCAACTCGTCTGGCGCGATTTCGCCCACCAACTTCTGTTCCATTTTCCGCACACGCCGAACCAACCTCTCCGCCCCGCCTTCGAACATTTCCCTTGGCGCGACGACCCCAAACAGCTCGCCGCCTGGCAACGCGGCAACACCGGTTACCCGATCGTCGACGCCGGTATGCGCGAACTCTGGACCACCGGCTGGATGCACAACCGCGTGCGTATGATTGTCGGCTCCCTGTTGGTGAAACACCAGCTTATCTCTTGGCAGGAAGGTGCGGCCTGGTTCTGGGATACTTTAGTCGACGCCGACCTCGCCAACAACACCCTCGGTTGGCAATGGATCGGTGGTTGCGGTGCCGACGCGGCGCCCTACTTCCGCATCTTCAATCCGATGACCCAAGGCGAGAAGTTCGACAAGGCGGGCGAGTACACCAAGCGCTGGTGCCCCGAACTCAGCGGCCTGTCCGGCAAGACCCTGTTCGCCCCGTGGACCGCCCCTTCGCCCCCGACCGATTATCCCGCCCCTGTGATCGAACACAAAGCCGGACGCGAACGCGCCTTGGCCGCGTTCGCAGAGATGAAAGACGGTCAATAGAAGATCGAACGTGGCGAGGCACCAAGCCGACCGTTTGAAAAGGTAGCTCTCCCTTCCAAGGGGGAGTCTGGACCGCTGGCTTCTCAGCCGGCAGTCGCAAAGCCTGACCAAAACGTATGGCAAACGCTTGCCATAGTATGGCAAACTCCTGCCACCCTATGGCAAACGCTTGCCACTCTATGGCGAACTCTTGCCATAACAATTTCGACGCCGAATCATTTGAACATTGGCAAGAACGCCGCGCCTTCACGCTTTCATCATCCGTTTTCCCGGCCTAAGCCAGTCTCCATGAACGTAGACGGAAAACCCATGCGCACCATCTGGTTGGAAACCCCCGAGACGGTGCGCGTCATCGACCAACGCCGCTTGCCGCATGAGTTCGTCACGCTCGATCTGCGAACGTGGCAGGACGGCGAGGTAGCGATCCGCGACATGGCGGTTCGTGGCGCGCCGCTGATCGGCGCCACCGCCGCATGGAGCCTGTATCTCGCGGCGCGCGCCTCGACTGCCGAAGCCGACTTGCAAGCGGTCGCCGAAGGCTTGCTCGCGTCGCGGCCCACCGCGGTGAATCTCCGCTGGGCGGTCGAACGCATGCAAGCGGCTTGGCAAGACGAACGCGATCCCGCCGCGCTCCTCGCCATCGCCGAACGCGAAGCCATCGCGGTCTGCGACGAGGATGTCGCCATCTGCAAAGCCATGGGCGAACACGGCCTACCGCTGATCCGCGCCATCGCCGAACGCAACGGCGGCGCGCCGGTGAACATCATGACCCACTGCAACGCCGGCTGGTTGGCTGTCGTCGACTACGGCACCGCCACCGCGCCGATCTATTGTGCGCACGAGGCCGGGGTTCCGGTTCATGTTTGGGTGGATGAGACGCGTCCGCGCAACCAAGGCGCGAACCTCACCGCCTGGGAACTCGGCCAGCACGGCGTCCCGCACACCGTCATCACCGACAACGCCGGCGGGCATTTGATGCAGCACGGGCAGGTCGACATCCTGATCACCGGCACCGACCGGACCACGCGTTCGGGCGATGTCGCCAACAAGATCGGCACCTATCTCAAGGCGCTCGCCGCGCACGACAACAACATCCCCTTTTACGTCGCCCTCCCCTCCCCGACCATCGACTGGACCATCTCCGACGGCTTCGACATTCCCATCGAAGAACGCAGCCCGCGCGAAGTGACCCATATTCAAGGACGCGCGCCTGACGGGTCGGTGACCACGGTGCAACTCACGCCGGACGGTTCGCCGGCGTCGAATCCGGCGTTCGATGTCACCCCCGCCCGTTACGTGACTGGCCTGCTCACCGAACGCGGTATCTGCGCCCCCGGCGACCTGGCCAGCCTGTTCCCTGAAGACGCGCTGCGTCAGTAATCAGTAATCAGTGATCAGTGATCAGTGGTTTCAGGCCCTGCGGGCGGGTTGATTTCGAATTTCAAATTTCAAATCCTGGAGGGCGAGGGGCCTCCCGAGCCGATTACTAGTTGGAAGGTCTGTACGCAAAAAGGCCGCGTCGAACGCGGCCTATTTTCGTTAAGCAGTGCGAGGTCGGTTACTCGACTTTGTCGCCTGCCGGGGTGAACTTGGTTTCTTTCCAGTCGCCGAACTTGGCACCGGCTTTGATCCACTCGGCCACTTTGGCGATGTCTTCTTTCGGCACGCGGTCGCCTTTGGTCGGCATCGCCCAGTCGTCGTCTTCCGGGAGGAGCATGTATTTGTAGGCCGGGCTGTTCTCGGGGTCGCCGTCCTTGATGTTCACTTCGTTTTCGCTGCCTGCGCCCTTCAGGAACTCAGCGCTGTCCATCCGGTAGCCGCTCTTGGGCTTTTTGGTGCGACCGCGGACCGGATCTTTGTAGGCGGCGCGGTGGCAGCTCATGCAGTGTTTTTCAAACACGGGCAGCACATCTTTTTTGAAATCCACTTCGGCTTGGCCGATAGAGACAAAGGACAGGGAGAACAGAGCGATAAAGAAATATTTCATATCCAGTTTGTTGTTCGCTAGGGTCCGTTTATTCAACAAAAACCGTGTGGCAAGTTACGGTCGTACAACGCGATAGAAATATTGGCAGCCGGGATTGGCGGCGATGTTGTCGCTAAAACTGCCGACCAGACTAGCCGCAGTAACACTACCGATCATGTTCCAGACTGGCGCGTCGATGTCGGGGGAGCGTTCGATATTGTAAACCAAGCCCGGTTGCGCGTCCCAGAGGATGGCCTCCGTGCGGAAGTCGGTTGAAGCGGGATCGTAGCGGAGAGCGAGCGGCCGATCTTCCAAATAGCGGAACAGGATGGGCGTCGGCTGGCCCGACTCCTGTTCGCTGGCCGTGTAGTAGCGGTCACCGAACGCGCCCCAGGCTACGGCCTCGCCTTGTGCTTCGACCGTGTACGGAACCGCAATCGGCGCGGATTGCAGGGCACTGATCATCGTCTGGCCCGGCGCGCGGCAGTACATCGAGATCGAACCGGCGTCCTTCACCAGAATGCGCGTGCCATCGGGCGAAAGGTCGCCGCCGAGGAGGACGTTGCTGTGTTGCGGCATCGTGCCGAGAAAATCCAAGGGGGTCGTCCCCGAGTTGCTGTGCGGATAACTCGACCGATACACCCGCGGCGGGGTCTCTTTAGAGAGGATATAAAAGTCGCCGGTGGTCGGTTCGACCAATAGGGTCTCGGCGTTGCGTGGCCCGTCGGGATAGTCGAAGCGGTAGCGTTGCACGTCCGGATTAGCGATGCTGCCGGTGACGTAACTTTGACCGGGAATCACGCCGCCGGGTTCGCGGGCGCGGTAGATGGCGATCTCGCTTTTCGACGCGCCGTTGTCGCCGATGTCGGCCGCGTAGATATACCACTCGTTATTCACGGGATCGCGGGCGGTGGCGAGGTCCTCCCAGTCCGAATTGCTGGCGCCGGTGAGCGAGAAGCGGGCGACCAATTCACCGGACTCGTCCAGTGCGTAGATCCGCGCTTGGTCGCCGGAGTCGTTTTGCACCCACAGGATGCCTGGATTCAGCCGACTCGCGGCCATGCCGGAAATTTCATCGGTCTGGCTATTGTCGATGTCGCCTAACGCCTCGCCGGGTTCGAACACGGCTGGCGGCGTCCCAGGGATCGCGGGCGGGTTCGAGCAGACGAGTTGCGCCAGCGACAAACCAAGGCAGAGCAATAGACAGCGGGTGTTCATCCCCACAACTAACTCAGTTCGGACAAAGTGCAAACGGGACAAACAGAGAGGCGAACTCAGCCCGCGTCGTAGAGCCCTTCGCCGACGGGTTCGTCATCGGTCGACACGCCGCAGAACAACGAGCCCTTTTCATCGAACGCGGTAAAGTACACCGGTCGCTCGGTTTGCAGAACGTGGTACATGTGCTCGTAGTCTTCCAGCGGCATCACCATTTCCGAACGCCCGGTCTCGACTCGAAGATCTTTCACCCCCTCGACCACCGCGAACTTGATCACCGCCTCATGCGCCTCCTCACCTCCCACATGCGCGAGTTTCAGACGTAGCACCCGGCAGTAATTTAAGCGGCTCCCTTGGAACACACTCACTTGGTATCCGGTGACTTCACGACGCATGATTTTATTCATGGGTGTAAAAACCAAAATTTACGTCGTGAAGCGAGGGGCGAATGCACATGGGACCAAGCTCCAAAACCGGACTGTTTTCATGGAGAACCCCGCTGATTTTCCCGATATTGAAGTATTGGGGGTGAAGGAAAAACGAAAAAAAACGCAGTACTCGTGTATCAATTTTCCGAAAGTGGGGTATGTTAGTTCTGCAGTGAGCCTCCATGGTCCGGGTTATTGGCGCAAGCCAGTAGCCCGGATCTTTTTTTGTGCCCACAGAAAAACGTGCCCCTGGAAAACTTGGCCCGCGTCTCGCACTTGTGCCCCGAACCAAAAAAGGCTTAGAAGCGCACATGAATAAAAAAGTCCGCATCGCTGTCATCGGAACTGGCTATATGGCTGGTCGTCATCTGGAATTTCTAAAAGACTACGATCTGTGCGAGGTCACCGCCGTGTGCGACGTGAATCCCGACCGCGCAAAAGAAATCGCCGAGAAATACAACTGCAAAGCCTACAGCGACCACCAGCAGCTGCTCGCCGACAAGGTCAGCGACGCCGTCCTGATCGTCACCCCCCACTTTTTCCACACCAGCATCGGCATCGACGCGCTCAACGCTGGCCACCACGTGCTGTGCGAAAAACCGCTCTCGGTACACAAAGCCGACTGCGAACGCCTGCTCGCCGCACACACCAACAAAGATTTGGTGTTCGGACTGATGTTCAACCAGCGGACCAATCCCGCCTATCGCAAAGTAAAGGAACTCATCAGCTCCGGCGAACTCGGCAAAATTAATCGCATGAGCTGGGTTATCACCAACTGGTTCCGCAGCGATGCCTACTACGCGCAAGGCAGCTGGCGTGCGACCTGGGCCGGCGAAGGCGGCGGCGTGTTACTCAACCAATGCCCGCACCAACTCGACATGATGATCTGGCTGTGCGGCATGCCCGAACGCGTCCGCGCCTATTGCCGGTTCGGCCATTACCACGACATCGAAGTCGAAGACGACGTGACCGCGTACATGGAGTTCCCGAGCGGCGCCAGCGGCGTCTTCATCGCCAACACCGGCGAGGCCCCCGGTCAAAACACCCTCGAAATTTGTGGCGACCGCGGCCGGCTTGAGATTCGTCCGACCTCGATCCATTGGTCGCGCACCGAACACGGGGTCGAGGACCTCACCCGCAACGACCCGAACCCGATGCCCGAACCCGACACCTGGGAGATCGACTTTACCTTCGAGGACGAAGGGCGGCAGCACCACGAGATCATGGAGAACTTCTGCGAAGCCATTCTCAACGGCACCGAACTCATCGCCCCCTCCACCGAAGGCACCGCCTCGGTCGAACTGTGCAATGCCATGCTCCTGTCCGCCTGGACCGAAAAGATGATCGAGATCCCGATGGATTCTGCCGAATACGAGGCGCAGCTGAAAGAGAAGATGGCCGGTTCGCGGTTCCACGACAAAAAAGCCTAACGGCATCCATCCCCTCCCTTCCCTCATGCGTCCCATCGGAAAAATTCACGACGAACAACTCGCGCAGGCGTTCTGCGACTTGTTGTATCTGGAAGGAATCGACTCGGAGTTCGACGAAGAAGACGGGACCATCTGGATCGAAGACGAGGACCAGATGGAGGCGGCGCAACGGGAGTATGCCGCGTTCAAAGTGGCGCCGCCGAGCGAAGCACGACGGGTCGATTTGCATCTGGAGTCGGAGAGCAAACGCGAACAGGCCTACATGGAAGACGAGCGCGCGGCCGCGATGCAAAAGTCGAGCAAGGATGTGTTGAAAGACCTGCGGGGCGGTGGTATGGGCGGCATGTTGCGCAACAAACCGGGGCCGCTGACCATCGGCCTGTTGGCCATCAGTGTGCTGGTCACGCTCGCCTCCGCCTTCGGCAAGGCCGGCTGGTGCCTTGAATGGCTATACATCGCCGAACTCGAGAAGGTGCTGGAAGGCTACCGCTACATGCCGAAGTTCGATGATCTGTCGGGGGGGCAATTCTGGCGCGCGCTGACGCCCATCTTCATCCATCTCGACCCGCTCCACTTGCTGTTCAACATGTGGTGGCTGTACGATCTGGGTTCGATGATCGAACGCCGCAAAGGCTGGCCGATGCTGCTGGCGCTGGTGGTGGTCGGCGGGATCGCTCCCAATCTACTGCAGGCGGCGATCGACGGACCGGTGTTCGGCGGGATGTCCGGTGCGGTGTTCGGACTGCTCGGCTACGTCTGGATCCTCGGTGAGCGCTCCTCCGACTCCGACCTCAAGCTGCATCCGATGATTCCGATCTTCATGGGTGGCTGGTTGCTACTCGGGTTCGTCCTACCGCAGATGGGGATGGCTAATTGGTGCCACCTCGGCGGTTTGTTGGTTGGAGTTGCGTTCGCGTTTGGCGAGTTGGCGTTTCGTGGCGCGAGGTAGCTTGGAGTTCTGTGGGTCAGACCGTCTGCCGCGTTCGTCGTGGCGGAATTATTTCAGTCACTAGATTCCCCCCCCAAGCCCTGTGGACTGTGGAATGAATTCCACACGACGAACGCCGAATGAATTCGGCGTTACCTCCGCGTTCGCCCAAAGGGCGAGAACACTGACAACTCCGACGGTCGAAAGCCACGGTGCTGGTTTAAGGTTAAAGGAGCCTCCGCCCCCTCCGACACTTCGCCTTTCCCTTCACCTTCACTCGAGAAGTCAGCGAAGAGAAATTGAAGAGGGAGCTGACCACTGATCAATTCGGAGGCCGAGTGCTGATCACTGACTACTGATCACTCCAAAGGCCGAAGGCCAAGTGCTCAGCACTGATTACTGACCACTGATTACTGATCACTCCAAAGGCCGAAGGCCGTAGGCCAAGTGCCCCTCACTGACCACTGATTACTGATCACTCCAAAGGCCGAAGGCCAAGTGCTCATCACTAATTACTCCCAAGCAACCCCGCCGCAGCCGCATCGAGAAACAGATCGCAGGCCGGATGTTCTTGCAAAATCGATGCCGGCGCATCCGGCGTCACCGGACCGTTCACGCAGGCGGCGACCGCCGCCGCTTTGCGTTCGTCCGGCACCGAACAAATGATGTGGTTGCTGGCCATGATTTTGCGCACCGACATGCTGATCGCCTGACGCGGCACCGTCTCGAGGCTCGGGAACCAGCCTTCGCCGAACTGCTGCTGGCGACAGGCTTGGTCGAGTTCGACCACGATGTAAGCCGCGTCCGTCTCGAAGTCGGCGGGCGGATCGTTGAACGCGATATGGGCGTTCTCGCCGATGCCGATAAACGCCACATCGACCGCCGGGATCAGCGCCCCGAGACGCGCGCACTCGGCGGCAGGGTCCGGGTATTCGCCATCGACATAATGAAACGCGGCCAGCGGCACCAGATCGACGAACCGCTCTTTCAGATACGCGCGGAACGAGGCCGGGTGGCTGAGCGGCAAACCGATGTACTCGTCGAGATGGAAGCCGGTGACCTTGGACCAGTCGACCTCCTGTTGCACTAAGGCCTCAAGCACGCGGAACTGCGAGGCGCCGGTGGCGACGATGATCGTGGCCGAACCGCGTTCGTCGATGGCCGCACGAATAAGCCGCGCGCCAGCCTCGGCGGCCGCCCGGCCCATGTCTGCAGCGGTGGGATAAATGTGTTTCTTCATGGTTCAAGGTCTAAGCAAACGGCGTTAAGCTACTAGCTTCCCGCATCTCGAAACCCCCTCCCGCATCCCGCATCTCGAAACCCCGCATCCTGCAACGCGCAACCCGAACCTCGCATCCCGCGACCCGCACCTCGAAAACCCGCACCTCGAAAACCCGCACCCCGCATTCCGCATCCCGCATCCCGCCCCTACTTATCACTCGGCGTCTTGCCGAGAACGATGTCGAAATTGGCGTGGGTCGACCCGATTTTTGAGTCCGGCAATTTCTTGAACGCGGCCGTCACCAGATCCGCCTTGTCGCCGAGTCGGCGGGCCAGGCCGTCACGGGCGTTGGCCTCTTTTTCCTCGGCAACGAGAATCTGCGAGGTGAGCACGTCCTTCCCGCCTCTCCAAACTTTCACGTGGATGTGCGGCGTACGTCCGGGATACCGAACCGGCCGGATGGTGCGGAAGTTGTAGGCCCCGTCGACCGTCGTCAAAGTGCGGCCGAAGCCCTGGAAATTCTTGTCCTGCTTTTCCGGTCTGCGTCCGGAATCGCGCGAATGGTTGTAGACTCCGTTGGCATCACACTGCCAGATTTCCACGGTGGCGTTTTTGATCGGGTTGCCTTTGACGTCGAGAACGCGGCCGGTGAGGTAGGCGACGGTACCGAGTCCGGGCTTGGCGGCGTCGTTGATGATCAGCAAATCGTTATCGGTGTCGAGCGGCAGGTTGTCGGGATAGAACGGACCTTCGGTCATGTAAGGCATCGCGGCCAGGTCTTCAGCGAACAAGCTGGCGGGGATGAGCGGGATCGCGGTGGTAGCGGCGAGTGTGCCGAAGAAGCGGCGGCGGGTCCAAGCGTAGAAGAGTTCGGGGTTCTTGTTCATAAGATAGCAACGGGACAGGTTGCTGAATATTGTAAAGCATGCCGCCTCGAACGACAATGTCTGTGTTCGACTCTGTCGCTGCGTCGCTGCCGAACTTCTTGTGACTTCCGTCCCCCGACGGAGACGACAGCGTCGTAAAGGGAATGGCGAATTCTGAATGACGAATTGCGAATGTAAAATTCCTTCACCATTCACAATTGATCCTTCAACATTCACCATGAATCCCTCCGCGTTGTGTGCGTGTGTGTGCGTGCGTGTGTGTGTGTGTGTGTGTGCGTGTGTGCGTGTGTGTGACATGACTGCAAGTGGAAGGCCGGCTCCGCCCCGGGCGACTATCCGCAATGCACGCGATTGAGTGCTCGGGGGCGTTCATCGAACCTTGCTTTTTGTCCATGCGTTCCAAGCTTGCGATCCTTGGCCCCGAACCGGCCGGTTGTATCGCAACGACGGTGAGTCTGCGGGATAAATCCCGCAGGCCAAACACGGGCTGAAGCCCGTGCTACGGACATTCGAGCCCGCCGTGGTTCGTCGTGACGGAATTCACGCCGGCCGCATGTGGTTCGAAGGGCGAACGAACCAGCCTTTTGCCGCGCGATCGAGCACGCTAGAGATTGCCCGAACCCGAAAAATCCTCTTAAGTCCGGCCATGCGAAAACTTCAATGGGGCATCCTCTCGACCGGCCGAATCGCCACCCAATTTGCCAACGGTCTCGCCCAAAGCCAAACCGGCGAACTCGCCGCAGTCGCCAGTCGCACGCTGGACGCAGCGAAGGCTTTCGCCGAGGCCCACGCCTCGCTTCCACGCCCCTTCGGTTCCTACGACGAACTCCTGGCGCATCCGGCGATTGAGGCGGTCTACGTCGCGACGCCCCACCCCATGCACCGAGAATGGGCCGTGGCCGCCGCCAACGCGGGCAAGCATGTCCTCTGCGAAAAACCCATCGGCATGAACGCGCACGAGGCGGCCGCAATGATCGAGGCCGCGCGCAGCAATGGGGTGTTCCTGATGGAAGCCTTCATGTACCGCTGCCACCCGCAGACCGAACGCGTGCTCGGTTTGATCCGCTCCGGCGCGCTCGGCACGATCGAACTCGTTCAAGCCTCGTTCGGATTTCAAGCCGCGTACGACCAGAAGGGCCGCCTGTTTAACCCCGAACTCGGCGGTGGCGGCATCCTCGACATCGGCTGCTATCCCGTCTCCTTCGCCCGACTCATCGCGGGAACCGCCGCAGAACCAAGACCAAACGCACCCGCGCAAAACCCGGACCGGCTCAGCGCCACCGCCCAACTCGGCCAGACTGGCGTTGACGAACTCGCCACCGCGACGCTCGAGTTCGAGTCCGGACTCGTCGCCCAGTTGAGTTGCAGCATCCGGCAGTTTCATGACAACCGCGCCCGCGTGTTCGGCAGCGAAGGCTGGATCGACATTCCTTGGCCCTGGGCCCCGGCCAAGTTCGGCGGGACCAGCACCATCCATCTGCACCGACCCGTTCGCGGCGAACCCGATACGGTCGAAGACCTCACGCTGGAAACCGCCGAATCTCTCTATCAAATCGAGGCCGATCACGTTGCCAACCATGTGAGCCAACAGCAATCGCCCGCCATGCCCTGGGACGACACGCTGGGTAATATGCAAACCCTTGACCGCTGGCGCGAGGCCATTGGTCTCCGCTTTCCCGCAGACGATTCGGCCCCCGCAACCCGTTGAACTTCCACAGATATTTTGATAGGTCACTTCCAATGAAAATGACCCTGCTCGCCCTGCTCCTCCTATCGCCCCTGTTCTTGCTGTCCCATGCCTTTGCTCAAGTTCAAGGTGCCGGTGTGATCGACGCCCACCGGGATGCGCTGGCCACTCCGGAGGGATCCAGACCTCTCGTCCTCAAAGGCGGCCTTAATGGCGTCGCCCAGACCGCGTTCGGTATGTGCGTCAGTGGTGGCGAGAAAATCGACGCGAAACTCGCCATCGCATTCGCCAACCGCAGTGGCATGTTCAACGAGGCCGTTCTCACCATCGCCGCAAACAACCCGGACCGGATCCGCGCCTGGGCCGATGCTCTAATCCAAGCTGGCCCCTACGGCCAGCGACTCGCCGCTGCGGTGCTGCTCGCCCATACCCAAGGTGAACTCGTCGCCAAACGGAAAAATTCCCGGATTGTCAGATACAAAGGCGACAACCCAAAATTCAAAAAGGCGGGCGCCAAGCGCGGAGGAAAAAAAGGGGGAGCAGCGGCCAAACGCGGCAAACTCACCATCCCCGAAGGTCTGATCTCGAAGACCGAACCGAACACCGCCGCCATGGCCATCCTCGCCGCTGCCTACGCCGAAGATAAAAGCGTCGCCGAGGCAGTCAAGGCCCGCCCGAACGCGCTCCGTATTCTCGGCGCGAAAAATCTCTACCTCGCCGCCATCGGTGAAACGGTCGACGCATCCGACCTGCAAAAAGGCCTCGGCACCCGCGACAAGTTCATCACCAGACCCGGACGCGATCTGCTCGACCTACAACTCGCCCTGCCCGACGCTTCCACCACCTGCGAGGCGATCGCTGCGATGAAAGATCCGGCCCATCTGCCGCTGGCCATGAAAGCCACCACCCACCCTGATCTGCGCGTTCAAATTGAGGCGGTTCGGGCCATCAAGGCGATCAACGATCCCTCCGCCCTGCCAGCCCTCGCGAAAATGCTCGGCAGCTGCTCTTGGCCGGTACTGATCGAAGTGGCCGATGCACTCGGCCAAATGCCCGACAAACGCGCGATCCAACCGCTGGTTAACCGCCTCGCCAAGGAACGCGGCCGCATGCGCGAAGACCTCGTTCATTGCCTTGGCTCCATCGCCGGCGAATACCACGGTGGCACCGCCCAGGACTGGGCTAGCTGGTGGCGCACCAACGGAGAACGTTTCACCGTCGATCCTGCCGCCACGAAGACCTTTCGCACCGCCAACGCCATCCAAGACGCCCCCGTGCCGACCACGCTCTACTTCTACGGACTCAAAATTCACAGCGACCGTTTCTCGTTCGTGATCGACAGTTCCGCCTCGATGAAAGGTATGCGCATCTATTCCCTGCGCAAAAACCTGTACAACACCTGCAACGCCATGAAGCCGTACATCAATTACAACATCGTCGACTTCGGCGGCGATGTCTGCGTGATGTATCCGGGCACGCTCACCACCGATAAGAAACTGGGCATGGACCGCGCTCTCACCATGCCGATGACCCTCGGCACGCGCACCTACGAGGGCATTGACATGGCCTTCGGACTGCCCGGCCTCGACACCATCATCCTGCTCACCGACGGCGCCCCGGTGCGCAGCAAAGCCAAGAAATGGGGCAACATGATGCTCGGCTGGAACATGAAGTGCCGCTATCAGCCAGTTGCTCTGCTCGCCGTCGACTTCGACCCCTCCGCCGGCAACCAAGCCAGCATGATCCGCTTCGTCTGCGAGAACGTCGGCCAACACGAGTCCGTTCATGTGGCCGACGAAGACATGAACGAACCGAAGTTCATCCGCAAAGGCGATGCGTCGAACAAGAAGAAGAAGTAACCAACGAGCACGATGAATCGCGACTCCGCGTTTCGAACGGGCGCGGCCCAGCCACGCCGCCAAACCTCTCACAAGCAGCGCCTTTGCCGTCCGAACGCGGCAAGGCCGATTGTCGTCCCTCATGAAACTCAAATTGCCTGACCAATTGACCTATTTGATTGAGTCCGGAGTTTGGCCAACAAGTACGAACAGTCAGAATTTTTCCCCTCTGTTGAAGCAAAAAGCCGCACGGAAACTGTCGCCAGATGATGATCGAATAATCCTCATGCCCCCTCCATTTTTCACCATTAGTGATTATATTCGTGGAGGTAATGGGGACTTCTGGCTGACCGACGTGACAAATCCAGTGGAAATCGATTACACTCAGGCCCTGATCATCGGTGATTTTGGCATTGGCTCGGACTCCGCCATCATTCTCTACTATGCAACCGGCGAAGAACCTAAAGTCTTGTATCTTCGCTGGAAATTTGACGGTTCGACAGTCCAGCATTCATGGGTCCAAACTCATGCGACCTTTGCCGAATTCGCTTCAGATGTTGGATTGAATTAATTCCAAGAAAACCGAAATGGTACAAAGCCATTTTTAACAAGCGCCTTGGCTGGCCGATCAACCAATCTGCTTGTAGTGCTTTGGCACCGTGATCAGCCCGCTGGTCGGATTGCGCATCGAATGCAGCCCGCGCCATTCCCCGAACCGCATCTTGTAGCAGAGCTTGCGCCGTTTGGCCGGAAAGATGTGCTGGTTGTTGCGAAAGACCTCTTCGATGAACTCCGGTCGCCCCAGCACCGTGCCATGATCGAAATAGCGCACGTTGCAATGCAGCAGAACCGGCAGCGGCAGCTTCGGCGAACGCTTGTTGAGTTCGGCTTTTACATCGCGCGCGGAGATCGGCTCCTGCGGCTGCATGCGTCCGCGGTACAAGGCGGAAAACACCCGCCAGTCGATGACCGGCATGGAGGAATAGTCGCCGAGACGCATCACCTGGGCGCGGGCGGTTTTGTTGCCTTTGGTCGCCGCGCCGAACCCACAAAAACGGTAGTCGCGCGGTCGTTCGGCCAAGCCTTCACGGACGCAGTCGAGTTCGATGTAGGCGGCGGTGTTGAACACCGCCTCCTCCCACGGCTCGATCAGGATTGAACGGAAGCGTTCGCGGAAAATCGTGCCCTTCCACTGGTGCCGCGGATTGTAGGACTGGGTGAGCATTTGCAGCAGTGTTTTAACGAAGCTACCGAGATCGAACATGCGTCCGGTGTAGGCTTGGCGGCGGAGCTGGTAATCGGCGGGGCGCTTGGCGCGTTTGAGTTTGCCGAGTTCGGCGATGCGTTCGTCGGCCAGTGCCTTGGGGTAATAGTCGCGCAGGCGGGCGTTGAGTTCGCGGTCGCTGATGTCGCCGGGTTTGGGAACGCGTAACAAGAGTCGGATGCGTCGGTCGATGATGCTGTAGGTCAGCACCTCGACGCCGGTGAAGCGTTCCATGCGCTTCAAATTCTGAACGAAGCCGAGTTTGTCGCGATCGTCGAACGGGTCTAATCCGGGCAGGGCCTCGACGATACAATGATAGATACTCGGCCCTTGGCCGATCAGCCGCGGCTGCCTCATGGCGTGACTCCGTCGGGGCTCCGGGTTGTGCCGACACCGTCCGTGAGCGAACCATCCCATCGCTTCATGAACTTCCTGCCGGGCAGCTTGCCGCCCCCTTCCTCGATAAACGGGTCTTCTAAAATCATTCGCCAGTTGGTCGCCCCACCCTCCGGTGTCGGCGGATGCTCAAAGGTCAGCCGGTATTGCCGCAGCAATTGCAAGCCGACCCGCGGCACCTCAGGAACGCCGAGGCCGAGCGAGCTGGTCGAAACCACGGGGACGGCATCAAAGACGAGTTCGCCTATTTGCAGGGAGGCGGTCTTGCCGCTCGGTTTCGGCACGGCGAGCGCGAAATTGCCGGCGGTATCGACGATCAGGCCGCGTTGTCCGCCGCCATTGATCTTCGCCGGAACTGTGGCCGCGCCCTTATAGATCTTCATCGGCACATCCACCGCACCACTGTCGGGTTCGACGGTGTACGGCGAGGTGCTCGAGAGCACGAGGCGCTTGCGCGGAAAGTCGAAGTGCACAGTCTGGAACTGAGCCAGAAGCTCGTTGCCTATGACAAGGTTCGGCCGCCATTTTTTGCCACGAACGCCCCGATCCAGCGGGCCGACCGTTTCGTAGACCGGCCGAACATTGACCACCGCGCTTTCTACTCGGCCATTGCCGAGTCGTAACACGCCGGCGATGCTGCGGGCGCTGGCGAGGGAATCCTTGACGTGCCGTGGGGCGACTTGCACCGACTCGATCTTGAGCGGAATCGCATTGTTGGCGACGGCACTGCCGAAATCGGTCCAGTTATGCCGTGAGGAACTGTCGAACAGGATGCGTTGCTTTTTTCCGTCCTGACGAAGCTGTTCGACGACCGGATAGGGCAAGGCACCTACAGTTTCGAACGGGAGTTCGATGAACTTCCCGCCGTTTACCCGGTTGGCGTTGGCGTAGATAATCTCGTTGTTGTCATCCATGCCCATGCGCACCCAATGGATGGCGGGATCCTTGGCTTTGCGCATCCACGCAGCGAGTACCCGCTCGGAGGGCACCGAGCCAGCGGGCGGTCCTTTGGTCGAGGCACAGCCCGAAGGGAAAACAAGACAGGCCAGCAGGCCGGCGGAAACGAACAGGGGAATCAGAGAGGGCAACCGAAACATATGCCGCCGAGGTAGCAGAATGTCGACCGGCTGCAAACTACGAAATTAAAAAAGGGACGGTCCTTTTTGAAGGACCGACGGCTGTCGTCCGTCGATCAATCCAAAATGGAAGTTGCTGGATTGGACCTTCGCAACGGCCGAGTCGGCAGCCTAGAAGGCTGCCGGGACGGTACAGCCTTGAAGGCTGTACTACATTCCGAGATCCGGATTTCTAAAGAACGTCTTCCCAGATGAAGGACTTGAGGCCTTTAAGCTCACGAACAAATACCTGGTTCCCGGCGACCGAGATGTGGCCCCACGTTTGCTGGCTGGAGACCTTCTTGGAACTGACGATATCGAGTTTCTCCGGACTCGCTTTGATCAGGTGTAGTTGACCGCGTTCGGTGAGCGCGAGAATCTTGTCCGCTTGCCGAGCCATCGACATGTACTTGCCCATGCCCTTCGGGGATGTCCATTTGGTTTCACCACTTTTAAGATCCAAGCAAACCATTCGTTCGTTGCGCAGGTGCATGTAGGCGTGGCCGTCGATGATGATCGGCGAGGACATGTACGCCTCCGTTTTGCTCTGCCACTCGAAGGCGGGCGCGATTTTGTCGTTCTTGGACTCAGACAGATCGACCATAAACGAACCACCACCATAGCTGCTGGTGAACACCTTGCCATCCAGAACCGAGGGGGTGAGAATGTTCATGCCGCGGAAGGCTTCGATTTTTTTCGCCCAAAGCGCCTTGCCGGTTTCCGGATCGACACCACTGAGCAGGGTCCGCGTTTGCACGACGAGCTGCGTTTGCCCGTTGATGCTCGCGAGTACCGGACTGGAAAAAGCGCTGCCGTACATGCCACCGCCATCGTCGAGTCCGCGCCAGATGGTCGCACCGGTTTTCTTGTCGAGTTTGCAGAAACCGCCGCCGGCTTGAATGTAAACATGGTCGCCAATCACCAAAGGAGAACACACCATGCCGAAGGCGGGCGCCTTGGACTTGAAGCGCTTCTTGAAGTCGACGGTCCACACCGGCTTGCCTGTGTCGGCATCCAGGCAGACCAGCACGTCCTGAATGCCACCAACGTAAAGTTTACCATCGTCGTAGGCCGGGGTCGAACGCACCCAGGAGCCGTTTGCGGCGGCGAAGAACGGGACTTTCATGCTGCCGGCCCAACTGTGTTCCCAGACCTGCTTGCCAGTGATGCGGTCAAATGCGCGCACAATCTCGTCCTTCTTGGCCTTGGTTTCCACGGTGAACACCTTGTCCTCGGACACGATCGGTCCGGGATAGCCCTCAGCGAGCGTGGCAGACCATTGCTCAGTGATGTTTTCCAGACTCGCAGGCCACGCCGCCCCTTTCACCACGCCGGTGCGTTCAACCCCGCGCCATTGCGGCCAAGTGCCCGTGGGCCCTTGTGCGTTGACCGAAAGCAACAAACCGAAGGGGATTAGAACGAACAGAAGGGAGGAGAACAGGGAGGAGAAGGTGAGCATCGATTTCATCGAATGTGATCGTTGTACGGTGAAAGAACTTACCGAGAAGATCAAACGAATCCCAAACCCCACACCCCGCATCCCGTATCTCGCGACCCGCATCTCGCAACCCGTATCTCGCATCCCGCACCGCGCAACCCGTATCTCGCAAACCGCATCGCGCCCCGCGCATCCCGTGAACCCGAACATGAAAAAAGCGCCCTGCCTTTCGGCAACGCGCTAATCCGAGTCGATCAAAGGTTCCTTAAGCGGGTTCGCCTTCGGATTCGATCGTGACTTTAATGGCGCTAGACACATCGCGGTGCAGTTTAAGCGGCACATCGAAAATGCCGGTTTCGCGAAGCGCATTCTTGAGTTGCACTTGTTCTTTCTTGAATACGACGCCCTGCGATTTAGCGGCTTTGGCGATTTCAGTCGCGCCGACCGAACCGTAGAGTTTGCCTTCGGGACTGACTTTCACCTTGATGGTGACGTTCACGCCATCGAGGCGTTTGGCGAGTTCTTCAGCGTAGCTGAACTCCTCGGCCATTTCGGACTGGCGCTTAGCGCGGCGTTCGGCGAGACGGCTTTTGAGAGCGTCGGTCGCCGGGGCGGCCTTGTCTTTGGGGAGGAGGAAATTGCGAGCGTAGCCGTTGGCCACAGTGACGACGTCACCGACGATTCCGAGACCGTCGACGTCTTCGATAAGCATGAGTTCTCTTGGCATGATGGCTCCTGAGAAAATAAAGGGGATATGAGGGGCGAGACTAAGCGAGCAGGCCGAGATTGCGGGCGCGACGGATAGCGCGTTTGATCTGGCGTTGCTGCTTGGCGTTGGCGCCGGTAAGGCGACGCGGGGTGATTTTGCCGTGTTCGGTCACGAATTTCTTCAGGATCTCTTGATCCTTGTAGTCAATCATCGTGACGCCTTCGAGCATCTTGCAGCCTTTGCTGCGCGGTCTGCGGTCGTATCGTTCCATGGTGTTCCAGTCTGTAAATCTACGTTAAAATCTAAGTTAAAGAGGAGAGGTTGGTAATCGGATTGCTCAAAATGGCAAGTCATCTTTTTCATCGTCGAACGCATCGGACGACGGAGGAGGTGGTGCCGGCTGGGTGCTGGCGGTCGGTTTTGCCGGTGCCGGATTGGCTTTTGGCGGCGCAGCGGCGCCAGAAGGAGCCCCGGAAGCGCCCATTTGGTCTTGGCGCGGCGAGCTGAGAAACTGCACGCGATCCGCTGTAATACTGTGCTTATAGCGCTTTTGGCCCTCTTTCTCCCACGTGTCGTAGCGGAGTTTGCCCTCGACGAGGACCGGACTTCCCTTGCTCAGGTACTGCTTGCACGGCGGGGCCTGATTGCCCCAGACGGAGACATCGATGTACATCGGCTTCTCGATCCACTCGCCGCTAGCATTTTTGTAGCGATTGTTGACTGCCATGCGAATCTCACAGACCTGATTGCCGGAAGGCGCGGTATTGAGTTCGGGGTCGGCGGTGAGGTTGCCGACGAGGATCACGCGGTTGTATGATGCCATGGGAGTCTCCGGACGGGCGGTGGGTCAGAAAGCCGGACGAATCAGTCTTCGATGACGGCGTTGTTGGAGGTTTCAACCGGCTTGTTGAACATCTGCATGCGGAACAAGTCCTCGTTGAGTTTGCAGCGGTCGACCAGCGACTGCACTTTACCGGGTTCGATGTCGATGTTGTAGAGCACGTACTCTCCAGCGGTCATCTTTTGGAGCGGGCGGGCAAACAGTTTGCGGCCCATGCGGGAGGCGGAGGAGCAATTGCCCTTGAGCCCTTTGACTTCTTTCTCAAAACTCTTGAGGACTTTGTTGATCTGATCGTCGGCGAGCGTCTCGGGGAGGATCACGACGGCTTCGTATGTTTTCTTCATGTGGATTCGTTTGGTAAAGGTGGGTGTTAAAAGTGGTTTGTTGTTCTTGGTTTTAGTTATAGCGGTTCATGGCGGCGTCGATGCCCTTGCGGACAAACAGTTCGATCGCATCGGCTCCAGTCTGGCACATCTCGTCGACATCGTCACGCTGACTCTTGTGCCAACGCCCAAGGACGTAGTTCACGAGTTTCTCGCCACGCGGACGCGGCCCTACACCCACGCGCAAGCGCGGGAACTCGTCGGTGCCGAGATGCTGGATGACTGATTTCATGCCGTTGTGACCGCCAGCCCCGCCCTTGGTACGGAGCTTGATCGTGCCGCAATCGAGATCGACATCGTCGAACACCACCATGACATCTTCGGCCGGGATCTTCTTCTTTTTGGCCAAGGGTCCGACCGCGCGACCGCTCTCGTTCATGTAGGTCGAGGGTTTGAGCACCAGCACCGCGTCGTCGCCGACGCGGACTGTGGCGGTGTGGCCGTGGGACAACCAGGGTTTCCGGAACGAAGCACCAGCACGCTCCGCCAACACATCGGCAATATCGAAGCCGATGTTGTGGCGCGTGTCGGCGTATTTCTCGCCCGGGTTCCCAAGTCCCACGATCAGCTTCATGCTTAGCCTTCGCCGCCTTCGGTTGCGCCATCGGCAGCTTCGCCTTCTTCGCCTTCGCCCTCTGCGCTTGCACCTTCTTCTGTTTCATCAACGGCAGCGAGACGGGGTTTGGCGATCGAGACGACACCGATGTCGTCTTCGGTCAGAACCTCAAACTTCTCGCGGTCGATCGCGAGTTCCTTGACGAAGATGATATCGCCGATTTCCAAGTGGCTGATGTCTACTTCAAATTCTTCTACCACGTCGCCGGGCAGGCATTTGATGTGCAGCGAACGGATGAGATAGTCGGTCGTGCCGCCACCCTGCGAAACACCAATCGGAGTGCCGTGGATGTTCAGCGGAATGGTGACTTTGATCGGGGAGTTGGGATCGATTTCGTAGAAATCAACGTGCAGCAGGTTGTCAGTCACCGGATGGTGCTGAGCTTCCTTGAGCAGCATGGAGGTCGGGGCACCACCGTCGATTTCGACATCAACGATCAGACTTTCGCCGGTGTGATGGCTGAGCCAGACGTGCACTTGGTGCATGTCGAGGGTGACCGGTTTGGAGTCCTTGCCGGCGCGGTAGATGTTGCCGGGGAGGCGTCCGGCGGCACGCAGGCGGCGGGACGGGCCTTTGCCGGCGGCTTCTTTACGGGTTTCGCTTTTGAGAATGGTGCTGTCCATGATGAGGTTCTCTCGAAGGTTGGTGTTTAAGTCGGTTGTTTAAATTGGGTTGTTTAAAATGGTTGAACGAGGGCAGTGCGTTTACTTCACGCGGAACAAACTGGTGACAGACTGATTGTTGTGAATGCGGCTGATCGCGTCGCCGAGCAGCGAGGCGATGCCGAGCCGAGTGATGTTGAGATCGGGCGGGTCATCGCCGGGAATACTGTCGGTGGTAATGAGTTCGACGATGGAAGAATTGCGCAGTCGATCATAGCCTTTCTCGTTGAGCAGGCAGTGGGTGACGTAGGCGGTCACGGATTTCGCGCCACGCTTGGTCAGCAGTTCGGCGGCGGAGGTCAGCGTGCCAGCGGTGGTGGTCATGTCGTCGACGAGCAAGGCGTCGCGGCCTTCGACGTCGCCGACGAGGTTGACGCTTTCGACTTCCTCGGCGCTTTTGCGGTTCTTGGACGCGACCGCGAGGCCGGCGCTCAGCATCTCAGCGTAACGGTAGGCGCGTTTGAACCCGCCCGAGTCCGGCGAAACAATCGTGAGACCTTCCCATTCGCGGGCCTTGAGGTGTTCAACAACGACGGGGTAGGCGTAAAGGTGGTCGACCGGCGTGTTGAAGAAGCCCTGGATCTGTTCGGAGTGGAAATCGAGTCCCAGCACCCGCGCCGAACCAGCGGTTTGCAGCAGGTCGGCCACTAATTTGGCAGTGATCGGCACCCGCGGTTGGTCCTTACGGTCCTGGCGGGCGTACCCGTAATAAGGAATGACCGCGTTGACCCGGCGGGCCGAAGCGCGGCGGCAGGCATCCAGAAGGATCAGGAGTTCCATGATATTCTGGTTGGCCGGCGGGCACGTCGGTTGAATGAGGAACACGTCCTCGCCGCGGATGTTCTCCTCGATCTTGCAGAAAAACTCGCCGTCAGGGAACGACGATAGCGTCACATCCGTAAGCGGGTGCGCTAAATGCTCGGCAATTCGCCCGGCCAATTCGGGATGCGCACTTCCAGCAATCAGTTTCAACGAAGCCGTACACGGGTATTTTACTTAGGAAAAATGGTTGTCCGAGAAGGATTTGAACCCTCACAAACTGGACCAAAACCAGTTGTGCTACCATTACACCATCGGACAATATGGGAACGGGTAGGTAGCAGAGGCGGATGCCTTGTCAAGACCTAGGAAACCCCTTTTTCATGCGGGCATATAGGCAAAGTGCCAGCAAAACCGGAGCGGCAGGGCTCGCCCGCCAAATCGTGCCGCGTCGGCACTCATGTCAACCAATCAATCGAAACCGCGTTTCGTCTTTTCTCAAGCAAGCCTGTCCTCGTTGAATGCAAAAACGAAGATTCTGTAAGCTTTCCATTTCAGCCGGGATCTGGTTATGGATAAATTATCCATAACCTTAACCCAGAAAGAACCCAAATCATGATGAAAAAAACTTCCGCCCTACTCGCCCTCCTCCTAATTCCATGCCTATTGTTGGTGACCGGATGCAGCGACGATGATGACGACGGTGACACGACAACCAGCGCCTCCGCCAAGGCAAACATCGTCGATACAGCCATTGCCGCCGGAAATTTCAATACTTTGGTGACGGCAGTGACCGAGGCCGGGCTTGCGGGAGCGCTTTCAGGCGAGGGTCCTTTAACGGTATTCGCACCAACGGACGATGCCTTTGCCAAATTGCCCGCGGGTACCTTGGAATCCCTCCTGGCTGACAAGGCCGCCTTGGCCAGTATTCTGAAGTACCATGTCGTGCCTGGAGAATTCGACGGTGCCCATGTCTTAGAGAGCGCTTCACTGCCGACGCTCAACGGCAAAGGATTGTTCCCGACTTTGAACGGAGAAACTCCGCGCATCAACAACGCGACGATTATTGCCACCGACATCCGCGCATCCAACGGTATCATTCATGCGATCGACACCGTTCTGATTCCCTAAACGCCAACTGCAGGAGCGGTCCAAGGATCGGACAAGGCATATTCAAATGGTCTTTCCGCTCCTTGGTGCTTCTCATCTGCTTGCAGATCTCTGCCACGGACAATTTTTGAGAGGGTCTGTCCTTGTTCAGCAAGCACTTGTTCAGCATTTTGTTCAGCACTTGCCAGGCTTCACGTGTTTGCGCCATTGCGTTAGGCTTCAAATGACTAGGTGGCGCGCATAGTCCTGCTCAGAAGTTGTACGCTCTACTCGCCTTCACGAAAAACCACACTTGGAAGGGTGACGTGGTGGCGTCCACCGCGATGGCCGGCACCAACATGATCGCCCAAAGCCCAGCACCGACGTGCCGGTCATGGTGTATGGTCTGAAACGGAGTGGTACTGAGAATTGTCCGTTCGGCGATGGGTGCGCCCACGTAGTCACGCAGGTCGTAAGAATACCCCAAGGGGATCGGGATGCCGTCTGGATCCGCTGCGGCTACCGGGGTCAAACGCAGGGATTCCTTTTTTTGGTTCACCTTCGCGACTAGCATGACTCCTCCCCCTTTGTTTGGTCGGAGTTGCAAGTAGACGTCGTTGATCGTTCCGGCCACGGCATGGCGGCGAATGACCGCCTCCAACTCAGCAGAATCCAGTTGGTAAATCTGGCCGACCGGTCGCAATGGAAACTTTCTCGCGGCTCCCTGGTCGGATTTGGTCGTCCCACGCTGCCTCCAAACTGCGCCGACGGTTAGCTCCAATTTTCCATCTGGCAGCGCGGCCAATTGTGGAATGGCCTCCAACTCCGAGGTATCGGAATGGGCATCCATCCGTTCCAACACCATGATGGAGGCGCAGCCGGAACCGAAGAGGAGTGCCCCAGTCAGGGCGTCCTGGCTGGTTTGCGTCGCGAGATATGCCGCGGCGCAGCCGGAACCGAAGAGGAGTGCCCCAGTCAGGAGGGCCGAACGGAGACCTTGTAGAAATAGGCGGTGATCACGCAAGAGCATGCTAATCGTATAGCCTGCCCGGCTCCGCCGAACATGAAAAAGGGGCGTTCGTTGCGCTCATCTGGCGGTCGCTGCGCTCACGCGGGACAGCCCCTGTATATAATACTTTCGGTTTTTGGGGGAGGCTCAAATTGCCAACGTGTCAAATTCAGGACTCTTTGGCAGATTTCTCACGCTTAAGTCGCCGCCTTTCCTGAAGTTTAACGTAATTTCGGAGCCGAAACTTTCTGGAGATGGTCTGTCCCTGTTCGGGTGTTCGGGGCGTTTAGAAAACCCCTTTTTTCCCCGAGAACGGAAGCGAACTGCAGGCAAAGTGCCAGCGAAAACGAAGCGGCCGAGTTCGGCGGTGAGATCCTGTTGCGCTGCGCGTTTGTCAACCGGTAAAATGCGACCGCGTTCGACATTTTTTGGAGATGGTCTGTCCCTGTTCCGGAGATGGTCTGTGCATGCGGCATAAGAAACCACCCAAACCGGACAATGCTCAGCATGAAAAGACAAACACTGTCCGTCTTCTGCCTATTTCTGACCGCCTTGCTTGGCCTCGTTGCTTTTCTTTTGTTTGAACGAACAGGCGATTCGCCGATGCCGCTGAGGCAAACCTCCGAGGCAGAACATCCTGACGAAACACGTGGTCATTCACAGTCGCCAAGCATTGCAGCCGCCGCGGCAGGAGGCGATGCCGAGGTCGCAGATGAACCATCCAAAGCGCCTTCACCTTTCGTTGAGGACATTCCGAGGCGGTTGCCGGCAAAAACGCTGAACCGGCGCCAAACCCCGGATGGCCATACGAACAGCACAACCTCAACGGTTCAAAAATCCATCAGACAACTCAAAGGTCAGATCGCTGCAACCAAGAAGCATGCCGATATTCTTTCCTTATTTGATCTGAACGTGGCCGAACGGAAAACCCTGACATCACTTCTTCAACAACGTGGGCAGGCTGAGCGGATCGGAACGATGTTTCGAATGAAAGACATGTCCGTAGCACTTACGAATTTTCTGGGCGAGGAGGACTATCAACGCCTCTTGAAATACGATGCCGCCACGTTCGAACGCCAGCATGTGGAAGCCTTTGAGAATTCGCTGGGCAAAACGCTTTCGCTAAGTCGTTCGCAACGCGATGGCCTCCAATCGCTATTCGGCAACCTGCGAAAATCACAAGAGGCCCACTATTTGGTGTTGGGCGCGGAGGGTGCAGAGGCTCGACTCGACGAACTAGCGGAACAGTACACAAATTTGGCCGGACAAGCGGAATTCTTGGAACCGGCACAACAAGAATTGTTGGTGGACCACCTCGAAAACCACCTCGCCTACATGGAACTTACGGAAACCTTGATCGCGGATCGCTTTGAGCAACTGAAGGAAGATCGCGTGTTGGTGTACCATCCCGATCCAGACTCCCCGTTTACCGGAATGATCACAGAGGCGAAGTATGTAGAAAGAGATGGCTTATTCTGGACGCGATCTGCCGGAACACCCCGAACCACCGGCAAGCCCTTGCCAAAGCCAATGGCCCGGTGATAACCAACGCCATGACTCGGCTCCTTTCTCTTCTACCCCTCCTCACTTTCATCCCCCTCGCCTCCTGCCTGCCCGTCACGGCTGCCGCCGAACGACCGAACATCCTCTACATCTATGTGGACGACATGGGCTGGGGTTCGATCGGCCCGAACGGGCAATGGGACCGCGCCAAAGCCGGCCAGCCACATCTACTCACCCCGAACCTCGACCGGGTCGCACGCGCCGGCGTGAACTTCCCCTTTTCCTACGGATGCACCGTCTGCTCCCCTGCCCGCTCCTCGCAGCAAACCGGGTTCCATCAAGGCCACACCTACGCCGACCGCAACGATCCGGACAACGCGAAGAAAGCCATCCGCGCCGAAGACGCCACCATGGGCGACGTGCTCAAGGCCGCCGGTTACACCACCGGCTACTGGGGCAAATGGGGCTACGGCGGGTCCAAAGATATGCAGGCGCCGACCATCGACAACGTGCAAACCCTGCCGACCTCGCACGGCTACCAACACGTCGTCGCCGAACTCCATCACGTCCGCGCCCACACCTTTTTCCAGCCGACCCTCTGGTCCGCCCCGGTTCCCAAAGGTGCAAAAGCACACGCCGGTGGACTGTACCTCACCCCGAACTCCATGCAGCCCTGGAGCGGCAACGAGCACCCCAACCAACCCGCCCTGCAAGGCCACAAAGACTATCCCAAGGTCGCCTATTGCGATGACGTCTACGCCTTTGCCGCGCTCGATTTCGTTCGACGCGAAGCCCAGTCCAACGCGCCCTTCTTCGGACTGCTCGCCTTCCAAGTGCCACACGCCCCGTTCGGCGAAATCGAACAACTTCCGAACTGGGACAAGGCCTATCGCGACGCCTCGTTCTTCGACGCGCTCCCGAACCAAGCCAAACAGTGGGCCGCCATGATCAGCCGAATCGACGGACACATCGGCAACCTGCTCGCCGCACTCGACGACCCGAACGGCGACGGCGACACCTCCGATTCCGTACGAGACAACACCCTGATTATTTTCCAGTCCGACAACGGCGGTCCGCAACAAATCTCCAACAAAATCTTCGACGCCAACGGCGGCCTCTCCGGCGGCAAGGGCTCAGTCCAGGAAGGCGGTATCCGCGTGCCGACTCTGATGGCCTGGCCGGCCCACATCAAACCGGGCGGCCCGCTCGAACCCAATACCAACTGCGACCGACTCATCGATGTCACCGATCTCCTGCCCACCTTCGCCGAACTCGCCGGCGCCCCCGCCCCGCTCGGCGTCGACGGCGTCTCGCTCGCGCCGACCCTCACCGGCAAAGGCTGGCAAAGCGAACGCGCCTTCGTCATTCACGAGTCCGGTCGAGGCGACTCGGTGATCATGGCCAACGGCGACAAGTACCTTCGTTCGAAGCAGAAGAAGGGCAAAGGCGGCAACAGCGCCAGCGCGATCTACAACGTTCGCAACGACCCCGGCGAATCCAAGGCCATCAAAGACCCAGAAAAACTGGCGCGGTTCGAACAAATTCTCCGCGACGAACATGCCGGCACACCCGCCGGCCAATGTGCCACTTATCACAATTGGATCGCCAAGAATGGCGGCGCGTTCGCTGATGCCGACAACTGGAGCGAGTACAAATACGCCAACGCCGGTATCACCTATCAAGAAGAGGCAGGGGGACCCAAACCTTCGTGGATCATCCAGATCGAGGGTGAGCGCCCAAAAGCCATCATGGTTGACGCCGACGCCAGCGTTCTTGCCCTCGGCATGAAGGACGGAACCGCCCTGAGCGTCACCGCGAAGCTGACCGTTCGGAACGAACTTCGAATCGGTTTGGGTAGCGTTGTCGGACTGAGGGAGGGCGGAGAGATCCAAGCGCGTCAGATCGAAATCCAATCAGGCGGCATGCTCGCGGGGGATAGCCAAGTCAATGGAACGATTTATAATCACGGGTCGATTCTACCAAAAGACATGAAGGTAAATGGCTCGGTTCATTTCGGTCCCACCAGTGTTCTTTACCCAGGCTCGAAGGCTTTGGAGGCGTCCGGCAGAATCGAACTCAACGGGGAGTTGAAGGTCGGGCCGGATTCAACCGACGGAGCGGTCATTCTGAAGAGCGACGAGGGCGTGACCGGCACGTTTTCACACAAAATCGTTCGCAACCCGGAAGGTCAGGAATTCGAGATTCAGTACGAGAAGAACCAAGTTGTGCTGAAAGCAAAATAGGGGCTTCGAAAACGCTTTGAAATTCCAACCGTCCCGCTAGCAACGGGGATGGAGAGTTCCGAAAATTTTCAAGTCAACCTGTCGGGCGTCATCGATATTCTCGCCCGGCACCTGTACAGCGCGCCGGACGTCTATCTACGAGAACTGTTGCAAAACTGCGTCGACGCGATCACCGCCCGCCGCCTGCTCGAACCCGCGTTCGCCGGCGAGATCCGTCTCGAACTGCAAGTGAGCCCCGCCGCCGACGGCAAAGGCTCAACCCACACCTTGATGATCGAGGACAACGGCGTCGGACTCACGCCGGAAGAGGCGCACCGCTTTCTGTCGACCATCGGCCATTCCTCCAAACGCGAGGACATCGAAGCGCAACGCGGCACCTTCATCGGCCAGTTCGGCATCGGCATGTTATCCTGCCTGATGGTCGCCGAACGCATCGTGGTGGTCAGCCAATCCGTCCGCGAAGGCCAAGCCCCGATCGAATGGATCGGCGCCGGCGACGGTACCTACACCGTGCGCGAACTCGACCGCAAAGTCGCCCCCGGCACCCGCGTGTTCCTGCAATCCCAGCCGGACAGCGTGTCCTTCTTCGAACCCGAGTTCGTCGAGGAACGCCTGCGCCACTACGGCTCGTTCTTGCCCTTGCCAATCACCCTCACCGTCCCCGACTCCGCCGCACACGGCCCAAACAGCGGCGAACGCCGCATCACCTCCGCTCCGCCCTGGCTACAAGATTTTCCGACTGAAGCGTCGCGGCGCACCGCCCTGCTCGCCCACGGATCCACCTTGTTCAAGGCCGAGTTTATGGAGGTCATCGACCTCTGCGATGACACCGGCGCCATCTCCGGCGTCGCCTACGTGCTCGCCCAACCGCCCTCGCTGGTTCGCCGACCCGGCCACCGCGTGTACATCAAACACATGCTGATCACCGCCAACTACGACAAGCTGTTACCCGACTGGGCCTTCTTTCTGCGCTGCGTGGTCGACGCCACGGACCTCACCCCCGCTGCGTCGCGAGAAGCCATTTACGAAGACGAAAAAGCGGACGCGCTGCGCGAACACGTGGAGGGGTGCATCCGCCGCTTTATCGAACGCCTCGCCACGGAAAACCCGGATCGCTTGGCCGAACTTGTCGCGCTGCACTTCCGTTCGATCAAGGCCGTCGCCATCGACCACGAGGACCTGCTGCGCCTAGTGCTAGACCACATCCCGTTCGAAACCACGCTCGGCCGGATGACCTTCGGCGAGTATCGCAAAAAAGTGGACGCGATCCGCTACGCCGCCAACATCGACGACTTTCGTCAGATCGCCGGCGTCGCCGCCGCGCAGAACGTCTGCGTACTCAACGCCGGCTACACCCACGACCTCGACCTCCTGTCCGCCGCCGCCGAGATTCACGGCGACACCCCGTTCGAAGCGGTTTCAATGCCCGACCTCGTCGCCGAACTGGAAGAAATCGATCCAGCAATCCGCGACCGCATCTTGCCCTTCCTCGACGCCGCCGACGCCAGCCTAAAGCGCTTCGAGTGTCGCGCCGAAATCAAAACCTTCGCGCCCGACACCGTGCCTGTGCTGTACAGCATGGACGAGAACACCCGCTTCGGCCGCATGGCCGACCGCACCCGCGAGGTGGTCGAAGACGACATGTGGCTCGACGTGCTCAGCGGCCTCGACCTGCCCGACGCGCGCGGCAGCGAACTCTGCTTCAACTATAACAACCCGCTGGTGCAACGCATCGCCGGACTCACCGACCCCAAACTGATCCGCCACGTGGTCGAAATGCTCTACGTGCAATCACTCACCCTCGGCCACTTCGCGCTCAAAGAAGAAGAACTCAAACTCATGAGCAGCTCGGTCTGGGGCCTGATCGAACTCGCGATCGACGAGTAGTTTGTAGCCGGTAGCTGGTCCTTGGGACATTGAGAGGACAACCATGAACGACGCTGAATCTGTGTACAACGAAGCGATGGCGTTGGAGGAAAGCCCGGCGCAGGGTGCCCTCCTCGAACGCGCCATCCAACTCGCCGACGCCGAACCCAATCTCGATGTTCAGATCGACGCTCGCCTAGAATACATCCGCTGCGTCACCTTTCTCGGCCACATCGAACGGGGCCTGGTCGCCCTCAGCTGGGTGAGCAACCACTTCGATAAGCATCCCGACGACTTAAATTGGTACCGCGAATATCGCCACCTCTGGTACTTCAAATGGGCCTGCTGCAACGCGCCCAGTTTCCCCAACATCCCGCGTGATCGTATCGAAGACATGCTCAACGACTACGCCCGGCGGCTCGGCGAAGGCGAGGCGCGCGCGATCGCTTACGTGCGCGGCAAAGTCGAACTGGAGATGGGCGACAAGGGTGGATTGGCACGCAGCCGCATCGGCTTCGAACGCCATCCTTCCAGCATGCAAGCCGACTGCCCCGCCTGCGAAACCGACTTCCATGTCGAGGCACACGTGATGCTGGGCGAGTTCGAAGACGCCCTGAAGAAAGCTGAACCGATCCTCTCCGGGCACCAGTCCTGCGCCGAAATCCCCCACTTCACCTACGGCCACCTGCTCGAAGTCTGGCGTGCCAACGGCGACGAAAAAGCCGCCGAGGCCGGCGTAAAAAAAGCGGTTCGGCTAACCCGCAAGCAAGGAGACTGGGTTCACATCCACGCCAAGATCCTGTTACACTACGCGCTCACCGACCGCGTACGTTCGGGCCTGCCCTTCCTCGAACGCACCATCGGCTTCGCGCTCGACTGCAAGAAAATCACCGAACGCGTCCACTACGCCGACGCCGCAGCACGGATGCTCGCCCGGGCCAAACCCTCGCGCACCATGCGCCTCAGCCGCTTCGCCAACGTCCCTTTGGACGACCAGCCTGCGAAGGACTTACTCGCCCGGTTCCAAGCGGAGGCGAGCACGTTCGCCGCCGCGCTCGACGCCCGCAACGGCAACGATTACTATGCAAGCCTGATTAAAACCTAGCCAAAGATGCAACAACACCCCAATTGCGCGTCGATGAAACTGGTGCAGGCGTAGTAGCCATGACGCAGTTCGGCTTCAAACTCGCCCGACTCGGCCCACAAACCGGCCACTGACCATGCGCGTTTTCGAACACGATCCCGCGCGCCGCGATGGCATCGATGTACGGCGTTTTCGCCAGCGCGTCGCCATAGCAACCAAGCGTCGGCTTAAGATCGTCGACCGCGAGAAACAGCATGTTGCGTGCCGCCGGTTTGACCTAGTCGGCTTTTGCGCCTTCCTTTGGTTGTTCGTTCGGAACGAGTAGGTCACGTGCAAGCGGCGCGGTGACCGTCTTGTCTTTCCAATGCTTGCGCGGCGGCATGGCCCCCCAGCGGGTGAGGATCGTTTCGAGGCGCGCCTGCATCTTCTTGGCTTCGTCCGCACGTGCGCCGGCGAGATTGGTCGTTTCGAAGGGGTCGGCGGCGAGGTCATACAACTCGAGCGACTCGGGGAAGTAGTTCTTCACCAACTTTAAATCCTTCACCCGGATCACCGACGCGGCCGCGTCACCGGTCTGGTCCGGACGCGGCAACGGGCTGTGGTAAATCAACGGCCGCTTCCGAACTTGGTCTTCTCCTTCCAGCGAGGGCAGCAAACTGATGCCGTCGGTGTGTTCCGAGGTCTCGAGTTTCAGGCCGGCGATATCGAGTAAGGTCGGATACAAGTCGGTGCCGACCGCCACCGTCTCCGAACGGCTGCTCGCCTTGATCCGCTTCGGATGCGCGATAATAAACGGCACGCGCAACCCGCCCTCATAAAGGTGCCCTTTACCGGCCCGATATGGCAGGTTGCTGGTCGCCAGATCGCGTTTGCTTTTCAGTCCGCGGTTGGACAGACCGCCGTGATCCGAGGTGAACGCGATCACGGTGTTGTCAGCGATACTGAGTTCGTCGAGCAGGGCCAGCATCGCGCCGAGACTCTCGTCCATCGTTTTAACCATCGAGGCATAAGCGGCATTGTCGCAGCGCTGTTTGGTCAGACCGTCGACGATCGCGTGGGCCGGCGCGTCGCCGCCCGGCATGTCCGCCACGATCTTGGTAAAAGCGGCGGTCTCGTCCGGCTTGCCTTCGATTGGCGTGTGCACCGCGTAATGTGCGAGCACGGCGAAGAAGGGTTTGTCGGTTTGTTTATCGGCTTGTTTGTCAGAGCCGGCAACGCGCGAACGAATCCAAGCGGCGGTGTCGCGGGTGAGCCGGTCGGTTAGGTGTTCGCCTTTTTCGCCGTCCTCGAGTCCGAACATCGGTCCGTACTTGCTGGCAACGCCGGCGCGCGTGACGTGGAACGGAAAGAAATAACTGCCGGGTCCGCCGGCGTGGCAGCCGCCGATGTTGGTGTCGTAACCTTGCTTGTGCGGCCAGCCGTCCTCGGTTTTGCCGAGGTGCCACTTGCCAGCGTAGAGGGTGGCGTAGCCGTTTTCCTGGAAGGCTTCGCCGATGGTTTTGCGTTTGGCGATGGCGGCCTCGGCGGAGGTCTCGTTCATCTTGTCGTGGCAGGGAAAGCGGCCGGTCATGAGCGCGTAGCGCGAAGGAACGCAACGCGGGTGGGCGCAGTAGCCGTTGGCGAAGGTCATGCCGCGGGCGGCGAGTTTGCGCAGGTTCGGGGTGTCGTAGAATGCAGAGCCATCGGCTTGGCGAAGTTCGGTATCCATCACGCCGAGATCATCGACCAGAAAGACCAGAACATGTGGGCGGTCTTCTGCGGCAAACAGGGAGGGCAGAAAAAGGAGAAAGAAAGGCAACCAAGATTTCATCACCTCCATACATCAACAATCAGTCCTTTGCTGACAAGCTACTAGCTTGATTTCACCCCTGCCCCTTCTATGAATTCCCGTATGAAACCAACGAAGATTCTCCTGCTCCTCGGACTCTCCGCTCTTGCCGCCAGCAGCGCCGGCGCGGCGACCAACGAAGCCCCGTTCTTTGTCGAAATGCTCAGTGGCCTGCGCGAAGGTGGTCCGGACAGCGACCCGGTGGGCTGGGCCGCGTTCTTCGGACGGTTTCACATGATGGTCCTCCACCTCCCGATCGGTTTGCTGATCGCCACCTTCGGTTTGGAGATGCTCGGCCTGTTTCGGCGTAAACAAGACGTGCGCATTCCCTCCCGGTTCTTGCTCGGACTCACCGTGCTCGCCACCTGGGTGGCCGTCGCCACCGGACTCCTGCTTTCGCTCGAGGAATACCGCGCATCCAAATCCGAACTACTCGGCTGGCACGGCACCGGCGCGCTCATCCTCGCGGTGCTGCTGACCATTGCTTATTTCGTCAAACGCAGCCTCTATAAGCGCGCCACCGCCCCAGAACCGCAGGCGGTTGGCGGTATGCGCATGCTCTATGTGCCCCTCATCCTGATGTCCATGGGGCTGGTCAGCTTGGTCGGTCACTACGGCGGTTCGCTCGTTCACGGCGACGACTTTCTCAGCACGCATGCCCCCGAATGGGTTCCCGAACCGGTCACCAAAGCGCTCGGCGGCGACGCCATTTTCATGCCCGGCGGCGCGTTCGACAATCATGAGGTCGAACCTAGCGGCACCTCGAACCTCACCCCGGAAAACGGCAGCGACACCGAACCTGAAGGTACTGGCGTCACGCTGTCCACCGACACCTATTTTGCGTCCATCATCCAACCGATCTTCCAACGCAGCTGCCTCAAATGCCACGGCGGCACCGAAGGCAAAAAGCCCAAAGCCGACTACGACATGACCAGCTACAAAGGCATCATGGAGGCCATCGAACCCGGCGACGCCGACAAAAGTTTTCTGGTCGAGTCGATCGAACTCCCGCTCGACGACGACGAGCACATGCCGCCCGAAAACAAAGCCCCGCAACTCTCCGACTTGGAAAAAGAACAAGTCCGCTGGTGGGTCGAAAACGGCGCAAAAGAACGCGGCAGCTTGGCCGACGCGCCCGAGAAACTGCAGCAGCTTCCGGCTGCAGAGCAGGAGTAATCAGTCATCAGTTTCCAGTAATCAGTGTTCTCGCCCTTCGGGCGCGGCAGGTTCCCTTGAAGTGGTTCGAGGCCTGAAACCGCTGTTCGCGCTGAAAGCCGAACCCGTGCCAGCCGCGCGGTAAAAACGCTTGCCCATCGGCCCCGCTTGCCCGAAGGCAAGCCAACAAATTTATCCCATGGCGGCCCCATTCCCGCCATCTTCCACCTTCCATCTTCCACCTTCCCAAAAACATGCGCTGGTCCCACCTCTTCATTCCCACTCTCAAAGAAGTCCCGCAGGACGCGGAAATTACCAGCCATCAGCTGATGCTGCGCGCCGGACTCATCCGCAAACTCTCCTCCGGACTCTACTCCTACCTGCCGCTCGGCCTGCGCGCGCTGCAACGGGTCGAGCACATCGTGCGCGAGGAAATGAACCGCGCCGGTGGTCAGGAAGTGCTCATGCCCGCCGTGCAACCGGCCGATCTTTGGCGGCGTTCGGGACGCTACGAGTCGATGACCGACGTGATGTTCTGCCTCAAAGACAAGAACGACCGCGACATGGTACTCGGGCCGACCCACGAGGAAGTGATCACCGAAATTGTCGCCCGCGAAATCAATTCCTACCGCCAACTGCCGCGTAATTTCTACCAGATCCAGACCAAGTTCCGCGACGAGATCCGGCCGCGCTTCGGACTCATGCGCTCGCGCGAGTTCATCATGAAAGACGCCTATAGCTTCGACGTCGACGACCCCGCCGCGATGGAAAGCTATGCGCAAATGTACGCCGCCTACGAACGCATCTTTGCCCGCTGCGGACTCGCCACCACCGCCGTCGAAGCCGACACCGGCGCGATCGGCGGCAGCCACTCGCACGAGTTCATGGTCATGGCCGACGCCGGCGAAGACGGCATCGCGGTCTGCGATGCCTGCGGCTACTCGGCCAACCTCGAGAAGGCCTCCTCCAAAATCGAACCGCGCAACGACCCCGAAGATTCGGCCATGCCCGAACTGGTCGACACGCCGAACCTCAGCAAAATCGCCGAGGTCTCCAAGTTTTTCGACAACCCGGAACACCGCTGCATCAAAACGATGATTTACGTCACCGGCATCCGCAAAGACGACGGCAGCTCCGACGAGAAAACCATCGCGATCTCCGTCCCCGGCGACCGCGAAGTCAACGAGATCAAACTCGGCAAGGCCCTCAAAGTCGACTGGGTCACGCTCGCCGACGTAAAGACCGTGATCGATGTCACCGGTTCGAAACCCGGCTTCGCCGGCCCGATCGGCCTCGAGATTCCGGTCTACGCCGACGAACGCCTGCGCGGCATTCAAGGCGCGACTGCTGGCCCGAACGTCGCCGACAAACACTACACCCACGTCAATCTCGAACGCGACGCCACCGTCGCCGAATGGGTCGACGTTTGCACCGTGAAAGAAGGCGACGGCTGCCCCAACTGCGACGCCAAGCTGGTTGAAAAGCGCGGCATCGAAGTCGGCCACGTGTTCAAACTCGGCACCAAATATAGCGAAAAACTCGGCGCCAACTACCTCGACAGCGAAGGCAAACAACACGACATGGTCATGGGTTGCTACGGCATCGGCGTCTCGCGAACTCTGCAAGCCGCGATCGAACAATGCCACGACAAGGACGGCATCATCTGGCCGTTCTCGCTCGCCCCGTTCCACGTACACATCGCCGTGCTCGACATCGCCGACGACGCCGTCACCGGGGTCGTCGACGAACTGGTCACCGGCCTCGAGTTCGCCGGCCTCGACGTGCTCATCGACGACCGCGACGGCCGCCCCGGCGGCAAGTTCAAGGACGCCGATCTGATCGGCATGCCGATCCGTGTGACCGTCGGCAAACGCGGCCTCGACAAAGGCATCGTCGAAATCAAACCGCGCGCCGCCACCGACCGTGAAGACGTCGCACCCGACGCGGCGCTAGCGCGAATTCTGGCGATCGCCGACCAGTTGAAGGATGCCTGCAGCTAAGAACAAGCAAGGGGCCGGGGGGCCGTCGTGAAGATCAAGCTACGTCACGTTGTTTCAGTTCTATTCGTTATCGCCAGCGCCGGAAGCGCGCAGGAGAGGCTCGCCCAACCCGGCGATGCCCTCAGCGCGGATCTAGACAACTACTTTGTGTTGGATAATTTCGAAGAAGCAAAGTTCCAGATTAGTTTTAAATATCGGCTGTTAAACAACTTCATCAAAAGCGACCCCAAGCTGCCCTTCATCGAGAGCTTCGACTTGGAGCGGGTAAATAATTTCTATTTCACCTACACGCAAAAGTCATTCTGGGACATTGGCCGGGATTCGGCACCGTTCCGCGACCACAACTTTGGGCCGGGTTTGCGGTACAGTTTGCACGACTCGCCTATCGGGTTCTTCGAGGAGATCGACCTTGGCGTCGAACACGAATCGAATGGATTGGATGCGGAATCTTCCCGAAGTTGGAACCGGATCTACGCAGGCTTCGAGTTCGAACCTCACCCAAAGGTCGATGCAACTCTGAAACTCTGGCACATCTTTTCCACGGGCGACAACAACCCGGACATTGATGAATTTCTCGGCAATGCCGAACTCACGCTCGCCTACAACACCAAGCCCGCAACACAGACGCCGGATGGAAACCGCGACCCGGAAAATATCCGGTTGCAATACATCGGTCGACTCGGTTCCGACGGAAGCAAGGGCAGTAGCACCGTCGAACTGCAAATTCCATTTGCGGCGGCATTCGACAAGCCGAGATGGAACCCGCACATCATGCTGCAATACTGGAACGGCTACGGGGAAAACTTGTTGGAGTACAACAAGCGCAGCAACGCGTTCAGAGCAGGGATCTTATTTCCGTTCGGAACGACAAGCGAACCCTAGGAATTTGTCGGACTTCCGTTCTCCAACAAGTCACTTTGCTCCGGGGAAGTAGCCGCGACAGCGGTGGCATCCGACTAGCCGTGGTTGTAGCCCGCAGGGCAAAGCCACGGGCCGTTCCTCGACCCAAACGTTCCGCCGAGGTTCGATGATCTTCGCGACGAAGAGCCGTGGCAGTGCACATTCAAGCCAATCGCCCTCTCAGAAAACGACGACCTTTCATCGGCAGACATGCGTTGCGCCTGCGGTAAACCGCTGAGGTATGTTCGACCTTCCATAAGCAAAAAGGATGAAAAGAAGGCCCGACTCGAAGTGCGCTATGCTCCAAGGCATCGCGAGGAAATCGCGTTCGAATAACAACCCTCCTTGCGGGCATGGTTGGACCATTCCCTTGTCCTCGTCCGCACGTACATTGACATTGGAATGGGGACAAGGGAATCCATCTCATTCGTTCGGAGAACAAGCCAATCCTCCGGTTTCACTTTTCATCGCCGCCCAGATGGGCAAAGAAAAGACAATGATATTGGCCTGCCCACGAACCCTGCCCCGCCAACGCCTTACGTTGCTTCACTCTGCCGGACTCAGCCTGGTCCTCGGCCTGTGCCTGTTCCTAACCGTACCATCCAACGCCCAACCGCCCGGCGTCATCCCCAGCGGCGGTTCGGCGTCCGCCGGCCGGCCGGCCGGGCCGCCACCCGGCGCAGGCGCATCGGTACCGCAACCGATCCTGCGACTCGGCGTCGACACCGCCCTGCCCTCCGACGCGACCCGCCACGCCGCCGAACTCCGCGCCGAGCTAAAATCCAAACGCGGCTGGCAGAACGTCATCAAACCCGGCGTGACCCTGCGCCACGAACGCTACGAGTTCGACGCCGCCGGACTCGGCCTCGACGCCACCGAACTCCCCGACGAAGCCACCCACGCCGAACTCGGCATCTCCCTGCTCCGCTTCACCCCCTCGGGCTGGTCGTTCTTCGGCCGAGGCGAACTTTCGTTCGCCGCCGAAGACAGCGGCGAGCTTGGCGACGACGTCACCCCCTTCGTGCTCGCCGCCGCCGGACGCCAGTTCGCGAACCGCAATAAACTTGGGTTCGGCCTGATCGCCAAACAAGACATCGAGGAAAACTGGCGCGTGTTTCCCATCCCCACCTTCGAACTCCACTTCGCCAACGACTGGTCGCTGCTCTCCGAACGCGGCCTGCTGCTACAACGCGCGCTCGCCGCCGGCGCCGACGGCCGAGGCAAACCCAGCGCCACCTTCGGCATCGGCGTCGACTACCTCAACAGCCGCTTCCGTGCCGCGTCCGGCGAAGTCTGGGAATACAACGCTGCCCCCGCCTTTCTCGAATGGCAACAAACCGTATCTGAAGACCTGACCCTCAAAGCCCGGATCGGCGCCGTGATCTGGGGCGAAATCGAACGCGACAGTGCCCGCGGCCGCGGCATCGAAGAAGCCGATGTCGACTCTGGACTGCACGCCGCCATTCAAGCCACTTGGAATTTTTAAAAGGACCCCAACCATGCCCACAAACACTGCAAAAGCTCGACAAAACACCGCAAACCGCCCCGTTCGCCTTATGGCAAACCTTTGCCATGGTGTGGCAAGCGTCTGCCACAGTATGGCAAAGTTCTGCCACTCTATGGCAAGATCTTGCCATAGAGAAAAACGCTCGATTTCAGCGTCCATGATCCTCGTTTCTACGCTTTCAACCGTTCTACTGTGCGGCTGCGGCGGCAGCAAAACCTCCGGCAACGGCACCACCCAAAAAACCGACGGCAAACCCGTGGTGCTCGCCTCGTTCTATCCCTTGCAGTTCTTCGCCGAACGCATCGCCGGCGATCTCGCTGACATCAGCTGCCCGCTGCCGGCCGACGCCGATCCGGTCTACTGGAAGCCCGCCGATGCCGACATCAAAGCCCTGCAGGAAGCCGACTTGATTCTGCTCAACGGCGCCGGGTTCGAGAAATGGGCCGCCACCACCGTGCTCCCCGACGACGCCGTCGTGCGCACCGCCGACGCGATCACCGAACCGCTGATGACCTACGCCGACGCCGTCGTACACACCCACGGAGACGGCTCCACCCACGCCCACGAAGGCGCCGACGGCCACACTTGGATGGACCCGATGATGGCGCTGGTTCAAGCCCAGTCCGTCCACGACGCACTCGCCGCCCGCCTACCCGACGAACACAAAACCACGCTGAAAAAGAATTTCGACGCGCTTGCCGGCGAACTGCGTCAGCTCGACGCCGCGTTCAAAGAGATCAAACCCTCCGGCGTTCTGTTCGCCGAACACCCCGCCTACCAATACCCCGCCCGGCGTTACGGCTGGCAGATCGAACACGTCGACATCGAACACCCGCCGGCCAAGAAAACCGGTTTGCTGCTGTGGGAAGGCGAACCGAGCAAAAAACTCCCCGGGTTCAGCAATCTCGTGTTTTCCCCCTGCGAATCGGCCCCCGAGTCCGGCGATTATCTTTCGGTGATGCGCGACAATCTCGCCCGGTTGAAAGCAGCGCTGTAGCAGACCTGACACGGAGGTCAGGTCTTACGAACACGGGCTGGAAGCAACGTGCTACTCAGGCCGGCCGTAGCACGCGCTTCCAGCGGGTGTTCGTAACGAGCGACCTCCGTGTCGCGAGGGAGTATTTGAGATTTGAAATCTAACCTTTGAACCTGTCTGAAGACCTCATGAAGACCCTCGCCTTTCTCCTGCCGCTCCTCCTCCTCGCCCCCGCCCCGAACGCCACCGCCGGCGACTGGCCGCACATCCACGGACCCAACCGCGACGGCCAGGCCCAAGGCGAGAAACTCGACACCACCTGGCTCAACCGCCCCTCCCAACCCGGGCCCAAGCAACTCTGGACCATCCGCTCCGGCGAAGGCTTCTCGGGGATCTCGGTCGCTGGCGACACCGCCATCCTATTCCACCGCGTCGGCGGCAACCAACGCATGCAAGCGCTGAACCCGGCCACCGGCGACACCCGCTGGCAAACCGATTTCCCCACCGACTATCGCGGTGGCATCGAACCCGACGGCGGCGCGCGCAGCACCCCGGTGATCGACGCGGCCACCAAACGCGTGTTCGTGCTCGGCCCCGCCGGCAATCTGCACGCCGTCGATCTCGCTACCGGACGTAAAATTTGGACCCGCGCGCTCCAAGCCGACACCCGCGCCCTCGAAGGATTTTTTGGCGCCGGCAGCCATCCCCTGCTCGCGGGCGGCAGACTCTTGGTCAACATCGGCGGACGCGACGCCGGCATCGTCGCCCTCGACCCGGCGAACGGCAAAACCATCTGGAGCGCCACCGACGAACGCGCCAGCTACTCCGGCGGCACCTTGCACAAAGACAAAGCCATCGTCATCACCCGCATGAAGTGTCTGTCGATCGACCCGGCCTCCGGCGCGGTCGGCTGGGAATTCCCGTTCGGCATGCGCGGCTCAACCGTGAACGCGGCCATTCCGCTGGTTCAGGACAACACGCTGTTTGTTTCCGCCTCCTACCGCGTTGGGGCTAAGGCCTTCGACATCTCTGGCCCACGCCCGCGCGAACTCTGGGCCAACGACAGTTCGCTGTCCGCCCAATACACCACACCGGTGATTGTCGACGGCCATCTCTACGGCACCCACGGACGCGAAGACCGCGGCAGCGGCGAACTGCGCTGCGTCGAACTCGCCACCGGCAAAGTCAAGTGGACCCAACCCGGCGCTGGCATGCAGTTCGTAATTGCCGCAGGCGACCTGCTCCTGCTGTGGAAAATCGACGGCAACCTCACCCTGATCAGAGCCAATTCCGAACGCTACGAGCAACTGCAACGTGCCAACATCACCGGCAATCTCTCGCGTTCGACGCCGTCGCTTTCAAACGGTCGCCTGTTCGTTCGCGCCACGCCGGGTCCGCTGGTCTGTCTCGAAGTTGGCAAAAAGTAGCGGCCAGAAAATGGCGGACCGCCAGTCCGAAACATGGTACGTTCGGGCATGAAACCGATCCCCCTCGTGGCCCTTTGCGTCTTGGTTGTGTGCTCCTGCGTTGTCGTCTGGCAAATGAACACGGACGAGTCCGACCCCTTGGACTACGCCTCGTTCAAGGCGCTGGTGAACGAGACCGCAACCATCCGATCCACCCGCCGCGTCTCGGTCGAGCAATTCCGGAAGATGGCGGACGAACCCAATACGGTGATTCTCGATACCCGCAGCAAACGGGACTACGAAGACCGCCACATCAAAGGCGCGCTGCATCTGAGCTACTCCGATCTCAACGAGAAATCCCTGCGCGAACTCATCCCCGACCCGGACACCCGCGTGTTGATTTACTGTGTGAACAATTTCGTTCCCTATCAGGAGGAGCGGGCGATCACGAAGGTGGAGGGTCCGGAAAACCAGACGGTTACGCAGCAGCGGATGGTCGCGCCGGCAAGGATCAAGCACATCGAAGTTCCGAAAGAGTATAAGACCGAATCCAAAAGGGTGATGGTGCGCCCTCTCCCTCCCAACGCCGTGACCCGGATAGTCCCCCAGCCGGACGGCACTAAAGTGAGGGTGATCAGGGTAAAGGAGGATACAGTGAGGGTGAGAAAAATGGTGGAGCCGCCGAAAGAAAATGTCGCAACAAGCAGATACCAGGACACGGAGGGGAAAGTTCTTGTCGCGGACGAGGGCGAAGAACTCTTCATCACCCCGGCCAAGTATGAATCCCGCGAATCCCGCGTGATGGTCTCGCCGCCCTCGAAGCCCGCTGAGACCAAACCCGCGCGCTACGAAACCACGCCCGGAAAAGTCATGGTGAAGGAAGCGTTCAGCGAGATCAAAGTGAGGCCCGGCGAATACGAGTGGGTGGAGGAAAAAGTTCTTGTCGCGGACGAGGGCGAAGAACTCGTCGTCACCCCGGGCAAGTACGAAATGAGGGAATCCCGCGTGATGGTCTCTCCGCCCAGTAAAAGGGTCGAACGCATCCCGACCCCTGTCGGCCAAAAATCCCGCGTGATGGTCTCCCCACCTTCACAAATTGTCGAGACCATCCCGGCCAGATACGAAATGTATTTTCCAAAAAAGCCTCAAGCCAAGAAGACCTACGACACCTCCGTGGCGCTGAACGTGCCGACCTTCCTCGCCTTGGAAAACTACGGCTACAAGGACGTCTACGAACTCGGCCCCGCCCTGTCCTGGCACACGCCGCGCCTGCAATTCGGCGGCACCAGCACCGGCCGTTCGCCGACGATCTCGGCCGCGCAGGACAAAGCCATCGAAGTGGCTGGGGCCAAGCAGGAGCACGTCGACTTCGACGCCTTTGTCGGCCACACCGAAAAAAACGAGGCGCTCTGGAGCGAACGCCTCGTCAGCCTCGAGCAATTTATAACCATGGCCGCCGCGCCGGACACGATGATCCTCGACGTGCGCAGCAAAGCCGCTTTTGACCGCCAGCAGATCCGAGATGCGGTCCACTTGAACTTCTCCGAGTTCAGCCAGAAGAAGCTGGCGCAGGTGATTCCGAGCCGCAACACGCGCGTCCTGATTTACGGCGACAATAATCTCCAGCCAGACGCCGCGGCGAACACCGGGACAGCGTTGACTTTGCCCACCTTTCTTCAGCTTGTGACCTACCGGTATCCCAATGTGTACGTGTTGAGTGAGCTCGTTTCAGAACAAAGCGGGCTTCTGGCAAAATAGCGCGTTCGTCATTTGCCCTGATGTCGGAAAAGAGCCGCGTTAGCGGTGGCACCCTGAATAGCCCCGGCTGCCGTCCGAAGGGCAAGGCCGGGGTCAAGCCGAGCCAAAAAGAGTAGCCGCGTAGCGGTGGCACCTTGGGGCAGAACCGGCCTTAGCCGAGGTTTGTGGCGCACGACGGGTTGAAAATCCAGCCCACCGAAACGCCAGACGGTCTGCCCCGTTAAAAAGCCTGACTGAATTCCAAGCAAATTATACTCTATTACGGAGAAAGGAGTGGCAATCCGCCTGTTTTGTATTTACCAACAATTGAAATTTAAGTCCTCAGCAACTGGGCCGAGAGAAGAAGCGATAAAAAGGACAGCAAATATGAATATTAACAAATATAAGATCAGAGGCAAATTTCAGGCCAATAAAGGCAACGTCGAAATTCTTGACCCGGTCACATCAACCCTAATGAAAGGGGATGTCGCTACTGACGAGGATGTAGATGTAACCACAATGGACTTCTGGAGCACGAGTGCAGGTTTCCACGGCAACGTAGGCCAATACTTCCAAGTAAACCTAGGCCATATCATCAATCCTATCTTGGGAGACAAAAACACGAATGGAGGAACACCCTCTGGAAAAGACGATTTTGAATGTGAAATTAGCCTTGTTAAAGAATGGATTCAACAGACACAAAAAGTCGTGCCGAGAATAACTCTTCTAAAAATTCACTCAAAAGAAATCGAACTTAAGGAGAATGAGTTAGATAACTTACGTGAGGTGATTTTCCCGGGACGATTCCCGTTCAAATATACCACTGACCCCCAATGACTAAGAAACGATAAATAGCAGACGCCATCCGGAGCATTTAGAGCGACTATCGCTCTAAATCAACCGCCTCGTAGATCGCCTTCTTGATCGCCCATTCCGTGCCGAACGAATACGGGAGGGTTTGTTCCATGGTCACCACCAATAAATCGTTTTCGGGATGGCCCCAGTAGTGGGTGCTGGCCTTGCCGCCCCAACCGAACTCGCCCACACGGCCGGACGGATCCCAGTCGCTCATCGCGGTGCGCACGTTGAAGCCGAGTCCGTAGCGGACGCCGCCGCGCTCTTCGTTACCGAAGGTCACCGGACCCGCGTCCGCGGCCATCTGGTCGGTGACCATGAGGTTCACGGTTGCGGGTTTGAGCAACACGGTTCCGTCCGGCGCGTTGCCGTCGTTGGCGATCATGTTCAGGAACTTGAGGTAGTCGCCGGTGGTGCCGATTAAGCCACCGCCGCCGGACGCGCCGGTCGGGCGTTTGAAGAAGCGCTTCTTGTCGTCTTCCGGTACCAGCTTGCCGTCCTTCATTTTGTAGAGTTGCGCATAACGATCCCGTTTTTCTTTCTCCACGAGAAACGCGGTGTCTTCCATGCCGAGCGGATCGAACACGCGTTCTTTGAGGAAATCCGCCAGCGATTGGCCGGACTGTTGTTCGATCAGATAGCCGAGCACGTCGATGCTCGCGCCGTACATCCAGTCCGAACCGGGTTCGAAGTGGAGCGGCTTGTCGGCGAGCTTGTCGATCATCTCTTGCAGCGGCGCGTAGCGATCGAGCACGTTGCCGTCGTAGCCGATCCCGGCGGTGTGGGTGAACAACTCGCGCACCTTCATCGGACGCGCCGGCGTTTTTCCGTCCTTGGTTTTCATCCCCGCCCAACTCGGAATGTAGGAGGAGACGGTCGCGTCGACATCGAGCTTGCCTTCGTCCGCGAGCATCAAGGCCGCGGCGGAGGTGATCGACTTGCTCATCGAGTAGATGCGGAAAATCGTGTCGGTCTCCATCTTCTTGCCCGCCTCTCGGTCGGCGTGTCCATAGGCTTTGAGGTGCACGATTTTTCCGCCGAGTGAAATGCCGACCACGCCGCCGACGAGTTTTCCGTCCTTCACCCGCTGATTCATGATCCGGTCGACTTCGGCAAAGTCTGGGGCGGTCTGTTCCGCAGTTTGTGCTTTCTGCTGCTGGCGTTTTTGTTTCTTCGCCTTGTTTTGGGCGGAGGCGGGAACGACGAGCAGGCAGGCGAGGGCGGCGGTGAATAGTGCGGGCAGGAGTCTCATGGCGACAGCGTACAGGATGCGCTTTGTGGCAGAAAAGAACTTTAGAATCGGCGGACGTTTTTTACCCGTTCAACAACTTGTGAATAAGCCGGTGACAAGTTATTGGCTGATGCGAGTTCAGCGCCTACCGCCACCACCAGGTGGCAACCCATCGGTCGAAGAAACGTATGGATCATCGCTCCCGTGGACAAGCCCGAATCAGCGGGTGAACGCCAATGCTGTAGCATGATGTAGCACGGTTTTGAAAACCGTGTTCGTGGCGCGGATTTGCAATCCGCGGGAACGACGATTGGAAGCTCTAGGGTCTCACTGCGCTCGTTCGGCCAACCCCAGCCCGAGTGAATCACGGAATACAATTCCGTGCCACGGACACGGAATGCAATTCCGTGCTACAGCATGGCGAAGCCGGCTCCGCCGGCAAAACACTGATCACCTTCTACTCGCTTTTCCCGCTTCGGGCGAATGCTCATAGGTCATATTTATCGGAGTTCTCGAAGATCACGATCAAGAACTGGTCTGCGGCACTAGTGAAAGTGGAGAGATCTTTAGCAATATATGAACTGCAATCCTCAACAGATTGTTCGTCGTCTACATGAAACAAATTTACCTCCCATCGATACCGCTTTGTTGACGTTGTCCGCGGTCCTTCCGCATAAATCTTAAGGGTTGGAGGAGGGGCGGATTCAACGTCGCACTCGAACGCATGGTCTCCGAAAATGTTTTGCAGCGCCGGGACAACCTCTTCAAATGCCTTCTCGGTGGCATTTATAGACAACATCGATCCATTCCATTGTTCGCGAATAAGTTCACGCCCGAGTTCGGCCAGGCGCGACGTGATGTCGTCGGCTTCTTGTTCATTCATTCATGAACTCCAATGGGTTCCTACAAAAATTCGACCGTACCATCCGTACCGTTGACGCGCACCGACTGCCCTTCGGACACCCGCTGCATCAGGCCCGGAATACCGGTGATGGTCGGTAGCCCGAGTTCGCGGGCGAGGATGACGGAGTGGGACAAGGGACTCGCCTGCTCGAGCAGCAAGGCGCGTGCCTGCGGGAACAAGGGCGCCCAAGAGGGATCGGCTTGCACCGCGACCAAGATCGCGCTTTCGATCGCCGGATGCTGGTCGGCCGCACCGGACGCGAGCACGATTTCGCCTTCGACCGTGCCGGGACAGCAGCCGGCGCCGTACAGGATTTTGGCCGGCTTGCGGTCGTCGATCGCGGTGTCTTTGAACTGGTTGCGATGGTACACCATGCCGAACGTGGCGAAGCGGCCGTCCGGCGGCTCCTCGGTGGCGAGCGCCGCGTCCTCGGCGCGGCGCAGGTCGGCGAGGCCTTGCAAATCGCTGCACAGCGCGGTGCCTTGGATGTAATTGCGCAGTTCGTCGAGGGTCAGAAAAAAGACGTCGCGGGGTTCGCGCAGAATCCCCTCGTTGGTGAACCGGCGGCCGATGGCGAGCAGCACGTCGCGCAGCATGGCGTAGACGCGCGACTGGGCTTTGAGCAGCTTGTCGCGGTTGCGGGTGGCGTTGCGGGTGCGCGTGAGCAGGCGTTTGAAGCGGATGCGTTGCAGCTGGCCGAGGGTGTCGCGAACCACCAGTTCGGCTTCGACGCGGTTGTGTTCGTTGCGTTCGCGGATGCCGGTGAAGTTCGGCGGGGTGCTACCGCGCAGAAACGCTTGCAAGACGCGAAACACCGGCGTCGGATCCTCGCGCAGAGTCACAGCCTCGAGGCGCATGCCGGGCGGACAGGCGTCGCCGTAAACCGCAAGCAGTTCTTCGTATTGCTCCTTGAAGGCTTCGTCCTCGCGCAGCGCGGGCAAGCGCCGAGCGAGATCTTCCGGGCTGCGTTCGAGCAGCTCCTGTTTGAGCGCGGGTTGCAGCGAGGCGGTTTGCGCAAGTTCGGTGAGCAGCGCGACGGATTCCGTGCCGTCGAAGCCGCCGATGCCGCAGAGCAGATCGTTTTGCAGGGTGCCGTTGACGTCGCGACAGCGCTCCATGCAGAGGGTGCGCAGACGTTCGTAGCTGATGATGGTGTGCAGGTCGTTGATCAGCGGCGTTTCCCATTCGCGGATGACGAAGGACTCGATTTCGCGGTAGAACGCCATCAATTCGTGCGGCCGCAGCCCGTCCAGATCGCGGCTGCGCCAGTCGGACAGGTGGCGTTCGACCTCGATCAGAAAACGCGGCACGCCCCGCTTGAGTTTGCTCAGCGCGCGACGCAGGTGCCAGGCCGAACGCAGGTTCTTCGGCGCCTCCAGCAAGGAATCGAGCGCGCTCGGGCGGTGTTCGCTGTTGTCCCAGGTGGTCGAGCCGAGTCCGGTGTAGCGGTCGATCGCCTCGCCGTAGCGGTCGTGCGACGGCAGAATGCCGACCAACTCATCCCACTGATCCAAGTTGTGCACCACCCGTCCGCGAACCCGGCCAAGCAGGTGCGGAAAAATGCCCTGCTTGTCGACAATCGTATTCCACGGCACGCCGACCGCGCGCGCGAACTGCAAATGACTGAGATGATGCACCCGGCGCAGCACGCTGAAACAGAGCGGCGGAATGATGTGATTGTAGCCCTCCATCATCGCCGAACGCCCCCAGCGAATCTCGTTGCCCGCCGCCGGACCGTCCTCGGCGATCGCGTCGAGCGCGCGTGTTTGTAAAATGAAGACCTGACCCTTGGTGTCCACCGCGAACTCCACCTCCTGCGGGCGGCCGTAGGCGGCTTCGATCCGTTTGCCGGCCTCGGTGATCGCAGTCACCTCGCTCTGACTCAGGCTGCGCATGTTCTGCCGCGTCTCCGGCACGGCGGTGCGCATGAGTCCGGTTCCAGTCTCGGCGTTGCGCACCATCTCCTGTGCCTTCGGCGCGACACCGGCCGTACTCTCACCGCTGCGCTTGTCGACGCGGAAGGTGTCGGTCGCCAAGCCGGCGCTGACCAAGCCCTCGCCGCAGCCCCACAACGAACGAATGTGGACCAGCGACAAGTCGCGCGGTTCGAGCGCGATGGTGGTCATCACGCCGCTGCTACGCGCGTCGATCATGTCCTGCACGATGACCGCCGTGACCATGCGTTCGGGGTCGATGCCTTGATCGAGTCGGCTTTGGATCGCGGCTTCGCTGAACCCGCTGGCCCACACGCCGAGCACGGCGCGGCAGACATCCTCTTCGTCGCGTTGATACAAAAAACTTTCCTGCTGGCCACCCGCGGGCGCGCCGATTGGTGCGCCGCGAACCGCGATGGTGCCGTGGTTGTCCAGGCACTGTTTCATTGCCTGCGAAATCTCGTACTTGAGTTCGAGCGGCATTTTGGCGGCGAGCATGATTCGCTTGATCGCCTCGGCGACTGGGCCGACCATGCCGCGGTCGCTGCGCACTTTGTCGATCTCCGCCGCCACACTGGCGGCGCGTCCGGAGTGGACCAGCGTGTCGTGCATCGCCTGCGGCGTGACCGCAAACCACTTTGGCACGGTTTCGCCCAAGCGTGCCAGCCGAGCGAGGTGCATGCCTTTGTCGCCGGCGGTCTGGCGGGATGCTTGGTGCGGCGCGACAATCCCAGGGAGTCCGGGATGATCTAAAAAGTGAGCCTCGTGTGCCATGCGGCAGGATCTAGCAGGCGTTCGGGGAAAGGCCAAGTCAGGATGAACGGCAGGATCGCGCGAATGCGATACAGGACCATGATAGAGTAAGGGGAACTTCTATTTGTGAATCAAGCCAGACCATTGATCTTTCGCCATGCAAATCGGTATTTCGTATTGTTCCCTTCGAGGTCTGCACTATAATTTGGTACATGAACGAAATTACCAGAGATCCGGAGATACTTGGTGGCGTACCAGTTTTTCGAGGAACGCGAGTGCCTGCGCGCAATCTCTTCGACTATCTGCTACACGGAGACAACGTGGCAGCATTCTTAAACGATTTTCCCACCGTTTCTTTTGAGCAAGTACGTCAAGTGCTGCAGGCGGCAGAAGTTGCGGTGGAAGGAAACGCTGCCTAAGCACAATGAAAGTCATTCTCCTTCGTGCAGTGAGCAACCGACTTGATGACCTTCTACCCTTGGTCCCCTCAATCATTGTAGCATTGGACTCAGGGCAAGCGCAGGGCGTCGTCCAAATCGGATAGTTCAGACTCTCGGACTGCCTCCTTATAAGAAGGCGGTGCGACCCCGCTGGAAACGTGCGCTACTTTTCCGACATTCCCTACATCCGTCCGACCGACACCATTCCCAGCAACCCAATGCCGTGCGCGAGCACTTTGGCGACGGCGGAATACAGGCTGGCTCGGGTGTGTTTGAGCGCCTCGGGTTCGGACTTCAACACGTTCAATTCTTTGGTGTTGTACATGCTGTTGGACAGCTTGGCCAATTCGTAGAGATAGGTGCAGAGCAGGTGCGGCGAGTAACGCGCGGCGGTGCGTTCGATTGCCTCATGGTACTTTTCGAGGGCGAGCACGACGTCCTGTTCGCGTTGGTGGCTGAGCAAACTGAAGTCGACAAGTTCGGGATTGATCGGCTCGCCCATCTTCCGCTGGATCGAATTGGCGCGCGCGATCGGATAGAGCAGGTAGGGACCCGTGTTGCCCTTTGGGTCGACCCACTCCTTTAAGTTGAAACCGATCTTGGTGTCGCCGTCCTGCTTGAGCATGCCGTAGCGAATCGCGGCGAGCGACACGGCGCGCGCGATGGAGGTCTGCTCGTCGGGGGTGAAATCCTGGCCGTCGAGGAAGCGTTCGTTGATCGCGGCGGTGAGTTCGCGTTGGAGTTGGGAGAACAGGACGACGTTGCCTTTGCGGCTACTCATCTTTTCCATGTTGCCGTCGTCGTCGCGGATCTCGACTTGGGCGTAGCCGTGGTGGTGGCAGTTGGGCGCTTGCGCGTAGCCCATGAGTTCGAGGCACTTGAACACTTGCTGGAAGTGCAAGCTCTGTGACGAGTCGACGACATACACCGAACGATCCACGCCGTACTCTTCGAACTTCTTCGAGGCGAGCGCGAGATCGCGGCAGGCGTAGGTGGCGGTGCCGTTGCTTTTGATCAGAATCGCGAAGCCCAGCCCGAACTCGGTCAAGTCCGCGCCGACCGCGCCTTCGCTTTCGACGAACACGCCTTTGGCTTGCCACTCCCGAACCAGCGCCTTGCTCGACTCGGCGAAATCGCTCTCGTAAAACCAGGTGTCAAAGCGGCAGTTAAGCCAGTCGTAGATCGCGTGGAACTCGGCCATCGACCACAGCTTGGTCTTTTCCCAGAGCTTGTTCATCTCGGGTTCCTGCTCCTCGAGTTGCAGCAGAATCGCGCCGACTTCCTGGGTGCGCCGCGCGTGTTCGGCGAGCGCCGAAGGATGGTCGCAAGTCTTGAAAATTTCCGCGACTTCATCGCCGAGCGCGGCGGAGTCCGGCAGCGTGGCGATCTGCATGGTGTCGCCTTTCGGCATGCCGAGTTCGGACTCGCTACAGATCATGCCCGAACTCCGCACGCCTTTGAGTTCCTTCTCCTCCACTTCTTTACCGGCCACCCGCAGTCCGGGTGCGGCCCAGCCGACGAGGTCGCCTGCGGCAAAACCAGTACCACCACAGACGACGGTGCGGGCGCCCACATGCGTTTCCAGTTCGACGACGGACCACTTTTCTTCATCGGCATGCGGCTTCACCGAGTCCACTCGCGCCGCGACGACACCGGGCGCCGGCGCGTTGGTGAGCGAACCGAGGTCGAGCTTGTCGGTCGCCTTCACGTACAGATCGCCGAGAAACTCGCCGAGATTTTCGTCCGGCACTTCGCCTTTAAATTCGTTTTTGAAATACCAAAGGCAGCGCGCGACGTGGGTACCTTCATCGCCGATGTAGTTAGCGGCGACGACCTCATGGCCGACCCATTCGAAGATCCGCACCAACGCGTCGCCGAGTGCGGCGCAACGGGCGTGGCCGACGTGCATGGCTTTGTGGGTATTCGGCTGCGAGTACTCGACCATGATTTTCTCGTTCCGGTTCGGACGCGGTTCGAAGTAGGAACCGTCGAGGATCGCGGGGAGCATCTGGTCGGCGAGCGCGGCTTGGTTCACCCGGAAATTGAGGAAGGGGCCGATGGCGGTGCAGGCGGCGATCGCCTCGGTCGGTTCGAACATCGCGGCCAGTTCGCCGGCGATCTTCGGCGGCGCTTGGCGTAATTCTTTGGCGAGGAAGAAGCACGGCACGGCAAAGTCACCGTGGTCGCGCTGCTTGGGCACTTCCACGAGATCCTCGATCGAGGCCGCGTCTTTTTTTAGGTCGAACGGGGGTTGCGCGAGCGCGTTCGCGAACCATACTGAAATCTGTTGCCGAAAATCCATGGCGGGTGCATATCCGCCGCCGAACCTGTTGCAAGGACCAAGACGGATGAAGATCGACCTGACCCAAGACGACTATAGAAACCTCCTCGACCTCCTCTCCATCAGCGGCTTCGTGCTCGGCGCCGACCTCGAACAGCCCAAGGCGGTTCTCGACGGCTACGAGGCGCTGGCGCAGAAAATCTATTCCTATGCGGGCGCGTTCGAGGCGGAGCACTTGGTCGAATTTTTCCCCGAGGAGGGCAAGGCCGTCCCAACGCTGGAGTTCGAACAAACCAGCCACTTTCTCGAGGTGGTCGAGGACTACAACGACTTCGTGTTCTGGGAGGAGTTGGTCGGCCGACTCGCCGAGCAGGATTTGATCCGCGACATTGGTGAGGCGGCGGTGATCGACATGCCGTTCAACGAACGGGTGAACCGGGAAATGGAGTACGCCAAGCCGTACTGGGACGAGTTCGAGAAACACGGGCTCTCGCGGGTTCGAATCGAGAACTGAAACCGGCGCGGAACATAGTACGCATAAAAAATGAATGCGGCAGAGCTACTCGAAAGGCAGCGAAGCGCCGGCTTTCCTGCGCGATTGATCAACCATCATCGGATCGTTTCCGAGGTCGCGTCCAGCTTAGCGACATCGCTCATTTCGATCGGACTGACGATTGACGCGGAGAGGACCGAGCTGATGGCGTCCATCCACGATATTGGTAAGAGCGTTGCGACAGATGAACTTTCGGGACCTGGCAACACTCATGAAGAAATTGGCGTAGGGATCGCGGAGGAGTTTGGCTTGCCCTCGTCGATATCAAAGATTTGCAAATCTCACAGTTCGAAGACCGTGGAAGGCATGGACATCGAAGAGATCATCGTTCGACTCGCGGACAAGCTCTGGAAGGGAAAGCGGGACACGGACTTTGAGCGACAGGTGGTCGTCCGCTTTGCCGAGCAACTCGGAAAGGAGGACTGGGAAATCTTCATGGAAGCTGACAAGATTTTTGAGGCTGTCGCTGAATCTGGCCATCAACGATTAGAGGCAACACGGGCAGAACAAGATGTCTCCATTCACTGAACAACTCGATCAGATTCCGCCTTGACCACCGCGTCTTGGCAAATGTGCAGGCCTGTTGACAGAGCTACAGGACCTCAGGCCGCAGGCCCCAAACCACTAATCACTCAGGGGCCGCAGGCCTGATAACTGATCACTGATCACTCGGGCCGCAGGTCCTGACTCGCCACTGATCACTCAGGCCAAAGGCCGCCCTTCAAAATCCGCGCCGCCGCCAGCGCCGCGCCGCAGCCGTTGTCGATGTTCACCACCAACAAACCGCCGGCGCAACTCGCCAACATCGAACTCAACGCGGCTTGGCCGCCGACCGACACGCCATAGCCGACGCTGGTCGGCACGCCGATCACCGGCTGCTTCACCAAGCCGGTAAGCACCGAGGGCAACGCGCCTTCAAAACCGGCGACGCAGATGAACACTTTGCAGTCGGACAGTTCGGGCAGACGACCCAGCAAGCGGTGCAATCCGGCGACGCCGACATCCTGGATCAGCCGTGCCTCGACCCCAAGATGTTGCAAGGTGAGCAAGGCTTCGCGGGCGACGGGTGCGTCGGAGGTGCCGGCGGAAACAATGCCGACCGGGCCGAGAGGATCCGCCGAGTTCGAAGCGTCTGCGTTCTGCTCGCCGAACAGTAAGCAACGCGCGACCGGATCGTAGTCGCCGCGCAGCTGCGCGGCTTTGTCCGCTTGCAGACGGGTCACCAAGGCGGTCTCGCCTTCGAGTTGACGCAAAATCGCTTGCAGTTGTTCGACCGATTTGGACTCGCCGTAGATGATCTCCGGCATGCCGGTGCGTTCGGCGCGTTCGCGGTCGAGATGAATCTCGTCGTCGGGATTGGACGGGGTCGATGAACTCAAGAAGCCGCCTTGGGGTTCAAGCTTAGATCGACCACCTTTTTCATCTCGAGCGCGGGTACGGCGCGATTGAGTTTACCGGAAACAAAGCCTTCGGGATCGAACTCCACCGAGGCGAAGCCGAGCGCTTCGAGACGCGGCACGAGCGTCGCTTCGAGTGCCTGCAGTTCGCTCACACGCGCCGCCGGCACTTCGACCCGCGCCTTCGGACCCTGTTCGTCCTGATGATGCCGAACCCGCGCGACCGGAAAGCCCGCTTGATCGAGCAGTGCTTCAGCGTCCTCGATGCGGCGCATCTTTTCCGGGGTCACCCGTTGGCCGTAGGGAATGCGCGAGGCGAGGCAGGGCGAGGCAGGCTTGTCGTGGCAGTCGAGTTCGAAGTGGGCGGCGAGGGCGCGGACCGCAGCTTTGTCGAGTCCGCATTCGCCGAGCGGACTGCGCACTTGAAACTCGCCGGCGGCGATCAGTCCGGGACGGTAGTCGCCGTGGTCGTCGGTGTTGGTGCCGTTGAGCACCCAAGTCGTCCCACCCTTCTCGCCGGCGTCGCTGCGTTCGCGGGCGATCGGTTCGAGTTCGGAGTAGAGGCTGCTTTTGCAATAGTAGCAGCGGTTGGTCGGGTTGAGAAAATAGTTGGGGTTGCTCAGTTCGCGGGTCTCGATCACGCGTAGCGGCAGAGCGTGCGCGGCGCAAAAGGCTTTGGCGACGACCAGTTCGCTGCGCTTGAGTGACGCCGAGGAGGAGATCACGGAGAGGCTGCGTTCGGGGCCAAGAAAGCGGTAGGCCAAGAACGCGACCAAAGAGCTATCGACCCCGCCCGAGAACGCAACCACCGCATCCGGACAGTCGGCAAACCACGCCGCGAGGCGGTCGAGTTGTTGCTCGATCTGCGGGTCGATTTGCCGGTCCGGGCTAGGATCGACGGAGTGTTGATGGGCTTGGTCCATGGCCCGAGCGTACTGCATCCGCTTGCGTGGGTTCAACCTCTTTGCAGGATTGTCAGCCCCCCCCACCCCGCGTCCCTTCAACCGCTGGATTTTTTCAATCCGAATCGGAGAAACGGCGCGAGGGACCCTCGCCCTCCAGAATTACTGAAGATTCAGATCGATCACCCGGTCTTGCGGCAACTCGGCACCGGCGAGTCGGGCAACCGCCGGCGGGACATCCATCAGGCTCAGCAGCCGATCACAGTGGTTCTCCGTCGGAATGATGTTCGGCCAACGCACAATCAGCGGCACACGCATGCCGCCTTCGAGAACCTGTTGCTTGCGGCTGCGGAACGACTGGTTGTGCGCTTCGTGTTGCGCGCCATTGTCCGAACTGAACAACACCAAGATATTGTCGACCAAATCGAGCTGGGCGAGCGTGTCGAACAGTCGACGGAGAACCATACGAAACCCATCACCCTCTTGATTTCCATTCTCACATCTTCAACGATACCGGCTCCGCCACCTATTATAAAATGCTATCCTATCTACCCTGTTTTTAATTTCCATGTCCTCCACCATCAGTTTTTACCAGCAGGCGATCCAACGCCAGATCAAGCAACTCCGCATTCTCAAAGAACGGCAAGGCTGGGGCCCGGCCGCTAAGGTAAAGCTCGAACTCGAACTCGCCCAAGCCTTTCACATCGTGCGCAAACTTTGCCACGGCCAGCTCGAACTCGACCTCGTCTACCTCGAATTTCCCACCCGCGTCTACGCCGCCAAACCCGGTAAAGGGCCGCCGCCCCTCGGCAAGTCGCTCAAACCCCATTACGTCATGAAGGATCCGGTTCTGGTGCCACAAACCGTCGAGGCGATCTGCGAGCTGTTCGCCGACAACGCCGTGTTCGACATCGTGCAAGCCCCCGACCGCCGACTCGGCTCGGTCCTCGCCGCCTCGGACGCGGGCAAGGCCTCGCAGCTGTTCGAAATCACCATTCTCGACCTGCTGGAGTTGTTGGAGGAAGTCGCCAGCTAGCGCTAATTTCCGCCGGCAGACGGGCGAGCTGTAGCACGGACTTGCAGTCGTGTTTGTGGCTCGGATTTTTAATCCGAGAGATGCGGCCAACATCGATTTGCACTACGCGCTGGACCTCTGAACCTCTGGATCTCTGGTTCGAGCGTCTCGTGAAGGACCGATGCGTCGGCGGCTCTTTGCCATCTCAGGATCTCGCGACCCGTGTTCCTTAGCGAAGACGCTAATCGATCCAAGGCCGCGCCTGTTTGATCTCGAGCTGACCGGCGGCGGTGATCTTGAACTCGATCTCCATCGCCCAATCCTGATTCACCGGCGGAATGCCGTACAGGGATTTGAAGTGAAAATGGATGGTGTTCATCTTGTCCTTCAGATCTTGCGCTTGGGGCTCGGTCAAGATGGTGGTCCCATCCGGAACTTGGTTCGAGAAGCGGATGTATTGGATCTCATAGGTGGCCGTCGCGAGCGAGGAAATCAGAAACTCCTCCGGGATCGATTCGGCGTTTGGGTTGGTCACAAGGTCCTCCCCCAACTGCACGTTGATGTAATGGCCGCGCCAGCGGGGATCGTAGATGTTCTTGGTCACGCCGACGCCGTTGGCCTGCTCGTCTTTGTAGTTGGGGTGGACGAGAATCCCCATGGCGGCAGCGAGGTGGTCGATGCGCCAGAACGCCCGTTCCTCGAACGCGCGGTAGTTCCACAAACTGGCCCAGACCTGCTTGGCGCTTTTCTCAAAGTGGCCTTCGCTCGGCTTGTGCGTGAACGAGCTGTATAGCCCGGCACCGCTAAAGCCGGCGAGGTCTTCGTTGTTGGTGCTGGACCGAGCCCGAACCGAGCTGCCGACAGGAAATTGCGCGTGCATGTCGGCCAGAGCGGTGCGCATCCACACCGGCAGAATTCCATTCTCGATGTTGGTCCGGAAAATCTTGAGAAATTGTTCTCGGGTCGTGGCATCCGCTTGAAAAACCGGATCGGCAATCATCGCTTGGGCGGCCGTGTAGAAGCCGTTGTGCTTCATGAATTCGTCGTAAAAGTAGAACGGCACGGCGAAGCCCTGGGACGGCGAGTTGGCGGGCAGAATCCGGTTGAGTTCGGCAACATTGGCCGCCTTCGACCCGACCGCGCTGGCATCGGCAAAGCCGAGCTGGGCGAACGACTGAATCGTGGTGGCGGTGAGGTCACGCACCGGAATTTGATCGGTGGTCGGACGAATGCTTTGAAACCAAGCATCGACCTCCGCCTGGCTGGCAGCACGGATCTCGAAGCCGTCGGGCCCGACCCGGTAGTAGACGTTCTGGCCGATCAGCGGGGCGATCTCCGGATGAATGGCGGCGTTCGCGATGAAGGCGTTGGGCGTGTCGTTTTGTTTGGCCTTGAGGTTGATGTGCGACAGCGGCGTCTGCGGAATTTCGGTCATGATACCGGACACGTGGGTGAGATCGTTGGGGATGGTGCGAAAGATCACGATGTCCCGCACCGACAGCGTCTCGGCACCGGTGACCAAGCGCAGCCGGCCGAAGGACTCCGCCTCGTGCAATCCCGTGTAGCTCACATTGCCGAACAGGGTCTCGGTCGCGATGCGGCTCACTTGCGAGGCGTCAAAGGCGGCGGCTTCAAGGCGCATGCGTTCGCGTTGGGTTTCGCTGGCAGGGTGGTAAGCAATGTTGCCATCGACGAACGGCATCGAGGCGGCGATCATCTCGTACGCGGTTTCGATATGCCGGAACGGGATCGGATCGGTTGGCCAGAACTCCACCGTGTACATGCCGGAGCGACCATCCGGCCCCACGAAGTTGTCGTGCGAGATCAGACTGCCGACGAGATTTTTGCGGTTGCTGCTAAAGTAGCTGTCGTTGTTGAATAGGGTGTTGTCGAGGTAGCGACCGATCTCGCGGGCGAAGAAAAAGTGGAATTCGTGCCGGTTGCTATCGGAGAAGTAGAGTTCGGGCCGGTTGGTATCGACGTTGAAGATCAGAAACTTCACCTCGCGAACCGACTGGGCGCCGGGGCGGTTGTCGCGGTTGGACAGACGTTCGAACTCGGCGCGAGTCGGAAGTTGCACCGTGCCGTAGATGTCATCGATGCGCGGTGCTGGATTGAGCGGATTGAAGCGTCCAGGCAGCGCGAGTTCGAGCAGATCATCGAGTCCGTCGTTATCCAGATCGCCCGGATTGTTGCGGTCGTAGACTTCGACGTGGAGATAGTCGTGCCCCTTTTTAGTGTACGCCGAATCGGCCAGCCAAGTCTGGGCCGCGCTGCCTTCCGCCAGCGCCACCGCGCGACCGGGACGGTTCGCGAGTTCGGCGTGTCGACGCAAAACGAAATAAGCGCCCGGATCCGCTGCCATGGCCAGCCGCATCTTGCCGCCCGGGCTGCGTTCGGCATCCACGATCACCGGCGAACCCGCCAAGGCCACGAACCCAGCCAAACCGAGTGGAACCATCAAGAAATGAATCCAACCGCGGACGCTTGGTCGTAAAGAGTGAAGAGATAACATGGTTTGCATTCTAATCACTATACACGTTTCTTGTTCTTTTGTATTTATAAATGTGATTTTTTCACACCACTCTGTTTACGGTCGTCGATACATGAGACTGAGATCGAGTTTTAAATCACCGGACGACTCGTGCCGGAACAAAAAAAGCCTCCGCGAGAGGAGGCTTTTTGCAAGGGGAGAAAAGAAGAACCTAGCAGGCTGTTGAAAAATTACGTCGTCTGAAAAACGGAGAACATCTTTCCCAGCGAGAAGCCGATGAGTGATAATATAAGCCTATTTGAGCTCTTCGGCGACGATGCTGGGGGCGAAATGAATCCGTTTTACCCGATCCGAGTTTTTCAACGGCCCGTTAGACGTACTTGGATTCTTTTTTCAGTTCTTTCACCAGCAGGTAGTAGAACACCGGACGTTGTTTGCTACGGTTGCTGGGTCCGATCTTTTTGATCGCTTGGGCCATGGCTTTGTCGAGGGCGGGGTCGTCGGGGCAGCCGAGTTTTTTGATCAGGAAGCTCTTCTTGATGGTTTCCAGTTCGTGCTTCTGGCTGGTGGCGACCGTACGCGCGTCGCGGTTGTAGAGAGATGGACCGAGTCCTTTGGCGATGGCCTCGAGGAGGTTGTCGTCGCAGGCGATGTTCTGTTTCTTCATTTGGGCTTTGGCCGAAGCCACGACTTTATCGAATTTACTCATGTGTTTTCCGTATTGAGGATGATGTGATGAAAAGTGTTTGTAGGTACAGTTCAGATAGACTCGTTGTTACAATACGTACATTTGTGATTCCAAGTAAATTGCGCCCTTTAGCCGGTGTAATCAGCGGTCAGGAATCAGTTGGACCTGCCCTTCGAACAAATTTAGTGATACCATCGTCCGAAACCGCCGCAGGCCTCAAACCCGAACCAAGCAAAGCTCAAGCCCGCAGGGCGCAACTACTGATTGCTGATTACCGATCACTAATGACTTCATTCTCGTCGTGACCCGCCTCCCTGTTATTTTATTGTTCGTTCTGCTCGCCCTCCCCGGACACGCACAAGAGCCGGGATACACCGAGGACAAGGCGCTCGGTGGCGGCATCACCGAACTCGGCCGCTCCCTCACCGATATCCGCCGCGCCCTCAAACCTTGGCAGCAACCGCGTCCGGCAGCCGTCGCCGAAGCGCGGCGACTGGTCCCCCTGCTCGAGGCGGCATCGTTCAAGGAACGCGAACAAGCCACGGCCGCACTGTTCGACTTACTGCGCGAGTCCGAACCCGTCGTCCGCAAACACCTCGACCCCGAAGGCGACCACCCCCCGGAAACCCGCGCCCGCCTGCGCTGGCTCAGCCGTGCCGAACTCAACGACCCGGTCATGCCCCTGCGCGGCCTGCTCGAATGGATCCGCGTTCAGGAACTGTCCTCACTGCTCCCCGAACTTGCCGCCATCCGCTCGGAAAATTTCGACCCCGCCCTCGAACGCCAGTTCGTCGACCTCGTCCGGCAACTCGCCGCCAACAAAAACAACGACCAAGACCACCGCGTCACCCTGCTCGCCTGGAGCAAACACGAACGCCCCCTCCTCCGCCGCGCCGCCAGCCAAGCCTTGAGAACGATTGAAGACCTGACCCCATTGCTCGACGATCCCGACGAGGACACCGCCCTCGAAACGGCCATCCGCCTCCTGCAAAACCGCGATGGGGACAAAGCCGAGGCCATCAAAACCTTCAACTGGCTCAGCAAATCTTTCGATGCATCCATCGCCGCCCGCGCCGACTGGGCGGCGGAGACCGCCAGAACCGGAGGCGGGTTCGACCTGCCAACCAGCATCGTCTCAGCCGCCAACTCGGCCGAGGGCGAACGCGGCCTCGTCATCGCTGGCGGCAACCAGCCCGAGGTGCACCGACTCGCCCCCGACGGCACAAAGATGGCCGTATGGAAGTTCGACGTCGAGTTCATCGGCGATGTCATCCCCATGGCCAATGGCCACTTTCTATTAGCGGTAAGCGAACAGCGCGGTCGGTACGCGCTGCTCGGTATCAACGAACGAGGCAAGGTCGTCTGGCGCGAACGACAACCCGACTACGCCTGTCCCAACCTGCTCTCGAACGGACATATCATCGTCACCGACGGCGACGAAGTGCGCGAACTCGACCGTAATCGCAAGGTGATCTGGCGCTACACGATCCAATCCGACCGGGGCCGCATGGCTTGGCGGACGAACACCGGCACCACGCTGGTGGCGCTCACGCGGGCCGTGCTAGAAGTCAATGAGGAGAAAGAGATCATCTGGCAGATGGCGTTTCCCACCGACTATGTAATCAGTTGCCAAGGCCTGCCCAGCGGCAACCGCCTGCTCGTTCTCGGAAGCAGCAACCGAGTCATCGAAGTCACCCCGGACAAACGAATCGTCTGGGAGTGGAAGGCCCCCGAAGGCGTGGATCTCTGGGACAGCTTTCGTCTCCCCAACGGCAACCTTCTGGCAAAAACCAAAGGCGGCGCGCTGGAACTCAGCTACGGAAAACGACTCCTCTGGCAAACGGCGTTCGGCAATGCCGGACATGTGCGGCGGCTTTAGTCGCGGAGGCGACTAAAGCCAGTGATCAGTGATCAGTGGTCAGTCATCAGTCTTCAGTGATCAGTCATCAGTGGTCTCGCCCTTGCGAGCTGATTAGTGGTCAGTGGCTCCGTAGTTCGTGACTAAATGAGTCAAACGTTTCAGATTGCCTTGGTGAAGCCACCACAGTTGTCGCAGGTGGCACCGTCTCTCCGAGCGGTGTCGGGCCGCCTCTCTCCAGAGAGGTCGGCGCTGGTTCTGGTGGTCGTTCGCCATCGAAACCGGAGTCGGGAGGACCCTGGCTCTCCAAGTTTTTGAATGTGGAGGAACTTGTCTGTTGAATTTTTGCCTCAAAGAACATGCCGATTTTTGGCCCCGTAACGGGACGGTTTGTATCGCAACTTCGGCGAGTCTGCGGGATAAATCCCGCAGGCCAAACACGGGCTGAAGCCCGCGCTACCTACGATCGAGCCCCGCCGTGGTTCGTCGTAGAGGGTTCGGCGTCGGTTCGATGACGACGCCCGTAGGGCAAGCCGGGGACCGAACCAAGCCAGAAGAGGAGCCGCGTAGCGGTGGCACCTTGACCACGCCATCGAATCACGGCCCGGACTTACTTGCCGCTGGCCACAGCCGGCCGTTTACCGGCCTTTTCGCAATCCATCTCGCAGCCTTGGCACACGGGGCAATCAATACTCTCGCCCTTGTACGAAATGCTCGCGCCCCCGCAGTGCTGGATCGGTTTACGTTTGAACAACACACTCCCCGCGGCCATCGCGAGGATGCAGACGAGCAGAAATAAAAAGCCGACGAGGTAGACCATGATTTTCACATGGACCTGCGCCCGACCTCTGTCAAGTTCGCCTGAATCAGAACAACACCATTCAGCGTTGTCGGTCTATGACAGAGATCGGGGCAAAGGGTTCTCGCTTCGAACCAAGCCGAGCACATAAGCCTGTAAGTCCCACGCCGCTCAACCGAAATCCCATTATGGAAAATACACTCATCACCGGTGCCGGCGGTGGCGTCGGACGCGCCCTGTGCGCCCGCCTCCACGAACGCGGCGCAACCCTGCACGTCACCACCCGTGATCCCGGCCACCAAGCGGATCTCTCCTCCAACTTCAAGGCCACAGTGTCGACCTACGACGCGCTCGACGACCACACCACGCTCGAAGCCGCCATCAAAGCGGCCGCAGCCGAGCAACCGCTCACCGGTATCGCCAACTGCATTGGTTCGATCCATCTCAAACCCGCGCACAACACGAGCTTCGAGGACTGGAACCACACCCTCCGCACCAATCTCGACAGCGCGTTCGCCTGCGTAAAGTTCGGTGCCAAAGCCATGCTCAAAACCGGCGGTTCGATCGTGCTGGTGTCCACCGCCGCCGCCGCCATCGGGCTGCCCAATCACGAAGCGATCAGCGCCGCCAAGGGCGGCATCGAGGCCATGGCGCGTTCGGCCGCAGCCACCTACGGCAAATACAACATCCGCGTGAACGTCGTCGCTCCCGGCCTCACCCGCACGCCGCTCACCGAACGCATCACCGGCAACGAAGCCATGCTCAAAGCCTCCACCGCCATGCACGCCCTCGGCCGGATCGGCGAAGCCGACGAAGTCGCCGCCGCCATCGCCTTCCTGCTCGACCCCGAAAACTCCTGGATCACCGGCCAAGTACTCGGCGTCGACGGCGGACTCGGCAGCGTTCGGCGGTAGCGAGATCCGGGGAGCGGGATGCGGGTTTCGGGTTGCGGGACTTTGTCGATGTGAAACTTCGGGGCGGAATGGGCGCTTCGCGAGGCAAAGGAATTCTGGGCAAAGGAATGGGAGGCGACAGGACCAAGACTCATGCCAATCGATGTTGAATGACATTCGACCGACCCCAAACGCCGCCTTCAAGAAACTGACTGGATGGTGATGCGGTCTGCTTTTGACTCCCATTTTTCTGGGAACCTTTGTGACGGGAAAAGTCTACCAGATTCACATCGCAGAACAACTCATACCCGTTGTTCTCGAAGAGGGATCGAGGTCAAGTTTGCTGGCATGCAAATCTCCCCCGAATCATTCCAGCGGCCAAACCACAACGCTCCAAAACATCCAAACACTGCCAAAGAACGCCTTCCGCAACAGAGCTCATTCCTTTGCCCCACATTCATTTGCCTCCGCGCAGCGGCCAAACCACAACGCTCCAAAACATCCAAACACTGCCAAAGAACGCCTTCCGCAACAGAGCTCATTCCTTTGCCCCAAATTCATTTGCCTCCGCGCAGCGGCCAAACCACAACGCTCCAAGACATCCAAACACTGCCAAAGAACGCCTTCCGCAACAAAGCTCATTCCTTTGCCCCACATTCATTTGCCTCCGCGCAGCGGCCAATCCACCCAGCGAAACTCCCGAAACCGCAACGCGCAACGCGCCTCCCGCTAACACGCATCCCGCAACCCGCATCCCGCACCCCGCATCCCGCATCCCGCATCCTACTGTCACAAAAATAGGCCAAGGTAGGCTTGAACGTTTTACCGCATTCGCCATCCAAGCATCCACGACATGAAAATCACCCGCCGAAAACTGCTCACCACCGCCGCCCTGCCCGTTCTCGGCGGCGTCGGCGTGCTGGGCTACGGTTTTTTATGGGAAAGCGGCTGGCTCCGCGTCCGCGAGTTTGAACTCCCGCTCAAGGGCTTGGCCAAGCCGATCTCCCTGCTCCACCTCGCCGACCTGCACGCCGGACGCGACGTCCCCTGGTCCCTGATCGAACGCGGCATCGACCTCGGTATCTCACTCAAACCCGACCTGATCTGCCTGACCGGCGACTTCGTCACGCGCAAGATCTCAAAGGAAAGCCACTACGCCGATCTCCTCACCCGACTTTCCGAACACGCACCCACCTTCGCCGTTCTCGGCAACCACGACGGCGGGGGCTGGGCCCAAAAACACCGCGGCTACAAAAACACCACCGTTATGCACGACATTCTCGCGACCGCCGGGATCCCACACATGCTCAACACCTCCGTCCGCCGGTTCGGCATCAACCTCGTCGGACTCGGCGATCTCTGGGCCAAGGAATGCAAGCCGGTCGAAGTCTGGTCCAAGCCCCTGCCCGCCGGCCCGACCATCGTGCTCTCACACAACCCCGACTCCAAAGACGAGATTCCCTACGACTACGATCTCATGCTCTGCGGCCACACCCACGGCGGCCAACTGCGCATCCCCTTCACCGGTGCCACGCCGATGACCCCGGTTCGCGATCGCCGCTTTGTCGACGGACTCTACGAATGGAACGGCCGGCACCTGCACATCACGCGCGGCGTCGGCAACCTCATGCACGCCCGCATGAATTGCCGGCCCGAGGTCAGTTTATTGAAACTGAAACCCATGGCATGAAATCGCTACGCGACAGCGGGCCTGCGGGCTAAAGCCCGCTGACCAAACGCGGGCTAAAGCCCGCGCTACATGATTCATGGCGCCGCCGAACAACTTGGCTGCGTACGATCTGGCATAGATCCTTGCTTTGGTAGTTCGTGACTAAATGAGTCCAACTTTTCAGATTCCGTTGGTCGCAAGGATCGTTCAAAATCAAAAACCTGGAGGGCGAGGGGCCGCCCGAGCCGGTGCGGTTGAGGACGACCGAGATGGCAGCAGACTTTCGTTCGGGTCATCCCATTCGCTTGGGATCAAGCGGGTCCGTAATTTCAGGATGAAATGAACTCCGTGGAGCCAGTTGTCGCAGGTGGCACCGTCTCTCCGAGCGGTGTCGGGCCGCCTCTCTCCAGAGAGGTCGGCACTCGTTCTTATGGTGAACCCTGTAAAGGGTTCGGCGTCGGTTCGATGACCTTCGAATTTCAAAGATCTTTGGTCCGCCGTGCCGTCGCCGATCAACGATGCCCCCCCGCAACACCAAGGCAAGCGCTGCGGTAGCGTCCGGACGACTACCCCTCGACCAGATCGAAATAGCGCAAGTCCCACGACTTCAAATCCAACATCGCGCATCCCGGAACATCCGCCCGATACACCGCGCCCGGATTGATGACCCGCGTCAGCCCGACGGTTTTATCCGAACGCCGATGCGTGTGGCCGGTGATGATCAAATCGTAGCGCCCGCTATGAATCCATTCCTTCAGCAACTCGCGTTCGTGGCCGTGGATCACGCCGATGCGCGTGCCCGCCAGTTCGAACGCGGCCGTCGGCGCGACCGACACACAGGTCGTCGATGGAAAGTTTACGACCTCATCGTTATACAAATCGACATTGCCGAGCACGGCGTGCACCGGGATGCCGAGCGGATCGAACACGGCCGCGAGTTCGATCAGCACCGCCTCCTTGCCGACATCGCCGGCGTGCACCACCACGTCCGGATCGGCCGCCGCGAGCCGTTCGGCGGCGGCGCGGGTTCGGGGCACATGGCCGTGGGTATCGGAGAGCAAAGCGAGGTTCATATTATTTTTCCACCGGGACGACGATGCCACGCATGATGATGTTCTGACAAAACGCGAACAGAATAAAAGTCGGGATCGCCGCCAGCAAAAGTGAGGCGTAAATCACGCCTTCGCCGCTGCGTTGCTGCAACTGGTACAACCAAACCATCAGCGTCCACATGCGTTCGTCCTGACAGATGAGCAGCGCGAACATGAAGTTGCCGTAGGCACTCACGAACGCGTTCAGGGCGATCACCGCCAAGATCGGTTTACTCAAACTCATGGTGATCGTCCAAAACATGGTCCACTCCCCTGCCCCGTCCATCTCGGCGCTTTCGTAAAGTTCGCGCGGCAGCGAGTCGAAAAATCCCTTGAGCAAAAAGATGCTGTAGCCGTGCGCCATGCCCGGCAGAATCAGCGCCGCGAAGGTGTTCAGTAATTTGAGATCGCGCAGCATCAGAAAGATCGGAATCTGCGTCACCATCGGCGGGAAGGCCATGGTCAGCAGCATGAACAACAACAGTTTATACGTGCTGGCCGGTCGATAACGCGACAGGGCATAGGCGGCGAGCGGGTTCACTAACAGGGCGATCAGCACCGCCAGCAGGCAGTAAATCGCCGTGTTCAGAACGCCGCGTCCGTGCAGCACCAAATACTCCCACACCGCGATGTAATTGCGGAACATGAACTCGCGTTTAATCTCGCCGCGCCGCGACTGGAACGCGCGGTAATGCGACTCGCGTTGCGGCGGCCGAACCACATCCCAGCTCGCGAAGCCGCTGCCGAGCGCCTGGTTCGCGTTCGCGATCGACCCGTGTTGCATGCGCAGCCAATCACGAAACAAACCCTCCGTCGAATGCACCCGGATCGCCTCGACCGGGCAGCGGAGTTCGGTGCCGTCGGCGGCGCGCCAGCCGGCAAGGAACGCGGTCCAGTCACTCAAGAGCACGCCGTCCGTTGGTGGAGTGGCCGGCAGGGTCACTTCTTCAAATGCGCCCCAGTTCGAACCGTGCAGCCGGTTGAGAATCTCGACGGTGCCGTTCTTCGCCTGCAAGAACGCCTGCCAATCCGGCGCCGCCTCGGAGCCCACGCGCAGCCAGCGGAGATTGACCACGTTGCGCATGAAATCCTCCCAGTCTTTCTGTTCGGCCTCGGTTCCGTCGGCCGGAAACGAACGCGGCAACCTGACCTCGTCCCAGGACGCATGCGCGGTTCCGTGCGACTCGTTGTAGCCAGCGATCCCGCCCGGATACTGGGTACGGAGGAAATAGCTCTTATAAAATCCTTCGACGTTGAACCAACACCGCAGGTGCGCCCCCTGCTCCGCCTTGAACGAACGCAACTCCTCATAAAACGCGCTGGTCTGCAGCGCGTTTCGGCGCGGCAGATAATATTCGGGGGTCACGATGAACGCGTTCCAGTTCACGAACTCCATGCCGAGCGCTTTGTTTAGATCGACAATGTTATCGCCGTGCGTTGCAAGCAGGCGGCGCTTGAACGCGCGGAACTGCGCGGGCTGGGTTCGGGATAGGGGCGTGTACAAAAAGCCGAGCGCGTAATTCGACGAGGCCAACTCACCCTGTTCGGTAAAATTCTCCCACGCGTCGACAAAGGCCTCACGCGTTTCGGTCGGCGCTTCAATCGTCTCAAAACTTGATGCGTCAACATCGTAGGTCGCCTCCATCCGATCGAGCCGTTCGTTGAACAACCCTTCCACATATTTTTGATATAACCGTTGATCACCGGATTCCCCACCGCGCAAGAAGGTCGGCACCATGGTGAACTCCTTCTCGTCCACCGCACTTTTGGTGCTGCCGGCTAAAATTAGAAAAAATGGATACAGCATCGACACCGCGCCGAGCGTCAGCACGAAGTAAATCGAATAAATAAGCGCCCGCACCTTCCAGTGCTTTCGCCCGATGGGCGAGATTATCGGCACTTCACCCTCCTTTCGCTTATGGCAAGATCTTGCCATAGTGTGGCAAACCGTTGCCACTCTATGGCAGACCGTTGCCATAAGGTTCGGCCGCACGTTTTTTGTAATGCCTTTGTGCCACCGCTACGCGGCTCCTTTTCTGACGCCGCTCCGAACCCAGCCCTTGCCCCTACGGGGCTACAGACTGGGCTATTCAGGGTGCCACCGCTAACGCGGCTCTCAAAAATACTATTAACGAAGAAGGGTTTAAACCCGTTTAGAAAACCCTTGCGGATTATCGCCCGGGCGGGGCCGGCCTCCCACTTTTTTCTGTCGAGAAAACCGTTTTCAAAACCAGCTCTCTGTTTGGGATCGTGTAAATTTTTCCCGGCCATAAGCAAGGCCGGGATTACGCATCGCGTTTGAAAAGAGCCGCGTAGCGGTGGCACCCTGAATAGCTCCAACTGTAGCCCGCAGGGCAAGGCCGGGATTACGCAACGAGTTTGAAGAGAGCCGCGTAGCGGTGGCATCCTGAATAGCCCCGGCTGTAGCCCGCAGGCCAAGGCCGGGGTTACCCATCGCGTTTGAAAAGAGCCGCGTAGCGGTGACACCCTGAATAGCCCCGGCTGTAGCCCGCAGGGCAAGGCCGGGGTTACGCAAGGAGCATGAAAAGAGCCGCGTAGCGGTGGCACCCTGAATAGCCCCGGCTGTAGCCCGCCGGGCAAGGCCGGGGTTACGCATCGCGTTTGAAAAAAGCCGCGTAGCGGTGGCACCCTGAATAGCCCCGGCTGTAGCCCGCAGGCCAAGGCCGGGGTTACGCATCGCGTTTGAAAAGAGCCGCGTAGCGGTGGCACCCTGAATAGCCCCAACTGTAGCCCGCAGGGCAAGGCCGGGGTTACGCAAGGAGCATGAAAAGAGCCGCGTAGCGGTGGCACCCTGAATAGCCCCGGCTGTAGCCCGCAGAGCAAGGCCGGGGTTACGCAAGGAGCATGGAAAGAGCCGTGTAGCGGTGGCACCCTGAATAGCCCCAACTGTAGCCCGCAGGGCAAGGCAGGGGTAACGCATCGCGTTTGAAAAGAGCCGCGTAGCGGTGGCACCCTGAATAGCCCCGGCTTTAGCCCGCAGGGCAAGGCTGGGATTACGCATCGCGTTTGAAAAGAGCCGCGTAGCGGTAGCATCCTGAATAGCCCCGGCTGTAGCCCGCAGGGCAAGGCCGGGATTACGCAACGGGTTTGAAAAGAGCCGCGTAGCGGTGGCACCCTGAATAGCTCCGATTGCAGCCCGCAGGGCAAGGCAGGGGTAACGCAACGAGTTTGAAAAGAGCCGCGTAGCGGTGGCACCCTGAATAGCCCCGGCTGTAGCCCGCAGGGCAAGGCCGGGGTTTGGCAACGTGCTAGCGAAGGAGCCGCGTAGCGGTGGCACAAAGGCACCAAATCAAACGTCTGGCTAATGAACAACGACAGACAGCTTGCCACCTTCCATCTTCCACCTTCCATCTTCCGCGCCAGCGCCACCACCATCAGTCCTCACTCCCCGCCGCACGGAACTCGAGTCGGGAAAGAATCCGCAACTGGTACATGGTAAACAGGATCAACATAAACCCGAGGATCCAAGCCATCGCCGTCGCCGGACCGAACTTGAGATACATAAAGGCCTTATAAAAAATATGCAGACCCGCCACTTCGGTCCGCGCCTGCCCACCGGTCATCGCCAGAATATTGCCCGAACTATAAAACCACGCGCCGATAAACACGCCGACGAAATTGATGATCAACAGCGGTTTGAAAATCGGGAAAATAATAAATAAAATTTTATCGATAAATGTGGCCCCATCCATATCCGCCGCCTCATACAACTCGTCCGGAATCCCTTTTAACGCTGCCAGATAGATTAAACAACCCGGACCGATTCCCGCCCACACCAACGGGATCACACACGCGATCATCGCCGTGCGCGTGTCGCCCAGCCAATCCAACGCTTCCGGCGCGCCGGAAAATAAGGCCGCGAAAAATCCGATGTCCTTCATCTGCGACAAGGCCGGCATCGCGAGGCCAACGCAACCAGCCAACAGCATCAGGCCCGCGCCGATCCACAGCAGTCCGTTTCGATAGCTTTCCTGATTAAATAAACGCCGCGCAAACATCACGCACACCCAGCCCATCGCCGCACCGAGCGCGAGAAACGCAATCGCCGGAATATGCATGATCACACGGTTGAGCAGCCCCGTCGAGTCGGCGCCGTAAAAGCGTTTCCATAACAGGATCACCACGATCCCAGTGAACACGTGTGGCAGATAATAAATAGTCCGGTATAAAATTTTGCCGCGCGGCACCTCCTGCAATAAGATCGCCAGCCCGACCGGCGGCAGAAAGGTCAGCGCCATCACCAAAAAGCTGTACCGCAACGCGTCCCAGACCGACAGCCACCAGTCGCCGTTGAACAGCACGTTGCCGAAGTTATCGAGCCACACCCATTCGCTCGACCCCATGATCTTGTAATCCTGGAACGCCATGATCGAACCGCGCACCAGCGGGATATACTGCCAGAAAAAAATCGTCAGCAAGGCCGGGGCCAAAATACAGGCGACCACCACCGCCCGCCGCGACCCAATCTTCGGACCCGGCGGCGCCTTGAACAGCTTGGCGATCCACCAGAACGCGGCCGCAAACACCAGGGTCAGGGCAATTAAAAATACCGCCGCAGTCGCACGCCGCTTGCGCATTTCCTCGGCCGGCACTTCGCCCAAAATCTCGCGCCGGGCGGCCCCTCCCGCGTCTTCTATCAAGCCGCGCAGCACCGCCGCGCGTTCGTCCGGTTCGGTCGGTAGCCGGTCGGACAGCGCCAGTTGGTTGGCTTTTTTGATCGGCTTATCGAGGATGTCGTAGACCGGGTTCGCGAAGCGGCCGTAGGGTTCGGGCGTGCTTTCGTTGGTCGCGGTTTCGAAGGTCTCGCGCCAGCCGGGCGGGGCGAAGCGGATGAGTTCGGGATAGCCGTACTTCTCCAAACGCGTGGGATTGACGAAGCGGCCGAGTCCGCCTTCGACCAGCTTCTTGGTCTTGATCGCGACCGCCTCGTCCGAGTCGTACCAGCGAATGAATTCCCAGGCCGCGTCGCGCAGCGCCGGATGAGGAATGTCGGCGTAGAGCGACATCATTTTGCTGTTCAACGCCGCATTGCGAATCCCGGTCGGCCCCTTCGGCATCGGCGCGATACCGACCAGAGTCGGGTCGAAGGATTTGAGAAAAATCTCCTCCTGAATGGTGCCGAGCAGCATCGCGATATCGCCGTTTTTCCAGGCGAGATTGGCGGCGGCGAAACCACTGTCACGATAGGCGTAACCGCGCTGCGGCTTGCCGGTGGCATCGGTCCAGGGTTCGGTGCAGAGTTTGACGTAATACTCGAGGGCGGTGACGGTTTTGTCGATGTGTTCGGGGTCATCGAAGGCGACTTTCCAGGCATCGGCGGGGGTTGCAGCAGACGCGTCGTAGCGCAGCACTTCCGAACCCGTAGCCATCAGAAAGTCGAGCCAGCGCCAGCTCTCGTGGGTGGAGTTGCGCAGCGCGATCGCGGTGCGCCCGCGGGCCGGGTCGGCGAGTTTTTGGCAGGCGGCGTAAAGGTCGTCCCAATCCCAGTCGGCGTTCGGGTAGCCGAGTCCGATCTCGTCGAATCGGTCTTTGCGGAAGATGATGATTTTGCCGATGGTGCCGCCGTGCGGCAGCGCCCAAACGTGTTCGCCACCGGGGCCTTTACGTTGGATCACCTCGCGTACTTTTGGATGGATCCGAAACGCTTTTTCCTCCTCGGACATGGCGCTGAAATAACCGTCCTCGGGTTTGTCCATCGGATAAAGAAAGCCATTTTGAATGTAGGTGTCGGACTTGCGGAAATTCAGATAGATAATGTCGGGCGCGACCTTGCCGGCAATGGCGAGCAAGTCGGATTCGACCCCCTCGACTTTGATGCCGGAAAACTTTTCGATGCGCACTTCGACCTTGTCCCAATTGTAGTCGCCGTAACGGGCTGGGTCGGCGGCGTACTTGTCGCGATAGCGTTCGGCGAACCAGATCGGGAAGCGGCGTTCGAACTCGCGCACCGCGGCGGCGTTGGCGCGGATCGAGGTGGCGGTGCGCGCCGGGTCGATCTCCTCCCACATCCAATCGTGGACGGTGACGTGGAACACAGTTCGGTCCGGCAGGGCTTCGACGCGTCCGGCCTGGGACGGGAGGACGGAGCAGAGAAAAAGGAGAGAGAAGAGGAGGAAAAGCCAAGGCAAACTATTCCCATGTGGGAGGCGGGTGATCCCGGCAGTAGCACAGAATTGCATGGAGCAGACCGAAGCCATTGCTTTGAATCGTCGTTCCCGCGGATTGCAAATCCGCGCCACGAACACGGTTTTAAAAACCGTGCTACATGCCAGCTCCGCTGGCAAACTAAGACTCCAGTCGTCCGGCACGCAACCGGAGGGTCCGGCCCATTTGCGCTGCGACATCGGGGTCGTGCGTGACCACCACCAGCGCGGTGCCTTCCTCTTTATTGAGTTGCAGCAAGAGTTCGACCAACCCGTCGGCGTTGGCTTCGTCGAGGGCGCCGGTGGGTTCGTCGGCCAGCAGCAGTCCGGGGCGGTTGATCAATGCCCGAACCAGCGCCACGCGTTGGCATTCGCCACCGGACAGTTCGCCTGGGCGATGTTGTAGGCGGTCGCCGAGTCCGACGCGTTGCAGCAGGGCTTTGGCGCGTTGTTCGTCGTCGGCGCTAGCTTTGCCGGTGGCAAGTTTTGGTAGGAGCGTGTTTTCGACCGCGCTGCATTGCGGCAGCAGCCGGTGCGCCTGGAACACAAAGCCGAGTTGTTCCGCGCGGAACGCGGCCCGTTGCTTTTCATTCATGCCGCCGAAGGCATCGCCGTTGTACGCGATCTCTCCCGAACTCGGTACATCGAGCGCGCCCATCAAATGTAGCAATGTGCTCTTGCCCGAACCCGAAGGACCGACCACCGCCACCGCCTCGCCCACGCCGATCTCCAAAGAGACCCCATCCAACACGGTGAGTTCCCCGTAGGATTTGCTGACGTTTGATAGGGACATGATGGCCATGACGTACCGATGGCAAGGCAGCGCGTTCGTGTCAAAAACGAATACCCGCAGAACCCGATAGAGAATAATTTGAGGTCGACACCCGAAATTCCAATCCGCCACCATACGCGCACTAGCCCTGCAAGCAGTGCTGGCAGGGCCTATGAGATGCCGTCGCATCCCCCCGCCCCGCAACTTGGCTCCCGCCACTCGCAACCCAAACCCCGCAACTTGCAACCCAAACCCCGCAACTCGCAATCCCGCATCCCGCATCCCGTTCATGCTTCCATCGCGTTCGGACTTTTGTTAACTCACTGACCAACGGAGAACCCTCACATGGAATTAGAAGAATCCTTTGTGGACGCGGCCGCGCCAAACGCGAACGCGATCAAAAACGGACGAGCCCTGGTGCTCAAAGGCAAATTCGCAAAACTCAACATCAACGCCGATGGGGATCTCCTGTTCGGCGAATGTACCGGCAGCGGCAAGAACCCCTACATTTGCTCCTGCGACTTCATCAAACCAGACGCGCCGACCCACCGGTGCAGTTGTCCGAGCCGGCAGTTTCCCTGCAAGCATTGCCTCGGACTCATGTACGCCTGCGCGCAGGGCAAATCCTTCAGCGTCGCCACCCCGCCCGAGGCCCTCACCGAAAAACGCGAGAAGCTGCAAGAACGCCGAGTGAAAAAAAAGGCGAACCGCGGCAAGCCGAAGAAGGTCAACAAGACCGCGCTGAAAAAGAAAATCGCTGCCCAGCTCACCGGCCTCGACCTGCTCGAAAAACTCACCCAGGACCTGCTGCGCCGCGGACTCGGCACCTTCAACCAGAAAACCGCCCGCGAACTCGAAAAGCAGGGCACGCAGCTCGCCGACGCCTACCTGCCAGGCGCGAAAATGGCCTTGCAGGATTTCACCCAACTCTACACCCGTGACGACGGCGAATTCGTCGACGACACCCACGACGAAGACCGCGAGGCCAACTACCTCGAAGCCTTCGACCGCCTCACCCGCCTGCACGCGCTGGTGAAACAAGGACGCAAAGCTTTGAACGCGCAGTTGGAAGACGAGGAGATGAAGCCGGACACCGAGTCCGCTATCGCCGCCTGGCTTGGCCACGCCTGGAAGCTCGAGGAGCTGGCGCGCCACGGATTGATGGAAAAAGATCAGGAACTCGTTCAGCTTTCGTTCCACAGTTGGGACGACTACGCGCGCCGCGAATATGTCGACATGGGCGTGTGGATGGCGCTGGGCAAGAACACCTTGTTCGTCACCAAAACCTACCGTCCCTACAAAGCCGCGAATTACATCAAGAGCGACGACAGTGTCTTCAACGTCGTTCAGGCCAAGGAACTGTTCATCTATCCGGGCGGCCTCAACCCGCGGGTTCGCTGGGAGGAAATGACCTCGCGCAAAGAAGCCCCTGCCGACTTCAAAGCCGTGATCAAAGCGGCCCACCCGGACCTCGCCCCCTTGCTCAAAGCGGTGAAAAACGAACTGCGCGCGCCGCTCGGGGACAAGCATCCCGTTGGCCTCGTGCACTACAAGAAACTCGGCGTGGTAACGTCCGGCGACGGCGAACGCGTGGTGCTGGAGGACAAAAAAGGCGAACGCCTCGAACTCTGGGACGACGGCCTTTGCGAGGATCCCGACACCTTACCGATGATGCACTTGCTGCCCCAAGACCTCATGTCCAAAGGCGGCGTCATGCTGCTCCGCTTCAACCACGACCTCAACACCCGCGAACTCAGCGCCAAGCCCCTGTCGATCGTCCGTCCCGACGGCCTCGTTCGCCTCGCCTACTAATTTCCAAGGAGACCCACCATGAGCATTGCCGCCCTTGTCGAGTGTTCCAACGAACTCCGACGCCTCACCATCGCCGGCAGCGAACTCGCCGCCGGCGACTTCCGCCTGCAACGCCTTGTCGACCCCCTGCGCAAATCCGGCGCCAAAGCACCGGTCTTCAACAAAGTCGCCGACGCGGTCCAGGCGGTGGTCGACAGCAACAAGAAGACCTCGTCCCAAGCCATGCTCGACCTCGGGGTGCTGGTGCACGCCATTCTCTACACGCAAGGCGTGAACAAGGTGGAGGGCAAGACGAGCAAGATCGAGTCCTACGAGATTCCCTTTCTCACCACCCGCACCACGGCCCGTGTGATGAAACCGCTGGTCGAAGCGCTCACCTCCTCCGGCGAAGGCCGCTACAACTTGATCGATGACGCGTACAAACGCGGCGCGTTCAACGACATGCGGCTCATCCAGCCCGCCATTGTCGCCCTTGATGACAGCTACGGCGAACTCGCCGAGATGATGCAGAAAAAAATTCTGCCGACCTACGGCGACGCGATCGCGCCCTTCCTCAACGAGATTGATCTCAAAGGCAAACGGCTGGACGCGCGCAAACTCGAACTGCTCGGAACCATCAACCCCAAACGCGCTTGGCCGATCGCCGAGAAGGCGCTCGCGGAAGGCAACGCCGTCCTGAAAGTGGCCGCGTTGAACGCGATGGCTGAGGATCCGCGTTCGCTCGACCACCTGATTGAACAGGCCACCACCTCGAAAAACAAAGACGTGCGCCAAGCCGCGCTCGACGGCCTCGCCTGCCACGACAAGGACGCTGCCATCGAGGTGCTCGCCGCCGAACTCAAAGGCAAAAACATCCACGCGGTGATCCAGGCCGTCAGCAAAAACCGCAGTCCGAAATTGGCCAAGCTGCTGCTCGCCGAGGCGGAGGAGCAGTTCGAACTCGCGCTCGCAAAAGACAAAAAAGCCTCCCTCCCCCGCCTCTCCGCACTGCTCAACTGCTTCCACAGCCGCAAGGAAAAGGGCTCGATCGCGTTCGTGAACCGCTGCTTCGACGAACGCGCCAACATCGCCAAACTGAAAGGCGGCAAGACCAAAACCAGCGGGGCGGACATTGTCGACCTCGTGCACCGCCTCATGTATTCGCTGCCTTCCGCGCCGTCACACCAGAAGCTGGCCGAGATCCATGCCGAAGTATCCACCGGCATTCTCCCGCTGAGCCACCTGGCCGCGCGCAAGGTCTGGCCGCCGGAGGAGGTCTACGACAGCTTCGCGCCCTATGTGAACGGCACCGCCAAAGTCACCCACGCCAAGGCAAAGACCAAGGAGATGAAACAACATCTGCAACGCCACTATTACTACTGGTACGGCTGGCACGGCTACGAGCAGCAGGACGACTACAGCGATCCCAAGAAAACCGATCCACGCTGGCTCGACCTCGCCTTGAAGTTGAAAGACGAGGGGCTGATCCTCCGCTTCCACAAGCTGCAACCCAAAAACAAGAAGGTCATCCAGTGGCTGGTGGACCGCTTCAAGAAGAAGGACCGTTGGGACTCCGCCAGCGCCATCCGCATGCTCAAAGACATCGGCTACAAAGACCTGACCAAACTCTGGCTGACCCGTATGCCCAAAAAGATGGGCAACCACCGCTGGGAGTACTCCTACTATTTCCGCACCATCGAGGTGTTGCCCAAGAAAGATCTCAAACAGGTCCAGAAGGCCATCGAAGCCCTGCCCGAGGACCTAATGGAACTCGGCATGGAACACCTCGCTGAACGACTCGCGACAAAAAAATAGCCGCGCCTATCGGCAGGCCTCATCCGCACAACCTTCAGGGGACTAATAGAATATGGCTACAAAAAAGAAATCCGGCGGAGAATCCCTCCGCCTCACCGCCGAAGAACGTTACGCCGACGAACTTGCGGCGCTGATCAAAGCCGACAAGGGCGACGTGCCGACCGGTTGGCGCATGTCGCCGCGTTCGGTCCTCACCTACATCATTGGCGGCAACGCCGGCAAAACCGAAATCAGCCCGAAGTATGTCGGCTTTCCGCGTCTGGTTGAAATCGCCATCTCCACCCTGCTCACCGACCGCGCGCTGCTGCTGATCGGCGAACCCGGGACCGGCAAAAGCTGGCTCTCCGAACACCTCGTGGCCGCCATCACCGGCGACTCGACCAAGGTGGTTCAAGGCACCGCCGGCACCACCGAGGAACAAGTTCGCTACACCTGGAACTACGCCATGCTGATCGCCAAGGGACCGAGCGAGGCGGCGATGATTCCGAGTCCGGTCCTGCGCGCGATGGAAGACGGATCGATTGCGCGCTTCGAAGAAATCACCCGCTGCGCCAGCGAAGTGCAGGATGCGATGATTTCGATCCTGTCCGAGAAACGGATCTCCATCCCCGAACTGCAAACCGAAGTCCCAGCCAAGAAAGGCTTCTCGATCATCGCCACCGCAAACACCCGCGACCGCGGGGTGAACGACATGTCCGCCGCGCTCAAGCGCCGCTTCAATCTGGTCGTCCTGCCCTCGCCCAAAGACATCGAGACCGAAATCGAGATCGTGCGCAAACGGGTCAGCGAACTCTCGACCCGCCTCGATCTGCGCGCCGAAGTGCCGAACCAGGAAGCCATCGAACGCATCGTCACCATCTTCCGCGAACTCCGCCTCGGCCAAACGCTCGACGGCAAAGCCAAAGTGAAAACACCGGGCGGCGTCCTCTCGACCGCCGAGGCGATCTCGCTGCTGGCCAACGGCATGGCGCTGTCGGCCTCGTTCGGCGACGGCAAAATCAGCGACGAGGACCTCGCCGCCGGCTTGCAAGGCGCGGTGGTGAAAGATGAAGAGAAGGACGCGGTCGTCTGGAAGGAATATCTTGCCAACGTGATGAAAAAACGTGGTGCCGCATGGCGCGGCTTGTACGGCGCGTGCAAGGAGCTGAACGACTGAGTCCGCCAAGCACAACCAAGAGGACGGGAAAGGCAAAAGTGAAGGTGAAGGCAAAAGTAAAGGTCTCGGCCAAGCCCGAGGGGTCGGACAATCCGCATGTGTTCGGTATCCGCCATCTCTCGCCGGCCGGCGCTTGGCATTTGCGCCGCTTTCTCGACGAGGTGCAGCCGAAGCTGGTGCTGATCGAAGGCATGTCGGACGCGGATTCCCTCGCCAAGCATATCATCGGCAAGCGCACCGTACCACCGGTTGCCATTTTGGCGTATACCACGAGCCTGCCGGTACAGACCCTGGTCTCGCCCTTCGCCGAATACAGTCCGGAATATCAAGCGCTGCGGTGGGCCAAGGAAAACAAATGTAAGGCCGCATTCATCGACTTGCCATCGGAGATCTTTCTCGCGCTGGAGGGCAAACGCTACAATCCCGGCGGCGAAGAACTCGAAGAGGAAGTAGAACATGAGTCGGAGGAGGACGAAGACGAGGAGGAAGAAGTCGGCGAACTCGTGCCGCCCGAACCACCGGCGCCGCCGCGTTCGTTGTATGACCGCTTCGCCGAACAAGCCAACGAGCCGGACTACGAGACCTTCTGGGAACGCACCTGCGAACACAATCTCCAGCCGGCCTTCTACCGCGAGACCGTGTTCGAGATCGGACGCGGCCTGCGCGAGATCGAACTCGAAAATGACCCGTCACGGAACAGCAATCTGATCCGCGAAGCTTACATGCGCCGGCACATCCACGCCGCGGTCAACAAGGGACTGAAGCCGTCCGAGATTGTCATCGTCTGTGGCGCTTTTCATTCCCCTGCCCTCACGCTCGACGAACCCGCGATGACCGACGAGGAACTCGCCGCTTTGCCGCGCCTCGACAGCAAACTGACCTTGATGCCCTACTCCTACTTCCGCCTCTCCAGCCAGTCCGGCTACGGCGCGGGCAATCGGGCGCCGAGCTATTTCCGGCGCATGTGGGAGTTCTTCAACGGCGACGAAGGTCTTGAACCCATGTCCGCCGACTACCTCTCGCGGGTCGTCGACGAGCTGCGCAACAGCGGCACCTTTCGTTCGACCGCCGAGGTCATTCAAGCCGATCGACTGGCCCGAACCCTGTCCGCGCTCAAAGGCGGACTCGCCCCGACCCTGCGCGATCTGCACGACGCCGCCGTCACCGTGATCGGCCAAGGTGAACCCGCCGTGGTGGCCGAGTCCTTCGCGCGGATCGACGTCGGCACCGAGATCGGACGCGTGCCGAAAGGTGTGGCGCAGACCAGCATCCAAGACGACTTTGCCCGCCAGCTCGAATCGCTCCGGCTGGAAAAATACCGCAGCAATGTCGGCGCCTCGCTCACGCTCGATCTGCGCGAAAACCGCCGGGTAAAAACCGAAGCCGCCGCCTACATAGATCTGCATCGTTCGAGTTTTCTTCACCGCTTGCAGTTGCTCGGCATCAGCTTCGCGGTGAAGCAGGCCAGCGGTCAGGATGGCGCCAACTGGAAAGAGATTTGGCAGCTGCGCTGGACGCCCGAGTCCGAAATCGAACTGGTCGAGGCGGTCCTCATGGGCGAGACGGTCGAGGCCGCGTCCGGCTTCGCCTTTCGCCAACGCTTGGAAGCCTGTCGCACGGTCGACGCGGCCGCGCGCATGGTGCGCGAAAGTTGCGAGTGCGGCCTGATGGGTGTGATGGATCAGGCGCGCGACGCGCTGCAGCATCTCGCCAGCGAAACCAGCAACATGGTCGAGATCGCCGAAGCCGCCAACGAACTTTCGCTGGTGACGCGCTACGGCGACGTTCGGCAGTTTGATACGGGGCCGCTGATGCCACTGATCGAAGAGCTGTTCTTGCAAGGCAGCCTCGCGCTTGCGCCCTACGCCAACTGCGACAACCAAGCCGCCCAAGCGGGCATGGTCGCCATGGAGCAACTCGACCAACTGGCCAACGCGCACAGCGATTTGGTCGATGAAGAGATGTGGGTCCGAGAACTGACCGTGGTTTCCGATGCCGACGATCTCAACCCGGTTTTGTCCGGCTTCGCCTGCGCACTGCTGCTCGAACGCGGCGCGATCAGCTCCGCGGACCTGGCCCGCGAAGTCTCGCGCCGGCTGAGTCCGGGCATCGAAGCCGACCTCGGTGCGGGGTGGTTCGAGGGCCTGTCCAAGCGTAACCGCTACGCGCTGATCTCACGCATGCCGCTGTGGCAGGAACTCGCCAACTACGTGGCCACGCTCGAAGACGAGGAGTTCAAACGCGCCCTCGTGTTCCTGCGCCGCAGCTTTGGCGGCTTCAGCCCGCAGGAAAAACTAGCCATCGCCGAGAACCTCGGACAACTCTGGGGCGTGGACGCCGACGATGTCGCCGAAGTGCTCAACGCCGATCTATCCGACGACGAAAACGAAGCCTTGGACGCGCTCGAGGATTTCGACTTCGACGACTTGTAACCCCCCGTTCCCCATGGCCAAAAAATCCAAACCGAAACCCGTTGACGAGGACCAGATCAAGCGCTGGCGGTTGATTCTCGGGCGTCACGCCGACGACAAACTCGGCGGCATGTGCGCCGGCGGGGCCTGCGCCCTCAGTGAAGAACAACGCCTGATGGACGAAGCCCTCGGCGCGATCTACGATGCCGACGGCGGACTCGGCACGCCGGGTTCGGGCCGCGGCAAGGCCGGCAAAGGATCAAGAAAAAGCGGCGGCCGAGGCGCGGGCAGCGGTCCCAGTTCGCCGACGCTGAGTAAATGGCTGGGCGATATCCGCACCTATTTTAGCGAAGACGTCGTGGCGGTAATCCAACACGACGCGATCGAACGCAAGGGACTCACCCAGCTGCTGTTCGAGCCCGAAATGCTTGCCAACATTCAGCCCAACGTGCAGCTCGTCGGCACGCTCATGTCGCTGCGCGGACAAATCCCCGAACGCACCAAGGAAACCGCGCGCATCGTCGTCCAATCCGTCGTCGACCAGATCAAAACGCTGCTCGAACAACGCATCCGCCAAGCCGTGATGGGCGCGCTCAACCGCAACGAACACAGCCCGATCCCGCACGTCGCCAGCATGGACTGGAAATGGACCATCGAACGAAACCTGAAAAACTACCGACCCGAACTCGGCACCATCATCCCCGAACGCTGCTACTTTTTCTCCCGCTCCCAGCGCAGCAACAACTGGTCGGTCATCGTCGACATGGATCAAAGCGGATCGATGGCCGACTCGGTCGTCTACGGCGCCGTCATGGGTTCGGTGTTCGCCTCCCTGCCGGCGCTCGACACGCGCATGGTCGCGTTCGACACCGAGGTGATCGACCTCACCGAAGAATGTGGCGACGACCCCGTCGACATGCTGTTCGGCGTCCAGCTCGGCGGCGGCACCGACATCAACAAATCGGTCGCCTACTGCGAACAGTTCATCACCGACCCCGCCCAAACCCTGTTTATCATGATCACCGACCTGTACGAGGGCGGCAACGAAAGCCAGTTGGTGAAACGGCTCAAGGCCATGGTCGAAAGCGGCGTGCGTGTGCTCTGCCTGCTCGCGCTCAACGACTCCGGCATTCCCTCGTTCGACGACCGCCTCGCCAAAAAACTCGCCGGCCTCGGCATTCCCTGCTTCGGCTGCACCCCGAACAAACTGCCCGAACTGGTGGAAGGCGCGCTGCGCGGCATGGACTTGCTCGAACTCGCCAAACGGGTTCAGCCGCCGAAGAAAGGCCGGTAAATTCTCCAATGGCTGAGGTTCTAACTCGGAGAATCTGGTCTGGGGAGTAGCGTTGCCGAACTTGCTGCAATAGATGCAATAGCCATTCGTATTCACACCTCGGGGCGGCGCAGACTTGAAAAACCAGCTTGGCTACTTGTCTGTAGCCCTCCGGGACATTCGGCCTGGAGCCGATTTACTTTGGCAGCAAATCGCCGAACTTCTCGCGCATCATCTCGGCGAGATTCAGGTTCTCGTAGCGCACTAGGCGTTCGTTCTGCTTTTGGATCACGGCGTCGCGGAACGGGCCAAGCTCGGTGAGGCGGCCCATCATCTGGGCGATCAGGCCCCAGTTCTTTTCTTTCACCACCACCCCGGCGCCGTCCATGGTTTCGGGGATGGCGGCGGCGGCGTAGGCGAGTACCGGCAGTTGGGCTTTCATCGCTTCGAGCAGTGGAATACAGAAGCCTTCGTGTTCGCTCATGCACAGAAACATGTGCGACTTTTGAAAAACGGTGCGCAGCCGGGCTTCGCTGACGCCGCCGAGAAAATGGAAGGCGTCGATGTCCATGTCGAAGCGCATGCTCTCGAGCAGGTTCTGGTAGATTTTGCTGCTGCTGCCGCCGACGTGGAGGAAGCGCGAGTTCGGGTTCACGAACTTGTGGTAGTAATAGAAGGCGTGCAGCAAATCCTCGATGCATTTGTTTGGCGCGACGCGGCCAATGAAACAAATGTTGGTCACGCCGTCGTCGAAGAGTTGCAGAAACGCGGGGTCGAGTTTGCCGCCGACGAGGCGGTCGAGTTCGAGCAGGAGCGGCAGCACATCGACATTGTCGAAACCCCAGTCAGTCAGTTCGCGAGCGTTGTACTGGCTGACCGCGAGATTGAGATCGGCCACGCCTTTGAGCGTCGCGGCTTCTTTGCGTCCGGTGGCGAGTTGACGCGCCAAGGTGCTGTTCACGCCCTCGAAAAAATGGGCGGGGGTGATGTTGTGGTAGATGATCACTTTGCGGCAGTTGAGCGCGCGGAAGATCTCGTTGACCTCGGCGCCGATCGACAAGTGTAGCACGACCAGGTCGGTGGGCGCCGGATCGAGAAATTTCGCGTCGAGCGCCTCGCCGAGCAGGCGGGCGTGGATGAACGAACGCCGCGCGAACACTTTCGATTCGTAGCCCCAGTCGAGGAAGACCTTGCGCAGGCTGCGGGCATGGTTGCTGATCGCGTCGCCGACCGTGAAGCCGGCCACCATTTGATGAATTGCCGCGGGACCGGACATGCTCAGGCTTTACCCTCCGATGCGTGGAGAATTGGACCAAGATTGTCGCGCCCCGTTGGGGCGCCGTCAGGAACCCGTTTGATCCTGGGGTTGCGCTCGTGCCTCACTTCACCCCGAGCTACCTTGTCTCGCCCCTTTGGGGCTGATGCCAGCCAACGCTTCAGAGTAAAGAATTTGGAACGCGCGTGAACGAGCCCGCGCAGATCTTTGTTGATCGCGTCGCCGACCGAAAACTTGGTGCGGTCTCGCCTCCTAGTGTGCTGTCCGAAAATTTCGTAATGATAAGGCAGAGCAACGATGAGGCCAACGGCCTCATCTCGGCGGGCTAAAGCCCGCCGTGCAAACACAGGTTGAAACCTATGCCACATCGTACGCGCGCCGACGAATAATGTAGGCTCTAATCTCCCGAACGCGAAATCCTGGCTGGTGCCAGCCCCAAAGGGGCGAGACAGTGTAGCCCGGGGTAGAGCGAGGCACGAGCGGAACCCCGGGTCAGCGCACGCGCGCAGAGGCACCCCAACGGGCTGCGACAATCGCCGCACGTTTCCTCCCGATCCTTTGCTGATTGCTGTGACGCGGAACTCCATGCTCACCCGTCGATCCCGAGCGCGTTGAAAAACCGTTGACCAACCGAGTCCCAGGAGTACTCGCGTTCGACGTAGGCCTTACCCGAACGCCCCATCGCCGCCGCCTCCTCCGGATGGTCCATCAGCCAGAGCAGGGCCGCCTCGAACTGCGGATAGTGATGGAACCACAGGCCGCCGTTGGCCTTGCGGCATTGGTGTTGCAGCACGTCGGACTTGGCGTGAACCAGGCCCGGCGTTCCGGCCAGCCAGGCTTCGAGCAGGACAATGCCGAAGCTTTCGTTGACGCTCGGGTGGACGAACGCCAGCGCGCCGGCCATGGCATCGCGTTTGGTTTGTTCGTCGACGTAGCCGAGGTCATGGACGAAAGGCGCGAGTTCGGGACTCGGATGGACCGCGCCGCTACCGGTGAGCACGAGATGGAAATCGCGCCTGGTTCGTTTTTTGAACAGGTCGAGATAGTCGAGCATCAGCGGCGTGCCTTTGCCGGGTTCGCGGCGGCCGCAGTAGATCAGGTAAGGCGCGTCGAAGCCCTGCTTTTTAATGAAGCCGGGGCCATCGGAGGGAAAGCCGGGCATGCCCATGCCAACGACCACGCCGGTGTCGGGGTGCATGTCGTAGAGTTTGATCGCGAGCCGGCGTTCGGGTTCCGCGTTGAACAGATGGCCGCGCACGTTGTGGAACATATTCTTCATCAGTTCCAGTTGCGCGTAGGACTCGTCGTGCAAGCAGGGAACGAGATAGGTGATCTCCGGGACGGCGTTCGCGACGGCGTGAGTGATGCCGAACAAATAAGGTCCGCACACCGCCGCTTCGTAACCACCGTCGACCAGATGGGCAATCAGATCGCGCGAGTTCACCGAGTTTTTGATCCACGCCAGTTGCTGCGCCATCGGCACCGGCGCGTACTGGTCGATCTGCGCCTGCACGTTCAAAAACACATCGGTGTCGCGGTCTTCGTCGACGAGAAAATAGTGTACCTGCACGTCGCCCTTCTGCTCGACCCCAGGTGGCTTTTCGTTGTTCCAGGAAAAGTGGTTGGTGGCGCAGGTGGTGAGAAAGTGTACCTCGTGCGGCTGGCCGGACGCGTCGGTTTTGCCGGCGGCGTGATGGGCCAAGCTGGCGAGCAGGGTTTCGCAGCCGCCGACCGCGCCGTCGGCAGGATAGCGGGGGGAAATGATGGCGATCTTCATTCCGAGTCGTTGGACGAGCTTGGGCTGGCAGGGGTGGCAGGGGTGGCAACAGTGCGTTCGGCCTCGAGGCGGGCGACCTTTTGCTCGAGTTGATTGATCTTAGTCTCGTAGCGTTCGAAGGTGGACTCGATCGCGGTCGCCATGAAACTGTTGATTTGGTTTTGCTGCGACCACATCCGGAAGGTGAGAAACTTCTGCATCTTCCAGATGATAGTCTTCACCTTGACCATGATCTTGCCCTTGAAGCCGCCGCTGTCATGGGTGATTTCGAAGTCGTTGATGTCCACTGTCGCGCCGTTGTGCAGGCAGCGTAGATAATAGGCGACGAACTGGTCTTCCTGGCGGATACTGGCCAGGTTGCTGCGTTCGGCGACGCCGATCCGGGCATCGTCGTAACGGCCTTCTTGAATGTCGGTGGCCACACGGCGGTGGATGTCGTCAACGACTTGGGCCACGTCGGGCAGGGAGGGATCGAGTTCGAACACGTCGGAGTTCATGGCGTCTCGATTATGTACGGATCAGGCAAAGGACAAACCATTCTTGTTCTTTTTGCGCTCACGAGGAATGGGCCGGCGGGAACCACTCCTGCAGCGTCTTGTGGAAGCGTTGAAAGGCGGGATCCTCGCAATTCTGCAAGCTCGTGCGTTCAGCGATCTTCTTGTAGTTGGCCGCAGACCTCGGTACTCGGCAATACCTGAAGACGGCCTCGAAGGCTTCTTTTGGGCGTTTGGGTTTGGAAGATTCATCGAGTTCGAAGCCTTTCCCTTGGATCCAAGCCCTGATTCCACCGGCAGAGACGGGCCAAGAAAGGATCTGAGCGAGCAAGTTGTCGGTCGCCCAAAGCCATACATCCAATTCCGGGTTGATGACAATCGACTTTGCCCGATCGCCCCAACCACGAAGCTTGTTATCCAATTCAGATTCGAGTTCAGCGGGACCCAATTTTGATCCACTCCCTTGATAATCAAGCATGAGAAAAGCGTGCCTGTACCGTGCTTCTTGGAGATTGAGAATTTGCGCGCCGGTGGTGAGGACGCCGCCATCGCGATCGGGATGCACCCGAATGTCGAAGGTGATAGACCGAATACCAAGCGCCTGAGGCCGACCCAATCCACCAAGCAAGGTGTATTCCATGGACTTGTCCGCCACGAGCAAAAGCAGGTCCTTCATATCAGCTCAGGATACCAGCAGCAAAGAGAACACCGAAATCCGGCTCGCCTTCCTTCCAATCCTTCAAAGCCGGATGCAGATCGCCAGCGACGATGTCGGTCGCGCCATTCTCGGCTTTGGCAAAACAAAGCACATCTTTTGCCTCAATCATGTTGAGCGCCACCGGACTGTGTGTCGCGAGTAGGACTTGACCATCATAAATGGAGGAAAGCGATTGTAGAACCGTCTCAATGGCGCGCGGATGAATTCCATTTTCCGGTTCTTCGATCAAAATGACCCCGTCAAAGTCCGGCAAATAGGCAGGGATTGTCAGCGCGAGCAAACGCAAGGTGCCGTCAGAAACCAGCCATGAGGGCACCAGCGCTCCACCGATATAGCGTATGGTTAAATAGCGGTGTCGATCCTCTGGGCGTTCGATGCTGTCGATATCTTCGATATCAGGGAGGGCCGTACGAACATGGTCGAGCCACTGCTCGAAGCGACGCTCATCTTTTTTCAACTCGGTAATAACCCATGGGAGGTTGGAACCATCCGGTTGAAACCTATGCCCAAGGCCGGGCGGACTCGGTTCACGGATCTTTTGACTATTCAAGATGAGACGTTGAACACCCTCGGCCAGTAGATCTCGAAACCATGGCGCGGCATGAAAACTATCACGGTCTGCCGGAATATTGCCCATGGCTACGGACCCTCGATCCAGTTTGAACGAATGTTGGTATGTGCTTTTTCCATCCGGTATGTAGTTCGCGTTGCGACCTGGGCTATTGGAGATCAGCATTTTTTGGACTTCGCCACCTTTGAGGAAAATCGTTTCCGGCGGCTCCAAGGCCAAGGGGAACTGTAACTGTGCCTCCGCTTTTTCCTCACAGGGTGTCAGTAACCAAAGAACTTCATAGTTTACTCCGATCTTATTAGTCTCTGGATTTAGACCAATTTCGAGTTCGTATCGAACACGATCATGCTCGACGAACTTCTCATCCATCGCGGAACGAACCGATGCGGGCAACATCGCCTCAACCGCGACTTGAAATGCCGAACCCTCCCCTTTCCATAATAACTTATGGAAATCGCTACTACGTTCAAAAATGGGACCCGCAATTTTGCCGCCGTTCCCCATGATATCACCAAGCAAACCGAGGACATCGAGAAAGGTGGTCTTGCCACTCGCGTTTGGCCCAACGAGCGTGGCGAAGCGACCCAGTTTTTGATCCACTGAGCGCAGGCAGCGGAAGTGACGGGTTTGTATGCGGCTAAACATGGTACAAACTTGTCAGAAGAAACCGAGATACACAATCAGAAGCCAAAGCACTTCAACCACCGGTCGGATTGGCTTCGAGTGTTTCGATGAAGACCTTGGCCTCTTCGATCGACGCGCGCATTTCTTTCAGTAAAGCCTCGACGTCATTCTGCACAATCACCACGTCATCCTGAAGTGAGGCGATGGCCTGACTATTGAGGTTGTGCTTGAGGAACGTCGTGTTGTCACGCAGCGCGGTAAGGACCGGCTCGATCCGGTCTTCGGCCTCCCCCAGCGCTTCGACGAAGCTCTGACATTGGTTCCGAGTCTTCAGCAACATCGTCGCAGACTTTTCGCGCATCGAAGGATTGGAATATTGCTCGAGTTCGCTCTCCCATTCGGTGATCAGCCGGTTCGACGCGCGGATCACTTGGTCGATGCGTGTTGTCACTCTATTAGCCGCCTTTTCGCTGCGGTCATAAGCCCCCTTCAGCTTGTTGTATTGGGCTTCGAGTTCGCCGCCCTGAAAACCGGACACCGCCTTGAACTCGTCCAAGGCCGACGTGAACACCTCGGCGGCATCCTCCTGCACCTCTTGCGCGTTGTTCACGCGTTTGATCAAAATGTCCTTCTTGCTGCTGCCGAGTTTTTCCATGCCGGTCATCAGCACTTGGTCGAACAAGCTTGCACCGGCGTCGGTTTTTTTCACACCGACATAGCCGCCGCCGACCGCAAGCGCCGTGGTCAGAAGCAGCGAGCTCATACCGCCTTTTTGCTTACCGGAGAAAAACCAACCGAGGATTCTGAATGGATTCATAGAGCTTGCCCTACGCAGAACGCGCCACGGCAAACAACGATTTTCCGGCAATCCACGAGCCCAGAATATCGCGAGCAGACCCTCCATATGATCAAGGGATATCGGCCGGGAAAGGACCTCTCACTATTGAGAAGATGCCTGTGCTTGGAATGCACAATACGAAAGAAGCAAAATTTTCGTCAAGAAGGTCATGTATAAGGTTGACCAATGTTACGTATAGGACGTAAACTCCCGAGCAAGCAACGGGATGTTTCATGGTTAGATGCTTATTTACCACTCTTTATTTGTCTTTGTGCACCATAGCACTGAGTTATCCGTCATTATTGGATAACGCCTCTACACGTCGTTATGGACTAGAAAGAGTTGTTGCTGTAAAAGGCGCGGCCGAGCGGACCTCGTTCATCGGTGGTAAACGTGAAGTTATCGGCAACTGCTGGAAAATTCGGGTGAATCGGCAAGGTATTGTCGAGCTGACGGGTGAGCAGCTTCGCAAGGCTGGCTTCCCCTCCCCCGTGCAAGCCAACAACATCTCCGTGTTCAACCGCGATCAGAAGGTGGCGCTGTGGGCGAGTTCTGGGCAAGCGGATGCGATGGCCGATTCGGACGCCCTCCGGTTTTACGTCGAACACACGCAGGGCTCGCATGACGACTCGGAAGTCTACTGGCTCGTCCATCGTCCGGCGGGGGCCTTGTGGATGGAGCACAAACTGCCGGACAACGAAACGGATTCCGCCACCGTTCCCGTAGTCAACTGCCTTCCAACTCAGGAGTTGGTCAGGGAAGAGCATCGCTTGATGGAATTTTTCCAACCCAGCATCGACATGGATCACTGGTTCACCGAACGCGTGAACGGTTTCGCCCCCTTCGAAATCCACTTCGAACTCGACCACCCAGAACTCAACCGCCCAGTCTCGATCGACATGCGCATGGCCGATTACGAAGCGCAATTCTGGCAGACGGCCCAACGTACCGCGCTGATCAGTATCGGCGGTGGCGGCACCAGCCTCGCCTTCGGCGGACGCGGCTTGGAGCCTGACAGCACATTCCTGAACGGCGCCCATTTCCGCGACGGAATGAACACCGCCAGCCTCCAACTGCCGAGTGGCTCGTCCGGCTTGCTGCGCGATCTCGTCTTCACCTATGAGCGTCGCTTGCGACCGCGCCGCGCGACCGCCGACCTGTGCATCGACACCTTACCCGGACGCAATCGATACGCATTCGAAGGCTTGCGGCAGTCCGATTGGATTCTCGACGTCACCCACCCCGAACGCCCGGTCCGCCTGCTCGGCACGGCGCCGATCGTCGAAGGCGAACGGGTGCTCTACGCGGCCAAGCGCGACGCCATTATCCGGCCGGCACTCGAAGCCCTGCCCTTCCTGCGCGAGCCGCTGTCCAACACGCGCCGCCAAGCCGACTTTCTGATCATTACCGATCTCGAACGCTTTCCCAACGCGGCGGCTTACGCCGAGCAGCGCCGCGCGCGTGGCCTCAGTGTTGCGGTTGCGGACATCCATCAGATCTACCGCGAATTCGGACACGGCCGCACCGACCCGGCGGCGATCCGAAATTTCATCGGCTTCGCCTTCCATCACTGGGCCGAACCGCGTCCGACCTTCGCCCTGCTACTTGGCGACGGAACAAAGACGCCCAAAGCCCCGAACGCCAATGACATCGTGCCGGTAAAAATGGGGCCGGGTTCGTACTCCTGGACCTCCCGCGACCAATGGTTTGCCAGCGTCGACGGCGACGATCTGATTCCCGACCTCGCCCTTGGACGCCTGCCCTTCACCCAACCCGCCGAACTCGACGCCTATCTCAGGAAAGTGCAGCGCTGGGAACGGTCGCCGCACAAAAGCTCCTGGAAACAGCGTAGTTTGCTGGTGGCGGATCGTCCCGATTTCGCCGGCCAGTTCCACCAGACATTGCTTGATCTCGACGCCGCGCACTTTCCCGACTTCACGACCAAGACGGCGTTCCTCCAAGAGGTTTCCGAGGCGACCGCGCAAACGCGAATCGTAGACGCGTTCGAGGCCGGCACCGGTTGGATTCTCTACAACGGCCACGGCCTCTCCGACAACTGGGCCAACGACAATCTCTTCACCCGCGATCAAGCGGCGACCGTGCGGGCCGTATTTCCGCCGATTGTCACGGCTCTCGCCTGCTCCACCGGCTCGTTCCAAAACGAGGAACCGTCCATCTCCGAAGCGCTCATCAGCAATCCGCACGGTGCGGTGGCGGTACTCGCGTCGACCAGCCCGATCGCCAACTTCACCTCCAACTATATTGGCACCGGCCTGTTTCGTGGCGCGTTCGAAGAAGCGATGCCGACCATCGGCGAAGCCTTGTGGCAGGGCCGCCGGCGTTTGGCAAAATCCTCAAGCGGCAGCCAAGCCCTGCAATTCTTTCAACTGATCGGCGACCCGACCCTGCAGATCAACCCGGGCGAACCCGGCCAAGGCATCCAACCGACGCCACGAGATCCGGGGCCCGAGTTCAAGGTGAGCACCACCATAACCGGCAACACGCTCACCATCTCCTGGCCGAGCTTTCCCGGTGAGCAGTATGAGATCTGGGCTTGCAGCGATCCCGACGAGGGCTTCGTGAAAAAAATCCGCTCGGTCGCAAGTTTTCGTTACGTGACTGAAACCCGTTTCGCCTTGAACGAAGTACCGCCCGGCATGCTCAGGGTCGAGTTGGCGGAAGATTAGTTTGATCGCCTTCGGCTTTCTTCACGGCCCATTGGCGATTAGCGAGTGATGGTTGTTGCAGGGCCCTACAGAGATGCGCGGGTTTAGAAGTTGTTACCTCTCCACGTCATGCCCTGACCATACCGAAGGCCGTCTCATTCACCATTCGACATTCACCATTCACCATTTTCCACGGTCGAAGGGCGACAGCCCGTCGCTGGCTGAACAAAGACAGCCAAGGCAGAAAACCAGGTGATCACCGACCCGGCAAGGCGTTCGGCGGCAACAACGCATCCAACAACGCGCGTAACTCTAGCACCACCTTTTGATACGACGCCGCCGTCTGCGCCTTGCGCACTTCCGCCGCCGCGACCGCGTCCTGCGCTTGCAACACAAAGGTGAGCGGCGCTTTGGCCTGAAGCCATTGTTCCTTCTCCGCCGTCTCCTGCTTTTGCGCGACGCCAATCTGCAGGTCATTGAGGTCGAGCATCCGGGCGAGGATGCGTTGCTGCAACTGGAAGCTGTCGAGGGCCGTGCGCAGTTCGAGCGCGAGTTCCGCACGCTTGGCCATCGTCTGTTTGGCGCGCAGCCGGTTTGCCTCTTGGCTTTTCTTTGCCGCCCGGTTGCCGAGCGGAACGCGGTACACCACCCCGGCGCGGAAATCCGGCTGGTCGAGTTTGGCGCTCTCGCCAAAGGTATCGTCGCCACCGCTCAAGCCGCCACGCAGGTCCAGATCGAGCTGCGGCTTGACCGCGTCGTCGAGCGACGCGCTCTCGCGGGCGATGCGTTCGGCTTCGATATCGAACAAACGTAACACCCGGACGCCAAGATCGTGGTCCGGCAAAGTGGCGACACGATTGGTCGCGAACAGATCAAAGGAGGGCCGGATTTCGCGACCGGTCCAGTAGGCCATGCGCGATAGTTCCTGAGCGATCTGGGTCGCCTGGAGTTCGGCCTGCAACGAACGCTGCTGCGCCCCAGCCACGTTCGCATTGGCGCGCAGCACGTCCACCCGAGCGCTCCGGTTTTGCTGAAACCGACGCGTCACCGTGGCCACCTGCGAACGCGCCAGCGCCTCGCGTCGTTCGGCGATCTTCCATTCGCTTTCGGCCAGCACCCAGTCAATATAACGACCGGCGGCGCGCAGAATGAGGTCCTCGTAGGTTTCCAGGGCGCGCATCTTCGCCGCGCGCAGCGCGAACTCGTTGCGGTCGAGGTTCAGGCGCGCGCCCGCGCCGTCGCGTCCGCGTTTGAGCGGCAGCGTGTAGCGCAGCATCAAGGCGTGCTGATGAAACTCCGGCAAGCCCGTGTCGAACTCCTCCAACTCGCCGTTGGGTCCGAAGATGGGAACGGTCGCGACCTCTTGATCGATGTAGCTGTAATTGTAGTCGACGCCGAATCGGCTACCGTTGTGCCAGTAGGGACGTTCGACACTGGCGTTCACGCCGAGGGTGCGCGCGTCGGCCGGGCTGAACGAGGAGTTGGAGACCGGCTTTTCGAATCCCAAACTCGGGTTAGCGCGAAACACCCAGTCCTCGCCACCAGCGGCCGCATCGCGTTCGGCGGCGGCCACGGCAATCCCGAACTCCTCCGCCTTAAACGCCGGATGCACCTCCAGCAAGCGTGCCAAAAAGGCCTCGAGCGTAAGCGTGCCGTCCGGCGAGATCACCGGCGCCGGAAAACCTTGTGCCGCGAAGGCGGAAGATGAAGACGAGGGCAACGGGACTGGTGAAGATGAAGGTAAAGATGAAGGTGGAGGTAAAGGTGCCCTTGCGGGTGCTGCGGGTAAAACCGTAGGCCACGGACGCGGAACCGGTCGCAAACGCGGTTCGCCGAACCGCACGCCGCTGCCCGCCTGACTGCCCACCTGAAAGCCCACCTGACTGGCCGAGGGAGCCCCAGCCCGGCTCCCAGTCTGGGCAAAACTTTGGCCGACACCCGTCAATATAAATGCTGAAATGAGGCAAAAGAGCGAATGTTTCATTTTTTGAAGGAATTTGGGACTAAGCAAGACACACTTATTCGACTATACATACTGTCATGATGCACTGGTTTACAATTATCGCCCTTTTTCTCTCCTCCGCAGTGGGGGCTTTTTCGGGGGATTGGGTCGAAGGCGAAGTACTGGTACAAATGAAACCCGGTAAAACGTGGGATGCCGCGAAGAAGGAATCCAAGAACGCGAAAGGCGCTGGCAGTTCCTTGGCGCATCTCGAACGCGTCCAGTCCTTTTCCGCGCTCAGCAAACACTGCGGCGCCGCCTGTCTCACCGCGCGTTCAAACAACAAAACCAGCACCGCCCAACTGCTCGCTGAACTCGCGAAGCATCCCGCGGTCGCCCGCGTCGCGCCCAACCACATCCGTACCCGCACCGACATCGTCCTGCCATCCGACCCGTCGTTCACCCTGCAATGGGGCCTCGAAAACCCCACCATTCCCGCCGCCGACATCGACTGGCGTTCGGCTTGGCGACTCGCCCGCCCCGCTCTGGCCGTGCCCAACATCACCGCCATCATGGATACCGGCATCGACTACCGCCACCCCGACCTGCTGCCGAACCTGTGGCAAAATCCGCTCGAAATCGCCGACAACAACATCGACGACGACAACAACGGCTACGTCGACGATGTGTTCGGCGCGGATGCCTCGGGCGACGACGAAACCGCGCCCTTCAACGGCATTCCCGACGGCGATCCCATGGACGCCGGACTCGACATGGCCCACGGCACCCACGTCGCCGGCATCGCCGGCGCCCGCACCGGCAACCGCGGTATCACCGGCGTGAACTTCAACACCCGCTTGCTCACCTTAAAAGCTTCGCCGGACGGCAACAGCTTTACCACCACCGCCGTAATCAACGCGCTCGACTACGCCATCGAACTCAAAAACCGCGGCGAACCGATCGTGGTCATCAATATGTCGTTCGGCGGCATCGACTTCAACCCCATCGAAGCGAGCGCCTTCGCAGCCGCGAACGACGCCGACATCGTCATCACCGCCGCCGCCGGCAACGAAAGCAAAAACAACGACACCACTCCGACCTACCCGGCCGGCTACAACTACCCCAACATCATCAGCGTTGCCTCGACCACCTCCACGGACGCGCGTTCGAACTTCTCCAACTTCGGCACCAACTCCGTCGACCTCGCCGCCCCCGGCAGCGCGATTTTCTCCACCCGACCCACCCACCTCGTTTCGCTCGCAACCGCCGAAACGACGTCCAGCACCTTCGACGGACGCGGCATGTTCTTCTCCGGACTCACCGATTCCAACGGCATCACCGGCACGCTCGTCGACTGCGGGCTCGGCTACGCCACCAACTTCCCGCCCGCCGTCGCCGGCAACATCGCCCTGATTGCGCGCGGCGACATCTTCTTCAGCACCAAAGTCGGCAACGCCACCGCCGCCGGTGCGACCGCCTGCGTCATCTACAACAACGTCGACGGCGACCAACTGTTCAACGGCCGCCTCATCCAACCCAGCGGCCTCAACATCCCCGCCATCGCGGTCACCCAAAACGAAGGCACGGCGCTACTCAACCTGCTCGGGCAAAACGTGACCGTGCGCAATGTGTTCAACGACAATGAAGGCTATGAATACAGTTCGGGAACGTCCATGGCCGCGCCGATGGTCGCCGGAGCCGTGGCCTTCGCCGCCGACCATTTCCCCAACGACACCGCCGCCGAACGGGTGCAGCGAGTCCTCAATGCCGCCGATGTTCTGCCAAACTTGGAATCAGTCGTGAACGGCGGGCGCCGTCTCAACCTGCGCCGAATCGTCGACGGCGACGCCGACGCCGCCGGCGTAATCGGCAACGGCGACGGCCTCCCCGACTGGTGGGAACTCGAAACCGTCGGCGATCTCGACACCCTCTCGATCGACGGCGACCACGACAACGACGGCCTCACCGACTGGCAGGAGTTCCTCGTCGGCAGCGATCCGGACGACGCAAATTCGGGCGCGATGATCGGCATTATTCCGAACCTCGAACTCACCTCTCCCCTCCCCCCGTTCCGCGAGTACCAGATCGAAACCGCCAACGCGATCGATCAAGCTTGGCGTCCGTTCAACGATCTCGGTGTGAGTTCGGAGAGTGGCGTTCTGCACGCCATCACCAACACCATCGACCGCGCCTTTTTCCGCCTCTCGATCCCCGAGTAGCGTTCGAAACCGTTATGGCAAGACCTTGCCATAGAGTGGCAGACTCTTGCCATACTATGGCAAACTCCTGCCATACTATGGCAAGGTTCTGCCGACGCCAGAGTGGGGCTCCGTTGGGGTCCGACCACGGATTTCCACGGATCGCTAACTGCCGATAGATGATTCAAACTCGATGCCCGGCTGGTGCCAGCCAACGGCGGTCTCAGTAGGCTCTTGGAAAACTGACCAATGAAGGTTTTTGCTTTGATAATGCTTCCGCTCAAATCCTCTGTTTGTCCCGGTCTCGAAACGAAAGCGCACGGATTTTTCTTCAAATAGGTTTCAGCTAGCGCCGAGAAGTTGGAGAGATTCCATTACGATTCCATGAAACGACATGGAACCGGGAACTGTTGTCAGAACCCAGGGTAAGAAGATAAAAGAATTTTTCGCCCTCAGGACGCACTTCAAATCTTCCAGGATTCGGATTAATAAATCCTTTTCGACTTTTATAGGCGTCCTGTATTGCTTCCAAGGTAAGTGATTCTAAGAGTTCAACTCCTTGGACAGTGTGCCACCGAGGATATGAACTGAATGTCACAGTAGAGCCTTCAGTTGTGCCGTCGGGATAGTGTCCATATGCAACACGTAATTGCCCGAAGCCCGCCCATTCATATTCGCGAGTTGACCATCTTCCGGCCTCTTCGGTATGTATTCTGGGCTCTATTTTCAGGTTCTGGGTGATCTTTTCGGCCAGTATGTCTACCTTACTTAGAACATCCTCGTCAGACGCTTCCGGGTCTAAATACATGGCTTCCTTCAAGGGAACCCCCATGATTGACAAATCTTTCCAAGAAACTTTCAGCATATCTTTACCTTGGGCATTTTCATGCGAGTTAGACAAGACTAGAAGATTAGAGGCCACTACATGTGAGAAGCATCAATCCCTAAATAAAAAACAGGACTCTTGCCATACTATGGCAAACTCCTGCCATACGATAGCAAGGTTCTGCCGAAGCCAAAGTGGATCCCCGTTGCAGTCCGACCACGGATTTCCACGAATCGCGAACTGCCGATGGATGATTCAAACTCGATGCCCGGCTGGTGCCAGCCCCAACGGGGCGAGATAGTGTAGCAACTGTGTTTCGAATTTAATTTCTGAGGTTCAAATTACTCCTCCGAAGTGTGGTTCTTTGCGGGTAGGCATTTTCCGCATTGGGCCAAAAAAGACGCCGGAGATGCGAACGGTCTCATCTCC
>Ga0209187_1000093_pt1 | contig 201238 bp, 141 predicted proteins | sample BantaG_FD_187430 | JGI IMG/M metagenome (GOLD analysis project Ga0209187, IMG submission 187430) | Marine algal microbial communities from Bantry Bay, Ireland - BantryBay_4 metaG (SPAdes) (version 2) | ecosystem: Host-associated > Algae > Red algae > Unclassified | place: Bantry Bay, Ireland... | reverse complement strand
AAGTGTGGGTGAGGGTGGCGACGGCGCCGTTGCCGCAGTCGTCCATCACCATGTAGGAGCGAGTCATGGTGCGCTGGCAGTTGTTGCTGGAGGTCTGCGAACCGGTGAGCATGATGCTCATCGCGGTATCGCAGTTGTCGGTGACCGAAACGTTGAGCACGATGATGTCGGCACTGACATCTTGCGGCAGATTGCAGCCGGTATCGAACAGCGGTGGAAGACTGGAGAACTTGGGTTCGGCGTCGTCGAGCGTGTAGCTGATCGTCTGCACGAAGGTGCCGGTTTGGTTGCAGGTCGCGACCGCTTCCCAGTTACGGGTGATGGTGGCGGAGCAGCCGTTGGTCACTGGGATATCGTCGCCAGTGTGGCTGAGGACTGCGCCGCAGTCGGAGACGACGCTGAGCGCGGCGGCGTTCGGGGCGGGAATGTCGGTGGCGGTCGAGTCGATGCAGCCGAGGTCGATGGTAGCGGGTCCGGAGATGACCGGGACGGCCGGGGTCACGGTCCACTCGTAGGTCACGGTGCCGTCGACCGTGTCGCCGCAGCAGTCGACCAGTTGGTAGACGCGGGTCATGACGCGGTCGCAGCCGGTGGTGGTCACGGTGACGGTGACGTTGGAATCGGTTTGGCCGAGCGCGACTGGCACGTCGGTCCAGAGCGCGGGGATGGCCGGGGCGGCGGCGGTGCAACCAAAGTTGGTGCCGGCCGCGACGGCGAGTAGCGGGTCGCTGTCGTTGAGCGTGTAGGACACGGTCTGGGTGACGGTGACGGTCGCGCCGCACAGGTCGGTGGCTTCATACACGCGGTCAATCGACTGGGTGCACAGGCTGGCCTGCGGATTCTCGTCGCGCAGGTAGTCGATCGAGACGACGGCGCAGCTCGAGGAGGCGGAAACGAGAGCCACGCTGGGCGATGGGATCTGGTTCACGTTGCCGATGCAGCCAATGTAGACCGAGGCGATCCCGTCGACTTCCGGACTGTCCGGGGTGATCGTCCAGGTGTGGTTTATGATGCGGGTGTCCGAACCGCCGCAGCAGTTGGTGACGGTGTAGACCCGTGAGAGGAACAGGGTGCAGCCGCTCGCGTCGATCACGGGCGACTCGGTGACGTTGGTGCCGGTCGCGCCGGTCGCGACGACGTTGGTCGGCGGACGCCAGTCGGAGGCTTGGCAGCCCCAGTCTTGGGCGGGTTCGGTGCTGGTGATCAGCGGCTGTTCGGCGACCACCCAGCAGACCGACTGGGTGACGACGACGTTCGAACCGCAGACGTCGGTGACGCTGTAGACGCGTTCGACCGAGGAGGTCGCGCAGAGGGCGCCGGTGACGGCGTTGGTCTCGTGCGAGAACGCGATGTCCACCCAGGCGCATTGCGAGGAGGCGGCAACGAGGGTGATGTTGGGTTCGGGAACCAGCGAGGCGTTCGGGATACAGCCGAGGTCGTTTTTGGCCAGCGCGGTGACGACCAGGTTCGGGGTCTCCGTGTAGGTATACGTCTCGGTGTGTTCGTCGAAATCACCGCAGCAGTTTTCGTAGCGGTAGGTGCGCATGACCATGACCTCGCAGCCATTGGTCATCACCAAGTCGCTGATGGCGAAGTTTGCACTGTTCGTGAAGGTCGCCGGACTGGTGACCGAGATATTGAATGCGCTGATAGTGGAGTCCCGGCCCGCACCGTTTCGTTGTTGCGAATAGTAGGCGAAAGAATTGCCGACAAGGGTCGGGAAGTTGAGGAGATACTGGGCGTTGCCGGGCCAGAAGAAGGTGTAGGAGGTGGCACCGACCGGCTCCGCACCGATTTCGTTGACGGTGACGATGTCGCTGACCGTGTAGGTGATCCCGGCCGCGTCGTAGGTTGCGGTAAAGGAGAATCCATCTTGCAAACTAGCTTCCGTGGAGCCTGGGGACTCGTTGCCGGTGAAGGCGACGGGGGTCGGTGTCCCGAACGTGGCGAGGGGGCCGCTGCGGTTGCCGCCATCGTCAATCTGGAACAGCAGGTTGGGATTCGAACGGAAGCCGGGCCCGTTGTGAAGGCCGAATTCGAAGCCGTTGGCGTTGGGGTTGATGGTGGTGGCATCGATCGTTCCCGATACGGTCACGACATCGGAGGTGGTGAGGGCCCGTCCAAGAGCATTGCTCACCGAACCACCGTCGGTGCTGTCGATGTATACCGCATTGTTTGCTCCACTGGTCGGATCGTGGGATAGCGTAAAGGTGCCGTCCACATTGTTCGTGAACGAGGGCATGCCGCCGCCGATGTTTGCCGCATTGGCGCCAAAACCAGTATTGGAGCTGATCGTATAGATGATCTCGGCTTGCGGCACGAGGCAGTCGCTCACCATGATGGCTGCAAGGTTGGTCGGCGGAATGGTACCGGCGACTTGGCAGCCGAGGTTGGTCCCCTTTTCCACCGCGAGGATCTCGGGAACTTCGCTAAGCGTGTAGGTGATGGTCTGGTCGAAGGTGGCGGGCTGGCCGCAGTTGTCGATCGCGGTATAGGTGCGGGTGAAACTGAACTCGTCGCAGCAGGCAGCCGGCGCATTCGTCGCCGAGGTGGCCGATACCACGATAGAGGTGATCGTGCAGCCGGAGAAAGCGGTCAGCTGGGAGGTCGACGGCACGGGGATGTTGCCGGCGTCAAGGATACAGCCGAGTTGAACGACGCTGGGGCCGGTGAGCGTTGGTGCGGCAGGCAGGGTGGTCCAAGAGTGGGTGACGCTGGCCTGGGCGCTAATGCCGCAGCAGTTGTTGGTGGTATACGTGCGGGTCATCGCGACGTCGCAGCCGTTTGTGGTGACGGTGGCGCTGACCATCACGCCGGGCAGCGGGGCGGGCAGACCGGCGGGCGTGGTGTCCGGGGCGACGCAGGTCGCGGTGAACGCGGCTTCCGGCGTCGGGGCGACGGGCGGGATGTCGAGCGTATAGATGATGGTCTGGATGCAGGTGGCGGTGGCGCCGCAAATATCGGTGGCGGTGAACACGCGGTCGAAGGTCCAGGAGCCGCAAGTAGCGGCCACCGGGGTGTGCGGTCCGTCCATCTGGCTGACTGTGATAGCGCAGGCGCTGGTCGCATTGAGGATGGTAGCGGGAACTTGGTTCGAGGAGGCGATACAGCCGATCACGAGCGGATCGCTCGGGCAGGCTACGAACACGGGGGCCGGAGGGGCATCAGTGTAGGTATAGACCTCGGGCTTGAGGTCGAAGTTTCCGCAGCAGTCTTCAACGCGCCAGCTACGGGTGACCGTGACTTGGCAGCCATTGGTGATGCGGGTTTCCATGACGAAGTTGGTGGAGATCGCGTTCACGGCAACAACAGCATTGCTGGACATCTCCAAGGTCCGCTGGTCGCCGGCGCAACCGAAGTCGGTGAACGGGGCAAGGGCGGTGATCCTCGGATTGGAATCGTCCAACACGTAAAGAACGGTCTGGGTCACCGTCGAGGTGCTGCAGTTGGCGGCAATCTGGTAGACGCGGTCAAAGGCGGACTGGCAGGGATCGTCAAACACGGTCGTGGTGGCCTGAGTGCCGACGAAACTGACGTCGATGTCGCAGCCTTGGCGACAAAGGACCGCGTTCGCGGGAAGGGCCACTTGGTTGCCGTTGCCGTCGACGTAGATGAGGTTGCCGGAGCCGTCGACGAACTCGGTGAGTTCTTCAGTGAAGACAAAATCAGGCTTGATTCGGAAGTCGCTGGTGCCCGAAACGCCGGTGATGCTAATATAGCTCACGTTCGAAAAGATCAGGGTGCTGGCATCGGCGGTTCCGGTTGTGCCATCGCCCATGATGCAAATGCCCGCCGCGTTGGTGGTGACCACATGCAAGGGGTTTTGAACAATTGCGCTCGGTGCCGGACTCATGCAGAAGCCATCGAAGGTATTAAGGTTGTCGCTGGTCACACAGAAGGTGGCGGGCGAGGAGAACTGAGCGGTCACCATCTCAGTCGACGCAAGCAGGAAGCCGTTGTCGTCATTGATGTGCGAACCGGTGATCACAAAGCTGCCATCGGGCGAGGTCACCGGGAAGGTCGTCGGGAGTCCGCGCGGATCGGAACGCGTGAGCAGGCGTTCGTCAAAGAAGCGATTGGTCGTGGTGTAGCAGAAGATATTGCCGGAGGCCTGCATCGTCAGCATCGGCGACTTGGGAATGAGGTTGAGCGAGGTCACACAACCAACGTCCACGGTGGGATTAATGGTCGCGTCCGCGAGTAGTTCGGACGCGGGCGTGTACAGGAAGGTTTCGACGGCACGGTCGAAGTTGCCGCAGCAGTCTTCCACGCGCCAGGTGCGAACCACCATGACGTCGCAGCCTTGGTTCATGAACACTTCGGACACGAGCTGGGTCTGGGTCGCGTTCACGATCTCGAGGGCGGCGAAGGACTCGGCTAAGGTGCGCGGCACGTTGGTGGCGCAGCCGAAGTGTTCGGCGTCTTTGGCGGTGGCCAGAATCTCCGGACGCGAGTTGTTGAGCACCCAGCAGACCGATTGGGTGACCAGATTGGTGACACCACAAAGCGTCTCCACCACGAACACGCGTTCGTTCGACCAGGTGCAGCCGTTGGCATCGAGCATCGGTGCCGACTGGTCGAGTTTTTGGATCGACACGATAGAACAGTCCGAGGTGGCGGCCAGCATAGTGAGGTCGACCGGTGGGATCTGGTTGGTCGAGGCGATGCAGCCGAGGTCGAGTTTGGCGAGCGGGCCGACGCTAAGGTCGGGAAGTTTGGTAAAGGTGTAAACGACATCTTCAGAGACGGTCTGTTCACAGCATCCGGTGACGGTGTACGTCCGGACGATGGTGACATCGCAGCCATTGGTGAACACGGCCTCGGTGACATTGGTGCCGCATTCCGGAATCACGAAACTGCCACTGCCACTGGGTGGGCTAACCGCGCCGTTGAAGCCGACACCACTACGGATTCCCCTGTCGGCTCCGCGGACCAACGTGAGGCTCGACGACGCCGGGAGATTCATCGAAAATTCTGCTTCGTTGACTTCCAATCTACCGTTGCCGTTAAGGTCGTTGCCGAAACCGGGCGCTTCCCATTTCAAGGTGAAATCGAATCCAGGCGGCACCGCAGCGGCAGGGTCGAGTTGTGCGAATGGATCCGAGTACGTGACGGCATTGGAATTAGTGACGCCACACGTGGGTGGGGCTTGAGTGGCGTCGATATAAAGCTCTTCGATGGTATTCAGGCGGATGATGGGTATCCCCCCTGCTGGAGGCTGGTCGTTCACGGAAAGGAGGGACAAGGCAAAGTCTGTAGGTATTCCAGCTCCGGTGGCGGGTACATAGGTGCCAAGCTGGAAAAAGTTCATGGTGATCGAGGCACCGGAATTTGGATCACGAGCAATACTGGTGAACAAATCCGCGAAGCCATTTGGCTGAATGACAAAGGCGTTGTTCGCAGCCGGGTCGAGCCCGGTGGCGGTGAACGGGACGTTTAGGAAGTTGAACGCCACTTCGAAATCGACGGACACGCCACCGCCGCACCCAACCGTACCGTAACTGAGCACGGTTCCAGCCGGGGTGTTTGAAGTGAAAGCGTTGACGAACAGCCCCGCATTCCCGGGATCCACCCCGCCCAATTGCGTCCACGTGAGAGGGCCATTACAGACGCCCAACGCCATGTTGGTGACCGAGGTATCGTACGGGCAGGTGAAGCCAAACTCTCCGGCCGGAGGACGCCACGCGCAGTCCTGACAACCCATATACCCACCAGTGGGGAGATTGGTGATGGCGGGCAAGACGTCGTTCATCGTGTACACGATGGTACATATACCGATATTACCACAGCAGTCCGTGGCGCTGATTTTCCGATCAAGCGTCACCACGCAGCCGTTGGTAAAATAGGTGTCGCACAAAAGGCAGACCTCAGGAACGCAGTTGGTGCAGCCTTCAAACACGGCCACATTGGTTATATCCTGCGAAACCGGAGCCGCCAGCGAGACATAATCTTGAGGCGTCACTCCTGGTGGAACGCAACCGAGCGATCTACCCGGCGGACAGATCACTTTTGGTGGATCGAGATCAATCGCATAGGTATACTTCTGGGTGCAGACAGCCATGCTCGGGCCAAACAGCGGCTCCTTGGCGGTGAAATTCACTTCGGAAAATTCACGATTGGATAGCGCGACGCTTTGGTCCGTGAAAACGACGGTATAACTGCCAGGCCCAAGATTGACTCCACAAACGTCGAGCGAGGTTCCGTTGGGCAGGGTTGTGCCGGTCGAGGCCGATCCTGAGAACACGGGCGTACCGGAGGCGGTATCGGAAATCACAATGTCGTAGTCGGTCACTTGCTCGGCAGCGTCACGCCCGACCGCGCCGAACATCTGGAAGCAGTTCACCGTCTCGTTGGGTCCAACCGTGAAGGTGTACTCGAAGCTGGGGTTGGCCTGTCCGGAACCGGTGGTGTCGAAGACGAAGCCGTCGGCCGAAGCGCCACCGAGGTTGTTGGTCACACCATTGGCGGTGTCCGCCGGATTGTTAAAGGGCCCAAATCCTACCGCGTCGGTCATAACAAAAGATGGGGTAATGATGGAACACACCGTTCCTGTCAAAAGCGGGCAAGGGTTGATCGCGGTGGTAACAAGGCAGGCCGTATACGTGCAACCCGTCTGGACTGTCGTGTATGAAGAGGTCACGAAGGCGCCATCGCAGAGATTTTCAATCGTCGGCGTGGTGATCAAAAGTGGCACCACAGAATCGTTGTAGAGACAGCCGAGATCGATCGGGTCAGAGCAGTCGATGACCGGTGTAAGAGCCGCGGTGTAGGCGAAGGTTTCGATGTTGGTGATGGCCTCAACGCAGCCGCATACTTCACCGCGAAATTCCCAGACACGTTCCACCGTTACGTCACAACCGTTCGTGGTTTCAATGGTATCGATCAAATTGGTTTCGGTAAAGAAACAGGCGGCGTTGGTATCCCCCACGAGAATGGCGTTTGCACGGCTTTCGGCCTCAGGACGCGCCACCTCGGCGCTTTCAGCACAGCCGTAGTCTTCAAACGCTTGGACAGACGTCTCGGGCGACGCGATCACCGCTACAAGACAGGCTAGCGGCTGAAATTCACAGGTATCGAGACGCCAGAAATTGGTGCAACCATTGGCTGGGTCCACCTGCATATAGCCCTTGGCAGTCATATTGAACGGATCGGGCGGGATGCAATCATTCTGGGATGTGGCGGGGATCGTGTTGAAATCCGTGATGGCTTGCGGACCGCTACCATCGTTCACGGTGAACGTGATGTTGAAATTCGAAGCGAGGTCCGTCGCATACTGGCGAACCCGCACCACCCGCACAGACCCACAGGTGAGCGGGATGCCAGTCACGTCGTAGGTGCCAACCGGCGTACCATTGACCCCCGCTCCTACTTGACCAGCGAGTTGAAAGACCGAGGCCACACTACACATGTTGTTGCAGTCAGGGCCAACATACACCGTGGTCGCGTCAGCAGAACCCGACGCTGCTGCGTCGACGGCAATCGATTGCGCCTCCTTGGGGAGGACCAACCAGTAATCCATTTGGATCATGTCGGCGGTGTCCTGACGCACTCCATTAAAGAAAGTGTCCCCCGTACACGAGCTTCCAATTTCATCAAGCGCCGCTGCAATTGACCCCGGGTTTTGATTACCGTCGGTGGTGGGGTAGGAGGTTGTGATTCCGCTTGAGGAGTTTCCAGCCATGTATGCACCCGGAACTGGATGCCCCGGCAGGCCTAAAGCATCTGTTCCGCAGAACAATTGCTCAATAAATCCTTGGCGGTTGGCACTATAGTTTCCGGACGCGTTATTGTTGCAGGGGATGAATTCCGGGTTGATACAACGATTCCAAATTGTGACAAATACCCCTTCATTGTCACTGTAGCGGAAGGTCACTTTCTCTGCATCGCAAGGCAAGGCAGGGTTTGGGGCCACATACGCCACGGTGTTGTCGCCTTCAGTTACCGGACAATTTGCGGTATTGCCTGGGTTCGGAATACCACGAGAATCATCAATGCCATCGCCGTTAGCGTCAACCACAGGGGGTGAAGGAGGGTTTAGGATACTCCCGTTCGACACGGGCCAGCAATCTCCGGGCATACCTGGCGCCTGATTTGGATTGGGACATTGGGCATTGACCAAGCCACAAAACGTCAAAGATAACACAATCAATCCACAAAAACGGGCACAGAGGCGTCCCACCAAAAAAGTACGTTCAAAATTTTTCATACAACCAAAACTCCAACTAAAATAATGCCTTCAGAACCTGACTGAAAGGCTTCATACTAGTCATTCCCGCCCAGAACAGAACCTCACAACATTTGGTCACTTTCTTATAAAAAAACACTGGATGTGCTAATTTACAGAGGTTTTATGGGTGTGTGGCTTGGTAGATCGCTGAAAATTCTTCTGCAGACAGAGCCGTATTCCAAATCGTGAGCGAATCAATTCGGCCCTGAAAATTCCGAATCGCAGAGTCTGAATCCTGCGCTGGCCCTTTTTCGAACTCGCGTCCCCAGTTGCCGATTTCGGCGGCACCAATCATCATGGGACCGGCATACTCGATCTTGTTTCGGGCGATTTCTTTGCCGTTCCAATATTGGATGATTTGCTGAGTACTGCGGTCGTAAACCGCTCCAGCGAGGTTCCAGGTTCCGGCTACCCGTGATGCGAACACCGGAGATACACTGTACGCTATACCCGTTTTCTTTTTCTTCGCGGGCGGCAATCGGAAACCGAAACGCAGCGCCCCCTTTGGCGTAATTTGCCAGCGTAGGTGTCCGTCTTTAATGCCATCGGACAGTAGGAGAGACTGCATTCGTCCCGTTTGCGCGTCTTGTCGCATCCAAACCGCCAACGAAAGTTGATCGAATTCGCCCGGAATATCCAGCCGGATCCGGTCTCCAGGGCGCTTGAACTCGAGCGCCCCTTTGCCACCCCAACGCCCTCTTGAAGCCTCACAACCAATCACCGTCCCATGTGCTTTTTGACCGGGACCCCGATCCAGCAACATCGAGGTAACGTCTTCAAAATCATAATGCGCCACGACCTGAGTATCCTGCGTGATCTGCTCATTCCAGACCTTCCACCTCGCCATGCGCTCTCGGCTGCGCTTACCGGACCTACCCTCAAGCTCTTTGAAGGACGCAAACCGTCCGGGTTTGGATGCCCGACGGGTAAATCCTGAACCATCCCATGAGAGTCCCTCTCCGGTCGAAAGCAAGAGCGGTTGTTGCGGGGCGTTCACCGAAGGTGGATAGACTTCCACTTCGCCATCAAACACATCGACTTCGGTGTTGCCACCGGCAATAACTTCGACACCGAATTCCGTTCCCAAATCAACCAACTCCAGCTCGGGCGAGATGACCCGAAACCCCTTGGCGCTTTCGGGCACGAACACGCGAATACGCCCGCTTCGGCACAGTACCTCATCAGGAGATTTGAGTTCGAGTTCCACCGCTCCTTCACCGAGTAACGACGCACCTTTATAAAAGTCGATCACCGCTTCTCCACTGACCATCTGAAATATTCCTGGCGAAAGAATCTCCTGCTGTCGCAACGCGTGCTCAACGCCATCACGCAAAACCACCGCGCTAACCGCGTGTTTGACAATGGCGACACCATCATCCTCAAGTTCCAGATCGTTTGTCACGACGGGTGCTTGTGGCAATTCGGGTGCGGTAAGCAGCAACTTCCCAGCACCAATCCCAAGCAAGAAAAGCAGTCCGGCAAAGAGCGCTCCGACCAACCACAATGAACGCTTTCGGCTTGAAACGTCGGGTATCGATTCAGGGGATCCTTCAGGCGAGTCCGAAACAGCGGGGGAAGATTTCGGCGTGAGCGTCGGCTCTGAGGTGAGCGTCGGCTCTGATGTGAGCGTCGGCTCTGATGTGAGCGTCGGCTCTACAGCCGTATGACCCGCAACGGTTTGGTCCACCGCCACATTGCGTAACGATGCATCCATCGCCAAAAAGATCCGCGCCTGCTTGCGCAGAGAAGCCGACGCCAGAAGCGCTGCTTCAAAAGAGCGGAACGCCTCCTCGGTCATCGTGCCATTGCAATAAGCGTTCAACCAATCTTGTTCTTGTTGCGTTTGCGGTTTCATGCGGGCTGTTCCTCCATTCGTTGTTCGATGCAGGAGAAGAGTGCCAAACGGATCCGATTCAAGCGCATGTAAAGCGTTCCAGGTTTCACCCCGACTTTATCGGCCTCCTCCTTGATCGACCCATCACAAGAATACGCCAAGGTGACCAACGCCCGCTGAGATTCGGGAAGGGTTTTCAAACAATGTTCAAGTGCCTCGAATTCATGCGTTCGCGATTCAAGTTCCTCCAGACCCTCATCAGACATCACCTCGATCAAGTTCTCGGTGAAACACAATTTGTCACGGGCCATTTTCCGTCGAAATGAAAGAATTTTGAAGCGGGCAATCATGCAGACCCAACTTTTAAACGAGGTCCCTGGGGTGAACTGACTAAATTTCTGCCAAGCAACTAACGCGACCTCCTGAACGATTTCATCGACATCATACCAAGAAAAAACCTGACTGCGAACAAATGCTCTCAATTCGCGTTCGTGTTTGGCAAAAAGCAGGACAAAATCATCCGGATTTGCCGGGTCAGTGTTCGAACTCATCACCCTACTATTTCCGATAATGACCGAACATCACAGTATTATTTAAGAATCCGGCAAGATCAATGTCACGAGGGCTTGCATAGGGTCGCAAATTCCCGAGTTGAAGTGCAGGTTAAGTCTCACCGCCCCACCCTCCGTGTCCGCTGTACCCTCCGTGGTAAAACGGATGCACGCTGCGCGGACCACGGAGAACACGAAGGGACGGAGCTCAGCCGACGCGAACCCGCGAACCTCCGGTTCGAGATTCCTCCGTGTCCTCTGTGCCCTCCGTGGTAAAACGAATATGCGCTGCGCCGACCACGGAGAACACGGAGGGACGGAGCTCAGCCGACGCGAACCCGCGAACCTCCGGTTCGAGAACCCTCCGTGTCCTCTGTGCCCTCCGTGGTAAAACGAAAGTACGCTGCGCGGACCACGGAGAACACGGAGGGACGGAGCTCAGCCGCCACGAACCCGCGAACCTCCGGTTCGAGAACCCTCCGTGTCCTCTGTGCCCTCCGTGGTAAAACGAATGCACGCTGCGCGGACCACGGAGAACACGGAGGGACGGAGCTCAGCCGACGCGAACCCGCGAACCTCCGGTTCGAGAACCCTCCGTGCTCTCCGTGTCCTCCATTCGCTTGGAATCAAGCCTGTCCATAAATTGTAAGGATGGCGACGGGCGGCGGATAATTTGTTGTGTTCTGGACTCTGCTTATCTTACCGCCAATCGCGATCATGCTCGGCCTGTTCGCAGTACAGCTGCGTACCCGTAACGCCGGTATCGCCGACGCGGGATGGGCGTTCTGCATGGTCTGGATGGCTGCGTTTTTTGCCGGCTGGGAATGGTTCCATCCCACAGCATCCATCGTTGAAACGCCCAGATGGCGCGTGTTGTTGATCGGCGCGATGGGCGTGATTTGGGCCGGGCGACTCGGCTTGTTTATCCTGTTCAACCGGGTCCTCGGCCGGTCGGAGGACACGCGCTATGCGGGCATCCGCAAGGAACGCGGCGCGGGCGCGAACCGGTTTTTTCTCGGTTGGTTTCTCGCCCAGATCCCGTTCTCGATGTTGTTCGGTGTATGCTTTCTGGCGGCGATGCGCGGATCGGGTCCGTGGATTCCGGCGCTGGTCCTGTTTATTATCGCGGTCGGCGGCGAACTGCTGGCGGACGCGCAGTTGGCCGCGTTCCGGGCGGATCCGAAGAACCGCGGCACCACCTGCCGACGTGGCTTGTGGCGCTACTCGCGTCACCCGAACTACTTTTTCGAGTGGCTGCATTGGTTCGTCTACGTGATCCTCGCCTGGGGCGGTGGCTGGTGGCTGGCGGTGTCGTGCATCGGCCCGGCCTTGATGTTGTTCATGCTGTTCCGCGTGAGCGGGATTCCGCTCACCGAAAAAAAATCGCTGGAGTCGCGCGGCGAGGACTACCGGGAATACCAGCGCACCACCTCGGTGTTCGTTCCGTTGCCGCCGAAGAAGTAGTAGAAGTTCGTTCCACGACGTGCCGATAGACGGTCTTCTAGCCCGACGAATGCTTGGAAGCGCGGCCTCTTCGCTCTCCTTTTTTTGACCGCGGAAGAACGCGGAATACGCGGAATTTCTGCCGCCATTTTGGTCAGGTTTCTTTCATTGAACCTAGCTGAAGAGGAACCGCGGTAAATCGATCCCCTGTTTTGTGAACCCCAAGCAACCCGACCAAGCCGTCCTTGACCGGAGCCTGCGCTGGGAACTGATCGGGTATCCCGGCCTCTTCGCCCTGCCTTGCCTGCTGATTTTTGTTCTGTTCGCATGGCCTGGTGGAGCGGCAAAACGTCCCGGGAAAACATAGAACACAACTGAACGACGAGCGTTGTTTTTTAACTCGGTGCGCGTTAGCAAACTCCCATGAGCGAAAACGCGAACATTCAAGTCGGCATCATCATGGGCAGCACCTCGGACTGGCCGACCATGGAGCATGCCGCCGCCATCCTCGAAGAGTTTGGCGTCGCCCACGAATGCAAAGTTGTCTCGGCCCACCGCACCCCGAACTGGATGGTCGACTACGCCGAATCCGCCGAGGACCGCGGCCTGCAAGTGATCATCGCCGGCGCCGGCGGGGCCGCCCACCTGCCCGGCATGACCGCCGCGTTGACGACCGTACCGGTGCTCGGCGTGCCGGTGCAAAGCCGCGCGCTCAGCGGCCAGGATTCCTTGCTCAGCATCGTGCAAATGCCCGCCGGCATTCCGGTCGGCACCCTCGCCATCGGCAAAGCCGGCGCGACCAACGCCGCCCTGCTCGCCGTCGCCATTCTCGCCAACACCGACCCCGAGTTGTGCAGCGCCCTGAAAACCTGGCGGGCCGAACGCCGCGACAAAGTCCTCGCGGACCAATTGCCGCCGCCCGCCGACACATGAGTCGAAAGTGGTGTTTGAAATCTGAAATTCGAAATTCGAAATCCAAAGGCCGAAGGCCGCCACCACTGACGACTTAAAAGGCCGACGGCCGAGTCCAACTGATGACTGATCACCGATGACTGAGAACTCTATCCTCCCCGACGCAACCCTCGGCATGCTCGGCGGCGGCCAACTCGGCCGCATGTTCGCCCAGGCCGCCCAGCAAATGGGCTACCGCGTGCATGTGTTCTGCCCCGAAGCCGACTGCCCCGCCGCCCAAGCCGCCGCCGAACACACCTGCGCGAACTACGACGACATGGCCGCGCTGGACGCGTTCGCGGCGGACATCGCGGTGTGCTCGCTTGAGTTCGAAAACATTCCGGTTGGAGCTGTCGAGCGCGTCGCGCGCAAGGTGCCGGTCCGCCCCGGCGCGCGCGTCCTGCACATCACCCAGGACCGCCTGCGCGAAAAAAGCTTTCTCTCAAACCACGACATCTCGGTGGTGCCGTTCCGTCCGGTCGACGGACTCGACTCCCTGCGCGAGGCCATCGACGAACTCGGCACGCCCTGCGTGCTGAAAACCTCGGCCTGCGGCTACGACGGCAAGGGTCAGACCAAAATAAATGCTCCGAACGAGGCCGAAGCCGCTTGGGAATCGATCGGTAAACAAGCGGCAGTGCTCGAAGCTTGGGTGACCTACGAAGCCGAACTGTCGATCATCGCGGCGCGTTCGCCGTCGAACGAACTGGTCTGCTTTCCGCTGTTCCACAACGAACACGAAAACCACATTCTCGACGTGACCACCTGCCCGGCTCCGTTCGACGAACGCGTGTCGATCGACGCCACCGAACTCGCCGAACGCGTGGTCACCGCCCTCGACTACGTCGGCCTGCTGTGCATCGAACTGTTTCTCGAACCCGGCGGTCGCCTACTGGTGAATGAGATCGCGCCGCGCCCGCACAACTCGGGTCACCTGACCATCGAGGCGGCGCACACCTCACAGTTCGAACAGCAAGTGCGTGCGGTGTGCAACCTGCCACTCGGCGGCGCCAGCCTGCGCGTCCCCGGCGCCGCCATGGCCAACCTACTTGGTCATCACTGGAGCGACAGCGACCCCGACTGGCGTTCCCTGATCGGCGGATCGGCGGACGACGACGCGGGCGGACACCTCCACCTCTACGGCAAAGCCGCCGCCAAACCCGGACGCAAGATGGGCCACCTCACCGTGACCGACGCGAGTCCGGACACGGCGCGGGCGCGCGTCCGTGCGTTGCGTTCGAACTTGGGCTAATCTCAAATCTCGAATTTCAAATTTCAAACCAGAAACCTAGAGGGCCTCCCAAGCCGAGTGCCCGGTTTCGAGGTTCGCCATCCGACCAAACAGGGAGATGGAAGATGGCGAACGCGTTGCAGAACCACCCAACTTTTGCCCTCACATTCTTTTGCCTCAGTCCGCGCCGGTGAGGCAAAGGAATGGCGGCGTTGTGCAGCTTGGCCGGTAAAATTTCGAACGAGAGATTCCGCGTTTTTCCGCGTTTTTCCGCGGTCCAAAGTAGTCTCCTGAAGGGCGAGGGGCCTCCCGAGCCGAATCCGAGCCGAGTCCGAAACCCTGAATTGTCATCAGGCTGTAAAAACTGAACGCGGACGAATCGCTTTGGCGAATTATGATTGCAAGCCGCGCCGACTCGCCCCACCTTGGGCTGCGATGCGCGTCTTCACCATTTTGGTTCTCCTGAGCAGTCTTGCCGTGTTCCTCCACGGCAAAGAAACCGCCGCGATGTCGCCTGAAAAAGAGTGGCGCAAGGCGGTCACGCAACTGGGCTCGCACAACTACAAAGAGCGGATCGCGGCGCAAAAAGCATTGATCGCTGCCAGCGAAAAACACACAGCCGCCCTGCTCAAACTCGCCGGCGAGTCGTGGAAAGCCAGCGAGGATCCAGAGGTTCGATTCCGCCTGCATGAGGTGATGGAACAAGTAGTACGGGCGCACATCTACGACCATCCATCCGGCTACCTCGGCATCACCATGATCGCGGGCGAATCGCTCCACGAACGAAAAACCATCGGCGTGATCCGTGCCTATGAAGTGAAGGACGACAGCCCTGCCGCGAAGGCCGGACTTGTTCCGGACGACGAGATTTTCGAGATTGAGGGCAAGCGCTTCGACAAAGATGTGCGCACCACCGCGCTACGCCATTTCTTGCAAACCAAACGACCCGGCGACGAAATCGAACTCGGCATTCTGCGCGATTTCAAACCGAAGACCATCAAGGTCAAACTCGGCCTCTCACCCAACTTCCGCAAGCAGGTCGAGAAAGACAACTTTCATCAGTTCTTCACCAAATGGTGGGCCACCAACGTCGGCAAATAAGATGAAGTGGTTGACCGACCCGCCCTTGCCAACCCTCCCATTTCCACGGTATTTCCTCTGCATGAACTCACGCTCCCTGCCCCCGCTTCCGTTCGGACTGCTCGCCGGTCTTTGTTCACTGTTTCTGCTCGCCTCGTTCGCGCAAGCAGCCAACCGACCGAACATCATCTGGCTGTTTTCCGATGACCACGGCTGGCAAACACTCTCGGCTTACGGCTCCAAAGTGAACCAAACCCCGAACCTCGACCGGATCGCCACCGAAGGTATGCGCTTCGACCGCGCCACCGTGTCGAACTCGATCTGTGCCCCCTGCCGCGCCGTCATTCTCAGCGGCAAACACTCCCACCTCAACGGCCAGCTAACCAACCGCGACCGCTTCGACGGCGAACAAATGACCTTCCCCAAAGTGCTGCGCAAAGGCGGCTACACCACCGCCCTGATCGGCAAGTGGCACCTCAAATCCGACCCGACCGGCTTCGATTACTTTGACGTGCTCATCGGCCAGGGTCCGTACTACAACCCGCCAATGAAAACCAACCGCGGCGACGAGATCAAAACCGTCAAACACACTGGCTACACCACCGACATCATCACCGACAAATCGCTCGCTTGGCTGAAGAACGACCGCGATCCCGACAAACCCTTCATGCTCATGTGCCAACACAAAGCGCCGCACCGCAACTGGCAGCCGGCCCCGCGCCATCTAAACCTTTACGACGACATCGAGATCCCCGAACCCGCGACCTTGTTCGACGACTACAGCGGACGCGGCACCGCCGCCAAGGAGCAGGCGATGACCATCGAACGGCATATGAACGCCGGCGACCTGAAACTCAAAGCGCCCCGCCTCACCGAGCAGCAACAGAAAGCCTGGAACGCCGCCTACGATCCGAAAAACGAAGCCTTCGAAAAGATGAATCTCGAAGGCCGCGACCTGGTGAAATGGAAATACCAACGCTACGCCAAAGATTATCTGCGCTGCGTCAAAGCCGTCGATGAAGGCGCCGGTCGGATACTCGACTACCTCGAAGCCGAGGGCCTCGCCGAGAACACCGTGGTCATGTACAGTTCGGATCAGGGTTGGTATCTTGGCGAACACGGCTGGTACGACAAGCGTTGGATGTACGAGACATCGTTCCGCACGCCCTTGCTCGCACGTTGGCCCGGCGTGATCGAACCCGGCTCGGTCAACGACGACCTCGTTCAGAACATCGACTTCGCCCAAACCTTTCTCGACATCGCCGGCGTCGAAGCGCCCGCCGACATGCAAGGCGCCTCGCTGGTACCGTTGATGAAAGGCCAGAGCCCGGCGTTCTGGCGCGACTCGGTCTACTATCACTACTACGAGTTCCCCGGCGCGCACTCCGTTAAACGCCACGAAGGCGTGAGCACCAAGACCCACAAGTTGATCCACTTCTACGACATCGGCGAATGGGAAATGTATGATTTGGAAAATGATCCTGACGAATTGCAGAGCGTTCACGGCAACGCGGAGTACGCCGCCATGCAAACCGCACTTGAGGCCGAACTGATCCGCTTGAAAGCGCGCTACGAAGTCCCACCGCCACCGGCAGCCAAGCCACAGAACCAACCACGGCAGCCGAAAAAAGAAAAGCAGCCCGCCGTCGCAAAATAGCAGTAAGACGTGGGCCCTCTCGCCCGAACGTTTTCCAACACCTATATGCGAATCGTCCAACTCACTCCCGGCACCGGCAACTTCCACTGCGGCAGTTGCCTGCGTGATCACGCCTTTCTCAAATCTTTGCGCGAGCAGGGGCATGAGGTCGTTCTCGTGCCGATGTATTTGCCCCTCGTGACCGAGGGCGGCGAACAGAACGAGATTCCGATATATTTTGGCGGCATCAACGTCTTCCTGCAAACCAAGTTCGCGCTGTTTCGCAACACGCCCCGCTGGGTCGACAAACTGTTCGATGGCCGCGGAGCGCTGATGAAGGCCGCCAGCAAAATGGGCATGACCAAACCCAGGCAGCTCGGCGAGATCACCGTCGCCTCGCTGAAGGGCGCAGCCGGCCCGCAACGCAAAGAAGTCGACCGTCTGGTCGATTGGTTGAAGGAAACCCAGACGCCCGATGTCGTGGTCCTTTCAAACGCGTTGCTCATGGGTCTAGCCCCCCGCCTGCGCGAGAGGCTGGGCGTGCCGATCGTCTGCGTGCTGCAAGGCGAAGACACCTTTCTTGAAGACCTCCCCGAACCCTACCGAACCGAAGCCTGGGACTTGCTCCGCGCCGCGAGCCAGACCTGCGAACTCGGCATTGCCGTGAGTCATTACCACGAAGGCATCATGAGTCCGAAGTTGGATTGCCCGACGACCGTGGTACACAACGGCATGGATCTCACTGGCTATGCGCAGCGCGAGGTCGAACCCGACCCGCCGGTGATCGGCTACTTGGCGAGGATGTGCCACATTAAGGGCTTAGGCGATTTGGTCGACGCGTTCATCGAACTCGCCCATCCGACGGCGACGCTCGAGGTCGTTGGCACCTGCATGCCGCATGATTTGAACTATGTGGACGAAATAAAGGCCAAACTGGCTGCCGCCGGCTTGGCGGACCGATCCTCGTTCCACCCGAACGTCAGCCGCGAGGAAAAGATCGAACGCCTGCGCGGGATGACCTTGCTCAGCGTGCCCGCGATGTACGGCGAGTCCTTCGGTTTGTACGTCATCGAGGCGAACGCCTGCGCCGTGCCGGTGGTGCAACCGCGTCACGCCGCCTTTCCAGAGGTGGTCGGCGCAACCGGAGGCGGGATCTTGTTCGAACCCGGTCCGGGCGCCTTGAGCGCGGCCTTGCGTTCGGCGCTGGCCGACCCGGAAGGCACTGCGGCATTGGGCCGGGCGGGAGCAGATGCGGTGTGGACCAAGTTCGATGTGGCGGTGGCAACGAGTCGCCTTATCGAAGCGCTCCGTCCAATCGTCGCGAATAGCACGACGTTGTAGTTCGAAATGAAGTGCGAGCCCTGATTTCGCCAAAAGTTACCCCCTTACATTTTAGTTCCTTCGAGAGGAAAAGGCAGAAAAAGCTGCTGGAAAATAAGGGCGAGGGATTTACCTTCAGGGACGGGAGCTCCAAGCGATCGCCTCAACTAAACTGAACGTCTCTCACTTGGAAAATGAACAAATCGTGAAGCAAATTTTATATAGCAGTGAAAGCGTCGCCAATTTACAAAAAGAGGATCTCGATTCTCTTTTAGCAGCGTCGAGAATTTACAATGAGCAAAACGGCATCACCGGGATCTTGCTCTACGACGGACGGCGTTTCGTGCAAATCATCGAAGGACCGGCTCCCGTCGTCGACGCCCTGTATGAAAAGATCTCCAACGACCGGCGCCATCGCAACGTCATCACGTTTTTCGACCGGGAGATCCAAGAACGAACGTTCGGCCAATGGGGTATGGGCTACCGCGGTATTCACCATGCGACCGACCTCACGGGGGTGGGACTGGAGTGCATTCAGGTGCCCCAACATCCGGATAAAATCCACGCCACCATCGAACTCATGAAGAGTCTCGCCGGGCTGTCCTCCAATGTTGGAACCCAGATCGCAACGCAAGATTCCGGCCCCGTCTACCGACCAACGGTTCTCGTGATTGATGACCGTGCAAACAGTGCCCAAATATTGGAACACATGCTGAAACACGCAAACTTCGATACACTGGTGGCAACTAGTGGGAAGAGCGGATTAGCTCTGGTCGAACGAGAATCCATCGATTTGATTTTGCTCGATATCGACATGCCCGAGATGAACGGCCTCGAAGTGTGCGCCGTCCTTAAATCCCAAGCGGAGACCAAAGATATTCCGGTGATCTTCGTGAGCGCGATGGAGGACTCCGCGATTAAAGTGCAAGCCATGGAGATCGGCGGTGTCGACTATATTACCAAACCGATTCGAATGAACGAAACCTTGGCGCGGATCCGAAGTCACTTGGAAGTCAGCCGCCTACGGCAGCACCTCCGCGTGAGCCTGACCAAACTCGAAGATAAAAACGAACGCCTGCGCCTGTTCAGCCGGACCCTGGCCCATGATTTACGCGGTCCCCTTTCCGCCGTCATCGGCAATGCCTGCCTCCTACAAATGTCGTCCCTCAACGAGGAGGACCAGACCAGTGTCGCTGACATCCACGAGGCGGGACTTCTCATGGACGAAATTATCTCGTCTTTGCTGCTCATGGCGACCACCGAAAACGGCAAGGCCGAAATGAAGCGGACAAGCACCTTGGAGGTGATCCAGACCTGCCAACGAGACTTGGCCCTGAGTGTCAAGCAGGCCGGGGGAAACGTGGAGGTCGATGGCGAATTGCCAGAGTGCCAAGGCAACGCCCCATGGCTGCGCCGCGTGTTTACCAATTTAATCAGCAACGCGATAAAATATGGCGGGAAGCCACCATCGGTACGAATTTTTGCCGAGCCAGCCAGCATGGAAGGATTTTTCCGGTTCGTGGTGAACGACAACGGCCCCGGACTCAGCCCAAAGGATCAGGGAAAATTGTTCCGAGAATTCTCCCGTCTCGCACCCAACCGAGCCGCCGGTCTCGGTCTAGGCTTGGTCATCGTGAAACACCTCACCGAACAGATGGGAGGCAAGGTCGGTGTGTACAGCGAGCCGAATAAAGGGGCCTCGTTTTTTGTCGAACTTCCAACCCCAGACTAAATTTGATGTTCTTTGCATCCCCAAGTATTCACGATCTGCAAGACGCGGCTAGCCATCTAAAATCCTCAGTGGATTTTAGCAACGCAACAACTCACATCGTCTGAGATGGAACGGTGGAGTTGTCCGACCACCGGATGCGTCAAGTCGTCGTCAGGCATCTCGGCCGCCACGTTCTCCCAAGCCTGAGGCATCCGTTCGGCGAAATTCTGCGCGCGGTCGAGTAGGTCTTCCAGACGCTAACAACATGGGAAGGCCTACAGATGGAAAACCAACCAGAGCTTGATATATCCGGTTATCCGGTTAAGCGGATATAGTGATCCGCCTGATAGCCATTCTCATTTGCAGCCTGCTCGGCCCCGTATTCCTCGGGGCGCAGGAACGCGTGTCGAACACCGATGCCCGCATCGTCGGCTGGGCTTCGGGCGTGGCGGGGTACCAAGTTGGTTCGAGCGCGGACGCGATGTGGCAGGACACGGCCCAAGCGCTGGGCCCCGCCGAGGGCAACTCGTTCGACATCGTCAGCCTCGGACGCGGCGGGCTGATCACCCTCACCTTCGACGCGCCGATCCGCGATCTGGAGGGTCCGGACTTCGCCGTGTTCGAAAACGCCTTCAACGACACCTTTCTCGAACTCGCCTTCGTCGAAGTGTCCAATGGCGGCGGTAGCTTCACGCGCTTTCCCGTGCGTTCCCGGACCGCCGCCGCCGTCTCGACCTACGGCGCGCTCGACCCCAGCCTCATCGAAGGCTTCGCCGGCAGCGTCCGCCAAGGGTTCGGTACACCCTTCGATCTCGACGAACTCGGCCTCACGCAAATCACCCACATCCGGCTGATCGACGTGATCGGCGACGGCCGCCACCGCGACGCCGACGGTCGTCCAATCTACGACCCCTACCCCACCTTCGGATCGGCCGGGTTCGATCTCGACGGAATCGCCGTTCTCGAACCCGGCACACTGACCAACTTCGCCCGCGCCGCCGGCGGCTTCAATCTGTTCTTCGACACCGCCCTCGGCTCCGAGTACACGGTCGAGTTCGCCACCACGCTCGAACCCGGCCTGCCGAACCAATGGCAAGCCTACGCCGCGCCGATCATCGGCACCGGGGCAGCCAAAAGCCTGCTCATCCACAACACCATGCCGCTGGCCTTCGTCCGCGTTCGGAGACGAGACTTGTGAAGCCACGCGCAACCCAACAGACGCCGGGCTTCACTCTGATCGAGTTGCTAGTGGTGATTGCGATCATCGGTGTTCTCGCCTCGATCATGGCCGCCGCCTCGGTCGCTACGCTCGGCAAGGCACGCGAGGCGAGCTGCACCGCGACCCTGCGCGGCATCTTCACCGCGAACTTCCGCTACGCCCTCGACCACGAACACTTCGTCCCGGCCGGCGCCGACATGCTGGGCAACAACAACCAGCGCTGGCACGGCGTGCGCAGTTCCTCGAATGTCGACTTTGACGGCTACCGCGGCCCGATGGTCGACTACTTGCCCGGCCAACGCGCGCTGCGTGAGTGCCCCAGTTTCCGGCCCGACGAGAATGCCCCGAACACCTTCGAGAAATCCTGCGGCGGTTACGGCTACAACATCCGCGGCGTCGGTTCGCGCGCCTACGAACTCGGCATGAGCGCCCACGCCCTGCAACGCGGCATGGCCATCGAAGACATCGCCGAACCATCGAGCACCGTCATGTTCACCGACGCCGCGTTCGGCCAACCCTACGGTGCCCCCGAGTTCCTGATCGAATATTCGTTCGCCGAAGCCTACCAGTTCGTCAACGGCGACGGCCAGCCCTTCGGCAAGGCCACCCCCAGCATCCACTTCCGTCACAACAAGCGCGCCAACGTGATCTGGTGCGACGGCCATATCAGCCACGAAGAAATGACGGTCGAGGACAGCCCCGAACAAACCGCCCTCAAACTCGGTTGGTTCGGTGAGGCGAACAACGACTTGTTCGACAACAAGTAGGTAGGCAGCCCCGTCGGACTTCGAACAAGGCCTCGCTACCTGGCCGCCCGGCATCAGTACCGGTTCTGTTTACGTAGCACCGTGCCTGTGGCCGGTGTTGGAATAGGCGGTCTGTTTTGCGTAGCACCGTGCCTGTGGCCGGTGTTGGAATAGGCGGTCTCTGGCCGCCCGTAGTTTACTTTATTGTACGCTGCAAAAAGCCGGGCAGCCAGAGACTGCTGATTTCCAGCACGGCCGACACGGACCGTGCTACGGCTTCGTTCTTAAGAATCCTTAAGCCTCCCGCCGAACCTCCGCCCCCAACGAACGCAGCCGTTCGTCGATCCGCTCATACCCGCGGTCAATCATCTGCGCGTTGTCGATCACGCTCTCGCCTTCCGCCGCCAAGGCCGCGATCACCAAGGCCATACCGGCGCGTATGTCCGGACTGGTCAAATGGCAACCGCGCAACGGCGACGGACCCATGACCATGACCCGGTGCGGATCACATTGCACGATGCGCGCGCCCATCTCGATCAGTCGATCGACAAAATACATCCGGCTCTCAAACATCTTTTCGAAGAACAAAATCCCGCCCTGCGCCTGGGTCGCCAACACAATGGCGACACTCATCAAGTCGGACGGAAAAGCCGGCCAGATGCCGTCTTCAATCTTCGGCACCGCGCCGCCGAGATCGTCTTCAATCGTCAACGCCTGCTTCGATGGCAACACCAACTGCCCGCCTTCCGCCTGCCACTCGACGCCCAACTTCTTAAACCCGCGCCGCATCACCTGCTGCGTCGCCGGACGCAGCCGCGCCTCGATGGTGAGTTCGCCGCCGGTCGCCGCCGCCGCCGCGAGATAGCTGCCGACTTCCATAAAATCCGGATCCACTTCCACCTCGCAAGCCGACAATTTCGGAACGCCATGAATGCGCAGAAAATTGGTGCCGATGCCCTCGATGTGCGCGCCCATCGCCACCAGCATCCGGCACAAATTCTGAACGTGGGGTTCGCAGGCAGTGTTGAACATCGTCGTTTCGCCCTCCGCCCCGACCGCCGCCATCACAATGTTCTCGGTCGCGGTCACGCTGGCCTCGTCGAGCAGCATGTCCGCGCCGTGCAGCGTCTTCGCGGCGAGCGTGTATTTGCCCGGGGCAACCGAGACCTTGGCGCCCAGTGCCTGCAATCCTTGAAAGTGGGTATCTAAGCGGCGACGTCCAATCACATCGCCGCCCGGCGGTGCGAGCTGGATCGAACCCGCGCGACTGAGCAAGGGACCCGCCAGCAAAATCGAACCACGCACGCGCCGGCTGAGTTCGGGATCGGGCACGCCGCCAGTGATGTTCTTGGCCTGCAGCACCACCGTGTTGCCGTCGCGTTCGACCAACACGCCCAAGCTCTCAAGCAGTTCCAGCATTACCGCCACATCGCGGATCACCGGAACATTGTGCAACGTGATTTTTTCGTCCGTGAGCAAACTTGCCGCAAGCATGGGCAGCGCTGCGTTTTTGTTGCCGACGGCTTTGATGGTTCCGGAGAGCGGGCGTCCGCCCGTGATGTGTAGTCGTGCCATAATGTGCGCTCACGGTTCCAAGAATTGGCCGCCGAAGGCAAGCGTTCAAACTTGCCTTGCACCCATCGACAACGAAAAGATGGAACCCTCCCCATGAAACCCATCCCCGTTCTCATCCCCATTTTCCTGCTCCTTAGCGGCTTCGCCATCGCCGACGAGCCCGAACGCATCGACCTCTGGCCGCGCGACCGACTGGACATCAAGGACAACGCCCAGTTCGAAAAACGCGACCTGCACCGCCCCGACGTCGCCGTCTACCTCCCGGAAAACCCGAACGGCGCCGGCGTGATGATCTTCCCCGGCGGCGGCTACGGCGGTCTGTCCTACCAACTCGAAGGAATCGACGTCGCCAAATGGCTGAACCAGCACGGTATCGCCGGCTTCGTGGTCAAATACCGCCACCGCGTCTACAAACATCCGGTGCCCTGCCACGACGCGCAGCGCGCTTTTCGCATTGTCGCCTCGCGCGCCAAGGCGTTCGGGATCGCCCCAGACAAACTCGGCGTGATCGGCTTCTCCGCCGGCGGGCATCTCGCCTCCACCGTCTGCACCACCGCCGGACAAAGCCTCGCTTACGAACCCGTCGACGCGGCCGACGACATCCTCGTTCGGCCCGCCTTCGCCTGCCTTCTCTACCCGGTGATCAGCCTGCGCGACGGCGTCACCCACGGCGGTTCGCGGCGCAACCTGCTCGGCGACAAACCCGCCGCCAACTTGCTCGCCCTGCTCTCGAACGACGAACAAGTAAACGAACTCTCGCCGCCCACCCTCCTCATCCATTGCGCAACCGACAAGGCCGTGCCGCTCGCCAACAGCCAACGCTACCTCGCCGCCCTGCGCGCCCACGGCGTACCCGGCGAACTCGTCACCTATCACAAAGGCCGCCACGGCAGCGGCCTCCGCCTCACTGGCTACCCCAAAGCCGATTGGTCCAACGACGACTTCCTGCCCTGGCTGCGCGAACAAAAATTCATCCCGTAAACTCATGCGCGAAATCACCCTCTACACCGACGGCAGTTGCCACGGAAACCCCGGACCCGGTGGCTACGCCGCCATCCTCATCTTCGGCAAAAAGAAGAAAGAGCTGACCGGCGGCTACCGCAAGACCACCAACAACCGCATGGAACTCCTCGCCGCCGTGCGCGGCTTCGAGGCGCTCAAAGAACCCTGCAAAGTTCAGTTCTACACCGACTCGACCTACGTCCGCAACGGTCTCGAAAAAGGCTGGGCCGCCGGCTGGCGTTCGCGCGGTTGGAAGAAGAAAGACAAGAAGATGGCGGTCAACGCCGACCTGTGGAACGACCTGCTCAACGCCGTCGAGGAACACACCATCGAGTATCATTGGGTCAAAGGCCACAGCGGTAATCCGCTCAACGAACGCTGCGACGAACTGGCCAACGAGCAGTCGTTAAAAGCCAACGCGCTACCCAAAGATCCCGGCTATCCCGAACCGGTGATCCCGGACTCCTTGCTGTAGAGAAAGCATATAATAATGCTTGATTTTGCCACTATGTCGACTAAATTTCGACATAGTGGAGATAATCGACTATATTTTAACCAAGGGTTCCCCGTTAGATTACCAAGAGGTGATGAACGAACTTCGCGGCTATGAAGCGCCTCGGGATCGTTTGAGCCGGCTTGTGCAACAGGGACAGGTGGTCCGGGTGAAACAAGGCCTGTATCTGTCGCCCGGTGCGAAGGTCGACCCATTGGTTCTGTCCGCGCTCGTCTATGGGCCCTCCTATGTCAGTCTGGAAACCGCCATGGCCATCCATGGCATGATTCCGGAACGGACGGAGGAGATCACCGCTATCACCAGCAAACGAGCAAAACTCTTTGCGACGCCCGTGGGTCGCTTTCGTTATCATCCGGTAAACGAACGGGTGTTCCCCTGCGGGTTTCAAATCGTCGAAGCCGACGGCGGCAGCTACCTCCTCGCCGAACCCGAAAAAGCGCTCTGTGATCGCGTCGCCCGCGTTCGTGGTCTGTCCGCCCAGCGCGATGTCGAACCCCTACTCGCCGAAGACTTGCGCATCGATATGGACACCCTCGCCACCCTTCGCCTGCCATTGATGAAAGAGATCACTGAGCGCTACCGGCGGAAAAACGTGACCGCCTTTTATCGCTGGTTGAACCGATGGCGGGAAAAACGCGGGCGGCAATCATGAACCCCGCCCTCGAACGATTGCTACAACGCCATGCGCCGGAAACCCCGATGGCCTGGGTGAACGCGCTACGCGAAGTCGTCCAAGAACTCGCGCTGCTCGGATTATGGCGTTCGAAATTCTACGAACACACCGCCTTCTACGGAGGCACCGCCTTGCGCGTGTTCCATCGCCTGCCGCGCTTCTCCGAAGACATGGATTTCACCCTGCTCGAACCGGACCCCGAATTCGACCTCGCACCACACCTCGAAGCCATCCGCACCGAACTCGCCTCGTTCGGTTTCAGCTTCGCCGTCGAACCCCGCATCAAGGTCGTCGAATCCGCCATTGAGTCCGCGTTCTTGAAAGGCAACACCCGCAACAACCTGTTGGAAATCGGCGCGCCCGAACAACTCCAGGACCGCTTCCCCGGAAACCAAAAATTAAAGATTAAACTCGAACTCGACACGCAGCCGCCACCCGGCGCGGAAACGACGGTGCTGACGCAGCTTCTTCCCATTCCCTTTCAGGTAAAACTATACACCCTGCCCTGCCTGTTCGCCGGCAAACTGCACGCGGTCCTCTGCCGCAAATGGAAGACCCGCGTGAAGGGCCGCGATTTCTACGACTTCATCTGGTATCTTGCCGACGACGTCCCCGTGCACCTGCAGCATCTGCAACAGCGGATGGAACAAACCGGCCATTGGCCGGCGGGAAAAGAACTCGATGAAGCGGCCTTGAAAACCCTGTTGCGCGAACGCTTTTCTGTGATCGATTTCGATCAAGCGAAAGCAGATGTGCAACCCTTCATTCGTGACGCCGACGAGTTGGCGCTGTGGTCCACCGACTTTTTTCTCGGCTTGGTGGACCGCGTTCGAGGTGTTTAGTAGGCCGAGTATTTTTCTTTCAGACACGATCTACATACGACCCAGCTACTTCCCCGTCTCCAGGCCCTGCAAAGCCTCTGCGTACCGCACCCCCAAAAGCCGCTGCGAACGCGCGTCGAAGTGCGCTTTATCCATTCCGGTCAAGCCAGTCGTGTCGACACAGGCGGTGTTCGGAATCGCGTCCGGTTGCAGCACGATCATCTTATTGAACGCGGCATAGTCCTCGCGCCACGGACCGAGTTGGGAAAACACGAAGGGCACCTCCGGCGCGTCGAGATCTTCGCGGAAATTTTTAACCAAGGTTTTTAGCTGCGCCGGGTACGCGGCCGACTTCGACGAATTGCTTTCGCCTTGATGCCAAAGGATCCCGATCAGTTCGGACTCGCCGTCGGCCAGCGCCGCCTTGGTGGCCGCGACCGCCGTGTCGTAAAGTGGCCAGGGCTTTTCGCGGCCCTTGCGCCACTCGACGATCTTGGTGCCGCCACGCGCGGCGCAAACCACGCCGATCGAGACGCCGGGGTTCTCTTTCTGGTAGGTCCGAACGAACGAGGGACCGCAGTTCAGCCGTTGCATCGACGCGCCTTTGCCATGCGGCGAAAAGCGGTTGAACGGCGCGGTGGCGGCCACCCATTTCTTGTTTTTGATATCCCACAGAGCGGCGTTCGGGATGGCTTCCTTGTCGCTCGCCGCGAGCGCCGCCCGACCCGCCATGTTCGATTGACCTACCAACAGCACAACCTGCCGCTTGGTTTCCGCCGCCTCAAGCGAAACGACCGGAACCGCGAGCACCACAAGCAACAACATCCAACAAACGCGCATCAATATTCTCATGCCGGGATCCTCCCCGATTCCCGCGTCGGTTTCCATAACGAAAACACGTCTGGCGAAGCGTACTTCTCGAACCGGAGGTCCGCGGCGGCCGAGCTCCGTCCCTCCGTGTTCTCCGTGGTCCGCGCAGCGCACATCAGGTTTACCACGGAGGACACAGAGGGCACGGAGAGGGACCTGGAACCGGAGGTTCGCGGCGGCAGAGCTCCGTCCCTCCGTGCCCTCCGTGGTCCGCGCAGCGTGCATCCGTTTAACCACGGAGAGATCTCGAACCGGAGGTTCGCGGCGGCTGAGCCCCGTCCCTCCGTCCCTCCGTCCCTCCGTGGTCCGCGCAGCGTACATTCGTTTTATTACGGAGGGCACGGAGGACACTGAGATTCTCGAACCGGAGGTTCGCGGGTTCGCGGCGGCTAAGCTCCGTCCCTCCGTGTTCGCCGTAGTTCTTTCGAACGCCCAACGCGGAACAGCCCCCGCATGGGCTTGCTTTCGCGCGCCAGAACACCAAAGAATCTCGCGTGAACCGTCTCCTTCTAACCACGTCGTTTTCTTTTATCTTCTTTGCCTTCGCGCTGTTCGCCCCAGCCCAAGATTTACTGCCACCTCTCGACGGTCCGGTCGCTGAAATCGAAGACGGACCGACGCAGGACCTCCTTCCGCCGCTGCCGCCGACCCTCGTCACCGCACGCATCGCCGTCGACCCAGACCAAATCGAGGAGTCCCTAAACCTGCCACCCGGCGGCCAGCAAAATCTCAATGTCGCCCGCGCCTTCCAAAAGATCGTCGACTTTCCCGAAGGCGCGTCGCTCATCTACATTCCGCGGGCCGGCCAGTTGGTGCACATCAACACGCGCGCCAACCAAGACAAACTCGGACATCTACTCGTGCCGCCGGTGCCGCCAGCGCAGGTGGAAATCGAAGTCGCGCTGTATCGCGACACGCCGGGCGAGGCGGACAGTGTTCGCCAACGGGTGCAAACCTTGCGCGTCATGACACTCTCCGGCGAGACGGCCCGGGCGGAGGAATCGACGCAAGGCGGCTACGCGCGCCGAACCGAGTTCGAAGTGACGCCCAACGTCGCCGCGGATCGCTCCATCACTTGCGACCTCCAATGGACCGGTCGTTCGCCGATAGCCAGTGCCAGCAAATCTACCAAAACCGGCAAGCCCACCCGCACCGCCGCCGAACTCATTCTCAGCAACCGCGTGACCTGCGTCGACGGCAAACCGGTGGTTGTCCACGAACGCATGCTGCCGGGCAACGTTCGCGAAACGCTGGTCATCCAAGTTACACTGGTCGACGACCGCGGCGTGCCGATCCGCGACATTCCGCCTTCCATCGTCATCGACGAACCCCAAGACGAAGATCCGCTCGCCCCGAACCTACAGACGTGGCGCATCGACCTGCCGCCCGCTTGCGGTGGCAGCGAGGTCGTCGAGCGCCTACTTGCCCGCCTCGACATCAGCCGTGAAGACCTGCGTTGGGACGCAGGAAAAAAACAGATCGTCCACCGCAACGACCTGCGCGGACAGCACCAACTGGTCGGCTTGCTGAAACGCATGTGCACCACCCCCTCCTCGCCCAAACTCAAACTTGAAGTCGTGCGCATTCCCGTGGAGGGCGCCGTCGACCCGCTCGACCCCGGCGCAGACAACCGTCGCTTGATGCAATATTTTATCCTGCCTGGCGCGTCCGGCAAACGGGCCCACCAAGTCTCCACCCAGATCGGCTTTGACGCCAACACCGAACACGCGATGGACATCAGCCTGCTGCCGCTGGTCGCCTCCGATGGCGGAAAAGCGCACGTGACCGTCGATCTCGCCGGCACGATCAAAGCCCAGGAACAGATCGTCTCCGACTTGAAGGTTCACGCCTCGGTGGTGGTGCGCGACGGCATCCCAGCGGTGGTGCACAAACGCCAAGTCGGCAAGGAATTCGAATGCCTCGTGCTCACCTGCGACTTGGTCGATCGGCAAGACCGGCCAGTGCGCGCGTTCCCGTTTGGGTTCGCGATTGATGATGGATTTGAGCGCGAGGAAGACGAAGAAGAATAAGTTTGGGGCGATGTAAGAGGTTGTTCTCACCGTCCCTCCGGGATTCCTCTTCGCTTGCTCGCTTGACCGGGGGTTCCGCTGCGCTCCACCCCCGGCTACTATCTTTCGTCCCTCCGGGACTATGCAGATGATCCGGAGGGGCAGCCAGAAAGTAGCCCCGGTGCACGGAACCGGGGGGTTGGTGACCGACCACGAGAGGAGTCCCAGCGGGACGGCCAGATAGTACCTCCGATGCAGCGAGGTAAGAGCGGAACCGCGGGTTAGCGACCGACCACGAGAGGAGGCCTCGAACCACGAACTCTACCACGGGAAGGACCGAGGAGAAGCCCCGGAGGGGCGGCAGACAGTAGCCCCCGGTGCAGCGAGGCACGAGCGGAACCGGGGGTTGCCGACCGATCAGAGAGGGAGTCCCGGCGGGACGGTAAGACAGGGTACCTCCGGGCAAGACGGCTTGAACCTTAGACCGCGTTCGAACCCGGCGCCGCCAACGAACGCAGGCGGGCCACGCGTTCGGACTCGTACAACCAGGCCTGCCCGATGACCATGTGGATCATCACCCAGGGCAACAGGATCCAGCCGACCACCGGCAGGAAAATCAGAAACAGCTCGGCCGAGCCCGAACTCAGACAGGCGAGATGACTCGGCTTGGACCGCTCAAGTCCGCGGTCCATCAGCACCGCTTTGTGCGGCGCGTGGATGCCTTTACCAACCAGCCAACTGGAGAAGAACGCGGCGAGAATCCAGCCGGTGACCGGGATGAATTCGAGGATCAGCAACAGCCCGAAATAGAACACCTCGCGCAACAGTTCCCATAGCAGTGGCGGACCACCCTTGCCCGGTTCGGTCTCGGGTCGAAAGTGTTCGACGATGATGTCGACCGAACCCTCGAAGAAAAAGCCGAGCAGAATCACCGTGAAACGCAGCGACAGCGTCAGGGCGATGAGTCCGAGAGTGAAGGCGATCAGACCGGCGGCAATCCCGCCGATCCACCCGGCCCAGCCCGGCAGATGGCCGAGCAACCAGACTTTCATCGGCGCGAAAATCAGCGTGAAAATCAAAGCGATCAGTGCGGTTGCGATCAGGAACAGCAGCAACAAGCTGATCAAAAAACCCTTCCTCACTTTACTCCGAACGCGCGGCAGTTCCTGGGTGGCGGCGAGCCCGGCGCGGTAATAGCGGAGTCCGGCGGAGATGTTTGAAGTCCTTGAATCCATACCGTTCTTGATTGCGAGGCCGGGCGGCGAATTCAAGGTTCAAGATTCAGCGCATCGTCAAGTAGGTCTGCCGTTCCGCTTCGGGAAATTTTTCGATGGCGTAACGCAGCATGGTGCGCGGCATCCGCGTCGCATTGCGTTCGAGGAACGTGCAGGCCCGCGCCTTGTCCCGCTTCGCGACCTCGCGCAACATCCAGCCGGCGGCCTTGTGCATGAGGTCTTCGCCCTCGTCCGCGTCGAGCAATCGCGTGACCAGCCGGATCGTGTCGTCGAACTCGCCCCGACGAATGAAGGTAAACGTGGCCAGCACCGCAATGCGCCGTTCCCACAACGAAGGCGATGCTATAAAGTCGTCCAAGATGCCGCGTTCGGTTTTTCCGCAACGGTCGGCCAACCAGCCGCCGACAATCTGCGGCGCCGAACTGTCCACCAAGTCCCAGTTGTTGACGAAGGCCGTGTGTTGTAAATAGCCGTGGTAAATCTCCGAGTTGGTGTCGGCTTTACGCTCGGCGCTGCCGCGTTCGAATTTGCGCACCAGAAGAAACAGCGCGCACAGCCGGTCCTCGTGCCAGTCCGATTTCAACAAGGAAAACAGGTCCGCCACTGGAAGCCCGATATAGCTTTTGGCCAAGGCCCGCAGCGGCGGCACGCGGATGCCGCGCAGTTGCATGCCTTCACCATATTCTCCGGGTCCGGATTTAAAATAACGCGCGGACTTTGCGGCGATCGCCGGGTCGGCGAGTTGTTCCAGTTCCTGCCGGAGTTCGTTCAAAGGCATGGGGTTCTTTCCTGCGAATCCGCTTCGATGGCAAGACTCTCGTCCTCCCGCTACTGGTTGATAGCAAAATAGAATGAGACCACTTGGTCATGCCAAAAACGCCCCTTTTCTGTTTGGTTCGGCGCATGGATTCCCCCGCCAATGCCCGAACCGGAAGACGCCTGCTACAAGCGGGTCTGCTGCTCGTGCTGTGCGGCTTTGTAGCGACTTGGTGGTTCGGGCTGCATCAGCCTTGGTTGCGCAACCGGGAATATTTCGAGGCATTGGAGGTGTCGGTTGAGACCACCAACGTGCTGCCCCCGACCCTTGCGAAGATCTTCGGATCGTCCCATCCCTACTTCGAACGCGTCGAGGTAATTCGCGGCGGGCCCAATACAGATCAGCGTGCGATCCGACATCTGCACCACTTGCACTGGGTCGATCTGCGCCCTTTTGAAGACGCGGTGGAGCCGGGCGCGTTCTCGTTCGTCGACTGCTCGAAGCTCGAACGCATCTATCTGGTCGGCGCGACTTCCTTGCAGATCACCGACTGCCCCGCCTTGCAGGAAGTCCACCTGGTTCGCTGTTTGATCGGCCCGGAGGCGGTGCCAGATGGAGTGCGCGTGTTTGTCGATGGGCGGCCTGCGGCCACGAGTAATCAGTGATCAGTGAACAGTAATCAGTAGGTCACGGCCTGCGGCCTTAAGAAGTTATCAGTGATCGGTAATCGGTAATCAGTGGGTCACGGCCTGCGGCCTCCAAGTAGTCAGTAGCCACGTTTTTTACGGCCTGCGGCCTATGGCAAAGGTTTGCCATAGGGTGGCAGGAGTTCGCCATAGTGTGGCAAGGGCTTGCCATACGATGGCAAGATCTTGCCATAAACCTGAACCGGTAATTGCTGGGTGAAACCACGCAGTCTCGCCGGGTTGAAACCCGTCACGACGAACACAGGTTGAAACCTATGTTACATACGTACGTTACCGCCGCCCGACTCGGCACGCAGAAAGTAACAAATCTCTCTCGTGCCACTCACGGCCGAAGGCCGCAAAACACCTGGCTACTGACTACTCGCTACTGATTGCTCAAAGGCCGAAGGCCGCGAACACTGACCACTGACAACTGATTACTGATCACTTTACGGCCGCAGGCCGCGCCCCCTTCCAGCCCCGATCAAACTGCTTCAACAACCGGGCGACTTTCTTCGGCTGCGCCACCGCAACATTCTTCGTCTCGTTGGGATCCGTTTTGTGGTCGAACAACTCGACGAAGACGGGATCGGCTTCGGGCTGTTTGAGGTTTTTCCACACGACCAGACGATGACGGTCGGTGCGCATAGTGTAGCCCATCAAATCTTTCTCGAACATCCCCCGGTCCCAGGCTTCGCCTTGTTGGTCGATGATGCGTTTTTCAACCGCCTCGATCAACGGACCGAAGAAGGTTTCGCGCATGCCCGGACTCAGCGGGTTCGCGGCCCATTCGCGCAGGGCCGGGTTCGGGTATTGGCTGAACGCGGCCCGCTTCCATTTGCGTTCGGGGTCGTCGAGCAACGGCGCAAAGCTGCTGCCTTCGAGGTGGTCGGGCGCGTCGACTCCGGCGAGTTCGCAGAGGGTCGGATAAAGGTCGACCAACTCGACCAGCGCGTCGGTTTTCTTGCCGCGAACCTTCGCCGGCATGTCGGGGGTCCACGCGATCAACGGCACACGCGCCGCGATTTCGTAGTTGGTCGCCTTGCCCCAGATGCCCATGTCGCCGAGGTGCCAGCCGTGGTCGCCCCAAAACACGATTATCGTGTTGTCGCGGATCCCCGCCTCCTCGAGGCCGGCCAGCATCTTGCCGACTTGCGCGTCGATGTAACTCGCGCAGGCGAAGTAGGCGTGAAGGAGCGTGCGCGCGAGTTCGGGCGGAATGTCGCCGTCCTTGGGAATGCCGTAGCGGGTGCGCAGTTCGAACGAGGCGTGTACGCCCATCGCCGCGCCGCCTTCGGGGGCCTGGGCGTTCTGCGCGAGTTCGATGTCGGCGGGGTCGTACATGTCCCAGTATTTTGCCGGCGCAGAAAAATCGAGGTGCGGCTTTTTGAACCCGAGCGCGAGAAACAGCGGCACGTCCGGCTGCTGTTCGAGATGGGCCTTCAAGGTGGCCAGCGCGAGTTCGGTGGCGAGGCCGTCGGGGTAGACGTGGTCGGGCACATCGGCTTTCTCGAACGCCGGTCCGTGCACCAGACCGTTGAGATTGTCTTCGCCGTACTTGGCCACGAGGCGCTCGCGTTCGGACTGCCAGATCGCCTGGTTTTCTTCGGTCGCGTAGCCGCCGATCAAACGCTTCGGCTTGAACGGCAACTTCTTCCACGCCGGCTTGCGGCTCCACGACTTTTCTTGGTCGGACATTTTTTGCGAGTGGTAGATTTTGCCGCAGAACGCGGTCTCGTAGCCATTGGCGATGAAGTGCTGCGGCAGAGTGATGATGTCCGGATTGAGTTCGCGAAAGTAGGCGGTGTTTTCAACCACCCCGATCGTGTCCGGACGCGCCCCGGTCATCAGGCTGGCGCGCGACGGACTGCAAATCGCCTGCTGGCAATAGGCCCGGTTGAACAGCAGGCCGTCAGCCGCGAGCGCGTCGAGGTGCGGCGTCTTGGCGATGGCCGAACCGTAGCAGCCGAGTTCGGGGCGGAGGTCGTCCGCCGCGATAAACAAGATGTGCGGTCGTTCGGCGGCCAACGAGGAGAAGGCGCAGAGAACGGCGAGGACAGATAGCAGCCAACGATTTTTCACCATGGCGCATCATCGCAAGATTGAACTGAAAACCAAAGCCAAAGGTGAAATACCCGTAGGCTTTAGGTCGGGAAGCTCGGCTGTTTCCAAGCTGCTCCGTGGCTGTTCGTGAGCTCACTGGTGAGTAGGCCGCTCCGCGGAGGCAAAAGAATTTGAGGCAAAGGAATGCGCCCTGTCGCGGATCGGGCTGTTTCACTCGGCAATTCGCAGCACTGGTTCGGCGGCCGTCGATCCGCGTCAAGGCGTAACGCCAGTTTGAAGCGATAAAACGGCGGAGGCCCTCTCCAGTTTTAAACGATCAAAAATCTCGAGGCCGAAGGCCTCCAACACTGATCACTGATTACTGATCACTCGGGCCGAAGGCCCTCAGGGCGTAACGCCAGGGCGGTAGCCTTCGCGGTTCGGAATGCTGATGGTGCCGGTGTTGCCGTCGGTTTCGATTTCCGGATTGAACTCGGGGTCGATCTCGGGAATCTCGCCGGTCTCCGGATAGTACCCGCCGGACGACGAGGGATAGACCGGAGCGGGCGCGGGCGCAGCTTCAGGATAAGCGGGGGCGGGTGCGGGCGTCGGTGCTGCCGGATAGGTATAGCCGCCGCCGGGCTCTTCTTGAACCGGCGCGGGGGCCGGGCCCACGGCAGGCGGTGCGTAGTTGACCGACGGGCCGCTGTTGTAACCGAGATTGTCACTGACCGGAAAGCCGGTTTCTTCGGCGTAAATCTGACGCAGCAGGTTGCGCCACTGCGCGTATTGCTGCGTTGCGGTACCACGTAGTTCGAGGGTCTTGCCTTCGATGGTGACGACGCGCGGTTCGATGTCCGCGCCGAACGACTCACCCAGCTCGGTGAGCGCCTCGCGGTGCATCTCGGCTTCCTGGCCGATGCTCATCCCCGAACGAATCGCCTCGATGCCGCCGATCACGCCGATCTGGGTGAGCGCGCCCGGCACCTCGCCGCCGCTGAGAACTTCAGCCGCCACGGTACCGACCAGAACGGCCGCGCCGAGCAGCTTGCGGTTGCGCGACTTGGCTTTTACTTCTTTCAAATTTTCCGCTTCATCACGACTGAACTCGCGCCAGTTGCTGTAGGGTTCCCACATCTCGTCGTAGTAGTCTTGGTAGTGTTCGTTCATCAAATCGACCACCATCGCCTCGCGTTCGCGCATGGCCATCAGGCGTTCGAACATCGGATCGCCCTCGGCCGGCAGTCGACGGATTGTGTAGGTGCCGTCAATGTTTTTGCCGATGGTATCGCCGAACGCGTCCGGAGAAATATCGGCAGCCCACTTGAGTTTGGACAGGGTTTTGAGGCGACCGAGTTCGCGGGAGCCAAGGCTGTTGCGGTAGGCGAGCAAGTCGTTGGCGATCGAATTGTAGACGTTTTGATAGGCGTCGCGCTTGCCGCGTTCGACGTTTTGGTAGGCGTGCTTATCGCTGTCGGTGGAGTAATTCTTGGTGTACCAACGACGGCCGTCGCCGCCAATCGGCGAGACTTGCAGGCTGAGATGGTAGCCGTGCGATTCGATAATTTTGCCGCGCACGGTGACGTCGACGCTGTCGGTCGGGCCGGGGGTCACGCGGACCGCGCCCCAGTGACCAGTTTGTTCGAGCGTGTGCTTGAGGTGGACTGGAATGAAGTGACCTTCCGCTTTGCGGATGTCCTCGGTCGACCCGAGTTCGGCGTTGCGGGTGGCCGACTTTTTATTGGCCAGCGACTGGCCGAAACGTTCGATGCCGACGTCCATCAGCATGGTCTCGGGCACCTGGCCCTGCGCCTTCATAATCGGCACCGGACCGGTGATGGTCGGGCGGGTGATGTTATTGCCCGAACCCGGCATGTTCATCGTAGTGCAACCGCTGACGAGAAGCAGCGCGGTGAGGAGCCCGAGGGCGGCGGAGAGTCGTTGTTTTAAAACATTCATGGCGAAAGAGGGTGAGGCGGTCAAAGCGGAGAGGCGGTCAAAGCGGGGAGGCGGTCAAAGCGGGGAGGCGGTCAAAGCGGGGAAGGCGGTCAAAGCGGGGGAGGCGCAAAAGTGGGGGGGCGTTCAAGGGGAACGGTAGTCGTTGTATTCTTTCCAGAACTGGTCGCGCACCGCAGGATCGGTTTCGCGTTCGGCGGCCTCGCGCAGTTGGCGGGACACAATATCATCATCACGCCCGAGCGGACGGGCCGAGTTCGAACGCACGCCGGCAGTCGAGCTGCCGCGGCTAGTGTTCGCGCCGGTGCCTGCGGGAATCGTACCAGCCGGAATCGTTCCAGCGGGATTTGTACTGGGGTTTGTACCGAGGTCTGTACCGAGGTCTGTACCGAGGTCTGTACCGAAATTGCCGGACGGCGCCGAGCCAGCGGGGATCGGACTGCTATGGAGATCGCCTCCCTGCGGAGCTCGAATGCGCTCGCCGGACTTGGCCGCAATCGCGTCGAGAACTTCATCCATCTCATTGGCCTGAACCGAACCGCCGCTACCGCCTGGATTTGCCGGGGGTGAACTTTGCGGCGCCTGCGGCGGATAAGGAACCAACGGACCGGAGTCTGGGGTAGCTGGGGTGGCTGGGGTCGCGCATCCGGCAACGAACAAAGCAAGGCCGGCCGTTCCGAGGACCAGCAACATCTTGGGTGGGCAAAATCGGTTCATGGTCGGAAGAAAGTCGAACAAAGCGGAAAGCGAAAGCCTTAAAGGTAGCGGGTGGCGCGAAAACACGCCGCGTAACAAAGTGCGACGCGGCGTGAGATGGTTGAGAAAGCTTCACTTCGAACGCGGGCTTAACGACCCCGCTTGTAGCTCTCGTACTCCTTCCAGAGTTTGGCTTTTAAGACCGGGTCGGTTTCGCGTTCGGCGGCTTCGCGGAGCTGGCGGGCCACGATGTCGTCATCGGTTCCCCCGCCGCGCGAATTGCCGGTTTGGGTTTGGCTGCCGCTGGTGCCGGTGGATGCGCCACCGCCACGACTCTGACCTTGCGAACCACGCATGTTGCCCGCCTGTTGGTTGCCAGCTTGTTGGCCGCCTTGCTGATAAATTCCTTCGCCTTGCTGGCCGCCGGGTTGTCCCGCTTGACCACCTTGCTGACCTTGTTGGCCACGGGGGCGTTGACCTTGCTGGCCCATCTGTCCGTTGCCGGCTTGGCGGCCCTCGGTCCCTTGTCCGTTCTCGCCGGGCTGCCCGCCTTCTTGTCCGGCAGCGCCTTGCTGGCCACCTTGCTGACCTTGTTGGCCCTGCTGACCTTGCTGACCTTGATTGTTCTGGGCCATTTCACGATCTTGGCCACCAGCGGCACCGATGCCGGTGGAACCACTGCGGCGGCCTTGTTCGACCGTTTGCATTTCACGCAAAAGTTTCGCGTCGAAATCGGCGATCGACTTGCCGAGCATCGAGTCGAGGCGGGCGAGCGGATCCTGATCGATTTCCTTGCGCATATCGATCTTCGGCTTGACCACTTGGTATTGCGGCGGCGGCGGCGCGGTCGGGCGGGCGACGCGTCTAGGAGCGGAAGGACGAACCCGCGCGGGCGGCGCGGCGACCACGGCTCCGGCTGCTTTCAGCGCGTCCACTTTGGTCTGGTTCTGGGCGACCGCAGCGCGGCTGCGCTGAGCGTAGGTCTCGAACTCTTTGACCACCGCCTGGTCGGCCGTCGGATCCGCTTTGATCGTGCGCAAATCCCCCTCGATCTGGCGGAGCGTTTCTTTGCTGATACGCAGGCTCTGTTCGGCCGCGGCGAGGTCCTCGTTCGGCCCGGCAAAAACGGCGGGCACCGAACCAAGGGACATCAGAAGGGCGGCGAGAATAGGGATAAGGAGGCGATTGGTTTTCATGACTGGATCACTCTACAAACAGAAAGACGGAGTGCAATCGCTGAAAATTCAAATGCCAAGCCCAAGATACGCAAGAAGCGGCCAGAAATGGCCAAAAGTGCAAAAATTCGTACGCATTCTGCAGTTAACTTGATCAAAACCCCACCCGGAAGACCGAGGGGCCATCCCCGACATTGGTTCATTTCACTCAGCTTTGAACCTCTGGCGCCCGCCCACCGTTTATTGACCATGCCCTACTTTCATGGTCTAATTTTCCGGATGAGGAATTTCCAAACCGCTTTTCCCCCCACCTCGCTTTTGGTTCGAGTAATCATGCTGCTGGGCACCTTGGTCGCGTTCACCAGCGCTCAGGACCCCGGCACCCAGAACGGGCTCAAAGTCGTCCCCGAATTCGACCAGATTCTCGACAAGGCCGACCAGCTCGCCAAGGACGGTCGCTTCGACCTCGCCAGCACTCTTTGGCAAGAGGTCATCGACAAAAGCCAAGGCGCGGTGATTACCCGCAGCGCTTGGAACATGAAAGGCGGCGACAATACCTACGTGCTGTTTCGGCCAGCCCGACGCGAGATCGAACGCGTCCTCTCCGGCCTCTCTCCCGAAGCCCTGCGCGCCTACCGGCTACGCGCCGACGCCGAGGCGCGCATCCTGCTCGCCGAAGTCGACGAGGAACCGGCCAACCGCGAAGCCGCCCTCGCCGGCGTCGCCTCCCGCTATTTTCTCAGCACGCTCGGCGACGACTGCGCGATCGAACTCGCCGGCATCCATCTTGACCGCTTCGAGTTCCTCGCCGCCAGCCGCTTGCTCGAAAAAGCCCTCACCCTTTACCCCGACTCCGACACCGACCTGCCCCGCGCCTGGTTGCAGTACGCCGTCGCCTCGGCGCGCGCCGGCAACCCCGCCCAAGTCGAACGCGCACTCGCGGAAGCCACCACACTGGGCGTATCCGCCGACTTGATCGACAGCGTCAAAGAAGACAGCGAACGCAATGCCGGCAATCTCGTGCTCACGGGCGACAACGCGCGCGACGATCGGCCGCTCTGGCCGCAGTGGCTGGGCGGACCCGCGCGCAATCGTATCATGCCCGACCTCGCCATCCCGCCCGAAGCCTGGCGCCACACCTATGGCGATGCCGCCGACGCCAACCCGCTCAAACCAATCTGGACCTGGCACTTCGACGACAGCGAAGAAGCCGAAGTCGAACCCGACATGTCCGACGGCGAACTGCGCAGCAACTGGGACAGCTTCGGCTGGCAGCCCACCTTGCAACTCCGATTTGCTGGCGATGCCCTGTTCCTCAAAACCCAGCGCCGCACCATGAAACTCGCCCAAGCCGACGCCGAGATTCAATGGCCCTCCGTCGCCAGCGCCTTTGCCCCCGGTCAGGCCTCGCGCCGAGTCATGGCCTACGGACGGCGCAATGGCGGTAGCTCATCCGCAGCTCCGATCAAGTCCGACGAAGTCCAGCTGTTCGGCGACCACGTACAATCCGATCTGACCATCCAAGGCGATCACGTCTACACGCTTGACGGTCCCGGCACTTCCGTCGCCGTCGCCACTCCGATGCAAGACATCCAACCGCAATGGCGTGGCTTCGGTCGACCCGGCCGCGCCGTGCAGGTCGACACCAACCGCGCCCGCGCCAACCGACTCACCGCCTACCATCGGACCTCAGGAAAAACCCTCTGGTTCCGCTGGGTGGACCAAGAACGCCAAGAAAAATCCGGCGCCGGCTTCATGTCGGCCCCCGTGCCCTACGGCGATCTCCTGCTCGCGCCCGTGGCCAATGAAAACCACCTATGGCTCTACGCCTTGTCCGCCAAAGACGGGTCGACGGTGTGGAAATCCTACCTGTGCGAAGACAACAACACCAGCCCCTCCCGGTTCTCCACCGTGACCCTCGCGGTCGACGGCGGCGAGGTCTATGTGTCCACCGGTGCCGGCGCGGTGATCGCCTTGAACACCATCTCCGGCGAACTCCGCTGGGCGGTCGCCTACACGCGTTCGGAGGAGAAACATATCCGCCACACCGCGTTCATGGATCCCTACCACCGGCTCAAAGGCTGGAGCCGCGACACCATCGTGCTCGGCGAACAACAGCTCGTCGTCATGCCCAGCGACTATACCGCCATGGTCTGCCTCGACCGCGCCACCGGCGAACACCAATGGGAAGCCAAGCAGACCGCGAAAGAAAACGACGAACCCCGTTCTGCCGCCTACAGCCTCGGCGTCACCGGCGGAAAATTATTTGTCGCCGGCGGCAATGTGCTTCGCCGCTATGGTCTCGACGGCGGCAAGTTCGAGTGGAGTGTCAGTCCAGAAAATTCCTACGGCCGCGGCTTGCTCACCAAAGATCTGGTATTCTTGCCGCAGGACAAACGCGTGCTCGTTTACAAAACTGACGCCACCTTCCGCGAACGCCGTCCCTTCTACTTCACCCCGACCCTCCCGCACAAAGACGAGAACGTCGGCAACCTGTTCTCCGACGGCGAACGCCTCTACATCGTCGGCACCCGCTGCGTCAGCGCGTACGACGCGAGTTCGTTTGTGGCGGCGGAAGAAGACGAGGATTCCGAATAGAACGCCCCTCCGGTCCGACCTGAAAGGCGAGGGGCCTCCCGAGCCGATTGGGGCTGCGTTCTGGCAACACCCCCAAAGCGGTTCACGTGGTCCGCGCAGCGCACATCTGTTTTACCACGGAGGACACGGAGGCCACGGAGGAATCTCGAACCGGAGGTTCGCGGTGACTGAGCTCCGTATCTCCGTGCCCTCCGTGGTCCGCGCAGCGCACATCAGGTTTACCACGGAGGACACGGAGGCCACGGAGAAATCTCGAACCGAAGGTTTGCGGCGACCGAGTTCCGTATCTCCGTTCTCCCCCGTGGTCCGCGCAGCGCACATCTGTTTTACCACGGAGCTCACGGAGGCCACGGAGGAATCTCGAACCGAAGGTTCGCGGCGGCTGAGCTCCGTCCCTCCGTGCTCTCCGTGGTCCGCGCAGCGCACATCTGTTTTACCACGGAGGACACGGAGGCCACGGAGGAATCTCGAACCGGAGGTTCGCGGCGGCTGAGTTCCGTCCCTCCGTGCTCTCCGTGGTCCGCGCAGCGCACATCTGTTTTACCACGGACGACACGGAGGCCACGGAGAAATCTCGAACCGGAGGTTCGCGGCGGCCGAACTCCGTATCTCCGTGCTCCCCGTGGTCCGCGCAGCGCACATCTGTTTTACCACGGAGCTCACGGAGGCCACGGAGAAATCTCGAACCGGAGGTTCGCGGCGGCTGAGTTCCGTCCCTCCGTGCTCTCCGTGGTCCGCGCAGCGCACATCTGTTTTACCACGGAGCTCACGGAGGCCACGGAGGAATCTCGAACCGGAGGTTCGCGGCGGCCGAGCTCCGTATCTCCGTGCTCTCCGTGGTCCGCGCAGCGAACATCTGTTTTACCACGGACGACACGGAGGCCACGGAGAAATCTCGAACCGGAGGTTCGCGGCGGCCGCGCTCCGTCCCTCCGTGCTCTCCGTGGTCCGCGCTTCAGGAAATACTGCGAACGCCTTCAGGCGCTTATGGCAAGTTTTTGCCATAGCATGGCAAAGCTCTGCCACTTTATGGCAAGCTCCATCTTCAGCCGAAGGCTGAACCTTTACCATCTTCCGGCTTCCATCTTCAGGCCGTAGGCTGACCCCAGTCCCCGACGGGACGACAGTTAGTAAAGGGAATAAAGGGAATGGCGAATTCTGAATGACGAATTGCGAATGCTGAATTGGGCGCGGCCCTTAATCATTCACCATTCACAATTGACCTTCACCATTCACATTAATCCCTTCGCGCTGTGTGTCATAACTGCCAGGTATTTAACCGCCGGCACAATATCTTCCACCTTCCACCTTCCACCTTCCATCTCCCGGCCGAAGGCCTCAACGCCATCTTCCATCTTCCACCTTCCATCTTCAGGCCACAGGCCTCCCGTCCGAAGGCCAAAAAAATCCCTCGCATCCACCCACCCGATCCGAAACGCTGCCAGCGTGGATCCTCTCCCCCCAAACTCCCCAAACGTCCCAACCTACCGCGGGCGACTCGCCCCCTCGCCCACCGGCCTACTCCATCTCGGACACGCCCGCACCTTCCTCCGCGCCTGGCAACGCGCCCGCGCCGCCAACGGCGAAATCGTCCTGCGCATCGAAGACCTCGACCCGGCCCGCAGCAAAGACGAATTCGTCACCGCCTGCCTCGAAGACCTCGCCTGGATGAACCTCGATTGGGACGGCGACATTCTCTACCAAAGCCAACGCCGACCGGCCTACCTCGACGCCTGGCGCAACTTGCTTGAGGGTGGTCATATCTACGGCTGCACCCGTTCGCGACGCGACGTGCGCGAGGCGGTCGGCGCCCCCCACGAAGACGCGCGCGGTCCGGTGTTCCCGATCGAATGGCGTCCGACGCCTGAGCAACAAGTCGACGCCGCCCGCGCGCTGCTCGACTCCGATCAGCCCCACGAACCCGCCTCACCCACCCGACCCGCGACCAACTGGCGTTTCCGCGTGCCGGAGGGCCAGGTAATCGCGTTCGACGATGCCACCGCCGGCCCCCAGAGCTTCATCGCCGGTGACGATTTCGGCGACTTCCTGATCTGGCGACGCGACGACCTGCCCGCCTACGAACTCGCCGTCGTCGTCGATGACGCCTTCCAAGGCATCACCGAAGTCGTCCGCGGCGCCGACCTGCTCGTCTCCACCGCCCGCCAAATCTTAGTCTACCAAGCGCTCGGCCACCAGCCCCCCGCCTGGTGTCACGAACCTCTCGTTCGCGACCCCACCGGACGCCGCCTGTCCAAGCGCGCCGGCGACCTCGGCCTACGCGAGATCCGCGCCGAGGGAACCTCGTTCGAAGCGGCCCTCGCCAGCCTCACGAGCAATGAAAAAGAAAATGGTGGGCCTGGAGGGACTTGAACCTGGTACTGCTCTACTCGCCTCGTAGGAGATGATTGTATCTAGCATTCCGGCACACTCGCTGGTTAGGTCGAGAAAAGGAGCATGGATGCAAACTGGAATTGGCTGGATAGATTTTTCTTCTGAACACCGTGATCGTGTTCGTTCCGTACTCGATCTGCTGTCCGTTAAGGGCGTAGTGGATGAACTTGGGATTGGGATTATTCGAGACGCTTTTTCGGACACGATGTTTCCCGGCATTACCACAATTCAAACTCGGCCGAAATATTTCCTCATCGTCCCTCGGATCCTGCACGCATATGAGCAGCTCCCGGCGCAACGAAGGAGAAAGATGTCGGTGGCAGAATACCTTCATCAGGAGGAGGTCGCGTGCCGAATCCACTTGGCCAAACGCTATAAATTTCGAGAGGGCTTGGGGATCATCGGCATTACGTTTGGAGATCGAACCGATCGTTCCGTCATGCGGCCCGCCTCCTCGGTTTATTGGAATGGCCTGTGTCAGTTCCGGATTGTTCGGTCCGAGAGCACTTTGCGCGACTACGACCGGAAATACAGTGGGCACAAACCCGCGAACAGCCTGCTGCTCCAAGAAACAAAAAAGGACCGGGGCGATGACTTCGATGCAGGCGACCCTCAACTTCCTCCATGTGCAAAACTCCCGAAAACCTCTGGAAACTGGCGAAAAGATCTCTCCATCACCCTGCTTCCCGATGAGGCCATCTGGCTCCGAACGCAGATCGCAACCGCAAAGCCAGATACCTTGCTGGGTAGACTGATGAGCGACCCAGCGGCGCTCGAACAAATTGCGCTGCTGGATGAAAATGCCTCCTTCGCCACCTTCCGGGATTTGCCATGCATCCAGAATTTGGCGGATGCGAAAATCCAGCGAGTGGTCCACTTGGCGACCGACTTCTGGCAACTGTTGCGGGGTGCACACGTTCGCTATAATGTGTTGCTGAATGAGATGTACAACGAAGAGGGCTTGGCCGAATGCCAAGAAATGTGGGACGAATGGCTCTCAGAGATGAGCGGGTTCGAATGGGCCGTCTGGGAAACGGAGGAGGTCTGGCAACTCGTCACCGAACTTGACCGAAAGCCACATGCTCGCACGAGGAGGTTCGTGGATGGATGGATCGACGCGGTTCGAAACGGGTTGAGCAACAAGCACTTGAACGAACTGGTTCGTCGGCAAGAAATCGCGAACAAGGGAACTCGGGCCCGCTTGAAAAGGAAGAGCAAAGATGTGAGCGTGGACCGTTGGTTCGGGTTTTCAAGACTGGATTACCGTCTCCCTCAAATCCGCCAGATGGCCGGCGACATCGTCCGCGCGGAACAAGGAGCGGCCAATCCCGATGCTGGACTTTAAACGCAACCGGCTGGATTACGGCGAACTACTCATCCCGCCAAAGGGGTATACCCTCGACCGAGGAGTCGCGACCATGTTCAGCGCTTCGTTGGATTGCCTGCTCTCCATTCCCGTCGCGTTGATCTACGCTCAAACCCTCGAGGGAAAACTCGACCACGAACGCTTCCAATTGCTCGAGGCGATCCAGCGCATTTCCAAAAAGGTCACGGTCTACCACAACGTGGGAAAACTGCATGCGCCGTCGCGATACAACCGTCTCTATGCGTTCTTGGAAGACATGCTCATTCCCGTCGATCCCGGCAGTGCGTTCACCGCCTTCCATCCCAAGCTGTGGATCTTGCGGTATATCGCCGAGGATTCCGGACCCATTCGATATCGGGTCATGGTCATGAGCCGAAACCTCACGCCGGACCGTAACTGGGATGTGGGGGCCTGCCTCGAAGGCGCGGTTGATGCTGGATTGTCAACCCAGACCAAACCGCTGATCGACTTTCTCCAGCACTTGAATCGCGTCTCGCCCTTCGCGAATGCCAAGGCTTTTCTCGACGACTTCGCCAAGGTGGAGTTGCAGGCTCCGGACTCGGTAAAGAGCTTTGAGTTTCTCCCTTCCGGCATCCCCGCCTACCAAACCAATCCTCTGACAAAGGCATCGGGGAAGCGCCTCGCGGTGGTCGCGCCGTTCATTGACCAAACGGGCTTGGAGGCGGCGACGGCCGGAATAGACGGGGACGCCTACTTATTCAGCCGCCGGCACGAACTGATGAAATTGCCGCAAGAAACCTTGGCGCGTTTTCATGAGATCTACGAGCTCTCCGAACTCGTGCTCGATGGAGAGCAATGTCTGGATGAGGCGGCCGGAAGCGGGAATGTTCAACGGCAGGACTTGCACGCGAAACTATTTGTCTACGATCAGCAAAAGCAATCCAGCTGGGTGCTCGGCTCATCGAACGCCACCGCCGCCGCCATGATGCGCAATGTGGAGTGCATGATCCGTATGACCGGGCCGAAAAAATATTTCGGAGTCGATCGACTACTGGACGATCTGCTCGGACCCGAGCGAGATCTTGCGGTGTTCACGTTGTTTTCGCCAACCGAAGCAACCGGAGAAGATCCCGAAGCCGTTCTGCGCGACAAACTCCGAGCCCTGGAGTATGCGCTGCAACACATGGAGATCAACGCCGCGCTGACTCAGGCTGCGAACCAAGCGACCTACAATCTGGTCATTCATTCCGACCCGGCTGGGATCAAACCGATCGACGGCATTTCGGTTTCCCTCCATCCGTTGAATCGCGACAAGCCGCAGCGACTCGCTCTAGGAAAGCCAAACGAGATGCTATTCGAAAACATCAAGGAAACGGAAATTTCTCAGTTCCTGGCGTTCCGCATCGAAGCAGAGGAGATGGTACCGACCAGATTCCTCGTCAAAGTGGCCCTGCAAGGTCTGCCCGCGAGCCGGTTCGACAGCATCTACAAAAGCATTGTCGACAGTCGCGACAAGTTCTTCGAGTACCTTCGCTTCTTGTTGCTCGACGAGACTGAGAAAGAGGACCTTCAGCAGACGACACTCACTGAAAACGGTGGCGGGGAAGAAGACATGGCATGGCTTTCGCGCACGCCGATTTACGAACAGCTGTTAGTCGCCGCGTCTCGATCTCCCAAGAAACTTCGACGGATCGATCAGCTAATCACACGACTTTGCCGATACCAAGAGGAGGAGCAAACGGAGGACGGCGACCATAATATCGTGCCGCAGGCCTTCCTCGATTTCTGGGAGGTTTACCGGCCGCTTATTCCGGGTAGTCCGGGCAAACCGAGGGCGGAGGAGACCGGCGCATGAAACGTGACGAAGTGATCAGCAGCATCGAACGCACGCTGGGCGGCTTAAAGGATTTTCAACAAGCCACCGTGGATACGGTGCATCACCAGTTGTTCGAACAGGGTCAGAAAAGCATGCTCGTTGCAGACGAGGTCGGCCTGGGAAAAACCATCGTGGCGAAAGGTGTCATTGCGACGGAACTGAAGGCCCGCCTAAAGCGTGGAGTTCGCAGGCCATTTAAAGTCACCTACATTTGTTCGAACCAAGTGATCGCGGGGGACAATGTGAAAAAGCTGAACGTCTTCAGTGATCACGGCGTCATCGATCGGCTCGCGCGCCGCATTGCGTATTTGGCCTACATGCCCCCAGCAGAAGACGCGGAGATCGAACGCGTTCTCTCTCTGGCAACGCTCACGCCGGGCACCTCGTTCAACATGGGAAGCCGTTCGGGGACGAAGTTTGAACGGCGGATTATCTATAAGATTCTTTCAACAAACGAACACTACAGAAAGCGGTTCACCGGCCTGAGTTGCATGCTCAGGGGCCCCGTTCGGAAAGATCTCCGCTGGTGGCGAAGGTGGCTGAAAGAACCTATGTGGAGGCCGCTGCGCGAAGATTTGCCGGACACCTTCTTTAAGATTCTTCGCAAACGAACCCTCCCGCCGGAATGCATGCATGTTCGGGAGTCAATGGGAGTGTCGGCCAAAACAAAAGTGAGTCTTGATGAGGCCGTCTACGCAATGGCGGGAGACCTCTGGGCCAAAAATTATCATAAGCACCGGCAGGCTTGCTACGAACTGATCCTCGAACTGCGCCGCGTCTTGAACGAGGCCTGCCTGAACTACATCAACGCCGACCTTTATATCCTTGATGAGTTCCAGCGCTTCAGCAGCCTCATCGACAGCGAGAGTCAGCAGGAGGAAGCGCTGACGGCCAAACATATCTTCGGGAAGAAAAGGGCCAAAGTGCTGTTGCTCTCGGCGACTCCGTTCAAAGCCTTCACCGGCGCCCTAGATGAAGCACAGGGGGACGACCATTACCGGGATTTCCGCCGAGTTCTGACCTTTCTCGCCGGAGCGATAGACGGCAGAGAAGAATTGCTCGCGTACGACGCAAATCGTCAGGCCTTGCTCCAGCAACTGCTTCATTTGAACCGCGAGCACTTCGACCTCTCGACGGCTCACCGCGAGAAGATCGAGGGCTTCCTCCGTCGTTACATCTGCCGAACGGAGAGACAGAGTGTCGCCGCAGATCCCTCCACCATGATCGCGGATCTCTGGCGGCAAGACACCCTGCCCTTCGACCGTCCGGATATTGACCACTACGTCGCGACCGACCGGATTGCCCAGGCACTCGCCGCCAGCGAACGGGCCACATCCCATCAGATTCGAAATTCGGTGGAGTACTGCAAGTCCACCCCGTTCCCCTTCTCCTTTCTGGATGGCTACCTGCTCAAAAAGTTGCTCGCAGACGCAAAAACCGAACGGAAGGTGCGCAAGGCGATCACCGACAGTCCGGCCGCTTGGCTCAACCTCGAACAAGTGAACAACTACCGCTTGCAGATTGGTGCAGGAACAAACAGCGACCAATCCAGCGCAACCGTCAAGCACGCACGGCTATCCCAACTAGTGGACCACTCCATCGGCGCGGTCGGTGAGAAACTGTTGTGGATACCGCCATCCCTTCCGTATTATCCTTTGGAGGGGGCTTTCGAGAACACGACAGGCTTTTCAAAAACGCTGGTCTTCTCCGCTTGGATCATGGTACCGCGCGCCATCGCGTCTCTTGTCTCGTACGAGGTCGAACGACGCACGGTCGGACATCCAGCCACCAGAGACGAACGAGAACTGGAGCCGCGCACCTATTTTGCTCCGCCTGACAAACCTAAGCACCGACGACATCCGGTCCCGCTTCTGCGGTTCTCGCAGGTCACGGAAGGCGAACAGCGGGTGGCGAACAACATGACAAACTTTTGTCTGCTCTACCCTTCACCAAGCTTGGTGGAATCCATCTCACAAAGCGATATGCTGGGACAGAACCTGAGCTTGGACCAGCACCGGTCGCGCTTGGTCAAACACTTTTCAGCCCGCCTCAAGGCGAGCAACTTGAACCGCTTGGCCAGCACCTCCGGGGCATCAGAGAAATGGTATTGGGCGGCACCCTTGCTGCTAGACCGGAACAATAGCGACGCTTCCGCCAAAATTCAGGAGTGGTTTGGCGATCCCGGTTTTCACTCGTCCGACTTCTTCACCGCAGGCATCAAAGGCGCGGCTGGTTCGGCCAAGGAAAAGCATACCGAAACCCTCATGCAGGCATTCGACGATCCAACGTTGATAAACCTTGGTCCTATGCCCGCCGATCTTTGCGAAGTGCTCGTGGACATGGCGCTGGGAAGTCCAGCCATCCTCGCCGCGCGTAGTCTCACGACGACCTATGGGTCGGAGATGAATGCCCAAGCTCTGACCGAAGCCTTCCAAATCGCCAACGCATTCCTCAGTTTGTACAACAAGCCCGAATCCATTGCTGCAGTTCGATTGCATCCGTTTGACGGACCGTTTTGGCGACATGCATTACGCTACGGAGCCGAGGGTTGCCTCCAAGCGGTTCTCGATGAATATCTGCATCTTCAGCGCGGACAGATCGGCAACCGCACAGAGGTGGTTCGGGCCTTGTCGGAGACGGCCAACCTCAACACATCAAGCATCCAAGTCGATAGCATGTCCTCCTTTCTCCAAGACGACGCCAAAAAGATGCGCTGCCACTATGCCGTCCCCTTCGGGAACCAAAAGATCGAGACCGATGACGGCCAGAAACGAGCGTCGAACCTCCGGGCGAACTTCAACTCGCCGTTCCGGCCCTTCGTCCTTGCGACCACCTCCATCGGACAAGAGGGGCTCGACTTCCACCAGTACTGCCGCAGAATTGTCCACTGGAACTTGCCCGGAAATCCGATCGACCTCGAACAACGCGAAGGGCGGATTAACCGCTACAAAGGCTTAGTGATCCGCCAAGAGCTTGCCCAACGCTACGGAGGAAAACTCGATTCCGCTACCCAAAATGCAGACGTTTGGACCGCCCTTTTCCGCAAGGCTGACCAGCGAGAGCGGGTCGATGCAAAGCAATGCGAATTACTGCCGTATTGGCATGTCGATGCTCCCTCTTTCATGATCGAAAGAGTCATCCCAATGTACCCGTACAGCCGCGACCAAGTGCGGCTCGACCGCATTCTGAAGACACTCGCCATCTACCGCCTGGCGTTCGGACAACCCCGCCAAGTTGAACTGATTGACCAGCTCCTCGCCCAGGCATTCAGCCAAGACGAAGTCGATCAAATCTGTGAAAAACTAATGATCAACTTGAGTCCGCTGAGTTCGACGAAGGGAGCTTAGTCGACCTCCCGTGCGTACGTATCTGCGTGCCGCGAACAGCAATGAAAAAGAAAATGGTGGGCCTGGAGGGACTTGAACCCACGACCAAGGGATTATGAGTCCCGTGCTCTAACCAACTGAGCTACAGGCCCACACTGTTGTAAATCAACGACTTACGACAAAACCTACAACTTGCCAAAACTTTCTTGGGACGGATTTGGGACGGATTGTGCTACAATCACCTCCCAAGAGGTTCCAAGTGTCGAAGAAAAAGTCATATCAGAAGTCAGTAAAGTTCGCAGGCGCGATCATACGCAAGCGTGGTTCGAAGTGGCAAGTTGAAATAAACCACAGCGACAAACGTGTGCGCAAAACACTCCCCACCCTGGAGGAAGCGAAGGGCTACGCGGAGCGCATGAAGGTCGCGGTCGCCAATCAAGGTGCCGGCGCCTTCGACCTCGACTCAAACGAGCGCGTCGATGCGAGGCAAGCACTCGACCTGCTAGAGGGTCGAACCACCTTGGTCGAAGCAGCCAAGCACTGGATCAAGATGAACAAGGCGCCAGACGAGATTCTAATCGCCGAGTTGATGGAGGACTATGTTCAATCAAAGCGTACGCAGAACCGCCGACCGGCCACGATCAGCGAGATTGAAACCAAGCTCGGTATCTACTTTCGAAAAGGGAAGATTACGTATCTCCACGAACTCACACGTGAACAAATCCTCGGCTGGTTGGACAAGCACACCAATACCCCGGTAGGTCGAAACAAGAATCGACGCCTCATCCATGGCTTTCTGAACTTCGCCCTTAAGCGTGGACTCATCGAGGTCAATCCGGCTGCCTCCATCGAGAACGCCTCCGTCGATAAAAAGCTACCCGAGGCGTACGGCGTGGACGACGTCGAAAAGATGATGGTGCGCGCAGTCGAGGCGTACCCCTCGATCGTGGCCCACTTAGCCATCGGTTTCTTTGCCGGCCTGCGGCCAACAGAGATTCTGAAGCTAGACTGGGCCTCAGTAAGCTTCGAGAACGGCACGATACTCGTACGACCAGAAACTGCGAAAAAGCGTCGCACACGGCATGTTACCATAAGCAATAATCTTCGTGCTTGGTTGGAGCCCCTTGCAAAACCAGAAGGAGCACTGAGCCCTCCCGATAGCACATACCGCAAACTAAGGAACAAGTTGAAAAAGGACGTCGGAATCCACTGGATCTTCGACGGTCTGCGACACTCCTTCGCAACGTTTCACCTCGCACAACATGAGGACGCCCCGAAAACCGCCCACCAACTGGGACACACCCAAAACACCGACCTCTTGTACAACAACTATAGAAGTCTCGCGACCGCCCAAGAGGCGAAAAGGTACTGGTCGATTGTACCTCCTTCCTGAGCAGTCCAGCAGTGTCTTTGTTAGTTACACTCACGGATTCCACACCGACCTTTTATAACCAACGCCCCAGCGCAGGACCTACTCGCCAGAGGGACAAAGGCGAGTACCTCTCCATGCCGTCTGCCTCGTACCCCAAGCCTCTGTTAAGAAACTAACCAGGTCTGCTCTTCGCAAGCATATCCCAAATACCTTGGCGGCTCACGGGGACCATGAAATCCCCGACAAAGTTGATGTTGTCATCTAAGACATCCTTTGCTTTTTGTTTATGCGGCTGCACTCCTTCTTTTGGCTCCGGTGATCCCCCGCCAAACGAAAAGGCGCAGCTCGGTCAGTATTTCGCTGGCTACAACTGCTCGGAGGTAAACGAACACGAAAGATTCGAAGTCAAGCTGCTCGGCCCCACTCCTCAAGGGCAGTCCTTTAACGTGTTCCTAAGCCTCTTCTCTATCTGCCTCTCAACAAGTCCCCCTTATTCCGATGAGCCTTGACCCACTTTGCATTCCTAGAGATTCCGTTTACTCGACCGACCGAAGAGCGACGGTATTAAGCCTTGATAACATCCTCCGTGGTGACGTTGAGGGCCCCGAGTTCTTCGAGGAAAACTACTTCACGAACGGAATGACCAGTGGCCTCGGACGATAAACCAACTGACTTCTCTGCAACAGATTCACTGCTTGGATATCTGTACCAGATTCGGCTCGCCCTGTTGATCTCGCTACGCCGACAGGCCAAGGACGAATCCTTTGCCGTCTATTTTGAAACCCTGGAGGATGTGACCTTTGATCCGGAGGGGTCCTCTATCGAACTACTTCAGGTCAAACATCACTCCGAGGGTTCAGCAAACCTCACAGATGCTAGCCCTGACATCTGGAAGACACTGCGAGTCTGGATGGAGGGACGAGCCCTAGGAACGATCCCTGAGGAAGGACAGCTCTTTCTTGCCACGACCTCTGCGGTCGGCCCCGGATCAGCGGCTAGCATGTTGCTGAGGTTAGAGCGCGACGTCGCCGAGGCAGCTAGAAGGCTGGGAACAACTGCGACGACCTCCGTTAACAAGGCAAACGAGACGGCTTACCAGCTGTTTCGTGAGCTTGGGGAAGAGGACCGTGTTGGCTTGCTGGAATCCGTGATCATCCTTCCTAGATCCCCGTCCATTCAAGATACCGAGAGTGAACTGCGCGGAGAGGTTCGCCTGGCTGTGCGCCGTGAACATGTTGATTCGTTTCTGTCTCGCCTTGAGGGGTGGTGGTTTCGCCGAGCACTAATCCAGATGATGGACCCGGAAATCCCACCGATCCTGAGCAATGAGCTAGAGTCCGAGATCGACGATCTCCGCGAACAGTTCAAGCTTGATGCGCTGCCGGTCGACCAAGACATTCTCGAGACCGAAGTGGATCCTGAACTGTACGAAAACAATATTTTCGTACACCAAGCAAAGCTCGCGGGTGTGGCCAAACGCCGCGTGCTTACAGCCACTCGTGATTACTTCCGCGCATTCGAGCAGCGGTCGAGGTGGATGCGAGAGGACCTCTTATTGGTCGGTGAACTCGACCGGTACGAACAACACCTGCGAGAAGAATGGGAGATCGTATTCGATCGTATCACCGATGAAATGGGCGAGAATGCGGCAGAGGATGTGAAGAGAAAAGCGGCGCAGACGATTTACACCTGGGTTGAGGACAGCTGCTTTCCGATTCGCGAAAAAGTGAAACATCCGAGTCTGTCACGAGGTTCGCTCCACATGCTAGCCGAACGATTGAAAGTAGGGTGGCATCCGGAGTTCATGGATCGCCTCAAGCACCTACTCGAACCAGAGGGGGCATCATGATGGAGACGCCATGGTTAGAACGGGCACCAGAGGAAGCTCGCCTGTTTAATCCCGCTTTTCTCGGGGCAACTCTTTGGGCCTGCGCAAGAGGCTACCGGAGTGTTCATGACGGCGGACTGCCCTACGCGCTGGCCTTCGTGGCGATGCCTGTCGCGCTCCACAAAGGTACTCGAGAAGAGCTCCCGAAAATAACTCGGACATCCCTTGCAGCGTGGCTAGCGGACAATCCCCGCGCGCTTGTTGGATTCCCCGTTCGGGCCCAAGCGCTGGTTCCGTTAGTGAAAGAAGGTATTCTCTTTGGCTCAAGCGGCCAGTTACTCACGTTCGAAAATGATTTGCTCATACCCGCAGATCGTCCTCGTTCGATGGCGGGTTTTGAGCGGAAGGCGACTGAAGAAGTGAAGGCATGTATTAAGAAAGCCGAGTTCGTTGGCAAGTGGTTCGCCCACTCCGGTGAGTACACCACAGTCATGGCGCTTTGGGGAGTTTCACCATGAGTATCCAGATTCTCGACATCGTTCTCTATTCAACCAAGGGGGCGCGCCGTATTCTTTCGCTTCGGCCTGGAAAGGTTAACATCATCACTGGCGACTCGAAGACGGGGAAATCAGCCCTGATTAGTATCGTCGACTATTGCCTCGGCAGTTCGAAGTGTGCTGTTCCAGCAGGGGTTATACGGGATACTGTTTCGTGGTATGGTATTCGGATAACCGATGGAACCTCGCAGCACTTTGTAGCGCGTCGGGCGCCGGATCCTGGGAACGACACAACATCCGATGCATTTTACGCGGTGGCGACAGAGATTGAGCTACCCGAGGAAGCAGGGCTTAGGGCAACGACGAACATCGACAGCATCGTAGAGCGGATAACTAGCGCAACTGGGATCGGCTTAAACGTTCACGAACCGCCTGCAGGACAGACCCGACCTCCGCTTTCGGCTAAGCTGCGGCATGCGCTTGCATTCGTATTTCAACCACAAAACGAAATCACGCAGCCAGGCCACCTGTTCCACAAGCAGAGTGACCACTGGGTGGCTCAGGCCATTAAGGATACATTGCCGTACTTTCTTGGTGCGGTAGATGACGACTTCGTTGCCCTGCAGCAAGTACTGAGGGAAAAACGGCGAACGCTACGGGACCGAGAGCGAACCTTAGCTCGGCTTGAGGCCTTCTCAGGCGATGGCTTAGGCAGCGCTGCATCATTTATCTCCGAAGCACGGGATGTCGGTATTATTGAGCCCGGAGCAGAACCGGCAACCTTGGCAGATGGGATTGAACTCCTTCGCAAGGCGTCGATGGAATCACCCGAGGAACAACTGGTCCGGTATGAGGAGACCATCGACCAATCTGAACTCGGCAGGCTCAATAGCGAGCGGGAACGTCTGCGAGACCAGCTTCACCGTCAGGAGCATGAGCTCGGGGCAATGCAATCACTTTTGGCAGATGAGGGCGGTTTTGCACATGAGGCGAAAGAGCAGGTCTCGCGACTCTCTAGCCTACAAATCTTTGCACCGATTGAGGGAGATATATGTTGCCCACTTTGCGAGCAGACCGCGCCTGCGATCGCGACATCAGAACAGTTGCAGACCGAAATCCAGCGAGCCGTTTCACAGCTTGAGTCTGTCGCGAAGTACACGCCAGGTCTGGAGGCATTGATTCTTGAAGAGGAAGCCAAGGTCGTCGAAAGTCGACGCCTTCTTCAGGAGAATCGCGATAGGCGCGAGGCGATTCGTCAAGCGGATGACAGACTCCAAGCGCTTCGTGACGCCTCAGCTCGTCGTGCTCATGTGCTCGGACGTGTGAGTCTATTCCTTGAATCCTTACCCCAGAGTGATGATCAGTCCGAGCTTCATGCAGAGATCGAAAGGTTACGCCTAAAAATAGCCCAACTAAACGAGGAGCTTAGTGACGAAAAGGTGCAGGAGCGGTTGGACTCGATTCTGTCAGTCATTGGCAAGCGTCTCACTGGCTGGTCGCAGGACCTTGAGCTCGAGCACGCGGGCAGCCCGTTCCGCCTTGAGTTACGTAAGTTACAGATCGTGGCTGACACTGATTCGAGCCCGGTTCCGATGGATCAAATGGGGAGTGGCGCAAACTGGCTAGGATGCCATCTCATCGCCCACCTCGCCCTCCATATGTGGTTTGTGCGAAAGGACCGACCAGTTCCCCGGTTCCTATTCCTTGATCAGCCGTCCCAAGTCTACTTCCCAGCCGAGCATGACGCGAGTAGCACAGTGTCTGATCTGGAAGACGAAGACCGGACTGCAGTCCTACGAGTTTTTAAACTGATCTGTGACGTCGTCGAAGAGCTCGGCGGCGGCTTGCAAGTGATTGTGACAGAGCATGCCGACCCCAAAGAAGATTGGTTCCAAGCAGCTGTAGTTGAAAGGTGGAGAAATGGGGCTGCGCTCATTCCTTCAGAGTGGTTGGAGAGAGGTCAGAGTGATCAGGCGAATGATTCAGAAGATTGAAGATGCTGAGATTTAGAAACATCGGCTTTCGGCGCCTGAGTCCCCGGTGCGAGGCTACAGACTTCGGTAATAGTCCCTGATCTTTAGCGCCATCAACTTGCGCCGCTGCTTAAGAAAACCGTCATAGTCATCAATCCCAAAGCCCTCGATTCCATCTGGGATGCAATGCGCTTGGAGATTTAGAGTGAGTTGCTCGGGATCGGTTATCCCGCCGAACTTCTTGGCTCCCCCATTCACCTGCGCCACCATCGCGATCATATACTCCTCTGGCGGGAGCGCTCCGATGGCGATGTTGATCTCACTTTGAGTCATCACGTAGTTGGCGACTTGGTTGTAGCGGCTCTGCTTCAGCCCATGCGCCTTCAGGTAGGCACGGGGGAAGACATGGTGAACATCACCTCGGTGGAGGATGAGATCGGCAACAGTGATCGCGTTGGAGAGGAAGCCTTTATCCTTAGTCTGCACCTGGGCCGCGAGGAAGAGCTTGAAGAATGGACTGCTTGAAACGGGGCTATCAAAGGACTGCGGCAAGCCGGCAGTCCAGAACGCGTCGGAGAGCTGCGCTTCTTCGATCAGGCGCAGTTGCTCAACAATCCCCGTCTCCTCAAGTCGGCGAATATCAAGGTCGAACGCCGACTCCGGACTACCAGTGTAACGACGGGTGAGGATCGACATCACAAACCAGCGCCGAACCAAGCTCTCGATCTCGTCTGGCGGCGTCCCCTGCTCGCGCAGGTAGAGGTACACCACGTAGGCGAAGTTCTTCGCGCTTTGGGAGCGGATCATGGACGGGACGATAAAGCCGGCAGACCTCAGAATCATGACGAAGCGCTGGAAGTGCGTTTGATTCATGAAGGCGTCGATGCCATCCTTGAGCTTGCGGAAGCTCTCCTCGGCGATCGATGCTTCATAAGTTTTGTTCACGAAATCCCGGCCAGACAACAGCGCAACGAGGTCCTGTAGGCGACCCCGCCGAAAGCGGGAGATAAAGGCCACACGCAGCATGTCAGTGTAGGAGGGGTCATAGAGATCGTCGGTTTCCTTCCGCAACCAGCTCATGCGCTGGAAATCGGCGGTCGCGGCGTACTCCGGGTCGTTTTCGGTAATCCCATCGTAGGCTTCCGGGCGAACCGCCAAGTGGCAGAAGTAGTCGATGCACTTGCGGAGGTGGTGCCCCCCATATGCGGAGTTCGAGGCGATCTTGGACATGGCGAAATCAGCTTGGCTGAGCACCGCCCCCTTCGCATTGATCCGGATGAAGATCTCCGTGACCGTCTCGATATCGAGGTCAGCGTTGAGTTCGATGAGGCCGAGGTGATTACCAACGACACCCTTTAGCCCGTCGACACTATCATATAGTGAGTCCTCATCGATCCCCGGGTTCGCCTCACTGTAGCTCTTAACGAAATGGTTCGTACGGAACCCGTCGGCAAACACCTTAGAGATATCGGGGATCCACGCCTTGTCCTTGCGGATGGCAGGGTTTGCCACCTCGAACTTCATCTCGACAGGATGGTAGGCGATCTCAATACGATGGCGCCGATAGTTCTTATCAATGATCTTCATGCCCAGAACTGCGGCCATGAGTGCCGTGACGCGCTGCTGCCCGTCGATTAAGACACGTTTGCCATCGCTGGCCGATCCGTCCTTGAGGCGTACGGACGGGTTCTTCCAGGCAATCAGGTAGCCGACGGGGTACCCCTTGTAGAGCGAGTCCATTAAATCGCGGACCTGCGACTGACTCCAGACGAAGGGGCGCTGGATCTCAGGGATGGCGATCTCTCCCGCCTTGACGTAGCTGAGGATCGTCTGGATTGGATGCTGATTTACGGAATATTTCGGTTCGGCCATACGGGACCTTAAAGAGAAAAACAGAAAAACGGAAGTCTTGGCCATAGCAGAACGTGCAGCACTGGGGCACGCGGAGCAGATACCCGCCCGTAAGGCCGGCGGAACAGGGGCCAAGCCGGAACAGCCGGTACATCCGGCCGAATGCTACCACCTCGAGCGGTTCCGCTATGTTTATGCCGGAGGTCGAACGGGTCTCAACGCTCGGCTCTTAGCTGTATCTGGCTCCCCGAGGTGCTGCCTTGTTGTAGCGCGTTTTAACCAGTTCCCCATATCGATATAATAGTCTGTGGTACGTGTGGAAAATACAGACCATTTATTCGTGTGGTACGTGGTGCGCCTCATGTGGATTTAACCGTCTATTTTTAGACGTATTTACGGTCGATATTTGCTCGTGTCGTACGGTACGCCTCCACGCTTCGCCCGTGTCGTACGGTACGTTCCATTCGGACGAGACGTACGCCTCGTTGTGAGTAAGAAACCCTATGAATGAAAGGTGACATGGTGCATCGAATCCCATGCCCTGTGGTACGTGGTACGCCTCGCGGCATCGACCAATCCGGTTTGTCATACGGATTTAAACGTCAAAATATTATGGCTCGTACGCCTCGGTCGTTGGCACTTATTGACTATTTTTTGATATCTATTGACAGGTGTCGTGCAGGGGCTGTATTTAGTAAAAAACGAGACCTGATAAACCGAGACCCGAGACCCGAAACCCGACCCGAAACCCGACCCGAAACCCGAAAACCGAGACCCGAAAACCGAGACCCGAAAACCGAGACCCGATAAGCAGAAGACTGAGACTCGACGATCCTCTCTGGGCACTTGCCCAGCCATCCTTCTAACTATTTCGCCCGCCAAGCGGGCAGGAGCTTCTCTACGTGGCACTTAACTTACTAACTCGGCCAGAGGCCGCCGAATACCTTGGCCTCTCACCACGCACCATCTCTAGGTACATCAAACGGAACCGGATTTCTCATGTCCGAATCGGCCGGCGGGTACTTTTCCACCCTTATCACCTAGAAGATTTCGTCAAATCCCAGACCGTTCAGGCGGGAACAACGAAAACCCAGAGGTAGGGCGGTGCTTAATCATGAATAAAGCACGCGCCCCGCCCATATGGCCGTGGCAACGCACACAGACAGACTATGCACTGTGTCGCCGAACCATCGTCGCCCAGCGCCGCAAGGCAGCCCACCATCGCAAGACGATCCTTGTCTGCCCCACGCCGACCCTATGGCAGGCGCGGCAGCAGACAACGCCCAGGTCCCTGATGTCGCCCTCAGCGCGGCAACCTGGCCCGAACGGATCGCCAGCACCGACTGCCTGGAGTCCGCCTTCTCGCTCATGCGACCGAAGGACAGCACTGGGGTTGATCGGAAGTCCTACCACGACTTCTATGATCAGCTGACCGCCGAGACGCAGCGTCTCGCCGACCAACTCCGTACAGGCACCTACCGACACCTAAGGGTTCGGCAGGTCGACATACCTAAACCCAACGGCGGAACCCGCCGCCTGGGAATCCCCGCTGTGCGGGACAAGGTAGTCCAAATCGCCATAATGACGTCCCTAACCCATGAACTGGAACCACAGTTCATGCCCTCGAGCCACGGATTCCGCCCCTCACGCGGAGTCCAGACGGCAACAGAACAAGTGAGGGACATGGCGAACAACGGATTCGCACATCCCCTTGAGATAGACCTACAGGACTTCTTCAACAGACCGGATCACGGCCTGGTGCGGGAACAACTCACGGAACTCCTCCGTCGAGCTGACCGCCCAGCAGACCGTTGGTTACTGGACCTCATCAGCAACGTCCTGACCTGTGGGGCCATCACCCCTGAGGGTCGGGAAGCGCGGACGGTCAGAGGGCTGCCTCAGGGCGGTCCTCTGTCACCCCTGCTTGCGAATGTCGTTCTTCACCGATTGGACGAAGTACTCGCAGCACGGGGTCTGCAACAGGTGAGGTACGCGGACGACATCGCGATCATGGCCAAGACCGCAAGGTCTGCCAAACGGAACCTCAAGGCCACGGCCGGCTTCATCACCGACCAACTCGGCTTGGAAGTCAACACCTCCAAATCAGGACTACGCGAACTGGACGAGTTCATCCACCTCGGCATCGGCTACTGTCCGACCGACGAGGGATGGCAACGGACGCTGCCACCGAAGGTATACCATCGTCTCTTCGACACTACCTTCGATCCCGAAGGTTCCATGACAGCAGACGAACGCCTCCAGCGGGCCGGTAACCGGACCCGAGGAAGATTCCGATACTACGACAGCCTCCTATACTGGCCTCTCGACCCAGCCTACGCCCAGTGGGAAGAAGACACCAAGGAAGAACTGTATGGATACGCTCAGGAACATAGCCTGAACATGCCCAACCTCAACATCGGGCTGAAGCGGAAAGCCGCCTCTTGCGCGACCGAGCGCTCAACTACGACTCCCCGAGCCTCGTGCCAGGGGAGCTAACCCTAACCGCCGGACCTCCCGAAGGCGTCTAAACCCTCAGGGTCGCCGCCAAGGATCACCGTCTCCGGCATCTTAAAAACTCTCTCGGCATTCAGGGTGCCGAGTTTTTTTTTTACTCCCCGAATCTGGCTCTCGGCGAGTGATCGATTCTCCGTCTTGAGCAGCGAATCTCGTACCTCGAGCACCGAGCGCCTTTCCCAAAGAATCATTAACCCATTCGAAGAAGAACTATGAAACCGTATGAAAGACACCCCCCACCCATTGACTACGAAGTGAAGGAACTCCATCTGCCGGATCCGTCCCGCAAGGGCGGGCAGATCGTGTACACCATACGGAACGACGGCTATATCACCGACGTCGTGCGGCTCAAGCCACGGCCCGAGAACCCTCCCCGACGGGCACGGGTCAAAGCGGCGCGCCGAAGCTGGACAAGCACCTCGAAACTGGTCCCCACCCGTCGGTATCCCGTGGCTACTCAGAGACAACTCGCTACTCAGGACGGCAAACCGTACGGCCGGGAGTTCATCAAGCACAGCGACCACCCCCGACGCTACATCGACGAACTGATGTGCCTGGCCTACCACGGCGACATCCGCCGGCCCGAGCAGACCGAGGTGGTGCACAAGAACGGGATCCTGGACGACAACAACCGGGACAACCTGGTTTGGATGACGCCCCGCGACGCCGAGCGCCACCGGGCCAAGATCCGCCTCGCCCGCGCCCTCGAGCTGGACGATCTGAACTTCCCCCGCTTCTGGGTCGTCGACCGGCTCAGCCGCATGGGCCAACGACGCATCCTCGGCGGTCTGCCGACACGCCAGGCGGTCCAGTTGATTAGACAAGCACGTGAAGCCGGCCTGGGCGCCGCGACCATCGAGCTGGCCCTGACGGGCAACCGGGGCGACCTCCGGAGCATCAAGAAGTATCTGGACGATCCCGACCTGTTCGCCCGTACGACACGGGAGGAGCTGCTGGCGCCCGAGCGCTTTGCCAGCTGGATCTACGGCAAGTACGAGCGGGCCATCGCTGTCCTAGCCGCCGCCCCCGACCCGCTCAGCCTGGCCCGCGAAGTGGCGGAGGACGCGACCTACAAGGGCCTGGCCCGCCCCTGGGGACTCGACGCCCGGCGGATGAAGCGTCTGCTGGCGTATTTCGAGGAGGAGACCCTCCGTACGTGGCGTCACGGCCACGAGAAGGCGGTGCGGTTCTACCACTCCCCGCAGACCGACTTCATGGACTACGAGGCGTACACGCCGTACTTCAACTTCGGCACCGACCCGTACTTCCCGGGCGACGGCATGGGCTGGCTCACCGGCGAAGCGCCTGTCCCGGTCAACACCGTGCTGGGTAAGACCATCACGATAAGGCAGACGAACACCATCCCGTGGGACCAGGCGCACCCGTTGATGCAGCGGGCCGATCCCGCATGGGCTGCCCAGTGGGCGGCGCATCAGGAGCTCGCCGCGGATGTGGTCGAGCGCATCGCCAGTGGCGAGGTGGCGTTCCCCTGGATGTACTTCGTCACCTTCGGCCGACCCTACCGGTCCGCCGAGATACTGGTCAGACAAGGCCCGTACGAAGGGCAGCCGGCGGTGAAGGTTGCACAGACGCTGCTGAAGCGTGGCTTCCTCACGCCCTCGGGCGTGGCGAATCCGATAGACCAGTACGCACCGCCCGTACCGGGTATCCCCAGACCGAGCGTCCGCGCGACAGAGATCAGACACCCGGGGGATGAACCGGTTGACGAGCCGGCGCCGACGGGACCTCCAGACAGGAAAACCGTCCAAGCGCCTTGGCGCTGAACGCCCGCGCAGACGGGCAAACAAAAGCGTCCGCCGCGGCGGGGAAAACATTGAACCCCCGCGCGCCAGCGCACGACCCAACCTACAACCCTACCCCCCAGCCCATTGCTGTGTCCCCCTAGGGGGCACTGCAAGGGCGTATGAACCGCTAGATCTCCTCTATTTGTTAACTTCAGCGTTTCACCCTAAAACGTAGGGCGAATCTGTTCGCCGCGTCTGCCGAGGCGTACCACAGTACCACTAGCTCGCCTCATGGACATACAAGCACCGCATCAATGATTTTGTGCCGCACGCGTTTGCGGTGGCATCCTTTTAAACCTAGAAAGACACATCTATGAACATATTAGCAATCGACCAAGGCCCGACACACAGCGGCGTCGCGGTCTGGAACACCGACCTGTGGCAGGTCGAGTTCGCCAACCCCGACATGGCCAACGAGGACATCTACAAGGCTATCGCCCGGAGCAAGCGGGCACGCGGCGCCTCCCGACTCCGCCTCAAGCTGGAGGCCGAGGTGATGGACGAGCGGTGGGTCGACGCCAAGCTCGGCCGCCTCGTTGTGGATCTGCTCATCCTCGAGCGTTTCTCCTCCTACGGATCCACCATGGGCGAAACCACACTCGCCAGCGTACGCTGGGGCGGGATCTTCGCCGGTATCGCCCACGACTCGGGTTTGGACTGGAAGGACATCGGATGGATGTACAACGCCACGTGGCGGAGCATGCTGGTCGGCCGATCGGCCGCGACCGAGTCCCAGGCCAAGGAGGGGATGCGGAACATGCTGCTGGACCACCTGCACATGACCGGCAACTACGAGGCCGTGAGGGGCGGGGGCAAGAAGTGGGACAAGGGGACAAAGAAGCAGCCCGGCCCGTTCCACTTCGTCACCTCCCACTCCTGGTCTGCCCTGGGCTTGGCCACGGCCATGCACAAATATCTGATCAAGGTCGACCTCGCCGAGGAGTTCGCCGGACAGTCTCGAGAGACGTATCCGTTGTACCACCTCGAGCGGTGACCAAGTGGTCCGAATATGGCGATTAGCTACATCCCGCGAAACTGCTGCACTTCACCTTCAAAACCCCCAAATCCCCACGTACCGTACGGAGGAGGTCCTGATTCCCCTTACCCCCCAAGGAGTTCACAACGACCCTTGTATATTGTGGATCGGACATTTTCCTCACTGTGAACGCAGTTGGCCTCTCGTAATGAACATATTAGCAATCGACCAAGGCCCGACACACAGCGGCGTCGCGGTCTGGAACACCGACCTGTGGCAGGTCGAGTCGCCAACCCCGACATGGCCAACGAGGATAATCCGCGACCAATCCCGTAGGCTACCTAGTCTCACAATAAGCCAGACTGTCAGCACTAGCCGGAGAAGCTTCCAGTTCGCCTTAAGAGGGGAACGATGTTGCCGACCTCGCGATGCGCGCAAACGCCGAAGCTGGTAGCTTCAAGCGCAAGGTGCAGATTCCACCACCCCCACGCCGCTCTGCCATCGGGAGCCGCTGAGTCTGATAGCCTGACCGAAGCTGACGGGCCGCCAGACAGGGAAACCGTCCAAGCGTTCTGCGGCTGAACGCCTAGGCAGACAGGGATGGAAAAGCGCCCGCCGCGGCGGGGAAAACATTCCAACCCAGCGCGCCAGCGCACGGCCCAACCTCAAACCACCCCAGCCCATTGCTGTGTCCCCCTAGGGGGCACTGCAAGGGCGTATGAACCACCAGCATCGCCTTTTCGCAAACTTTACCTCGTTCAACGTAAAACATAGGGCGAATCTGTTTACCGCGTCTGACGAGGCGTACCACAGTACCGCTAGCGTCGCCCTTGGCGCGCAAGGGCACGATCAACGAAACGGTCATTAGTGATTGCCGAAGTCTCGCTGCGTCGGGGGCCTGGAACACCAAAGGCTACCGGCTAGTCCCGGTCTGCCTCAGCTTCCATGGCCATTCCTCCGTACCAGCCTTCACTTGTGTGCGCGAACCCTACCGGGGCTGCTCCTAGTCAAGCCGGTCAAGCTTTGGCTTGCTGTTTCGCCCTCAAGGCGGACGACCAGCATGCGCGGGTGAAACTTATAGTAATACTATTACAAAAGTATGCTAGTTGTGATAAAGTCCATCATGGAAATCCTCGCCCTTAAGGACCGTGGCAACAAAGACAGCAGCACCAAGGACCAAGCTGCCGCCAGGCATCAAAGGCCGAAGGTAGACCGGCTTCCCGATACCGAGCAGCGGGGACCGCTCGAGACAGCCCAAGCCTTGGTAGTGGCGAGCCTACATCGGAGGCTTCAGCAGGCGCTCGAGCTTGATGAGACGCATCGTCGCCAGACAGTGCCAGGCACAGCTCAGCCGACGGACCCTGGGCCGAAAGGCATGTTCACCCGGATGACTTTGCAGCAACTGGAGCTGGAGATGAAGTTGCTCGCAGAACTGCATCAGGCCTTTGAACACAGGCACCCCCCTGCCATGGAAGAGCACTACATCCGAAACTTCACGGCGGACGTCATTAAGCAGCTTCAGGTGGATGAAACCGTGCTGGAACAGTGGTCTGAAGTATTTGAGAACAACCTCAAGGCGTTGAAGGCCGCGCGACGCACCTGCGCAGCCATCCGCAAAGAGGACCGCCTCGCTCCGGAGGGCCAAAACGCCCAGATGAAACAGGATCGACAGGTCCGACTGGGCTCGGCTGAATCCAAGCTCAAGGACGCATTGATCATGGTAGAACGGGACAAGGCGCACCGAGCCAGTCTTGAGTTGCAGATTGAACAGGCGACCAAGGACCGGAGGCTGCTCAAAGTGAAGGAGCCAGACGATGTCTACGAAGTCCTGATGGTGACGGCTAAAAAGAAGACCACAGGGCGGCAGCGTGAACGCTGGCTCGAGATCACCCAAGCCATGATTGACTGCCCCAACATCGCCCGGGACAGGCATCTGCTAAAGGAGGCGGCGCTAGCGGCTCGTCAAAGAGGGTTAAAGGCGAGGTCTGCACTATGCGCCGACCCGGCACCCTTGGAGGCATGGAACAAGCATGTTCAGGCGATCCAGCGGCAACTTACTGCCGCCACCCGTACACTCAAAGAGTTCCGCTCGATGAAGTTATGAGTCCGAGCCCCAGTATGATGTGCAAGTTTTGCGAGGTTATGCACCAAGGCGAGAATCGATCCGAAGCGCAGTTCTATGGGCTTCACACCAGAAATGAGCACGAAAACCGCATATTTAGGCCAGCACCAAGTTTTTCAAAAATCTGCACCAATGAAACATGAACTCCCACACCCTTTAGATCCTGACTACGGTCGGATGCTTCTCATTGCCCACCTCGAGCTTCCTTGGGAATCCAAGTCGCTTACCAACGAAAAGGTCGAGATCCTTTTCAACAATGGTCCCAGCCTCGGTCTGCACTTTGAAGGCGAGGAGGCAGAACACCCCCGCATACGCGGATGGTACAAGGAGGAAAACTATTTCACCGGGATGCTCAAAAGGCGTTCGATCAGCATCAGCGGCCTAACGAGGCCGGAGGGAGAACGGCTCATAGATTACTTTAACTCGCTGCCGTCGGTCCCGCCCCGCCCGAGCCTTGAACAGGGGATCGTTCACGACACGCTGGTGGAGCGCACCTTCGCATGGCGTTTGGCTAAGTACCTGGCACCACAGTTCGGCTTGCGGTTCCACGGAACCCGTGTGCTCTCGGCGAACGATCCAAAGGCCGAAGCGGATAAACCAGCCTGGCTAACCCAGGCCCCGCCAACCGAGATTTCCAAAGCTTCTCTCCATGCGAAGGAAGATTTGGAGTTCGCAAGGCTAGCCCGCGTGGAACTGCTTGCTGCGTACGAAAGAGATCCGTTAACGGCGTTTCAAGTCGCCTGCGCAACCGTACGGATTCTGCACTTGGGCGCACGGAAGCGCATGAGCCATGAACTGGTCCGCCGGCATGGTGATGAACTCATCTACTGGACCGAGCAGGCTTCGGACATGGAGGCCGCGATGAAGGAAGTGGAAGGGAAAAGCCCCTACATGGATCGTGTGATCGGATTCCTCCGCAGAAGCCATGCCTTGAATCTGGCTGCCAGTGAGGCGATGGGGCTACTCGACCTCGACCCGAATGGGACTCCACCCGTTGACGCCCACTGGTGGGACCCGATCAACGAAGCGCTGGCCGCAGATCGTGCCCGGCGCGAAAAGGTAGAGAGTCCATAGGCTCCCAGCATTACTGTTGGCTGCGTTTCTGCCCCAGAAAGCTTGAGTTGGCTCCTTTCGTCCTCTTGAGGCGATAGAAAAGTTGATGTTGTCATCTAGGACATCCTTTGCTTTCTATTAGTCAGGTTGTTGCGCACCAATATCCCCTCTCTAGGCGATATCCATAACGATGTGGAGGAGGTGGAGCTTCACCCAAGGCCGCTCATCTATTGGCCACAACCGCTTGGAGGCGAAAAGAACACGAACGAAGAGAAGTGAAACTGGATTGCCCAGTTCTAGTTATATTCGTTGTCCCACTCCAATCCTCTGCACCTTTTAGAACCCACTCAAACTATGAGCCTTGATCCACTTTGCACACCACGAGATTCTGTTTTTTCCTCTGATAGAAGAGCCACTGTCTTGAGCCTCGACACCTTCCTGAAGGGTGAGGTTGACGGAACTGATTTCTTTGAGGAGAACTACTTCACCAGCGGGATGACGACGTTGGTGGACCGGGCTTTCCGGCACTTGGGCGGAAGCTCTTCCGGTTCGTCTGTCTTCCAGCTTTCTCAAGCCATGGGTGGGGGCAAAACTCACAGCATGATCGCGCTGGGTCTGATGGCACGGGATGCCAAGCTCCGCGCCTCCGTCATGGGAGAGGATGATCCCGCCCCGAAACTCGGCGACTGCAAGGTTATCGGCTTCAACGGCCGAAGGACTGATGCCCCCGGTGGTATTTGGGGAGACTTGGCCGACCAACTTGGACGGGCCGACGACTTCAAGAGCTACACCGCAGGGCCGCTGCAAGCCCCAGGTCCGGAGGCGTGGAAGAAGGTCCTGGGTGAGGACCCCGTTCTCATATTCTTGGACGAGCTGCCCCCTTACATGGAGTACGCTGTTTCGGTTGCTGTCGGGCACGGGAACTTGGGCACGGTAACCACAGCAGCACTCGCGAACCTCTTCGTGGCGGTGGCTGATCTGTCGAATGTCTGCCTAGTCCTTTCCGACCTAGCCGGCACGAACTATAGCATCGGCCAACAAGGTCTTGAGGACGCGTTCAACCGGGCGGTACAGGGGGTGACATCCGAAGCAACGCGAATCGCCGTCCCGATCACGCCTGTTAACCCCAACGGCGATGAGCTGTACCACATCCTCAGAAAAAGGTTGTTCAAGGAAGTCGCCGGCGAAGCGGACATCAAGGCTGTGGCGACCGCATATCGCGACGCCCTGAGCGACGCGGTAAAGATGAATCTCACCTCCTCGGCACCAGAGTCTCTGTACTCACGTTGCCTGGACTCCTACCCCTTCCACCCCGACCTGCGTGAACTGGTGGGCAAGTTCAAAGAGAACCCGGGATTCCAACAAACCCGAGGCGTTATCCGCCTCATGCAAATGGTGGTCGCAGATCTCTACAAGAGTAAAAAGGCGGAGCAACTCGACCTGATCCACCCATATGATATCGATCTGAATAACGATGAGATCTCCTCAGAGGTCAAAACAATCAACCCGGCACTGTCTGAGGCAATCGCACACGACGTCGCTCGCGGCGGTGATGCAGAGGTCGAGCTCATCGACAAGGACAACGGAAATCAGGATGCCAGCGATGCAGCACGACTTATTCTGGTTGCCTCGCTCTCGACGACAACTGGAGCCATTCACGGCCTTCGCGAATACCAGCTTGTAGACTGCCTACAGCGACCGGGGCGTGACTTGTCCACATTCAAGGCGAGTGTCATGGACAAGCTCGCCACGAGAGCCTGGTACCTGCACAACTCCGCGGACGGTCGCCTATTCTTCAAAAACCAGCAGAACCTCGCTGCCAAGCTTCGGTCTACTGCTCAGTCCCTGAATACCCAGACGGTCGACCGCATGTTGCGCGAACGGCTAACCCAGGAGTTCGAGCCGCAACTGCGTGATTGCTACCAGAACGTCGCTGTCCTCCCACCGCCAGATGAGGTCAAGATAGAGCAGGACAAGACAACCTTGGTGATTGTACGACCAGGTGGTCAAGCCAGCCAGTTGCCCATCTCAAAAGACTGGCAAGACTGGTGGAGCAACCAACCCTTCAAAAATCGTGTGGTTTTTCTTACCGGCTCGAGGGACACCTTTCAAAAGGTTCTCGATTCGGCCCGACAAGCTCGCGCGCTCAAAAGTATCGAAGATGAACTGAAAGCCGAGAATACCCCGCCTGAAGATCCTCAGTGGCGTGCTCTCGACAGCCTGAAGGACCGAGTCGGTCTGCAGTTCAGTGCCGCGCTGAAAGAAGCCTTTGATCAGACCATCTATCCATCGATCAACTCCGCACTTCGCTCCTCGGGAATCGACTTGGCTTTCGCCGGCAACCAAAGCGGGGAGGCCACGGTCCGCCACACCCTCGAAAATGTGCAAAAGTTCACGACCAAGATCGGTGAGGATAGTTTTCGTGCCCGCGCGGAAGGTCGGCTCTTTGGTGGCACGGAGAGCAAGACCGTACTTTGGTCTGACTTCAAGCGGGCGGCGGCTACCAATACAAACTGGCCATTGCATAAACCATCTGCTCTCGATGAGCTTAAGACTGAATGCGTCCGTCGCGACCTGTGGCGTGAGGAAGGCAGCCATGTTCGACGGGGTCCCTTCGCTCCACCGGCGCCGGAAGTAGCCATACGCGTTCTCAGTGTGGACGAGGACGGAGACGGAAAATGCTACCTCAAAGTAGAGCCCCTTCACGCGGACACGATCGTCTTTGAAAGTGGAGACGCAAATGCAACCGCAGGGTCTCCCTCGGTACCAACCCCGTCGAAGTTCGAGGCCACAGGACTTCGCTACAGTTTCCTTGCGTACGACAAAGAAGACCCAACCCGAGCGAGCGTGGTTTGTGAGTGGAAAGCCAAGATCACGCTAAAACACCAGCTTCATCATCGTGGCGACCACTATGATGTGGAGCTGAAGGCGCTACCCGACAACAAAGGTATCGTTATCAAGTACAGCACGGATGGAACATCACCAGATTCCCCTCACGCGGCAAAGTATGCGGGTCCTGTACGTGTCCCCGACAAATGCAGGGTGTTCACCGCAATCGCGTCTGCACCGACGTACGATCTGCGCTCGGAACAAGTCATTATTACCATCCCGCAAAAAGGGGAAGAAGATCGCACAATCGATCCGACCAAACCGGCCCAGTGGCGGGGACGTACCAAACTTGATGACGCCGGTAGCGTTTGGGACTTCCTCTCCCGGATGGAGAAGGCAGGCACTGTGACCGCGTTCGACATCTCACTCACTGCTGAAAGCGACGATGGTCAGCAAAATCTTGAGTATTCTGGAAGCCTCGATGCCGGATACGATGCCGCGGCCCTCAAGGCCATAGCGGATTCTATGCAGGCCATGGTTGGTAGCAACTCGCTGCGTATGACAGTCTCACGCCTCGCCTTCTCTTCCGGCCAGGCATTATTGGACTGGCTAAAAGATGCGGGCCACTCGTTTAACTTAGCAAACGTGATTCAGACCCCTTAGATCTCCTCAAATGGCCACAACCCGCAATAAATCGCCGAAAGCCGCTACCGCCAGAAAATCTGTCGGGCTGGGATTCGTACCCAAGGAAGCTCAACATGGTTTCCTGGTGTCCATCCCAAAGGGGCGCGCGAACGATGATCTCGTGTTCATTACAGAACACCGTGGCGAGGACCTTTCGATCATCGACGACCTGTCGCGAATCGAAACGCTTTCTCTCAACGATCGCAATCTGAGGGTGATGATTGACAGACGACGCTGGCTGGAACTCGCACCCAGTTTTTGGCAGGCGGCAAACCACCGACTGCGTGCCAACGCCTTGTCAAAGTCGACGTTCAAAAAGAATCCCTCCAAGCCAATCCCAGTCCACGCCTCCCTTGGCAAAGAACTGTGCATTCTCTGCTGGTCCGTAGAGGAAGCCAGCATCGACGACATTCCCAACGCCATTCGTAACTGGGAAGCCCTCGTCCCCCAAGAGCGCTGGTGGCTATATACCATGACGATCGCCACGACCGGCCAAGCCATGCAGAAAGGCATAGGGTGGCGCAAAGCCCTCCGCGCAGCCCTAGCCGATAACCCATTCGTGAAAGGCGAAGGCTTGTCGCCAAAAACTCGGCGGGAGATGTTAGGCCACTCACAACTCGCACTCGATTTATGATCTATGAATGACCTGACCTTTATTGAAACTCAGTTCCCTATCGCTCGCCTTTCGGCCGAGGCATATAAGGAACGAAGGGCAAATGCATCCCAAACGCTTACGCGCCTTGGGAAGTGGTGGGGACGAAAACCGCTAATCCTCGTCCGTGCATCTATAGTCGGCATGCTAATGCCGGCGTCGGATGATCCCAAGAAGGACAGAGAAATCTTCCTGAAAATCCTTACGATGGATGATGATGGCGTATGGGCTCGCTGCAAGGGTACAATCCCCGTTGCTGCCTGGAAAGCGGCTGCATCTGAGGCTCAGCAAGAAAAATACTTTAGCGGTCGTAACTTTATTCGAGGAACGAGTGATGAGGATAAAAACCGGATCAAACAGGAGATCTGGCACGGGTTATCTCCCGAAGAGCAGGTAATCCTAGATAATCAGAAGCGCCGTGCGGTGTCTGACCAGACAAAGTTTGATGCGATGCCGTATGCCGAGAGGATTAGTCACTGTTTCCGCCCCGAGAATGTCGAAGGACCGAGTCCAACTGCTTGGGAAGATATCAACGCTCACCTCGGTACTTCCGCCGCATCTCTGCAGGAACTTGTAGGTGAACTCGGCCAGCGTCGGTTTGGTCGCCCCCCCCGAGTAGGAGATGCTTTTTGTGGTGGAGGCTCTATCCCCTTCGAGGCGGCACGTATTGGCTGCGAAGCTTTCGGTTCCGACCTTAATCCGGTCGCGGCTCTGCTGACTTGGGCTGGGCTGAATATTCTCGGTGGCGGTGAAGAAGTCCAAAAGGAGGTCGTTCGGGTACAAGCGGAAGCTCTAAAGGCAGCTGATGATCAAATCACAGAATGGGGTATTGAGAATAATGACAGCGGGGAACGGGCCGACGCGTTTCTTTATTGCGTTGAAGTGAAACCCGAGGGTTTCGATTACTATATTCCACTGGCCCCAAGCTGGTTGGTAGGGGAAAAATCGAAAGTGATTTGCCGTTGGGAACGTGCACCAAACTCTGACCGACTCCAGCCGATTATTGAAACTGTCGACGTAGAAACTTTGAGGCAGTACAAAGATAAACACGGAGCAAGCGTAGTTGACTCGCGTGTGATCAACCCTCTGACCGGCAAGGATGTTTGCTCAGTAGAAAGCCTACGCGGGCCAAGCGGACTGCGCTTATGGGAAAAGGATGACTTCGTGCCAAGGGCCACAGACGTTTTTCAGGAGCGGTTATACTGTGTTCGATGGATAGACCCTGAGGGAAATAAAAGATACGCGGCACCGTCACCAGAGGATGTCGCCCGCGAGGAAAAGGTACTGCGTCTCCTCAAGGAGAACATCCAAAAATGGCAAGAAGAAGGCTTCCTACCTATCCGTAAAATCGAACGCGGATATAATACCGAGCAACCCGTTCGAGAACGCGGCTGGACTTACTGGCACCATTTGTTTAATCCAAGGCAGTTACTAAGCCATGGAACTCTTTTCGAGAATGCGTGCAAACTTTCACCCTCGGATGTCTCGAAGCTTGCTTGCACCCTAGGAATCGGCAGAATGGCAAACTGGGATTCTCGTCTTTGTCGCTGGGTTCCTGATCGTTCAAAAGAGGGTGGCTCCGATACTTTTACCAACCAGGCGTTGAATACACTATATAACTACAGTGTGAGGCCGGTGACAAAGTTTGCAACAGCATGGCCGGTGTTGAAGGATACGGAAAACACTAAGTTCAGTCAGCCCGCAAATGCGGGACCAAAAGATGCTCAAGACATCGATATTATGTGTGACATGTGGGTCACAGACCCGCCTTATGCAGATGCTATCAACTACCACGAGCTGGCCGATTATTTTTCAGCCTGGTATTCCAAGGTATTGCGAGAGACTCTGGGGTGGTCAAGCGACTCAAAACAACACTTGGCGGTGAAAGGTGATGGAAGAGGGTTTAGGGAGGCGATGGTGAGCGCCTACGGAAATCTGACTAAGAATATGCCAGATGCGGGCATGCAGGTAGTGATGTTCACGCACCAAAATCCAGCTGTATGGGCGGATTTAGGAATGATTCTTTGGGCTGCGGGATTAAAATCAACCACTGCTTGGACAGTCGCCACTGAATATGAGGCTGGCGGGGTGAGGAAGGGTAACCATGTCCAGGGGACTGTCTGCTTGATATTGCGTAAACGGAGTCATGATGAACCCGGCTTTCTCGACGAGGTGTATCCATTAGTCGAAGACGAAGTGAAGAGGCAAATAGTTTCCATGCAAGCATTAGATGAAGATGGAGAGCCAAACTTTAACGATGCCGACTACCAACTTGCCGCCTATGCAGCCGCACTGAAGGTGTTGACCCAGTACGCGACACTGGACGGAAGAGAAGTCGAACATGAAGTTTTCGCAGTGCGAGACCGAAACGAGAAGAGCGACTTTCAAACCGTGATTGAGCGTGCGCTTGAGATCGCTTGTGATGCCCTCGTTCCAAAAGGGCTCGATATGCTCTGGCGCGACTTATCTCTCGTTGAACGATACTATCTGCGAGCTTTAGATATCGAAAGCCGGGGCGAACGCCGCAAGGGGATGTACGAGGAGTTGGCTCGAGGCTTCGGCCTCTCCGATATCCGCCCCTTGCTCAAAAGTGATAAAGCGAATGGGGCTCGCATGCACACTGGTACCGGTTTCGGTGAAAAACGCTTGGTCGGACTTAAAACAGAAGCCAAGCATCCTTTTGCGAGTTCACCCCTTCGGCATCTATTGTACGCGATCCGCGAAACTGGAGTACACGAACTTAGCCCCGAACCGGCCAGGCAATACCTCTACGACACGTTCGGTGCCGCCCTCTATTGGCAGGAGCGCGAACGCCTTATCGGCCTGCTTGATTGGCTCGCCGCGCTCGGAAATGCGGAAGGCATGCAAGAATGGGCGGATGACTCCGAAGCGTCTCGGATCCTAGCTGGACGCTTGCGCAACGACGAAGGGTAGTGAAAACAAGCCCATGAATATCGAGACTATTCGGATTAAGAACTTTAAAGCGCTAAGGGATGTGGAGCTATGCGAACTTCCGGCCTATTGCGTTTTTGTCGGTCGTAATGGAACGGGAAAAACCACCTTATTCCGTGTGTTTGCTTTTCTAAAAAACTGTCTCGCGCAAAACATACGGAGCGCCCTTCATCAGGAGGGTGGGCGGAATGGAATACGAGAGGTAATCAGTCGAGGGCATGAAGGCGAAGACCTAGAAATCGAAATCCAGTTTCGTTTGGAGATTGCCGGCCGGGAGAGACTTGTCACCTACCGATTGGAGATTGGAGAAATCGCAAAGCGACCAGTCGTAAAGCGAGAGATTCTTCGTTATAAACGCGGGGTCCACGGCTCTCCATTCCACTTTATTGACTTTAGCATGGGGAAAGGAACTGCGGTAAATAATGAGGAAGATTTCGACAAACCTGATACGGAGCTAAAGCGCGAGGAACAGACTCTGGAATCCCCAGACACTCTGGCGATCAAGGGCTTAGGCCAGTTTGAGCGCTTTAAAGCTGCAACCGCATTCCGCCAGTTGATCGAGAACTGGCACGTCTCAGATTTTCACATCAACTCAGCGCGTGGAGACAAAGAGGACGCTGGTGGTGATCAACTTTCTGCGAGTGGGGACAATCTTCCCTCGGTTGCTCGCCATCTCTTAGAGGAGCATCCCGAGGTCTTTGAGAGGATCAAAAGAAAGATGGCAGACCGTGTCCCGGGTGTCAGCCACATTGATGTGATTGTAACTGAGGACGGTCGTCTTCTGATTAAGTATAAAGACGGGGCCTTCGTGGATCCATTCATCGATAAGAATGTCTCTGATGGAACGATCAAGATGTTCGCCTATTTGATTTTATTAGAGGACCCCAAACCGCATCCGATTCTTTGTGTTGAGGAGCCCGAAAACCAGCTTCATCCCGACCTTATGACTGTACTTGCGGAAGAGTTTCTTCAATACGCTGAACGGGGTGGCCAAGTGTTTGTGTCGACGCATTCACCGGACTTCCTCAACGCCGTCCCCTTGGAGAATATCTACTGGTTGGAGAAGGAGGAAGGCATATCCCAAGTGTATCGGGCCACAGACTTTGCCCAGCTCATTGATCTTAACCGTGAGGGTGACAGTCCTGGGGTACTTTGGAAGCAGGGTCTTCTCGACCTAAATACTCTAGGAGAATGATGCCTGGAAGAGTGATCATCTTGACGGAAGAGGAGTCGATGAAGGTGTGCCTTGAGCAACTTCTTCCTAAGATTGTACCTAACGCGTTGGAAAAACAGCATTGGATCATTCTTCCCCATCAGGGTTGGAGGCACCTCCAACAATCTTTTCCGCGCAAATACAAATCGTGGCAAGAGAGGGATGCGAGATTTTTAGTTATGCGAGACAATGATGGTGCCGATTGCCGCGATATGAAGCAACGTTTGATAAATCTCACTCCTACCAACCCTAAGCTCCCAGACCCAGTAATCCGCATCGTTTGCCAAGAGCTTGAGGGCTGGTTTCTCGGTGATCTGGATGCTGTCCGCGCAGCCTACCCCGCAGCTGGTCGTCACTCACGTTACAAAACCTGCGCGAAGAGGAATCCTGACGATTTAACAAATGCTTCGCAACTTATTGAGGAACTCACAAGCACGCGCGCTAAAGTTGTTCGCGCACGCGAGATTTCAAACCAAATGCAGCCTGAACGGAATCGTTCGTACAGCTTTCAAGTTTTCCGGCAGTCGGTAGAAGTTCTTCTCGGGTAGTTGTGAGTATCCGCCGCCATTCAAGTCGCCGAAACAAGCTTGCAACCTCGTTACTTAACGACCGGTTGAAAGATGCCGTATCATATGACCGAATCGCGGGCTACTTCCGCTCGAGCTTGTTCGAGGTCGCCGGCGAGGCCATTGTCGGCGTGTCAGGCACAGTCCGGATTATCTGCAACGCAGACGTGGCACGGGAGGACCTAGAGACTGCAGTAGCGGCCCAAGCCGCACTACGCAAAAGCTGGTGCAAGGGGGACCATGAAAAGGTACTCCCGGAGGCATTGCCCAGATACAAAGCTTTATTTGAGGCGTTGTTTAGTAAGAAGCTGGATGTCCGAGTTCTTCCCGAAGATGCCTTTGGGATGGTTCACGGCAAAGCGGGGGTAATCCGCTATTCTGATGGTTCCGCCACCTCTTTCCTTGGCAGCGCTAACGAGAGCCAACGCGGATGGGAGATGAACTATGAGCTGGTCTGGGAGGATGAGGACCCCGAGACTGTTGAGTGGGTCCAGGAGGAGTTCGATGCCCTCTGGAATCACCCTCTGGCGGTTGAGCTGGCTTGCTGCCCCTTTATCGAGAAGGACTTGAAGAGGACCATCGACCGCGAAGAGATCGAGCCGGGCGAATGGAAAAACATTACCGATCCGAAAAAAGCAGCAGCCAGTGCAGCGGTTGAAACACCACTTTATCGTAGGGAGTTGGGCCTTTGGCCTCACCAGAAATACTTCGCGCAGCTCGCCTTGGAACGGCATCGGCTTGGAGGAGCCCGGCTTCTTCTAGCCGACCAGGTGGGGCTGGGCAAGACCGTCCAGCTAGCCATGGCCGCATTGCTCATGGCGCTGGATGATCCCGATGGTGGCCCGATTCTTGTGTTGGCTCCAAAACCCTTGCTTCCACAGTGGCAGGGGGAACTGCTGGATTTACTTCATATGCCGACAGCTCGGTGGAACGGAAGAGGCTGGGTGGATGAGAATGATGTTGAATACCCCGGAGACGGGGCAAGGTCATTAGGAAAGTGTCCTCGAAGGATCGGTCTAGTCTCACAGGGGCTGGTTGTTCGGGGGACTCGGGCAACCATCGACCAGCTCCTCGCCAGGGACTACACATGCGTGATCGTCGACGAGGCGCACCGGGCACGCCGCCGGAAAATCCCCAAGGTGGACGCCAACAACGAGGAGGTGAACGAGCCCGCCGAACCGAATCGGGTGATGGAGTTTCTTCGCCGAATAGGCCCCAAGACGAAGAGCATGCTGCTTGCGACCGCAACCCCAGTCCAGTTGCACCCTGTGGAGGCCTGGGACTTGTTGCATGTCCTGTCCCATGGAAATGGTAGTGTCCTTGGGGGCTGGACACGAACCAGTCCGTGGTTCCGCGCGGCAGAGTGCCTAGATATTGCCAACGGTGAAAAGAAGGTGCCCGACTATGATGACCGCCATGGTTGGGAATACGTTCGGGATCCACTACCTTCACGTGGGGAGGATTCCGCATTCCGACGAATCCGTGACCATCTTGAAGTAGAGGACACCGAGTGGCAGTTGCAGCCAGAAGCCCTGGGCCGACTCTCCCCCGCAATCCGCAACGTCCAGCTTCGCAACGGATTGCTTGATGACTATGGGGAGCGGTTCAATCCACTTCTGCGCTGCATTGTCCGGAGAACGCGCGGCTATCTCGAACAGACCATCAATCCGGTGACCGGTGCCTACTATCTACCCAAGGTGGAAGTACGCCTCTTCGGAGAACAGACCGCCGATGCGCTGGGGCTTGGTGGCTATTTAAAAGAAGCCTATGAGGTTGCAGAAGATTTCAGTCTCCTTTTGCAGCAACGCGTTCGTGGAGCCGGCTTTTTCAAAACACTCTTGCTGCGCCGCCTCGGGAGCTCGATGGAGGCTGGCCGCCGAACCATCTGCCGTCTGCTCGATGAACCGATTGAAGAAGGGCCGGACGATGAGGATGAGGACGATGCCGAGGAGGAAGTCCCGGCGCGGGTGGGTCGGCCGCCACATGGTGCCAGCGAGTTCAAAAACTTTACCGAGGATGAAAGAGGGCTGCTCACCCGGTGCCTTCACTTGTTGCGCCAGGGTGGGAATCGAGATCCAAAACTGGAAGCAGTTCTCGGATACCTTCTAGGAACTCGACCGGATGCCGAAGGACGATGGATGGACTTGGGGTGTATCCTTTTTTCCCAGTATTACGACACCGTAAAATGGATCGGCGATGAGATGGCCGGACATGAGGCCTTCCGGGGGCAAGATATCGGCCTTTACGCAGGCAGCACTCGTTCGGGCTTTTGGCGAGATGGGGCGTTCCGCCGCTGTGACCGTAACGACCTTAAACAGCGGGTTCGCGACGGAGATCTCCTCTTGTTACTCGGGACGGATGCCGCCTCTGAGGGATTGAACCTTCAGCGCCTAGGGACCCTGATCAACATCGACTTACCGTGGAACCCTACCAGGTTGGAGCAGCGCAAAGGCCGTATTCAACGCATCGGCCAGATCCGGGAAGAAATCTGGGTGGCAAACCTCAGATACCGTGATTCCGTCGAGGACCGCGTGCATGACGTGCTCGCAGACCGTCTGTCTGCCATTCACACCCTCTTCGGCCAAATCCCCGACACCCTTGAGGATGTGTGGGTAAACCTCGCGCTCCATCAGGAAGAGCAAGCGCGCCAACTGATCGATCAAACGAGCGTGGCCCGCAATCCATTCGATGTGAAATACAGCAAGGTCGAAGATGAGGATTGGGAATCGTGTGCGACCGTTCTCAACGCCATCAGCAAGCGGCAACTGCTTTCGAGGGGTTGGTAGTTCGATTAAAATACATCCTAAATCAAAATATCTCAACTGTCCGCCCCTTTGTGCTCAGAGTAGCGCACGTCTCCACTTAGTAATTAGCGTGCGAGGCGAGAACGACAAGAGATTGAAGAATCGAGTCTGGCAAGATGCCTTCAACACGGATGGAATCAGGTAATGGCCTCGGACGATAAACCAACTGACTTCTCTGCAACCGATTCACTGCTTGGATATCTGTACCAGATTCGCCTCGCCCTGTTGATCTCGCTACGCCGACAGGCCAAGGACGAATCCTTTGCCGTCTATTTTGAAACCCTGGAGGATGTGACCTTTGATCGAGAGGGGTCCCCTATCGAACTACTTCAGGTGAAACATCACTCCGAGGGTTCAGCAAACCTCACAGATGCTAGCCCTGACATCTGGAAGACACTGCGAGTCTGGATGGAGGGACGAGCCCTAGGAACGATCCCAGAGGATGGACAGCTCTTCCTTGCCACGACCTCTGCGGTCGGACCCGGATCAGCGGCTAGCATGTTGTTGAGTTTAGAGCGCAACGTCGCCGAGGCAGCTAGAAGGCTGGGAACAACTGCGACGACCTCCGTTAACAAGGCAAACGAGACAGCTTACCAGCTGTTTAGTGAGCTTGGGGAAGAGGACCGTGTTGGTTTGCTGGAATCCGTGATCATCCTTCCGAGATCCCCGTCCATTCAAGATACCGGGAGTGAACTGCGCGAAGAGGTTCGCCTCGCTGTGCGCCGCGAGCATGTTGATTCGTTTCTGTCTCGCCTTGAGGGGTGGTGGTTTCGCCGAGCACTAATCCAGATGATGGACCCGGAAACCCCACCGATCCTGAGCAATGAGTTAGAGTCCGAGGTCGACGATCTCCGCGAACAGTTCAAGCTTGATGCGCTGCCGGTCGACCAGGACATTCTTGAGACCGAAGTGGATCCTGAACTGTACGAAAACAATATTTTCGTACACCAAGCAAAGCTCGCGGGTGTGGCCAAACGCCGCGTGCTTACAGCCACTCGTGATTACTTCCGCGCATTCGAGCAGCGGTCGAGGTGGATGCGAGAGGACCTCTTATTGGTCGGTGAACTCGACCGGTACGAACAACACCTGCGAGAAGAATGGGAGATCGTATTCGATCGTATCACCGATGAAATGGGCGAGAATGCGGCAGAGGATGTGAAGAGAAAAGCGGCGCAGACGATTTACACCTGGGTTGAGGACAGCTGCTTTCCGATTCGCGAAAAAGTGAAACATCCGAGTCTGTCACGAGGTTCGCTCCACATGCTAGCCGAACGATTGAAAGTAGGGTGGCATCCGGAGTTCATGGATCGCCTCAAGCACCTACTCGAACCAGAGGGGGCATCATGATGGAGACGCCATGGTTAGAACGGGCACCAGAGGAAGCTCGCCTGTTTAATCCCGCTTTTCTCGGGGCAACTCTTTGGGCCTGCGCAAGAGGCTACCGGAGTGTTCATGACGGCGGACTGCCCTACGCGCTGGCCTTCGTGGCGATGCCTGTCGCGCTCCACAAAGGTACTCGAGAAGAGCTCCCGAAAATAACTCGGACATCCCTTGCAGCGTGGCTAGCGGACAATCCCCGCGCGCTTGTTGGATTCCCCGTTCGGGCCCAAGCGCTGGTTCCGTTAGTGAAAGAAGGTATTCTCTTTGGCTCAAGCGGCCAGTTACTCACGTTCGAAAATGATTTGCTCATACCCGCAGATCGTCCTCGTTCGATGGCGGGTTTTGAGCGGAAGGCGACTGAAGAAGTGAAGGCATGTATTAAGAAAGCCGAGTTCGTTGGCAAGTGGTTCGCCCACTCCGGTGAGTACACCACAGTCATGGCGCTTTGGGGAGTTTCACCATGAGTATCCAGATTCTCGACATCGTTCTCTATTCAACCAAGGGGGCGCGCCGTATTCTTTCGCTTCGGCCTGGAAAGGTTAACATCATCACTGGCGACTCGAAGACGGGGAAATCAGCCCTGATTAGTATCGTCGACTATTGCCTCGGCAGTTCGAAGTGTGCTGTTCCAGCAGGGGTTATACGGGATACTGTTTCGTGGTATGGTATTCGGATAACCGATGGAACCTCGCAGCACTTTGTAGCGCGTCGGGCGCCGGATCCTGGGAACGACACAACATCCGATGCATTTTACGCGGTGGCGACAGAGATTGAGCTACCCGAGGAAGCAGGGCTTAGGGCAACGACGAACATCGACAGCATCGTAGAGCGGATAACTAGCGCAACTGGGATCGGCTTAAACGTTCACGAACCGCCTGCAGGACAGACCCGACCTCCGCTTTCGGCTAAGCTGCGGCATGCGCTTGCATTCGTATTTCAACCACAAAACGAAATCACGCAGCCAGGCCACCTGTTCCACAAGCAGAGTGACCACTGGGTGGCTCAGGCCATTAAGGATACATTGCCGTACTTTCTTGGTGCGGTAGATGACGACTTCGTTGCCCTGCAGCAAGTACTGAGGGAAAAACGGCGAACGCTACGGGACCGAGAGCGAACCTTAGCTCGGCTTGAGGCCTTCTCAGGCGATGGCTTAGGCAGCGCTGCATCATTTATCTCCGAAGCACGGGATGTCGGTATTATTGAGCCCGGAGCAGAACCGGCAACCTTGGCAGATGGGATTGAACTCCTTCGCAAGGCGTCGATGGAATCACCCGAGGAACAACTGGTCCGGTATGAGGAGACCATCGACCAATCTGAACTCGGCAGGCTCAATAGCGAGCGGGAACGTCTGCGAGACCAGCTTCACCGTCAGGAGCATGAGCTCGGGGCAATGCAATCACTTTTGGCAGATGAGGGCGGTTTTGCACATGAGGCGAAAGAGCAGGTCTCGCGACTCTCTAGCCTACAAATCTTTGCACCGATTGAGGGAGATATATGTTGCCCACTTTGCGAGCAGACCGCGCCTGCGATCGCGACATCAGAACAGTTGCAGACCGAAATCCAGCGAGCCGTTTCACAGCTTGAGTCTGTCGCGAAGTACACGCCAGGTCTGGAGGCATTGATTCTTGAAGAGGAAGCCAAGGTCGTCGAAAGTCGACGCCTTCTTCAGGAGAATCGCGATAGGCGCGAGGCGATTCGTCAAGCGGATGACAGACTCCAAGCGCTTCGTGACGCCTCAGCTCGTCGTGCTCATGTGCTCGGACGTGTGAGTCTATTCCTTGAATCCTTACCCCAGAGTGATGATCAGTCCGAGCTTCATGCAGAGATCGAAAGGTTACGCCTAAAAATAGCCCAACTAAACGAGGAGCTTAGTGACGAAAAGGTGCAGGAGCGGTTGGACTCGATTCTGTCAGTCATTGGCAAGCGTCTCACTGGCTGGTCGCAGGACCTTGAGCTCGAGCACGCGGGCAGCCCGTTCCGCCTTGAGTTACGTAAGTTACAGATCGTGGCTGACACTGATTCGAGCCCGGTTCCGATGGATCAAATGGGGAGTGGCGCAAACTGGCTAGGATGCCATCTCATCGCCCACCTCGCCCTCCATATGTGGTTTGTGCGAAAGGACCGACCAGTTCCCCGGTTCCTATTCCTTGATCAGCCGTCCCAAGTCTACTTCCCAGCCGAGCATGACGCGAGTAGCACAGTGTCTGATCTGGAAGACGAAGACCGGACTGCAGTCCTACGAGTTTTTAAACTGATCTGTGACGTCGTCGAAGAGCTCGGCGGCGGCTTGCAAGTGATTGTGACAGAGCATGCCGACCCCAAAGAAGATTGGTTCCAAGCAGCTGTAGTTGAAAGGTGGAGAAATGGGGCTGCGCTCATTCCTTCAGAGTGGTTGGAGAGAGGTCAGAGTGATCAGGCGAATGATTCAGAAGATTGAAGATGCTGAGTTTTAAGAGCAAGGTTGAGCTTTTCGATTTTACGTTGCGGATGGTGAAATCCAATCAACAAGCGATCTCGACGAATCGTTCTCGGACCATCGATGAAACTTATAGTCCGTAGACTCTTAGTCTACAGGCCGCCATCTTTGGATGATGGCAAAAGCATTGATTCTAACCGAGTTCGGAGACCGGGTTCGGCAACTCCGAAAGCAGTTGGGATTGAGTCAGGAGCAACTGGGCGAGGCCTGTGATCTCGACCGAACGTACATATCGGGAATCGAACGCGGTATCCGCAACGTGAGTCTGAAGAACATCGCCGCGATTTCGGATGCATTGGACGTCTCGCTCCATGAGCTTTTTGAAGACATGTAGGGGTAGGGTTTTTCCTGAACCGCTCGGCAGTTGTTGACTATAAGTCACATTTGGCGGTAAACTGTCTTTCATGGGGTATCGCACAAATGGACCACATTCGGACTCAAGCACCAGCTTAGTCTGCGCAAAGACCAGTGGCTCCGGTCGTCGCATCACCTCGGAGAACTCAATCTCAAGAGAGGACCCATCATGAGCGAAAAATCTTCAGCCGTATTCCAGTGCCCCCATTGCGAGGCCCGCCTCGAAGCCGAACCTGAGTTGTTGGGCTCCAGTCTGGAGTGCCCATCCTTTCCGAAGGCGACCCGTACGTTCACAGTATAACCCGTACCGATGAAGAAGGTTTTCGGATCCGGTCGATGACGATCAACAAGCACGAAGTATGGTGGACGGACTTTCGTCGGCCTGGCCGAGTTCATCGCCGAGTGTATGCCCGAGGACTGTGAGATCGAAGAGGACGATCCGGGATAGTGGCTCAAGCTACAAGGTGGCGAGCTCCGGCCGCCCGAACCCGAATCCGCCCAGGTTCTCTGGGACGCATACCGCGCTTCCTACGGCGGCAAGTCCGCCGGAGGCCACACGCTTCCCGACTGGAACGACTTCCTCCATGACGAAGACAAGACAACCGTCGTCCAAGCCTGGCGTGACACGGCCGAAGCAGCGAAGGCGCTGGAACCGCACACCAAAATCCAATCACCCAAAAGCCAGAAAGCATCATCATGAAACCTACCATTAAGAAAATCCTCATCGGAGCCGGCATCGTCGCGTTCCTCCTCTTCGTCGTCCTCCCGATCATCGCCCACCTACGCATGTCTGCGGTAGACTACGGTCGCGAGGAGGTCGCAGGGTACACCGACGTCGCACTGGTCATGGAGTACGAGGGAGCCGCCGCCTTCGTCAAGCGCGTCAGTCGCTCGCCCAAACTCGGAGCCGACCGCGACGTCCAGGAAGCCTACGACTTCTACACCGAGGACTGGCTCCCCACTCTCGAGGCAGAACTCAGGTCCCGAGGCATCGGCCCCGACGACTTCGACGACGTCCTTGCCGCGGCGCTTCGGCATGTTCTAGTGCAGGTCGAATGCCTCCGGGGCGGAACGGGGCGGGTTCGTTTCAACGTCACGAACCTGGACACCGTTCTCACCTTCAACGCAGACGTCCCCGAAGCCTCGCCGGGGACCGCCTGTGTTCCCATTGACGAACTCGCCAGGATGCTACGGGGCAGCGGCAGTCCGGAGGTCACGTTGGTCCAGTCGGGTCGGCTGAAGGTCCAACTCTCGAGCGGAGACCAGTCGGGCATTCTAGCCTGCCTTCCGCCCAGTGACTTTCCGCCGCTGCCACCGTCACCCCGGCTGGCACCGACTTCCTCCTCGCTGATCAACCAGCTGCACCGAGCCTCGAGCTTCCAATCCACGGATGAATCGCGCCTTGTTCTCAACGGGGTGCATCTCGATACCAGCCGGCGCAGTCCATGCGTCGTCGCATCCGACGGACATCGTCTGCTCACCCTCCCGACCGGAAAGCTTCCTCCGACCCTCCGCGAACCCGTCACGATTCCGGTGCGCCGGATCCCGTGGCGGGTCTTCCAGGGGGATCCATCGAAGATTCTCGCGGGTACCGACGGAAAGCGTTTCGCGTTCCAGAGCGGCCCCTGGCAGGGGGGCGTAAAGCTTGTCGACGGGAAGTTTCCCGACTGGCGGCAGGTGCTACCTAAGAACGGCGGTTCGAGCCGCATTGTCATCAATGACGACAATCTGGCGGAGACCGCCAGGTGGTTCGGCAATCTCAACATCGCGAAGGAAAGCACCGACCCGCTCGCGCTGGTGTCCCGCCGGCAGAAGCTTTTTGTCCGGTTCCATGATCCCAAGCGGAAGCTCTTGGAGCTCGAGGTCCCACACGCCCGTCCCCACGGCTCTCCGTTCCTGGTCGTCGTCAACCGGAGCTTTCTCGCCGACGCGCTGAAGGCCGGATTCGGGATCCTCAACGTGACCGACGAACAGTCGCCCCTCGACCTGCGGAACGGGGTGAAGGGAGAGCGCGCGGTTCTCATGCCACTGCGCCACACCGCACTCGCGGGCGCCTCCGAAAACGTAGTCCGCAAAGCGCGGCCCAAATCCGCTCCCAAAACCAAACCCCGAACTCGAACCCAAAGCTCACCCATGATGCCCAAACGTGCACAACCAAAGAAGGGCCCGAGCAATGGCTCGGCCGACACCCTGCAACAACTCCAAGATGCCTGTGGCGCAGCCAAAGCTGTGCTCCGGGACGGAGCAGCCGCAGTAAACGAAATCAGCATGTTGGCCAAGCAGTTGTCCCGCCAGCAGAAGCTGAAAGTCAGCGAGATGACCGCGATGCGCAAGGCGCTTTCCAAACTGAAGACCCTCTCGATCTGAAAACCGATCCGCCACCGTTAACAATCCCCCACGAAATCTACCCCAAAAAACCAAAGGAACACACCATGAAACACCTTATCTCCATCATGCTCTCCTCCCTTCTCGTACTCTTCAGCGTGACCGGCTGCGGAAAGGGACCTCCCCAGGAAGCCCCCAGCCCCTTGATCGGTACCACAGAAGTACTCGTATGTGTGTGGTATCAGCCACCCGGTGCCGACTATGATATTTACGCCGAATGGATGGCCGAGCGCCTCGTCCCCATGAAACCGGGTGACTCCGAAACACTGGTGTACCTGTCCCCTGTTGACCGGTCCCAGGTCCAGCCTGGCTCCGCAACAGATCTGTATGTGTACGCCTTGGATATAGACGGCGAGGAGGTCACCGACACCATAGGCGTTTCACGCGCGGAACTGACACAGTCCCTCATGGATAGCATGAACGAGGATGATCAATGGGAGGACCACGGGAGCGAGCCCGCAAGGCAGCGGCTCCTGCGCGCACTCAGCAGTCACAAGGAGCTTTGCGTCTACGCAAGCAAGAACCCTGACGGTCCGACCAAGGAACAGCTGGCAGCACATGCCAAAGTTGTGGGTGCGCTGCACCCGTAACACCTAGCAAGTCCTAAACTGGAGAAGCCGCGACTCCCTCACCAACTTGGTGGGGGAGTCGCGAACTGATCCTAGCTAGCGATCTCCTTCACCGGGTCTGAGAATCGCGAAAGCGAAGTCCGTCCCAGCCTCAAATCGTTCGTCGTCCCCGAATCCTGCCACACGCGCATCGCGGTCCGAAACTTCGAGTTCATCCCCAACGACTTTGAGTTCGATACTGGCGTCGATGAACACCACATCATCGGCCCTTATTCGTAGCACGGTTAGATCACCCGCAGGAAGCTGCAGCGAGGCGTCATTATCTTTGATGCTGAGCGGTACTTCTGTTTCGTTCACGAGACACACTGTCGTGACAGAGTGATCTTGAGGTTCATCGTGTCGTTTAGCCTGACCTTCAGACTCTGTATTATTTGATCGGCGGCCCATGGTAGGCTCCTTGCAATGTCGCCTTGGGAAAAAGCGTGATTTCATTTTCCGCGAGTTCGCAGACACATCCGATTGAACCACCGCGTGCCCTCCCGAGGCCTCGGTTGGTGTCCGCACTCGCGGACTCTGTGGATGCAACTTTACACTGATCACCTGAGCGCGGGCTGGCAAACCATACCTATGTCATAAGCGAATGCTCCTGAAAGCAATCGTCTCCCAATCAATAAAGTGTAAGATATTTTGAGAAACCCGCACATCATGAGGTTCATTTGAAATATCTCTCCACATCCAAGGAAACGGCCAAGGCCTTGAAAAGACTGATCAAGGCCAGCAGCGAGATCCATATCGCCGTAGCTTGGGGATCGACCAGTTCGCCACTTTTCGATCTCCTGAGCGAGCATCGTCGCAAAATAAAGCAGCTCACGGTTGGGCTGCATTTTTATCAGACGCACCCTGATTTCATCAAAGCTTTCCGAACCCACTCCGCAGCTCGGTTTGTTCAAAGGACGGACGGCGTATATCACCCTAAAGTCTACCTATTCAAACAGCCGGGAGAGCAATGGGATTGCATTTGCGGTAGCTCCAACTTCACAAGTGGGGGGCTTGCCTCTAATCAGGAAGCTTCGATATGGATATCGAATAGCGACATCGGCGGGGAGGAAGCACTCCTTGAGCTGACTACAGCTCTTAACCAATATGCCGCATCTGCCAAGCGGTTTGGATCCCAAGACTTGAAGGTCTATCGAGCGATGTGGCTGAAGCAGCAAAAGCGGTTACGACATCTTTCGGGGAAGCATTCTCGGAAGGCGTCGACCTCAACCGCTTCTCCTCATGCCCTCGACATCGCGATGCTTCGCGAGGGATGGAGGGAGTATTTGAAGAAGCTTAACGACAACCCCAACCCGGGCATCGATTTCCGCTTGGAAATCCTCCACAAAGCCAGAGGATTCTTTTCCGAACCCTTCAAGCATATGCCACTCATTCACCGGAAATGGGTCGCTGGCACCGCCACTACCGAGACCCTAGATTGGGGTTGGTTCGGTACGACCTCCGGGTCGGGCAAAGTCATGCAAATGGTGATCGACTATCCAGAATATATCTCTGATGCCCTTGATGAAATACCGCTGACCGGGGCCGTAAACGAAGCTCATTACAAGGCATTTTTGCAGGCCGTCAGTTCGGCCCCGATCACCTGCGGTCCAGCTACAGCAACTCGTCTTTTGTCAATGAAAAGGCCAGACACCTTCATCTGCATTAATGCTAGGAACCGTACAAAGCTCAGTAAGGATCTTCACACGACAAAAACTATTCGAATAGAAGATTACTGGAAAAAGATAATCGCGCCTATTCAGGACTCTATTTGGTGGCAATCCAACAGGCCGCGAAACAAGCTTGAGCGCCAAATCTGGGAAGGTCGAACCGCGATGTTGGACGCACGATACTATGAAAAAGCATAGGTTCCTGCGAACGATACTTCGTGCGGAAAGATCAGAACGGAACATAACGGTCCCTCCAATCAATATGCTGACTTCTCTATAACTCCCTGAGCCAACCCATCTGTAGCCGCAAGGCCGCACCGACATTCCCCAAGCCGTCATCCTCCCGGATGGCGGCTTTTCTATTTTCACGAAAACAAACCAACAACCCAAACCAAAAGGACATCTGCCATGATGTACAACGTCAACTGCGCCATCGCCCGGGGCGCCACACTCTTCACCGGACGCACCATCTCCAAAACCGTGGAAGCCGACGGCCCCTTGGCCGCCGCCACCCGCGCCGAGGACCTCATCAACATCACCCTCGACGACGTCGAGTACGCCCACGCCCGCACCGTCAAGCCGGTCGGTTTGCGCGCGGTTCTCACTCCGGCTGTCACCCTGCCGGTGTTCAACCCGGACGCCCCTCCCGGAGCCGTTCCGATGCCTGTCGCCGCCTAGGAGGAAACCATGCTGAAACTATCCGCATCCTACTCCAAGAAGGTGCCGGCCGAAACCGACTACAGCAGCAAGAGCTACCACGCTTCGGTGGAGTGCGAGCTGCCGTCCGGTCTCACCGAACCGCAGATCAAGGAGCGCATCGCCCGGACCTTCCAGGTGGTGCGCGACTCGGTCGAGGCCGAACTCCACGGCGCGCCCGCGCCGGCTCAAGCCGTGCCTGTCCAGTCGGTGACGACCCACCAGGCGCTGCCACCCGCACAACCCTCGCGGAACGGCAACAGCCAGAACCGCGGCAAGGCGAGTAACAAACAGATCAAGTACCTGCTCGACCTCGCCAACAACCAGGGGATCGGCCTCGCCGAACTCAATGCCGAGGTGGCCGCACGCTTCAGCGCCGCGACCATCTACGACCTCGGCCGCAAGGATGCCAGCCAAGTGCTGGACCTGCTCAAGGCCGGATCCTTCCGCGCCGCTGCCTGAGTCAGCCGTACGTCACTCGTACGTCCCACACGTACGTCGATCGTACAGCTCGCCCAGCGGTACGGCTCAGATCATGCGGGCCGCTCGTACGGCTCGCCCCATGCCCAGCTGTACGTCTCGGGCGATCCGAGGCGTCCAGCTGGGCCTACCTTTTTCCAAACCATAACTGGAGCGCCCATGACGCCCTCCCTGAAAACCTACCGGGAGCGGCCACACTGGTCGTTCTCTTCGATCAACCAACTCCTCAACATCTGCTCGCTGCAGTACCACTTCGAACGCGAGACCGAGGCGGAGCCCGCATTCCGCAGTGTCTCGCTGGCCTTCGGGTCGGCGTTCCACCGCGCCATGGAGCACGTCGGCCGGTACCGCATGGAGCACGGCGATCCGCCGCAGCTCGCAGAGGTCCAGGATCTCTTCACCGATTCTTGGGATCGCCAGAACCAGCAAGACGTACGGTACGGCAACAAGCAGACCTCCGAGTCCTGTCAGCAACAGGGTCTGGACCTCATCCGTTGTGCGCTCGAACACATCGATCCAGAGGAACAGGTCGTTGCCGTCAACGAAGCCTTCTGCGTGCCCTTGTATCGCCCGGACGGAACCGCCCTGGACGACCCGCTGGTCGGCGAGATCGACCAGGTCGTACGTGTCGGTGAACGCACGCTGCTCACCGACTGGAAAACTGCCTCCCGCCGCTGGTCAAAGAACCAAGCCCGGAACAGTCTCCAGGCCACCGCCTACCTCGCGGCGTACCGCTCGCTCTATCCCGGCCTGTTGGCCGAGACCGGCGGGATGGACTTCCGCTTCGACGTACTGGTGAAGAACAAGACCCCGGTCTTCGAGTCCCACCTGACCACCCGGATCGACCAGGACTTCGCGCGCCTGTCCGCAACAGTGGCGCAGGCCGAAGCACTCCGTGACTCCGGGATCCGCTTTCCATCCGACGGATCCTTCTACTGTCCGGGCTGCGCGTTCAAAAGCCAGTGCCACAGTCGTCGAGGCGCTTGAGAAAGTATTCGTTGCAGTATTCGTCAACCGCGTTGAGCATGTCCTCTTCCTGCTTCTGCAAAATACTCGCTGGGAACATCAGTAACAGGCTGATGATCAAGCCGAGCAAGGTGGTGTCGAAGGCGACGCCGAGACCGCTGGTGACGCCACCAAGGGAATCCTTGAGTTGCGATGGGTCCGCCGCCGTTTCGATTGTACCAGCAAAGTTTCCGACCGCAACGCTGATACCAATCACGGTGCCGATGAAGCCGAGAATCGGCACGGCCCAAATAAAGACTTTGAGCAGCGTGTAGCTGGACTCGACGGTGGTGGCATCAATCTCGGACTGGGAGGAGAGCATCTGCGCCGTCTTGTCGTAGTCGCGTTGCAGACCGAAGTAGGACAGGCCGCGTTGGATGCGGGTGACGAGGAAGCTGCCTTTGCTGTCCAGTTCGAGTTGTTTGATGTGGTACTCGAAGTCGAACACGGTCTCCTGATTGATCTGTTTGGCGACGCTACGCGGCAGCAAGTCGAAGTGCATCGACTCGCGTTGGTGGCGGATTTTGAAAAACTTGAGGACCAGGATCGCGAACGACCAGAACATCAGGAAGGTGAGGACGAAGGGGACCCAACCGCGTTCGAGAAACAGGCCGACGAGGGTGCCGAGAATGCCCGCTTTGCCGACGATCCAGAGGAACGCGAGAAACACGATGCTCGCGGCGAGTCCCATCACAGCGGATAGTGCCAGGGAGACTTCGGTGGCGGCGGTGTTGTCGAACTGCGGGGTGACGCGTTGGTGTTTTTGCTGGCCCTTGAGCCGTTTACTTTCCTCGCGAATCGCATCGAACTGTTCTTGGTCTGCCATTGGCCAAAATCTGCCAAGGCGCAGGCAGATGGTCAACCTTGGACCGGTGCGGGGCGTACGGGCATTTCAATTTGAAATTTAAATCACTCTTATTCAACCTGCTACGCTTCCGGCGAGTCCGCCCCCAAAGGGGCATCTCGTTGTAGCCTGCGGGTGAAGGAGGAACGACTGAACCCCAGGTTCGTTGCCCAAGAAATGGGAGTCCTGAAAGGGCGGTCTCATGGAGATTTCAGTCCATGCGACACCCCTTCAAGGTGGCTCAGTCTCTGCTGTCAAATCCTAGGGTTCGCTGCACTCACCCTAGGCTATCATGATTTCACACCGTTGGTGTGGGCCGTGAGAGGTACGCCTTTTCGGCCCTTGCGAGCCGTTTGCGATTGAGGACGACCGAGCTTGTGTCGCACGTTATTCTGGGTTCACCGTGGTCGCTAAGAACACAGTGAATTTAAAATATAAATCAGGAGGACGAGGGATCTCCAGATCATGGTCTGCCTTATGGCAAGATCTCGCCATTGAGTGGTAAACCCTTGCCATACGCTGGCTCCTGCCAAGCGCAGATTTTGGTCCTGCTATCGTGCGACGTTTGCGTGGGCCGCGAGCAAGATTTTTTCGGTGGTCTCGAAGTCGATGCAGGGATCGGTGATCGACAAGCCGTATTCCAAGTCGGCGATCGGCTGGGGGAAGGACTGCTTGCCAGCCTTGAGATTGCTTTCGACCATCGCGCCAATGAGGTTGCGGTTGCCGACGGCGAATTGCTCGACGATGTTTTCGAACACGGCCGGCATCTTGTTGTGGTCTTTGTCGCAGTTGGCGTGGGAGGCGTCGACCATCACCGAGGGGCAGAGGCCGTGTTTGCTGAGCAGCGCTTCGGCTTCGGCGACGTGTTTGGCCTCGTAGTTCGGGCCGGCGGTGCCGCCGCGCAGGATGAGGTGGCAGTCGGGGTTGCCGTTGGTGCTGACGGCGGAGGCGACGCCTTCTTCGCTGATGCCGAGAAAGGTTTGCGGTTGGGTGGCGGCGCTGATGCCGTTGACTGCCGGAAGGAGGGTGCCGGGGGTGGCGTTTTTGAAGCCGAGCGGCATGGACAGGCCGGAGGCCATTTGCCGGTGGGTTTGGCTTTCACTGGTACGCGCGCCGATCGCGGACCAGCAAATCAGGTCGGCGATGTACTGCGGCGTGATCGGGTCGAGCAGCTCGGTGGCGGTGGGTAGTCCGAGGTCGAGCACGGTGCCGAGAAATTTGCGGGCGGTGCGCAGTCCGGTCTCGATGTCGGCGGTGCCGTCGAGCTGCGGGTCCATGATGAGTCCCTTCCAGCCGACGGTGGTACGCGGTTTTTCGAAGTAGACGCGCATGACGACCATGATCCGGTCCTCGATTTTTTTAGCGAGCTCGGCGAGGCGTTCGGCGTATTCGCGGCCGCTGTCGACATCGTGGATCGAACAGGGTCCGACGATGCAGAGGAAGCGGTCGTCGTCGTCGAAGATGATGTCGTGAATGGCCTCTCGGCTTTTGGCGACAAAGGCTGCCTGTTCTGCGGTTCGCGGAATATCGAGACAGAGTTTATTTGGCGCGGTAAGTGGCACGTTGTTGGCGACGTGTAGATCGGTGACCCGTTTCATAAGGCGCCCCGCGTGGCACAATTCGCCACATGGCACAAGGGGTTATCCGGAAGGGAAGATGGAAGGTGGAAGATCGAAGATGGAATTCCGTCCCCCACTGGAAGATCTACCTCGAACTCCATTTGGCGGACTGGCGATAGGTGGTCGGCGGTCGTAGGCCATGGAATCCAGAAAGTCCGCGTGCTTCGGCATGTTCCGCGGTCCACCCAAGATTGACCGCAGAAGAACGCGGAAATACGCGGAATTTCATCGCGGGTGAGTATGCCTCAACCTTTGGCGAACATGCCTAGCAAAGCTTGGCATTCTTCCAACTTCTACTCAAGGAAAGCTCAGTAGTTGGTTTCGTCGTCGTCGACGAACAGAAAATAATGGCCGCCAGCAAGAATCCAGTCGCCGCGCCCTAGCACCTCTTCACGCCCCCCGGAGTCCAGACGACGTCGATTGTGGAAGGTGCCATTGTGTGATTTTCGGTCCGAGATGTAAAATTCCGCCAGCCCGTTGTCGAAGCGGATCTGAAAATGGCGCCGTGACATGCTGGGAAGGGGCACGGCGAGATCAAGATGGTCTCCGTCGCGTCCGATCTGCCAGATCCGTTCCTTGGTTTTTTCCAGCGGCAGGTTGCAGACGAGTTTGCCGAGGCGGAACAGTAGTCGGGCGCCGTTCGCGTCGGGGTGTTCGCCGTCCAGTAGCCGTTTTATTTCACGGTAGTTGGGCTCCGAGTCTGATGGTCTCGGGCGTTTCAAGGGGTTGGTTTTTTCGGGTTTGTCGTCGCTGGGTGCTTCCAAATCATCTCTGAGGTTGGAGGCCGAAGCTTCCTTCGCGAGTGCGGTGAGTTCGGTGAGTTCAGGGGAAAGGGCCTCTTCTTCTTCGGAGGCGTCGTCATTTAAATCGTCGTTCATGTGGTCGAGTGCCGACTCGGTGGAGGCGAAAAGGCGGGAGGCAAGGGGCTATGAGGGTGGTGGTGCGTTGAAGAGGCGGTGCGTTGAAAAGGCGGCAATCTAACCGTGGTTGTTATTGCTCGTCGGGGTTGATTGGCGGAAGGGATTCGATAGAGTCTATTCCGTTCTCTTCGAGATGGCGGATTACGGTGGCAAGTCGGTTGAGGATCCGTCTGCGGATCTGGTAGGCATTGTTCTTTTTAATGCCGTATTTCATCGCGACGTCGGTGGCGGACATGTCGCGCAGTACGTAGTCGGTGAAGACCTCGTAGCCGTTCCAGTTCTTCTGCTTGTATTCGCCTTCGATCCGTTGGAGCGCGGTGACCGTGAGCAGTTTTTTCCAGTGTACAGCGTCGCTCTCGGGATCGTCGAGGCTGTCAGGATCGACCAGGTTCATCTCCCATTCCGTGGTAAGCCGGTTTTCGCCGCGTCGCTTTTTCCGTTCGAAGTGTCGGTAGATTTTGCGTCGGACAATGGTGCGGAGATAGCCCCGGAACGATCCTTTACCGGGGTCGTACTGGAAGGCGGGCAGCTTCTCGATGAGTAACACCATCGTTTCTTGGAGAATATCCTCCGCTAGCTCCTTGGTACACCCGCAACTGCGAGCATAGGCAATGATGCCGTCCTTGTACACCTCGTAAAAGCGGTCCCAATCATGTTCGTCAGGATCGTTCATGTTCCGAAGCAGCGTGTGGCTGGTATGTTGGGGGATCATGATATGATAATTATAGCGCGAATGCTTTGATCCGGTCAAACCGGATTTCCTCGAACGCCGCTTTAGAGACGCCCATTTTGCATTTTGTAACAATTCCACGTGTGAATATTGCAGCTGCCCCCGAAATTCTTACGACCACATGTCGATTAATCTCGAACCAATCCCATTCGGCTCGGGAGGCTCCTCGCCCTCCAATGACTGAACGTGGCTTTCGAAATCACAGAACCTAGAGGGTGGGCCTCCGCAACGGTTCTGTATGTTGGGATCTCGAACCAATCTCAATCGGCTCGGGAGGTCCCTCGCCCGCCACGTGAATGTTCAGTCTTCCGGAAAGAGAAATTTGCGCAACCCACCCGCTCCAGACTCGCGCCGCTTCTTTTTCTCCTGGAGAAAACGCTCGCGGTAGAGGTGAAAGGCCGCTTCGCCGACATCATTGACGTAGCCGTAATTGAACCCGGCGGTCAGGATGGCGCCGATGCCGGGAATCGCGGTGATGGTTTTGCGCGCGAAGGTGTTGCGCACGATGGCGTTGATCAGAATCCGACTCACCCCGACCGCCGCAGTTTTGCCGACTTGTTTCACTGCGAACTCGCCCCCAACCCGCGGCGTTTCGTCATCGTTGTCGACCTCGCGCAGGCCGTCAGCCATGCGGTTTTTATAATCGTTGAGTTCGATGATCGCCTGCAACTTGTCCGGCTTGGTTGCGGCGGTGGCCACTTTGAAAATGCGCAGCATGTAGCCGACTTCGAACGGGGTATCGTCGTCGTCGGTGTGGTCGGTGTCCACTTGGAATCCGTAGCAAAGTGCGATCTGGTAAACCGTGCGGAACGACAGGGTGAACAGGGCGGGCATGTCCGCGACGAGGCCAGGCCAGCCGAGCAATCCGGTGCCAAAGCCCTCGGCCGCCGCTAGTTGGCTGTTGTTTCTAATCGCCTCTTCGGCCACGTGGTCGAGGTCGAAGATCGAGGCTTTTTTGAGTTCGAGAATGGTTCCGCTGTCGATCTCGAACGCGCGCACCGACTCGAGCACCTTGGCTTCGCTGACCGACCACTGGGACACGTCCTGGAGTTTGTCGACCAGCAGTTCGGTCACCGCACCGAGTGCGTTACGCGCCTCGTTGGGGATGAGTTTGTCGCCCGCCCAGAGCAGTGGCTTCGACATTTGGTTCGTGGCCTTGGTGAGATAGCCTGGGCTTTTTGTTTTCCAGGAGGACACTTGTTTGAGGATCCTCTCCTCGGCTGAGTTCAATTGGGACATGGGTGATTGTCCCCCGAACGGGGTTCAAGTCCAATGGGAAAACACCATGGAGTTTGGAACGCTGGATCAATCCGCATTGGAGGGCGAGTGGCCTCACGAGCCGATTGGGAGTCGCGCGTTCCAACCTGCGGACTTTTTACAAGACGCGGGCCGCCAGAATTTCAATCGCGGCTTCGTCGGACTCGTGGATCCAACCGATCATCAGGTAACCCGCGTCGGGGATCTGCCAAAATACGGGTTCCTTCATGCCCTCCCGAAGCTCGGCTGGAATGTCCTCTTCAAGATCGGGATCACTCTCGCCGAGATGGTTCTCGAGCACATCAACCATCGACTCAAAATCCTTTTCGATCTCGTAATACAGATCTGCGATCGTGTCTTGAAGATCCGCCCCGTCCGGGACCACCACATCTCGAATCAACAAAGAGATCCAAGCCGCCTCGTCGGGACTTGGTTCCATGTTGTCGATCCGGCCGGGCAGGTCGGCGATGAGGGCTTCTTCCATTGCCTAGAGTCTGTCCAGAACTTGGAAGGGGTCAAGCACGTGAGGTCATTCTTGCTACCCTTCCAACCATTTCTCGCAAAGGAATAAGCAAAGACCCGAGGTCAAAGGGCGTACATACTTTTGTGAACAAGTTCCTCGTCCGATTTCCGCTCCTTCTTCTTTGCTCGTTTTGCACGACGGCGATTCTCCCGAACGCGCTCGCGCAGGACTGGCCGCAATGGCGCGGCCCCGAACGCAATGGCATCGTGGCCGCCAGCCCGTCCCTCGCGGTGGCCTGGCCGGACGCCGAAGACGAAAAACCGCCGCTGCTCTGGGAGGCAAAGATCCTGCCGCGCGAAGGCGGGGAGGGGAGTCCGGTGGTGGCGGGCGGCAAGGTGTTCGTGTTCGCCAACGAGCCGCGCGACCTCGCCACCAAAGCCAGAACACTCGACCCGCGCTTCTATCAACATATCCAATGGTTCGACCCGGACAAGATGCCCGCCGACGAACTGAAATTGCGCGAGGACGCGCGCAAGAATCTGCCCGCCGAACTCAATGGCAAAGCGCGCAAGGAATGGATCACCGCTTGGTCGGAAAAGCATTATCAAGAACCAGCCAAACAACGCGGCGCGGCCCGCCGCTTGAACCAAGGCGACAAGGCCGTGTCGGCCGACGGCATGCGCATGCTCAAGAGCGTTCGCGATCGCACGTTTGGTTCGGAGAGTATTTTTCTGAACTGGCTCGATGACAACGAGGTGTCGGACGAGGACCGCGAAAACATTCTCGCCGCACTGCCCGACACCAAACGCGAAGCCAAAGATGTGATCTTCTGCGTCGACGCGAAGACCGGCGAGACCGTCTGGGACACCGTGCTCGAAGGACAGCCCGAGTCGCGCATTGGTTCGAGCACGCCGAGCGTGGTCGACGGACATTTGTACGTGTTTGGAACGACCCACGCGCATTGTCTGAACGCGGTCGATGGCGAAGTGGTCTGGTCCACAAAACTGCCACAAAACGCCAGCGCCTCCTCGCCGCTGGTCACCGAAAAACTGGTCGTCGGACTCGGCGGTTACTTGGTCGCCTTCGATCGCGCGACCGGAAAAATCGCCTGGGAAAATCCGGCGCTGAAAGGCCGCCGCTCTTCGCCGATCCGATGGAAAAAATGGATCCTCGTAAAAGCCGAGGGCAGTCGCGTACTCGCTTGTGTGGACCCGGCCGACGGCAGCACGCGCTGGCAGGTGAAAGGCGATGGCGATTCGACCCCCGCCCTGTCTGGCGACATCGCTATCGTACACATGAAAAAGGGTGTGACCGCTTACAACCTATACGAAGATCGTGCCGAGGTATTGTGGAAGCATCCCTTCGAGGACACGCGCGGGGCTTCGAGTCCGGTGGTGGTGGACGGCAAGGTGATCGTGTTCCCGACCACCGGCGCGGCCGCCTTCGATTTGCTGTCCGGCAAGCCCCTGTGGAAGGAAGGATTTAAATCCGGCATCATCAGCCCCATTTTTGCCGACGGCAAACTGCTCTATCTATCGAACGGCGCACAGATGCTGACCATCCTCAACCCGAGCGACGGCGACGAACTGGCGAAGGTGCGGATGAAGGGCTCGCGTTGCGCCTCAGCCGCCTTGGCGGGTTCGGCGATGGTGATCCGGACGCGCGAGAGTTTGGCGTGCTTTGAGTTGGGTTCGGGTTCGAAGTGAGAGGCCTTTGGCCTGAAGATGGAAGATAGCGGATCTTCCATTTGGCTCGGACGGCCCCCCTTGCCTCTATGGTTTTCGCGGTTTTCGCTTATGGCAAAGGTTTGCCATAGTGTGGCAGGATTTTGCCACTCTATGGCGAGATCTTGCCATAAGCCGGACCGTTACCTGGAGTTGCGCGACACCGAATCGCGGGAGGATTTTTTCCGAGTCGGTGGCTTTGATTGCCACTCCAAGAGGATGCGCAAGTGCCGGTCATGTCGTGGACAACGCCGTTGGAAAGAGCCGCGTTAGCGGTGGCACCCTGAATAGCCCCGGTTGACGCCCGCCAGGGCAAGGCCGGGGAATGTTGTGCGCAATCTGGGTCAGCCGCGTAGCGGTGGCACCAGGCATTTTAAACCACGATTGGCTCAAACGAAGCACCGAGCGTTTTGTGGATGCAACGGACCGAATCGGAACCTGTCCCCAAGCAACGGACCGAATCGGAACCTGTCCCCAAGCGCCCAAGGTGTCACCGCTACGCGGCTACTTTTCTCGTTCGGCGCTGACCCCGGCCTTGCCCTGCGGTCCGCAGCCGGGGCTACTCAGGGTGCCACCGCAAACGCGGCTACTCTCTTTCCTTCACTGACCGTGGCCTTGCCCTGCGGGCTACAACCACGGCCATTCGGATAACACCGCTAATGCGCCTCTTTTCAATTCAGGGCGAAGACGGCCAACGCCAAGCTTTGGCTTGGACCTTCTTCGGTCAAAACGTTTTCTGCAAGGGCACGATTTTTGCCTCGCGGCCTTCAACTTGAAGCAAGCCGATCAGCGTTTTGTCGCGGTCGCCGAGCACCGGCGCGCCGTGCCAGCCGGCGGTGAAGCTGACGCTGCGGTCGATGTGCCAGGTGACGCCTTTGGGCTTAAGCAAGTCGGCGGTTAGTAGACGGTTCGCGGCATCGCTTCCGGACAAAATCAGGACGGCTTCGGGGCCTTCGGGAACGCGATTGCTGACGTGGCGCGGGGCCCAGCTGGCGGGCAGGGGGATGTCGAGTAGGCCGCCTTCGTCTGGCGGCAGTTCGGCGGTGATCGTGGTTTCGTCGATCACCAGTTCGAACACGTTGGTCGCTCCCGCGGCCGCGTTCGGGACCGGATCGCCGAGCAGGTCGGCGGGGCCAAGCAGGCGATTGCCGAGCGGGGTCACCCAACCGCTGCGTTCGAGTTGGCGGATGCCGCCGAGCAGTTTTTTCTCCTGCCAGCGGAGCTTCGCGCGCAGGGCCTCGGGGCGTCCGGCGGACTCGCTCACCACCAGCCCGCCGCTGAACGGAAGGCGCGGCGACCAGTCGAGCCAGGCGTCTTCGGGTTCGTCGGCGAGTTCAAAGCGGGTGCCGGGCTCGACCTCCGATCCCGGACTCGACGGGGTCGCGATCGCCACGCCGCCAAGCAGCAGGCTTTGCATGCTCTCGACATTGAACTCGACCCCGCGCAGCAGACCGGCGCGCACGTTGACCGCGTTCATTTTCCAGAACCGTGTGTTGTCCCGAACCAGCGTGGCGTAGGCCGGTTCGATGTACAGCGTGGCTTCGACTCGGCTGGCGTCGCGCGACAGGCTGGTGCCGATGACTTTGCCGATCGGCATCCGCCGGTAGGTCACCGGCGCGCCGGCGACGACGCCGGCGGCATCGGAAGTCGTGACGACAATTTCGAGTCCGCCGGTTTCCTGTTCGGCCACCAGCGGCGGCGCGTCGACTCCGTCGAACACCACTTGGCGCGGGGCGTCCGGCGGACCCGGATCGACGCGCAGATATTTGGCGCCGACCACGGTCTCGAGTCCGCTCGCGCCGGCCAGTGCGAGCTGCGGCCGAACCACCCAGAACGAACTACCCTGACGGGCGAGATTGGCGGCGCTTGGGTCGAGGCGCGCGGCGACCCGAACGCCTTCAAGATCATCGCTCAGTTCGACGCCGTCGACCACGCCGACGATGATGCCCCGATGCCGAATGGTGTCACCGGTTTTGAGTCCGTGGCCGTCTTCGAACGTGATCGTAAGCTTGGTGCCGGACTCGGACCTAGCGCGATGGAGGAGAAAAGCGACGCCGAGCAAGGCCAGCAGCGGGATCAGCCAGGCCAGCGAAAACCGATTTTTCTTCACGGTGGTGGCGGTCGGCAAGGACGTCTTTTTTGCCGCGGTTGTCGCCGCCGGTTTGGCTTCGATTGTGGGGTCCTCTTTCGGTTTGTCTTCGCTCATAAAATGGTTCCTTCGGACTCATTGGTGTTCGCGATTCCCGGAATACCGTCGCCGTCGGGGTCCCACATATTCTGCGGATGGAAACTGAGTCCGGCGACCAAACTGATAATTACCATAATCGCGAACGCGACCACGCCGATTCCGGCTTCGATGCTCACCAAGTCACCCAGTTTCACCCAGGCGACCAGCACCGCCACCAGCATCACATCGAGCATGCCCCATTTGCCGAGAAATTCGACGGCGTGGAACAGGCGGGCTTTGCGGTGGTGATTGGTCACCCAGCTCGTGCTCGACAGCAGCAGGAGCGTGAGCAGCTTGAGCGGCGGTAGCACAATCGAAAACGCGAGCACGATTAACCCGACGAACCAATAGCCCTCGGCGAGCAGGTGGACGACGCCGGACAACAGACTGTCCTCCTTGGCGTGGCCGAGCTGTTCGATGCGCAACATCGGCAGCAGGATGGAGGGCAGGTAGAGGATGAGGCCGGCGAGGGAGAGCGGGGCGGTCCAGCGGTTGCGTCCGCGTGTGTGCTTTAACCCTTTGCCGCAGCGGGTGCAGGCGGCAGACTCTCGCGGGCCGAGTTCGGGGAGCTGCTGGACCAGACCGCAGACCGGGCAGCCGGCGAGGCGCGGGTTCGATCCAGTCGGGTCGCTGGCGCGGAGCGGGTTCCTCATGCGTGGCGGTCTGATCGGTGAAACATGTTGTGTGAAGGTCCCATGGTATGTCTCAGGTCTTTGACGGCGCCGCCACGCGAAACAACTGAAAAAACGCATGGCAGGGATTGCCAGCGAGCAGATGCGGGTTAGGGTATTGGTCCGATTGGTATGATCCATGCAAAACATCCGAACCAAAATTTTCGTCCTCCTTTCTTTACTGACGTTCGGGTTGGCGTTCGGGCTGGCGTCGGCGAATGCGGAGGAACCAGTCGGACCGGCGGCAGACATGCTCACAATTTATGGCAGCCAAGACGCCGTCTTCACCGGCACGCTCGACGCGATCCAGCGCGGCCCCGTGGCCAAGTCGCTGCCGCCCATTTACAACACGCGTCTGATGGTGACGGTTGACAAAGTCTTCCGCGGCGACGTCAAAACGGGGCAGCAGATCACGCTCGGACACTCGGCGCGGCAAATGCAGGAACCGCAGTTCCCCGAAGGCAAAAAAGTACTGGTCGGCGCCAAACGCGACCGCCGTCACCTGATGGTCAACGCCATCGAAATCGCGTCGGACGCGGTCCTGGCGCGTGCGCAGGAATCCTTGAACATCCCGCTTGGCTGGCAGATCGGCGAACAGGGCTTGGTTTCGCCTTGGGCCGAACTTGGTCCGACCTTCTGGCCGGCAGCCGCGCTCACCACCGACGCCAAACACAATTGCGCCGCGACCGGCCGTCCCACCTTATTGGTTGGCGATGGCGTCACCTTCGCGGTGGAAAAAGTGCCGCCGGCAAAAGAAATTAAGTGGACCAATCCGGACGGCGACGGCGCGTACAAGATCACCGTTTCCAACCCCGGCGACAAGCCAGCTCTCGTGCCGGCCTTGCTTTCAGCCGACGGCAAGATTTTGTGGAAGGCCTCGGTATTCATCCGCTGCCAAGACAAGAACTATCCCTTGCCTGGCATGGCCGCCGTGCCCGCCACCGCGAAGCCGACGACGTTGAAACCGGGCGAGTCGGTCTCGCACGAGGTTCACGTCCTCGCCTTGAAGGGACCGGAATGGCCGAAAGGTGGCTATCGGATCGCGTTCCAGTTTTGCCTCGGCGAAAAGAGCAGCACCCAATCGTTTTACTACATGTCGCGCCATCATGATGGCATTCGCGACGCCCAACAAAGTAGCACCCCGAGCAACACCCCGAGCAACACCCCGAGCAACACCCCGAAAAAGAAATAGGCCCCATGCAACTCCTTGATCGATCCGCAGACTCCTCCTCCTCCTCAATCTCCCGGCTTTTTTCCCGGGCCGTGTTCGCTTCCCTGGTGTTCGCCAGCGTTGCTATTCTGGCCCCGGCCCAAGACTTGGTCCTCACACCGAGTCTCGATAACACCTTGTACGAAAGCGCGTCCGGCGCGACCAGCAACGGCAGCGGTCCGCACTTGTACGTGGGCAACACGGCCGGCGGTAATGCGCGCCGGGCCCTGCTGGAGTTCGATCTGAGCGGCGTCGCGCCGGGCACGCCGGTCAGCAGCGCCGAACTCACGCTGTCCCTCAATCTCGAACCCGGCGGCGAAGGCCCCACCGCCATCACCGCGCACGCCCTGAACAGCGCTTGGGGCGAGGGCGCGTCCGACGCCGGCATACCGGGCGGGACTGGCGCGGCTTCGGCTCCCGGCGATGCGACGTGGTTGCACACCTTCTTCAACACCGCGACGTGGACGACCCCCGGCGGTGATTTCAATGCCGTTCCGAGCGCGAACACGACGGTGGACAATCCGGGCACCTACACCTGGACGGGTTCGGTCCTGTCTTCCGACGTGCAATCGTGGATCGACGACCCTGGTTCGAACAACGGTTTGATTTTGGTCGGCGACGAAACGACAACGCGCAACGCCCGCCGCTTCGACAGCCGCGAAGGCGCCAGTCCGGCCACCTTGGCCCTGACCTTTGGTGCCGTTCCCGAACCCGCCACCATCGGCCTGTTCGGATTTGGCACGCTGCTTCTCCTTTCGCTCAATGCCAAACGCCGCCGTCGTGCCCGGCAGCGCGATGGCATTGATGTGTGATCGGAGGTTCATTGGAGCTGGGCTCATTCCGCTTCAAGAACAGGTCTTAAAAACCAAATCCACTGGTAAATTTCTCTAACAAGGGTAGGTTATTTTTGTGCAAACGACTCAAATTTCGGACACTGACATTGCTAAGGCTCTTCGTGTAGCGCCTTTCCCGAGCCTGCTTCAAGCTTGCGGATTTCGCACGGTTTTAGTGATGGATACCGATGCGACCGAACGGGAACTCGTCGAAATTGTCGTCATTCTCAAAACGGATGAATGGACAGAGGATGCCGCCGAGGCCTGTCGAAAAACGTCCCTCGTTTGCGCTGACGCCCTCGGCTCTTTGGGATTGCTCAGCCTCCCCATTTGCAGGACACGCGCTGAACATGAACAAGCCGCCGCCGCCGAAGGAGACATTTGGAGGATGATTGACGACGCCCAGCCTTGCTAAGGGCCATCTTGAGGCTGCTCGGCATTTGGTTGTTCTCGATACCGAAGCTGCAAATCGAAGGGCGATCTCAACAGCTTACTACGGAGCCTTTCATCAATTGTTGGACACGGCATGCGAGCGCATCTTTTTACCTGGATTGCCAGCCCAGTTGGCACGCCGAAACTTTGAGCACCGACAGATCAAAACTGCTGCAAAGAATTTTGCGGAAGAGGGTCCTACGAATGAACAGCGCAAATACGGCCTTTCGCACGGGCCATCTGAGGAGCTTCGCGGATTTTGCACTCAGATTGACGATCTTGGCGACGCGCGGGAACGAGCAGACTATGATTTAAAGACAAGTCATCAACGGTCCCAGGCGCTCCAGATGATTAGCCTGGCCGAAGGCGTTCTAAATTATTGTAAGAACCCACATGAAGACGGGGAATTCGATTGTCTCCTGCTTTGTATGCTTATGAAGAGCAACCGTTGGTCGATCCGTTAAATTGAAAATTTTTGATTTTTCGCCCAAAAACCCTGGTGACACATCCCTGAAAATTTGAAACGCGAAATTATGGACATATTTCTTACTCCAGAGCCTCCAGAGTTTGAACGGGCCGTGAAGAAAAAAGTGGCATCCGGTTTATATCATAGTGCTAATGAGGTCATTTGCGCAGCCCTGCAAATGGCTCTGCTACTGGAGCAAGAAACGGGTTGGCTCAAGCGCGAAGCGAAGATAGGCTATGCTCAGTTTGAAGCACGTCACGTGACGCAGGTGAATTCCAAGGCAGAATTTTTCGCCCTGATTCGAGCATGAATCTCGAAACTGTATGATTTGCTTATCCGCACCCGTTCTTAAGTAAAATTCAACCCAAGTGATATCCCATGAAAGCATTCTTCGTCTCCGTCCTCCTCGCCCCGTTTTTTATGCTCAGCGCTTTCGCTCTCGAAGTCGGTGACGACGCACCCGTCTTTGAGGGCAAACTCGATTCCGGCGAAACGTGGAAGTCCGCCGATGCCGGCGACAAAACCGTGGTGGTTTATTTCTACCCGGCAGCGATGACCGGTGGCTGCACCAAACAGGCCTGCGGGTTTCGCGACAGCAAGGAGGCGTTCGAAAAACACAACGCACTCGTCATCGGTGTGAGCGGCGACAAGCCGGCCGGTCTGGCTTTGTTCAAGCAGGACTCCAAACTCAATTTCCCGCTGATGGCCGACCCGGATGGCAGCATCGCCAAAGCGTTCGGCGTGCCGACCCGTAAAGGCGGCAGCTTAACGCGTAACGTCGCCGGCGTCGAACACACCTTGGAACGCGGTGTCTCCGCCGCGCGTTGGACCTTCATCATCAAAGACGGCAAGATTCTGCACAAAAACGATAAAGTGAAAGCCGCCGAAGATAGCAAAGCCGTGTTGGCCATTCTGGCTAATAATAAGAAATAATCGCGATTTCATTAACTGAGTCGTGACTCAGTTAATGACACGTGGAGGGTTGGCGACGAGTCCCCGTGGAAGCCAGATTCCAAATGAACGTTGAGACGAAGCGACCGTTTCATGTTTCATCTGTTTCCTCTATCGTAACCGCCACCGAACCGCGTAGATCGTTGATCATGTAGACCGCTTCAGCGCGTTCAAGATCGGCTGGCGTGAGCACGCGTTCCTGGAGTTCGCCGGACGCCAACAGCTCCTCGCGCCGAACGCCAGCCAGGAGCCCGCAGGCGATCGGCGGCGTGTACGAAACGCCATCGAGAACCAGCACCAGATTGCCGATGCTGGTCTCGGTGAGTTCGCCGCGGGTGTTCTGCAAGATCACATCGGGGGCGTCGGGATGGCGGGCGCGCGCCTCGTCATACACCGTTCGGCGGGTGGTCTTGTGGTAGAGAAACACATCGTTGGGATCGACCGGAACCGAATCCAAGGGCACCTGCCAGACTTCGGCCGACGGCTGCGGCAGGGGATGGACTTCCAGTTCGAACGCGCCCGATCGCGCACTCGTCAAACGCAGTCGGCACGCCTCAGAATGTTCCAAATCTGAAAGCGCTTGCTCGATCGCAGGCAGATCGAGTTCGTAGTGAAAATACTTCGCCGAACGTTCCAGCCGCGCCCGATGTCGTGCCCAATTTCGAACGCCATCCACCGGACTCCAGTACATCGTTTCCAGTAGTGCGAACGCCACCGGCGGCGCGCGTAACACCGCCGTCTTGATTCGGCACTCCTCCCATTCTTGTTCGGCGACCGAGTCCCAGACGATGCCGCCGCCCACGCCGTAGTCGACTCGTCCGCGTTCGCGATCGACCACCGCCGTACGGATAACCACGCTGAACGAGCAGTCGCCGCCGGGGCGGATCAGGCCGAGGGCGCCGCAGTATAAACCGCGCGGCTTCGCTTCGAGTTCGCGAATGATTTCCATCGTTCGGACTTTTGGCGCGCCGGTGATCGAGGCGCAGGGAAACAGCGCGCGAAAAATGTCGGGCAGGCTTTGGCCTCGAACGGACGCGGTCACGGTCGAGGTCATTTGATGCACCGTCGGATAGGTTTCGACCTCGCACAGGGCGGGCACTTGAACGCTGCCGGGAATCGCGATCCGACCGAGATCGTTGCGCAGCATGTCGGTGATCATCACGTTCTCGGCGCGGTCCTTCTCGGACGCGGCCAGGGCCCGGGCGCGTTCGGGGTCGCCGAACGGATCTGGATCGCGCGCCGCCGTGCCCTTCATCGGCCGCGTGCTCAGCTGGGTCGTGCCGTTGGCGTCGGTGACGCGTTCGAAGAACAATTCCGGGGACGCGCAGCAGACGCAGAAGTTGTCCCATTCGAGATAGGCCGCGAACTCCACTGGTTGCGCGTTCACCAACTGGGCGAACAATCCGGCTGGGTCGCCCTCGAACGAAGCCCGTAGCGGCAGCGTGAGGTTTACTTGGTAGGTATCGCCGCTGGCGATGTAGCGGCGGACGTCGGCGACGCGTTCGAGATAGCGTTCGCGGCGGATGCCGGGACGCCAAGGGCCGACAGAAAAATCATGGACCCAAGGTGCCGAGGCTGGAGCGAGTTCGCGGTACACTCCGAACGCGGCCAGCGGGAGTCCGCGTGAGCGCCGCGCCACCAAGGCGCGGTCAAAGGCCGGGGCGGCGTCGTAACAAACCCAGCCGACGACCCAGTGACCAGCCGCCGCTTCCGCCTCGGCTTGGGCGAGGGTTGCGGCGACATCGGAGATCGAAGTCGCGACCAATCGGCGCAGAAGCTGGACGCCGCGTTTCCATTCGCCGTCGACTTGGAGTTTGGCCCGCATACAACGTGGTTGGCCGTTTACTTGTCGGCCATCTTGGCGAGTTTTTCCTCGAGCTGGATAATGCGTCGGTCCTGTGCGTCGAGAATTTGAAATAGACCTTGGATGGCGGTGAGCGCCACCCCTTCGGCTAGCGCGGAGTCGATCGTTCCGGCTGGCGCTTTGTTGCCGAACATGGCGTTAAACGAGGCCGGGTCGGGGCCCAGGCTCTTGCCTTGGTTGGTCTGAAATTCCTTCATCTGAACGGCGAGCAGGTTGCCGAGCACTTCCATCGCTTGCACGTCTTTAGCGCCGGCTCCGGTTCGAACCAGAGGCGTCGAGGCGGGCGACGGAATGTTGGATCCAGCGGCTGCACCGGCTGGTCCGGGATTGAGGGACAGAGCTTTGACTTTATTTTCGAGGCTGAGCAGGCGCAGTTGGTCGCGCTGGATGGCTGAGCGTTCGCGTTTGGCTTGCTGCATTTGCTTGCTGACGCTGGCCAGTTCGGCGCGCAGTCCAGCCAAGGAACCGGGGGCCGCAGCGCTGGCGCCCGCCGGAGCCGGCTGTTGTTCGAGCACGGCAATCTTGCGCTTGAGCGAGTTGATGGTGCCTTGGAGTTGGTCGACGCTCTGGCGATCGGCGTAGTTGGCCGACTGCCGGATCAAGTTTTGCTGTCCGTCGCTGAGGGCTTTTACGCTGGCTTGAACCGTGGCTGAGGAACCGCCGGAGGCACTGAGTTGGTCGAGTTTGATTTGTTGTTGCGCTTGCGCGGCTGCCACTTGGTTGAGCGTTTGCTCGGCTTGGGATTGGCGTTGCCCGAGCGACTGAACGAGTCCGGTGAACCGGGTCGCGTCTCCGGGATTGCCTAGGGCGGGGTTGGCGGCGAGGCTTTTCACCGACTGTTCCATCGAGGTGAGACGGCTTTCGAGGCCTGGCACTTTCTCGTTCAGTGAACCAACGGTGAAGCGCATCGACTCGGTATTGCCCAAGGCGCTCTCAGCCTGTTTGCGGATCGATGCCATGTTCTGTTCGCTGACAGCCTGGCGTTGGCTAAGCGAACTGATGGCGAGGTCGACCCGTTCAAGTGCTCTGTTGTCAGCGGGCGCGCCGGCTGGGGTCGGAGGCCGTTTGCTGAGGGATTGTTCGAGCGCATCGAGGCGGATGTTCAGCGGGCGCAGATCGGGTGCCGTGGATTTGTTGGCGGTGATCATCTGTTGCAGGCGGGCGGAGGTGGTGTTGAGTTCGGCTGTGGAGACGTTCGGCGTGGCGGCGAGGGAGTCGACGCGGGCGGTGAGCGCGAGCAGGTCGGCTTTGCTCGCGATCGATGCGCGATCGGGCGCGGCTGGCATGTTGGCCAGTGCGGCTTGGGTTTGCTGCGCGAACGCGGTCAGGCGGGTGTTGATGGCCTGAAGCTCCACCGGGTTGACACTGGCGGGGAGCACCGCGGCCGGTTTTTGTTCGAGGGCTTGCAGGCGAACCGCGAGTTGTTGCAAGGCAGCGGGGTCGGCACCCGGTTTGGACTCGAGCTGTTGCAGGCGGGTGGCGAGCGTTGCCAGTTCAGTTTTGCTGGCGCTCACGGGCGACGTTTGGATGTCATTTTGCAGGGTTTTGGTTTGGGCCTCTAGCTGGCCGACCCGTGAGGCGAGTTGGCTGAACTCGGCCTTCGGTGTCAGCGCCATGTTTTCGATTTGGCGCACCCTGTTGTTGATCGACGCAAGTTCGGTGTTCGAACCGCGTCTGGGTGGTGGGACAGCTTGGCTGGTGCTTTCGAGTTGCTGGACGCGCGAGGCGAGGGCGGTCAATTCTTGTTGGAACAACGGGTTCCCTGCGGCTGTTACTGCGGCTGTTACTGCGGTGCGCGGGGTGCGGGGGGCGGTGGCGTTGTTTGCGTTGTTTGCGTTGCTGGCGACAAGGCCTTCGAGGTTGGCGAGTCGTTGCATCAACGGCGCGGTCGAACCGCCGCCACCTTGGGATTCGAGCTGTTGCAGGCGCGAGCTCAGCGAACGGATTTCCTGCGCGTAGTCGCGTCCGGCGTTGGCCGATCTGGACGAACCGGAGATGGCGACGGCTTGGCCGCCGGACTGCGAGAACACTTGGCCGCTCAGGTGCAGATTGCCTTGGCCGTCGAGCCGCATGCGCGGGTTGCCTTGATCGGCGAACACTAGGTTGCCGACATAGTCGACGCTGCCGGAGAGGTTGAGATCGCGCCAACGCAACGCGCCCGAACCCAGCGTGTATTTGTCGTCGGTGGCCGGCGCGATGTTGCCCTGCACGGTGAGCTTTTCGCTCGGTGAATCCGTGTCGATGCCGACATTGCCGGTGGCGCGCAGCAGGAATTGGTTGGGTCCGGTGGAGGTGAACGGCGCGCTGGTGAAATCGCCCCAGACGAAGCTGCCTTCGTGACGCGATTGCGCCATGGTGCCAGCGGCGAACCCGCCGGTGGCGGAGGCGACGTTGCCGAGGCCGCCGGGGATGATGGCGTGGCTGCCGCTGGCATTGTTGTTGGCGCCGCCGCCGACCGTGGCGGCGACGCCGGTGGCGTTGTTGTTCTCACCGCCGCCGACGCTGGCGGATTCGGCAGTGGCCTGATTTTTCTGGCCGCCGGTGACGGTGCTGTGGCGTTCGGTCGCGGCGTTGTCCGACCCGCCGCCGACGAGGCTGTAGTCGCCTCGGGCGGCGTTGCCTTTGCCGCCGATGACCGCGCCGCTGTTGCCGGCGACGAGGTTGTTGATGCCGCCGCCGATGGCGCCGTGACGCCGGTCGACGCGGTTGCCGCGTCCACCGGCGATGGTGGAAAAGGGCGCGTCGAGAAACTTGTTGTCGCCGCCGGCGAGATTGTTCACGCCGCCGCCGATTGTGGCGAAGTCAGCGGTCACGCGGTTGGGCATGGTCGCGTCGCCGCCGCCGGAAATCACGGCGCCGACGACCGAGATCTTGTGTTCGTTTTGGGGTGAACCGCCGACAATATTGGGCGCGAAGGGCGTCGGGTGGAGACGTAGGATAGGCACCGCGTTGGCCGCGCCGAGCAGCAGCGGCGTTCGATCGCTGGCGGCGACCGGACTCAGTTCCTCGCGGATGTTGCCTTCTTCCGGATCATCGGGATCGGCGCGCCCGCCGGCGTTTTGGAGTTCTTGGACTTGCAGCAGTGCCTTTTGGATCAGCGTCTTGTTGACCAGCGGGGCCAGCATCGGGTCGTGGCGCATCAGCGGCGAATTGAGTCCGCCCTCAAGACCCATGCGGAAGTAATCGACGTTGAACACAGCGGGGTTTAGCGCGCTGTAGTCGGGACCGTTGGAGGTGCGTTCGGGGCGGGGCAGCTCAGCCGGCGGAATCGGTTCGGCTTGGAGTCCCGGGGACAGGCAGAGCAGGGTGGTGGCGCAGGCGGCCAACAGGCTTGGTTGAAAAAGAGGGAGGGAGCGGGGCGTCCGTTTCATGGTTCGTCTCGGGTGGAGGTCAGTCTGGTGTTTTTGCAGACCTTGCCGACTCCGTTCGGATTGGCAAGTGTCGGACTGGCCTCGGATGGACCTCTTTGGCGGTTCTCCCAGCCGATCTTCTGCCGTTGCCGCCGGAAATATGCTAGGGGGGGAGAAAAGCCCCAAAGCGGGCGACACAATGTAGCCCGGGGGAAGCGAATCTCGCTTTAGCGAGATGAGCGCATCCCCGGGTCGTGTTGGGGGTTGATGAGGTTCCCCAGCGGGGGACGACAATAGATTGGTTTTCTACCCGAGTTTTGTCGCACCCCGTTGGGGCGCCTCGGTCAACTCCGGACAATCCCCGGGGTTTCGTTCGTACCTCACTCCACCCGCGGGCTACGTTGTCTCGCCCCCTTGGGGCTTGGCACCAGCCAGCACCGCAGTTGACCAGAAGTGCAACCGAAGCTAGGTTCGGGCCATGTCAGATAAGGAGATCTTCGTCATTCGCCGCACACGGCTACTACCGTGGTTGCTGGCGCTGCAAGTGCTGCCGCTGTTGCTCGCCATTCTGACCTTTTCCATAGTTCCGAAGTTCGAAGAGATCTTCAAACATGTTTTGGGGGATGATGTCCAACTGCCTTTGATCACCTGGCTTCTGTTGAGAAGCTATTGGCTTTCCTTGCTGGTCCCTCTTGGACTGGTCCTCTTTTCTGTTTGGGCATGTCTTAAAGCGAAGTCTCCGCGCCCCGCAATGTTCATCACGATCGCAACGATCTTTGGCAGTTTGCTTTATGGCGTTATTGTATTTGTCGCCTTGTTTTTGCCGTTCCTCAAGCTCGTTGTTTCGTTGCAGATGTAAGGCGGTTCATCCCGTTTGTGACGATCGTCGGTTGTTTGGTGTATCGCCTTTTTTTTACATTATAAAGAAATTTTCTAGGTAGTTAGAAGTTGAATCAGATCTCAATTATAAAATGGCAGGAGGCGATTAAGCCTTATGCAGATGTCTCCCTCGTTGATGTTATGGCACAAGGAACGAGGGCCATCGTTATGGCTATCGATACTGACTATGCTAAGGGGAGGTTCTCTCTTTCCGAAAATAGAGAGGTTATCATTCCGTGCATCGAGATTTTCTGGGATTGTTTTTTGGAGCAGCTATCCGGGCGTAAAGTGTCCGGAATTCAGGTTAGATATCAACAGAGTGGTTTTAGGTTCCACGCGTCTTGTAACCCGCCATTGCACTTGGTTCGGTTTGACCTGATTATAGAGGCAATGTTTTTCACGGTTAATGATTTAGATGAAGTTGAAAAATATTGGCTGCTGATCGAAGATTCTTTTAGGCGAGCGAAATTACGAAATCAGGCACAATTACTCCTTGAGAATGATTTTCAGGCGTTGGGTATTTCTTTTGTAGACGGTTCGTATCGTCGTCGAATTTACCCGGCTTCCATTCCTGACGAGTGAGCGGGCGCATACGCTTGAGAGTTTCGCGAGGCGCAGATCTCCACTTCCTTGCAGCCCTAGCTCTTGCTCAGACCGGTCGATTTTGCCATCGTCAGCGCGGCGGGCTGCAGTTATGAACGCGGCTATATATGATCCGCTTCGAACGTATTACAACTGACGGTCCCGCCCGGCGTGGACGCTTCCACACCGCGCATGGTTCGGTGGAGACGCCGGCGTTTATGCCGGTGGGCACGGTGGGTTCGGTCAAGGCGATGCACCCGGAGGCGGTTCGCGATACCGGCGCGGAAATCCTGCTCGGCAATGTCTATCACTTGATGTTGCGCCCCGGCGCCGAACGCGTGGCCGAGCTGGGCGGCTTGCATCAGTTTATGAACTGGCCGCATCCGATTCTCACCGACTCGGGCGGGTTCCAGGTGTACTCGCTGTCGAAGATCCGTGAGATCAACGAGGAGGGGGCGGTGTTTCGTTCGCATATTGACGGTTCCAAGCATCAGCTTTCGCCCGAGCGTTCGATTCAGATCCAACATCTGCTCGATAGCAACATCACGATGGCGTTCGACGAATGCACGCCGTACCCGGTGAGCGAAGAGGACGCGGCGACCTCGATGCGTTTGTCGATGCGCTGGGCGGCGCGTTCGCGCGAGGCGTTCGTCGAACGCGACGGCTATGGGATCTTCGGGATCGTTCAGGGTTCGGTGTTTCCGGCGCTGCGTGAGGAGTCGGCCAAGGCGCTGGCGGACATTGGTTTTCATGGTTACGCGATCGGCGGACTCGCGGTCGGCGAGGGGCCGGAGATGATGTTCGAAGTGCTCGACTACACCGCGCCGATGTTGCCCGAGGACCAGCCGCGTTACCTGATGGGCGTCGGCAAACCGCCGGACATGGTCGAGGCGGTGCGCCGTGGGGTCGACATGTTTGATTGTGTGCTGCCGACGCGTTCGGGGCGCAACGGCCAAGCCTTCACCCGGCGCGGCGCGATCAATCTCAGCAACGCCCGGCACGCCGCCGACCCGCGTCCGTTGGATCCGGATTGCAGCTGTCCGGCTTGTTCGCGTTATACGCGGGCGTACCTGCACCACCTGTTCCGCGCCAAAGAAATTCTCGGCCCGATCCTGTGTACGACTCACAATCTCCACTACTATCAGGAACTCATGCAAGGTATCCGTGGCGCGATCGAAGCGGGGGAGTTTGCCGCGTTCGCGGAAGCGTTTTACGCCGGCTATGAAGGCGGTGATTTGCCTCGGTTGGAGGGTTCATAAATGAGCGCCAGATACCTATTCTTTTATGATTTTTAGTTGTGCTGCGCTACCGCGCGCCACCGACCAACGCCAACTAAGTTTTCAAGCGAGGATCGTGAGTCGTATCACGAACCATGCCTCGATCTGTCGCAACGCGCTAAAGAAGTTTACGATGTGCTTCCAAGGGCGAAGATCAATGTTGGGATATCGTTGAGGCGCGGGGCAATCAGGAAAACAATCACAATTCTACTCGCCTGTTAGAAGCGTTTCGTTTAGCGGATCACTTCAGCGGGTGACTCCGATCGACCAAGGGGATCGCCACCCGCTTCCGGCTGAGTCCGGCGCGTAAAATGGCGTGGAGAATTTCGAGCGATTTCATCGCGCGTTCCCCCGAACAAATCGGATCGCGGTGTTCCGTGATGCCGGCCAACCAGTCGTCGGTCAGGCGGCGGTTGAAATCGTCCATCGCCTCACCGCCGGCGAACGCGGGATAGCTTTTCGGATCCGCCGGCCAACGTTTCCAGTGATCGGTAATCTCGGTGATCTCCGAACCCACCTTCTTGCGCTCGCGCAGATAAATTCGGGTTGGATGATTGAGAAAAACGCGCACCGCCGAACGCTGCCCACGCAGCTCGAAGCCCCAGCCGCTGGTTAGATCTTTCAACCCTTTCCGCGAGATGAACGACACATGGACGCCACTGTCGAGCATCAGCTGCGCATGGATCTGGGTGCCGGCGATGAGGCCGAGATTGTCATTGCGCGCTTTGCGCGCGTCGGCCTGGGTGACTTCGTGATCGCCTTCCATGATGTGCGCGGTCGCCCAAACGGCGTCGCCGCCGAACCAGCGAACCATGTCGAACAAGTGGGTGCCGAGCACCAGTAAGTCCTCGGCGCCGGCGCGGTGGTCCATCTTGCCGAACACGCGGATCTCTTCCAGCGGCCCGATCAGGGATTCGTCGCGAATCACCTTGGTCAGGGCCTGGATGTTGGGATCCATCAACATCTGATGGGCCACCGCGATGCGCCGATTCTTCTCCTTGGCCAGCGCGAGCAAGGCGTCGGCTTCGGCCAAAGTTTGGGTGAAGGGCTTTTCGAGAAACACATGTGCCCCGGCGCGCAGGGCGGCGGCGGTCATGTCGTGATGTTGGTCGGTCCAACGCGGTCCGACCACGACCAAGTCGGGTTTCAGTTTGGCGAGGAGCTGGTTGTAGTCGGCGAAGGTTTCGGCCCCCGGATACAGCGCGGCCACCTTCTCCGCGCCTTTGGCGACCGGGTCGGCGACGCCGACGACTTTGACGTCGTCGCGGTTGAGAAACAGGCGGTCGAGTCGGTGTCCGTAATTGCCGCGTCCGGTGTGGCCAAAAATGGCGGCGCGCCGAACGGTCTTCGGTTCGGCGGCCAGCAACGGCGGCACTACCGCCGGCAAGGTCAGCGCGATCGGCAAGGCTGCACATGAAAAGAGCCCGCCGAGGATGGTGCGGCGGTTGAATGCGGCGCGAACCATCGGGCGGACTCTCGTTCCAGCGTATGCTGTTGGTTGGTTATTTCGCGGCGGACTTTTTCCAGTCGTCCAAAGCACCTTTGGCATTGGAGGAAATGTCACCGCGACCGTTCTTCGAGACCACGCGGCCGTCGGGGGCGATGATGACGAGGTGGGGGATGCCGCGGGCGGCGTATTTCTTTTGCAGTTCTTTGTGCATCTTCGAACCGAAGGCGGTGGCGGCGAAGTCCATTTTGTAGCTGGTCATGTAGTCGAGCATGGCGTCTTTGCTGCGGTCGGAGCTGACGAAGATCACTTCGAACTCGTCGGTGTTGTCGTTGCGGAACTTGACCAGACTCGGGGTGAAGGCCTTGCAGGGCGGGCACCACTTGGCGGAGTAGTAAATGCCGACGTATTTGCCGCCGATGGAGGACTTGTCGAATTTCTCGCCGTCCATCCCGACCAGCTCGTCGCCGGGCAGGGCGCGCTCTTGGCTGGCGGAAACCACGCCGGGTTCGCCGGGTTCGGGCTCGGGTTCGGGGATGACGCGGGCAAGTTCTTTGCCGGTCTTGGATTCGATGTCGGCGACAATCGAGGTGGATTCGGCGGGAATGACGGCGCGGGTCGAGTCCTTCATGACTTTGACGCCAGCACTGGTCACGCCGACGATGCGAACCGAGTCGCCGGACTTGATTCCGGAGTCGCCTTCGATGTCTTTGGTGACCGTGATCTCGCGCGGCCAACTGCTGCGGTGGTTGTAAATTTCGCGGAGGGAGACGACGCCCTCGGACGCGGCTTTTTTGGCCTCCTCTTCTGCTACCGCTTCGGCGGCGGGCGTTTCCGTTTTTTCCTCAGCAGCTTTTTCAGCGGTTTCTTTGGCGAAAACCAAAGAGGCGGCAATCGTGATGCCGACGGCAATCAGGGTCCAGTATTTCATAATATTCGTTGGGGTTGGGTCTAAAGTACGTCTGTTGGGTGCCGTTTACCCAAGGAAAAAACCAAAAAATCAGCCCCGCCTTGACCACTGCCAAGCGCATGGTTACCCCTCCTCCGACATGCGAACATTAGTTATCGGAGATATCCACGGCTGTAACACCGCCCTCAACGCCCTGCTTGAGGTGGTGGTGCCTGCCGACGAGGATCGGCTGATCACCGTCGGTGACTACATCGACCGCGGGCCGGATTCCTATGCCGTGATGGAGTGGGCGCGTTCGCGCACGGCCGAGGGCAAGCTCATCCCCTTGCTCGGCAACCATGAGATCATGATGCTGATGGCGGTCGAGAACACCCGGGCGCGCAACAACTGGTTTCAGTTTGGCGGCGTCGAGGCGCTGGAGTCCTACGTTCAGGGAACCGGCGGGCAGGCTTGGGGCGCGGTGCCGGACAGTCACTGGACCTTTCTGGAGAATTTGCATGCTTGGTTCGAAACGGAGACCCACATCTTCGTCCACGCTGGGGTCAATCCGGACCGCGATCTCAAGGATCAGGAAGACAGCGACTTGTTCTGGGAGAGGTTTATCAACCCGCCGCCGCACAAGTCCGGCAAGACAGTGATCTGCGGTCACACGATTCAGGAAGATGGCCACCCGCGCTCGGTCGGTCACGCCATTTGCATCGATACCGGTGTCTACGAACCGCTCGGTTGGCTCACCTGTTTGCACGTCGAGTCCGGGCATTACTGGCAGGCGAACCAGAAAGGTGCGACGCGCGAAGGGGAGCTGGAGAGTAGCCGGTAGTGAGTAGCCAGGAGGTCGAAAGAGTTTGATCGTGATCAAGCGCAAGTGGCTCGGGCGGCCCCTCGCTCTCCAAATTTTTTAACCAATACTAAACGTTCCCATGTCTCGTCCAATTTACGTTCCGCCTTCCGGCCCGCCACAAGATATTCGTCCAAGCACGGAGATTCATGCTGCGATGGGGCGCGACAACTTGTTCGCGATGTGCCTTGATTTTTATCAGCGCTTGGCCGCGTCCGACATCTCCGAACTGTTCCCAACCAACGCCGACGAACTGGCCGCCGCCTCGCGTCGCCAAGCCATGTTTCTCAGCGGCGTCATTGGCGGCCCGCCGCTCTACGCCGAACTGATTGGCCCGCCGCGTATGCGCGCGCGCCATATTCCGTTCGTGATCAACGAGCAACGCCGTCAGTCTTGGCTCGGCTGCTTCATGGCCACGCTCGACACGCCGGGCCATTGGGGCATCCCCGAACAACACCTCGAAGGTTTCAAAAATTTCCTCACCGGCTTTTCCGCCTGGATGGTGAACACCGCGCCGAAACAGCCGCCGGTAAAACAACCGCCGGTGAAACAGCCGCCGACAGACGAGCCAGAGTAGCTGGGATTTGTTGACCGCGGAAGAGGCGGATCAACGCGGAATTTCTGGTACGTGCAACGCGTTCGATTCGAACAGCAGGGCGTAGCCCAAGTTAAAACAGAAGTGGTTTCCCGCCGAAGAGGTTCCGCGTTGATCCGTGTCGTTCCGCGGTCAATCCTGAACGCGCAGTCCGTGTCGAGGTGAAGTAGCCGATTTCACGGGAAATTCGTTCGATTCCATCCGGCGGCCCGACTAAACCGGAGACCTTATGTTGCGCGCTTTTCTTTCCACTTCCTTGTCCGACGACTCCCTCGATGCGTCGGTTGCCTCGGACGAACTTCAGCTATCGAAGGAGGAGGCGCGCCATTTGATTAAGGCGCGTCGGGCCAAAGTGGGCGACCTCATCGAAGTGCTCGACGGACAGGGCAACGTCGCCAGCGCCGAGATTGTGTCCAGTGAACCGGTGCTGTTACGCGTTCGCGACCGCCGGCATGTCCCGCGTTTGCAGCCGCGGGTGACGCTCGTTCAGGCGCTGCCGAAATCACAGAAGTTTGAACTGATCCTGCAGAAGGCCACCGAACTCGGCGTGACGGCGGTGGCTCCGGTCGAAAGCGCCAACTGCGAGGCGCGCATCGTCGCCGGACGCGGTGAGTCGAAAGCCGAACGCCGTCGGCAGATTCTGATCGAGGCCTGCAAGCAGTCCGGCAATCCCTGGTTGCCGACGCTGCATCCGGCGTGTTCCTTGCGTGACTTTTTGGCGGATGATGGGGTGGCCGCGTCCTGCGATGTCTGGCTACTGGCGACGCAGCACGAAGCGCAGCGGCCGATCGTCGAAGCGGCGGCGGGGCAGGGGAGCGTCGGCGTCTTCATTGGACCAGAGGGCGATTTCAGCGCGGCGGAGAAAGCGGCGATTCTCGCGTTCGGGGCGAAGCCGGTGAGTCTGGGTTTGTGGACCTTGCGTAGCGAGACGGCGGCGATCGCGGCGCTGGCGAAGTTGCTCTAGCTGGTCAACGAGAGCTTGAGCAAATCTTCGACCGACATCTCCGAGGTGTCGTGCTTCTCTTTCACTGCCTTCACCATTTTGGCGGCGTCGACTTGTTTGTAGCCGAGGCTGACTAGGGCGAGTACCGCGTCGCGCAACTTCCCGTCGCCGGGCGCGCCGGAATCGGGGTCGAGGCTTTTGGCGGCAAGCGCGTCGGCTGGATCGATTTTGTCGCGCAACTGCACGATGACGAGTTCGGCGGTCTTTTTGCCGATGCCGGAGATCGAACTGATGCGTTTCACATCGCCTTCAAGAATGGCGTTGGTGAGGTCGCGCGGCGACAGGCCCGACAGGGCGCTCAAGGCGATCTTCGGTCCGATGCCTTTGACGTTGAGCAGCAGTTTGAAGGTGGAGCGCTCGCCCTCGGTCATAAAACCGTAGAGGGTTTGGCTGTCCTCGCGATACACCGCGTAGGTGAGAATTCGGCAGCGTTCGCCGGGTTTGGGCAGGCGCTCGTAGCTGCTGATCGGAACGGAGATGTCGTAGCCGACACCTGATACGTTGAGAATCGCTCGCGTGGGCGAGGATTGCTCAAGGATGCCTTCAAGAAAGGCGATCATACTAGGGCGAAGCCCGGTTCATCGACCGGAAGATGGAAAAGCGAAAAAAGCCGTTATTTGGCTTTCGCTTTAGCCTGTTCTTTCTGGCGCTTAAGGTAGCGCTTGCGAGCTTTGCGTTTGATGCGTTTGCGTAGTTGTTGTCCCATAGGAATATAAATAAAGCTGAAAATCTGCGGGGGTCAAGGGATTACGCGTCAAAAACCCGCCTGCGCATCGGCCTTGAACTCCATGCGATATCCATCATGATGACTGAATGGGGCAAGTGAGGAACCCGTGTGTTGATCGCGGGCCTGCTGGGTCCTTGTGGTTTCCACACCATTGATCGCCTGAGTTGGTGCGCTGGTGGTGGGTGGCATCGGCTGCGCGATATTCTATCTTGGCTTGCATGTGCCCTTCGTTCGCCTCGTCTTGGCCAAAATTCTCGACGGAATTTAATGCATCTTAAGGGCAATTAAAAAAGGACCCCGAAGGATCCCTTTAAGATGATCGTTCGTCGAACGACCGGATGGATGTGTGGGTCTTATTTCTTGATCAGCTTGGTGATCCGACCGTGGCGGTTCCAGTCCATGACGATCAGATTGCCTTCGTGGTCGTAGCTGAGACCGTGCGGGGCGGTGAAGTGGCCGGCTTTCCAATCTTTGGGTGCCGCGCCATTATTGGCCCACTGGGCTTTGTTCGGGTTGTCGCCGGGGTAAGCGACGTGTTTGTTATCCTTGTTGAGAATGGTCACGCGGGCTTGCAGTTCGGCGACGGCGACGAAGTCCCCGCGGATCGACAGGGCGCAGGGGCGTCGCAGGTCGGTGGCGGCGATACTTACGAACTCGCCGTCTAGGGTCCAGTGTTGCAGGCGGCGGTTCTCGCGGTCGGCGATGAGCAGCAGCGGTGTCTCGCCGCGGGTGTCGAGGGCGATGCCGTGGCAGGTTTTGAACTGGCCGTCGCCGCTGCCTTTTTCGCCGAACTTCTTCACGAACTTCTGGTCCTTGTCCCAGACGAAGACGTGGTTCGAGCCGTAGCCGTCAACCACGTAGACGTCACCGTTGGCGGCAACGCAGACCCCCGTTGGGCGGTAGGCGTTGGCCGGCACGCCGGCTTCTTCCGGCAGGCCTTTGATTTCCCAGACCACGGTGCCATCGAGCTTGAACTTCACGATCGCCTTGCCGGCAATGTGGGCGGCGTAGATGAATTCCTCATCGCCTTCTTTGTTGATGCATAAGCCGTGGCAGCCGCGGTATTTCTTGTCGAACTTGCGCAGGAAGTGACCGTCGCCGCTCAGCACCAGAATGGAGTGTTCGGAATCCATCGCGCAGTAAACGAGGCCCTTTGCGTCGACCACAACACCACCGTGGGTCGGTCCGAGTTCGCCGTTGGTTTTTTTGTCATCCATCTGCACCCAGTCGTTCACCCAAGTGAACGGATGGGCTTCGTTGCCGACGTCTTGCGCGAATGCAGGAGGGGCGAACGTGAGGAGGGCGAAGAAGGAAGTCGCCGTGATGGCAGTGAGCAGGATGTTCATCAGATTCTTTGGTTTGGGTGGAGATTCAGTCGAAAGAGAAGCAACGAAGTCGACTCTATGAATGGTCGATTTTTTGCCCGATTGGCGAGGATTTTCGCGGCGGAAAAAGACTGCTAAGGTTCCATCGGCTGACCAAGCTGTTCGGTAGCACCGTCCCACAAGTCATCAACCGAGTTGCTGAATACCTGAGTTACGAGCAGTTGAATGACCGCGACGAGCAGAATGATCGCAACGACGATGAGAACGATCCACAGGGCTTTTTTCGACTTCTGTTCTACTGGTTCTTCACGATTCATGAAGCAAGTTATCGCCTGCTTCGCTTCGTGGGTCAACTGATAGAGATCCGAAGGCGAATTTAAGATGGAGCCTATAAGACCAGGTCCGCACTTTTTTGCGAAGTTGATAGACGTAACTTTCATCATAAACCAGTTCTTCAAAAACTCTTCGAAACTTGTTCTACGTTTCAAACGCACAACGTGCACAACGCATGACCAAAAAATCGAGCGCGTCGAATTTCAAACTCTGGAGGGCGAGGGGCCTCCCAAGCCGATTGCTAGTCGTCAGTAATCAGTGATCGGTAATCAGTGGTTTCGGGCCCTGCGGGCGGGTTGGTCTCGAATTTTAAATTCCGATTCGGATAAACACTGGACGTCGGCTTCGTGTTAAATCGACAGTTGATTCGTTACCTCCGGAAGGGAATCACGTTCATTCCTGTGTCCTCATTCCCCTGTAGTCGAAGCCGAGGAAAAGGGCAAAACAAGTGAGCCTGCTAAACCAGTTCCCAGGTCCCGAGCGTGAGGCGGGTCATCACTTTAATCGGTAGGGTAGCCGGCTTGCCCTTTTCGACCCGCCGAGTGGCTTCGAGGAAGGTTGGGGCTCGAGTGAGAATCTTTGGCGCGGCCTTGTGGTAGAAGCGGAGCCAAGCCATATCGACCTTCAACTTGCGCGCCTCCCACTTGGTCAGGTCCGGCATTTCGTAATCGGCTTTTAGGCGCGGCGGCATGACGGTTAGGGTGTAGCGTCGACCGACTTTGCACACCGAACGAATGAACGGAAATTTGTTCACCGTGAACAGAAACTTCGACATTTCGAGTGCGCTGGGAATGACCTGTAAAGTTTCCGAGACCCACATATCCTGGTTGTATTCGAGGAAGTCGGACCACGTCGCGGGCAGGGCGCGTTCGGGGATGCCGAACAGCGCGGCGAAAATTTTGGTTTCGTCGTAAAAGCGTTCTTTGTCGGCCGGCGGAATCGGCCCGAACAAATCCTCATGGGTGAGGACCAGCGTCTCCCACAAAGTGGCGTGAACCCAAATTAACGCGTCGAGCACGTTGGCTGCGTAAGCTTGGTCGACGCCTTCGCCGACCTTGCCGGTAATGCCGGTGTGGAAGCGGTGGAGATTTTCGGACACGCGCATCGCTGCCGGCGTCGTGCCGTAGATCATCCGCAACACGGTTTGAAAGGTCCCATGGAAACGGCCGATCGGATCTTCGGCGGTGCGCGAGTGATCTCGAACCGCTGCCGCCACCCAAGGATGCGCCAGTTGCAACAGCGCCGCCCGCCACGAACTAATGAAACACACATTGTTGCGCGCGATCTGCCACATCATCGAGTCTGGGCCGTACAGCCCCGCCACGTCCGGGCCGGCGGCGGCGCGGATGGCGGCGAGTTGTTCCTCAAAGGACGCGGTCGAAATGGGCTCGGTTGCTGACACGAGATTGAGTATGCACAAAGATCTTTGCACTGCAAAGCAAAACGGGCGAAGCGAACAAATGTTAGCGGCAACTCGAACTCGGATGGGCTTAGGCCCTCGGACGACTGATGAGTGCTCGTCCGATGCCATAGAGTACAAGGCCAAGCACGAGGGCGCTCACGCAAATGGCGATGGCGGTCAGGTCACCTCGGATCGCCGACAAAATTCTACCACCGCCAATAAGGGCAGACAGTAGGCCGAGCACCATGAGAAGGATTCCCAGAGGCTTGTTTATCTGGCTCATCAAGCTGATTGCAGTTCCACGAAGATCGTGGTGCCCGTTCCCACTTCGGACGCGATGCGGATGTCTCCAGAAAGCAGGTCGGTGAGGGATTTGCACAGGGCAAGGCCGATGCCAGTACCGCCTTCATCGGGCCGTGTGGTGTGAAAAATTTCGAACACCTTTTCAAGTTGGTCTGGCGGGATGCCGCAGCCATCATCTTGGACCGCGACGATTACCTTGTCGCCTTCTTTGGCGACCGTGACGGTGATGGTGCTTGCCTCGGCTTGGTAGGCGTTGACGATCAGGTTGCCGAGCAGCATGCCGAGAATCCCATGCCAGCCCATGACAATAGGCAAGCCATCTTCCTGCATGCGCAGATCCACCGACGTCTCCTTGAGCGTGTGGTGGGCGAGCCGCGATGAAATTTCGAACACGTCGCCGAGCGCCACGCGTTCGGGCTGCTTTGGGATCGGACTGGAAAACACTTTGAGGTCATTGACGATCATGCGCAGCTGTTTCGCGCCGTGAACCGCGTCCCCGACCATCTGTTTGATATCCTCTAGGCGTTCCGGTGTGCAGGGGTCTTCCTTGGCCAGTTCCCGGCGGATGAAATCCAGATTTCCCTCAAGATAGAACAGCGGGGTGTTGATCTCATGTGCCACGGAACTGGAAAACATTCCCATGGAAAGTAGACGCGAATGAATTTCGGAAAGGTCGGACACTATTCCCTACCTAAATGTGAACAGTGAACATTAGCAAGTTATCCGGGATACCATATTCTGCGTGGATCTGTAGCCGGTCGTTCGTACGCGTACGCCTCATCGATCAAGCGGGTCAGATCAACCTGCGGACGCCAACCGAGCAAGAACTTCGCTTTGCTGTTGTCCAACCAAGTGGCGTGGAACGGGGTTGTGATGTCGACGCTGGCCAGTTCGCAGGTACGCGCCAGATGGTCGGCAACGGTTCGGTAGTTGACCGGTTCATCCATGCAAATACTGAAGGTTTCCTGCCTCGTCTTCGGGGGGTCGATCGCCGCGAGCACCGCCGAAGCGAGGTCGTCGACGTATACAAAATTACGTAACACCGGCTGCCCCTCAGAATCGAGCATCACCGGTACCGTTCCGTCGTCGGCGTAGCGGACCGTCGGCGACCGCGCGTTCGGAGATCGAGCCGTGCACCATAGACACGCGTTCGGTCTCCTCGACGGTGCGGTTGTGGCAGAGAGCACGGATCTTCCAGTCGGAAAAGCGCTCATCCGCTAGCAGGCGGTGGATGACATGTTAGCCGACTTTACCGGTCGCCCCGGTATGAGCAATTCGTTCAGAGCGGATTTTCTCATCGTGCTAAAAAATACCAAATTCGACAACGGAGGTAGGGGGATGACCTGCACGCCACCATCCTCCACCTGCTCGGCATCGAACACAAAAAGCTCACTTTCTTCCACAGCGGCCGCCGGTTCCGGCTAACCGATGTGGCGGGTCATGTGATCCACGATATTTGTGTGTAGGGTCGAGGGAATCAAAGGTCCAAAAAGGATCCACGCTAGATGCTTCCGCATTCCATTTGCCAAGAAGGCAGCGTGGGCTTACTCCTGCTATTCCTTGGAGACTCATGAGCAACGAAACCCCGCCACCGCCGCCACCGCCGCGACCGCCGCCAGTGCCACCCGAGCAACCAGTACGAGCAAAGCCGCCGCCTCCTCCGGTACTAAAGCGGCCAAGTCCGAGATCGGTCGGCGGAGGGTCGGTCGCTGTACCGATCCGCGACCGCGCGATGGCCATCGCCCGGCCATTGCTTGAGGGTACGGTTCTCCGAACGACGATGGTCGCTTATGTGCTGAGCGTCCTTGCTATGATTTCGATGACCTTTAGCGGCGAGCCGTCCATGCTCTACTTGCTAGTCATCCTCGGAATCTTGGCGTGCTTCCATGTCGCCTACACCTTTTGGGCGATACGCATGCATGCAAACTCCCGACAGCTTGCCCCCCTCTTCATGTCGAGCCGGATGATTGCCCTCACACATCTGGTCCCCTTGGTGAACATCATCTTTTTCTTCATGAGCCTGAGTGAGATTAGTCGACCATTGCATATCAAAAAGTGGTATGTAACCGCTACGAAGTTCTTGTGGGGCGCGACGTTCGCCCTGTTTATTCTGGGTTTGATTCTGACCTTCACCGTCGGCAGGGGGAGCATCGTCCAGGCGGTGAACGGCATCAGCGGGATATGCCTCCTTTTGAGCATGATCACCCTGTTCGTCGTTTCGCTCGACGCAGAACATGCCCAGACGAATGCCGCTCTGGCGTTGCGCGGTATCGACACTCAATAAAGACGTTCGGCCAACCATGCTCGTTGTTCGGCAGCTTCGGCCTGCGCCTCTGGAGATCCGGTTCGCTGATGCACGTATTCAAGCAGGCTGGCTTCGGCGGCGCGGCGTTGGACGGATCCGAGTTCAAGGCCTTCGCAGACCTGGAATTGTTTCGCAACGGCCTTTAGTGGGGCCCTCTTTTCCCGGAGAAGATTCACCCGCTGCATGACCCGCAGGCGGTGGGCGGATTGGCGGCTGGAGGCAAATAACAGACCGAGAAAAAGCAGCAGAGGAAGACCACAGAGCGCCAGGATGTTGCGATGGATTACCGCGCGGTCTCTGTCGGCTTTTACCTTTGAAATCTTCTCGCAGAATGCATCATCGGATCCGGCGATCCTTTGGTATCCGTGGATGATCTTCCGTTTGAGCGATCCCGAAGAGTTTGCTGCCAGATGCCGCATCGCCATGGTGGCAAGCGGCTCCTTGTGGAGATCGGAATCGTAGTCGTCTACCAGCCCACTTATCGCGGCAGCCTTGTCGCCCGCCGCCAGATGCTGAGTCAAGTCCGAAGTCCAGTCTTGGCCCTTACGGCCGCGGTATAAGCGTCGAGAGGCCTGTTCCTCTTGGATCTCCTCTTCCGCATATTCGAGACGCTTATGGTAGACCATGTCAATCTGGTCGCGTTCAGGCGGGGGTTCCACCACGTGCATACGGGCTTTTTTCAAGGACATGCTGGCCAACGACAGATTCATCTCGTCGGCGTCCTTAATGACTCGTTCGATGAACTTGCCGTTCCGACGCAACGCGACCAAACGAGCCATGCGGGTCATATTCTTGGCAAAGTCCGCCTGCGCGTCAGATGGTACGTCGTCCGCCAAAGTTTTGAAATGGGCCTGCGCGGCCTCCAAGGTTATGACTGGGAACATGTCGGAGTTCATTCCTAATCTGCTATTCGCCTTCCAGTTGCCTTCCATTTCCTCCAGTTCGGGATCCACCCAGTGTTTGAGGGCCAGCACATACACCTCGGGACCTCTGCGAACGAGAGGTTCGACCACGGGCGGGGGCTTCGGTTTTTTGCGCGCATACACACCCGAAAACATGCGGTGGAGTGAGGAGGCTCTCTGCCGGAGGCCACCATGATTGGCGTTGCGTATCAGCCCCTTGAAAAGGATGCGGTTCTCGTTCAGTTCCTCGAGGTCCATCGATAAGATTTGACGATATGATTTGATGTCGTGATGGGGTTCGAAAAACTTCAAATCTTCCTGAATGGAGACCACCTTCTCGATCTTTTGCATCACACGCTCCCCGGCATACTGGTTATTGTTCGCACGGTGGACCCAGCGGGGAGGATTCGTTTTAGCGATCTCCAAAAGATGCTCGTCCAGTTGGAGACGATAGACTTTTAACTTCTCCATGAAGGCGGCGTCATATGCCGTCTTATCGAAGGCCTTGAATCGATTGAACACCTCGCTGTTCTGTGCGCTGTTGAGGCGCGAGCGGTTTTTAATGCGCTCCTTCGCGACGGGATCTTGGCGCTCCCGCCGTGCCTTGATCAATAAACCGAGCAGCTTCCGCTGCCGCAATACGACGCTGGCCGTGGCCTCGGCCGGTTTGTAGCCAAGCGCGAGTTTGCCTTGAAGATTGTACACAGCTTTCTGAAAGGCCACGAGCCCAGCCTCCGTCTCGAGGAGGTCCGCATCGATGTCCCAAAGGTCGGCAGCCACGGGGGCTAACTGAGAGGCCTTGGGTGCATAGGGTAGATGGGGAAGCTTTTCCCCGCGAGCCTTCATGCCAACGCGTTCGCCAAGTAGGTCGTAGCCCTCGGTCAAGGCCTCAGTGTCATACATTACCTTGTTGTCTGTGGAGGTTGGCGTATTCCGCCAAATTATATCTCGTTCGATACCACGATACCCAGCGAGAACACCCTTAACCATCGAGAGGGTATCCGGTTCCTTATCGACAACCGCCAACAGGCGTTCGAGCTCGTCGATACGTTCGAGTTGGGCGGCAAGGTACTGGTAGGTTTTATGGGGTGGGCCATGCAGCACCGCGTCTTTTCCATAGGTGGTCAAAATTTCGGTTTCGACGGCAGCTTGCACCTTTCCGATCACTCTCCGCGCGTACGCGGGATATGACGGATGCCAAGGTATCTCCCTGAATAAAGTGGCATGAGGCTCCCAATGTTCGGCAAGAACAGAGGCCAGCGCCTCAACCGGCACGACCTCGGGGGCCGCACAGATCGACGGAACGTGAAGCCCGAGAGCCACAAAGGTCGACAGGATGGCCGCGAATTTCCTCATGCTCGGCAGCCTATCCAACGGGTGATCGACTGGCAAGCTTTAGGCTTTAGCGTTGCTCGAATTACGGGGTCATGCAAGCTGAAGGCATGGAAGGTTTCTTAAAGTGGTTTCTTCTCGGTTTGACCATGGCTTCGCTTTGTGGCGCTCAAAAAGATACCGAATTACAACGCAGGCTGGATGGCTATTGGCGAGACTACCCGGACGAACTACAAAACTATCAGAAGCAGAGCGTCGAAACTCTCTACAAGAAAGTATCCGCCTCCGACGACCCTGCTCAGAGGGCGTTTCTCGACCAGATTGCCCTGTTGCATGAAGGACTCCGAATCTATCCCGAGTGGAAGGCCGAATTAGAGGTGCTCCGCAGCCCTTGGAAGGAAGTGACCACCGAAAACGTCGATAGCAGTCGGAAGCGTCTGGTCGACTTGCAGGCAGACGCGATCCTCTACCGCTTTCCAAAGCCTATTCTTGAAGTCGAACGACGTGCACTCGACACGGCTGCCGCCAAGCTGGCCGGAAAGGGCGGGCCCTATAGTTTCGATCAGGTCGTCCACGATATTGTGATGTCGAATCCGCCGGGATACGACGAGGCACACATGAAACGTGAACTGTCGGCTCAGCGAGCAACGCTTGACCGAATCAAGTCCATGGCGCTACTCACGGGCGAGCGTCTGCAGAAACTGGAGGGCATCCACGCGGAAACCTCAGACATTGTTCACCTCGCGGGGGATCGGCACGACTTTGAGAGCAGCCACGCACACAATGCAGGTCTTCTCGATTATCAATGGTTGGAGCAGGCGCGTTCGCGCAGCCACCACAGCGTTTGGTTTCCGGCCTTCTTGAACCAACACGAGGCATGGCTGGATGAGAAAAAGTCCTTCCTGTTGTCCAAAGGCTTTCTCCACGCCGCCGACGAGGAACCGGAGGTTGTGAGCGCCTTTCGCTTTAAAGACCAGTGGCTCCGCCCCTACAGCGAGTTGTTCGAAAAGCGGTTCGATGTGCTGTTGAAGGCCGGAAAAGTGGAGGAAGCCCTCGCGGGCCATAAGCGAGCGCGCGAAGAGTTGGCACCCGGCTTCTATGCGAAGGAAATCAACACACACGTGGCCGCGTTTTGCGAGAGTCAGATCCAGGCGGATGGACCGTATACTGCGGCGTGCCGCCGCCATCTCAAAGATGTCTTACACCTCGATTATCATGAAGATGTTTCTCTCACCTCCCCCATGGTTCTCGCATGGGCTGCTTGGGGAGTCCTCGCCGCCTTAACATGCGTGACCTTATTGGTCGTGCTGTTGAAAGCCAGCAAACGGAAACGGGCGCGGGGTGCCCTGCGTGAGGAATGGCTCGAAGGCGCTTAAGCGACCCCAAGCATTTCCATGGACTTGATAGGCGAAACCCGGGACCCGTTTTAGGTATGCCGCACGTATTCGATCGCCTCAGGCAATGATGTCGTGAACCACTTCGCCGTACACATCCGTAAGCCGGAAATCGCGTCCGGCGTAACGGAAGGTGAGGGCTTCGTGTTCGATGCCGAGCAGGTGTAGGATGGTCGCGTGGAGGTCGTGCATGTGTACTTTGTTGTGCACTGCCTCGTCGCCGAACTCGTCCGTTTCCCCGTAGGCGAAGCCGGACTTCACGCCGCCGCCGGCGAGAAAGACGGTGAAGCCTTTGGGGTTGTGGTCGCGTCCGTTTTTGTTCTGCGAAAACGGGGTGCGGCCGAACTCGCCGCCCCACCAGACTAGCGTGTCTTCGAGCAGGCCGCGCGCTTTTAAATCGGCGAGCAAACCGGCGACCGGTTTGTCCGTGGCTTTGGCGTGGACGGCGTGCTGCGGCATATTGCTGTGCTGGTCCCACATCGGCGTGGCTTTCGAGTCGGAATAATTGACTTGGATATACCGAACGCCGTCCTCGGCCATGCGCCGCGCCATCAGGCACATGCGCCCGTATTCGTCGGTCTCCTTTTCGCCGATGCCGTACAGCTTTTTGGTCGCCTCGGACTCGCTGTCGATTTCGGTGAGCTGCGGCGCGCTACCCTGCATGCGGAACGCGAGTTCGTAGCTGTCCATCATCGCCAGTAGCGCGTCGTCGTCGGGCGTGCCGGTGAGTCCGGCGCGGTTCATTTGGTGGAGCAGGTCGAGTTGTTTGCGCTGGTCGGCGGACGAACGCGGATTGGCGATGTTCTGAAACTGCAGGGTCTTTGCGGAGACGCCGACGCGGCCAAGCGCGGTGCCGTTGTAGACGTTGGGCAGAAAGGCGTTGCCCCAGTTGCGCGGTCCGCCTTTGGTCATCGGCGGGTTGATGGTGATGAAGCCTGGCAGGTTTTGGTTTTCGGTGCCGAGGCCGTAAGAGATCCACGAACCGATCGATGGCCGGATCAGTTGCAAGGCGCCGGTGTGCAGGAACAGCGTGGCGGGTCCGTGGGCGACCCCCTCGGTGTGCATGCCGTGCAGGAAGCAAAGGTCGTCGACGTGTTTGCCGATCTCCGGGAACAGGGCGGAGACATGGCGGCCACATTCGCCGTACTGTTTGAAGTCCCACATCGGCCCCATGACGGTCTCCTCTTGGATCTTCCGTTGGCGTGCGTTGTAAAATTTGATCTTCTTGCCGGCGTCGCGTTCGAGGCGTGGTTTGCGGTCGAAGCTGTCGACCTGCGACACGCCGCCTTGCATGAACAGAAAGATCACCCGCTTCGCCTTGGGCGCGACCATCGGCTTCTTCGGGGTCAGGTCAAAATTTTCCGCCAAGGCGTTTTGTTGCAGCAGGCTGGCGAGGGCGAGTGAGCCAAAGCCGCAGGCGGTGTCGCGTATGGCGCGACGGCGGGAGATGGGGGAGGGGGTCATGTTATTTCAGGGTGCGGAAATCGTGGGAAGCGAACAAAGTTTGAATGAGCAGAGCGGCTTGTTCGGAACTCGCCTTGTCGCCGAGAAAACGGCGGGCCGCTTGTTCCTCGGCGGGGCTTGGTTCGCGTCCGAGAATGATCACGAACCAGTCGCGTGGTTCGGACTCGGCGGTCTTGGTTAAGTGCGCGGCGGCGGTCTCGGCGATCTCCATGACGTCGGGGGAGTTCATCAGGTAGAGCGCTTGAACCGGCAGCACCGAACGCGTGCGCCGGCCAATCGGCTGATTGCTGTCAGCAAAATCGAACACCTCGAAAATTTGTGGCAAGTTGTTGCGGAACACCGGCTGGTACACCGAACGCCGCGTGTTGCCGCCATGCTTGAACGACTGCACATTGTTCAGCCCCGCATGGAACACCGAGCCGCCACCGGCGAGATCGAGTTGGCCGGAAACCATCAACATCGTGTCGCGCAACGCCTCGGCTTCGAGTCGTTTCTGGTGCGCGCGCCACAGCAGGCGGTTCTCGGCGTCGGCATAGTAGTGGCCCGTGTGCATCTCGCTGCTCATCCGATAGGCGCGCGAATTAAACATCCGCCGCAGCGCGGTTTTGACTGACCAGCCGTCGTCGATAAATTGCAGGGCGAGCCAGTCGAGCAGGTCGGGGTGGGAGGGTTGTTCGCCCATGGCGCCGAAGTTGTCGGGCGAGCGGACGATGCCTTCGCCGAACACGTGTTTCCATAAGCGGTTGACAGCAACGCGCGCCACAAAAGGATTGTCGTTGTCGGTCAGCCACTCGGCAAGTTGCCGTCGGCCCGAACCCTCCACGGTTGCCAGCGGTTTGGCGGCGACGGTGAGAAAGCCGCGCGGCACCCGGTCGCCGAGTTTGTTGGCGACGCCCCGAACGCGTTCCTGCATGTCCTCCGGTTTGTCGTGTTCGGCGACCGCCATGGCGACCGGCAGGGTCGGCGGTTTGTCCGTTTTCTCGAAGGCTTTCTTCGCGGCCTCGGCGCTGGCGAGTTTCTGTTCGAGCGCCTTCAACTTTTCGGCCTGCTCCAGCCGCAGGGCCTCAGCGGCTTGCTTTTTTTGTTCCGCCGCAGCGATTTCCGCCGAGGTTTGTTTTGCCGGGGGGTTGGTCGGTTCGGCTTCGACCACCGGCTCCTCCGGGATAAACTGCACCGCGTCGGCGATTACCACGTCCTTGGTGCCGTCGGTTTGTAACACCACCGAAGCCGTTTTACCGGCCGCGAAGTTGAAGCTGCCGAGGGAGGTCCAGACGCGGTCGATCGGACCCGCGCGACGTTGGTTGACCTTGACCACGGTCTTGCCGCTGGTGTGCTGGACCTCAAACGGGACGGCGGTGTCGCGGTTGCCCGAGGGGGTGTGCGACACGCGTACTTCGTAGCGTCCGGCGGCTGGGAGTTCGGGGGTGTAGATGACGCGCTTCTCGCCTTTGCCTTTGCTTTCGTCGTGGATGTAGTTGGCGCCGATGTAGCCTTTCACGAACGAGGAGGGTTTCCAAAAGCCGACTTTTTCGGCCGCGCTATTGTCGATGACAATGCCGTCGAGTTCGCGACTCGGGCCGGCGGCGGCGTCGGCGTTCGGATTCATTTCCCGGGTGACGGTGGCCACTTGGATGCGCAATTCGCGCAAGTCCTTGTTCATGGATTCGAGCTGCTTTTCGTAGCGGGTCCAGCGGGTCTTAAGTTCGGGGTCGGCGGTGAGTTCGCGCTTCCAAGGGTCCGAAACATTGCTGTGTTTGAGCGACTTGGTGCTCAAAAAAATGCCAGCCATGGCGTGGTAGTCGTCGTGCGAAATCGCGTCGAACTTATGGTCGTGGCAACGCGCACATCCGATGGTCATGCCCATGAAGGCTCGTCCGATCACATCGATTTGTTCGTCGACGACATCGAGTTCGAGCGCCTTCTTGTCTTGGTTTTCGAAGTTAGTCGGAGCCAGCAACAGGAAGCCGGTGCCGACGATCGCGTCGCTCGCCTCTTCCGCTTCATCGTCTTTGCCGAGCAGGTCGCCGGCGATTTGTTCGCGGACGAACTGGTCGTAGGGTTTATCCATGTTGTGCGCGGCGATCACCCAGTCGCGGTAGCGCCAGGCTTCGTGGAACACCTTGGAGCGACCGCCGCCGGACGAGTCGGCGTAGCGGGCCATGTCGAGCCAGTGCCGGCCCCAGCGTTCGCCGAACTGTGGCGTGGCGAGCAGCTCGTCGACAGTGGACGCGATCGCGGCGGGCAGTCCACGTTCGGCGGCGTCCTTTTCGAACGCGCGCAGTTCCGCCGGCGTCGGCGGCAGTCCGGTGATGTCAAAGCGCAGCCGGCGCAGGACGGTCGCGGGTTCGGCGTCGGGGTTCGGCATCAAACTTTCGGACTCGAGTCGGGCGAGCAGGAAGCGGTCGATCTCGTTTTGCGCCCAGCCTTGGTTGCTGGGGTTGCTCGGTTCGGGAACGCTCTGCGCCTCAGGTTGCGTGTAGGGGAAGTGCTGGCGGAAGCCATCGTAGTCGATACCGCGCCGGGCTTCCGCCAGCGCGGCTGCACCGGCGGACGCGTCGGTACGCGGATCGGGCGCGCCGCGTTCGACCCATTCGATCAGGGTTTCGATTTGCGCGTTCGGGATGGATCCCTTCGGCGGCATTTCGAGATCGGGATCGTCGTAGCGAACCGCTTGGATCAGCGGTGATTTTTCCGGGTCGCCTGGGATGATTGCGGGGCCGATATCGCCGCCGAGCTGCCAGCCGGCCTTGGTGTCGAGCAGTAGGTTGCCCTTCACTTTTTTCGCTTCAGTCGAGTGGCAGGAGTAGCAGTGTTCGACGAGGATCGGGCGGACTTTTTTTTCGAAGAAGATGTGGTCGTCGGGGCTGAGTTCGGCCTCGGCTGCCACGAGCTGGAGCGGCGCGATCAACGCGACCAAGACCATGCATTTATAGAGTGAGGGGAGCAGCCGGAAATATTTCGAACAAGGCATCAAAGAATGTACTCGTAAAGTGGGTCATTTCCCACACGTTCTCCACCTCGATTCGCCGGCTAAAATACCGATCAGCCCAAAAGTTCGGCGACCATCTGCACCGGCGAGCAAGCGCGTTTGATTTGCCGCAGGGTTGCGACCAACTCATCCACTTCGGCATCGGCGGATTGAACTTCGTAACCGTCGCGCGCAAGTTGTTCGAGGACGGAGTGATAGACCGGTCGTAAATAACCGTGCAGCCAGGTGTGCAGGCCAAGCGCCACCTTCTCATCGTCGAACTGCAGGATGGTCCATTGCCACACTCCGTACTTCTTGTTCCGCGTGTCGATGTGGCCACAGATCTCGGTGAAATCCGCCGACAATGATGTCACATGCAGGACGGTACCAAAGCCGAACCCGCGCAACCACCCCGGTTTGAATTCCGTCCGTATCCCCTCGCGAACCCGCAAGGCTAAATGGTGGACCGATTCGAAATCTTCATCGACCGTCCACTCAACCACCCCGCGGTGAAGGTTAAAATTCTTCTTCTCCCAAAGTCGCCACGCTTCCTCTGATACCGGTTGCTTTGGTTTCAGGAGGGTCGGGTCGATCGTGGCTGCCATGGTTTTTTTCTATAGGTGCCCGCGCTTTTTGTCAGGTCCAAAAGCGCAGGTGTTTGCCCAGCATCTTGTCACCGTCGAACAGGAAACGGCCTTCAAAATTTTGCCCCTCGATTACCTGCGGCAACCAGTACTGGTCGTCCTCCCACATTTCCTCGTAGGGAATGCCGTCCACGTCGAACCACAGTGGGTCGGCTTCGTCGGTGGAGGTCGGTGTGCCGGTGTATCCGGTCGAGGTGAAGACTGTGCCGTAGAGCGAATAGCCGTCGCAAAATTGGAATTTCAACGTGCCGCGTTCGACCAGCCAGCGCGGCGTGATGCACAGCTCCTCCTCGGTTTCGCGGATGGCGCACTGCCAGGCGGTCTCGCCTTTCTCCAACCGCCCGCCGGGTCCGTTGATCTTGCCTTGGCCGAGTCCGCGCTTTTTGCGGATCAGCAGGATGCGGCCGCCGCGGATCACAAACAGCAGCGTCGCCGTCTCTTTCGGCGTCCAGTTTTCCCAGTCGACATCGTCGAGTTTCTTCATGGCTTCCTGTTAAATCGAATGGATAGGGCCTCGCTAATTTTTTCTTCGTACACTCCAGAAGATGGCAAGTTTCTGGGTGATGAAAAAGCGTGGGCGAGTTGGTCAATGGTCGTGGTGAGGTGTTGCTCCAGCACCAGTTCGCTTTTATGCAACGCGTATCCCATAAATGTTACCGTGCCGGTTTGGATCGGGTAGTCTGGCAATATACCAACCCGGTCAAAAATTCGTTCCATAACCTGAATAGGGATCATAAAGTATAAACCCCTCGTGCATTTTTCTTCGCGCCTCAGAACATGCCCCTTTGATATGATTTGGGGCAGGATTCTTTTGTTTACGTTTTCCCAGTTGTAACTGGCCGTATTGGATTTCGGTTTTGGTGCTCGGGTTTTCGTGAGCTTTAAGGCGAGCCCTGGATGGTGTTCCTCGAGGAGGGCGCGATAGGAGTTCTGGTAATTTCCGGTGGTGTCGATGGTTTGAATTTCTAAAGCGACAAAATCTATTAGTTCGCCACTTGGTGAACATTTGGCTAATATCCAATCAACAGAGAACTTGGAATGTGGTTTTCCCTGAATGTATGGGATTCGGATTTCGTGTATTTGATCTTGTCCCAACGGTATAATGAACTCGCCGTCGGGCAGGGCTTGGCCATCAAGAATAAGTGGCGGTGCATTTTTACCGTAGGCAAGCCGGGTCACGTCGGAAAACGTTTTGTACTCCTCCGCATAGAAGCGTTTTGGGCAAGTGATGACCGGTTTCGAACCAGGCTCGGGGCTGATCAGGCTACATGAGCCTGATGGCCATGGATATCCTCTGAAGTTTTTGTGACAGCGAAGGCCGGTAAGAGGGCAGTTTCCGCTTGTGACCGTTACCGTGGATCTTTTCGATCTTGGGCGTGATCCAAAGAATTCGTAATAGTTTAGCGGCATGAGGTCTCGCGGCTTTCGTCCATGATCACCTCACGCAACCGGTTCGCAATGGCTCTCGCTAAGAAGACTGGAACGGCATTCCCAATCTGCTCAAACTGGGAGACTCTTGGGCCGAGGAATTGGTACGAATCCGGAAAGGTTTGGAAACGGGCAAGTTCGCGAGCGCTATAGGTTCGTTTTTGTTCGGGGTGGAAGACCGCTCCCCAGTGAGGATCGCACTTGGTCATGACGGTGCAAGACAACTGGGTCCAATCAAGCCGGCCATATCTTTTAGTGTGGTCTCCCTTTTTTGCCTTTTGCATGCCTTTTGGCAAGAGTTCGAATGGGATTGCCGGCCAGGCGTCGCCTTTTCCAATGTGACTTAACCGATTCAGGTTCACCTCGGAAAGGCGGTTGGCGGTATGGTTGAGCAGGCGCTTTTGATCGCCTCTCAATTCGCGACCAAGGGCACTTTTGGGTTTTCGTTTATACGACATTTCTTCCGCACCGCCGCCGGCCTCAATTGGTGGCAAATCCGAAATTGCGTCTTTTACGTTGGGTGCCTTTTCAAGATGAAATTCATCGAGGGGCAACGGTCGCAGCGCCATGGTTTTGCCCCCTGAAAAGTTCGGCCGCGCCATGTAAAAGTGTGTGATTGCAGGATGAAGATCCGCTTGGTTTTTCAACCGTGTTCCGAGGATGATCGTTCGCCAGCGAATTTGGGGGGCACCAAAGTTTGCCGCCAACAAAATTTTTGCCTGGGTACGATAGCCGCGCGCCTCAAAGGCATGAATAATCGACTGAAAAATTTGTCCCTTGCCGAGGGAGAGCATGCCCGGAACATTTTCCATCAGAAAATACTTTGGTGCGAACTCATCTACGAATCGAAGGTAGTGTTTAAATAAGGAGTTTCGGGGGTCCTCGGCGAACCGGCTTGGCGCATTGATGGAGAACCCTTGGCAGGGTGGGCCGCCAACCAAGACATCCAACTCCCCTTTCGCCATCATCAAGGACTTGCGGATCTTGGTCGGTGACAGGTTCTCGATGCCATCCGCGATCGCCTCGGTGCCAGGGTGGTTTTTTTGGAAGGTCTTTACCGCATTGGGATTGAAGTCGTTCGCAAACACACATCTGTACCCTGCTTGGCGGAATCCTTCAGTGATGCCGCCAGCGCCAGCAAAGAGATCTAAGGTTAGCAAGTTGTTCATGGGCATCTCGTTAAAATAACAGTACTTTTCTTGCAAGAAAGAACTCCTCCGACTCTTGCATCTCGGACATTCTACTGGCTCTTGTGTCGTCTTCACTTATTGACTTATCCCAACGGCGCGCCAAATCGGGGACGTGTCAAACCGAGGACAAATTATCAACAGCCGCCATCGGCTGGCCCGACTACGACCGGTCGATTGGCTGGCGGTAGGTGGGTTGTCGCTGGTGGTCGCGGCGCTGTTCGCGATGTTCCACCATTGGGGCAACACGACCGACGTGCGGCTCTGGGGGCGTTCGGCGTTTGGTTGGTTGGTCACTCGTTGGGGCGATTCGGGGCCGTCGCTGGGCGGCGGTGATTACTCGCATGGCCTGCTGATCCCGATCATTTCACTCGGACTGCTGTGGTTCCGCCGCGCCGAACTCGGTCGCGCGACCAAATCGATTAGCTATCTCGGACTCGTCGCCCTTGTCGGCGCACTGCTGTTACACTACGTCGGCGCGAAAGGGCAGCAGACGCGGCTCACCTTGTTTGCCCTAATCGGACTTACGTGGGCGATCCCGACGTATCTCTATGGCCGCAAGGTCGGCGCTCTACTGTTGTTTCCCTGCGCGTACCTGATCTTCGCCGTCCCGTTCGACTTTCTCGGCGAACTCGCGACCTTTTTGCAGGGCATCATGACCCGCAGCTCGGCGGTCCTCCTAAACGCGCTTGGGCTACCGGTGCAGCAAGTCGGCAATCAGCTGTTCGGCGATGGTTACGCGTTCAATGTCGACGTGCCTTGCAGCGGCATTCGATCCTTGCAGGCTTTGACGGCGCTCACGGCGATCTACGCCTATCTCACCCAGACCGGCTTCGTTCGGAAATGGGTGCTGTTTCTAAGTGCGTTTCCCCTGGCGGTGATCGGCAACATGGCGCGGGTGATTTCGGTGGTGCTGGTGGCGGAAGGCTTGGACGCTGATTTCGCCAGTGGCACCTATCACGACATGTCCGGTTTTGTGGTGTTTGCGGTGGCTGTCGTCTTGATGGTGGCGGTTGGCGCGCTGTTGAGTAAACTCTCGAAAGAAAGGATCTTCCCATGGAGCAAGCGCGTCGCCGCCTCCCCCACATCGGCGTAATTTTGTTATTGGTGTTGGGCACGATTTTCGCGCTCGCGACCTCGGTCGAGACGACCGCGTCCGACCGGGCAGGTGTCGCCCGCGAGCTTCCGGAACTCGTTCTCGACCGCAGGGGCGGGGACATTCTTTATTGTCACAACCGCGACGTGCACGGTCCGGTGTGTCCGCAGTTCGAGGGGCGCGAAAGCAGTCTCACGCAGTGCAGCGACCCGCGTTGCGGCGAGGATTTGTTCCCGATGGAGTTGGGTGAAAAAATCGCCCTGCCGCCGAGTACCGACATCTTCAAAAAGCGCTATCGTCGTGATGGGGATGCCCCGATTACCGCCAGTATTGTGCTGGCCGGCGAGGACCGAGCCAGCTTCCACCGACCCAGCGTATGCATCAGCGCGCAAGGCTTTCAAACGATCGCCACGCGGACCGTCGACGTGCCGCTGGAAGGGCGAAAGCCACTGCGGATCAAAATTTATGACCTGACCCTCTCGCTCGGCGACCGCGGCGAGCACCACAGCTATTTCGCGTTCTGGTATGTCGGCACCGACCGCGAGACCGCGTCCCACTACGAACGCATGTTCTGGATGGGCTACGACCGGATTGTCCGCAGCCAGGCCGACCGCTGGGCCTACGTGTCGATCACCGGCTTGCGCGAGAAAGACGGCGACAAGCATGTCGAGGAATTGACCGAGTTCATCCAAGATTTATACCCGAAGATCCGGCTGGGTTCGGAGTAGTTCGGGCTTGTAGATGGCGCCCGCTTCCAGCGGGTGTCGGTATGACTACAATAGGCAGCGAGTGCGGGATGAGGAGACTGGCGAGATTGTCGTGACTGGCCGCTTGGTCCCAGTCAACGTCGGCCTAGTGGAAGCGGAGCGTGAACCCAGACATGATAGATAATCTCCAGAGAAAATGATGAACGTACTGATGAAAGCACTATATTTAGTTGCACTCGGTTTGGTATGTTCGCTCGGTGCGAGAGCAGACGAGTCCCGCATATGAACATTCTTGAAAATGGAGGCTTTGGATCACCAGTACAATCCGGGGGCCGTCACCAGTTTTTCGAGAAACACCGGGATTTCGCGGAAAGAAATATATAGCGAAATAGAGGCCTCAGCCCGGTTTAGGATGGCGGGCAGCGAAGCACTCTCGAAAGCTGTCCATGGGGAACTAGAAGTTGCTTTGCTTTGGCTTGGCTCGTCGGGAGACAAGGGGCATGCTGGGACCCTTGCATTCGCATCCACAAATGCGGTGGCGCCAGACCTCCGCATGACTGGGTTTCTCGGATATGCCACTCTGGAGGGGGCTGGGGCTCTTCCCTTGGCGGAAAGGCTTCTCGCAGAGGAATTTTCCTCGGACGAGACTGAACGCATTGGAGTGTATTCGGCTCTTCGTGATCGGGTACTCGGGAATCTGGATATCAGTCCGCAGGACGCGACCCTCGTAGTGGACTTTTTAAGAGCTAGAATCGGAATAGAGACCGAACCTTCTTGTATCAGGATTATTGATGGCACCTTGGCCAGCAAGCAAGTTGGTTATGCGAAAAGCCAATTTCGAAGGCAACTTGTTGAAGAGGTTCAAAAAACAGCCAAAGGTGCGTCCAAGACATACTTCGGTCGGATCGGTCACGAGCTGACAGGAGGGGTGGGGCAGCCTCAGAAACCTCCCAATGGAACAGTGACAAATACATCTAATGGCTCAGGTATCCTTCCAGATCAGTCGGGTATTGGCGCAACCTCAGTTGTTCATCGACCTTCCCGGGAGCTAGAGGCTGGCAATCCCGAAGGGAAGCGACCGATCACCAAATGGGTATTGTGGGGTCTCGTGCTTATTTCAATCTGTCTAGCCTTTATCGCATTGAAAAAAAGAGGCAGAGATACGTCTTAGAACAAGGCGCAAGAAATTCCATGAGCCGGAGAACGCTAGCCAGTGGTTGGGCATGAGCTTCCCCTCAATGCGACACTACTGCGGCGAAGCCGGCCCTAGGCTTCCTTGCTGGCGTCATCCCCAATCACCGAACGAAACCTCGTGTACAGATAGCCGAGCACCAAGAACACGACCGCCAACACGGCGAAGGCGATGATGCGGTGGAAGGTGTCTTTGACGTCGACCGCGAACACGCGTCCGATCGCCAAGGCGAGTCCGCCGAAGCCGACCAGGCGCATTTGTAAGGAGCGGAAATAGAGGCCGCCCAAAACCAGCAAGAGCGCGGCGGCGCCCCAGCCGATGGTGGTGATGGGTTGTAGTTCCGGGTCGAGAAAAAAGAAGATGGCGAGGGACAGCGCACAGACCGACATGGCGACGACCCAGAATTTCAAGGCGTGCTGGGCGGTGGTATTGCGCATCTGTTTCCACGCGACGACGGCCAGTCCGAACGCGAGCACGAACAGGGGGAGAAAGCCGATCCAGTTTGCCTCTCCAGGTCGTCCGGACACGAAGCCGAACAAGCCGAAGCCGAGCAGCGCGGCCGCGTGCAGCAAGCTCCACCAACCGCAACCGGCGAAGACCAAGGCGGCGACGGCAAGTCCGACGAAGGCGAAGTTGGTCGAGTCCGCACCGGGGAATATATAATCAAACGTCCAGATGGCGAGCACGGCGACCGCCAACGCGGGCAGGGCGTGCAGCCAGCGGCGTTCGGTGCGCTGCGGCCAGTAGTGGTTGGAGAACACCGCGAAACCATAGGCGGCCGCAGTGGCGATCATCATGCCCCAGACATTCAAGTCACGCGTCGTCCAGCCGTCGTAGCCGTGCAGCACGGCAAAGGCCAGCGGCACCATGGCCTGCCAAGAGATGATCGGATTTTGAAAGGCCTTGCCGATGCGCAGGACGACGACGCCGGACAGGGCGGCAATGAGGAACGCGAGTTCGGGCAGGCACAGCCGGTTGGTCAGCACCGACCAGACAGCGAGCATAAGAAAGAACACGATGGCCAAGGGCGCTTTGGTTTCGCGCACCGCGAGGGTGACCGGCAACAACATCGCCAGCACGCTGCAACCGGCTGCGAGTTGCTGGCCGTTGCTGAGTTCGTTGTTGTTGAAGAAATGCAGGATGCAGAACGCGGCCACCGGCACCAAGGTCGCCACCGCTTGGCTCGGCGACCATTTGATCGCCACCCCGAACGCGGCCGCGCCGATTAGAAACGCCGTCGGCGTGTACCAGCCGGAGAGCCCGGTCATGCCGGTGGCGGGAATGATGACCAGGCCGAGCAGGGTACCCATGACCAAGCCTTGCGCTTCAAACAAGCGCGGGGCAAAGCGCCACGCGGACGCCAGTGTCGCCGCCGAACCCAGCACAAACAAAATCCGCAGCCAGGCATCGCGCGCCGGCATCGGGGTCTGCGCGAAGTGGAACACGAACGCCAACGCTGCCGCGACCCAGATCGCCAGCACCAGAACGGTGAGCAGCTTGAGCCGACCGCGCCAGGCCGAGTACACCATGATGGCGGACTGCAATAGCAACGCCATCCAGCGCGCCGCGCCGTCAAAGCCGATCATGAAGCCGAGCGCGATCAGCGCGCTACCTTTGATAAAGGGCATGGCCGCCATGTTGGATTCGACGCGCCGGTAGCCGAGGCTCGCTGCGGACCGGATGCGATACCACAAACCGATGGCGATCATTAATCCGCCGAACAGCCAGCACACGCGTTCGGCCCAGTTTTGCTGCGGCGTCATGTTCTGGTCGAGCCCCCAAGCGAGCAGCACGGCGGTGCTTGAGATGCCGCCGAGGGTGACCGTCTGCAAGGCGTAGCGCCAGCCCTTGGCTTCGAGGTAGCCGCGCGAACGATGCCAGCAGTCGACCGCAGTAACCAAGAGGATCGGCACCGCGAGCACCCCGAGCCAGATGCCCCAGGTCGCGAGCGTCCAGCTCCGGGGTGGTTCGAAGCCGAGCAGTAATCCGTGCATGAGAACCAGCAAGACCACCGAAGCCAGCAGGGGAACCGACCAGCGGCGCAAGGCGTAGAGGCCGCCGACCAGTAGGGTCAGGATGATCGACCCCGACATGGAAAGTCCGGTGAGACCTTCGATCAGCCCGGTGATCTGGGTGATGCCGGAGAAGCCGACCGCCATGGTCGCGAGGTGCTGACTGTTCTTCCACCAAGCCACGCCGAACACGACCAGTACGGCGAGTATTTGTAGGACCGCGGCCATCCCGGATTGGTGAACCACCTTGAGCGCGTCGATCGCGTACATCGCGAACGCGGTAAAAAAGAACATGGCGAGGCCGACCGCGACCAGCACGCGGCCGAATTGCGGGGTGCGTCGTTCGAGGAACAGGCCGAGTCCGAACACGCCGCCGGAGATCGCCAGCAGCTGCATCACGCGCACCAATGGGGAGGAGTAGCGCGAGACGTAGAGGCCGAGAAAGACCAGCGCGATCACGGCGAGCAGGCCGCCGATGCGGGTCATCCACCAAGCCGCGAGTTGTTGTTCGAGATTGCCGCCTTCGCCGGGTTCGGCCTTGGGCGGAAGGATGTAGATTTTGCGCAGGAAATCGGCGACCGGGGTCGGACGGGGTCCGGGTGACGGACCTGGGCGGGCAACGGGTGGCGGTCGGAAGTGTGTCGCGCTGGCGGCGGCTTGGGGGCGTTCTCGGGGGGGGATCGGCGTTTGTGGTGTGTTCACCGTAGCGCCTTCGCGTTCGCGCCGTGGCAGTACTTTCGCGCGGTCGCGGATCGGAATCGGCGGCGGCACTGAACGGAGCACGGGGGCCAGCGGGGCGTCGGCTGGTGTCGGTTCTGGGACCTCCATTTCGAGTCGGCGTTCGAGTTCACGAACCCGTTGTTCGAGGTTGTGGACCTTCCGTTGTAGTTCGTTGTCGTCAGGATCCATGATGAAATTTTTACGGGGTCAGGTGTCCAAGGGCAAACCAAACAAGGAACGCCAGATAGTGGAAAAAGGTTCGCAGATGTTGATGATTTCTTTGTCTGCCCTTCACGTTAGCAAGAAGCGTGCCATCGAAAACGGTGGTTCATTCTACCGTGAAAAACGCCACCGGAAAATAGGTGCCATTCATTTTTTGACCCTGGGTTGGGCATATTGTGATCCACTCGCTGAAGCCCAGATCCAGATAGCTACGCGCCAGCCAGCAGCGGCAGGAAACATGACGTTTGCATGTGAGAAGGCGGGTCGATGGCAAGATTTGGTTTTTCTGGTGTAGACTGCCACGCAGAAAATTCGGTGGTCATATTTTACCAAATTTTGTTACAATAACGATCTCGTCAACACGTTCAGGGCTTAACGGATGGGAACGAAGCCGACCTCTTGAGTTTCGTCCCATGTTATTCCACTGGAGCTTGGATCATGAAAAAACACCAACACTACCTCGCCATCATCGTGGTGACAACCGCCCTTTCCTTTTTGCTCGGTTGCGGCAGCAAACAAACCGAGTCGACCATGGCCGAACTCAATGACAAGCTGGCCAAGCATCTTGATCTTGTGGATCAAAAGAACGATTTGATCAAAGATCGCATGGCCTCTCTCGAGAACGATAACCGCGAGATGCGCGCGTCCCTCGACCGGATTCTCGCCAATCAGGAAAACCCAGGCGACATCACCAACCAAGTGGCTGCGATCCTCGAGATGCAAGTCGACTCGCTGATCGCTGACCAACTCGCCGCGAAGATCGGTGACGACCCCGCCGCTGTCGTCTCCTCGGATAGTATCCGCAACGAGATTGTCGCGTACGAGGCCGCCAAAGAAAAGCAGGCCGAAGAGGAACGCGCCCAACGCGACGCCGAGCGCCAAGCCGAACGCGATCAGCGCAACCAAGAACGCCTGACCGCCATGGCCGACGATCTCGGCATTAACGACCAACAACTCGAACAGATCCAAGTCGCCCAAGCCACCATGCAAAAAGGCATGACCCAGATGTGGACCGATATGCGCGAAGGCAAAATCGAAGGCGGACGCGACGGCATGCGTGAAGCCTTCGAGGGCTTGCGCGAAGCCCATTCAACCATCGTCAAAAATTTCCTCTCCGAAGAACAAGTCGAAACCTACATGGAGAAATATTCTCGCGGCGGCTTCGGCGGCTTCGGCGGACCAGGCGGACAAGGTGGCGGACGTGGTGGACGTGGTGGCGGCGGCCGATAATGGGCGGCGACGGTTAATAGGCGGCGACGGTTAATAGGCGGCGACCTTAATTCTTAAATCGTTCGTCATGATACTCCTCTTGGAATGCAAAGATAGCATATTCTCCACGTCGCCTCAATCTGATCCCGGTTGTCCGACAACTGATGACTAGCCAGAACCTCCGTTCCGCGTTTATGAACGCGGCCCATGCTCTCTCGCAGCGTCAAAGCAGGCGTCCTCGCCTTTGGTAAACTGATCGCGTCCCTTTCCGGGATGTTCTGCTTTGCCGCGCTCACCCGGCTGCTCGACGAAACCGAATACGCGACCTACCGCCAGGCGCTACTGGTGTACATGACCACCGCGCCGGTGTTGGTCATGGGGCTGTCGCAGGCGTTGTACTATTTCCTGCCGCGCGAGCCCGAACGCGGCCGCGCCCTGGTGCTCGAAAACATGCTGCCGCTGCTCGCCACCGGCGCGCTGTTCTTCCTGTTTCTCGTGGCCGGCGGCAACCAGCTGATCGCCTCTGCCTACAACAACGATCAACTCGCGGTGGTGCTGCTGGTGTTCGCGCCCTACGCGCTGGCGGTGTTGCCACTGTCCTCGTTCGAGGCGAGTTTGGTGATCAACAACCGAGTGCGCGACGTCACCATTTTTACCATTCTGTCGCGCCTCTTGTTCGTTGCCTTGGTGGTTGGCGCGGCGTGGTGGTGGCAGACGGCCTTGCCGGCGGTCGCGGGGGCGGTGATCGCGAGTGCGGTGGTGCTGCCGATTGGTTTGTGGCTCTTGTTCCGTGCGGTGCCGGAGGGCGGCTGGCGTCCGGATTGGTCCTCGGTCCGGCGTCAATTTATCTACGCGATCCCGCTCGGACTCGCCACCATGGTCAGCGGACTCGCCCAGCAAGTGGACAAGACCATCGTCGCGGTGATGAGCAACCCGGAGACCTTCGCGGTGTTCGCCAACGGCGCGACCGAACTGTATTTCATCGGCATTCTCACCGGTTCGGTGACGGCGGTGCTGCTGCCGGATGCGACCCGCGCGCTCAAGGCCGGCAACCAGGCCGAGGCGCTGCGCCTGTGGAAATCGGCCGCCGCGAAAACCGCGTTGATCGTGATGCCGGTGTTCTTCTCGCTGCTGGTGTTCGCCGTGTTCTTTATCGAAATTGTGTTCTCGAAAAAGTATCCCGACAGCGTCGTGCCGTTCCGCATCTATCTGTTTATTTTGCCGCTGCGCATCGTCGTGTTCTCCGCCTTGTTGATGGCGGCGAACCGGACTCGCTGGGTGCTCTGGGGGTCGATCGGCATGCTGGTCTCGAACCTGATCCTGAGCATCCCGTTCGTGTATTGGCTCGGACCCAACGGCGCCGCGGTCGCCACCATCGTCACCTTCTACGGCTGGATCGTGCCCTTCTACCTAATCGGCATCCGCCAAGTAGTGGACACGACCTGGGCGGAGATTTTGCCTTGGCCCGCCTTCCTCCGCACCACCACCGTCTGCCTCGTGCCGACGCTGGTTTGTTACGTGGTGCTGAAATTGGGTTGGCTGCCTGGAAACCCTTTCTTCGGACTGCCGATCGGCATGGCAGTGTTCGGCGGGATACTGTTGGCGCTGTATTGGTCGTTCGGCTTTGTCCACCCGCGTGATATTCTCGCGCACGCGTCGCAGCTGTGGACCAAGGAGCCGCGAACATGAAGCCGACCAAAGTCGTCTATCTCACCTGGTGGGAGGCGGACCATCCCAACCCGATCATCCAGCGCCAAGTGGGCGGACTGCTGCGCGAGCTCTCCCGCTTCGACGACCTCGAACTCCATTTGGTGCACGCGGCCGCGTTCTGGAAGGCGCGCTTGCGCGGACGCGACCTGTCGCATCTCGACCGACTCGCCGAGAGCCTGCCACGGGTTCGGCAGCAGCTACACAACACGCCGTTGTTTCCGCGCGCGGCACAGCACTATGCCACCGGCTGGGTTCGCCAACATATCGCCACCGGCCACACCCGCTTCCTGCAGCGAATCGCCGGCGACGCGGACGTGGTTCATTGCCGTTCGTATCCGGCCGCTTGGGTCGCGTTGCAGGCGCGCAAACGTCACGGACTCGGCTACCGCATTTTCTTCGACACGCGCGGCCACTATCCGGAAGAAGGCGTGATCACGGGCAGCTACGCCGAAGACTCGGTGGACTTCCGCGCGTGGAAGGCGATGGAGTTCGAACTGTTCCGTGACTGCGACGTGGTGGTGAATCTTTCCGAGGCGTTTTCCGCGTTCGTCGAACAAACCTGTCCGGCCGCGCGCACCGCCACGATTCCGAGCAGCACGCCGCTGGCCGCGTTCAGGGACGCGGCGCAGAAAAGCCCGCCGAACGAACGCCACGGCTTGGTGTTTCTCGGCGGGCTGTCGGCGAACGGCTGGCATAGTCCGGCGGCCTTGGCTTGGTTGTATCTGGCGGTTCGCGACCAGCTCGAACGCCCGCGTCTGCGCATCATTACCCGCGGCGACCACGACGCGATCCGCGCCGAGATGCATGCGGCGATGCCAGGCGTCCCGGCGAACGAACTCGAGCTGCTCGCGTCCGACACCCTCGAACAAACCGCGGATCTGCTGGCCGGCGCGCGCTACGCCGCCTTGCCGTACAACCTTCATTCGAGTCCGGTGCATGATCTCACCGCGCATACGATGACGCCGTCCAAAGTCGGCGAGTACCTCGCAGCCGGTTTGCCGGTGTTATGCAACGCGCGGATCAACGGACCGCGTTCGTTGATCGAACAAACTGGTGCCGGCCAAATCTATACGCAAGGCGAAGCGTTCACGCTCGCACCGCCCGCGTCCGCCGAAGCGATCCAATCCGCCGCCGAACATTTTTCGGTTCGGCGTCACGCGCACATGTACGCGGCGCTCTACCGGGAGACGGTTTGAAATTCCTACTACTTCTCCCGCTGTTGTTTGCGGCCGGACTCGCCTCGGCCCAGAACTGGACCACCCGCCAGGCCGCCGAAATTTCGGAGTGGAAGCTCAACGAGATCAGCGGCATGGCCCCGAGCCGGGTTCGGGGCGACATCTTGTGGCTGCACAACGACAGCGGCGATAAGGCGCGGGTCTACGCCGTGCACACCAACGGCACTTTCCTCGGCACCGTGCAGCTCGACGGCGTTCGGGCGGTCGACTGGGAGGACATGGCCTCGGCGACCATCGGCGGCACCAACCTGTTGGCACTCGGTGACATCGGCGACAATCGCAGACGGCGCAAAGAGATCGCGGTTCATCTGCTCGTCGAACCATCGCTGCCGCCGGCAACACAAGAAAAGGGCAAGATCAAGCCATGGACGCGGACACTCGCACCCCTGCGTAGCCTGCGGTTTGTTTATCCCGACGGCCCGCGCGATGCCGAAGGTCTGGTCCTCGACCCGGTCAATCGACAGATCCTGATTCTATCCAAGCGGGACAAGCCGCCCCGCTTGTATTCGGCACCGCTGAATCCGGCCGCAACGCCGAACGGCCAACCGTCGAAGCTCACCTTCCGCGCCAAACTCCCCGTTCCCATCTGGCCTTCCGGCCTCGACCTTGACCAAGGCAACCGCCGCTTCGTCGCCTGCACCTTGAACCAACTATTTCTGTTCGAACGCGGCCCCGCCGAAGCCTGGCCAGCCGCCTTCGCGCGCGGGCCCGTGGTGATCAAACGCCAAGCCTTGCACCAAGCAGAGTCGGTGTGTTTCAGCCGCGATGGCCGCCAGATCTGGAGTGGCAGCGAAAAGTTGCCGAGTCCGCTGCTGCTGAGTTCGCGGGTGGAAAAGTAGGCGCATGGAAAGGTCGTTCGTCTTTCCCAATCTCTTTGTGTCAATGCTACGCGGCTACCCCTCTGACGCTTGTGCAAACCGTGGCCTTTCCCGTTGGGCTACAACCACGGCTATTCGGATGTCACCGCTACGCGGCTACCTTTTTAGCTCCGCCATCTTCGCCCCCCTAGAAGAAGGTGGTAAGGCACCCTCTTGGAAGAGGGTTACTCTCATCTATTCGATGATCTCTTTCAGACGCGCGCTCAACTTTTCCACCAGCTCTGGCTTGTCGTTCCAGAGGTTGGTGGTTTCGCCTAGATCGTTGTTCATGTCGTACAACTGACCCGGCGGTTCGCTGGCCGGCTTTCCTTTGTTGTAACGATTTGAAAACCCGGCCGAGCCTTTGTGCATCAGCAGTTTCCAACGCGTCGAACGCAGCATGAATCGCTTGGACTTGCCATGCGCCAATTCCGTGCGGGCGTTCGGGTTTTCTTTACCGAGAATACTTGGCAGAAAGGAGATCGAGTCGGCGGGGATGCCTTCGGTCACGCCGGCCAGTTCGGCGAGGGTTGCAGAGACATCGAGAAAGGACACCAGCGCGTCCGAACTCGACCCAGCCACCGCCTTGCCGGGATAGCGGATGATGAACGGCATGCGGTGACCACCTTCCCAATTATCGCCTTTCATGCCGCGCAGTTTGCCGACCGAGGCGTGCCCGTATTTCTTCTCGTCTTTGGCGTACCACACCGGGCCGTTGTCCGAGGTGAATAGCACCAAGGTATTGTCGGTGAGGCTGGAGTCGTCGAGCTGCTTTAGAACGCGTCCGACCTCGTGGTCTACCGTCATCATGAAATCGCCGTAACTGCCGGCGCCGGATTTGCCGACGAAGTCCGCGTTTGGCAACCACGGGGTGTGCGGGGAGGGCAGGGCGAGATAGAGAAAGAAGGGCTGGCCGGCGTTATCTGGTTTGTCGTTCTGCTCGCTCTGCCGGGCGATGAACTCGACCGCCTTGGTGCCGAATTTCGGGGTGACCTCGGGCAGCGACAAGTCTTGGCCGATGCCGCCGGCGCGCCAGAACGCGCCTTGAATGTTGTTCCATCCGGTCGTGGCTTCATCGTCTATTCCGGCACCAATTTTCTTCATCGGCATGCCGGTCGGCAGGCGTCCGTCGATGTAGTAGTAGGGCGGGATGTCGGTCGAGGCGTGGATGCCGAAGAACGAGTCGAAGCCGCGATCCATCGGTCCGCCGGTCAGCGCTTTGCCGGCGACCGGGTTCAGCTTGTCGTCAAAACCGAGGTGCCATTTGCCGACCATGGCCGTGCGGTAGCCACCGCTCTTGAGCAGGCTGGCGACGGTTGGCATGTCCTCTGGGATCAGCGGTACTGTATCCCGCATCCCGCCCTTTTGACGGAACGGGTAGGTGCCGGTCATCAGCCCGAACCGGGCCGGGATGCAGGTCGACCCGGTGGTGTGCGCGTCGGTGAAGCGGATGCCCTCGGCCGCCAAGCGGTCCAAGGCGGGGGTCGGAATTTTCGAGTCTGGGTTGTAGGATTTCAGGTCGCCGTAGCCCATGTCGTCGGCGAGAATGATGACCACGTTCGGCGGGGTTGCGTTGGCCTCCGCATGGATGGAAGCAAAGAGCAGGCAAAGCGGAAGCAGGGTGAGGTTCAGGAGAAGTCGTTTCATATGGCAGGGTCTCAGCCTAAGGTACGTTTCTTTAGCGCGAATTTTGTTCTGCGGTTGCCAGAGCTGCGTCGTCTTTGGTTGAGTGTTTCTATGAGGGTTTTCGTCGTTCTATTTTTCCTGCTGCTGCCGATTTGTGTGCCGGCGCAACAAAGCTCTTCGTCGGAACCGGAGCGCGCCCGAACGCTGTTCGAGAAACTCGACGCGGAGGCCTACCGCGAACGGGTAGATGCGCAGAAGAAGCTGGAGGCGCTGGCGGGAAACCATCCGGAGATCCTTGAGTGGTTGCAGGCTAAGGACGAGCCGAAGTCCCCGGAGCAAAAACTCCGTCTTTCCGCTATCCTGAAAAAATTCCCCACCCGCCACTTTTCGTTCGAGAAGGTCGTCGGGGCTGGCCGCAAATCAGTGGCCGGGGTGCGTGGCAAGGCGATGCAGCTGGATGGAACCGGCAAGCCCTTGGTGCTGCACCCGGACACCATCGAAGCCAGTCCGTTCACGGTCCGTTTCTGGTTCAAAACGTCGACCGACAAGTACGCGCAATTCCTGCTTTCGAACTACGTTCCCTGCAGCAATGATCCACGCGGTTTCAGTTTGGTGTTCTACGGGTCGGAACTCAACGGAACGCCAACGCTCGGCTTGGTGGTCGCAGGCAGGAACCACATCGACATCGGCGGTGCCAAACTGGCGGATGGGAAGTGGCACCACCTGGTTCTCTCCGTCGACGCGAAGAGTACCTCGATCTATCTGGACGGGAAAAAACTCAAACAGATCGACCAAGCCTACCGAGCCGCGGAAGAACCCCTCCACGTCGGCAGGATTCGCAGCCGCTGCAACCGGCAAGGCGATGACGGGCTGGTCGGCACAATCGACGAACTCAGCTTCTTTATGAAGGCATGGACGCCAGAGCAGGTGCGCGCCGACAAGCTGCGTCTCGACAAGTAGCCGCCGCCCTCATGCGCTTGGTTCTGATGGCGTATCCGTGTTCGATTCGTCCGCGTAAATCTCGCGCCACACCTTGCGGTGGCTGAACGCGGACGCGAGCGCACGCAGCAAGGCGACCACGGCGATCGCCATCAGGAATTTATATAAGGTGCCGGTCTCGTGGTCGACCAGGATAGCGGCGGGAATGTAACAGAGGTAGACGATCAGTGCGGTTAGTGTGGCGCTCCAGGGCTTGCGGAACTTGGCGAAGCCGACGAACAGCAGCAGCGCGCCGGCAACGATCATGCTGAGACGCACCGCCATTTGGTAACGTGGCCCATCAAGTTTATTAATCATGCTCAACTGGCCGACCAGGATCAGCACGTGCACGGCGACTGCGACGCACAGGAACAGGACGGCGTTGCGGTGGGCCTTGAGCAGTCGCGGGTCGCGGCGGCGTTCGGACTCGATACGGCGCTGGCGCTGGGTGGCGACGAGCGCGTCGGCTTCGCTCGCGGAGAAGCCAAAGCTCTTCTTTTTCAGAGGACCGCCTTTCAGCGAGACTTTCTTCTTTTTCGTGGTGCGGATTTTGGCGGCCATGGAGAGAACTGTAGCATTCAATGGCGAGATTCGCCACGTTTCGTCTCATCTCACCAGATTTGACTTTCCGCAAAGCCCCCCTATACCTCCGGCAGAACTATCGCAAAAAGCTATGCCAACCTACGACTACGAATGCGCGAAATGCGGCACCTTCGAACTCTTTCAGAGCATGAAAGACGACGCGCTCAAGGTGTGCCCGCACTGTAAGGGAAAGAAGATCACCCGTCTGATCGGCACCGGTGCTGGGATCATTTTTAAAGGGTCCGGATTTTACGAGACGGACTACCGCAGCGAAAGCTATAAGAAGGGCAAGTCCGCCGCCGAGTCTTCCAAGAAAGAGGCTTCATCTTCTGACACCTCCTCGTCCGACAGTTCCGCCTCGTCTGGTAGCTCCTCGTCCGACAGCTCCGCCTCGTCCGGCAGCTCCTCGGGCACGAAATCGAGCAGTAAAAAAAGCACTGCCAAGAAGGCCAAGAAAAAGAAAGGTTGAGCTATGGCCGACCCCTCCAAAGAGCCCGCTACCGCCGATCAGAAAGCGTTTCTCTCTGAGCTTGGCATCAACTTTCCCGCTGACATCTCGCGTAAGCGCGCCACCGAGTTGATCAGCAGCGGCGTGGACAACCGCGACGCAAAAAAAGCCGCCGCCGAACGCGACCGCAAGTCCGCCGTCAAAGCCCGGAAGAAGCAGGCGAAAAAAGGCGGTGGGCTGAAAAGCCTCGTGCGTCTGGTGCTGTTCCTTGCCGTGCTCGGATTGCTCGCCGCCATTTTCATCCCGAGCAAAGCCACCGGCGACGGTTCCGAACTCGATCAAGACCGCATCCGTTCGGCACGCGGCAAACTGCTCGCGCTCAAGGACCAGCCCCAGGCCTCGCAGCGGTTCACCGAAGAGGAAATCAACGCCTACCTCCACGACGTGGTTGCCAACCGTAACCTAGCCAATGCCGCCGGCACGCAGCTCCGGCCCGAGGTCATCAACGTGAACCTCCGCGCCAATGCGCTCGACCTCACGGTGCAAAGCAAGTTCGGCAATCTGCTCCCCATCTCCTATCAACTCTCCCTGCAACCGTCGCCGGACGGTACCGCCTTTGACCCGCAGCCCACCGCCGCCAAACTCGGCATCCTGCCAATGCCCGGGCCGCTGCAAAAAAACATCTTCCACAAAATGGAGGCGATGTTTCGTGGCATGCCGACCGAGTTCGGCCTCTGGAAGCAACTCGAACTGTTCGAGGCCAAGGATGGCGCGGTCACCGTCCGCCGCGCGCGCTAAAACGGTGAACCCGGAACGACGCTCTTTTTATATATACCTGAACAAACGAAATCGGCTCGGCGGCCCCTCGCCCTCCAGTTTTGAAATTTGAAATACTAGATTCTTATATCTGCGGCCCCGCCCGCCCACTGACTACTGACTACTGGCTGCCGACTACTTTTCTAAGGCCGCAGGCCGCCACCATTGATCACTGATAACTACTCACTTTACTAATCTCATGCTCGACCGCCGCGAAACCTTCGACCTTATCAACCAACTCGACTTCGAACCCGTTCAGCCCGGACGCGTGTCCGGCCAATTCGATTTCGGCCGCTTTCAGTTGAGCCTTCCCGAAACCGCCGCCGCCGGCTGGACCACCATGGGCATCCGTCTGCCGCAAATCGCTGCCGGCTTCCCGCCCGAACTATTCGGCACCCCGGCCCGGCGCACCGCGTTGGAAGACGCCGCCCTGCGCCGCATGGCTGCCGCCGCCGCGGCCTGGCCGAAGCATCTGCGCGTGCCGGAGCCGAGTTCGCAGATTGTGCCGCGTTCGACGATCAACATCTCCAGCGAAACCGCACAGGCCACCATTATGGTACGCCTCGTGCCGGAGGGCGATGACGCCTATTCCGCCGAACATTTGCATACCCTGTTTGCCGAAGCTATTCCGGCGGTCATTAGCAACTCGTTGTTCCACTGCAATCACGACGAACACAGTCTCAATGTGGCCGTCGCCTCCATGCACAACCTCGTGCAACTGCGCAAAGCCCTGTCCGGTAGCGGCCTGGTCGCCTTCCTCGGCGAAGGCGCTGGACTCCCCGGCGGCAAGCCGCTGCGCGCCGATGACAGCTTGACCGGAACGCTCAAGGCGGGCGACCTCAACCTCCCCGGCGTCGGTATCCCCGCCGGTCTCACCGTCCTCATCGGCGACCGCTACTCCGGCCGCCACGAACTGATGCGCAGCATCGCCCATGGCGTTTATAACCGCCCGCACCGCGACCCCGGCGAACGCATCATCACCTCCCCCGACGCGGTACTCGTCTGCGCCGAACCCGGCCGCGCCGTCAACAGCGTCGACCTGCGCCCCTTCCTGCGCGAACGCCCCGGCGTGCCGGTGGAACGCTTCACCACCGACAACGCCGACGAGATTAGTTCGCAGGCGGCGGGCGTGCTTGAGGCGATCGAGGCTGGTTCGCGGGTGTTACTGTTCGACGAAGCGAGCAGCAGCACCGAGTTTCTTTCTGGCGACGGCGGTCTGCTCGCCCGGCCGCAGGTTATTCCGCTCGTCAGCCAGGTCGACTCGCTGGTGCGCCAAGGCGGCGTCTCCATTGTGGTCGCCGGTTCGGGCGCGGCGATGGCCCCGTTCATCGCGAAGGCCAACAAGGTGCTGTCGATCGTCGATGGCTACCTGTCCGACGTGACCGCCACCGCCAAAGAGCGGGTTGGTTCGATGCCGGTGGCGACCCCCGAATTTCCCGCCCACGCCGCGATGGATCAGAAGCGATGGATCGTACCGTTCAGCATCGACGCGTCTTGGGCTCAGGAAGAAACCAGCGTGACCGCCAGCGGCGCCGAACTCACCTTTGGCGGCGACGTCATCGACCTCGGCGGCGTGCCGCAGATCACCGACGAGACCCAGCTTGAAACCATCGGCCACGCCCTCGCCTACGCGCGCCGTCGCATGCTCGAAAACGGCCACCACGTGCGTTCGTTGTTGGACGGAATCGACGAGACCATGAGCAGCAACGAAGGTCTCGCCCTGATCAGTCTCGGTGCCTCGCCGCGCCTGGCGCGCCCGCGTCGCTACGAGACCGCCGCAGTACTCAACCGTCTGCCGTCGCTGCGCATTTCCCAGATCGGCTAGCCATTGAACGGTCCGGCCGAAGGCCGACAATCCCTGACGACCGGCTACTGGCTACCAACAACTTTCTGACAATGAAACTCGTGATCCAGCGTGTGCGTTCGGCCTCGGTGGTCGTCGCCGGAGAAACCATCGGCGCGATCGATGCCGGTCTGTTGATTCTCGTCGGCGTGACCGTCGGGGATACCGACGCCACCGCCGAGCACCTTGCTGGCAAGGCGGCGCGGCTGCGCATTTTTGAGGACGATGAGGGCAAGATGAACCGGTCGGTGCAGGACATCGGCGGCGCCTGCCTCGTGGTCTCGCAATTCACGCTCTATGGCGACTGCAGCAAAGGCAACCGCCCGAGTTACATCACGGCGGCACGTCCGGAGGAGGCAATCCCGCTCTACGAACACTTTGTTGGCGCATTACGCGCGCAGGAGCTTCGGGTGGAGACGGGCGAGTTCGGCGCGGACATGTTGGTCTCGCTTGAAAACGACGGCCCAGTGACCTTGATCCTCGAAAGGTAAAGTAGCGCACGCTTCCAAGCGGGTGTCGGTACGCGGGCTTCTAGCCCGCACGTTCAGCGTGCCTCCCTTTCCAAAAAAAAGGAAAGGGGCGATGCTGAAAAAGCCGACGATCTAGGCTTCGAATGCCTGCATTAAATACGTCAGTTCCTGCTCCGCGTCTGCGCCGGGCGCCAGCGTGTCCGCGACCACTTCACGCAGCGCGACGCGGAAGGTCTGGCGGATTTCGTAGGCCCAGTAGCGGACCGTTGCCTCGGTCACATCTGTTTCCGCAGCCACTTGTCGGTAGTTCACCGGCGCGACGTCATCGCGTAGGCAAGGGGCAAGCTTCTGGTAGTGATCCGATATATTCTTAATTGGACTCGTTAGCGGACCACTTTAAGTGGACAATCGCGAACCCGAACCTCGCCGCCTTTTTCGTAGCGAACGCTGGTCCATTGTTGCTCGATCGGCAACCGGACTTCCATCCACTCCCAGGCCTCGGGCAAGGCCGAGTTGATGGTCAGCTGTCGGTCTGGGATTGAGATCTTCAGGCCGGCGAGTCCTTCAAGGTACAGCAGAATTTTGCCGGCGTTGAAGTTCGAATACTGGTCACCGAACAGGCTCAGGTCGCGGCGATAGGCTTCGGGGGCGACGGGGATCTGCCATTCCGCATGCCAGTTGTAATTGGCCAGATGATTGAGGGTGAGGTCGGACGCCACTCGTTTCAGGTTCTGGCGGAACATGCCATCGAGGCTGAAGTACGCGGTGTCGGGCGTGTAGCCGAACGCGTTGTCGTCTTGGGTCTTGAAGGTTTCCATTGATTGCTTGGCCATCGCCAGCGGGAAAAATTCGCCGTAGAATCCTTTGTGTTTATCCAAGGCCCAAGCCTCGACCATCGGCTTGGCGTACTCGTTCGGAAAGTACGGCGAACGCATCGCCCAGAAGCTGGTGGTCATCAGCATGCGATTGTCCGGGGCGGCGAAGTAGTTCGGGACCTCGTTCTTTCCCCAGCGTTGCTCGAACATCAGCCGGACGTGTTCGGGGTCGCGCCGGATGATGCGTTGCCAGTGTTCGACATCGGCTTCGTTGCCGGTCAGACGCGCCATCTTTTCGAGCGTCTCAGCCACCTCGAACTCGTTCATCGCAAAGCTTGGCAGGCGTTTCCAGAAGAGCGTTTTGAAATGATCGTCGTAGCAATTTTTTAGGAAGTCGACATCGCCGCTATGTTGGTAGATCTGCCACGCGCCGAGCACGTGTTCGGAGGTCTCCACCCCGTAAGCGCCGCTGTGCCAGGCGATGCCTTTGTTGTCGGCCAGCATCCGCAGTCCGTCCGCCTGTTCGCGATAGCGCTTGTTTTTGGTCAGGTGCTTCCAGGTCAGAACGTTGCCATAGGCATAGGTCTGTTTGTCGGTCGCCCAAGCACCGACTTTGATTTGAAACGCGGCATCGTAGCGGTGGATGCCGAGAAAATTATTCACCGCCGTCTGTGTGTGCGCCTCGGTTTCCCACCCTTCACCCACCTCGATGCTGTACATCAGGTAGAGCGCCCAGAGGTAGTAATAGATGTCGACGAAACGCTTGTCCGGGCAGCGGAACCACGGGATCTCCTCGTTGAGCTGCCGGTTCATCTCGGTTGTTTTTGCGGTGAGCCACGGTTCCGCGTGTTCGATGATCGCGCGCGCGGATTTGACCGCCACGGCGCGGTCGTCGTGCATCGCCCAGGACACGGTCGTGCCTTCGGCGTCGCACGGAATCTCGAAGCTGTAGTGTTGCCGCCCTTTGTCGTCTCGGTTTGTTTTGACGCGCGCCGCGAACGGGCGCGACGCGCTTAGCGCGGTTGTCATGCCCTCGTACACGCAGGGACCGACGTGTTCCGGACCGCCCGGGTCGGGTTGTGATTTCGCGGTGCCGCCTTCGGTGATCAAGAGGCTGTTCTGTTCGGCCTCGAACGCGATCGCTGCCGTCGAGGACACGCTGTTGCGATGGTAAAAGCTGTGTCCGGAAAACGATAAGGTCACCGGCTTGGACGCGGTGATCATCGAGGCGGCCGCGTCGTTGGCGGCGATGAACTTTTCCTCGCGGATGGTGACGCCGCCCAGCTCGTATTCGCAGATCATTTTGTCGGGCCGCCAGCGCATCCGGCTCGGCTTCGGGTGCTTGTAGGTGGTGCCATCGATGATGACGCTGCCGTACAGGACGCGGGTGTCTTTATAGAATTCCCAGCCGAGATAATCGTTGCCGGTGCCGGTGTGTTCGGTGCCAGAGATTTGGCTTTCCGCGAGGCCGACGCCGCGACTGCGTAGGTCGTGGTGGAACGGATGGGTGAGGCCGATGGTCTCGTCTTCGAACGGGGTCCAGCTCGCGTGATAGCCGCCCACATAGTAGCAGAGATTGCCGGCGAGGAAGCCGTGTTTGCGTCCTTGGACTTCTTGTTCGAGGCGTTCGCAGTAGTCAGTGAACGGCGGTGCTTCGGCCCAGCTAACGGGGAGGATGCAGAGTCCGGCTAGGAGCAGGGTGAAAAAACGTGAACGGAACAAGTGGCGGCCTTCCATTGGTGTGTCTCGGAACATATGGTCATGGAGTAGCGGATGGCAACGGCCATTCAAATGGGAAAACCGCCCCTAAGTCTGGTCAGTTCACGGTCGAGATGCTTGCCTTTCTGCCGAACTATGCACCATCCATCCCCATCTCCGAACGCCCTCCCCATCCCCGGTCCGCGCCCTGTTCTCGCCGTTGTCTCCCTCGGCCTGCTGTTCTGCCTCACCGCGCAAATTTTCGCCCAGCCGGCCGCGCCGCGCCGTCACGACGCGCCCACCTCCGATCCGGAAATCAACCGCTACATCGCGGCCCGTGACCTGAACGAGATGCCGTTTCCGACCATCCATTTTCTGGTGCGCGGCGGTGACTACCAGGACAAGGTGCGCATCGGCAACTGGGCCGAGACTATCTACCGTCAGGTCGAGGCCGAACTGAATACTAAGTTGCCGTTTAACAAGGCGTCGCCGATTCGCATCTCGCTGGAAAAACGACCGGGTGCGCCGGGCGCTTCGCCGGCGCAGTCCATCGTGCAGAACGATCTGGTGCAGCGGCTCAGCATCAACAATCTCAAACGCACCGACCAGGAGGACATGCTCGAATCGCTGGTCTTTCTGTTGTGTTCGCGGCTGGTCTGGCAGGAAGCGCGCCGTCGCAACGGGCGCAACGGCAAGATGGTCACCCAAGCACCGAACATGGCCGAGTGGTTTAGCACCGGACTGGCCCAGTACATGATTCCCGGACTACGCAACCGCGACCGCAACATTGTCTGCGACGCGTGGCGCGACGGACGCTCGCCGGTGATTTTCGATTTACTACAACACGTGGTGTTCCGTGCCGGACGGCAAAACGAAAAAGCGTCGAGCGCTCTTCTTTACGCCTTCCTCAAAGACCAACCGGACTGGACGCGGCTGGTTCGCCGACTGTTCGTCGTGTGGTCGGAGGGCGGCGATATCGACTACGATTGGTTGCTCGAAAACATGGAGGAGATCGAGGAGGAGCTTGACCTCGAAAAGGACTGGGACCTGTTCATGGCCTGGAACGACGGACAGCGCAAAGTCTGGAACCGGCCAATGCTCGATCAGGTCCAACAGCTCAAAGCGCTGCTCCGCTTCACCCCACGTTCGATCGGCGTCCTCGGCCATCCGCGTCCGGGGCAGCTAATGACCTGGGACGACATTCCCGAAATCCCGCGCGACGACCCCTCGCGCCAGATGATCATCAGCCAACTGCAAACCCAGCTCGGCATCCTCGGACTCGGCCAGCCCGATCACTTCACCAACTTGCTCGGGGAGTTCAATTCCTACCTCGTCGCGGTGGCGGCCGAACCACCGAAGCGCAAGATTGTGCGTTCGCGCACCCCCGTGGTCGAGAACACGCTGGCCCAACGGCTGGCCCGCGCCGAACGACAGCTCGCCCTGTTCCAGCTGCGCCTTGAGGACGCGCGTTCGATGATCGACATGCTGCGTCCGCCAACCAAAGCCCAGATGGCCGCACTCGAACCTGACGCGCCCACCGGGGTGATCTACGCGATCCCGCCGGGTTCGGGCGGCTCCCTTTCTTCGCCGGCTGCCTACGGTCTTCCGCCTCAGCCTGGCTTGCAAGGGGGACCTGGAGCGGCTCTCCTCGGACAGCCCGGAACGGCTGGCGGACCGCCCCTCGGAACCCAGCCTGACGCGCCCGGCTACCCGCAGGATCCGATTGATGAAACGCTGGTCAACGAACCCTTTTTCCCCAAAGTCGACTACAGCCTACCCGGCGACGCGGCCCCGTTCCGCAGTGGACCTGGCGGGGTTGGCGGGGTTGGCGCGGTTGGCGCGGTTGGTGCGGTTGGTGCGGTTGGCGGGGTTGTTGATGCGCCGATCATCGTCGATCCTGGAAACCGTCCTTCCCCCGAACCGGCGCCGTCTGTCCGTGATGCGGCGCCCTTCTTTCCGCCTGCTGGCGTGCCCCCGGCTGCCCCAATCAATCAAACCACTCCCCAGACTGGACCAAGGCCAGATCCGTCTCCGAGACCGTCCAAAGAGGATTTTCAGAATATGTTGCGGCGCTTGGAATCGATGGAAGCCGACGGCCGCTGAGCGGAAAGCCGGCTCAGTCTGAAGCGGGCTTGTTGCGTTCGGCCGCTGTCGGATCCGCTTCAAGAGCGGGGGAGGGTGATCGCGCAGCAGGCTCCGCCATCCGTCGGCGAATCTCGCTCTCCTCCGCTTCCGTCACGTGCAGCCAGACGAGGCACTCATCCAGCGTTTTGAAGATCCCGTAGTGATGGCCGGTCGTTTCCACGTAGGAGCGAAACATACGTGAGAGGCCATAGGCCAAATTGTTGGGTGCATACATGGCGACGCGGCAGGCGCCGTGTGAGGCCTTGATCTTCTCTTGCAAGGGCACGCAGCTCGCCATGTCTTCGGCAGTGACCAAGCCTTCTACCATGGTATCGAGCGCGACCAGAAAACGCATGTGTTTGCCCAGGCCAAGATGGTCTAAAACCGATTGGTGTGTTTGGAGGAGTTCCTGTGCACTCGTACTTCGTCCGACCTCGCGCGTTAAAACGAGATTCGTCTCCGAGGATATGATAGTGTGCAACAAAGCCATTGGTTGCTGGTAGCAGGCCAAACATCACTTGCAAGAAATGAAATCATGAGAAAATCCAAGGAAATTGACCAATTTATGGCTGGACTTGTCCGCCGTAACCCGCACGAGACGGAATTTCATCAGGCGGTTCATGAGATCGCCCAGAGCATCATTCCGTTCACGGCGGACCATCCCGAATATCGGAAGGCGCAAATCCTCGAACGCATGACCGAACCCGACCGCGTCGTGATCTTCCGGGTCTGCTGGGAGGACGACGACGGCAACATCCGCGTCAACCGTGCTTGGCGGGTGCAGTTCAACAATGCCATCGGCCCGTACAAAGGCGGCTTGCGTTTCCATCCCAGCGTCAATCTTTCCATCCTCAAGTTTCTCGGCTTCGAACAGACCTTCAAGAACGCGCTCACCACCCTGCCGATGGGCGGGGCCAAAGGCGGTTCGAACTTCAATCCGAAAGGTAAATCCGAACGCGAAGTGATGCGCTTCTGCCAGTCGATGATGATCGAACTGCACCGCCATATCGGCGAGGACGTCGACGTGCCGGCCGGCGATATCGGCGTCGGTGGCCGCGAGGTCTCGTTTTTGTTTGGCCAATACAAACGTCTGGAAAACCGCTTCGCCGGGATTCTTACCGGCAAGGGTCTGGCCTTTGGCGGTTCGTTAATCCGTACCGAGGCGACCGGCTACGGCGCGGTTTATTTCATGCAGAACATGCTCGGCGCCAAGGGCGAGGAAGTGAAAGGCAAAACGGCGCTGGTGTCGGGTTCGGGCAATGTCGCCTTGTACTGCATCGAGAAACTCAACGATCTCGGCGCCAAGGTGCTGACCGCTTCGGACTCCGGCGGGTTCGTGCATGACCCGGATGGCATCGACGAAGAAAAGCTCGAGTGGTTGAAAGAATTGAAAGAAGTGCGGCGCGGTCGAATCCAAGAATACGCGACCAAGTTCGGCGTGGACTATCACGAAGGTGAACGCCCCTGGCACGTGCCCGCTGATCTCGCCTTTCCCTGCGCCACCCAGAACGAACTCAACGAAGATGAGGCCAAGGCCCTGTGCAAAAACGGCCTCATCGGACTCGCCGAAGGCGCGAACATGCCGAGCACTCTCGGGGCGGTACATGTGTTCAGCGAACACGGCATTGCCTTCGGTCCCGGCAAGGCCGCGAACGCGGGCGGCGTGTCCGTGTCCGGACTGGAGCAATCACAAAACTCGCTGCGCATCTCCTGGTCGCGCGAAGAGGTCGACAGCCGGCTGAAAGGTATCATGGAAAGCATCCACGAGTCCTGCGAGACCTACGGCAAACGCGAAGACGGCAGCATCGATTACGTCAAAGGCGCCAACATCGGCGGCTTTGTCAAAGTCGCCAACGCCATGCTCGCCTACGGCGTGGTGTAGGTTGTATAGATAGTAATCCGGCGTATAATATAAATAATGGTAGTCGAATATCCATTGTTCCCCAACCAACGGAGATCGCATTCTTGGGACCCGAGCAAACGCGTTCTTGGACAAGGGACTGGGGACAGGGGAATGGCCCTAGATTGGATTGCGGGCTGCATGGAAATGGAACGCAAGGAAGGACTGGCTTTTCCGCCTGCGGCCCGAATGCGCTTGGCGGTTTCCCCCATACCAGCGAATGGATATAATGCGCGCTCCGCCTTCTTCCGATCAAGAGTTCACCACGTGTTTTCAAGGGAGCCCAGGTCGCGACGCCGCTTGGCGGCACAAGGTAAAGAATTAAATGAATTAAATCTCGAACGGATAAACCGAAGATTCGACCATTCCCTTGTCCCCATTCCCCTGTCCAAAGAACGACATAAGAGAAGCCCAACCGTTGAAACAGACCTAAAGACAAACAAGACAGACATCGGTTCTTCGATTGACCGGAGGTGGAAACGTTATGGCAGAAGTTTGCCATAGCGTGGCAAGACTTTGCCATAAGGTGGCAGAGCTTTGCCATACTATGGCATGACCTTGCCATACCGGCTCCGTCCCCAAGTTGCGTGTTTGAGATTTGAAATTCGAGATTTGAAATTGCCGCCATTTTTGCGACAAGTTCGCTCATGTTGGAACTCACCATCAAACCGCTGCACACCGCGCCCGAACACATCGACCGGGTGGTGGACTGGCATTATGCGCAATGGAACTCGCTCCACCCCGGCGAGTCGCGGGCCGATGCGAAAAAACGAATTCTGGCGGAAGAGGCTGGCGACGGCTCGGCGGTGTTGCCGATGTTGTTCATCGGCATCAACCCAGACAGCGGTGAACCGGTCGGCACGGCGGGCTTGATCGAGAACGACCTGAGTAGCCGCACCGACCTGCGTCCTTGGGTCGCCTCGGTCTACACCGACGCGTTTCGCCGCGGGCAAGGGATTGGTTCGGCGATGATGCGTCATGTGGAGGAATACGCCTACGCCAACGGCTTCGACCACATCTACCTCTACACGCCGGACGCCGTTCCATTTTACGAGGGCGTGGGCTGGCATGTCTACGATCGTGGCAGCACCGGCTCCGGACATACTGTCACCATTATGCGCAAAGACTTCGCGCCGAAGCGGAGCACGGGTGAGCGTTCGTTACGCGACAAGGTGGAGGCGAAACGCCGCCAAGACGCCGCGCAGGCCGAACGCGAACTCGCCGCCGTGGCCGACAACCGCAAACCGGGAAATATTCATCTCACGAAAGATCCGTTTGCCGCCGATGCTGCGGGCGCCTCCGACCGGTCCAAGGTTTCCGCGTCACGATCGGTCAGGTCTTCGCCTTCCTCCGGGTCCGCCAACTTCGGTGGCGAATCGCGCATCAAACAACTGCTCGCCGGCTTCCTCGTCCTGATGCTGATTCCCGCCTCGCTGTTGCTGTTCAACAACTGCAAGGCCATGCGTCCGCAGGATCTGGGACCGGTCGATTTCGGCGGGCCGGGCGACAAGACCAGTATCGCGACCGAGAGTTCAGCCGGTGGCGCACGCCCCAACGCGGTGTTCGCCGACGCCAATCTGGAGGCGGTCGTCCGCCGCCAGCTGTCCATGAACACGGAAGAGGCCATCGCGCCTGGCTTGCTGGCCAGCATCGAGTCGCTTGATGCCTCAGGACAGGGCATCGAAAGCCTGGCCGGCATCGGACTGCTCTCGAATCTGCGTTCTATCTTATTGAAGGACAACGAGATAGGGACGCTGCGTCCGCTGTTTCAGCTGGCCAACCTGACCGAAGCCGATCTCCGTGACAACCCCTTCCATTGTGCGTCCCAGCGGCGCAATGCGGAGAAGATCCGTGCGGCCGGCGTCGAGCTGGTCACCGACTGCGAGGAATAATCCCTTTCCAAACAAGGCTCCGGTCCCTACTATACTGAGGCGTATGTTGGAGCGAACGAAGAAACCCAAATCGGTGGCCGGATTCACCTTGCTGGAGATGATTATGGTCATCGCCGTGCTCGGCATTTTGCTGGCGATTCTCACCGCCCCGTTAGTCAACGCGCGCCGCCACGCCATGCTCGCCAAGTGTCAGGCCAACCTGCGCAGCGTCTATGGCGCCAACATGGACTATATGACCAACAACAATGGCCATAAGCCGGAGATCGCCTACGACATCCAAGATGGTGGCGTGGTCATCATCTACTTCGCCGGCACGACCACCAAGTTTGATGGCCAGCCGGTTGGTCAGGGCAAGGTGATGGAGTACCTCGGCGGTGGAATCGACACGCTGCTGTGCCCGGCGGTGACCGTTCCTGGCGACACCGAAACCGATCAGGAAGATTGGGAAAATTCCGATCGCGCTGGCTCCTCCTATCTCTACGAATGGTACCACCCGCCCGAACTGCGCGGGACCTTCAGCCCCTGGCCAAAAGCATTCGAGGACTTCCTCGAATCCGTCCGCTTCAGCAACCGTCCGGTGTCCGACGCGCTCCTGCTCGACTTCAACTTCGAACGCGTTCCGGGTACCAATCAGTCCTACCTCAGCCACAAATACCTCAAGCGGGTGAATGTGTTGCACAATGATGGTTCAGTAAAAGGCTACCATTGGAACGACGGACTCTACGGGTACCAGTGGGGCGTCCAAGACGTGCTCGATATGATGGATAACGCCCACCATCTGCGCTACACCGAACGTCCTTAGGTCACCTCGCTGAGGTGCGGGCGACACCCGCAATAGGGTTTTCAGCCGCGCCGCAGAACCCGGGCGCACCACCGAATCGGCGACCGCGAAGAACGCCTGTGGCAAAGCCATCCTTGACGCTACCAAGGTGGAGGTTCGTTCGGACAGGTGTTACCACGGAGGACACGGAATGCACGGAGCAGGGACCTTCGGTCGGGCGGATTCTGTCCGGTTAAATGGCTCTACCGATTCTGAATCGCCGCGCGAACTTCTTCGGCTACCTTGTCCGGCCGTGACACGACAAAAAAATCGGCGCGTTCGTTCTGACTGTCAGGCTCTCGGCTCGCGACCGCTAACCGTTTCCGCCAGGCCCCGCTAAAAATCTCGGTGATGCGATAATGCGGCTTATCCGTCCCCACCTCGGTGATGTTCGCCACGGGGAATTCCATCGTCTTTCCGCCCATGCCGACCTCGGCGCGATTTGGCGCGAACGCGATCCGGAAATTTGTGACAAAGATTTTTCCGCCAACCGCCCGTTTTCCTTGGGTATGGTTCGCCGGATACGAAAGAAGGATGTGTTCGCCCGGATGTTGTTCGATGCGGTTGAACCACGCGTCTTCGGGCTTGATGGCGGTCACGAATCTGAACCTCAAGGCGGCGCTGACGCGCTTAAATCATGCCGAGCAACTTGCGGCTCACCCAATAGATCGCGAGCAACAAGATCACGAACCCCATCCAACGCCAGTCCGCCCACAGGCGGTAACGTTGTTCGACTTCCGTGGCCTCGTCGAGATCTTGGAGCGACTCGAACAAGCTGGTGAACCGGGACACCGGTTCGCTGCGGCCATTGGTGATCGCGGCGAGTTCGCGCAACACGTTGCCACGCGCCGGACGGCCGGTGCGTTCGCGTTGGAAGCTGCTGACCTGCACTTTGGTCTCGATCGAACGCCCGGCATCTTCGCAGTCGATCTTGATGCGATAATTGCCGCCGATCTGGGGCGTGAAGGTGCCGGTGAACACACCCCAGCCGCCATCTTCGGGGGTGAGGTCGAACTCCTCGATCGCGCCGAGACTGTCTTCGATGCTTGCCCGAACGGTGCCGGTCTGCAGCGGGAAGCCGCTGCGGTCGAAAATGGTGGCGTGCAGGAACACGGGTTCGCCGCGCTTCGGACTTTCCGGGGTGTAGAAGAAACGGACGCCGTCTTTGTTTACGAGGTGGCGTTGGTGAGCCATCCACCGAACCACCTGACGCCAGAAGCGGTAGTGGTAGCGATCTTCGACCCCGCGACGCCAGCGCCATGCCGAGTCGGTGCCCATGAACAGAGCTTTGCCGTAGCCGGCGTTTTTGGTGACAATTAGGGGCAGGCGACCACCGCGTCCGCGCGCGGTTTCGTGGACGGCAAGAACCGTGCTGCCGGGCTTGGCGCGTTGCACCGGACCGTACCAGTAGAAGCCGGGTAGGCCTTTCCAGACGGTGGCGTTGTTCTCGGCTTCGCCGGCGAGCATGGTGAGGAGATGGCCGCGTCCGCGACTGGTCAGCAGCAGCTTGCTCGCCGAACTGAATCCCGTACCCTTGGGGCTGCGTTCATCGTAGACGACCGGGTTGAGTTCCATGATCGGGTGCTTCATCAGCGAGGCATGCGCGCCGCGTTGGCCAGGCAGGAACACCAGGCCGCTGCCTTGCTCCTCGACCAGACCTTTGAGGTCGTTGCAGTTTTCTTCGGTCAGCTCGTTTGGACCGATGCCGACATCACCGAGGAACACGACATCGTAGTTGGACAGCTCGTCGCGCTTCGGAAAGCGGTCGATGTAGTCCTGACCACCACCAACTTTCATCGAGGGATGCAGCAGCAGGCAGTCGACTTTGACGGTCGGGTCGCGCGACAGGGCGTTGCGTAGAAAGCGGTATTCCCAACGCGGCAGTGAGTCGACCACCAGCACGCGGTTGGTCGTCTGCCGCATGGCAATATTGAACGTGGTCTCGTTGTTGTTGGTGAAGGCTTCGATGGCGGCGTTGAACGGCACGCGCACCGTGTACTCGAAGGTACCTTCGCGGTCGGGTTCGAGCAGGATACTATCCTGAACTTGGCCGCCGGCGGGCAGGCGGATGTTCTTCTCGGAGATAATGCCTTCGGGGCCGATCAGTTCGACTTTGGTTTCGAGATCCTCGCGTAGACGACTCTGCACCGTGAACGGCAACGACAGGCTCTCGTTGAGCAGGCCGTAGGTGGGCGCTTTGACGTCGGCGAGTTCGACATCGGCGAGGTAGCGGTCACTACCAACAACGGCGCCGTAGACGGGCACGCCACGACTTTGCAACACGGCGGCGGCGGTGGTCGGGTTCTTGCCTTCGTTCCAGTCGCCGTCGGACAGCAGCAGCACCGCGCGCAGGTTTTCGTAACGGTTGAGGATGCCGGACAGGGCTTCGTTGATATCGGTGCCGGGGTCGTCAGAATCGGGGTCGGGCGCGCCGAACTCCTCGATCTCAACCTTGTAGGCTTCCTTTAGCGGCTTCCAGAAATCGGCGGACATTTGCGACTCGATCCACGCTTCGCGCGTGGCGATGTCGCCGCCTTTGAGCGGGACATCCTGGGTCGTCATCGAACCAGATTTATCGACCAGAATGCTGAGCACGGGTTCGCGCAAAATCGCCGAACGCGTGACGCGCTCGGGGGCGAACAAGGTGAACAGCAACATGAAGGTGGCGATCAGCCGGAGCAACTCGACCCAGAACACGCGCTTGTCGTTGAATAATTTGATCTGGCTGAAGAAAATCCACAGCGCAGCAACGCCGACCACGAGGCAGACGAGAACGGAAAACCATGACGGACTAAAATCCCAAGTACTCATCCTGCGGGTGACACCTTACGTTCTTGGAGGAGGAGGAAGCCTTCAAACAGCAGGAAGGCAAGGGCGAGATAAAGAAAGATGCGCCAGATCTCTGTGTAGATCTTTTTGTTCGGCGCCATTTTTTCCTGACCGACCACTTCGATCTGAAGTTCGCCGAACAAGGTCGAGGCTTCTTCAAGACTGAGGTACACCGGATCATCTTCGGCGAGCGGGCGGTTGAGGGCGACCAGACGCGAACCCGAACGATACACGCCGGCGGTCCAGAGATTGTTTTTATAGCCTTCCGTGTCGACCGACTCCCAGACTTCGCCGTCGGCCGGACGCCATTCACCGCAGGTGGCGGTGCGCACCCGGGCGAGCCGCGAACTGCCGGTGCGCAGCATACGTTGCACCATCAGAACGAACGGAACCGCGCCTTTGGCGCCACCGAGATCGGACCAGCTGTATTCGGGCAGCGTCGAGCAAAGATAGATGCGGCCTTGGCCCATGGTGCGTTCGAGCAGGAACGGGCTGCCGTCGTCGTAGGTCGCAACGTCCTGCCAACGGTCGTCGGTGAGCGGACGCTGATACTGGCGGATGGACATGTTGGCGACCGGCAGGGCCTCGCCGGCGGCGGTATTGGCCAGCGGGCCGTCGATGTCGTCGTAGCGTTCGATGATGAACGGGTTGCCGGCGTCGCGGGTCACGATGTCGCTCCACTGAACGCCGAACAGGCCCTTGCGTTCGTCGCCGGGCGGCAGGCAGAACAGCACGCCGCCAGCTTCGACGAAGGCTTTGATTTCGGCTTCGATTTCGGGGCGGGTGGCGCCGCCTTGCCAGAACACCAAGCCTTGTTCGCTGTACGCGAGATCGGCCTCGCCGCCGCGCGCGACTTCTTCACAGAACCGGGTTATGCCATCCGGGTAGACGGCGCGTTTGAGGGCGGAGGCGATGTCGGGCTGTTCGGCGACGATGGCCGAACGCAGCAGGGTCTCGCCGCCGTAAACAAAGTAGCAACGGTTGTCGGCCGCGTTCTGGTCGAACGGCAGTTCGAGATAGCCCCAGCCGTCGTCATCGTCCTCATCAATCTCGAACGCCACCGGGGCGCGCAGATTGGCCCCTTCGAGTTCGATGTTGGTCGGGTATTCGCGGTCGTCAACCACGCCACCGAGACGGAAGGCGGCTTCGGCTTTTTCACTGCGATGAAATTGCACCGACACCGAGAGGCGATCTGGTTTAGGGCGGCGAATGTCGGCCAGTGCCACCGAGGTGTTCACTGCGGTGGTTTCGTTCATCGCCATCAGCCGGAACTGCACGTCCTGCGGCAACGCGTCGAACTGGGCCTCGAGCGCTTCCCATTCGCGGCTGCCGCGGTGCCAGTTGCTCTCTTGCAGATCGGACGCGAGCCAGATTTCGGCGCGTTCGCCGGGATTGCGTTTGAGGTATTCCAAGGCCGAACGAAGCAAGGCGGGAATGTCGGCCGCCGTGTCGGTCGGGCCGGCTTGGGTCATGTTTTTCAACGCGCCCGGACCCGCGATGGTCATCGGTTCGCGGTTGACGTGCTCGACCAGCACAAAGCGGGTGTCGCCAAGTTCGTTGGCGGCGCGGATCCACAGATCAACCGCTTGTTCGCGTTTGGTCATCTGCACCCGCGGGTCTTTGGCCTCCATGCTCGCCGAACGATCAAGCAACAGCATGATCGTGTTCGGCTTACCGGCCAGGACCGAACCAAACCAGCCCCCGACCAGCGGCCGGGTGAACAGAAAGACGAAGAAGAACACCATCAGGCAGCGCGAGGCGAGAATCAGCCAGTGGCGCAGACGCGCGTTGCGCGTCGAACTCTGGTTCGCCTTGATCAGGAACATGATCGCCGCCCACTGCACTGTTTTGTAGCGCAGGCGGTTGAGTAAATGGATGACGATCGGCAGCAGCGAAAGCAGCAACGCCCAGATCAGCCAGGGGGCCATCATTCTCATCGGCGGCGTCCTTTCTTGGCGCGGTTCACGCGTTCGAGGAGGAAGCTGGAAAGAATTTTTTCAAACGGGGTGTCGGTGCTGATGCGCTGGTAGTCGACGCCGAACTGGCGGCACCCGCGTTGCATCGACTTGAGGTAGGTGTCGACCGCCTCAAGATAGTTGCTTTTGATCACCGACGGATCGGTCACCAGCGAGAAGCTGCTCTCCATGTCTTGGAAGCGGATCGGCCGGTCGAAGCCGAACGAGAGTTCCTGGTCGTCGAGCAAGTGGAACACCGCGAGGTCGTGCTTGCGGAAGCGCATGTGCTGGAAGCTGTCCAGCAGCGCGTCGACCTCGGTAAACAAATCGGAAATCACCACCACCAGAGCGCGCGAGGAAATCTTCTCGGCGAGATCGTGGATGGTTTGCACCAGTTCGGTCTGGCCCTGCGGCCGCACCTTGGTGATCGTGTCGAGAATCAAGCGCAAGTGCAGTGGCGAACGGCGCGCCGGAATATCGTGCACCAGCTTATCGCTGAACGTGGTCATGCCAACCGCATCGCCCTGTTGCGCCAAGACATACGCCAAGTGCGCCGCCAGATTGCGGGCGTAGTCGAACTTGGTCCCGGACTGAGCCTCGAAACCCATCGACGCGCTGGTGTCCATGATCAGGTAGCAGCGCAGGTTGGTGTCCGCCTCGAACTCCTTAATGAAGAACTTGTCGGTGCGTCCGTAGACCCGCCAGTCGATGTAGCGGATGTCGTCACCCGGCACATACTTGCGGTATTCGGCGAACTCCACGGAGGAGCCGCGCGCGGCGGACTTGTGCATGCCGGTCACCGACCCCAGCATCGGCTGGCGGGCGGTGATGCTGATGCGGTTCAGCCGGGCAATGACCTTGGGGTCGAGAAAGTCGGGTTGCTCCATCGGTTCCTAATGCGTTCCTAACGCGTGGTGTAGAGAGGCGGGCGGCGCGTGGGCGCCGTTCCCAACTCTGTGGGTTCGGGGCGAAGGGTTACGTCAGCGCGGTCAGTCGCTGAGCGTTTCGATCATGCGGGCGATGATGTTCGGGCTGCGAATGCCTTCAGACTCCGCGTGGAAGTTGGTCAAAATCCGGTGCGAGAGCACGGGTTCGGCCACTTCGTTGACGTCGTCGAGACCGACAATGTAACGGCCTTGGAGCACCGTGCGTGCCTTGGCGCCGAGAATCAAATACTGCACCGCACGCGGACCCGGTCCCCACTGCACCAGATCGTTGACCCAGGCCGGCGCGTCTTCGCTGTCGGGACGGCAGGCGCGCACCAGTTTGACCACGTAGTCGTACACATGATCCGGCACCGGCACGCGGCGCACGACTTCTTGGAAACCGATGATGTCCTTGCCTTCGAGCACCACATCGAGCGACACTTCTTGGCCGCCGGTGGTTTCGCGGGCGATGCGCCCTTCCTCTTCCGCGGTCGGGTAGCCGACATTGATCAGAAACATGAAGCGGTCGAGCTGGGCTTCCGGCAGCGGGTAGGTGCCTTCTTGTTCGATCGGGTTTTGGGTGGCGAGCACGAAGAACGGGGCGTCGAGTTCGAACACGTGATTACCCGCGTTCACGGTGCGTTCTTGCATGGCCTGCAGCAGCGCGGCCTGCGTCTTCGGCGGTGTCCGGTTAATCTCGTCGGCGAGCACGATGTTCGCGAAAATGGGTCCCTGCGCGAATTCGTATTCGCGTTTGCCGGCGCCGGTTTCCTGCAGGATGTCGGTGCCAGTAATGTCGGAGGGCATCAGGTCGGGGGTGAACTGGATGCGGCTGAAGTCGAGGTTGAGCGTGTCGCTCACCGACTTGATCAGCAGCGTCTTCGCCAGTCCGGGAACGCCGACTAGGAGCGCGTGGCCGCGGGCCATGATACAGATCAGCAGGCGTTCGATCACCTCGTGTTGGCCGATAATGACTTTGGAAAGCTCGTTGCGGATGTCGTCAGCGGCTTTGCGCATGTTGTCGATCGCAGCGACATCGTTCTCGGTAGATTTCTTCTTAGGCATGGAAGCGTGGTCCTTTGGTCCTGATATAAGGGAACGTTGAAATTGGAAAGTGTACTAAACCCGCGATAGTCCTGAAAGCAAACGGAATATTGGCAGTTAAGTTGCTCGACCCGCAGTCGGAAGCTAAAAGACCGACCAGGGCAGATCGCGGCCGCCGGGCCCCGCCATCTTCTATGTTCCTCCGTCCATCTTCAGGCCGACGGCCTCAAAACACAAAGACGGACCCGTCCGCCGCTAACCGGGAGTGGAGAGTAGTGGAAAGAGGTAGAGGAGGTGGTTCGCGGCGAGCTAAGTCCGTCCTATCAGAACGCCTTGGCCCGCTGTAACGTTCAATCTTGGTTCGATATTTCCCTGAACCTTTCCACTCGTTTAAGTGGGCTAGCGTGGAGTTTTATGCGTTCCAGAGATCGCCAAGAAACCTAGCGTAAGACATTACTTGCTGATGCATGGCGGCATGATCATCTAGCTCCCACACATATCCAATTATTGTCCCTCCCACCTTTGGGCCGCGCGAAACACGACCTATGATTTGCTCCCAGAGAACCGGGGAACGTACAGGGCTTGCCAAGACGACGTCCGTAATCGCAGGACAATCATAACCCGTTGCCAATAAGCTAACATTGAAAAGAACCCTTGTAGTACCATTTTCAAACGACTTCAAAATGTTGGACCTCAGTTGCCCCGGCAGCTTATGCGAAACAGTAGCCGAGGGAATCTGTGGATTGATTGCTGAGGAAAGGGCATGGCAGTGAGCAATTGACGCACAAAATACGAGAACCTTGGAGTCCAGACGAAAGGAGTTGATTTTATCCACCAGAGCCCAGAATCGTGCAGGATTAGACGCGAGTTTTTCCAAAGGCATGGATTTTGATTCAAGGGATCGTACTCTAGTCGAATCCCACGCAGGGGGAAGTGGAAGAAGATTAATGCTTAACTCCGAAAGAACACCCGCCTCACGCAGATAAGGAACAGGAGCCCTCCCTAGCTCTTTAGATATAATCAAATTTCCGTCGAATATGGACAGGAGGTCCTCTCCTTCCTCCGATATCGACCTGCCCGGCGTGGCACTAAGGCCTAAGACTCGTCCGCCGCTCGCGGTTTGAGCTTTAACAAGACTTCTAAACGTTCTCGCGGAGCACTGGTGAGCTTCATCAAATATCATCAGGCTAAATCGATTTGCCGCTATTGCCCTACTTCTCTTGGATGCACCTTGAGCCGAGAGGAAACTGACCGTTGGAAGACGAGGGTGTTGAGGTTGCATGTCGCCGATGCAAACATTCACCTTTATCGGGGAGGCAAACGTCTCCCATAAAGCGCAGAGTGTGTCTGCCGCTTGATGGACAAGTTCAACCGATGGAGCGACCCACAGAAGACTATTGATAGATGTTTTTTGCTCGAGACAGTGCCGGAAGAACCAGAGGCCGGTTCGAGTTTTCCCCCCTCCTGTCGGCAACGACATTAACGCGGCAGAATTTTCGCTACGAGTAACCCAGTCGAACAGTGAACTTACTATGTCGCTTTGATAGTCGAAAAGGGGCTTGCTTGATTCCAGCAGGAAGGTGCCGGTCTTTTTGGGCGCCGTTGTCCCTGCTCGATCAGAGTCTTCGACGTTTGTCCGGGAGCGTTCAAGGCACTTCAATCTGGTTTGCTCCGACCCTCCATTCGAGTCATTGAGCGCTTCATTAAAATACGGAAGCAAAGATTTAGGCGTCATTCTTTGCACACATAAGTTGCCAAATCCAGCGGGTCCGACCTTCGATTTCTCTCCATTTCAGATCTTCATCATCGGCATCGAGCTCCCTTGAGAGAAGAATTTTTTCCGCAAGACTTCTAGTGCTTGACGAAAGGCGAGTTAGGCACTGCCTTAATTTAAGGGCTAACCCACTGTCGGCGTCCTTACACTTCTCGAGTATCTGATCAAGGTCCGCACCTGACTGTTTGTAGACCCAAAGAATTGCCATCAATAACAGCCAGTCGGATGCCCTTTTTGAAGCTGCTTGAGTAAAGTCGATGTTTCCTTCTGGGCTTGCGAAGGACCACAGCCAAAATCTGTCAAAATTCAATTCGTTATCGAACCAGTTAAATTCTGCACCTACTTTATATAAATCTGGGCACTGGGCAAATACTGCGTTCAAAGCATCAACCATTTGGCAAGCTCGTTCATTCTCCTCTGAGGTTGCCTCTTCAACCTCCACCACTTCATCCTCGGTAATAGCCTCTAAGTCATACTCCTCCTCATCTCCGGCTTCCTCGATCATCCATGAGGATACCTTCGTAAAATGGATATAGGCTAAAAATAAGGCCCTCTGAAACACGACTGTGAAGGCAAGTTGCTTCTCATACTTGATTTGATCATATTCCTTGATGGCTTCATGATAGTCCGATGTAACAATCGGCTCGGGATCACGGTTTTTTAAGCTGTGCTCTAAGTCTTCAAATAACTTTGCCGCCCGCCCCCCACTTCCAGCTTCATCAGCACTTTGTTTTAGTGCATACCAGTTAGCGAATTCTGGGCAAAGAGTTCTGTGCCTTAGCCGGGCTTGGATGAAGTCTTCGTATGGAGAAAAATTGGAGCATAAATGCGTCAGCGGCTTGCTCCACTTGGCAGCGAATGCATCGGAGATAGACTTCAACTCATCTGTATCGCCATCATCGAACCCGAATGGACGCTCATGCCTTCTGCATTCTTCAAGCCTAGTTTTGGCTGCTAGCAATTCAATATCAAGTTTTGTCTCAAGGCGGTCAATCATCTTCGTGATTAAGTCAAAAGCCATGGGGTCCTCAAACGGCTTGACGCCTAAAATTTTTGCTATTGCCCAATCCAAGCCTAGGATCGTCGAGATATACGGGCCTGAGTCGAATTTGGCCTGCTCCGAGTGCCAGTCGATCAATGTGAGGGGCAATCTGGGAGGATTACGATTAAGTTCAGATTCTCCTTTCTCCAACTTTTCCCCTACCAATGTCCGCACGCAGATCGACGAGGGATCGCGATCGTCAAGCAATATTTGGCGAGCCCTTTTCACTTTTTCTGCGTGCTTATTCAGGTCAATGAATAATTCACGCAAAGTTTCAATTAGCTCTTCTGCCGTTGTGCCCCCCTTGAACCCCAAGGCTGGATCGAGGACGATGAGAATAACTGGAACGCTGGATGCTCTATGGATGCTGTCATCCGGCCCGACTAAATTCTTGATTGCCGCTAATCGGTGCTGACCGTCGATGGCAACACCACAAACCTCGTGACTATTCCAACATAGCTGGCCAAGTTTCGCATTGTCCTCACTTGGGTCATCCCATGCGCCCCAATATCCAGCCGTAATCGGGCCATAAGAGCGGATGATGCCTTCTGCGAAATCCTCGCTCCTCTCAAGCGCCGGTGCTTGCCAACCCTCCGAATGATAACTTTGCAGCTTGCCGGCCCGAATTGGAAGTAAGGAAATCGTTAGCGAATTGAAAAACTGTGGCTTGTTGGAATTTCTGAGGTAGGGAACAATTTTACGTTCAACACGAGGCCAATCGATGTCTCGCTGAAATAGCTCTTGAATCTTCCAGTCCATCGACGCCGCGCCGGGCATTTCGTTGACAAGTTTTAAGTACTTGGCTGCATCGCTGAAATTCATCGAGACCTGAAAATACGGAATTGTGCATTCCGCATGGTGATATCTTCCAAATAAGAAGTCGAAATTGCGAGTTTTCTGTACTGTTTGGGCAGGTTTGGGTGGCATGTTTTGGCTCCTTCTAATTCAGCCGGGTCGTTGAGTCCCGAAAGGTGATAATAATCTCTGGGAAATTAATTCCATCAACTCCTGAGTTTCCTTGGCTGATTGACTGACGTCATTTGATTTTGTGGTCGCGTGAAAATTGAATGAGACGTCCTTCCATCCAAGACCTAGTTTATCCTCTAAATAATATTTCAGGGCAGTGGCCCCTCCAAGGTGAGCCTTAACTCTCACCAGCAGATTGTCTGCTTCTCCAATATAGACTGGCGGGGTGAATGCCGAGAGATTTTCGATGTATCGGAACAACATGCGACGGAAGGCTGGAATTCCCGCGCATTTATCCAAGGTTACTTCCTTTGGCCCGGAAAGACCCTCACCGCCAACAGATAATCCGTGGGAGCGAACGCAATGGATCAACTGGCTTGGATCAATCACGGCGTTGGGCTGAGATGTGATTTTTTTTGTCCAAGCTATAAAGTCTGCCTTGTTATTCGTAACGGATGAACTCTCGTGAAAATATCGACGCCATAAATACACTCCCGACCGTTCAGGAACAAGCTCCCTTAGCCCCCCTTCATAGGTGGCATCAATAAGGTCTTTGCCAAGAACCTGTGTCCATTGCTTGCTCATCATTAAAGGTGGCAGATAGCACAGCCATCTGACTTTTCAGTGAGCTTTCTTCGGGGTCCTGCGACAACCTCTTCTAAGGTTTTGCCATCCACCCAAGTGAACTTTTTCCCATTCTGCTCCCCTTCGTATCTTTTGGCCGCCTCGAAAAGTTCAGGATGATGCTCTTTTAGTCCCTGCCACTCTCCGATTTGCTGATAGAAGCAAAAATAGCAACCGGAGCGAGAGCGCCATTGGTAGTAACTGGGCATTCCCAATCCTGATTCCTCAAGGATGTCCTGAACTTCCTCAAAGCCGATGTTGTCGTCACGGAAAGGATAGACCGGAATAATATTTGGCTTTTGAGAGAAGACTGGAGGTTTCTTCGACTTATACCCTTCACGGTCCTCATCGCCGCGGATTCCGATGTATGAAACCGCCGTGGTTTCACCGATGAAGTGCTCGAGTGGCTTGATTTTCAAAGTTCCGGTACACCAGCGCGACCTTGGACTCGGCAGGAAGCCGGAATAAAGTTCGTTCAGATAAATATCGAAGGGGTTGCGGTCCTTCTCCTCAATGTTTAGTACGCGGAAGGCATTGATGCGTTGGATCGGGCGACCGAGATAGACTTCGAGGCGCTCCAAGAAGTCATAGGTCTCGGGAAGCTCGCATTTGGTGTCGCAGAAGACGTATTCGGCGGGGATCTCGGGGTGTTCACGTTTCAGGTAGACAGCCAAGGCTGTGCTGTCTTTGCCGCCGGAGATGTTAATGATGTGCCTGCGGTCGGGATCCGTTTCGATCCACTCCAATGCCTCCTTTAGTAATGCCATAGTGCTTCTATCCGTTTTTTTTGACTACAATGTCAAGCAGGCGCTCTACCTCATCATACCCTGCTAGCTCTGCAAAAGCTTGCAGGTCTTTCTCAAGCCTGGTTTTTAGGATCGCTAACAGCCCCTCTTTGAGTGCGGGCTCCATGCGGCCATCCGACAGATCCGCCGACATGAGTTTCGCTTCGACAGTTGAGGCAAGATCCTGGAACGCTAATGAGAAACGCTTCAGGTCTGCATCCTCCCACCTGGTGATGGTCTTCTGCAGGAGCGCATCCGCAATGGAATCGATGAGCCGTGACTCGTTATCGTAAGGGTTTCTCATCCGCACGAGAACGGGCCTGCTAGGATGGGTCTTTTCGAGAAGGGGCGTATAGCACTCGCTCCACTTTTTGCATGCATCCAAAAGACTTTCACCTTCGCGGAGTTTCAACGATTGGGCGACAATGCCACAGGCTTCGATTCGGTAGGCGTTCACCACGTTCTCGATCTCGTTCTTGATGGAGGAAAGCGTTCCAAGCTCCTGTGCCACCAAATCGGAAATGGAAAGGGAGGCCACTCTTGGAAAGTCTTCCAGCATCAGCTTTACAGGATCCTGAGTTCGCTGGGTCGCATTTCGGAATGCCAGGGAGGGCTTGGAGAGCCTCCTTGTAGTCGCCACAGCTGGGGGCAACTGACGAGACCACGCCATGATCGCCTCATACGAGGTGCCTATTAAATCTGCCTCGTCTGCCCGAGCTACGACTTGACCACTGAAATCGGCCCGAAGCAGTTCAAGGTATTCCTTGGACTTTTTATCGAGTGACAAGACTTGGACGCTGTGACGATCTGGTTCCTTGCAAATGGCTTCGATTGTCGTCGGCAAGATATCAGGGACGTAGGCTCCATCTTTTAGCAGAGAAGTCATGTGAGCGTGTGCTTTGAAACCAGCGGCGAAGAGAATCGGAAAGAGGGCAGGCCGTATGCCGTAAGGCGGCGCGGCCAAGTTATCGAAAAGGTCCGATGGGGACTTGCCGTGTTCGGCTGGGTCGGTGAAGAACCGTCGGATGGTCTCCCACAATTCACCTATTACCGGGTCTTCCAGCTCATTTGGTGCGGCATAGCCCCATGTGCCGCTTGACTCTCGATAGATTCCTGAGCCAACGAAGATCGTACGAGCCATGGAGGCGTCAGGGAAATTTCCAGTTATGCCGAAAACCTCCTGCCCATGGCGCTCCAGAATTCCGAGGATCAACTTTTTACGGCTATTCACGACTGTCCCGGAGGGTTTCTTCCGAACGATCATGTCGTTTTTGAACTTCGGCGTTTTTGGGAACACCATCTTCATGATGCCGGAAAGGATACGGCTAAGCATCTTTGGAGCCGGAATACTGACCTCCTGCCCATTGATGAACCAATGCACGCCCGAATTCTCATCGGGAATTGTTAGTCGCTCCAAGAGACTATGGAGATTCAATTGAGCATCATCCAACATCTGCCGGACTTCAGGAAGAGCAAGTGGGTCTTGACTTGTAAGCTCGGAATCCCGCTCCATTTCTCTCAGGCATGCCACCTCAATCGCCGCCTCTCGAATAGGCAATCTCTCTTTGGGGAGGGCGACAACGAGGCGCATCGCTTCCTCGACAGGCATCGACTTGATTAACTTGCTCAGGTGTTGCGTCGCTGCTTCAAAGTCCTCGGCGGTTTGAGTGACCAGATACAGAATCCGACCGTCGAGGTGGGGGGCGAGTTGCATAGACTCAGGGGCACTAAAGTCGAAGTGGTCTGCAAAGTCTCGAACGGAGAAGAAGAACGACTCGAAATATCGTGTGATCCCATATTCAGCATTGTATTCGAGGGGTAGCCAAACGGGAGGCTGGATCTCGTTGGCCAAGAAGGTGGTTAGGTCGAAGCCCGCCTCCATTGCACCTCGGCGTTCTTGAAGACGGCCACGCAAATCCATGTCGGTCCCATGCCAGATCGCGAGCTCATCGGCATGTTTGCGATGGAGAAGGAGGTTGGCCGTCACTAGGCGTTTGACCACACTCCTCGCCTGTTTAGCATCTCCGTAGCCTGAGAGGGCGGAAACAACATCCTGCTGACTGGCTTTGCTTCTCTCACCCGAAAGGCCAAGTCCAAGGAGGCAGGTCGTTTTCAGGGCTTTGATGCCGGTTTTGTCTTCGGGGTCGAGTTTGCTGATCGCGCTTTCTGTTTCAATCCAGCGTCGATGTGTCCCTCCAACCTCGATGTCGGCCTGCATCTGATCTGAGAAATAGTCGTAAATGGCGGATGCGGTAATGGGTGACGAGAAATCTGCCTGGAACAGGAAGCTGAAGAGCGTTCGTTCGTTCTGCGAGACCCTTGCCGAGATTTTCGGTAGCAGTTCCAAGGCATAGGGTTCGATGGGGCATGCCGAGGCCAAGAGTTTGGCCAAGACTTTTTCGGAAAGATCAGGAAATCGCTTCGCCCGTTTTAGCTTCTTCGCCACCGAAGCCATTTGTTTCTGCGTTGGCCCCTTGGAATGTCTTTTGGTTTTCGCGATTTCACCGATGAGTCTGTAGACTTCCTTACTATCTTCAATGAAGTCTATCGTGAGAAAGCGGCCTTCAATCTTCTTCCACTCACGTCTGGTGGTCTGAGGCAGACTACTTGCGTAGTTCAGAAGCCCTTGGTGCAAAAAGAGTGACAGCGTGTAAGGGATGGCTTTCTGCCGGGCCACGAATTCGGCCAAGGATTGAATCTGATCCAGTTCGGCTGAACGACCTTCGGCAACCATGCCTTCAAGGTGTCGCCCGAATTCATCCCAGATCACCACCACAGAGTCCATTCCTGCCTTTTGGACGAGCGCCTTGATCGTTGATAGTAGCTCTTGGATGGAAGTAAACTTTGCGCCCCTGAGCGCCTTGATTTCCTCAGGGCTTTCACATTCCGGGAATGAACGATTGAGCGAGTCCAAAGCCGCCGAAGAAATCGACCGGATCAGATCAGTCTGGAAGCCGTAGAGGTTGATCGCGAGACCAAAGCTGTTTTCGTCATTCTCCTTCCTTTCTTGGAACCAAGAAAAGAGACCATTGTTTACTCCTTTGAGTCTTGAATGGACTGTGGAAATCGCTTCGTGGCCAGTATTCTCGACCATATGCATTGCAAAGGAAGCCGCGAGTGACTTGCCGGAACCATAAGGGGCGACGACAAGGAAAGCTCGGTCGCCTGTCAGTCCAAGCATCTGCTCGATCAGGGAGCATCCCTTGGACGTCGGAAAGTAGTGGCCGATGTGTTCAGGAGCATCCGCATCATAAACGATATTGATCGATCGGAGAAATGTCTCCTCATTCAGTATACTAGCCATGGTTCCTCCTCATACTTTTGCTCCCACTTGGCGTTCTCCTTGGCTTCTATCTTGTAGTACTCCTCAAGCCACCGAGCAGGAGTGAAGGGGCAAAGATCGATGACACGACTTCCTGCCATGCCACTTACTCGTAGACGTTTCTTCAAGTAGGGTGCCTCATGAGAGGCCAGGATTTCATCGAACAACGTTTCGGCCCGATAACAGAAAACCTTCCCCGGTTGGTTTAATCCAGTAGCCGCTTGTTGGATGGGTACCTGCCGTCTTGCGTTGCCGTCGGGCGGGTTGGCCACACTAAAAGCGTAGCCGAGGAGATTGGGCGGGATGGACTTCTTCTTGAAATTGACGACATGAAATCCCGATTCCGCAAAGTGGGTGAGCAAGTTCAACTGTTGCAAACCGCATTGCTTGGAGTCTTCGGGATCGTCCTTCCTGGCTGGGAGGGATTTGGCGTATGAGTTCAAAAGCACGCCAACATCTCGCTCTAAGGTGCGTTGAGCAGGAGTCCGAAGGTTGTCCTGAAAATCCAGATATCTTTTCAAGCTGGATACACAGACAGCTTTCTCAAACCTACTGCTTCCGAATCGGTTGAAGAACCAGTGCCATGACAGGGCGTGAGTCCGATTGTTGACGAGATTCACATGCATCATCCACCACGTGCCCGATGCGGTGAAATAGGGGTCGTGTGCTTGGACCAGTTTTCCGACCTCGGAGATTCCGACTCCCGATGTGCCTTTTTCGGCTAAGCCAGTGGCCAGAAGCCAGTGGCGGATAGCCTTGGCCATGTTGTTGCCAACACCTAACAAGTCAGCCGCTTCTTTCCCGGCATACCCCTCGGGATCATCTGCGAGCAAAGCCATACCCTTGAACAACCATCCATTGCGGATGTGGAACGTTTCGTGTCCGCCAAACCTCATGCTACCTCCAAGCTAAACGACTTGATTGCTCTGTATTCACGGATCACTAGCTCGGCTCCGGCACGTGCATCCTCCAGGGTGTTGAGTACGGAGAAACTAAATCGAAGCGATGCGTACGCCTCTTCCTCTGAGAGCCCCATGGCTGTTAGTACATGAGACGGTTCGGGCCTCGCACTCATACAGGCCGAGGATTGCGAGCATTGAAGACCGTTTAAATCTAACCGGGTCATCAATGCCCGTGCATCAACAGAGGGAAAGCGAATGTTGGACGTGTTGCAGACTCTCTGGTCTGTATCACCATTCACCATCATTCCTGCCTTCAGCAACAGGTTCTCAAATTCGTCCCTGATGCTCCTCATGACATCAACGGCTTCTTCAAAAGACTGGCTTCGTTGCTGAACGGCTTCTCGTAATCCGGCGATCAAACAGACTGGCTCTGTGCCAGAAAGCCACCCATCTTCATGAGTCGAGAATGGGGGAGTAGAGCGATGTGGCGTAACAACTACTCCCGTACCCTTGGGGGCATGAATCTTGTGGCCCGTGAAGGTAAGGTAGTCGATGTCATTGGCAAGGACGGGAATTTTTCCGATGGCTTGGGCCGCATCCACGAGGAAGAAAGCTCCCATGGCTGTCGCGATGCCTGAGATCTCTTCAACAGGCTGGATGACCCCCGTTTCGTTATTCACCCATTGCATTATCACCAAAGCTACGTCTTCGGTGATCGCCTTGGATAGATCGTTGAAACTCGTTTGGCCTTTTGAATTTGGTGGGATCACAGTGACTTCCCACTTGTCACTCAAGTTCTCTACCCAATGCAGAATCGAGGCATGTTCGATGGCAGAAACGATTATACGGTTCTTTCCCTTGGGTGCCAGTGCGATAGCAGAACTAGCAGACAGTTGATTTGCCTCGGATCCACTGGAAACGAAATGGACATATTCAGGATCGGTTTGAATGAAGCTCCCAATAGCCTCGCGAGTGCTTTGGAGGATCATCCGTGCGTCTTGTGCAGAAAGATACGGACTTGAGGGATTCTTCCAGTTGTTCGTTAGAGCTAGCCGAACAGTTTCCACGACTTCTGAAAGTGGTTCCGTAGTAGCGTTGTTGTCCAAATAGATGTTATTCACCTTGCCTACTCCCTTCCGCCACTTTGAGTTCGTCGAGTCGAGGAGGGTTCGGCTTGTAGGTGAACAAGTCCGGTTGGGTTTGGGATTGGATAAATTCCTTCGCCTGCTGAGTGAACCACTCCTTGCAGGTCAAGCCTTCCGCACCCAACACTCTGTAGAGTTGGTCTTTCAGGCCATCTTCAAGCTCGATGACAACACGATTAGAGGTACCTTTGGCCATGTCACATCATGTAACATAGGTGATGTAACATAATACAGCTATTTCCTAGGATATAATCCCTCAGTCAGGCCCTTCAAAGCCACTAGTTGCTGGTAATCAACGAGTTGTATTCCGTGTCCGACATTTGATTCATTGATGCCAAGCTTCCGAAGCCGCTTGCTGAATGCTTTCATGTTCTCCATTTTTTCGTGATCCGGATGGCAGAAGCGTTCTTTGAAGAAGAGCACCGGAGGATTGTCCGAGGGATACTCGAAGACGTTCACGAAGAGGCTTCGGAGGTCGATCTTGATCCGTTGGGCTAGTCGGGGAACGAGGTGTTCCCATCGCTCGAAGGTCATCAGGCTCAGTTTGGCTGATCGTAGATGAAACTTCACCAGATGAGCCTCTGAAAGGTCGCCATAGAGCCGAGTGGCGCAGGAGGCAAAGATGCGAAGAATCGGAGGTAGCCGTTCGACCAAGGAAGCTTCAACCGTGAATTGCATCTCCTCGGCATCGAACCAGCCGAACTCCAGTTCTCCGATAGCGATCTCCAGTTCGTCTGTGTCACCAGAAGCAAAGAGCAGGTGGCGTGCTTTCTCACAGGCATCTTGGTAGTTCGCGAAGTGCGTTTTGATGTCTGCCCGAAGTTCACGGGAAAGCCTGGAGACCGGGGTTCGCCGTTTTTGGAATTCGCCACCCGTCAGGTAAACTAGAAGGTCTTCCGAGCGACTTTGCCTGGCCTTCTCCAGTTCCTCTTCGCCAAAGCGGCTGACGAAAAGTCTGACCGCTTTAGGCGCACTTCCACACGCCTTTCTGACCTCAGCAAGTCTGCCGAATTCTGTATCCAAAGGAATCCGACCTAATGAGAGAAGGGTTCCAAAGAAGTCATCTAGCAACTCCTGGTTCCGGTCGTACACGGTTGGACGTGGGACCCTTTCCTTTGGCTTTGGTCTTTCAAAACCGATACGTTCAGCAATCTGGTTCCAGTTTATTGCCCGTCGAGTTGAACGACTCAGGAAATCTTGGGCATCGGCCTCTAACCTGAACGCAACGAACATGCCCAAGCTCAGTGGGTAAGCCTCTGTCCCCAAGACATCTTCGATGAAGGTTTGAAGCTCCGTCTGTTCAAAGTATTTTTGGAAGGTATTTCGTTGGGTCAGGTAGCCGTCCTTATATCTCTGCGCATTTGCATAGGCATCCTGACCACGAACCATGGCTGAAACAATGATGGCCTTGCCTGCGAGGGTCCATGCCTTTTTCAAGGTCTCAACTCGCTCTGCCGAGTCCTCGATGACATTAATCACGTAGCCGAGGTTCACAATATCAGCGGAGTCTATGGAGCTTTCGTTCGCATGAACCGGGTCCCAGCCACCGGCTTCGTAGCCGAGGGCGTTTAATCCTTTGATGTCGGTTCCGTGTCCGCATCCATAGTCAAAGAAGCTCAAGCCCTTACTCAAGACCGAGCGTTCCATCGCTAGCTTGAGAGGCTTGGAAAGTTCGTATCGAACGATCGCGGTCTTGTGACGATCTATCTGTCTCTTGTGCGTTTCGCCACTGCTAGTTTCCACGGGAACAACTTGGTTCCCGGCAACCTCAACTCCGGCCTCTGCCAGAAGACGTTCCCAGTTTTGACGGAAACCGATGGTCATCGGCTTTTCATATAGACCAAATGATTCCTCCTTTTGGGTCAGTGCATGGAAATCGGGAAAGCTTGGGTGATCTGGAAGTAGGAAAAGCTCCTTGCGGTGAAGGATCGGCGGATTGTTGCTTTTCCGGTAGTCAATCCGCTTTGCCTGACCTGAGATTAGGTCAACCTTCACCGATTCAATCAATGCTGGATGTCCGATCTCGAAAAAATCGTCGTACCTCAGGAAGGACATTGATGGAGGTGATCTCCTGCCCCACTTGAGCAAATTGAAGGAGTCCCCCAAACCAAGTTGGTCACGCCATTTCTTCTCCAGGGTGCAAAGAAGCTCGGGTAGGGCGACAGATGCAGAAGAATGATGGTAAGTAGCATCTGACAGGACTTTTCCGAATGGGATCATTCCAACCGCTTTGATGTACTCATCTGCCTTCACGGCCCGACCCTATGTAGACCTTTTAGGACCTTCAAACTGAAAGATTTCCTAATCAAAACCCCTCATCGCCCATCGGCCTCATGAGCTGATGAGGTTCGTTCTTGAGGTTTATTTGAATAAACCGCGCAGGATATCTTTACCGGCATCCCGCAACTCGTCTTCGGTGCTGCGTTTGGGTGCGGCTTCGCCGGGGGCGGCGGGTTTGGGTTTGCCGCCGAAGATGTTGTCGAAGATGTCGGGTTGGGGTTGGGCGGGTTGTTGGGGCTGCGAACCACCGGGCTGACCGGGTTGGACTTGGCCGGGCTGGCGGATTTGGCCTTGTTGCGGTTGGGCGGGTTGCACGGGCTGCGAGCCACCGGGCTGCGAGCCACCGGGCTGGCCGCCTTGGTTGAACACGTTGAAGGGGTTTTGGGGTTGGGCGGGCTGCTGCGCGCCGGGCTGGGTGGCGACGCCGGGTTGCGCGACGCCGGGTTGCGCGCCACCGGGGGTCGTCGGACGCATGCCGGGGCGGTCGGTGTTTTGTAGGTTGGGGTTGGGCTGGGCTTGGTTGTTATTGCCGCCGAGAATGCCGCCGATGATGCCGCCGACGATGTCGTTGCCAGCGCCGAGGTTGTCTTTACCGAGGAGCTTGCCAAGTTCTTTGCCGGCGGCTTGTTGGGCGGCGCCGATAGCGACTTGGCGGGTGAGGTCGGCGATCGCGGCCTTGATCGAACGCTGATCGAGCTTGGGGCTGTCGACGGTGCCGTAGATCGGTACGTTGACGACGAAGTTGGTGCCGGCGTAGCGCTGAACTTCGGCCGGAACGAGGTTGCCGGTGAGCGGCACGCGGGCGACGAAGTCGATGCTCTTGTCGAAGCCGACCGAACCAGGACTGTTGGGGCCGCGGCCGCCGATGATCACCGGCACGCCGTCGATGCGGATCTTGAGATCGCCGCTGTAGACGCGCTGGTTGACCGCTTGGAAGCCCATGATGGTGTTGTCGATCGTGTAGGTGGTCTCGCGCACTTTCATCAGGTTCATCAGCATGCGGATGATGCCGTTGGCTTCGAGCTGCGCGCCTTGCAGACCGACGCTGCCGGCGAACTTGATCGCCTCGAGATTTTCCACCGGGGCGACGAAGTTGTTCATGAACAGATCCACTTTGCCACCGCTGGCGGCGGTGCCTTTGAACACCGGATGCAGCTTGCCGAGCAGGCCGTCGGTCATCGCGCTGGTGAGGGTGAAGTTGGTCAGCACGCTGCTGTTCGGCGGCAGCGTGATGGCGAGTCCTTCGATGCCTTCGACGGTGCCGATGCGCGGATTCACGTTGAGCAAACCGCCGGCAATGCCGCTGCGCAGTTTCACGTCGCCGTAGCCATTGATGACGTTGATCGGCATTGCGAGTTCGCTGATCTGGATGCCGAATGCCTCGATGAAGTCGGCGTGGAACCCGGCCTTGAGGGTGGTGTTGGCGATCATGTTGTCGCCGAGCGTGGTGGTCAGGTTGAACGGCTCCATTTTCTTGCCGCGCATGGTGATCGGCTGGCCGGTGAGTTCGCGGACGATCGGTTGCAAGCGGTCGAGGTCGAAGCCGAGCTGGCCGTCGAGGAACACGGCTTTGTCGTCGCGCGACATGCGGTTGATGCTGCCGACCGCGTTGATTTGCAGCGGCGTGGAATTTAACTCCATGCTCTCCAGCACGAGGCGGTCGTTGGCCAGATCGCGCTTAGCGTTGGCGTTCAGTTTGACCACTTCTTCCTGCAATAGGGGCTTGTTGTCTTTGTAGAACTTGAAGCCGCTAATGTTGCTGGTCAAATTTAAGGTCTGACCCTCACCTTGGCCGGTGGTGCTGATATTGCCGTCGAGCAGGCCGGCGACGCGACTGCCTTCGGGCATGGAAACGAAGCCGCCGGCTTTGGCGACGAGGCCGCCGAGGTCGGCGCGCAGGGTGGCGTTGGCGGCGAGCGATTGCATCGCATTGGACCAGTCGCCGACACTCGCCGAACCGGGTCCGACGCGCAGTAGTTCACTTTGGTCGCGCAGGCCGAAATCGAGGTTGCGCGCGTCGAGGCTGCGGCGGTTGAGGTCGGCGGTGATGTCGCCCGCGAGCGTACCGCTGACCGGTTGCAGGACCTTGCCGTCGACTACGGCGGAAAAGTTGTTGAACGCGGTCTGGCGGGTGCTCATCGAGACGCTGTTGCCGTTCATGCTGACGCTCGCTTCGGGTTTGAACTGGCCGGCCATCGACAGGGTGGTCGGCATCACGCCGAGGGTACTGGCGAGGTCGCCGAGCGGGCGCAGGCGCAAGTCGCCGTTGACCCGTGCGTTCAAGGTGCGCTGGACCTCGTCGGTCAGTTTGGTGCCCTTCAAATCGTCGATCCGCATCGAACCAAACCCAGCCGAGTTCAGCGTGACGGTGCTGGCGCCGGCGTCCATGGTGTCGAGATTGGCGGAGAGGTTTTGCAGGCCGAGCGAGATTTGCTCGTCCGTGAACCGGCGGGTGACGCCGTCGCTGGCAAGCGCGAGTTCGGGACGGAAGATGGTCAGGTTTACATTATTGATGCTGGCGTTATTGCCGTTCACTCCGGCTTGGTCGGCGGAGAGCACGGCGGTGCCGGTGGCGGTGAGCTGGTTGGTCAGCTTGCCGGAGGCGCGCAGCAGTTCGACGATCGGACCGAGATAGAACTCGCCCTGGTCGATGTTCGCGCCGGCGCGGCGCACGGTGGGTTTGTCGACGTTGCTGGCGCGCACCTGGCTGAGTTTCACCTTGGCAAGTCGGCTCTTGAGCGCGAGTTGCGGCAGATCGAAAAAGCCCTTCTTTGGGTCGAGCGTACCGCTGAGAGTGACCTCGAGGCGCGGGTCTTTGTACGTTTGCAGGCGGTCTTCGCTGTCGCGCATGGCGACCGACATGTTGTCGATGGCGAGGGTGGTCGGATCGAGCGCGATCGACTCGCCGTTGACGTTCACGCGGGTGGGCGAGATGCTGGCGACGCCGCCCATGCTGATGTCCTGTTCGAGCTTGCCGGTGGCGCGCAGCAGTTCGCCGATCGGCCCTAGTTGGAACGTGGCCTGACGCAGGCTGGCGGACACTTTGCGGGTGTCGGCGGAGCTGTAGTTCGAGGCGGTGAGGTTGTCGAGGGTGACGTTGGCGAGGCGGCTCTTGAGGGTGAGCGCGGGCACGTTGACGGTTTCGGCTTTGGGGTCGAGCTTGCCTTGCAGGGTGACTTTGAGCGAGGGGTCGTCGAACTCCGCCTCGTTGCCGAGCTTGTCGCGCATGGCGAGCTTGAGTTGGTCGACTGAAAGGGTGGTGGGCGGCAGCACGATGGTGTCGCCTTCCATGCCGACGTTGAGATTGAGGTTGGCGGTGCCGGACGCGGTGATGTTGGTGGGGGCGACGCCGAGGCCTTTGAGCAGGTCGACGCCACGTTCGAGATTGAGCGCGCCGTCGAAGTTGAGTCCGGAGACTTCGGATGGCGGTCCGCCGTCTTTGTTCAGCTGGATCGCGTCGAACCCGCCGGTGCCTTTCAGGATCTGCGAGTCGGCTTTAATCTTGCCCTTGGTCAGGCGCATGGTGTCGCGGTTGACGGTGGCTTCGCCGCCGCCGATGAAGGCGGGTTCTTGCAGGAAGGCGGTGTCGGCTTTTTTCACCAACAGCTGATTCATGTTGGCGTTGAAGGAGATGTGGTTTTCCGGCTGGTCGTAGTTGGCGACCCGCGCATCGACCCGGCCTTTACCGGAGAAGTCCCACGGGGCGAAGTCGAAGATCGGGTTGAGTTCGGCGTGGGCTTCGGTGAGGTCGACGTCGAAGGCTGCGACGAGTTCGGCGCGCGACAGGTCGGCGCGTCCGGCGAGAAACGCCGAACTCACGTCGGCGATCACGGTCGGGTCGCCATTGCCGACGCGGTTGACCATGCCGGTGACGATCATCGGCGGATTGATGATAGCGGTCGGGGCTCCGGGGCGTTCGGCGACCAGCGGCTGGTTGAGGCCGAGCGACATCACGGCCCATTGGCGGTCGTCTTTGAGGTCGGCGTTGATGCCGAGGTTGACCGACCCCTGGGTGACGCGCAGCCCGTCTTTGAGGCTGAGGTTGTTGGGGAATTGTTGGAACAGGATCGGCAGGTTCACGTCGAACGAGCCATTGGCCGAGCCGCGCGCACTGAGCACCTGTTTGAGCATGTCGAACGGCGGTAGTTCGGTATCGATCTCGGACGGCAGCCCGACCAGGTTCGCGGCGAGCGAACCGTTGAGGTAGGGCGAGGTGACGCCGAGACTTTTCAGTTCGACTTGGGAGCCGTTTTGCACCGCGTCGAAGTCGAAGCGTGCTTCGGCGAACTGCGGCCGGTCGCCTTTAAGATAGCCGCCGCCTTGCAGGTCGACGCCGAGCAAGCTGGCGCTGCCTTTGCCGGAGAAGCCCGAGACCGGACTGCCTTTAATGTCGATCTTGCTTTGCAGGCGGGCGGTGCCGCCGGGCAGGTCGGGAACGTAACTTTTGCCGAACGCGAGTGCCGGGGCGAGGTCCCAGTTGGTGCCGTCGACGGCGAGATCGACGACGGAGGCGAGCGGATTGATTTTGTCGCCATCTGGGACGTCGACATTGCCTTCGATGACCATTTTGCCGCTGCGGTCGGGCGCGTCGAACGACGAACGGATCGCAAGGGCGCGGTCGGCTTTCTTGAAAGTGGTGTCGAGTTCGAGATTGTGCATGTACGAGCCGACGCCCTGCAAGTTGAGCACGCCGCCTTTAACCACCAGATTGACCGACGCGGGCAGCTTCTCGAGAAGTTTGCCGATTTTGAGGGGTTCGCTTGGCTCGCTGGGTTCGCCGCCTTGGGAGGCGTCGTCGTTCGCGGGCGGGGGGGTGCCGACGGTTTTATCGGGTCCGCCGCCACCGCCGGAGGTCGCCGGCGCGCTGGCGGTATTTACGTAACTGCCGGCCGGCACGAGGAGGTGTGGTTCGGTGAGCGTGAGCGTGAGGTTCTTCTTGCGGGTGATCAGATCGAACAGGCCGTAGGAGGCGTCCACCTTCTTTACGTCGGCCAGCAGGGTGCCGTTTTCGTCGGTGTATTTCACCCCGGACGCGTTCAGTTTGCCGAACCAGCCGACCGACCAATCGTCGACTTCGACGGTACCTGGGGCGGACTCGTTTACTTTGCTGAGGATCTTCCCGCGCGCCCAATCGGTGGACGCGAGCATGGGCAGCACGGCCACGGCGATGATGAGAAGCAGGAGGAGGAGCAGCAGAAACTTGAGTCCACGGCTGGTTTTACGTGGTTGGTTACGTGGTTGGTTACGTGGTTGGTTACGTGGTTGGTTACGGGGTTTGTTCATGGTGATTCAGGGGGAAGATCGATGGGGTTCACTCGGTATAGTAGTGGGCTGGAAAGTCTTTATAATACTGGCATTCTGAACAATTTATACTAGGCGGGTCGAAACTTTTACGAGCCGGGAAGGCTCTAACACGGGCCTGTAAGGCCCTTTACACTCTACTTAGAGGCCAACCTTAATGGTTAAATTCATCAGCAAACTCTTTGGGAAGAGGCCGGACGACGATCGGTCACAGGGGCCCAAATCGACCGGTTCGGGTGAACCATCGAAGAAACCGTCCAAGAATCAACAGTCCGAGTCCGGCAAATCTTCAGAATCCCCGAAAACTCAGGGAAAAACGGAGAAAAAAGACCGTTCGGCGCAAGAAAATCGCCAATCCGACCGCGCGCCCAAGGGCGAAGGCTCGGGTTCCAGTTCCGAAAGTGGCGATGCGCCGAAAAAGCGCCGTCGTCGGCGTCGTTCAGGCGGTGAAGGCCGTTCGGGTGACGGCCGCAAAAACCGCGAAAATCGCGGTGAAAAGACCGCTGGCGATTCTTCCGCTGGCGACTCTTCCGCTGGCGGCTCTCACGGTGGCGACGCTCACGGTGGCGGATCTGGCGAAAACAAGTCAGGCGAAAACAAGTCAGACGAAGGCCGTCGTTCCAATGAAGGCCGCCGCGAAGGCCGCTCCGGGGAAGGTCGCCGCGAAGGCCGCTCCGGGGAAGGTCGTTCGAGAAAGTCGGGCCGTTCGCCCGATGGTGAACGCAAATCGCGCGACGATCGTCCGCCGCGAAAACCGCGCAAGTCCGACGCCGAGGTCGCCGCCGAAGCAGCCGCCGCCCACGCCGAGTGGGACCCTGCTTCCTACGACGTGCCGGTCGAGGAAGGCAAAACCCGCTTTGTCGATTTCGACATCCCCTCCGAAGTGTTGCACGCGATCTCCGATCTCGGCTTTCAGTACGCGACTCCGATTCAGGCCGAGATTCTGCCCAGCATCATCGAGGGCCGCGACGCGGTCGGCCAAGCCCAGACCGGCACCGGCAAGACGGCCGCGTTCTTGACCTCCTTGTTCACGCACCTGATGCGCAACAAGCCGTCCAAAGAACGCAAGATCCGCACGCCGCGCGCGCTGATTCTCGCGCCGACCCGCGAGCTGGCGCAACAGATCGAAAAAGAAGCCCGCCAGATTGGCAAGTACACCGGCCTGCGCACCATGGCTGTGTTCGGTGGCATGGATTACGTGAAACAGAAACGCATTCTCGAAGACGGCGTGATCGACGTCATCGCCGCCACGCCGGGCCGCCTGATCGATTTCATGCGTTCGAAAGATGTGATCCTGCGCGATGTCGAAGTGCTCGTGATCGACGAAGCCGACCGCATGCTCGACATGGGATTCATTCCCGATGTCCGCCGCATCACCCGCGCTACGCCGCCGGTCGAAAAGCGTCGCACCATGTTCTTCAGTGCCACCTACACCGAAGTGGTTCACCGCCTGGCCGACTCGTGGACCAATGATCCGGTCAAGGTGGAGATCGAACCCGAGTCGATCGCGGCCGACACCGTCGACCAGACCGTGTTCATCGTGACCAACGACGAGAAGTTCGCGATCGTGATCAACCTGCTGCAGAAGGAACAGCCCGAACGCGTGTTGATCTTCGTCAACCGCCGCGACCAAGTGAGTTCGTTGTACCGCAAGTTGTACAGCTACGAGATCGCCGTGGCCGAGATGTCCGGTTCGGTCCCGCAGAACAAACGCCAACGCGTGCTCGAAGATTTTCGCAGCGCCAAAATCAATGTTATGGTCGCCACCGACGTGGCCGGCCGCGGCATCCACATCGATGGCATCAACTACGTCATCAATTACAATCTCCCCGACGACGCCGAAGACTACGTTCACCGGATTGGCCGTACCGGCCGCGCCGGCGCCGAGGGCAAAGCCTTCAGCTTCGCGACTGAAGATGACGGCCTGCTGATTCCCCCGATTGAGGAATACATCAATCGCGAACTCCCGTGCAAATACCCCAAAGCCGATTGGCTGATTCTGCCTAAGCCCACCCGCAAGCCCCCGCCGAGCAAGAAGCGCGACGGTGGCGGACGTGGCGGGTCCGGCGGCGGACGGGGTGGGTCCGGTGGCGGACGCGGTCGTTCCGGCGGCGGCGGACGCGGTCGCTCTGGTGGCGGCGGTGGCGGACGCGGTCGTTCCGGCGGAGGCGGCGGACGTCGTCGCAGTTCGGGCGGTGGTGGCGGCAGCAAGTCCGGTGGTTCAGGCGGCGGCGGCAAAAAGTAGGATTGGAACGAAGATTTAAGTGGGAGGCCGGCCCCGCCCGGGCGACTATCCGCAATGCACGCGATTGAGTGCTCGGGGGTGTTCATAGATCCTCGCTTTGTCGATTCGTGACTACATGTCTAATGGTGCGTCCGGCCAAAGAAACCAGGCAGCAGATGCCTTCGGAGTATGAGGCCGTTCCGACCGGACATGAAGCGAAGAGTTCGTGCAGAGGGGCAGACCGGTCGGCTCAAAAGGCTCTCAGTTACCCCGGGTTGCGCTCGTACCTCGCTCCACCCGGGGCTACTTTCTTGCCACCACTCCGTGGTTCGTCATAGAGGGTGCGGTGTTGGCTCGTTGCGCCTCCGATGACCTGGGAATTTACAAATATCTTTGGCTAGATCCTTGCTTTGTCGATTCGTGACAAAATGAGTCAAACTTTTCAGATTTCGTTGGTCGAAAGGATCGTTCAACATCAAAAACCTGAAGGGCGAGGGGCCTCCCGAGCCGGTGCGGTTGAGGACGACCGAGATGGCAGCAGACTTTCGTTCGGGTCATCCCATTCGCTTGGGATCAAGCGGGTCCGTAATTTCAGGATGAAATGGACTCCGTGGAATCAGTTCTCGCAGGTGGCACCGTCTCTCCGAGCGGTGTCGGGCCGCCTCTCTCCAGAGAGGTCGGCGCTCGTTCTGATGGTGAACCCCGAAGAGGGTTCGGCGTCGGTTCGATGACCTGAGAAATTTCAAATATCTTTGGTTAGGAGTCTGTCGGACTTCTGCCCTTAGACCGCTCCGCGGAGGCAAAAGAATGTGGGGCAAAGGAATGGCGGCGTGCGGCTTGGCCGGTGGATTTCGGATGAGAGATTCCGCGTGCTGCGCGTTTTTCTGCGGTTCATTAAAAGGTCAGCAAAGAGTCCGCCCTTAGGGGGGAAGCCCGGTGCCCGTCACCTTGCTTCAGGCTCTTGCTCGAACGCGCTGACTTTGGTTCAATCGAATCATGAAGCTCACCGCCACTCTACTTCTCTTTGCCTTCCTGCCTGTACTCCTCGCCCAAGAGGCCACGTTCCCCTCGCTCGCCAGCGAAGTGCTCACCACCTACGAACCCGCTGAGCCCAAAGACTATACGGCGGAAGCGATGGCGGCTTCGGCCAAGAAATTTCTCGCCGCACTCACGCCCGAGCTACGCGAACAGGCGGCTTTGGCATTCGACAGTAACGAGAAGGCGCGCTGGACCAACACGCCGCCACGAGGCGAGCAAGGCGGCGTTCGAATCGGCGATCTGGACAAGCTACAAATGCAACTCGCCTGCGACCTGCTGCGCGCGGTGATGAGCGAACGCGGCTATGCCTTCTCCCGCAACGTGCCGCTGGCCGACGATACCTTGCTGCGCGACGGACGCGCCCGCCCTGGCTTCGGAGCCGAGAACTATTGGCTGGCGATCTTCGGCGAGCCGTCCGCGACCGAACCTTGGGCCTTGCAGTTCGACGGCCATCATATCGCGATCAACCTCGCCATTCACGGCGACAAGATGTGCATGTCGCCCAGCTTTCTCGGCACCCAACCCGCGCGATTCGACTTCACCGGTAAAAAGATTGAAGTGATGCAGGAGGAGCTTGCTCGCGCATACGCCTTCATCAACGGGCTCAAGGAGGACCACCGCAAGCAGGTCGTGGTCAGCGATGAACGCATGCGTTTGGTTGCCGCGGCCGGCCGCGATGGCGTCGTGCCCGAACCGATCGGCTTCAAGGTCTCCAGTTTAGATACCGCCGACATCCTTCGTCTGTTCCTCGTGATTGAAGCCTACGTCGGCCTCCTGCCGCAGCCTTATTCGAAACGTCGTCTGGGATCGTTGCTCGGGGAAGTGGACCAAATGACAGTGGCTTGGGGCGGACCAACCGCGCCCGGTAGCGACATGTCTTACCGGATCCAATCGCCCAGCTTGCTGATCGAATACGCCGGACAGGATCTTGGGCGGGACCCGCTCAACCACATTCACGGCATGTACCGCGACCCGTCCAACGAGTACGGTGCCCGGCTGGAAGCCGAATAGTCATCAAAAACTGAAGGCCCCCTCGCCCTCCAGGTTTTTGATCCAGAAAATTCAGAAATATAAAATTGCAGCCTGTCGGACTTTGAGGACGAGTATCTCTAACACAGGCGGCGCCGTGTTTGGCGTGCACGCTGGTTGGTCGACGTCTTGGCAACGGTGGAGGCGCTGCTCGACGACCCCGAACGACGCTCAGTAATTTAGGGTTGAACCCTTTGAGGGTTTTTGCCGTTCGGTGAGCCACCACTCCTTGGGGCCTTCGGTCTCGATTTTTTTCCAGACGTCGAACAGGGCGCGCTTCAGCTCTTCGGTCTTTTCCGGATGCGTCGCGGCGAGGTTGTGTTCTTCTTTCCAATCTTTTTCGATCTGGAACAGTTGGAACTCGGTGAGGACATCATTGCCGACGATTTTCCAGTCGCCGATGCGCAGGGCAACGCGGTCGCCGACTTGGGAGACGTGGGTGCGCCAGAACAGCGGGACGGTTCGCTTTGCGGGGGTTCCGTTCAAGGCGGGCAGCATGCTAACACCGTCGATGGTGCGATCGGCGGGCAGAGGCAGGTCGACCATGTCGAGCACGGTAGCGAACAGATCAGAGCCGATGACAGGGGTGGTGCAGGTCGAACCGGGTTTGATGTGTCCGGGCCAGCGGGCGACGCCGGGGACGCGGATGCCGCCTTCGTGACTGCTACGCTTGCCGCCGCGCAGACCGCCGGTGGTGCCGCCGAACCTGGCCACCGGGCCGTTGTCGGAGGTGAAGAAGAGGAAGGTGTTGTCGGCGACGCCGGCGCGGTCGAGGGCGTCCATGACCTGGCCGAGGGCGTTGTCGAGTTGGGTGATATTGCCCATGTATTTGGCATTCTCGTGGCCGCCATAGAGATCCATAAATGCCGGATCCGTGGCGATGGGGGAGTGGGGTTCGTGAACCCAGACAGAGAGGGCGAAGGGTTTCTTCGGATCGCGGATGTCGTTCAGCCAGCGCGCCACCTCGGCGGCAACCAGCTGCGCCGAATAGCCTTCGGTTGCGCCAACCGCTTTGCCGTTGCGGATGAAGTTGTCGGGGTTTTTGTGACTCGGACTGGCGTTGTTGTGGGTGGTCATCCAGTGGTCGTAACCGTGGTCGCCGGGCTGCGGGAACTCGGGGACATTGAACTGGTGCCGCGCGTTCAGGTGCCACTTGCCGACGTGACAGGTTTCGTAGCCGATCTCTTTCAGACGTTCGGGATAGGTGATCTCGCTGGCGCGCAGGTGGGCATCATGATTGCCCGACAGGTGACGCCACACACCGTTGCGGTAGGGCGTGCGTCCGGTGAGAATCGCCGACCGCGACGGAGAGCAGACGCCGGACGCGGAATAGCACTGGGTGAACTTCACGCCCTCGGCGGCGAGTTGGTCGAGGTTCGGGGTTTTGATCAGCGGGTGACCGAAGGTGCCGGAGTCGCCCCAACCCATGTCGTCGGCGAGAAAGATGACCACGTTGGGTTTCGGCTTGTCAGCGTCGCCGACTTTCTCCGCTCCTTTGGGTTTGGCGGCGACCTCGGACTTAGCACCCTCGACGGGCTTCGCAGCCGCCCCGGCTTTTTTGGCGACGCGGTCGTTGTCGTCGCAGGACAGGTCCTGCCTGCCCATGTCGTCGGCCATGGCGAGGATAATGTTAGGGCGTTCGGCGGCGGCGACCGTTGCTAATAGGCAGGCGATCGAGAGTAGCTTCAAGCGCTTTTTGGTTCCATTCGTTCCATTCATTGGGTCAGTCCTAATGGGGATGTGCAGGGATGTGCGGGGATGTGAGAAGGTTCGTCAGTTCTTAGTGGTCCGAAAATGGTCTCAACCGCAATCGTGCTCTTTTATTTTTGTAGACCTATTTTCGTTTGATCGATTGGGACAAAGCCGAGGTTCAGTGCAGGTGATCCGGGCATGAGGCGAAAGTTACCGTTCGCCGGATCGACGAACAGCGGGTCCGCCGCGCGGCTGTTCTGGTCGATGCCGGCACGTCTTCCCTTTTTTAGCGTGGCTTGGCTCAGTTCGGGGTCGCCGGCAGCATAATAGAGATTGTGATCGGTGTCGGCTTGGTGGGCCCACGCTGGCGGAAGCCGAGGATTTTTGCCCTGATCGAAAAACATCGCATCGTCGCCCGGATGATAGAGGATGTTACGTTGAAGAGCGCCGCCGGTCATCGGCCCTTCGCGCAGCTTGAAATAAATCGGCCGCCGCCGTTCGCCTTTGTGGATGGATTCGATCACGTCGGCGATGATATTATTTACCACGTGATTGTTTAATTTCACATGCATGCCTTGGGAGGTGCAACGATAGATAATGTTCTCGGCAATGAGCGTGTCGCGCTGGCCTCCGTCGGTGCGGATCGCGGACTGGAGCGTGGTCGTCGAAAGGAGGTGATGAATGTAGTTTCGTCGAATGACATTCCCTGATCCGGCGCCGCGAATATAGATGCCATTGCCATCGCCAAGCTGTTCCATGGCGTGGTGAATTTCGTTGTATTCGATGAGGTTGTCGTGGGTGTGCAGGAACCGTTTCACGTCCGCCAAGGTGTAGCCCTGTTTCCGTCCGACTTCGTCCCAATGAATGGTCCGCGTCAATTCTCGGCCATTGTCGCGGGGCGAAAAGAAGTGAGTCATGACGCCCGAAATGATCATTCCCGAATAGGGTGTGTGATGGATCAAGTTGTTGCTCACGTGGTTCTCGCCACTCTGCCACAGAAAGATCCCGGGGGCATGGGCGTAGATTTCGCCGACATGATGGATGTGATTATTGTGGATGATGTTGTGGTGATTGAGATCTTTCGTTCCCGGTCCGTAGCCGCACAAGAGCACGCCGGTCGCGCCGATGTGTTCGATGTGGTTGTTTTGGATTCGGTTGGTTCGGCCGAGCAAGTCGACGCGGATCGCGGTGCCGCCGCTGTGAAGGAAGTGGCAGTTCTCGACCACACAATTCTCGGCGCCGCGGAAGCGAAGCAAGGCGTTTGCCTTGTCGTGCATTTCCCAGTCATGTTGCAGCCCCTTGTCGTTCTTGTTCAGACGGTAGGTTTCGCCGCGGGTGAAGGTGAGTCCGCGGAAGGTCAGGTGTTGCACCGGGGTATCGCGTGGACCTTTGAGGTCGATGTCGCCTTCCACGCGGATATATTCGGCCAGCCGCGGGGCCGTGATTCGTTTGGGCGGACCGTCCGCTCTTGGCCAGAGATAGAGTTTCCGTTGTTCGGTATCGAGGACCCACTCGCCGGGCGAATCGAGGGCATCGATGGCGTTTTCGATCCACACGGACTCCGTTCCTTGGAGGAAGTGGAGGTCGTTCATGCTGTAGGTGGCGGGAACGCCAACCTTGGTGATTCGGGTTTCTAGGTCGACCGATGTTATTGGCAGAATATTGACGATCCATGCGTGATTCGGGCGCACGACGAGTTCGATGTCGTCCAGGTTGGACCAGTTTCTCAATCGGCCGGCCGGGAAGTGCAGCGCGTACTTCGAGTTCTTGGATTTCTCCCGACCGGAGTCGGGTGTGATTGGCATGAAGCCCTCTGAGCGGGCTCGTGGCAGGCGCCCTTCGGCGTCATAGAGGGTATAAAAGTTCCGGCCTTTGCCGACGTCCGTCATCCAGACGTTTCCGTGGGCGGCCTCGGGTAGAAACGGCATCGGGGTCTTGAGTCTTTTCCACCCGCTCAGTTTGACATCGGAATGAAGCACTGGCGTTTCGCCGTTATAGGCTTCGTAGATGATGGCGGCATCGCTGGTGCCCGCGTCCTCTACTCCAAACACGATCGGTTCGACTAGGCGGTATTCTCCGCCGCGAATTTGAACGAGGATGTCTCGCTTAAGACCCTTGGCTTTGAGCGCGCGGACCGCGTCCCGCGCTTGTTCGAACGAGGCGAATGGTCCGTCCGTTTTTTTATCGTTCGGTGCCTCAAGCTTGCCGGTCCAGTTGTCCGAGCCCTCGGTCGAAACATAAAAATCGGCGACCTTAGCGAGCACCGGTATGGCCATTATCTGGAGTAGTAGAATCGCTAGGCCAAGCTTCATATTACTTCGAGACGTTCTTTCTGGATTTGGATAAGCCGTTGGCGCTTGGCTTGGTTGGCAAGGCGCGTTTCCAAGCATCCAGTCGGTTCGATAATAGCTGGATGACCTCGGGGTAGTCGGCCGCGACGTTCTGTTTCTCGGCCCAATCGCGTTCGAGGTTGTACAGTTCTAGCAGGTCCCGTTCTTTGTTCACGATGAGTTTCCATTTGCCTTCCCGCATGCCGAGCGAAGGCCACGTATAGTCCTGATTATCTCCACCTTTCCATTCCCAGTAGATGGGTTTTCCGCGCGTAAATGCCTCTCCTTTGAGGGCGCCATAGAAGCTTTCGCCATCGGACTTGTACCGTCCCGGGGACGCGACGCCGGCCACTTCTAGAAACGTCGGCAACAAATCGACCGCTGTGATCACGGAGGTGGTATCCGTTTTTCCCGCAGGCACCACACCCGGCCAGCGCGCGATGAAGGGCACGCGAATCCCGCCGGCAAAGAGGGAGCGCTTTTTGCCTTTCAGTCCGCCCGATTCGCCGACGGAATAGTAGCCGCCAAGGCCGTCGGATTCGGTTTTGCCGTGGAACTTGTGCGTTTCGTCGCGGGTAAATTCAGGGCCGTTGTCGGTGGTGAAAACTACCAGCGTGTTGTCGTCGATGGCCAACTCTTTCAACAACGCCAGAACCCGGCCAACGCCTTCATCGCCTTCCGCTATCACGGACGCATACACGCGCTTCTGCTCATCGAGTTCTTTGAACTGCTCCATATATTTTTTCTGTGGAAAGTGCGCCAAGTGCGCTTCGTGAAGCCACAAATTGATGAAGAAAGGCTCGTCCTTGAACTCGCGAATAAAGCGCAACGCATGATCCACCGAAGCCAGGCCCTCCTTTTTAATCTCGTTCTTCCCGGAGCCGTTAAAGGTGGCGAAGCGATCATAGCCATACGCGTCTTCGGTGGGCGAATCGGCGACGCTGCCAAGGTGCCATTTTCCGAAGTGCCCGGTGGTGTATCCCGCATTTTTCAACATGCGTGGTAACATCGGGGCCTGGGCGGGCAGCCAGTCCGGCATGCCTCTTTTTAGGTGGGCTTTGATACTTTGAAAATGCTGATGCACGCAGTGCCGCGCCGGGAATTGTCCGGTCATCACGGCGACGCGACTCGGCGAACAGACGGGGCTGTTGACGGTGAAGTTCGTGAAATCAATGCCCTCCTTGGCCATGCGGTCGAGGTGTGGGGTTTTGCAGAACGTGCTGCCATGCAGGCTGAGATCTCCGTATCCCCAATCATCGGCAAAGATGAAAATGATATTGGGTTTGGCGGTTTCGGCAGCCGCCGACGGCACGAAAATGCCGGCTAGCAGACCGCACAGCGAAAGGAGAATTAACCAAATTTTCATCTTCATTTTGTTCAGGTATCCACGCGAACCGTCGAGCGAGACCAACAGAGGCTTCGTGAACGGATGCTAGTGTTTTTTTGGCCTTTTCGCCGAAATTTTTTCGAGCCATTGATCGAGTTTTTTCTGCAAGCGTCCAGCCCGTTCGGGGTGCTTTGCCGCGACATTGGTTTGCTCCATTGGGTCGTCCTTCAAGTTGTACAGGGCGTCATCAAGTAAGCCGTAGCCATCGAAATATTTCCAGTCGCCCTCCAGAATGGTGCCACCCATGTAGGTGGTAACCTCCATGCGATTGTGCGGGAAGTGCCAATACAAGGCGTCGCGTTCGAGTTTGTCCGCACCGGCAAAGATCGGCTTCAGATCAAGCCCTTTCAACTGCGAAATCGCATCGGTTGACCCGCCCGCCGCGTGGACGAAGGTCGGAAAGAAGTCCATGGAGTTGACCGGTACGTCGCAGGTCGTTCCGCCTTTGATCACCCCCGGCCAGCTAACCACCATCGGCACCCGGAGGCCGCCTTCGAGTAGTGAGGCCTTCTTGTCCGCCAACCATTTGGTGGGGAAATGCCCGCCGTTGTCGGAATAAAAAACGACCATGGTGTTCTCCAGCGTTCCAGTTGCTTCGAGGCTGTCCAGCACGGTGCCCACCATGTTGTCCAAGCTTTCGAGCATGGCGCGAAACGCACTGCCGCCGTTCTTTTTTACCAGGTCGCGTGGCGCCTTGATGGGGGTGTGCACCGAGTAGGGCCAGAGGGACAAGTGGAAGGGGTTGTCGTGATTGGCCTTGATGAACACGGCCGCTTCATCGGCCAGGCGGTCGGTCAGGTATTCGCCTTTTTCCCGATTGGGAATGGTTCCATTTCGGTAGGGGTCAAACCACGACTTCGGCTGTCCCATCCCGCAGCCACCGATGTTGCTGTCGAAGCCAAAATGCTCTGGGTGGTACTCCGGACTGACAATCCCGTTTTTGGTGGTGACGGAGCCCTCGCCGGCCAAATGCCATTTTCCGATGAAGCCGGTGGTATAGCCCTGCTTTTTCAATTCGCGCGCGTAGCTCGGCAGTTCGAGGGGGAGATGCTTGATGGAGTCGGCATCGCGCGGCCCACCTTTCGGACCTTTGCGCTCATTGCCCGCCTTGCCCGGGATGTGTGTTGTCATTCCGATCTGCGCTGGCGACATCCCGGTGATGCAGGCTGCGCGCGTCGGCGAACAAACGGACGCGGCGGCGTAGGCCTTGGTGAAGACCATGCCGGTCGTTGCAAGCCGTTCGAGATTGGGCGTGTTGAGTTCGGCATTGCTGCCGTCGAAATCGACCCAGCCGACCCCTAAGTCATCGGCCATGATGAAGACGATGTTCGGCTTGGTTGGCGCTTCGCTCGTCGCCGATTCTGGTTCAGCCATCACCGGCACGGCGAACAACATGGCGAGTGCAAGGCAGGTGATAGAGGATGGGATAGAGGAAGCGATAGTAGATGGGATAGAGCGTGTCATGAGTCGTGTGTTCGAGTTTAGCGGTCGAGCACCATTGCTATTTGAAACCGGTTGGAACCGCGATGGAATTTGATAGCGGGCGGCCATGCGGAGGAGATGCATTATTTCTTTTTCACGTTGGGTTTCTTCAGTTTTTTCACCTTGAAGTTCGGGTATCTTGAGACGCGTTCTTTCGTTATTGCATTCGCCGTCGCGGATTCGATCACGCCCCAATCTTTTTCGTGGCTGATCACCGGAGCGTTTGGAAAGAGAGAACCGGTCGGGCGTTGTCCTTGGCCGCGTTCCATGAACTCGCCCAGCTCTTTGCGGGTAGGTGCGGCCAGTGCCTGCAACTGCCGAACCACATCTGGGTTCTCAGCGGCGACGTTGGTGGTTTCGCCCTGATCGGACCCCAGGTGATAAAGCGCGGGCTGATCCGCATTATTGAAGACCTTGTTTTTATCCCAGAACGGCAATTGGGCTTGGGTTCGTGGCAGGTGCAGCTTCCAGTCGCCTTGGCGGATTGCCTGCAAGTTCTCGCAATTATAATAGTAAAAGGGCACGGCGTCGTCGCGGCTCAGCGCCTTGCCTGCGAAGGCGGGCCGCAAGCTGATGCCGTCATAGACTCGATCTTCCGGTAGGGGAGCGCCGATGATGTCGGCCAAGGTTGGGAAGAGGTCCATCGCGTGCACGTTCGCGTCGGACGTCAGACCCTTGCCAATCGCCGCCGGCCAATGGACCACGAACGGAACCCGGTGCCCGCCTTCAAAGCTAACGTATTTCGTGCCGCGGAACGGCTTGGCGTATTCGTTGCTCGTCGGGCCATTATCCGACGTGAAAATGACGATGGTGTTGTCCGCGACGCCGGTCGCTTCAAGCGCCTTCATCATCTCGCCGACACCCCAGTCCATTTCCTGCATCATATCGTCGCGAACGCCGCCTTTGGAGGAGCCTTCGAATCGCGCACTCGCCGCGTACGGGGTGTGCGGATAGTTGTGTGCGAAGTAGAGAAAGAAGGGCTCGTCGCGGTCACGGCTTTCACGAATAATTTCGGTAATGCGTTCCGTGTAGAGTTCGGTCAGGCGGGCCAGCGGGGTTTTTGCGAAGACCACATCGTCGCCATCGAGAAACGTTGGGTCGTGGGAGAAATTGCAGGGCATTCCATAATAGGTTTCGAACCCCTGTTTGCGCGGAAGGAATTCCGGCTCGGTGCCCAGATGCCATTTGCCGACCATGTGGGTTGCGTAGCCCTTCGTCTGAAATAGTTCGGCCAGGGTAATTTCATTCGGATGGAGTCCGAGAAACCAGTGCGCGGTTCGATTGGGATTGATGCCCATGTACAGTCCGGCGCGCTGTGGGTATCCGCCGGTGAGAAAGGCGGCGCGCGACGGCGAACAGATCGATGCCCCCGTGTGGAAATCAGTGAACCGGATGCCGTTGGCGGCGAGGCGGTCGATGTGCGGCGTTTTCACTTTCCGCGCGCCATAGCAGCTGATGTCCGAGTAGCCGAGATCATCGGTGAGCATGAAGATGACGTTCGGGGCGTTCGGCGGGGCGGGAGGACGAGCCTTCTCCGGCGTGATGGCCGGCTGCTTCGGCGTCGCCGCCTTCCCCGTTTTTGGCGCGGGCTTCAGCTGTCGCTTATTGGCAGGTGCCGGCTTCACGCGTCGATATCGCCCGAGAGCGGCGTTCATTTGTTTGGCAACCTCTGGGTGTTCGCGGATGACGTTCGTGGTTTGGCCTCGATCGTTTTCCATGTCGTAGAGTTGGGCCTTCGGGGCTCCGGGCTTGTATTTTCCTTTTGCGAAATCGCTATTCACCCCGCCCGCAAGCGCAACCGCCGCGGGGCCGCCCCAAGCATGCTGCCCCGGCTTGGATCCGGTGAAGCCGCCGCTGCCCTGGCTGCCAATGTACATCCATTTGCCTTTCCGGAGCCCCAGGTTGCGTTCTTGGCGAGGCGCCAGCAACAACTCGGTTCGGAGGGGTTCTGCCGGGTCGTCGAGCAAGGTGGGCAGCAGGTTGATGCTGTCCTTGCCCTTGAGCGGCAGCGCATCTTGGCCGGTCAGCGCGGCAAACGTGGCGAGCAAGTCGACCTGACAGAGTAGCTGGTCGGAGACCGAACCCGCTTCAATCTTGCCCGGCCAGCGGGCGATGAACGGGACCCTGTGTCCGCCTTCCCAGACGCCGAACTTAAAGCCGAGCAGGTCGCCATTGATCTTGTGTCCCGCCTGCACCGCGTCGCGTCCGGCGCGGTTCATCATGGCGCCGTTGTCGCTGGTGAAAATGACGAGTGTATTGTCGCTCAATCCGTTGGTTTCTAATGACGCAAGAATCTCGCCGACCATCCAGTCTAGTTCGTGAATGAAGTCACCGTAGAGGCCGCAGTCGCTCGTGCCTTTGAACCGAGGTGCGGGGGTAAATGGATGGTGAATATGCGGCACCGGGACGTAGAGGAAAAAGGGATTTTCTTTGTTTTTGGTAATCCAGTTCACCGCCCGCTCCGTCAGCAGGCCGCCCGTTTTCTCGTCGTCATACATCTGATGCGCCTTGAGCGCGCCGCCGAAGCGGTTGCTGCTCTTGACCGAGGCTTCCGGCGGGAAAGTCGGCGTGGGCGAAGCCGGTTTGCCGCCCAGCACCAGCGGGTCGGCCGGGTCGTAGCCGACGATGCTGTCGTCTTCGACGTAGACATACGGGCTGCCGCTATTGACCTGCGGAATGCCCCAGTAGTGATCGAAGCCGAGATCCTGCGGTCCGGGCCGGAGCGGCACTTGCCAGTCGTTTTTTCCCTCTTTGAAGCCAAGGTGCCATTTGCCGAGAGCGGCGGTGGCGTAGCCCTTGTTTTTGAACACCTTGCCGATGGTCAGCGTTTTCGTGTCGATGATGAGTGCGGACGTGTTCGAGAGCGGCCCCCAGGTTCCTTTGCCGCCGTTGGCCCGAAGAGGATATTCGCCGGTGATCAATGCATAACGCGAGGGGGTGCAGACGGCCGAGGCGGAGTGCGCATCGGTGAACCGGCGGCCATCCCGGGCGAGGCTGTCGATGTGCGGCGTGTTGATTTTGGTCGCGCCGTAACAGCCGAGATCGCCGTAGCCGAGATCATCCGCATAAATCAACACGACGTTTGGAGGGGGCTCGGCACTCCATGCCAGACCGCTCAAGACGAACCCCGCTACAACGATGGCTTTGTATAAATAAAGGATGATGTTCATGGCGCTTCTTTTCTTTTGATTGTGGCAAGGCGCTTACGCATGGCCGCCGTTCTGGCCGGCTCCTTCTGCGCGAGATTTTCCTCTTGGCGGATATCGTTCTGCAAATTGTAGAGTTGGACCGGCGGCGCGTTCGGCCTCAATTTTCCGTCGACCACATCGCTATTCTGTTGTCCTGCGAATTGTAGCGCGGCGGGTCCACCAAATCCATGGCTACCAGGCTTTGTACTGCCGAACCCGCCACCGCCTTTGCCAGTAATGAGAACCCAGTCTCCTTCGCGATAAACAAGATGGCTGCCTTTGGCCGCGCTCAACACGAGATGGTCGCGAACGGCTTTGTCGGTAGAGTCCGTGAACGCTGGCAGCAAATCCACGCTGTCTGGCCCGTCGTCTTCTTTTAATTTTTGCCCGGTGAGAGCGGCCATGGTCGCGAGCAGGTCGACGTTGCAGATGAGTTGATCCGACACCGAGCCGGCTTTGATCCGACCCGGCCAACTGGCGATGAACGGCACTCGGTGTCCGCCCTCCCACGCGTCGAACTTAAATCCGAGCAAGTCGCCGTTGAGCTGATGGCCTTTCCGGACCGCTTTCTGTCCGGTGACGTTGATCATGCCGCCATTGTCGCTGGTGAACATAACGAGGGTGTTTTCGGCCAAGCCTTCCTCTTCCAGGGTCGTGCGTATCTGTCCGACGATCCAGTCCAACTCATGAACGAAATCGCCATAGAGGCCGCAGTCGCTGGTGCCGATAAAACGCGGTGCGGGTGTGAATGGATGATGGATGTTGGTGGTCGAAAGCAGCAGGAAAAAGGGCGTTTCCTTGTTGGCTTTGATCCACTTTACGGATCGTTCACAGAGTTCGGTGCCGACCGCGTCGTCCTTGTAGAGTGCATGGGCCGCGTCGGCACCGCCGATCTGCTTCAATTGCATTTTTTCGGGGTACGCTTTGGTCTTGGCTGCTTTGCCGAAGACAAAAGGATCCTCAGGAACCAAGCCCTGAACGTGATCGTTCTCGACGTAGACAAACGGCGGATGGCTATTCACCACTGGGACCCCGAAGTAATAGTCGAAGCCGAGCTCTAGCGGCCCAGGTCTCAGTTCGCCATTCCAGTCTGGAGCGTTCCCGCCGAATCCAAGGTGCCATTTGCCGATGCATGCCGTTTCGTATCCGGCGCGTTTCATGACGTCGGCCACGGTGGTGCGTTCGGGATCGATGACCAAACCGGTCTTGAGAAACACGGGCTTGGACAGGCCTTTGCGAAAGGGATAGCGACCGGTCAGCAAGGCATAGCGTGAAGGCGTGCAAACCGCCGAAGCGGAGTGGGCATCGGTGAACCGGCGGCCATCCCGCGCGAGGCGATCGATGTGCGGCGTTTGTAATTTTGAAGCGCCGTAACAACTGAGGTCGCCGTAGCCGAGGTCGTCGGCAAAAATGACGACGACATTCGGCAAAGATTCCGCCGCTGCAGTGCACGCCAAACCGTGCAGTCCGAAGACAATCACGCAGAGAAAAAGTTGGAACCTGTGTTTCATAATCGATCCTTACTTTGTCGGTTCGTGACTAAATGAGTCAAACGTTTCAAATTCTCCGAGTCGATACACGATCAACCTGCGGTGACACAGGGCACCAAATGGTTCGCCCGGCCAAAAAATATAGGCAACAGATGCACTCGAAGCCATGAGGCCGTTCCGACCGGACAGGAAGCGAAGAACGCGTGCAGATGGGCAGACCGGTCGGCTCACAACGGTCCAACTCCCCCGGGTTCCGCTCGTACCTCGCTCCACCCGGGGCTTGTCTGTTGAATTTCTGCTTCAAAGAGCGTGCCGATCCGTTTATTCGGAAAGGGTCTCCTGCAGGCCGGCCGGCCTGCAGGAGATGGTGGGAGCAACCCGACCTGGGCTAAGGGCCTTTGAGCCCGTATTGTAGCAATCAGGTGCTCCCGCCTCATCATTACTAACTCGAACAGTTGCAAGAGTCGGCCGAAGATCAGCCAGA